>Ga0207885_100009_pt1 | contig 447335 bp, 404 predicted proteins | sample LinPmetageLP31_FD_184047 | JGI IMG/M metagenome (GOLD analysis project Ga0207885, IMG submission 184047) | Marine viral communities from the Pacific Ocean - LP-31 (SPAdes) | ecosystem: Environmental > Aquatic > Marine > Oceanic | place: Pacific Ocean | collected 2009-08-23 | reverse complement strand
GAAAGCGTGCTTGCCCAGATCGATTCCAACCAGCGTGACGTTCTGCATGATGGCCTCCGCAAAGAAAAACACCCTACCAGCGTTACCCGCTCGTAGGGTGGGGGTGACCATCTCATTAAGGCCGCATACGCGGCCTTTGGTCTCGTGGCGAGCGCGCGGCTCAGTGGCGCTGATACTGCGTCGCGCCGAACAGGATTTCGCGCGCCTTGTCGTCCTGCACCACCGGGCGCTCCTGGGCCAGCACCTTCACTGCGCGCTGCACGGCGGGGCGCGCTTCGATGGCCTCGAACCAGCGCTGCAGCTTGGGGTAGGCCGACAGCTCGATCCCCTGGTTCTTCCAACTGCGCAGCCACGGCCAGGTGGCGATATCGGCGATGGAATAGTCCGAGCCACCCAGGTACTTCGATTCCCCCAGGCGCGTGTCGATCACACCATACAGGCGCTTGGCCTCGTTGCTGTAGCGGTTGACCGCGTATTCGATCTGCTCGGGCGCATAGATGCGGAAGTGGTGCGCCTGGCCCAGCATCGGGCCGACGCCGCCCATCTGGAACATCAGCCACTGCAGCACCTCGTACTTGCCACGCACGTCCTCCGGCAGGAATTTGCCGGTCTTGCCGGCGAGGTACAGCAGGATCGCGCCCGATTCGAACAAGGAGAGGGGTTTGCCGTCCGGGCCATCCTGGTCGACGATGGCCGGGATCTTGTTGTTCGGGCTGATCTTCAGGAAGTCGGGCTTGAACTGGTCGCCGGCACTGATATTGATGCCATGGACGCGGTACGGCAGCCCGCATTCCTCCAGCATGATGTGAACCTTGTGGCCGTTGGGCGTGGCCCAGCTGTAGACGTCGATCATGGCTTGCGTGCTCCTGAGCAGGGAAAGGGCGAGCCGGCTGGCGGCCCGCAGATTGCCCATTCAAGCACAGAACGCAAAAACGCGCAGACGGCGCCGACGGCCCCGACGGGCAAAAAAAATCCCCGCATGCCACGGGGACTAAGGAGTGAACGGTGCGGTTGGCTCAGGCGCCGCGCGTGATCGGCATGTCGATCCCATCCGTCGACAGGTGCATGTGCTTGGCCAGCTCCAGCTTGGCGATGGCGGCGCGGTGCACCTCGTCCGGGCCATCGGCCAGGCGCAGCGTGCGCTGGTGCGCGTAGGCCGAGGCCAGCGGGAAGTCGCCCGACACGCCGCCGCCGCCGTGTGCCTGGATGGCCCAGTCGATCACCTGGCAGGCCATGGTGGGCGCTACCACCTTGATCATGGCGATCTCGGCCTTGGCGATCTTGTTGCCGACGGTGTCCATCATGTAAGCGGCCTTGAGCGTGAGCAGGCGGGCCTGCTCGATCATGCAGCGCGCTTCGGCAATGCGCTCATGCCACACGCTGTGGCGCGAGATCGGCTTGCCGAACGCCACGCGCGCTTCCAGGCGCTTGCACATCAGTTCCAGCGCGCGCTCGGCCATGCCGATGCTGCGCATGCAGTGGTGGATGCGGCCCGGGCCCAGGCGGCCTTGTGCGATCTCGAAGCCGCGGCCTTCGCCCAGCAGGATGTTGCCGACCGGCACGCGCACGTTCTTCAGATCGACTTCCATGTGGCCGTGCGGCGCGTCGTCGTAGCCGAACACCGTGAGCGGGCGCATGACGGTGATGCCTGGCGCGTTGGCCGGCACCACGATCATCGATTGCTGCTCGTGGCGACCCGCGTCCGGGTTGGTCTTGCCCATGACGATGTAGACCGCGCAGCGCGGGTCGCCGGCGCCCGACGACCACCACTTGCGGCCGTTGATGACGTACTCATCGCCTTGGCGCTCGATGCGGCATTCGATGTTGGTGGCATCCGACGAGGCCACGGCCGGCTCGGTCATCAGGAAGGCCGAGCGGATCTCGCCGCGCAGCAGCGGCTCGAGCCAGCGGTCCTTGAGTTCTTCCGACGCGTAGCGCTCCAGCGTTTCCATGTTGCCGGTGTCGGGCGCGGAGCAGTTGAACACCTCTGGCGCCCAGGGCACGCGGCCCATGATCTCGCACAGCGGCGCGTATTCCAGGTTCGACAAGCCCTCCGGCGCACGCGGCGAACGCGGCAGGAACAGGTTCCACAGCCCGGCCTTGCGCGCCAGCGGCTTGAGCTCCTCGATCACCTTGGTCGGGATCCAGGCGTTGCCGGCGCGGCGGTTCGCTTCAATCTCTTCGTGGAAGCGATGCTCGTTCGGGTAGATGTGCTGGTCGAAGAAGGCGAGCAGGCGTTCCTGCATCTCCTTGACCTTGGGCGTGTAGTCGAAATTCATGGTGTCTCCTCCGGAAATCGTTCAAGCGTCGATGAGCCGATCAGACCGGTCCGGTCACGCGACCGCCAAGTACGGCAAACACCGCACTGGCGCGCGCGACCAGCCGGTCGCCACGATGGAACAGGGCCTGCGCAAAGGCCAGCTTGCTGCCGGTGCGCAACCCCTCTGGGGTGATCTCGATCCAGTCGCCTTCACCGGCAGATGCGATGAAGTCGACCGTCAGGCTGGCGGTGGACATGGCGATCGCGCCGCCGGCATCGTCGCCTGGCTCGGCCAGGCAGTAGCCGAGCGCCGCATCGGCCAGCGAGGCGACCACGCCGCCATGCAGGATGCCGCGCCGGTTCAAGTGGTGATGGAGCACGTGAAAGCCCATCACCATCGACGGCCCCGTGCCACGCGCATACACCGGCCCCAGCATCGTCAGGAAGGGGCTCGGCTTGACCAGCTTCTCGAAGCCGGCGGGCACGGTCAGTTGAGGGTCGGCAGCGGTGGCGGTCATGGTGGACACGACTCCAAACACGATGCCCGCAGCATAAGCCTTGGCCTACAATAAGAGAAATGAATTTCGTGGATTGCCATCCATCAATATCGTGCATATATCCCGTGTCGACCTGAATCTGTTCGTCGTTTTCGATGCCATCTACACGGAAGGCGGGATCACGGCCGCCGCGCGCACGCTCAACCTGACGCAGCCGGCGGTCAGCCATGCGCTCGGGCGGCTGCGCGAGCTGTTCGACGATCCATTGTTCGAGCGGCGCGGGCAGGGCATGGTGCCGACGCCGCTGGCGCGCACGCTCGTCGCCGAGGTGCGCACTTCGCTGCAGGGCTTCGAACGCACCTTGCGCGAGGGCACGCGCTTTGATCCGGCAGCAAGCGAACGCCGCTTCACGCTGTCGATGCGCGATGCGCTGGAGGCGACGCTGCTGCCGCCGCTGATGGCTGCTATCGCCCGCGAGGCGCCGCGCATCGATGTGACGGCGGCGCGCGGAGACCGTCGCCAGCTCGAGCCCGAGCTGCTGGCCGGCACCATCGACGCCGCCGTCGACATCCTGCTGCCGGTGTCGCCCGCCATCCGCCATGCGTCGCTGCTGACCGATCCGATGGTGGTGCTGGCGCGCCCCGGCCACCCGATCACGCAAGGGCCGCTGACGCTGGAGCGTTACCTGGCGTATGAGCACGTACACGTGTCGTCGCGGCGACGCGGGGCGGGGCTGGAGGATGTGGAGCTGCGCCGGCTCGGGCGCGAGCGGCGCGTGCGGCTGCGCTGCCAGCATTACCCGGCGGCGTGCCGGGTGGTCAGTTGTACGGATCTGCTAGTGACGCTGCCGGTGCGCTACGCGCGCATCGCCAACGAGCCCTACGGCAACGTGATGCTGCCGCTGCCGTTCCAGGTGCCGCCGCTGGAGTTGTACCTGTACTGGCATGCCAATAGCGACCAGGACGCCGCCGGCCGCTGGCTGCGCGATCACGTCTTTGCCGCCATGGCGGAGGTGGCGGTGGACGATGCCGCCGCTGCGCTCGCCGACGGGAATGGGTAGCGTGTGCGACGAGGTAGTCCATGCGGGTCGATCAAGCCGACCCGCGCGATGACTTCACCCGTCAGCCGGCTTGCTGAGCGTACTTCCAGCCGAGTTCCGCCATCGGCCGTGCGCGCTTGCCGGCTTCCAGCGCCTGCGCGGACGACGCCGTGCCGTCTACCACGCGCTTCATGATCCCCTGCAGGATGCCGGCGATGCGGAACATGTTGTAGGCGAGGTAGAAGTTCCAGTCGCCGGTGATGCGGCGGCCGGTGCGTTCTTCGTATTGGCGGATGTAGTCGGCTTCGGACGGGATGCCCAGCGCCGCGAAGTCCAGCCCCGCCACGCCGCGGAACTGGCCCGGCTCGATGTGCCAACTCATGCAGTGGTAGCTGAAGTCGGCCAGCGGGTGGCCGAGCGTGGACAGCTCCCAGTCGAGGATGGCCAGCACGCGCGGCTCGGTCGGGTGGAAGATCAGGTTGTCGAGGCGGTAGTCGCCGTGGACGATGCTGGTGATCTCTTCGGCTTCCTGCGGCACATGTTTCGGCAGCCATTCGATCAGGTTGTCCATCGCGGGGATCGACTCGGTTTCCGACAGCTTGTACTGCTTGCTCCAGCGCTCGATCTGGCGCGCGAAGTAGTTGCCGGGCTTGCCGTAGTCGGCCAGGCCGATGGCGGCATAGTCCACGCTGTGCAGCGCCGAGATGACGCGGTTCATCTCGTCGTAGAGGGCGGTGCGCTCGGCGGGTTCCATGCCGGGCAACGCCTGGTCCCACAGCACGCGGCCCTGCACGAACTCCATGATGTAGAAGGCGCGGCCGATGACGTCTTCGTCTTCGCACAGCGCAAACATCTTGGGCGCAGGCACGTCGGTCTTGGCCAATGCATCCATCACGCGGTATTCGCGCTCGATGGCGTGGGCGGACGGCAGCAGCTTCGCCTTCGGCCCCGGCTTGGCGCGCATCACGTACGTGCACGACGGCGTGATCAGCTTGAAGGTCGGGTTGGACTGGCCGCCCTTGAACTGCTCGACGGTGAGCGGGCCGGCAAAGCCCTCCACGTTGGCGCGCATCCACGTCTCCAATGCGGCGATGTCGAACTTCTGCTGTTCCGCGACCGGGCGCGTGCCTTCAAAGGCCGAGAAATCCTGTTGCGTCATGGTGTGTCTCCGAATCTTGTTCTGTGTATGGGTCAGGCCGATTTTCGGTAGCGCAGGTACTGCTGCAGCAGCACCTCCATCGTCGTCAGCCGCGAGCCAAGGTGCACCGGCGACGGCGGCGAGAAATTGCTCATGCGCAGCACCCAGTCGCTCGCCTCATCGCCCACGTCGAGCACGTTGATGCAGCCGGCCGTCTGCGCCAGGTTGCCGAAGAACACGCGATCGCCGCCGGTGATGGCGTGCGAGAGGATCGCGCGGTTGGTGCCGCCGTGGAGCACCAGCAGCACGGTGTCCCAGTCGGGCAGGGCACGCAGCCGGGCGATGGCCGGAACCACGCGGTCGAGGAATTCGCCGATGCTCTCGCCGTTGAGGAAGCGCCGGCTTTCCGGCACCGTGCCCTCGAACGCATCGATGAAGGCCTGTGCGACTTCATGCTCGGGAATCTCCGACAGCTTGCCGCCACGGATCTCCTGCAGTTCGGGCCATTGCTCCAGCGTCACGCCGCGTTCCTGCATCGCGGGCATCTCGGCCAGCACGCGCTGCGCGGTTTCCACCGTGCGCGGCAGGCCGCTGACGATCACGCGGTCGAACACGATGTTCTCCGAGGCAAAGGTCTGACCGGCGGTACTCGCCTGCTTGCGGCCTTCCTCGTTGAGCGGCACGGTCTCGGGCAGGATGGGGCGGCCGGTCTCGTCAAAGTACGTGACCGAGCCATGGCGCATCAGGTAGACGCGCCGGCGGTTGGGAACGGGAAACGGGATCATCGTTCAGCGACTGGTCAGTGTTAGCGGTATTGGGGCTTGCGCTTCTGCAGGAAGGCCGAGATGCCTTCGTTGCCATCCGCGTGGTGCAGCGCTTCGACAAAGCTGTGCTGCTCGGCCTTCAGGTGATCGTGCAGCGAGGCATCCTCCGCATGCGCGATCAGGCCCTTGATGCGGCCCACCGCGTGCGGCGATTGCGCGGCGAGCTTCTCCGCCAGCGCCAGCGCCTGGTCCAGCGCCTCGCCGGGTTTGGTGACGTCGTTGACGAGGCCGAAGTGCGCCAGTCGCTCAGCGCCGACCGGCTTGCCAAGCATGATGACCTCGCTGGCCAGCGGGCGCGGCAAGAAGCGGGCGATGTGCCACGAACCACCGCCATCCGGCGTGAGCGCGACGTTCACATAGGCCATCACGAACTTGGCATCCGACGCCGCAACCACAAAGTCGCACGCCAGCACCAGCGAGAAGCCCGCGCCCGCCGCCGCGCCTTCCACCGCCGCGATCACCGGCTTGGGGAAGGTGCGGATGGTCTCGATCCAGTGGTTGAGCGCGTCGATACCCTCTTCCTGCACGCGCTTGGGCTTGCTGCGGTTCTCCAGCAGGCGGTTCAGGTTGCCGCCGGCACAGAACACGCCGTCCGCGCCGGTGAAGATGAGGGCGCGGATCTCGTTGTCGTTGGCGGCGCGGTCCATCGCCTCCATCGACGCGGTGTACATCACCGGGTCCAGCGCGTTGCGCGCGTCGGGATTGGACAGGGTGAGCACCAGCGTGGAGCCGATGCGTTGGGAGAGCAGTTGCGCGGTCATGGCGATGGCCTCGTGTGGAATGGCGTTCGAGCGTTCGAGCGTTCAGGCGTCCGGCGTCAGCAGCGACATACCCAGACGCGCGCGGCGCAGCAGCCACGGGCTCGGGCGATAACGCGGGTCGCCATAGAGCACGTAAAGGTTCTGCAGCACTTCAAGGATGGCGTTGGTGCCCAGCGTATCGCCCAGCGCCAGCGGCCCTTGCGGGTAGCCGAGGCCCAGCGTGACGGCGAGGTCGATGTCGGTCGGCGTGGCGATGCGCTGCTGCGCGATGTCGCACGCGATGTTGACGATGCACGCGACGATGCGCTGCGCGACAAAGCCGCCGGAGTCGCGGATCACCGACACCGGCACGCCGTCGGAGGCAAGCAGGCCGTGCGCGGCGTCGCGGTAGGCGAGGTCGGTGGCCGGCGTCGTCATCAGCGTGCGGCGCTTGGTGGCGGCGAACGGGTAGAGCGTGTCGAGCGCCACGGTGCGGCGGCCGTCGAGCCCTTCGGCGGCCACGCAGGCCGTTGCATCCAGCCCGCGCGGCGTCACGATGATGAGCGCGTCGGCCGACGGCTTGGTGCCGGCCTCGGGCGTGATGCCCAGGTCCAGCATCAGGCGCTGCGCGGCGGCGTGGCCGGCTTCATGCGCGCGGCTGATCCAGACAGACTTTGGGCGTGCGGCGGGCACAGGGGCTTCGGCCGGCACCTGCTTCTGTCCTTCCGGGTAGCGGTAGAAGCCTTCGCCCGTCTTGCGGCCGAGGATGCCGCCGGCAAAGCGCACGGCGGTGATCTGCGAGGGGCGGTAGCGCGGCTCCTCATAGAACTGGCGGTAGACCGATTCCATCACCGGGTGCGAGACGTCGAGCCCGGTCAGGTCCATCAGCTCGAACGGGCCCATGCGAAAGCCTGCCTGCTCGCGCATGATGGCATCCACGTCGGCAAACGCGGCCACGCTTTCCTGCGCCACGCGCAGGCCCTCGGTGTTCATGCCGCGCCCGGCGTGGTTGACGATGAAGCCCGGCATGTCGATGCAGCGCACGGCGGTGTGGCCCATGCGCTTGGCGAGCGCGGCCAGGGCGTCGCCGGTGGCGGGCGCGCTGCGCAGGCCGTCGATCACCTCGACCACCTTCATCAGCGGCACCGGGTTGAAGAAGTGGAAGCCGGCCACGCGCTCGGGGTGCTTGCAGCCTGCGGCAATCGCTGTGATCGACAGCGACGACGTGTTCGACGCCAGGATCGCATCCGGGCGGACGATGTCTTCGAGCTGGCGGAAGAGATCGCGCTTGACCTCCAGCTTCTCGACGATGGCCTCGACGACCAAGTCGCAGTCGCCTAGGTCCGTGAGCGCGTTGGCGGGGATCAGCCGGGCGACGGCGGCGTCGGCCTCATCCGCCGTCAGCTTGCCCTTGGCGGCCAGTTTGGCCAGTGTGTCGGCCAGCGCACTGCGGGCGGCCTCCACGGCTTGAGGGTTGGCGTCGAACAGCTTGACGCGCAGGCCGGCCTGGGCCGCGATCTGCGCAATGCCGCGCCCCATGGCGCCGGTACCTACAATCCCGATACAGTGCATATGAAATCCGCTTCGATCGAAAGAAGTCTGGCTAAAATAGCACGAGCGTGCGATTTTGGCATCCGCGCCAACCATGACAGGCGATCAAACCAACCAAGGAGACTGGTGCATGCTGACGCTATACGGTTTTTCCGCGAGCAACTACTACAACAAGGTCAAGCTCGCGCTGATGGAGAAGGGCATCCCCTTCGAGGAGTCGCTGCGCTGGCCCGACCAGACCGACGGCGAGATCTCGCCGCTGCACAAGGTGCCGTACCTGGTGGGCGAGGACGGCGGCATGTGCGAGTCGCAGGTCATCATCGATTACCTCGAATCGCGCTACCCGCAGCATCCGCTGATTCCGGCCGATCCGTTCAAGGCAGCCAAGGTGCGCGAGATCGTGACCTTCCTGGAGCTGCACCTGGAACTGGTGGCGCGTCAGCTGTTTCCCGAGGCGTTCTTCGGCGGCAAGATCAGCGACAACCTGAAGGTGAAGGTGCGCGAGCAATTGGAGAAGAACATCCCGGCGGCGGCCAAGCTGTTCAAGTTTGCGCCGTACGTGGCGGGTGACACCTTCACCATTGCGGACTGTGCCGCCATCGTGCACTTCCCGCTGGTGAGCCAGGCCACCAAGATCATCTATGGCGAAGACCTGCTGGCGCCCATCGAAGGCGTCAAGCCGTACCTCGCCAAGATGGCCGAGAACCCCAACGTGCAGAAGATGAGAGCAGACAGCAAGGCGAACCTGGAACAGATGCTCGCCCACTACGCCAGCAAGCGGGCGTAACCCGCCGCGGTTAGAACCTGTTCACGATCCGTAGCGAGCGGCCCGAGGTTGGTCCGAGAAGCGCAGCCGTACATTGGGTACGGCGAGCATCACAGGGCCAAGATCGGGCCGCGCAGTAGGATCGTGATCAGGTTCTTACAGCTTCGACAAACGCTCCAGGGCCAACTGGAGCGTTTCGTCTTTCTTGGCGAAGCAGAAGCGCACCACGCCCGATTCGTGCGGCTGCGAATAGAACGCCGACACGGGAATTGCCGCCACGCCGATCTCGCTCGTGAGCCACTTGGCGAACTCGGCCTCGGGCAGGTCGGAGATGGCGCTGTAGTCCACGCACTGGAAGTACGTGCCCTGGCACGGCAGCAGCTTGAAGCGCGTGCCGGCCAGCCCCGCGCGGAACAGGTCGCGCTTGTGCTGGTAGAAGGCGGGCAGGTCCAGGTACGGGCGCGGATCGGCCATGTAGTTCGCGAGTCCGTGCTGCACCGGCGTGTTGACGGTGAACACGTTGAACTGGTGCACCTTGCGGAACTCCGCCGACAGCGCGGCAGGCGCGGCCACGTAGCCGACCTTCCAGCCCGTCACGTGATACGTCTTGCCGAAGCTCGACACCACGAAGGCGCGACGCGCCAGTTCCGGAATGCGCGCGACCGATGCATGCGGCACGCCGTCGTACACCATGTGCTCGTACACCTCATCGGAGAGCAGCAGCACATTGGTGGGCGCCAGGATCTCGGCCAGCTTCTGCATATCGTCCGCATGCCAGACCGTGCCGGTCGGGTTGTGCGGCGTGTTCAGCATGATCAGGCGCGTGCGCGGCGTGATGGCGGCGGCCAGCTTGTCGAACGGGATGCGGAAGTCCGGAGCGTTCAGTGTGATCGGCACGACCTTGCCGCCGGCCAGTTCGATCGACGGGATGTAGCTGTCGTAGGTCGGCTCGAAGACGATGACCTCGTCGCCCGGATGCACGCAGCACAGCACCGTGGTCAGCAGTGCCTGCGTGGCACCGGCGGTGATGGTGATCTCGCGGTCGGCGTCATACGTGTGGCCGTAGAGCGTGGCGATCTTGGTGGCGATGGCCTGGCGCAGCGCGGGCACACCCGTCATCGGCGGGTATTGGTTCAGGCCCGCACGCATGGCGTTGGTCACGGCATCGATGATGCGCGGGTCGCAGTCGAAGTCCGGAAAGCCCTGGCCGAGGTTGACGGCCTGCTTCTCAGCGGCCAGCGACGACATCACGGTGAAGATGGTGGTGCCGACATTCGGCAGCCGCGAGGGCGACGGGGCGATGGGCGCGAGGGTTTCAGCGGACACGGTGGCGGCAGCGGCGGTGGTCATTGCAATACGGGTGAATGCGGGCTTCAGGCTTGAACGAGGGGAGCCGTCTCCAACTGGACTAGCGCGACGAACTGCTTGGGCGGCAGCACCGCCACGTCGCAATACTTGGCCATGCGACGCTTGAGCTTGAGCACCGCGCGGTCCTTGGAGACGAGATAGGCGACGCGGGCGGCATCGGCCAGCGCCAGGAATTTCTGGTCGTCGCGATCCTTGCAGACGGGCACGAAGGCCTCGCCCTCGGCGCGCGGCGTGGCTTCTGGATCGGGCACCGAATGCGTCATGCGATCGACCCAGGCGAGCGCGGCTTCGGCATCGATGGCGTAGCGCGCGAACTGCGGATAGTCCAGCACGCGGCGCAGCTCCTCGCGGCACGCGGGGCTGATGATGGCCTGCAAGCGGCCGGCCTCCAGCGCGGCGCGGATCGGGCGTGCGACGGCATCGTCGAAGATCAGGATGTCGACCCAGATGTTGGAGTCCAGCACTACGCGTGGACACTGCGGCGGGGCCGGAGGTTGGGCGGAGGCGGCGAGGGCGGCAGCGTCTGCCATTCGATACAATTCCAGACTTGTGAACCGCGATTCTGACATGATCATCGTCCTCTCGCCGGCCAAGTCGCTCGACTACGACACCCCGCCGCGCCTCAAGACCCACACGCTGCCCGATTTCATCGCGCGCTCCGCTGAACTCATCGATGTGCTCCGCAAGCTGTCGCCGGCCCAGATCGGCACGCTGATGAAGATTTCCGACCCGCTGGCCGTGCTCAATGCCAACCGCTATGCGGATTGGTCGCCCGAGTTCACAGCCGAGAACAGCAAGCATGCCGCGCTGGCGTTCGACGGCGATGTCTATGGCGGGCTCGATGCCAATTCGCTGTCCGCGGACGATCTGCAATTTGCGCAGAAGCACGTGCGCATTCTGTCGGGCCTGTACGGCGTACTGCGCCCGCTCGACTGGATGCAGCCGTACCGCCTGGAGATGGGCACGCGCCTGGCCAACCCGCGCGGCAAGGATCTCTACACCTTCTGGGGTGACGACGTGACGCTCGCGCTCAATACGCTGCTCAAGGCGGACGACGACCCTGTGCTCGTCAACCTCGCCTCGGAAGAGTATTTCAAGGTGGTGCGCCCCAAGGTGCTCAAGGCGCGCATCGTCACACCGGTCTTCGAGGACTGGAAGAACGGCCAGTACAAGATCATCTCGTTCTATGCCAAGCGGGCGCGCGGGTTGATGGCGCGCTACGTGATCGAGCACCGCATTACCGATCCGCGCAAGCTCAAGGCGTTCGACGTGGATGGCTACGCGCTTGCCGCCGCCGACTCCGACGACGAGCGCTGGGTCTTCCGCCGCAAAGTCACCTGAACCGAATCTGCTGTCCAACGCTCCTGACAGGACCCGACATGACCGCCACCCAACCGTTTATCTCCAGCACGTTCGACAGCGGCGCGATCGAGATTGTCGATGCCGCGCAAGCCGACGCCATCCGCCTGCGTATCCGCCGCGATGCGCATGCGGACTTCACGCAGTGGTTCCATTTCCGCCTGCAGGGCGTGCAGGGGCAGGCGTGCAAGCTGGCGCTGGAAAACGCCGGCGAGTGTACGTATCCCGCCGGCTGGAAGGACTACCAAGCGGTGGCCTCGTACGACCGCCAGCACTGGTTCCGCGTGCCGACGCGCTATGACGGCAAGACCCTCACCATCGAGCTGACGCCCGAGCACGACAGCATCTGGTTCGCGTATTTCGAACCGTATTCGGATGAACGCCACCTGTCGCTGGTGGCCGCCGCGCAGACGCTGCCTGGCGTGCGTACGCAGCGTCTGGGGCAGACGGTGCAGGGCCGCGACATGACCAGCATCACGGTGGGTGAGCCTGGGCCGGGCAAGAAGAACGTGTGGATCATCGCGCGCCAGCACCCCGGCGAAACGATGGCGGAATGGTTTGTCGAAGGCCTGCTCGCGCGCCTGACGCGTCAGGGCGCATGGAGTGGCGACCCGGTCGGACGCGTGCTGACCGAGCGCGCCGTCTTCCATGTCGTGCCGAACATGAACCCGGACGGTTCGTCGCTGGGCAACCTGCGCACGAATGCGGCCGGCGCCAACCTGAACCGCGAATGGATGGAGCCCGACGCCCAGCGCAGCCCCGAGGTGCTGGGCGTGCGCCAGGCCATCGAGCAGACCGGCGTCGACCTGTTCTTCGACATCCACGGCGACGAGGCGCTGCCCTACGTGTTCGTGGCAGGCAGCGAGATGCTGCCGGGCTTCACTGATGCGCAGCGCGCGGACCAGGATCGCTTTGTGGCCGCCTTCTTGCGCGCCTCGCCGGACTTCCAAACCAAATTCGGCTACGAAGCGAGCAAGTACAACGAAGACGCGCTCAAGCTCGCCTCCAAGTACATCGGCCACACCTACGGTTGCCTGTCGCTGACGCTGGAGATGCCGTTCAAGGACAACGCCGATCTGCCCGACGCGCGCGTGGGCTGGGATGGTGCCCGCAGCGCCGCACTGGGCGCGGCGATGCTGCAGGCGATCCTGGAATACCTCGGCTGAGTGGAAGTGCCGCGTCGCCGGCGTACCGGCGACGCAGGCGCCTTAGTTGGACGAAGTCGTCGACTTCTTTTTCTTGGCCGTCGACTTGCTGGTCGAGGCCGACTTGGCCTTGGCCGTGCCGTTGCCCTTGGCGGACTTGGCCGTGGCCTTGCCCTTGGCGGTGGACTTGCCGCGCACGGTTGTCGTCGTGCAGCGATGGCCGCGGCGGCAGTGCGTACGCGTAGCCGTCGCGGGAGCAGCGGGACTGGCGAATGGCTGGCCATTGGCGTCGAGCAGCTCGTACGCCAGCATCATGCCTTCGTCATAGCCGCAGCGCACGCGCACCGGCTCCCATTGGTCGCTGCCGGTGCCACGCTTGTGCACAGCGGCGTTGAAGCTGATCACGCTCGAGACCTTGACCGCGCCTTGCTTGCTTTGCGAGAAGCGCGAGTCCCACGGTTCCACCTTGGCTTGCTCGTTCGACAGCGCACCGGTGGGCAGGCGGAACTGATCGAAGTTGGTGGAGCGCGGGATGATCCAGCTGGCGTGCGCGGCACAGTCCGCCACGTCGGGGCGGGCGTTCTCCGATTTGATCAGGCGGTCCCGGGTTTGCGCGCGGTATTCGGACAAGCTCATCTTGTCCTTGGACGGCAGGTTGACGGTGGTATTGCCCTCGGCATCAGGTGCGCCGAAAACAATCGGGGGAGTGGTCGGTTGGGACGGCGTAGCCTGCTTGGCTTGCGTCCCCTGGGCGCTCAACGTCGCTGCAGCTGTGGCCTGGGCCGACGCGTCGGTCGGTTGGGTCTCCAGATTGGAGCAGGCGGCCAGCAGGGCGACGATGCCGAGACAGAGTAGATTGGGTCGCAACATCACGAGTGTTACAGAGTGTCGGCGTGGAAAAACGCCATGATAGAGGAAAGCCGAGGCCGAAAGTTCCTGCGGCTTTCCCCAATGCGGCACATCCGGCCGTTTTGCTGTAACAGCACGTTACGAGCTTGCGTTTGCTCAAGCCATCACTGCTTGGTGAACAGATGCGCGAGTGACCATTCGTCGGTGCGTGCCTCGTAGCGGATGCCACGGCGCATCGCCCAGGTGGCGAGCTGATGGTGCGACGGGACGATCGCGTAGTCGTCCTGCGCAAAGCGCGCGGCAGCCTTGGCCGCCTGCTCGTGAGCCTGCTCGCTCGACACGGTGGACAGCGACGCCTGCACCAGCTTGTCCAGCTCCGGGTTGCCGTAGCGGCCCCAGTTCCAGGTGCCATAGCCGGTCTGCGCATTGGGTGTGCCGAGGATGCTGCGCAGTGCCACGTCCGCCGCCACCGAGCCCCAGCCCAGCATCATGAACGAGAACTCGCCCTGGCGTGCCCGCGAGAAGTAGGCCGCCACGGGCAGCGTCTCCACCTTGGTCTGGATGCCCACGCGCGTGAGTAGTTGCGCGGTGGTTTGCGCGACCTGCGCGTCATTCAGGTAGCGGTTGTTGGTGGCGTGCAGCGTGAGCCCGAAGCCGTTCGGGTAGCCCGCTTCGGCCAGCAGCTTCTTGGCGCGATCCGGGTCGTACCCAATCGGCTTGCCGCCCGGGTGCCCGAAGATCTGCGGCGACACGATGTTCGAAGCCACCACGCCCTGGCCTTCGAGCACGCGCGTGACGATGGCATCGCGGTTGATGGCCAGCGCCACCGCCTCGCGCACGCGGCGGTCCTTGAACGGGTTCTTCGCCAGCGGCTTGCCGGCCTTGTCCGTGATGAACGGCGAGGCATCGCGGCCCTGGTCCATCTGCCAGAAGATGGTGCGCCACGACACCTGCTGCTCGAGGTGGAAGGCCTTGTTCTGCTTGATGCGCGGCACATCCGCGGCAGGCACGGCTTCGACCACGTCGACGTCGCCCGAGAGCAGGGCGGCCGTGCGCGCGGCGTTGTCGGTGATGATCTTGAAGGTGACCTTGTCCCACTCCGGCGCGCGGCCCCAGTAGTGCGGGTTCTTCTTCAGCACGATCTCCTGCCCGCGCGTGAAGTGGTCGAACAGGAAGGGGCCGGTGCCGATCATGGCGCGCCCGCCATCGAAATCGGCCTGCGAGGCGTCGGCCACCTTCTTCGGGATGATCGGCAGGCTGTTCAGGTCGTTGGGGATGCTCGCGTAGTTCGGGATCGACACCTTCAGCCGCACCGTGAGCGGATCGACGATCTGCACCTCGGTGATCGACTTGGTGTAGCTCGTGAACGGGCCCGGGCTGTTGGCCAGGCGCGCCGGGCGTTCGATCGAGGCCTTCACGTCGTCACCGGTGAAGGGCGTGCCGTCGCTCCATTTGACGCCCGGGCGCAGCTTGATCTCCCAGGTGTTGGCGTCGACCGCCTTCCACGAGGTGGCCAGGCCCGGTGTGTAGCGCCCGTTCTTGTCGAGGAAGACCAGCGATTCGAAGATGTGCAGCGCCATGGCGTTGTTGGGGCCGGCGTTGTTCCATTGCGGGTCCATCGACGTGACGTCGGCGGCCAGGCCAATTCTCAGATCATGCTGGTCGTCGGCTTGCGCGGCCAGCGGCGCGGCAGCCGCGCCAGCCAGCGCGCAGGCGGCAAGCTTGCGGATCAGGGCGCGGATCCAGGGGCGATTGGTCATCGGGGGCTCCTCGTGTTCGGGCAGCGCTGCGGGGCAGTGATGCAGGACGGTGATGCCAAGTGGCGAGAGACCGTCATTGTGCCGCAGGCCGGCGCGGCACGTGCGACGCGTTCCAACCATCGATATGACGCGCGGCAAGCACGACAACAAAAAAGCCACCCGGAGGTGGCTTGGTCTGACTCGCTTCAATGGAACAGCGGCTGCTGCGTTGGCGCGTCTTCCGGCATTTCGGCGTGGACGATCTCGGCGGTGCGGTCCGCATAGAGCGGGGCGCCGCAGTCTTCGCAGTATTCGGGCTCGAACAGCTGGCCGTGGCGGAAGATGTCTTCGATGCCGCAGGCGCGCAGCTCGTCGCCGATCTGCTCCAGCGGGCTGCCCGGCTCGCCTTCGGCGGCAACGTCCGTGGCGCCACCGTCGCGGCCGTAGACCGGCCAGACGATGCCGTAGATCAGGTCCTTCTCGCCGCGCACCGTGAAGGCGACGCGGTATTCATCGATTTGCTCCTCGCCGAACGCGCCGATGATGGCCGCGAAGCGGTTGGCGGGCAGGTCCAGCGCGCCCTGCAGGTAGTTGACGGCCGCGCGCACGGTGAGCGGGCGGATGCGCTTGTCGGACTCGCGGCAGGACAGGAAGAAGGCGTCCGGCAGCAGCAGGTCGAATTCGCAGCCGGGCATCAGGGTGGAGATGGTCGGTGTGACTTGTTCGCGCCACTGTTCCAGGCAGGTGGAGCGCTCGGCGTGATGCTCCTTGGCGTCTTCCTGCCAGCGGAACAGCGGCTGGCCGTGCGGGGCCACGACGATGGCCAGCAGGTAGCGCGGATCGGCCAGGATGGGCGCGGTTTCGGGCATGTCGCGCAGGTCCACCTTGGGCGGCTGGCCGGACAGCGCGTAGGCTGCCAGCTTGTGCGTGAGCGCGAACGTGTCCGAATGCGTACGCGGGAGCTGGTCGATGCTGTACAGATATGGCGCCAGCGCCACGCGGGCGTTGGCGGCCAGCACGTGTGCCTGCAGGTGCACCTGCAGCGTCTGCGCCAGTTCCGCCTTGATCGTGCCGGACGGGATCGCGTAGCGCGTATGCGCGAGGATGGGCGCGGCGATCAGCAGCGCATCGTATTCCACCTCACCCGATGCGAACACCGCCGATTCGGCCAGTGTCTCGGCCTGTTCGGCCAGCACATCGGAGGCTTCTTCGTTGTGCTTGAAGAGGTGGTCGAGCGCCGCGTCGAGCGCGGTCTGGCTGCCGTTCTTCAGCAGCCGCGAGAGGCGTTCGGACAGCCGTTGTTCCCAGTAGACGTCTTCGATGCGGCTGCCCGACGCATCGAGCGCCAGTGCATCGGCGACGAGCCGTTCGGCATCGGGGGAAAGACGTTGGGGGGCCTTGGAGCGGAATCCTGCCATGCTGTGCCGTACCGGTCGGTTGAAGAGAAGGGGCGTTATTTTACCCTTGTATGCCGCGCCGTGCCGCGTTTCAGGGCTTCACGGCAGATGCCGGTGCCTCGGCTGCTGCGGCGCTGGCAGCGGCGAGTGTAGAAGCCGGGTCGGGCGCCGAGGTTGCTGCCGGCGCGGATGCGGGTTCCGGTGCCGCGGGTGCGCTTGCCGGCGCGGCGGGTGCGGCAACCGATACCGGTGCAGTGCCGTGCGGCGCCTTGAATACCATATAGAACACGGCAGCCGCGACGACGATTAGGGCGAGTACCACTCTGGCCATGGATGCGGGGCTCCTGCAAAACGTCGGACGTGCGCCGCGGGGGTCGGTTCGGCACCGCGCGGCCTAATCGGCACACTGTACCAAAAGCAGGCCAGTGATCGTGCCATCGTCATGCTGTTTGACGCGGCCGGCAATAAAAAAAGCCGGCTCCGAAGAGCCGGCTTCCGATCAGCTACAGCGCAGTGCGGTTGCTTGGTGTGGTGACTTAAGCAGCCAGCAACTGACGCAGCACGAACGGCAGGATACCGCCGTGCTTGTAGTAGTCGACTTCGATCGGCGTGTCGATGCGCAGCAGCACCTTCACGCGCTTGGCTTCGCCGTTGGCACGCTTGATCACCAGGGTGACGTCCTGTTGCGGCTTGATGTCGCCTTCCAGGCCTTCGATGTCGAAGGTTTCGTCGCCGACGATGCCCAGCGACTGTGCCGAGTCATTGCCCTTGAACTGCAGCGGCAGCACGCCCATGCCGACCAGGTTCGAGCGGTGGATACGCTCGAAGCTGCGTGCGATCACGGCCTTCACGCCCAGCAGTTGCGTGCCCTTGGCGGCCCAGTCGCGCGAGCTGCCCGTGCCGTACTCTTCACCACCGAACACCACCGTCGGGGTGCCTGCGGCAACGTACTTCATGGCGGCGTCGTAAATCGACATTTGCTCGCCGCTCGGCTGGAACAGCGTCTCGCCGCCTTCCACGCGCGAACCGTCAGCCTTCGCCGGGATCATCAGGTTCTTGATGCGCACGTTGGCGAACGTGCCGCGCATCATCACCTCATGGTTGCCGCGGCGCGAGCCGTAGCTGTTGAAGTCGGCCTTGAGCACGCCGTTGGCCAGCAGGTACTTGCCGGCGGGCGAGGTTTCCTTGATCGAACCGGCCGGGGAGATGTGGTCGGTCGTCACGGAGTCGCCGAACACGCCCAGGGCGCGCGCGCCCGTGACCGATGCCGAGGCAGCGGCCGGCGTCATGCCGAAGCCTTCGAAGAAAGGCGGCTCGGCGATGTACGTCGACTTCGGCCAGTCGTAGACCTGACCCTTCGTGCCCTTGACGTTGGCCCACAGCTTGGACGGCTTCTTGACCTGCTCGTAGTTCGTGCGGAACGTGTCGGCGTTCATCGCGAACTTCATCAGCTTGGCGATCTCGTCCGAAGTCGGCCAAATGTCGCCCAGGTAGATGTCGCGGCCCTTCTTGCCCTTGCCGACCGGCTCAGTCATCAGGTCGCGCGTCACGTTGCCGGCGATCGCGTAAGCGACGACCAGCGGCGGCGAGGCCAGGAAGTTGGCGCGGATGTTCGGGTGGATACGCGCTTCAAAGTTGCGGTTGCCCGACAGCACGGCGGCGGCCACGATGTCGTTCTTGATGATGGCATCGTTCAGTTCCGGCGTCAGGTCGCCGGCGTTGCCGATACAGGTCGTGCAGCCGTAGGCCGTCACGCCGAAGCCCAGCTTCTCCAGGTACGGCAGCAGGCCGGCCGCTTCCAGGTACTTCGTCACCACGCGGCTTCCCGGGGCGAGCGAGGTCTTGATGTGCGGGGCCACCGTCAGGCCGGCTTCCACGGCCTTCTTGGCCAGCAGGCCAGCGGCCAGCAGCACGCTCGGGTTGGACGTGTTCGTGCACGAGGTGATGGCGGCGATTAGCACATCGCCGCTCTTGACGTCCACGCCGTTGGTGGTCGTGAAGGTCTTGTCCAGATCCGCGGCGCTCTTGTTGAAGCCGTTCTCGGCCACCGGCTTGGAGTACAGCGACGAGAAGGTCGACTTCACGTTGCCGATCTCGATACGGTCTTGCGGGCGCTTCGGGCCGGCCAGCGACGGGGCAACCGTGCTCAGGTCCAGCGTCAGCGTCTTGGTGTAGTCGATCTCGCCAGCCTTCGGCACGCCGAAGAGCTTCTGTGCCTTGAAGTAGCCTTCGAATGCGTTGATTTCTTCCTTCGTTCGGCCTGTGCCCTTGAAGTAGTCGATGGTCTTCTCGTCAACCGGGAAGAAGCCCATCGTTGCGCCGTATTCCGGTGCCATGTTGCCGATGGTCGCGCGGTCCGGCAGCGAGAGGCTGGCCGTGCCTTCGCCGAAGAACTCGACGAACTTGCCGACCACCTTTTCCTTGCGCAGCATTTCGGTGATGGTGAGCACCAGGTCGGTTGCCGTGCAGCCTTCGCGCAGCCGGCCCTTCAGTTCCACGCCCACGACGTCCGGCGTCAGGAAGTACACCGGCTGGCCCAGCATGCCGGCTTCCGCCTCGATGCCGCCCACGCCCCAGCCCACCACGCCGATACCGTTGATCATGGTGGTGTGGCTGTCGGTGCCGACCAGCGTATCCGGGTAGTACACGCCGCTCTTCTTATGGACGCCGCGCGCCAGGTATTCCAGGTTGACCTGGTGGACGATGCCGAAGCCCGGCTGCACCACGCCGAACGTGTCGAACGCCTGCATGCCCCACTTCATGAACTGGTAGCGCTCGTTGTTGCGCGAGAATTCCAGTTGCATGTTCAGGTCCAGCGCCTTCTTCTCGCGGAAGTGGTCGACCTGCACCGAGTGGTCCACCACCAGGTCGACCGGCACCAGCGGCTCGATCTTCTTGGGGTTCTTGCCCATGCGCTCGGCCACGTTGCGCATGGCGGCCAGGTCAGCCAGCAGCGGCACGCCGGTGAAGTCCTGCAGCACCACGCGGGCGACCACGAACGGGATCTCGTCAACGCGCTCGGCGTTCGGCTTCCAGTTGGCCAGTTGCGCGACGTGCTCTTCGGTCACCTTCTTGCCGTCGCAGTTGCGCAGCACCGATTCCAGCACGATACGGATCGAAACCGGCAGGCGCTCGATTGCCACGCCCAGTTCCTTGCCCAGTTGCGGCAGGGAATGGAACTTGCCGGTCTGGCTGCCGTTGATCTTGAATTCTTTGAGTGTTTTTTTCAGGTTGTGGGGCATGGCATGACTCCAGGCTAGGGATGCGTAGGGCACCGAGGCGCCCCGTGCGGATACATCAAATCACGTACAAATCGACATACTCGTTGACCGGCATCATCTCGAGGGTCTTTTGCTCGAGTGAAGCCGCCAGGATCGCGTCCTGCTGCCTGGCCGGAAAACGGCGGGCCAGGTTGGTCCTGAACTTCTCGACCAGCAGCGGCATGCCTTCCTTGCGCCGCCGCTTGTGGCCGATCGGGTACTCCACCACGACTTCCTTGAGTGCGCGGCCATCCTTGAACCGGACGGTGATCGCGTTGGCGATCGAGCGCTTGTCGGGGTCGTGGTATTCCTGGGTGAACTGCTTGTCTTCCATGCACGCGATCTTCTTGCGCAGCGCGTCGATGCGCGGGTCGCGGGCGACCGTGTCTTCGTAGTCCCCGGCCGTCAGGCGGCCGAAGATGAGCGGCACGGCGACCATGTACTGGATGCAGTGGTCGCGGTCCGCCGGGTTGGCGAGGGGGCCTTGCTTGTCGATGATGCGGAGCGCCGCTTCGTGCGTGCGGATCGTGATGCTCTCGATGTCGTCGACGGTCTTGCCGGCCTTGGCAATCGCTTTGTGTAGTGTCATGGCCGCTTCAGCGGCGGTTTGCGCGTGGAACTCGGCCGGGAAGCTGATCTTGAACAGCACGTTCTCCATCACGTACGTGCCGTACTTGCGCTGGAACTTGAACGGCTGCCCGTTGAAGGACACGTCGTAGAAGCCCCAGCCCTTGGCGGTGAGGGCAGAGGGGTAGCCCATCTCGCCCGTCCTGGCGATCAGCGCCAGGCGCACGCCGCGGCTGGTGGCGTCGCCCGCCGCCCAGGATTTGCGGCTGCCCGTGTTCGGCGCATGGCGGTAGGTGCGCAGCGCCTGGCCGTCGACCCACGCCAGCGACACGGCGTTGATGATCTCGTCACGCGACAGCCCGAGCAGTTGCCCGACCACCGCGGTGGTGGCGACCTTGACCAGTACCACGTGGTCCAGCCCCACCTTGTTGAATGCGTTTTCGAGCGCGATGCAGCCCTGGATCTCGTGGGCCTGGATCATCGCGGTCAGCACGTCTTTCATCACGAGCGGCTTCTTGCCGCCGGCGATGTTGGTGCGGGACAACCAGTCCGCCACGGCCAGGATGCCGCCGAGGTTGTCCGACGGATGGCCCCATTCGGCAGCCAGCCAGGTGTCGTTGAAATCCAGCCAGCGGATCATGGCGCCGATGCTGAACGCCGCCTGCACCGGATCGAGCTGGAATTGCGTGCCCGGAACCTTCGCGCCATTCGGCACGACGGTTCCCGGCACGATCGGCCCCAGGAGCTTGGTGCACGCCGGGTACGACAGCGCCTCCAACCCGCAGCCCAAGGTATCGATCAGGCAATGGCGGGCCGTCTCGTAGGCGGCCTTGCTGTCGAGCTTGAACTGGGTCACATAGTCGACGATGTCGACGATGACCTTGTCGGGTTTCGGGCGGATGTTCGCAACCGGCGCGGACATGGGCTTTTCCTGTGGGCCTCTCGCGTTACTGCTTGGCGGGCTGGGCAGCGTCCGACGCGGGGGCCGCAGCCGGTGCCGGGGCAGCGTTGTCCTGCATCATCAGCGGCAGGCCAGCGGGGGCGCGCAGGGCACCGCCTTGCGTCGGGGCCGAGCCGCCGGCAGCCATCTCCGCGGTCTGGCACTCGTCGGCCAGACGGTGGCCTTCGTTGCGGTCGAACAGCATGGCCTTGGCCGGGATGACCACGAGGTCAAAGCCGGTCTTCTGGTCGAAGTAGCGGTCGGCGCCAGTGCGGGTCATCTGACGCGGCAACTCATAGTTCTTGCCCTTCCAGTGCACGGTGATGATCTGGTCGCGGGTCATGTCGCCCTTGATGTACATCTCGTTGCCGAGTTCGCACTTCCATTGCACGCCTTCCGGTTTGGCGACTTCCTTGGCGGCAGTCTTTTTGGCCGGCTTCTTCTTGCTGGCGGCCTTCTTGGCGGCCGGCTTGGGCGACGTCGTGGTTTGGGCGGTTGCGTACTGCGATACGGCCAGCGAGAGAGCGCCGGCGCAAGCGGCCACGATGAACTTGTTCATAGGGTTTCCTTCGGTAAGACTGGATCGGGGAGGCGGCCGTCCCGGGCTGGAAATCCCAGGGTCAGGCACACACCGGCCGGTATTTTGACCGATTTGCCCGCCGTGCCCAATGTTCCGTTACATAGATTGCAGACACTCGCCCGAACGGGGGGTATCCGCCATCCGCACGGCCATTGCAGGGGCCGGTTGCCTCGCGTTTCACGTCTTGGCCGTTCTCCTTGTTTGTGTTTGCCAGTGGGTGTCTTCCGTGCCCAGCTCAGCCGCGGTTCTGCGCGAACAGCGCGTCCAGCTTGGCTTCGTAATCGTGGTAGCCGATGCTGTCGTACAGTTCCATGCGCGTCTGCATGGTGTCGACCACGTTCTGCTGTGTGCCATCGCGGCGGATGGCGGCGTAGACGTTCTCGGCGGCCTTGTTCATGGCACGGAAGGCCGACAGTGGATACAGGATCATCGCCACGCCCGCCGTGCCCAGCTCGTCGCGCGTAAACAGTGGCGTCTGGCCGAATTCGGTGATATTGGCCAGCACCGGCACCTTCACCGCATCGACGAACTTGCGGTACATCGACAGGTCGGTCATCGCTTCGGGAAAGATCGCGTCCGCGCCGGCTTCGACGCAGGCCACCGCGCGCTCGATGGCGCGGTCCAGGCCCTCCACGGCCAGCGCATCGGTGCGCGCCATCACGACGAAATTCGCGTCGGTGCGCGCGTCCACCGCGGCCTTGATGCGGTCGACCATCTCGTCCTTGGAGACGATTTCCTTGTTGGGGCGATGGCCGCAGCGCTTGGCGCCGACCTGGTCTTCGATATGCATGGCCGCGGCGCCGAACTTGATGAGCGACTTGGTGGTGCGTGCCACGTTGAATGCCGAGGCGCCGAAGCCCGTGTCGACGTCCACCAGCAACGGTACGTCGCACACGTCGGTAATGCGGCGCACATCGGTCAGCACATCGTCCAGGCCGGAGATGCCGAGGTCCGGCAGGCCCAGCGAGCCCGCTGCCACGCCGCCGCCCGACAGGTAGATCGCGCGGTAGCCGGCGCGCTTGGCCAGCAGGGCGTGGTTGGCATTGATGGTGCCGACCACCTGCAGCGGCGATTCATCGACCAGCGCCTGGCGGAAGCGGGCGCCTGCGCTGGCTTGGGCGCTGGTGATCATTGCTGCGGTCATGGCGAATCTCCTCTCAATGCGTTTGCGCCGTCATGCGAAGAAGCGCGACGTGGCCTCCGGCGGCATCGCTACGCCGGTGGTGTGCGCACGCTGCAGCACGGCCCACCAGTAGCGATAGCTGGCTCGGTCGTGCAGGCGGCCTTCGTGCTGGATCGGTCCCCACGAGGTGTCCTGTGCGGCCGCGAGAATGGCGGCCGCCTGTGTCACCTCGTCATGCGACGGGCGGAACGCGGCGACGATCGGCTCGATCTGGTCCGGATGGATGCTCCACTTGCGCAGGTAGCCGAATGCGTTGCGGGCGCGCGCGGCATCGGCGCCGGCGCGGTCCGGGTGCTTGATGTCGGTGCTGACGTTGTGCGACGGCACCTTGCCGTGCGCATGGCACGCCGCGGAAATATCGGTGAGCGCGCGGCGGATCAGCGGATGCTCGAACTGCTCCGGTGAGCCCATCGCCGCGTCCGGAATCGCCCCGTTGTGCGCCGACACGAAATCCATCAGCCCGAAGCTCAGGCATTCCACCTGCACCAGCGCGGCGATGTCGAACACCTGCGCCAGCGCGCCATGCGTCTCGATCAGCACGTGGATCGGCAGGTGCCGCGCGATGCCGGCGGCGCGCGCCGCCTGATTCACACGATCGGTCACGCGGGCGACTTCCACCACGTCGCGCACCTTGGGCACGGTCACGTAGGCGAGGCGGCTGCCGGCCTGGCCGACCAGGATGTCGACATCCTGCGTCCACGCATCGTGGTTCGGGTCGTGGATGCGCACGCCAACACGGTTGAAGCAGTTGTCGTCGCTGTTGATGAGCGCGGCGGCCAGTTCGGCATGCGCGCGCTCCTGGCCGACGGCGGCGCCGTCCTCGCAATCGAAGGTGATGTCGAAGACGGGGCCAAGGGCTTGTTGCAGGGCGAGCGACTTGCGCATCAGCTTTTCTGCGCCAGCATAGTGGTCGCAGACCGGCAGTTGGGCCGGAGCGGCGTCGTCCTGGAACAAGACCTCGGTGGGGTGCACTGCGTCGTATCGGGTTAGGTGGCGCTTGCTGCTCGGGCGCCTGAGTGATGGATGTAAAAAAACCGGAGGGGTCGCTGCCGATCCGCTCCGGTTCTTCGTCAGATCATGCGGGTTACAGCAGGTGCTGCACGCCGGCACGCTCGCCTTCCAACTCATCGAGCGTGATCTTGATCTTCCCTTGGCTGTACTCGTCGATCTCGAAGCCTTGGACCACTTCGTACTTGCCGTTGGCGGTCGTGACCGGGAAACCGAACATCACGTCCTTCGGGATGCCGTAGTCGCCGTTCGACGGGATGCCCATCGTGACGATCTTGCCGTTCGTGCCCAGCACCCAGTCACGCACGTGGTCGATGGCGGCGTTGGCAGCCGAGGCAGCCGACGACAGGCCACGCGCCTCGATGATGGCAGCGCCGCGCTTGCCGACGGTCGGCAGGAACACGTCGTTGTTCCACACCGGATCGTTGATCATGTCCTTGACGCTCTTGCCATCGATGGTGGCGTAGCGGTAGTCGGCGTACATGGTCGGGCTGTGGTTGCCCCACACGAACAGCTTCTCGATCGAAGCCACCGGCTTGCCGGTCTTGGCGGCGATCTGCGACAGGGCACGGTTGTGGTCCAGGCGCAGCATGGCGGTGAAGTTCTCGCGCGGCAGGTCCGGCGCCGACTTCATGGCGATGTAGGCGTTGGTGTTGGCCGGGTTGCCGACCACCAGCACCTTGACGTTGCGCGAGGCAACGGCGTTCAGGGCCTTGCCCTGTGCCGTGAAGATCTGCGCGTTGGCGGAGAGCAGGTCTGCACGCTCCATGCCCGGGCCGCGGGGGCGGGCGCCCACCAGCAGGGCCACGTCGACGTCCTTGAAGGCGGTCATCGGGTCGGAGTGGGCTTCCATGCCGGCCAGCAGCGGGAAGGCGCAGTCTTCGATCTCCATCATCACGCCCTTGAGTGCCTTTTGGGCCTTCTCATCGGGGATTTCCAGCAGTTGCAGGATGACGGGCTGATCCTTGCCCAGCATTTCGCCGGCGGCGATGCGGAACAGCAGTGCGTAACCGATTTGACCAGCAGCGCCGGTCACCGCGACGCGCATGGGGGCTTTTGCCATGAGAACTCTCCAAACGGTAGTGAAAAGCGGATCGCACTGCGCGAGGTCGCATCCGTGGCGTGGATGTCGGCGCTCATTGACGCGGCTGGCGCAGGCATTGCCGGATCGGCATGCCGCCACCCTGGCGGCGGGCTCGATATCGGCAAGAGCCTCGCAGTGTACTGCGTCCGCATGACGAAGTGATACACCCTTACGTATTGGCGGGTTGCCCGCCACGCGCCGTGTGGAACCCCTCGTCTTGAACAGGCGCGAGTGTAGGCCTGGCCTCAGGTGAAGTCAATCAATCTTCTGTCTTATATAAGACATAAGACATTCTATAAACGGGCTGGACGCGTTTGTCGCTTTTGTGGTGAAATCGCCAGTTATGTCGAGCACCTCCACCCCTCTATCCGCCGTCGTGCCGCCGCCTTCCAGCGGTGAGGCGAGTGCGTCGCCCGCCAGCCCGGGCGCGGGGGGCGGGTCGCCCACCTTCAGCCCGCTGTACCAACAGATCAAGACGCTGATCCTGCAAAGCCTGCAGACCGGCGAGTGGAAGCCGGGCGAGATGATCCCCAGCGAGATGGAGTTGGCGGCCCGCTACAAGGTCAGCCAGGGCACGGTGCGCAAGGCTATCGACGAACTGGCGGCCGAAAACCTGGTGGCGCGCCGCCAGGGCAAGGGTACGTTCGTCACCACGCATTATGAAGAGGGTGTGCAGTTCCGCTTCCTGCGGCTGATGCCGGAGCAGGGCGAGCAGCACTACCCGAGCAGCCGCGTGCTGGAGTGCAAGCGCATGCGCGCCCCGGCCGAAATCGCGCGCCTGCTGGACCTCAAGCCGGGCGACAGCGTGGTGCAGATCCGCCGCGTGCTGTTCTTTTCCGGCGAACCCACTGTGCTCGAAGACATCTGGCTGCCGGGCGCGAGCTTCAAGGGCCTCACGGCCGAGAAGCTGACCGAGTGGAAAGGCCCGATGTACGCATTCTTTGAGGCGGAGTTCGGTGTGCGTATGCTGCGTGCGACCGAGCGCATCCGCGCGGTGGCGGCGGATGCGGCCACGGCTGAGTTGCTGTCGGTGCAGGCGAGTTCGCCGCTGCTATCGGTCGAGCGGGTGTCGCATACCTTCGGCGACAAACCGGTGGAGCTGCGCCGTGGGCTGTATGTCACCACGCGGCACTACTACCAGAATGAACTGAGTTGACGACGCGCCGTCGCGCCAGCTTCTATGCTGGTCCGGCGGCGTCTTGATTTGTGGGGCGTGCAACGGCGTATTGCGCGTCATGAAGACAGTGTAAAGAGGACAATCGCCCACGCATCACGCCACTGGCAGGCGAGGGCAGGAAGCACAAAAGTGGAGCGCGCCGAGGGAAATTATTGGTGCGCTGCGCAACAAAAGCGCGCTAGAATCTCGCCGATTTGCGCACAGCAGTTTTGTTAGTTGTTTAGCCAATGGGGTCTGATATGGCAGAAGCCATCAAGAAAGCCAGGCCGGAATTCAGGAACATCGGCGTGGGCGACATCGCCCGCTACCGGTTGCCCTGGGCCGGCAAGGTGTCCATCCTGCATCGTGCCAGCGGTGCATTGATGTTCGTTCTTCTTCCGTTCGTGCTGTACTTGCTCGAGCAAAGCCTCACGTCGGAAATCAGTTTCGCCAAGTTCACGGCGCTGCTGTCCGGTGGTTTCGCCAAGGTTGTCGTCCTCGCGCTCATCTGGGCGTACCTGCACCACTTCTGTGCCGGCATCCGCTACCTGCTCCTCGATCTGCATGTCGGTATCGACAAGGCCACGTCGGCCAAGTCGGCCGTGAGCGTGCTGATCGTCAGCCTGCTGCTGACCGTCGTGTTCGGCGCCAAGCTGTTCGGCCTGTTCTGAGGAATCCGCAATGGCACAAAACAATATCGGTCCCAAGCGCCTTGTCGTCGGCGCCCACTACGGCCTGAAGGATTTCCTCGCGCAGCGCGTCACCGCCGTGGTCATGGCGGTCTACACCGTCGTGCTGCTGGTCGCGTTCCTGCTCTCGAAAGACACGTCGTACCAAAGCTGGGCGGGCCTGTTCGCCAACCAGTGGATGAAGCTGCTGACGTTCGTCGCGTTCCTGTCGCTCACGTATCACGCCTGGATCGGCGTGCGTGACATCTGGATGGACTACGTGAAGCCCGTGGCAGTGCGTTTGACGCTGCAAGTGTTGACGATTCTGTGGCTCGTCGGTTGTGCGGGCTACGCAGCTCAGATTCTCTGGAGGGTTTAAGACATGGTCGCTGTCAAGACTGGGCTGCCGCGCCGCAAATTCGACGTCGTGATCGTCGGTGCGGGCGGCGCGGGCATGCGCGCATCGCTGCAGCTCGCTGAAGCCGGCCTTTCCGTGGCCGTGCTGTCCAAGGTTTTCCCCACCCGCTCGCACACCGTGGCGGCGCAGGGTGGTATCGGTGCTTCGCTGGGCAACATGAGCGAAGACAACTGGCACTATCACTTCTACGACACCATCAAGGGCTCCGACTGGCTCGGCGACCAGGATGCGATCGAGTTCATGTGCCGCCAGGCGCCGAACGTGGTTTATGAGCTGGAACACTTCGGCATGCCGTTCGACCGCAATGCCGATGGCACCATCTACCAGCGTCCGTTTGGCGGCCACACGTCGAACTACGGTGAGAAGCCCGTGCAGCGTGCCTGCGCCGCGGCTGACCGTACCGGCCACGCGCTGCTGCATACGCTGTACCAGCGCAACGTGCGCGCCAAGACCCACTTCTTCGTCGAATGGATGGCGCTGGACCTGATCCGCGACCAGGACGGCGACGTGCTGGGCGTGACCGCGCTGGAAATGGAAACCGGCGAGGTCTACATCCTCGAAGCCAAGACGACGCTGTTCGCCACCGGCGGTGCAGGGCGGATCTACGCGGCTTCCACCAACGCCTTCATCAACACCGGTGACGGCCTGGGCATGGCAGCACGCGCAGGCGTTCCGCTGGAAGACATGGAGTTCTGGCAGTTCCACCCGACCGGCGTGGCCGGCGCGGGCGTGCTGATCACCGAAGGCGTGCGCGGCGAAGGCGGCATCCTGCGTAACAAGGATGGCGAGCGCTTCATGGAGCGCTATGCCCCGACGCTGAAGGATCTGGCACCGCGTGACTTCGTGTCGCGCTCGATGGACCAGGAAATCAAGGAAGGCCGCGGCTGCGGCCCGAACGGCGACTACGTGTTGCTCGACCTGACCCACGTCGGTGCCGAGACCATCATGAAGCGTCTGCCGTCCATCCGCGAGATCGGCATGAAGTTCGCCAACGTCGATGCGATCAAGGAACCGATCCCGGTCGTGCCGACCATCCACTACCAGATGGGCGGTATCCCGACCAACTATCACGGTCAGGTCGTGGCGCCGAAGAACGGCAACTCGAACGAAGTCATCAACGGCTTCTACGCGATCGGCGAATGCTCGTGCGTGTCGGTGCATGGCGCCAACCGCCTGGGCACGAACTCGCTGCTCGACCTGGTGGTGTTCGGCCGCTCGGCCGGCAACCACATCGTCGCGCAAGGTCTGAAGAATCGCGAGCACAAGCCGCTGCCGGCCGATGCCGCTGACCGTGCGCTGGCCCGCCTGGCCAAGCTGGACAGCTCCAGCTCGGGCGAGTATGCGCAGGACGTCGCCAACGACATCCGCCGCAACATGCAGTCGCACGCCGGCGTGTTCCGCACGCAGGCCCTGATGGACGAAGGCGTCCAGCGCATCATGGAAGTGGCTGAGCGCTCCGGCAGCATCCACCTGAAGGACAAGTCCAAGGTGTTCAACACCGCGCGCGTCGAAGCGCTGGAAGTGGCCAACCTGGTGGAAGTGGCCAAGGCAACGATGGTGTCCGCCGCAGCCCGCAAGGAATCGCGTGGTGCTCACGCCCACAGCGATTTCCCGAATCGCGACGACGAGAACTGGCTGAAGCACTCGCTGTGGTACAGCGAAGGCAACCGCTTGGAATACAAGTCGGTGCAGATGAAGCCGCTGTCGGTGGAAAGCGTGCCGCCCAAGGCGCGTACCTTCTAAGCCCGTAGAGGACCCACAAAGATGAAGCGTATTTTTGAAGTCTATCGCTACGATCCGGATCAAGACGCAGCGCCCCGCATGCAGACCTACGAGGTCGAACTCGATGGCCATGAGCGCATGCTGCTCGACGCGCTGGTCAAGCTGAAGAAGCTGGACGAGTCGATCGCGTTCCGCCGTTCGTGCCGTGAAGGCGTGTGCGGCTCCGACGCCATGAACATCAACGGCAAGAATGGTCTGGCCTGCCTGACCAACATGCGTGAGCTGCCCGAGAAGATCGTGCTGCGTCCGCTGCCGGGCCTGCCCGTGGTGCGTGACCTGATCGTCGACATGACGCAGTTCTTCAACCAGTACCACTCGATCAAGCCGTTCCTGATCAACGACGAGCCGCCGCCCGAGAAGGAGCGCCTGCAATCGCCGGAAGAGCGGGAAGAGCTGGACGGCCTGTACGAGTGCATTCTATGCGCGAGCTGCTCGACGTCGTGCCCGTCGTTCTGGTGGAACCCCGACAAGTTCGTCGGCCCGGCCGGCCTGCTGCAGGCCTACCGCTTCATCGCCGACAGCCGCGACCAGGCCACCAGCGCACGTCTGGACAACCTGGAAGATCCGTATCGCCTGTTCCGTTGTCACACCATCATGAACTGCGTCGATGTGTGCCCGAAGGGTCTGAACCCGACCAAGGCCATCGGCAAGATCAAGGAACTGATGGTGCGCCGCGCGGTGTAAGCCGCAAGCCACAAGCGTCGCCGGAGCGGTTTTCCGGCGACGCATTCTTTAGAGCATGACCGCTGTGAATACCCAGACGTTTTCCCACCAGTCCGATCCGCACAAACGCGCGCGTCTGCGCTGGCGTGCCCGGCGCGGCCTGCTGGAGAACGACATCATCGTCGAGCGTTTCTTCAATCGCTACGAAACGGAACTGTCGGACGATGACGTCGCCGCCCTCACGCAATTGTTCGAGTTGCCCGACAATGATCTGATGGATCTCCTGCTGGCCCGCAAGGAGCCGGAAGGGGACCTCGACGTGCCGCAGGTCCAGCACGTCCTGACCCTGTTGCGCACGGTCTGATTGTTCGACAACAGGCCGGCGCGCGAGAGCTTGCCGCAAGACGAATCGGTCCAGCCGCCCCCACGGCACCCAGCGATCCGTCTGGCGGGAGTCTCCCGAATTCATTTTTATAAACAGCAGAGAAGGAAACCGACATGACGCCGTCCGAAGTGAAAGCCACCCTATCGTTTTCCGATGGCTCGCCCAGCGTCGAGCTGCCGATCTACAAGGGCACGGTCGGGCCCGACGTGATCGACATCCGCAAGCTGTACGGCCAGACGGGCAAGTTCACGTACGACCCCGGCTTCATGTCGACCGCGTCGTGCAATTCCAAGATCACCTACATCGACGGCGACAAGGGTGAGCTGCTGTACCGCGGCTACGCCATCGACGATCTGGCCAGCAAGTGCGATTTCATGGAAATCTGCTACCTGCTGCTGAAGGGCGAACTGCCCAACGCGAAGCAGAAGGAAGAGTTCAACCATGTGGTGACGAATCACACCATGGTGCACGAGCAGATGCAGTTCTTCCTGCGCGGTTTCCGCCGTGACGCCCACCCGATGGCGGTGCTGACGGGCCTGGTCGGCGCGATGAGCGCGTTCTACCCGGATGCTGCCAACATCAATGACCCGCGCGAACGCGAGATCTCGCAGATCCGCCTGATCGCCAAGCTGCCGACGCTGGTGGCCATGGCTTACAAGTACAACATCGGCCAGCCGCTGATCTATCCGCAGAACAATCTGTCGTACACCGGCAACTTCATGCGCATGATGTTCGCCACGCCGTGCGAGGACTACAAGGTGAACCCGGTGCTGGAGCGCGCTCTGGACCGCATCTTCATCCTGCACGCCGACCACGAACAGAACGCGTCGACCTCGACGGTGCGTCTGGCCGGCTCGTCGGGCACGAACCCGATCGCCGCCATCGCTGCTGGTATCGCCTGCCTGTGGGGCCCGGCGCACGGTGGTGCGAACGAAGCCGCGCTGAACATGCTGGAAGAAATCGGTTCGGTGGACAAGGTTCCCGAGTTCATCAAGCAGGTCAAGGACAAGAACAGCGGCGTGCGCCTGATGGGCTTCGGTCACCGCGTGTACAAGAACTACGACCCGCGCGCCAAGCTGATGCGTGAGACCTGCCACGAAGTGCTGAACGAGCTGGGCCTGCACAACGACCCGCTGTTCAAGCTCGCCATGGAGCTGGAAAAGATCGCGCTGGAAGACGAGTACTTCGTCAGCCGCAAGCTGTACCCGAACGTCGACTTCTACTCGGGCATCGTGCAGCGCGCGCTGGGCATCCCGTCGTCGATGTTCACCTGCATCTTCGCGCTGGCCCGCTCGGTGGGCTGGATCGCGCAATGGGAAGAGATGATCACCGATCCGGAATACAAGATCGGCCGTCCGCGCCAGCTGTTCAACGGCGCCGCCCTGCGCGAAGTGCCGGCGATCGACAAGCGCTAAGCCACTCGGCAGCAAGCTGTACTCGAAACCCCGCCCGGGCAACCGGCGGGGTTTTTTGTTGCCCGCCCGTTGCCGGGCGAGCCTTCGCGAAATGACGAAACCCCCTTTCGTCAGTCACGTCCGGTGCGCCCGACACCGGGTGGCATAATCGATCACTCCCCACGAAACTGCTCGCGCGGCCGCCCAAACAAGGCGCGCTGTGCACGGATCGCATCATGGCCAAGACGCTCTACGACAAACTCTGGGACGATCACGTCGTTCACACTGAAGACGACGGCACGACCGTGCTCTACATCGATCGCCAACTGTTGCACGAGGTCACCAGCCCGCAGGCGTTCGAGGGCCTGAAGATGGCGCAGCGTCCGGTGTGGCGCCTGAGCGCCAACCTGGCCGTGTCCGACCACAACGTGCCGACCACCGACCGCTCGCACGGCATTGCCGACCCGGTCTCCAAGCTGCAGGTCGACACGCTCGATGCCAACTGCGACAGCTACGGCATCACGCAATTCAAGATGAACGACAAGCGTCAGGGCATCGTGCACGTGATCGGGCCGGAGCAGGGCGCGACGCTGCCGGGCATGACAGTGGTCTGCGGTGACTCGCATACCAGCACGCACGGCGCATTCGGCGCGCTGGCGCACGGCATTGGCACGTCGGAAGTCGAACACGTGCTGGCCACGCAGACGCTGCTCGCCAAGAAGAGCAAGAACATGCTCGTGAAGGTGGAAGGCACGCTGCCGCGCGGCTGCACCGCCAAGGACATCGTGCTGGCCATCATCGGCAAGATCGGCACGGCGGGCGGCACGGGCTATGCGATGGAATTCGGCGGCTCGGCCATCCGGGCGCTGTCGATGGAAGGGCGCATGACGGTATGCAACATGGCGATCGAGGGCGGCGCGCGCGCCGGCATGGTGGCCGTGGACGACGTCACGCTTGAATACATCAAGGGCCGTCCGTTCGCGCCGCAGGGCGTGGAGTGGGAGCAGGCCGTCACCTACTGGCGCACGCTGCACTCGGATGCGGGCGCTCATTTCGACCACGTGGTCGAGCTGCGCGCCGAAGAGATCCGCCCGCAGGTGAGCTGGGGCACGTCGCCTGAAATGGTGGTCAGCATCGAAGACCGCGTGCCGGACCCCGACAAGGAAAAAGACCCGAACAAGCGCAACGCCATGGAGCGCGCGCTCGAATACATGGGCCTGCAGCCGAACGTGGCGATCGGCGACATCAACATCGACAAGGTCTTCATCGGCTCGTGCACCAACAGCCGTATTGAAGACATGCGCGCTGCCGCTTGGGTCGTGCAGAAGTTGGGCAAGCGCATTGCTTCCAACGTGAAGCTGGCGATGGTGGTGCCGGGCTCGGGTCTCGTGAAGGAGCAGGCCGAGCGTGAAGGCCTCGACAAGATCTTTAAGGCTGCTGGCTTCGAATGGCGCGAGCCGGGCTGCTCGATGTGCCTGGCGATGAACGCCGACCGGCTGGAACCGGGCGAGCGCTGCGCGTCCACGTCCAACCGCAACTTCGAAGGCCGTCAGGGCGCGGGTGGCCGCACCCATCTGGTGAGCCCGGCGATGGCCGCTGCAGCCGCGCTGGAAGGCCATTTCGTCGACGTGCGCAAACTCGGTTGAGCGGCAGGAAGGAGAACATAGCGATCATGGAACAATTCACCATCCACACCGGCCTGGTGGCCCCGCTCGACCGCGAGAACGTCGACACCGATGCCATCATCCCGAAGCAATTCCTCAAGTCGATCAAGCGCACGGGCTTTGGCCCGAACCTGTTCGACGAGTGGCGCTACAAGGACGTCGGCGAACCCGGCCAGGACAACAGCAACCGTCCGCTGAACCCGGATTTCGTGCTGAACCAGCCGCGCTACCAGGGCGCATCGGTTCTGCTGGTGCGCAAGAACTTCGGCTGCGGCAGCTCGCGCGAGCACGCACCGTGGGCGCTGCAGCAGTACGGCTTCCGCGCCATCATCGCGCCGAGCTTTGCCGACATCTTCTTCAACAACTGCTTCAAGAACGGCCTGCTGCCGATCGTGCTGACGGAGTCGCAGGTCGACCACCTGTTCAACGAGACGCTGGCGTTCCCCGGCTATCAGTTGACGGTCGACCTGGACAAGCAGGTTGTCGTCACGCCGGGCGGTACGGCGTATCCGTTTGACGTCACGGCGTTCCGCAAGTACTGCCTGCTCAACGGCTTCGACGACATCGGCCTGACCCTGCGCTACGCCGATCAGATCAAGGCGTACGAAGCGCAGCGCCTGGCCAAGATGCCCTGGCTCGCACACAAGCTCGTCGGCTGAGCCCGACCCACGCACAACAAGGACAAAACGCATGACGAAGATCGCAGTGTTGCCGGGCGACGGCATCGGCAAGGAAATCGTGGCCGAGGCCGTCAAGGTGCTCAAGGCGCTGGGCGAGACGTTCGAGATGGAAACCGCGCCCGTGGGCGGCGCCGGCTACGAAGCCAAGGGCCATCCGCTGCCGGAGGACACGCTCAAGCTGGCCAAGGAAGCAGACGCCATCCTGTTCGGCGCCGTGGGCGACTGGAAGTACGACACGCTGCCGCGCGAGCTGCGCCCCGAGCAGGCCATCCTGGGCCTGCGCAAGCATCTGCAGCTGTTCGCCAACTTCCGCCCGGCGATCTGCTATCCGGAACTGACCGGCGCCTCGAGCCTGAAGCCCGAAATCGTGGCCGGCCTCGACATCCTGATCGTGCGTGAGCTGAACGGCGACATCTACTTCGGCCAGCCGCGCGGTGTGCGCGCTGCACCGGACGGCCTGTTCGCCGGTGCGCGCGAGGGCTTCGACACCATGCGCTACGCCGAGCCGGAAATCCGCCGCATCGCGCACGTCGCCTTCCAGGCGGCCGCCAAGCGCGGCAGGAAGCTGTGCAGCGTCGACAAGGCCAACGTGCTGGAGACCTTCCAGTTCTGGAAGGACATCGTCACCGACGTGCACAAGGAGTACCCGGACGTCGAGCTGTCGCACATGTATGTCGACAACGCCGCCATGCAGCTCGTCAAGGCGCCGAAGAACTTCGACGTGATCGTCACCGGCAACATGTTCGGCGACATCCTGTCGGACGAGGCCGCCATGCTGACGGGCTCGATCGGCATGCTGCCGTCGGCGTCGCTCGATGCGAACAACAAGGGCCTGTACGAGCCTTCGCATGGCTCTGCGCCGGACATCGCGGGCAAGGGCATCGCCAACCCGCTGGCGACGATCCTGTCGGCCGCGATGATGCTGCGCTACTCGCTGGGCAAGGCAGAGCAGGCCGACCGCATCGAGAACGCCGTCAAGAAGGTGCTGGCTCAGGGTTACCGCACTGGCGACATCCTGACGCTGGGCTGCAAGCAGGTCGGCACCGTCGAGATGGGCGAAGCTGTGGTGGCTGCGCTCTAAGCAGCAACACGCGTTGCGGCACCGTCACATGCGGTGCCGCAATCGTCGTTTTTTCGGTGGACGCATGTTGCAGCGCATTGTGCGCCCGCCAAATCGTGTATATTTTTGCAGATGATCTCGACCGCGCTCCCCGTCCTCGTACTGGGCATTCTGGGCACCCTGGCCATCGCCGCCACGGGCACTGCCGCGCGCGCTCGCATTGCGTCTGTCGAGATTGGCACGACCACCAAAATCATTACCAAAAAAACGATCTCGTAGATCGTCCGTCGTGTCCGTTCGCCTTCCCCGCGCGGTCACGCCGGGCGACCGAGGCGGGGAAATTCACTAAAGGTTCCACATCATGAAGGTAGGTCTCGTCGGTTGGCGCGGCATGGTTGGCAGCGTGCTGATGCAGCGCATGCAGGAAGAAAAGGATTTCGACCTGATCGATTCGGTGTTCTTCAGCACCAGCAACGCTGGTGGCCGCGCGCCCGCATTCGCCAAGACGGACGCGCCGCTGGCCGATGCGCACGATATCGAAGCGCTGAAGGCATGCGACACCATCATCACGTGCCAGGGCGGTGACTACACCACCGAGATCTTCCCGAAGCTGCGCGCCGCCGGCTGGAACGGCTACTGGATCGACGCCGCCTCGACGCTGCGCATGGAAGACGACGCCGTGATCGTGCTGGACCCGGTCAACCTGGGGCTGATCAAGAACAAGGTCGCTGCCGGCACCAAGAACTTCATCGGCGGCAACTGCACCAACTCCATCTTGCTGATGGGTGTGGGCGGCCTGTTCCGCGAAGGCCTGGTCGAATGGGTTAGCTCGATGACCTACCAAGCCGCTTCAGGCGGTGGCGCCAACCACATGCGCGAACTGCTCAAGGGCATGGGCGTGATCCACCGTGAGGTGGCCGAAGAGTTGGCGAGCCCGGCATCCGCCATCCTGGACATCGACCGCAAGGTTGCCAAGACCATCCGCGAGGATGTGCCGACCGAGTACTTCCCGGCACCGCTGGCCGGTGGCCTGATCCCCTGGATCGACAAGCAACTCGACAACGGCCAGTCCAAGGAAGAGTGGAAGGGCCAGGCCGAGGTCAACAAGATCCTGGGCACGGCGCAGGCGATTCCGGTGGACGGCCTGTGCGTGCGCATCGGCGCGATGCGCTGCCACAGCCTGGGCCTGACGCTCAAGCTCAAGCGCGACCTGCCGCTCGAAGAAATCGAGCAGATCATCCGCTCGGGCAACCCGTGGGTGAAGTGGGTGCCGAACGAGCGCAGCATCACCGAGCAGGAACTGACGCCGGCCGCCATCACCGGCGGTCTGGACATCGGCGTGGGCCGCGTGCGCAAGCTGAACATGGGGCCGGAATACGTGAGCGCCTTCGTGATCGGCGACCAGCTCCTGTGGGGCGCCGCCGAGCCGCTGCGCCGCATGTTGCGCATCCTGCTGGACAAGTGATTCCAGCATTGCATTCGGTGCAAAGTCAGGCTGCGACGATTGTCGTTGCGGCCTGACAACAAAAAGTGCGCTTTTTGCTCCAACGCCGCGCGGCCTGCGCGGCGTTGTGCCATCTGAATGCCCACGAACTGTAACGTTGGTACACAATAGCGGCCGGAACGCCGTCCGCCCATTAGTGGGGTGGACGAGCAACGGGGAGGAGTTAGCGCCACATTGAAGCGTTCGCACTCCGGGGGGTACGCCGGGCGCTTCAGAACACCGCCAATTGTGTCGTTTTGATTGAAATCGACGTTGGGGTCGAGTCTTTGGCATCTCACGTTTTACGTGAGCTTGCTGCGCTAACTCGTTGATGCTAAGTTCGTTTGCACATTAAAAGATAACGGAGTCGAAGGTGAGGGTGAGCCAATACCGCCGGAGAGAATCGTCCCATCGCAGTCCTCGCTGGTCGGCCGTCGCGGTCGCCGCCGCGAGCCTGCTGCTGATCCAGCCCGCAGCGCATGCGGCCGGTTTCGGCGCCTTGCACGTGCGTTCGAGCCTGGGTCAACCGCTGCAGGCCGACATCGAACTGACCGGCGTGAGCGCTGACGAAGCGCAGAACCTGGTCGCCAAACTGGCATCGCCGGACGCTTACACGCGCGCCGGCCTGACGTATAACCCGATCGTCTCCTCGCTGCGTGCCTCCCTGGTGCGTCAGCCCGACGGCAACTATGTGGTGCGCGTGCGTTCCACCCAGGCCGTCGCCGAGCCGTTCGTCGATATCCTGGTCGATCTGACCTGGGCAAGTGGCCACGTGTCGCGCGCCTATACCTTCCTGCTGGACCCGGTGGGTTCCAGCAACACCGCCCAGAATTTCGCGCCGACGCCGGTCGTGCAGGCCACGACGCCGGGCGCTGCGGAATCCGCACCGGCTCCGGCGGCTGCTGCGCCTGCGCCGCAGGTCCAGGCGGCTGCGCCCGCTCCGGCGCGCCAGGCTCGTCCGGCGCACCAGGCAGCCCGCCCGCAGCAAGCCGCACCGGCGGCCACCGCTGCGGCGCCGGATGCCACGCCGGGCGGCACGTATACCGTGCAGCGCGGCGACAGCCTGTACGACGTCGCGTCGACGGCTTCGCAAGGCCAGGACAGCGTGTCGCTGGACCAGATGCTGCTCGCGCTGTATCGCAACAACCCGAATGCTTTCATCGGCGGCAATATCAACCGCCTGCGCACCGGCTCGGTGCTGAAGGTGCCCTCGCAGGCCGATGCACAGAAGGTGCCGGCGCGTGAAGCGCGCCGCGAGGTGGTCGCGCAGACCTCCGGCTTTGCCGGCTACCGCAATCGCTTGGCAACGGCTGCCGAAGCCAATGCCGCCACCGACACGGACACCGCCCGCCAGCAGAGCGGCAGCGTCGCTGCCCACGTGCAGGACCAGGCTACGCCGGTTGCCAGCGGCCGCGACGAGCTGCGCCTGTCCAAGGCCGACCGCACCGGCAAGGCTGGCGCCGCAGCTGCCCGCGATGAGGAGCTGGTCGCCAAGGAGCGTGCGCTCAAGGAAATGGAATCGCGCGTGGCGCAGCTGGAGAAGAACCTCTCCGACATGCAGCGCCTGGTGGAGCTGAAGAACGCCGAGCTGGCCAAGGCGGCCAACACCGCCAAGCCGGCCGCGGGCGCTGCACCGTCGACGGCGGCGCCGGCCGTAACGGCAGCCAACGCGCAGGCACCGGCCGCCGCTGCGACCTCGTCGGCGGCTCCGGCCACGCAAGCCCAAACGCAACCGCAACCGGCTGCTGCAGCAGCCGCTGCATCCGACACGGCCGCCGCTTCGGCGTCGTCGACCACGGCTGCGGCTGGCGCTTCGGCGCCGGTGGCAGCGGCCTCTGCGCCGGAAGCCGCAGCCAGCGCGCCGGTGGCAGCGGCCTCCGCTCCGGCGGCTGCGCCGAAGAAGGCGCCCGTGGTGGTGACCCCGCCGCAGCCGATCGCGGAGGAATCGATCTTCTCGTCGCTGCTGGGCAACCCCATGGCCCTGGGCCTGGGCGGTCTGTTGATCGCTGCGCTGGGCGGCTGGGCGGTGGTGCGCCGTCGCCAGCAGAAGCCGGCGCAACAGGCGCATGGCTTCCAGGACAGCCTGCTGTCGCAGGAAAGCACTGTGATGGCGGGCGCCAACTCGCTGTTCGGCGCCGCCGGCGGCCAGAGCGTCGACACCTCGCAGCACAGCGTGTTCGGTGCGGATTTCCGCATCGGCGGCGGCAACGAGAGCAATGAAGTCGACCCGATCGCCGAGGCCGACGTCTACATCGCCTATGGTCGCGACGTGCAGGCCGAGGAAATCCTGCGTGAAGCGCTGGAGCAGCATCCCGATCGCCAGGCCATCCGCCTGAAGCTGATGGAGATCTACGCCAACCGCCAGGACGCGCACGGCTTCCAGACGGTCGCGGAAGAAATGCTGGCGCAGGTTGGCGCTGCCTCGCCGGAATGGGCCGAGGCCGCCGCGATGGGCCGCAAGTTTGATCCGGCCAACCCGCTGTACCTGACGGTGCAGGGCGATGGGCAGCACCACGCCGCTGAGGAACCCGCTGCGCACGGCCACGCTGGCGCTGCCGCCGCGGCCCTGGCGGGCGTAGGCGCCGTTGCCGCAGCTGAAGCGTTCAAGCCGACCGTGACGGGCGAAACCACCCGCCGCGGCGACGACTGGACCACGCTGTCCCCAGACCTGGACCCGTCGGCCCCGTCGACCAAGGCGCCGAAACTCGCTGATCTGGATCTGCCGCTGGAGTCGTTCCCGGCGCCGGCAGCGGGTGAGCCGATCACCGCGTCGGCCGAGGCCGCCGAGGCGTTCAAGCCGCACGCCGCGCCGGACGCCGAGCTGCCGAGCACGCACTTTGGCGGCCACGCCGGCGAGGCGTACCAGCCGATTTCCGCGCCGCCGATGCACATGGACCTGTCGGACCTGTCGCTGGACTTGAACCCGACGCCGCCGGCTGCTGAAGCCGCACCGGCTGTTGCGGCACCGGTCGTGTCTGAAGACAGCCTGCCGGCCTGGGCCCAGCCCGCCGATCTGTCGCAAGCACCGATGCATTTCGACGCCGAGCCGCAGCATGTCGAAGCGCATGTTGCCAACGACGAGCCGCACTCGGCTATCCGTCTCGATACCAACCTGCCGCACACGCTGTCGGGCGAGGGTGGTGTGGATGGCGTGCGCGACCTGCAGATCAAGTTTGATCTGGCCAAGGCCTACATCGAGATCGGCGACAAGGAAGGTGCGCGCGAGCTGCTGCAGGAAGTGCTGGACCTGGGCGATCCGTCCTTCCACGCCGAAGCCCAGGCACTGATGCGCCAGATCGCCTGACGCGTCGCTGCAAGGTCTTCGACAACGCCGGCAGGATGGTATCCTGCCGGCGTTTTTCTTTTTGCATAAAGGCTTATCAGGCATGACGCGCATCGCGCTCGGCATCCAGTACGACGGTGCCGCGTTCTCGGGGTGGCAATCGCAGCCGCACGGCAATACCGTGCAGGACGTGCTGGAAGCGGCGCTGCGCCAGTTCGCCGGCGTGCCGCTGCCGACCACCGTGGCCGGCCGCACCGATGCCGGCGTGCACGCGCTGGGGCAGGTCGTCCACCTCGATACCGACCTCGTGCGCGATCCGTTCTCGTGGGTGCGCGGCACCAACGCCTTCCTGCCGCCGACGGTGGCCGTGCGCTGGGCGCAGGAGATGCCGGAGGACTTCCACGCGCGCTTCTCGGCGCATCGCCGCACGTACTACTACGCGCTGGTCTACGGGCCGACACGCGCACCGTTGCTAGATGGCAAGGCCGGCTACGTGACGCTGCCACCGGGCCAGTCGCTCGACGTGGCCGCCATGCACGAGGCCGCGCAGGTGCTGGTCGGCGAGCACGATTTCTCGTCGTTCCGCGCGGCGGAGTGCCAGGCCAAGTCGCCGGTCAAGACGATGTACTCGATGGAGGTAAAGGGCGAGGGCGAGTGGGTGTTCGTGCGCATCTGCGGCAGCGCGTTCCTGCATCACATGGTGCGCAACATCATGGGCTGCCTGGTGGCGATCGGCCGAGGCCGTAAGCCTGTGGCCTGGATGGCCGACGTGCTGGCCGCCCGCAGCCGCGTGGCCGCTGCGCCCACCTTCATGCCCGACGGCCTTTACCTGGCCGAGGTCGGCTATCCTGATGTCTTCCCGTTGCCGGCATCCCCGGCATCGTTCAGCCTGTTTCGCGGCGTGTTCGACGAGTACGCCGGCCCGTGAATACTGCTTCTGCCATGTCGCTGCACCGTACCCGCATCAAGCTCTGCGGCCTGTCTCAACCGGCCGACGTCGACCATGCCGTCGCGCTGGGCGCCGATGCGATCGGCCTGGTGTTCTATCCGCCCAGTCCGCGCTTTGTGGCCACCGAGCGCGCTGCCGAGCTGGCCCGCCGCGCCGGCCCGTTCGTCACGGTGACGGGCCTGTTCGTCAACGCCAGCGCGGACGACATCGCCCGCGTGCTCGACCAGGTGCCGCTCACGCTGCTGCAGTTCCACGGTGACGAGACGCCCGAGCAGTGCGCGGAGATCGCCGGAAAGGTGGGACTGCCCTGGCTGCGCGCCGTGCGTGTTCAGCCCGGAACGGATTTGGTAGAATTTGCCGATCGGTTTGCCGCTGCCCAAGGCCTGCTGCTCGACGCGTTTGTTGAGGGCTATGGCGGTGGCGGCCACGTCTTCGACTGGACCCTGATTCCCCCGCAATGGCTCTCGCAATCGCCATCCTTGCCAACCACAAGCGCCGCTCCTCGGCTCGTTTTGAGTGGTGGGTTGAGCGCGCAAAACGTCGCTGGTGCGATTGAGCGCGTGCGGCCCTACGCTGTTGACGTCAGCAGCGGGATCGAGGCCGCACGGGGCGTGAAAGACCACGCCCGCATGACCGCATTCGTGCGTGCGGTCCGCGAGGCCGATGCTGCCCTGGGCGCGTCGGCACAGGCCTGAACGATACCGTCGGGCGCTCGCGGTTCGCACCTCCCTGAATATCTCCGCCGGCCGGTCGCTTTGCTGACCCCGGCGGACGCCTCGAGAGATTGCCATGTACAACCTGCCCGACGCCCACGGCCATTTCGGCCCCTACGGCGGCACCTTCGTTGCAGAAACGCTGTCCCACGCGCTGGACGAACTGCGCGACGCCTACGCGCGCTACCAGCACGATCCGGCCTTCATTGCCGAATACGAGTACGAGCTGAAGCATTTCGTCGGCCGTCCGTCGCCCATCTATCATGCCCGCCGCCTGACCGAGCACTGCGGCGGCGCGCAGATCTACCTCAAGCGCGAAGACCTGAACCACACCGGCGCGCACAAGGTGAACAACGTCATCGGCCAAGCGCTGCTGGCCCGTCGCATGGGCAAGCCGCGCGTGATCGCCGAGACCGGCGCCGGCCAGCACGGCGTGGCCACCGCCACCATCGCCGCGCGCTACGGCATGGAATGCGTCGTCTACATGGGTAGCGAAGACGTGCGCCGCCAGGCCGCCAACGTCTACCGCATGAAGCTGCTGGGCGCGACCGTGGTGCCGGTGGAATCCGGCTCGCGCACGCTCAAGGATGCGCTCAACGAAGCAATGCGCGACTGGGTCACCAACGTGGCCGACACCTTCTACATCATCGGCACGGTGGCCGGCCCGCACCCGTATCCGATGATGGTGCGCGACTTCCAGGCCGTGATCGGCGAGGAATGCAAGGTGCAGATGCCCGAGCTGGCCGGCCGCCAGCCGGACGCCGTGATCGCCTGCGTAGGCGGCGGCTCCAACGCCATGGGCATCTTCTACCCGTACATCGACCATGCCGACGTCAAGCTGATCGGTGTGGAAGCGGCAGGCGAGGGGCTGGAGACGGGCCGGCATGCCGCGTCGCTCACGGGCGGCTCGCCGGGCGTGCTGCACGGCAACCGCACCTACCTGCTGCAGGACGAGGATGGTCAGATCATCGAGACGCATTCGATCTCGGCAGGGCTGGACTACCCGGGCGTCGGTCCCGAGCACGCCTGGCTGAAGGATGCTGGCCGCGCGGAGTACGTCGGCATCACCGACAAGGAAGCGCTGCAGTCCTTCCACGATCTGTGCCGCATGGAGGGCATCATCCCTGCGCTGGAATCGAGCCATGCGCTGGCCTACGCGTGCAAGCTGGCGCCGACGCTGCCGAAGGACAAGATCCTGCTGGTGAACCTCTCCGGCCGAGGCGACAAGGACATGCACACCGTCGCCGAGCTGTCCGGCATCAAGTTCTAACGCTAACGGCACCCCGGGCACCCGCATGACCGAGCGCGCCATCGACGGCATCTTCAACGAGGACTGCATTGACGGGGTCAGGCATCTGGCCGACGGCAGCGTGGACCTCGTCATCGCCGATCCGCCGTACGGGCTGGGCAAGGACTACGGCAACGACTCCGACAAGCTGTCGGGCGACGCCTACCTGGCCTGGTCCGAACGCTGGATCGATGCGGTGCGGCCCAAGCTGGCGCGCAGCGGCTCGCTCTACCTGTTCTGCACGTGGCAATACGCGCCCGAGCTGTTCGTGATGCTCAAGCAGCGCCTGACGATGATCAACGAGATCATCTGGGACCGTCGCGTGCCCAGCATGGGCGGCAGCACGCGCAAGTTCTCGTCAGTGCACGACAACATCGGCTTCTTCGCCGCCTCGCGTGACTACTACTTCGACGTCGACGCCGTGCGCATCCCGTACGACGCCGAGACGAAGAAGGCACGCAGCCGCAAGCGTTTCGAGGGCAAGAAGTGGCTGGAGGTCGGCTACAACCCGAAGGATGTGTGGAGCGTGTCGCGCCTGCACCGGCAAGATCCGGAGCGCGCCGAACACCCGACGCAGAAGCCGCTGGAGCTGGTCGAGCGCATGATCCTGGCGAGCTGCCCGCCGGGCGGCCTGGTGCTGGACCCGTTCCTGGGCAGCGGCACCACGGCTGCGGCGTGTGCGCGCCTGGGCCGCCGTTTCGCCGGCTTCGAGATCAATGCCGACTACTGCCGCGTGGCGCGCGAGCGTGTGGCTGCCGTGCATGCCGCCCAACCGACTGAATCCGAGGCGCCTGACACCGTCAAGGTCGCCTGACAAACTGATCCCCCTATGTCCCGCATCGCTCAAACTTTCTCGCAACTGTCCGCGCAGGGCCGCAAGGGCCTGATCCCGTTCATCACGGCGGGTGATCCGACCCCCGAGATGACCGTCGACCTGATGCACGCGCTGGTCAAGGGCGGCGCCAACGTCATCGAATTGGGCGTGCCGTTCTCCGACCCGATGGCCGATGGCCCGGTCATCCAGCGTGCGTCGGAGCGCGCATTGGCCAAGAAGGTCGGCCTGCGCACCGTGCTGGAGTACGTGCGTGCGTTCCGCGCCACCGACACGACCACGCCCGTGGTGCTGATGGGTTACGCCAACCCGATCGAGCGCATGGGCACCGACGCCTTCGCCAAGGCCGCGTCCGAAGCCGGCGTGGACGGCGTGCTGGTGGTCGACTACCCGCCCGAAGAGTGCGAGGCCTTTGCCAAGACCATGCGCGCGGCGGGCATCGATCCGATCTTCCTGCTGGCGCCCACCTCCACCGAGGCGCGCATCGCCCAGATTGCCCGCGTGGCGAGCGGCTACCTCTACTACGTGTCGCTCAAGGGCGTGACCGGCGCGGCCACCATCGACCTGGATGCGGTGGCGGAGCGCATCCCGCAGATCCGCCAGCATGCGCGCCTGCCGGTGGGTGTCGGCTTCGGCATCCGTGATGCGGCTACGGCACGTGCAATTAGCGGCGTGGCCGATGCGGTGGTCATCGGATCCCGCATTGTGCAATTGCTGGAGGAGGCTCCTCGCGAACAAGCGGTACAATGCTTGACTGATTTCATCGCGGAGATCCGCCAGGCGCTGGACGCCTGAGCAGCAATCTTCGCGCGAGCGCATTCAAGGAGCACGCATGAGCTGGCTGGACAAACTGCTTCCGCCCAAGATCCAACAGACCGATCCGTCGCAACGCAAGGGCATTCCGGAAGGCCTCTGGATCAAATGCCCGGCCTGCGAGTCGGTGCTGTACCGCACCGATATCGAAGCCAATCTGCACGTCTGCCCGAAGTGCGACCACCATATGCGGATCGGCGCCCGTGCGCGCCTGGACGCACTGCTGGACGCCGAAGGCCGCTATGAGATGGGCCAGGAGATCGTCCCGGTCGACGCGCTCAAGTTCAAAGATACGAAGAAGTATCCCGACCGCATCAAGGCGGCCATGGACGACACCGGCGAGACCGACGCCATGGTCGTGATGGGCGGTGCGATCCACGCGCTGCCGGTGGTGGTGGCCTGCTTCGAGTTCGAATTCATGGGCGGCTCGATGGGCTCCGTGGTGGGCGAGCGCTTCACGCGCGGCGCGCAGACGGCGCTGGAGCAGAAGGTGCCGTTCATCTGCGTGTCGGCCACGGGTGGCGCGCGCATGCAGGAAAGCCTGCTGTCGCTGATGCAGATGGCCAAGACCACTGCAATGATCCAGAAGCTGGCCGAGGCCAAGCTGCCGTTCATCAGCGTGCTGACCGATCCGACCATGGGCGGCGTGTCCGCCAGCTTCGCCTTCATGGGCGACGTCGTGATCGCCGAGCCCCGCGCGCTGATCGGCTTTGCCGGCCCGCGCGTGATCGAGCAAACCGTGCGCGAGAAGCTGCCGGAAGGTTTCCAGCGTGCCGAATTCCTGCTGCAGAAGGGCGCCATCGACATGATCGTCGACCGCCGCAACATGCGCCGTGAGATCGCCGAGCTGCTCGCGCTGCTGCAGAAGCAACCGGCCGACGCACTGGCCTGATGCGCCACACCTGTTGAACCGAAGCGCGGGCGAGAGTCCGCGCTTCTTGTTTTTGCGCGGCAGGTTTCCCCAAAGCCGCGCCACACACAGTTCGCATGCCTACTTTCGACAATCTGCCTGACTGGCTGGCCCACCTGGAAACCGCGCACCCGGTCGGCATCGACATGGGCCTCGCCCGCATCAGCCGCGTGCGCGATGCGCTGGGCTTGGAGTTCAAGTCCATCGTCTTTACCGTTGGTGGCACCAACGGCAAGGGCTCGACCTGCGCGATGCTGGAGTCGATCCTGCTGGCCGCCGGCTACAAGGTCGGCTGCCATACCTCGCCGCACCTGATCGACTTCAACGAGCGCGCCCGCGTCAACGGCGAGATCGCCACCGACGCGATGCTGCTGCCGCACTTCGAGGCGGTCGAGCGCGCGCGCTGCAGCTTTCCCGAGCCGGTCAGCCTGACGTACTTCGAATTCACCACGCTGGCGATCATGCATCTGTTCGCCAACGCTGGCCTCGATGCGGTGGTCCTGGAGGTGGGGCTGGGCGGCCGGCTGGATGCGGTCAACATCATCGACACGGATTGCGCCGTCATCACCAGCGTCGATTTGGACCACATGTCCTACCTGGGCGATACACGCGAGGCGATCGGCTTCGAAAAGGCCGGCATCTTCCGCGCGGGCAAGCCGGCAATCTGCTCCGACCCGATGCCGCCGATCTCGCTGGTCAAGCAGGCCGAGGCCGTCGGCGCGGACCTGTGGCTGATCGGCCGCGACTTCAACTTCCAGGGTGACAAGCAGCAGTGGGGCTGGAGCGGGCGAGGGCGGCGCTGGCCGAGCCTCGGCTATCCGGCGCTGCGCGGGGCCAACCAGCTGCTGAACGCGTCAGCGGCGCTGGCGGCGCTGGACTCGGTGCGCGATCGGCTGCCGGTATCGGCGCAGGACGTGCGCCTGGGATTGTCGCAGGTGGCGCTGCCGGGCCGCTTCCAGGTCATGCCGGGCCGTCCGGCGGTGATCCTGGATGTGGCGCACAATCCGCATGCGGCGGCCGCGCTCGGCCAGAACCTCGAGAACATGGGCTTCTTCCGCTACACCTACGCGGTGTTCGGCGCCATGCAGGACAAGGACATCGCCGGCGTGCTCGGCCACATGCTCGACAAGGTCGACCACTGGTGCCTGACTGACCTGCCGACGCCGCGCGCCGCGAGCGCCGAGCGCCTGGAACAGGCGCTGACGGACGCCGGCTTCCATCCGGGCAAGGAATCGAGCGTCACGACGTTCAGCGATCCCGCCACAGCCTATCGCAACGCCATGGAGCGGGCGACCGAGGATGATAGAATCGTCGTCTTCGGATCGTTCTACACCGTTGCCGGCGTACTGGCGGAGCGCAAGCGTCGCGCACACTAGCCAGAATCGGGCAGCGCCAGGCCGTAGGACAACCCGGGCGTCGGCACTGCCCTCGCATGCATCGTCAGAGAGCCAAACCGAGCGCAATTCATGGGACTGCTTTCCATTTTTTCCTCCCGCAAGAACGCTGAAGGCGCGCGCGGCCCTGCAGGCAGCGCAGCCGATGTGGCCCGCGACGCGGTGCATGAATCGCGCACCTCGTCGCGCGCGTCGTCGACGTCCCGCAGCCGCGCCGCGCGTCGTGACGACGATGACGACGACGGTCTCGACCCCGAGCTCCCCCAGAAGCAACGCGCACGCCGCCGCCTGATCGGCGCGGTGGTGCTGGTTGGCGCTGCCGTGGTGGTGCTGCCGCTGGTGTTCGATGCCAAGCCGCGCCCGGTGACGGATGCGGTCGCCGTGCAGATCCAGGATCAGCCGATCGACCGCGGTGCCAAGGTGTCCGGCGACGAGCCCAAGGTGGCCAGCCGCCGTTCCGCGCCGCGTGCGGCCGGTCCTGCAGATCAAGCGCAGGCACTCGATCAGGGCGAAGAGGTGGTGGCCGATGGCGGTGGCCAAGCCGCAGCTTCTGCGCCGAGCGCGCCTGCAGCGACGGCGGTCTCCGCTGCCCCCGCCGCCAAGCCTGCGCCCAAGACCGTCGCCAGCCTGACCCCGCCCGCTGACGCCAAACCGGCCGCCAAGCCCGCGCCGGCAGCCCAGACCGCCGCCGCCACGCCGGCCGCCGCCGATGCCAAGGACGGCAAGTTCGTCCTGCTGATCGGCGCCTTCGCCTCGGAAGACCGCGCGCGCAACTGGCTGAGCAAGCTCAAGGCAGAGAAGGTCCCCGGCTATATCGAACACAAGAAGGTGCCCGAGAAGGGCGATCTGGCCCTGCTGCGCGCCGGCCCGTTCAACGACCGTGCGGCTGCGGAAGCCGCGCAGAAGCGCGCCGAGCAGATCGGCCTGACGCCCAAGCTCGTCCAGCAATAAGCATGCGGCCCGACGCGCACTCGCCAGAAACCCTGACCCGCTGCGCCGCCCCCAATCCACCCAAGCCGCTGCGTGATGCAACCGACTTTCTTTGACTACGGCGTGCTGTCCATCGTCGTGACGTCCGCGCTGGTGGGGCTGTTTCGCGGGTTGATCCGCGAGGTGCTGGCGCTGTTGGGGTGGCTGTTTGCGGCGTGGGTGGCGTACACGTTCTCGGGCATGGCGGCGGGCTGGATGCCCGAATCGCTGCCAGGCGGGCCGGTCGCGCGCACGGTTCTCGGTTTCGTCCTACTGTTTATCGTGACGGTGATTGCGACGTCGCTGGTGGGGGCGTTGCTCGCGGCGGCGCTGGCGAGCGCGGGGCTCAAGCCGGCCGATCGGGGCCTCGGCATGGTGTTCGGGCTGGCCCGCGGCGGCGTGATCATCCTCGTGGTGATGACGGTGGCGGGCTTTACCAGCGTGCCGGAACAGCCGTTCTGGCGCGATGCCATCAGCCGGCCGTATGCGGAGGGGGCGGCGCGTGCCGCCAAGCCGCTGCTGCCGCCAGAGGTGGCGAAGTATGTTCACTATTGATTCGGGGCGTCTGGCCACAAGCTAGACGATCTGGGAAGCTTTTCAGGTGCCCGCAACGGGTGTGGGCGCCACCAATACGCTCTCGCTGGAGATCGACATGTGCGGTATCGTTGGGGTGGTTTCGGCCACGCCCGTCAATCAGCTGATCTACGACAGCTTGCTGCTGCTGCAGCACCGGGGTCAGGACGCGGCCGGCATTGCCACCGCGGCAGGCAGTACCTTCTATATGCACAAGGCCAACGGCATGGTGCGCGACGTGTTCCGCACGCGCAACATGCGTGGTCTGCCGGGCAATTCCGGCATCGGCCAGGTGCGCTATCCGACCGCCGGCACCTCCAGCGAGGAAGAGGCCCAGCCGTTCTACGTCAACGCGCCGTTCGGCATCGTGCTGGCGCATAACGGCAACCTGACCAACTCCGATCAGCTGCGCGAAGAGATGTTCCGGCGCGACCGCCGCCACATCAATACGAAGTCTGATTCCGAAGTGCTGCTCAACGTGCTGGCCGACGAGCTGCAACGCGCCAGCAACGACATCCCGCTCGATCGGGATTCCATCTTCAAGGCCGTGGCCGGCATGCATCGCCGCGTGCGCGGCTCGTATGCCATCGTCGCTGAGATCTCCGGCTACGGCCTGCTGGCTGTGCGCGATCCGTTCGGCATCCGCCCGCTGGCGCTGGGCCGCCAGGAAACGCCGAACGGCCCCGAGTACATGGTCGCCTCGGAATCGGTGGCGCTGGAAGGCATCGGCTTTAAGTTCGAGCGTGACGTGGCGCCCGGCGAGGCCATCTTCATCGACGTGGACGGCAAGCTGCACACCAAGCAGTGCGCCGAACACCCGGTGCTGACACCGTGCATTTTCGAATACGTCTACCTGGCGCGTCCGGACTCGCGCATGGACGGCGTGTCGGTGTACGACGCGCGCCTGCGCATGGGCGACTACCTGGCCGAGAAGATCAAGCGCGAGGTGACCGACCCCATCGACGTGGTCATGCCGATTCCGGATTCGTCGCGCCCGGCCGCCATGCAGGTCGCCAACAGCCTGGGCGTGCCGTACCGCGAGGGCTTCTTCAAGAACCGCTACGTGGGCCGCACCTTCATCATGCCGGGCCAGGCGGTGCGCAAGAAGTCGGTGCGCCAGAAGCTCAACGCCATGGCGATCGAGTTCAAGGGCAAGAACGTGCTGATCGTCGACGACTCCATCGTGCGCGGCACGACCTCGTCGGAGATCGTGCAGATGGCGCGTGATGCGGGCGCGAAGAAGGTGATCTTCGCCTCGGCTGCGCCGCCGGTGAAGTACCCGAACGTGTACGGCATCGACATGCCGACACGCGGCGAACTGGTCGCCCACGGCCGTACGCATGACGAGATCGCCAAGATCATCGGTGCGGATCAGCTCGTCTACCAGGACGTGGAAGACATGAAGCGCGCCGTGCGCGACGTCAACCCGGCACTCAAGGAGTTCGACGCGTCGTGCTTCGACGGCCACTACGTGACCGGCGATATCGACGAGGCTTACCTTGATCGCCTGGAAGCCGCGCGCAACAACCCGGCTGCCAATGCGGATCGCGAAGCGCAGAACGATGATCCGCGCACGCGACTGCACCTGCAGCCGGCCGTGAACGAGTGAGCGTTCCGGCGTTGCCGCCAAACAAAAAGCCCGTCTTCGTGACGGGCTTTTTGTTTGGGCGTTGCCGGCGGCTTACTTGAGCATGCGCCGGCGCAGCAGCCACAGGCACAGCCACAGCGCGACCACGGCATACAGCACCAGCACGCCGAGGTGCAGCAGGATGTTGTCGGGCGTGCGGCCGAGCATGAGCGGGCGGATCAGCTCGACCGCGTGCGGCAGCGGCAGCAGATTCGTGAAGGCGCGGATCGGTGCCGGCAGCTGCGACAGCGGGAAGAACACGCCGGAGAGCAGCATCATCGGCGTGATCACCAGCGTCTGGTAGAACATGAAGAAGTCGTAGTTGGGCGCGAGCGCCGTCATGTTCATCGCCAGGCAGGCGAAGGCGAAACCCGTCAGCATGATCACCGGCAGCGCGAGCAGCGCTTGCGGCATCGACGCATAGCCAAGGGCGCCCGCCACCAGCATGATCGCCAGGCCCGACAGCACTGACTTGCTGGCCGCCCACAGCAGCTCGCCGAGCACCACGTCACCGAGCGTGAGCGGGGCGTACAGGATGGCCTCCCACGTGCGCTGCACGTGCATGCGCGAGAACGCGGAGTACATCGCCTCGAAGCTGGCCGACATCATCGTGCTGGAGGCGACCGTGCCGGCTGCCAGGAAGGCGATGTACGACACGCCGTCCACGTGGCCGACCAGCAGGCCCAGGCCGAAGCCCAGGCCGAACAGATAGATCATCGGATCGGCCAGGTTGCCCGCCAGCGATGGAATGGCGAGCTTGCGCCACACCATGAAGTTGCGCAGCCAGATGGTCTGCCAGTTGGTGAAGTTGAGCGGCAGCAGCGATTGCGGATACGCCTGCTGCGGCAGGGCGGCGAGGGTCGCTTCGGTTTGCATGGTCGTCTCCGTTCTAGTCGCGCATCTCACGGCCAGTCAGGCGCAGGAACACGTCTTCGAGATTGGCGGGGCGGTGCAGGTAGCGCAGGCCGGGCATGGTGTGCGATTCGGTCTGGGCGCGCAGCGCGGCCACCAGCGGCTGCGGATCGCGCGCGTAGCAGAACAGGGTTTCGCCACTGCTCTCGACCCGGTCGGCCAACGGCGTGAGCAGGGCGCGCAGGGCGGTGAGATCGTCGCCGTAGACCTCCACCACATCGCAGCCGATCTCGCGTGCGATCAATTCATGCGGCTTGCCTTGCGCGATCTTGCGGCCGTTGTCGATCACGCACAGCTCGTCGCACAGGCGTTCGGCTTCTTCCATGAAGTGCGTGGTCAGCAGGATGGTCTTGCCGGCCGCGAGCAGCGAGCGCAGGCGCTCCCAGATCAGGTGGCGCGCCTGCGGATCCAGGCCCGTGGTGGGCTCGTCCATGACGAGGATGTCGGGGTCGTTGATGAGCGCGCGCGCAACCGTCAACCGGCGCTTCATGCCACCGGACAGCGCACGCACCGGTGCGTCGGCTTTCTGCTCCAGGCGCGCGAACTCCAGCAAGCTCGGCATGCGCTCGCGGATCGCCGCAGCGGAGAGGCCGAAGTAGCGGCCGAAGATGCGCAGGTTTTCCGCGACGGTGAAGTCAGGATCGAGGTTGTCGAACTGCGGCACCACGCCCACGCGCAGGCGCGCGCGATGCGCGTGCTCGGGAATGGTCTCGCCGCACAGCTGCAGCTTGCCGGCGTCGGGCATCGTCATGCCGAGCAGCATGCGCAGCGTGGTGGTCTTGCCGGCGCCGTTGGGGCCGAGCAGGCCGAAGCACTGGCCGCGCCGTACCGAAAAGCTCAGGTCGTCAACCACGGTCTGCTCGCCGTAGCGCTTGCGCAAGCCTTCGACGCTCAGGATCGGCGCGCTGCCGATCGACATGCCGGGCGGTTGCTCGTATCGCACGTGGCCTCCGTTGCAAAAGGCTGATTATGCCCCTGCAACGGCGGCGGCGTATGACGTGGAATTGCGTTGGGAAATCGCCATCAGCCAACAAAAAGGGCCCGGCTGTGCGGCCCGGCCCTGTCCTTGCAAAGCACAACCGCAAGGGAAGGCTGCAGGTTACTTGGTCAACACGTTACCGACCACGCCACCCAGTGCAGCGCCACCCAGCGTCGCGCCCGGACCGCCCCAGATGGCTGCCCCGGCTACACCACCGGCGGCCGCGCCAATCGCGGTATTGCGCTGCTTGGCCGTCATGCCGGCGCATCCGCTGACGGATGCGAGTGCGGCCGCCAGAACAAGGGATACGAAGACACGCATCACACACTCCTCGTTGTTCGCATACTTCCATTCAAGGCAGTGTGGGGTGCGGAGTGCAGGCGGCGATGCCTGAAAAGCCTGTCAGCCGATTCCGACATGCCGACTGCACATTCAGGGGGTTACTCGCCCTGCGTGAACTTGTCCGCCTTGGCGGCCTTCACGGGCTTGGTCGCGGTCTTGGTCTTCTCGTACTGGAACTCCGGCAGGGCCTTGATGGCTTCCTGCGTGGCGCCCGGCAGCGTGATCTTGCCGTTGTCGTACTTGAACTGGTTGACCGGGATGGCCACGTCGTGGCGGCCCAGGCCAACGAAACCACCCGCGCCGACGATGGCGAACGACACGGCGCGGTCCGGTGCAATGATCAGGTCATCGACGTTGCCAACCTTGACGTTGGCATCATTGAAGACCGGCTTGCCCAGCACTTGCTTCTTGGCGCTGACACCCTTGATGACGGCATCCAGCTCGGTCACCGAGACACCCAGTTCAGTGTGGCCTGCCACTTGATTCTCAGCAAAGGCTTGCGGGGCAGCCAGGACGGCGGTGGCGAACAGGGCGGCGGTAAGGCGTTTCATCATGTACTCCCAAAAATAAAGAAATGCGCGTGTTGCGCATGAAGATGCAAGCGTTGTGTCGTTGTCCGATGGGGTCGACCAACGTCACTTGCACGTTCTGAGTCTATGGGCGGGAGGGCCAAACTGAAGTGGCTGCGACGCTTTTTGACGCTTCGGGCGCTCGCCCGCCACGCGCGCGGCCGAGAGAAGTCGACCGACCTTGAGGTCGGACAAACGGCGGATGTCACGCAAATGCATCATGGCTGGAGCTACACTGAAACGTCCGCGCTTCATCGCCCGGCGCGTGTGAGCGCGCAGGCCGCATTGAACCGGTGAGGGCGGCTAGCCCATCCCCGATATGGCAGTGACGACATGGAGAGACAGACATGATGACTCTGGAACAACTCGGCATCCTGCATCGCACGCAACTGGAAGCTTGGCTGGCGGTGACGGAAGAGGCGGTCGGCGGCGTCAACCGGGTGATCGGGCTTAACCTGCAGGCGCTCAAGGCCGGGTTTGGGGAGACGGAACAATGCCTGCACGCCGCCGCCGATGCACAGGACGCTGGCGCGTGGCTGTCGGCGCAGGTGCAGTACCTGCAACCTGCGGCCGAGCGTGTCTCCGGCTACACGCGCAACCTCGTCGAGATCGGCGTGCAGACGCAGACGGGCATCGCGCAAGCGCTGCAGCGCCACGGCGATGAAGTCCGCCGCCAATGGGGTGCCGTCACGGAAAACTTTGTCGACAGCGCGCCGCCGGGATCGGAGGCGGTGCTCAGCCTGATGAAGGCGGCGGTCGGTTGGGAAGTGGCTGCGGCGGAAGTTGCGGAAGAAGTGATTGCGGAAGAAGTGATCGGCAAGGGAGCGGGCACAACCTGATCCGCCCCACGCGCGATGCGTCGTTACGTCCTGTTACGATATTGCCGCCGCTGTAGCACCTGTGATTTCGGCCCTGCATACAATAGAGAGACCGCAATCGATGCCGGGTGCTAGCTGATCCGCACCCGGCCAATCAAGTCGCAGGGTGATGAAGATGGATCGACGCAATGGACTGTTGATGGCAGGTGCAGTCGCGCTGGCCGTGCTGGCTACGCCGCAGGTCGCGTCGGCGCACGTGAGCGTCGGCATCGGCATCGGCGTACCGATCGCGCCCGTCTACGTGGCACCGGCTCCGGTGTACTACCCGCCGCCGCCGCCGGTGTATTACGAGCCGCCGCCGCCCGTGTACTACGCGCCAGCGCCGATGTACTACGGCCCGCCGCCCGTGGTGGTCGGCCCGGGCTGGTACCGCTGGGGCCCGCGCTCCCGTTATTACGATGGCTATCGCTGGCGACGCTGGCGCTAAGCCGCAGGCGGCTTGGTCAAAAGAGAAAGGCTCCTTCGGGGGCCTTTTTCTTTGGGGCGACAGCGGCGCGCGGCACAAGGCGTGATCTGACTGCGCGCGGCGATGCAACATCAGGCCCGGACTATTTCCGGGCTTTTTGTTCGCGTATCTGGTGACTACATGCGCGTGCTAAGGTGCGTTGCAACGTCGCGGCCACCCTTCGAGTCGATGCATCCGCATCGACCGTTGAGTACGCTGCATGGAAGTATCGAAAGAATTCATCGTCGCGCCCGCGCTAGGCTGCCGGATGGTGACGTAGAGATCGCCTTGCGGTGGCATACTTTTACCGCTGCCGCACAGGGACAGCGTTGGCCGGCCCTGCTCAGAGGCATCTGCCGATTGCATCAAACGACCAAGGAGAAAGTCATGAAAACCAAGCCCTGCCTGACCCAGGAAGACGTCACCAAGATCCTGGATGCCGCCGAGAAGGAAGCGCGCACGCACCAGTGGGCCGTGACGATCGCCGTGGTCGATGACGGTGGCCATCCGCTGGGCCTGCGCCGCATGGACGGCTGCGCCACCATCTCGGCGTACATTGCGCCGGAGAAGGCGCGCACCGCCGCGCTGGGCCGCCGCGAATCGAAGGTCTACGAAGACATCATCAACAACGGCCGCACCTCGTTCCTGTCGGCGCCGATGCTGCACGGCATGCTGGAGGGCGGCGTGCCCATCCTGGTGGAGGGCGTGTGCGCCGGTGCGGTGGGTGTGTCGGGCGTGAAGTCGGCGGAAGATGTGCAGATCGCCAAGGCGGGCATTGCCGCCGTGCACGTGATCTGCTGAGGTTTCCGCACCAAGGAAGAAAGGGCGCCGAGATGCGCCCTTTTTTGTTGCGTGGAGAGGAGGAAAGAAGCGGCTTGGCTGGCGGTCGTCGGGCAGACGGGGTCTGGGTGTCTGCCAACGCGAAATGACGATGGCTGGCTACTGCCGAATGTCTCCTGAGAGAGACGTCCCCACAAAAAGTCGGTACAGGTTACTTGGTCAGGATCAGCTTGCCGAAGCGCGTCACGCGCAGTGTGTAGACGGCGCCGTTGTGGTGGATGTCCACGGCGTTCTGCCCGGCGAACAGCTGCTCGGAGGTCATGACCCGGATGTCGCCCACGACGGCGGTGCTGGCTGGTTCGGGCGCGGGGGCAGCCATCGGCGTGGCATTGGCCGCGTGCTCGATGCCGGCGGGGCGCTTGCGTGCCACGATGACATGGCGTCGGCGGGTGATGGTGCGACCGGTGTCCTGGAGTTCAGCAGTCTGCATGGCGATGTCCTGGCTGGCGGAAAGAAAGGGGCTGGCAGGGTTCCAGCGAATAGTCAGCAGTGTAAATGCGAATCGTTATCATTACAAGGGTGGTGCTGACAAAGTGCTGACGCGGTGTTGCGCCGACAAAAAACCGGGCACGGGGCCCGGTGACGTCATGCTCAGGTGTGCCCTGGCGCCTCGCGCAGCAGGCGCGTGCGCAGGTCGGCGTTCTGGGTGCGGTAGCGCTCGTAGTGGCGCAGGATGTCGGCGATGACTTCTTCGCCGCGCAGGTACTCCACGTCGTAGCCTTCGCGGCCGTCTTCGAAGAAGGTGATGGGTTCGTAGACGTGGGCGCGCTGGGCCTGCGGCTCGGCGGCTTCGCGCGGGGTGACAACGGGCAGCGATTTGCGCACCGGGCGTACGCCGTAGACGAAATCGCGGTGCGCGCCATCGGGCACGATCAGACGCACGCTGCCGTCATTGTCTTCGCGCACCAGCGCTTGCACGCCGCGCGTAGTCAGTTCGACGGCGACGTCGCGCATGGCGGGCAGCACGTGCTCGGCGATGAAGCTACGCACATCGGCCTCGGTCGATTGATGGACCATCTGCGCCAGGCGCTTGCGCCAGTGCTGGCCACTCCAGAACGAGGTCGCCGGGGCCAGCTTGCGTGCGTAGTGCGCGCGGTCCGCTGCCATGCCGCGCCATAGGCCATAGCACAGCAGCAGCATGATGATCGCGACGGGCAGGGCGGCCACCAGCGTCATCGCCTGCAGCGCCTTGAGGCCGCCGGCCAGCATCAGGATGGCCGCGGTGGCGCCGAGCACGGCCGCCCACAGCAGCCGCTGCCACACCGGCGAGCCCGCCGCGCCGCGCGAGGCGATGGTGTCGATCACGAACGCGCCCGAATCGGCCGAGGTGACGAAGAACACCGCGATCAGCACGATGGCCAGCCACGACAGCGCCGTGGTGCCCGGGAAATAATCGAAGAAGCGGAACAGCAGTGCGTCGACATGGGTGGCCGTCTGCGCCATGCCGCCCATGGCCTGGTGCGCATCGAGCCAGATCGCGCTGTTGCCGAAGGCCGTCATCCACAGCAGGTTGAACAGTGTCGGCACGATCAGCACGCCGATCACGAATTGCCGCACGGTGCGCCCGCGCGAGATGCGCGCGATGAACATCCCCACGAATGGCGACCACGACACCCACCACGCCCAGTATTGAATGGTCCAGCCGCCGAACCAGCTGGCGTCGTTCGGCGGCGCATAGGCGAAGGTGCGGAACGACAGGCTCGCCAGGCTCGACAGGTAGTTGCCGAGGTTCTCGCTGAACGCGTTGAGCAGGAACACGGTCGGCCCGGCGATGACCACGAAGGCGAGCAGCACGAAGGCCAGCGTCAGGTTCAGTTCCGACAGGCGCCGTACGCCCCTGCCAAGGCCTGAGGCGGCGGACACGCCGGCCAGCAGCACCACCGCGCAGATCAGCCCCACGCGGAACGTATTCGAATCGGTCTGCCACCCGCCCACGCGGTGCAGGCCGGCCGCGAGTTGCAGCACGCCATAGCCGAGCGTGGTGGCGATGCCGGCCACCGTGCCGATCAGCGCGAAGGCATCCACGCCGTGGCCCAGCGCGCCGTTGATGCGCTCGCGCAGCAGCGGATACAGACCCGAGCGCATGGTCAGCGGCAGGTTGTAGCGGAAGGCGAAGTAGGCCAGCGCCAGGCCCATCACGCCGTAGATGGCCCACGCATGCAGGCCCCAGTGGAAGAAGGTGGTGAGCATCGCCTCGCGCGCGGCCTGGGCGGTCTGCGGGCTCGCGGTCGGCGGCTGCAGGTAGTGCTGCATCGGTTCGCCCACGCCGAAGTACATCAGGCCGATGCCCATGCCGGCGGCGAACAGCATGGCCGTCCAGGAGACGAAGCTGAACTCCGGCGTGGCCTCGTCCGGCCCGAGACGGATGTCGCCGAAGCGGCTGGCCGCGATGCCGATCAGGAAGACCAGGAAGCCGGTGACAGCCAGCATGTAGAACCAATCGAAATGGCTGGTGACCCACCGTTGCGCCATGCCGAAGGCGCGGTCGGCGAGTTCGGGGCGCGTGGTGCAGACGATCAATAGCAGGGCTAGCACAGCAAGCGATGGCAATACGACCTGCGGCACGAGGGTCGTGCGTGGCGCCGCGATGGGGGCGGTATCGGCGCGGGAAGGGGAGCTGGGCACGCTTTGCAATCCTTCTGGAAACGGGGTGAGCGAAAGTATAGGTAGCGCTGGCCCGCGTGCATTTTTCGCGCGCCAAAAATGACGAACCCCCGCACGAGGGCGGGGGTTCCGATGACGCTGGAGGGGGCGCCGCGTCAGTCGCGCAGCGGCTCCGTCACGAAGCCGATGCGCGCCAGGCCGCCGCGCTGGATGGCGGCCATCACCTGGGCGACGCGCTCGTAGCGGACGCTGCGGTCTGCGCGCAGGTGCATCTCCGGCTGCGGTTGTTGCTGCGCGGCCTGGACGATGTCGGCTTCCAGCGTGGCCTGGTCGACCGGCTGGTTGTTCCAGAACACCTTGCCCTGCGCGTCGATCTCGACGTTGACGCTTTGCGGCTTGGCGTCGTCGGGTTTGTTGGTCGCGCGCGGCAGGTCGATCTTCACCGCGTGGTTGATCACCGGGATGGTGATGATGAAGATGATCAGCAGCACCAGCATGACGTCCACCAGCGGCGTCATGTTGATCTCGCTCATCACCTCATCGTCGTTGTCAAAGCTGCCGAAGGCCATGGCTGTTCCTTACGGTTGCTTGACCGAGGCCAGGCGCACGCTGGCGTCTTCCGCGCGGACGGAACCCGGGCGCAGGCGTGCGCCGGTGATGAAGTAGGCGTGCAGATCGTGCGCGAAGCGGTTGAGCTTGGCGATGATGGCCTTGTTGCCCCGCGTGAGCGCGTTGTAGCCGAGCACGGCCGGAATGGCCACGGCCAGGCCGAAGGCCGTCATGATGAGCGCTTCACCCACCGGGCCGGCCACCTTGTCGATGGTCGGCACGCCCACCGCGCCAATGCCGAGCAGTGCGTGATAGATGCCCCACACCGTGCCGAACAGGCCGACGAACGGCGCGGTCGAGCCCACCGAGGCCAGCACCGCCAGGCCCGATTGCATCTGGCCGACCGATTCATCGATGGCGCTCTTGAGCGAGCGCGTGATCCAGTCGGAGATGTCCATCACGTCGTGCAGCTGCGGCTGGCTCGCGCGATGGTGCTGCGCGGCTTCGCGGCCGGTCTGCGCCAGCGTGTAGAACGGATTGTCCTTGGGCGAGCCCAGGGTCTGCATGGCGTGATCGAAATCGTCGGAGTGCCAGAAGCGCTTTTCCGCGCCTTGTGCCATGGCTTTCAGGCGGATGATGTCCCACGCCTTGGTGAGGATGACGATCCACGATGCCAGCGACATGATCAGCAGCAGAATCGCGGTGCTGCGGGTGACGATGTCGCCCTGCGTCCAGAGGTGGGAAAGGCCGAGTTCCTGCATGATGGTTTCCTGCTTGAGCGAGAGACGAAGTTAGTTATCGAGCTTGAACACGAACGGCTTGTTGGCCACCACCGTCATGGCACGGCCGTTCTGCTTGTAGGGGCTGCAGCGGAGGCTGCGCGCCGAATCGAGCGCGGCACGGTCCAGGCGCGCGGAGCCGCTGGAAGTGACGACCGCCGTGTTGGTCACCTCACCGTCCGCGCCGATGGTGATCTTCACCAGCGTGCGGCCTTCCTCGCCCATCTTCTGCGACATGCTCGGATAGTTGAGCGGCGGGTTGTTGCACTGGATGTCATTGATGCCGACGCTGATCGGGCCTGACTGTGCGGGCGCCGGTGCCGGTGCTGCCTCGACCGGCGGGGCCGGGGGCGCGGGCGGGGCGGCCGGCACCACGGGTGCGTTATCCGACGGCGGCAGGTTGGGCGCGGGCGTGAGGGCCGGCTTGGGCTGGGCCACCGGCTTGACGATATTCACCTGCTTGGGCGGCGCGGGCTTGGCCTGCTCCGGCTTGGGCGGCTCGGGCGCGCGCACCGGCTGCGGCGGCGTGGCCGGGATGATGTTCACCTGCAGTTCAGGCGGCGAGTCCTTGCTCAGCGGCGACGGGATCAGGCCGAGCTGGATCAGCATCAGCATGCCCGCATGCAGCAGCAGCACCACGACGAGGACTTTGAGGGTACGAGGGTGAATCATCAACGGCGGTGGATCAAAGGCGGCGAAAGCGGAATCGGTGGCGTCAGGATAGGTGTCGCAAGAGCGCTCAGCGCTTGCCGAAGACAACCAGCGAAACACCGATGCTGATGAGCAGACTCAGGAGCAGTTCCATGGCGCAGGGTCGAGTGGTGGCCGAGCGTGCTGTCCGCGAGACAAGCCATTGTAGGCCAGCGCCGTGCAACACTGTTGCGACAACTGGGCGCGCCCGCGGTTCAGCACATCAGCCGATTGCGCAAGTATAAACGATAATGATTCCCATTTGCGAATTATGACCGCGCCGTTCGAAGGGTGGGCACCGTAGCCGGATGGACGATGCCAGCAAGACCCTTGCCAAGGCGTCTTCTCCAAACCGACGGTGCTGGCCTGCAACTTGCGGAGGCAGGGATCGACCGGGGCTACTTTGTTGGCACAAACGCGCTAGGATGAAGAGAAATTCAACCACGGTGACCGGCCGGCCAACCGTGAAACGGGGAAAGGGGGCGACCATGGATGAAGCCAACCTCAGCCTGGACGACGCCGACGATGGCACGTTCGTCCCCACCGGCGGCAAGCAGCCGCAAGCGCTGCTGTCGTCGCTCGATTCCATGTGCGCGCAATTCGCGCTGCGCACCGTGTGCGCGATGGGCCTGCGCTTCAACCTGCGCACCAATATCAACGACATCCTGACCGTCTGCGCGCCCGAGCTGATCTGGCCGGTGACCGTCATCCAACGCCTGCAGCGGTTCCTGGCCGCGCGCTGCGCCGACATGCCCGGCTGGCGCAGCGTCGGCCGGCTCGACCTGCCCACCTTCATGGACCGCCACGGCCAGTGGAGCAGCGCCTTTGACGAAAGTTCGCTGTTCTACTACCTCGACGAGTACGTCAAGCACCACGCCAAGGACATGTTCACCGTGTTCGGCGCCTCGTGCGACGCGCTGGGCGAGCGGCTATCGAGCGAGCGCGTGCTGCTGGTCGGCAACATCGACATGCTGGCGCGCGTGCTGGGCCTCCCCGCCCACGAGCGGGCACTGCTGCTGTTCGCCTCGCTGGTCAAGTACAAGCGCGACCTGCGCGCGGTGATGGTCGACTGCAAGGTCGCCCACAGCCAGGAAGCGTTCCAGTTGCTGGCGGGTTTGGCTGGTGCGAGCACGGCGGAGGTGGCCGCCTCGCTGCGACCCGGTTCGCGGTTGGAGACGCTTGGCCTGATCGAGCCGCCGCTGCCCGAGAACAGCGTCACCGACCTGGGTGACCTGATGCGCATCTCCGACCGCCTGCTGCACGTGCTGCTGGGCGACTACGCCAGCGAAGCGGAGATGATGGCCGTCTTCACCCGCCCCGCGCCGCCGACCACGCTCTCGCAATCCGACTACCCGCACGTCGAGACCGATGCGCGCTACCTGACCGCGCTGCTGGAAAGCGCCACGCACCAACGCGCGCACGGCGTCAACATCCTGCTGTACGGCGCGCCCGGCACCGGCAAGACCGAGCTGGCCCGAGTGCTGGCGCGCGACTCGGGCTGCGAGCTGTACGAAGTCGATTGCCTCGACAAGGACGGCAACAGCCTGTCGGGCAAGGATCGCTATCGCTCGCTGCAGGTGTCGCAGGCCTTCCTGCGCGGCCGCCCACGCGCGGTGCTGCTGTTCGACGAGGTGGAGGACGTCTTCCCGGGCCCCACGCGCGAGCTGATGAGCCTGTTCGGCCACGAGGAGCCGCGCGGCTCCGTCAATGGCAAGGCGTGGGTCAACCAGACGCTGGAGCAGAACCCGGTGCCGGTGATCTGGGTGTCGAACTCGATCCGCCAGATCGACCCGGCGTATCTGCGCCGCTTCCAGTTCCACCTGGAGTTGAAGGTGCCGCCGCCGACGGTGCGCGAAAGCATCATCCGCAAGCACCTGGAAGGGCTGGAGGTGTCCGACACGTTCATGGCCAAGCTGGCCGCGCGCAAGACGCTCACGCCCGCGCAGATTGACTCCGCCGCGCGCTTTGCGCGCCTGACGCAGCCGGCGATGGAGGAATCCGCTGAGTCCCTGATCGTGCGCCAGCTCGACCATGCCGACCAGGCCATGGGGCTGCGGCAGGAGGTGCAGGCGCACCGCGTCGTCACCGAATACCGGCTCGACTACCTGAACCTGGACACGCGCTTCCCGGTGGAGCGCGTGATCGAGGCGCTGCGGGCGCGCAAGCGCGGCACGCTGTGCTTCTATGGGCCGCCGGGCACCGGCAAGACCGTGCTGGCCGAGCACATCGCCAGCCAGCTCGACATGCCGCTGATGATCCGCCGCGCGTCCGACCTGATGAGCAAGTACGTCGGCGAGACCGAGCAGCAGATCGCCGCGATGTTTGCGCGGGCAGAGGAGGAGCGCGCGCTGCTCCTGCTCGACGAGGCCGATAGCTTCATGCAGAGCCGCCAGGGCGCGGTGCGCAATTACGAGGTGTCGGAGGTCAACGAGATGCTGCAGGGCATGGAGCGCTTTGACGGCATCTTCATCTGCACCACCAACCTGTTCGACCGCATCGACGAGGCGGCGCTGCGGCGCTTTGCCTTCAAGATCCGCTTCAAGCCGCTGGTGCGCGAGCAGCGCGAGCGCATGTTCATCACCGAGGCGCTGGGTGGTGATGCCAGTGCGCTGACCGAGGCGTTGCGCGACGCACTGGCCGCGCTCGACATGCTCACGCCGGGCGACTTTGCGGTGGTCAAGCAGCAGGCTGTGCTGCTGGGCGAGTCGCTCGATCCGGAGGCGTTCCTGTCGCAGTTGCGGCACGAGCATGCGATCAAGCCGGAGCTGCGCGAGCGGCGTTCGATTGGCTTTGCGCCGCGCTAGGGGCTTAATCCACATCAAGCGGGGGTAGCCCCGCTTCGGCTAGCGTGGGTGGCTGGATGCACTGACCCGCCATGACGCAAGCCGCTCTTCCTCCTCTTTTTTACGAACGCATGCCCGCGCCTGGCGTGGTGTTCGGCTGTCTGCTGCCCGTTCCGTGGGTGGGCGCGGCAGCGGGTTTGCTGCTGGCACTGGGCCCGGCTGCCGGACTGCCGGATCGCTTTGCGCCGCTCACGCTGGCGCTCGTGCATGCGCTCACCGTCGGCACGTTGTTGCCTGTGATGCTGGGCGCGCTCTTCCAGTTGTTTCCCGTGGTGGCGGGCGTGCCGGTGCCGGGTGCGCGCTGGGTGTCGCCGTGCGTGGCCGCGACGTGTGTGGCAACGGCGGTTGCGCTGGGGGCGGGCTTTCTTGGGGCGGGGCGGTCGGCCTTTGCGCTGGCGGCGTGGTTTGGCGCGCCGCTGCTGGCAATCCCCGCAGCGTTGCTGGTACTGGGGGGCCGGCGTGTCGCCAAGACGCATGCCACCACACGCACATTGCGCCGGATCGGCTGGGCGTTGTTGCTCACGCTGGCGAGCGGCGCCGTGCTGGCCACGGTGCTCGGTCTGGGGATGTTCGCGCCCTCGGCCACCTTGCTCGATCTGCACGTCGGCTGGGGGCTGGGCGGCTGGCTGGCGACGCTGGCGGCCGGCGTGGCCTCGACGGTGCTGCCGATGTTCTGGCAGACGCGTCGGTGGCCTGCGCAGTGGCAGCGGCTGATGCCAGGGTGGCTGTGGGCGCCGCTGCTGCTGGGCAGCGTGATCGGCTGGTCGGGCGGTGCGCCGGTCTGGCAGACCTGGGGATGGCTAGCGCTGGGTGTGTTGGCAGCGGCGGGCGTGCTGGCGGTCGGTGGCGCCCGGCGCCGCCACGATCCTGCCTGGCCGCTGTGGCTGGCCGCTACCAGTGCGTGGCTGGCGGTTGCCGTGCTGGGACTGGCCGCACGCTGGGTGCCCACGGAATGGCCGGTGCCTTGGTGGATGGGCGTGCTGGCGCTGGTGGGCGGGGGTGTGCTGCCGGTCAACGCGATGCTGGGCAAGATCATCCCGTTCATGGTCTGGATGCATTTGCGCCGGCGTGTGCCGCGGCACGTGCGGCTGCCGGCCATGCAGACCCTGATCGGCGAGCGGCAGCAGCGCTGGCAGGCCCGCCTGCTGCTACTGGCATTGGCGATGTTGCTGGCGTTGCCCTTGCAGCCGGGCGCGCTGGCCGTGCCGGCGGGCGGGTTGTTTGCGTTGTCGCAGGCGTGGCTGGGCGTGCAGCTGTGCCGGGCGCTGCTGACCTTCCGGCAGGTCTCGCGCGCATTCGCGCGCGGTTGACCGAACGCAAAACCATACTGGCGGACAGATCGCAGACTGCCGCCATGACACCGACTTCTCCCACCATCGAACTGGTGGCCCCCGCAGGCAGCCTGGCGGCGCTAAAGGCTGCTGTCAACGCAGGGGCCGACACGGTCTACCTCGGCTTGAAGAACGCGACCAACGCGCGCAATTTCGCCGGCCTCAACTTCACCGAAGCCGATATCCGCACGGGCGTCGAGCTGGCGCACAGCATGGGCCGGCAGGTGCTGTTTGCGATCAACACGTTTCCGCAGGCCGGCCGGGGCATCGAGTGGCGCATGGCCATCGATGCCGCCTACATGCTGGGCGCCGACGCCGTGATCCTGGCCGACCCGGGGCTGATGGCCTACGCGCGCGACCGCTACCCCGATCTGCGGCTGCACTTGTCCGTGCAGGGCTCGGCCACGCATGCCGACGCCATTGAGTTGATGCGCGAGCAGTTCGGTATCCACCGCGCGGTGCTGCCGCGCGTGCTCACGCTCGCCGAGGTCGAGCGTGTGATCCGCCAGACTTCGGTGCAGATCGAGGTGTTCGGCTTCGGCAGCCTGTGCGTGATGGCCGAAGGGCGGTGCCTGCTGTCGTCCTTCGCCACCGGCGATTCGCCCAACAACAAGGGCGTCTGTTCGCCCGCGCATGCGGTGCGCTGGCAGGAGCAGGATGGGCAGCTCGACGCGCGCCTGAACACCATCCTGATCGACCGCTATGCGCCGGGCGAGGCCGCCGGCTACCCGACGCTGTGCAAGGGGCGCTTCCTGGTCGACGGCGAGGTGGACCATGTGCTGGAGGAGCCGACCAGCCTCAACGCGCTGAGCCTGCTGCCCAAGCTGCTCGACATGGGGGTGGCGGCGATCAAGATCGAAGGGCGCCAGCGCAGCCCGGCGTATGTCGCGCAGGTGGTCGCCACGCTGCGCGCCGCGCTCGATGCGGTGCATGCGGACCCGGCCCGTTTCTCCGCACGGCCCGAATGGCAGGCAGCCCTGGTGCGCCATGCCGAGGGCGCGCAAGTGACACAGGGCGCGTTCGACCGCCCCTGGAAATAGCTTTCACGCCACGCTCATCATGTCCTATCAAATCTCCCTGGGGCCGCTGCTGTACTACTGGCCGCGCCTCTCTACCTTCGATTTCTACGCCAAGGTGGCAGACAGTCCGGTCGACATCGTCTACGTGGGCGAGACCGTCTGCAGTCGCCGCCATGAACTGCGCACCGAGGATTGGCTTGATCTGGCAGCCATGCTGCGCGAAGCCGGAAAGGCGGTCGTGCTGTCGACCCGTACGCTGATCGAGACCAGCGCCGAGGCGCAAGCGCTGCGCCGCTTGTGCCAGCAGAACGATTGGCCGGTCGAAGCCGGCGAACTGGGCGCCGTACGGCTGCTGAGCGGGCGGCCGTTCGTGGCCGGGCCGCATTGCAACGCGTACCACGGCGGCACGCTGGCGTGGCTGGCGAGCCTTGGCGCCACGCGCGCCGTCATGCCGCTGGAGATGAGTCAGGCCACGCTGGCCGAGCTGATGCGCGAGAAGCCCCACGCGCTGGAGATTGAGGCGATGGTGTGGGGGCGTTTGCCGTTGGCGTTCTCCGCGCGTTGCTTTACGGCGCGGCACTTCCGGCTGAACAAGGACGACTGCGGCTTTCGCTGTATCGAGCATCCGGACGGCCTGGCGGTGCGCACGCGTGAGGGGCAGGAGTTCCTCGCCATCAACGGCATCCAGACCCAATCGGGGCAGTGCCTGGACATCCTCGATCAGGCGCCGGCGCTTTCCGCGCTGGGCGTGCAGGTGCTGCGCGTGAGTCCGCAGTCGACCGGCACGCTGGAAGCGATCGCCGCGCTCGATGCGATGCGGCTCGGCTTGCCGGCAGCGACGGTGCGTCCGCCCGAAGGCATCGGCCGCTGCAATGGCTATTGGCATGGCCAGTCCGGCATCGAGTGGCTGGAGACCGCGCCATGACCGCCTTCCGGCCCCGCCCCCCCGCCGCACTGGTGCGCCTGGCACGCCGTCTGCCGGTGCCGCTGACGTCATTGCCCTTTGTGCTCGGGCTCGATTTTGCCCGCCGGCTGACGTGGCTGACGCCGCCGCCAGAACTGGAGGGGCGGCGTTTTGCGCTCACGGTGGACGACCTTGGGCTGCGCGCATGCTTCTGCTGTCGCGACGGCGCATTCCACATGCTGTCGGGCGGCCAGCCTGAACTGGAGCTGAGTGCGGGTGTGGCGGATTTCCTTGCGCTCATCCGCGGGTCTGCCGACGCCGACACGCTGTTCTTCCAGCGCCGCCTCAAGATTGCCGGTGACACCGAGCTGGGGCTGATCGTCAAGAACTGGCTCGATGCCGCCGATCGGCCGGCGTGGCTCGCGCGCTGGCAATCGCAGCAGGGCTAGCTGAGGAAAGCGTCATGACGTCGCAGAACCTTCCGCTCGTCTACGCGTGCTCGGGATGCTCGAGCGTCGCGCAGGCGGCCAACCGTCTTGCGGTGGACCTTGACCGCGCGGGCCGGGCTGAGATGTCGTGCATCAGCGGGGTTGGCGGCGGCGTGCGTGCGCTCGTCAAGACCGCGCGCAGCGGGCGGCCCATCCTCGCGCTTGACGGTTGTGCCCTGGCTTGCGTGAAAGCCTGCCTGGCGACGGCCGGCGTCACCGCAGACGTCCACCTGGTGCTCAACCAGCTCGGCGCCCGCAAGCGCTATCACGCCGATTGCAGCGATGATGAAATGGCCGTCGCTGCATCGCTGGTGGACGAAGCCGTCAAGGCACTGCAAGACAAGATCGAGAACGCCGCTCGCGCGTCCGTATCCGCTCCTGCACTGGAAGATTGAACTGCGGCATGCCCCGAGCGGGGCGTACCGCTTTCACCCGACCAGCAACTGGCGTTGCAAGGCGGCCGTGCTGTGGATGACCACGTCGCGGCCCTCGACCAGGATCAATCCATCACTGATCAACTGCCGCAGCACGCGCGACAACGTGGCCGGCGCGAGGCCCAGCTTGGAGGCGACCAGCGTCTTGCTGCACGGGAAGCGCGCACGATCGAGCTTGCGCGGCAGCGTGAGCAGGTAGCCGATCAGGCGCTGGCTGGCGCTCTGCAGGTTGACGCTCTCGATGTCGCACATCAGCGTATGCAGCCGGGTCGACAGGCCCGCGAGCATCTGGCGCGCCAGGTGCGGGTGGATGTCGAGCGCGGCGTCGATGGCCGGTTTGCCGATCCAGATCAGCAGGGAGTCTTCCAGCGCCTGCGCATCGGCTGCATAGGGCCGGTTCAGGAACATGAAGGGCTCGCCAAAGTATTGGCCAGGCCCGAAGAATTCGATCACCTTGTTGTGTCCGTGCGCCCCGGGCAGCACGAGCTTGATCGCGCCGACGGCGACCACGTAGAAGCCATCGGCGCAATCACCCTGGCGGAAGGCGAAATCGTGTCGTGCAATGCGGACGTGGCGACACTCGCGGGAGAATGCCGCAAGGTCTTCGGCGTCGAAGTCTGCGAACAGCGGCGTGTGCTTGAGCAGGTCGCCAATATCGAGGGTCTCGTACATGGTGTCACCGGCAAGAAAATGAGGTAAAGCAGGTGGCCAGCGCGCGTTGCGTTGCCTCACTGGGCAACGTGGTGGCCAGGGTTCCGGGGGCACTTCGATAGGCTTGTATGGCGTAGTGTTCCACGCCGCGGCGGCTCAGGTTTTGCGCGAGCGCAAGGAGTTCGGGTTCGGGCAGCCAGTCCGGGTGCCAGGTGGTGCGGCACTCGTTGGCGCAGTGACTCTGCAGCAACAGATCGAGGCAGGCGTCAACCGGCGCGGCGCTGCCACGACGGCCCGTGAGGGCGTCGTAGCGCGATGCGGTGGTCTTGATGTCGAGGCCGACCCAGTCCAGCCGTGGCAGCACCTCGGCAAAGCGGGCGGGGTAGATGCCGCCGGTATGCAGCCCGATCTTGAAGCCGAGCGCGCGTGCCGCGTCGATCATCTGCGGCAGGCGCGGCTCGCTGAGCGGCTCGCCGCCCGAGAACACGACGGCATCGAGCAGGTTCTGCCGGCGCTGCAGGAAATCGAGCACATCGCTCCACTCGAGCGTGCGCGTGCGTTCCTGCAGGTGCGGGTTGTGGCAGTAGTGGCAGCGCCACGGACAGCCGCCAATGAAGACGACCGCAGCCAGCTGCCCCGGCCAGTCGACGCTGGAAAACGGCGTCAGGCCGCCGATGGCGGGCGGCGCCATGCCGTGCACGATCTCGTGCGACGTGCCCGCCGTGGCACAGGCCTGCGGCGGGCACGGCTGCGGATCAGCGGGCGCGCTCTTCAACAAAGAAGCGGCGTTCACGGAATTCCCCTTGCTTGCCGATATTGAACGAGCTGACAGGCCGGTGATAGCCCATCACGCGGGTCCAGACTTCGCAGCGGGTGCGCTGGCTGTCGTCGAGCAGGGCGGTGGGCGAGGATTGATGGATGGACGTGTTCATGCGGGTGCTCCTTCGTGGTGAGAACGGGTGGAAGAATCGGGGGCCGGCGCCGCATTGCTGCCTGCGCTGCAGCCGCATCCGGCGTGTGCCTGCTGCGCCAGCAGTTCTGCATCGCACTTGGGGCAGAACGCGTGGTGGCCGGATAGGTAGCCGTGCTTCGGGCAGATCGAAAACGTCGGCGTGATGGTGATGTAGGGCAGGCGGAAGTTCGACAGCGCCCGGCGTACGAGCTGCTTGCAGGCCTGCGGCGAGGAGATCGCCTCATTCATGTACAGGTGCAGCACCGTACCGCCGGTGTACTTGCCCTGCAGTGCTTCCTGCCTTGCCAAGGCTTCGAATGGGTCGTCGGTGTAGCCGACCGGTAACTGGCTGGAGTTGGTGTAGTAGGGCTGCTCGTGCGTGCCGGCCTGCAGGATGTCGGGCCAGCGCTTGCGGTCTTCGCGGGCGAAGCGGTACGTCGTGCCCTCGGCGGGCGTGGCCTCCAGGTTGTAGAGGTGGCCGGTCGCCTCCTGGAATTCGGTCATGCGCAGGCGCACGTGGTCGAGCAGCCGCACCGCCATGGCGTGGCCGGCGGGCGTGGTGATGTCGTCGGCGTCGCCGCTGAAGTTGCGGATCATCTCGTTGATGCCGTTCACGCCCAGCGTGCTGAAGTGGTTGCGCAGCGTGCCGAGGTAGCGGCGCGTGTACGGGTACAGCCCCTGGTCGATCAGCCGCTGCACGAACTTGCGCTTGACCTCCAGCACGTCGCGGCCGAGCGCGAGCAGCGTGTCGAGCCGCGCCATGAGCGCGGCCTCGTTGCCGGCATGCAGATAGCCGAGCCGCGCGCAGTTGACGGTGACTACACCGATCGACCCGGTCTGCTCGGCCGAGCCGAACAGGCCGTTGCCGCGCTTGAGCAGCTCGCGCAGGTCGAGCTGCAGGCGGCAGCACATCGAGCGCACCATGTGCGGTTCCAGATCGGAGTTCAGGAAGTTCTGGAAGTACGGCAGCCCGTACTTGGCTGTCATCTCGAACAGCAGTTCGGTGTTCGGGTGGTCCCAATCGAAATCGGGCGTGATGTTGTAGGTCGGGATCGGGAAGGTGAACGCGCGGCCCTTGGCGTCGCCCGCCATCATGACCTCGATGTAGGCGCGGTTGATCATGTCCATCTCGGGCTGCAGGTCGCCGTAGGTGAACGGCATCTCCTCGCCGCCGAGGTAGGGGATCTGCTCGCGCAGGTCGGCCGGGCAGGTCCAGTCGAAGGTCAGGTTGGTGAACGGCGTCTGCGTGCCCCAGCGGCTGGGCACGTTCAGGTTGTAGATCAGCTCCTGCATGGCCTGCTTGACGGCGGCATACGACATCGCGTCGTGTCGCACGAACGGGGCCATGTAGGTGTCGAACGAGCTGAACGCCTGCGCGCCCGCCCATTCGTTCTGCAGCGTGCCGAGAAAGTTGACGATCTGCCCGATGGCGGCCGACATGTGGCGCGCCGGCGTGGCTTCCACCTTGCCGGGCACGCCGTTGAAACCCTCGGTCAGCAACTGGCGCAGCGACCATCCCGCGCAGTAGCCCGACAGCATGTCGAGGTCGTGGATGTGCAGGTCACCCTCGCGGTGCGCGCGGCCGGCCTCGGGGCTGTAGACGTGCGAGAGCCAGTAGTTGGCGGTGACCTTGCCCGCGACGTTCAGGATCAGGCCGCCCAGGCTGTAACCCTGGTTGGCATTGGCGTTGACGCGCCAGTCGCGCTGTTCGAGATACTCGTCCATCGTGCTCTCGACATCGACCAGCGTGTGCTTGAGCGCGCGCAGGCGGGCGTGCTGTTCGCGATAGACGATGTAGGCGCGCGCCGTGCGCCAGTAGCCTGCACCCACCAGCGTGTCTTCCACGTCGTTCTGGATGGTCTCGATGCCCGGGCAGGTCAGCCCGGTCAATCGGCCGACCACGCGTGCGGCCAGTCGCGCCGCCTCCGGCGTGTCCAATTCACCCGTGGCCTGGCCGGCGGCGGCGATGGCCTGGCTGATCTTCAGCGCATCGAATGGCGCCAGCGACCCGTCGCGTTTGGTGACCTGCGTGCACGTCATGGGGTACTCCATATAGTGGTATGGAGTCAGACTAGCACTAGATATTGTGGTTGAAGGGGGTTTTCGCCGGCGATTTTTGAATCGCTTGACGGCCGTCAAGCGGGCCCACGGGCGGGGCGTGGGCGCGCGATCAGTCGACGATGAACAGCTTGGCGCCGGTCTCGGTGCTGGACTGGTGTGCCTCGGCGTCGTCGCCCACCTGGTAGCTCATGCCGGGCGTGAGCGTGAATTTGCGGCCGTCTGCCAGCGTGGTTTCCAGTTCGCCGGCCAGGCAGAACAGGATGTGCCCCTTCTTGCACCAGTGGTCGGCCAGGTAGCCCGGCGTGTACTCGACCATGCGGACGCGGATGCGGTTCGGTTCGTCGCCGAAGTAGCGCGTGCGCCAGATGGCCATGCCGGTCTCGCCGGTGTGTTCGGTGGGCTCGACGGCGGACCAGTCGGTGGTGCCGAAGGCGAAGGGAGGCATCTTCATCGTCAGGGTTCCGGTGGATGGGGCAGCCCACGATGGTAGCAGCGGCGCGGATGGTGAGAGCGCCGCATTTCGTGTGCATAAAATGCGCCTGTTGGATGCTCCCGACGCTCAACGGCATTGATTTTGGCGGCACGCGCTAGGGCTTTGCGATGTGCCAGATGCCGCCGGCACCGTCGCCGTTCTTTTGGCCGGGCTTCTTGTCGCCGGAGAAGCGATAGAGCGGATGCCCCTTAAACGTCCACTGGTGTTTGCCTTGAGCGGAGGCGATGAAACCCCATTCGCCGCTCGGCTTGTCATACGAGTCTGCCAGCGCAGCCGGCCATGTTGCCGAGCAAGTGCCGGTGCAGGCGCTCTTGCCCGGCATCGTGTCCCGGTCGAACACATAGAGCGTCATACCCTCGTCATCGACGATGATGCTGTTCGAAATCTTGGGTGGCTCCGCGAGCGACGCAAGGGGCGTGGAGCAGGCAAGGACGCATAGCAAGGTCTTGATCATCATGATCGGTCTCCTCATGCAAAGCGGGAACGTAGTACCTAAGGATTCGCCCGTTCCCTGACGAATTCGGCATGGATTCTCATGTGCACCTGGTCGCCGACGGCGGAAGACCCTCTCGACAACCCGAACGCCGCCCGAGGACGGGCAGCCCGCGGACAGCATGAGCACCAACATTGCCAGCACGGCCAAAGGAATCAGCCTCGATTTCATCGCCGCCTCCGGAACGGCCAAGGACATCAACAAAACGTTTCGCGCGGGCCATTTATTCCCCGGACGCGAGAGATGGCCAGGGCTGCTGGTGTGTGCTCGACAAGGCGCTTGGCAGCGTCGTGTGTCCGGTTGAGCGCGCAATCGGTCGGCTGTGCCTGATAGCGCACTTAAGCGCGCCCGTTCCAAGCGCCATGCGGCAACGCAGCCGATGACGATTCTGGCTCGGCAGAATGTATGCAGAAATTGCATGTTGCTATGCAACATCGACATAACGATCCCCACGCGCTTCTCTAATATCGTCGCTTTTTGTAAAGCGTGACAAAGCTGGGCCCCTCGGGCCCATACGAGATCCGCTCACCCACGGCCGCCATCCCGGCCCGGGCATCCATTGGAGAAAGTCTTGAACACCAAACGCCTGACCTCCCAGATCGGCGTGGCAATGCTGCTGGGCATCGCCGTCGGCTGGGGTTGCCACGAATATGCCAAGGACGCCGCGGCGGCCAAGGACATTGCGTCGTACTTCAGCATCATCACGGACATCTTCCTGCGCATGATCAAGATGATCATCGCGCCGCTGGTGTTCTCGACCCTGGTGACGGGGCTGGCCAGCATGAGCGGCGGGCGCTCGGTCGGGCGCGTCGGCCTGCGCGCGATGCTGTGGTTCGTCTGCGCGTCGGCCACCTCGCTGGCGCTGGGCATGCTGCTGGTCAACTTCTTCCAGCCGGGCGTGCATATGAACCTGCCGCTGCCCGACATGGCCGCGACGTCGGGCCTGAAGACCGGGGACTTCACGCTCAAGGCCTTCATCACGCACGTCTTCCCGCGCAGCATCGTGGAGGCCATGGCCACCAACGAGATCCTGCAGATCCTGGTGTTCTCGCTGTTCTTCGGCGCCGCGCTGTCGACGATGAAGAACCCGATGGAGAGCGTGATCGGCCGTGGTCTGGAAGAGCTGACCAAGCTGATGTTCCGCATCACCGACTACGTTATGCGCTTCGCGCCGCTGGGTGTGTTTGCCGCCATGGCCGCCGCCATCACGGTGGAAGGCGTGGGCGTGCTGGTGACCTACGGCAAGCTGATCGGCGAGTTCTACCTGGGCCTGGCGCTGCTGTGGGCGATCCTGTTCCTGGCGGGCTATCTGCTGATGGGCCGCTCGATCGGGCGCCTGCTCGGGCTGATCCGCGAGCCGACCATGCTGGCGTTTGCCACGGCGAGCAGCGAGTCTGCGTATCCGAAGACGATCGAAGCGCTGGACCGCTTTGGCGTGCCCAAGCGCATCTCCAGCTTTGTGCTGCCGCTGGGCTACTCGTTCAACCTCGATGGCTCGATGATGTACCAGGCGTTTGCCGTGCTGTTCATCGCGCAGGCCTACAACATCGAGATGGGCTTCACGCAGCAACTGACGCTGCTGCTGGTGCTGATGCTCACGAGCAAGGGCATGGCCGGCGTGGCGCGCGCTTCGCTGGTGGTGGTGGCGGCCACGCTGCCGATGTTCCATCTGCCGGAAGCCGGCCTGCTGCTGATCATCGGCATCGACCAGTTCTTCGACATGGGCCGCACGGCCACCAACGTGATCGGCAACAGCCTGGCCACTGCCGTGGTGGCGAAGTACGAGCCGGCGGAAGAGGCGGAAACCGAGACGGTTGAACCCGTCGCACAGCCGGGCGCTGTGAGCGCTGGCTGAAGCGTCGATGCACCGCCCGTCCTGGGCGGTGCGGTTTGATTAAAGCTGGGAAGCGAACGCGGGCGAAACCAGCGCCGCGTTGCCGATGTCGACGCGCTGCGCCACGGGCGCCTCGCCCAGCAGCGCGGCCACCATGGCTTGCAGCGGGAGCACATCGCCGGTGCTGAGGTAGCGCGGCGACGCCGCATCGCCGGTGGCCTGCAACTGCGCCGCCGCCAGCGTGCGGCCCAGATGGCGCGCGACGGCGTGGCCGGTGTCGATCAGTGTGAGTCGATCACCGGCAATCTCGCGGATGGCGTCTTCCAGGAACGGGTAGTGCGTGCAGCCATGCACGAGGGTGTCGGCGCCTGCATCCAGGATCGGCTGCAGATAGGCCTGCAGCAGCTCCAGCACGGCGGGCGAGCGCGTGTCGCCACGTTCGATCAACGGCACCAGGCCATAGCCCGGTTGGCACAGCACCTGGCAATCGCCCGAGACGTTGCCCAGCAGGCGCGCAAACTTCTCGCTGCGCAGCGTGCTTTCCGTTGCCAGCACACCCACCACACGACTCTTTGATGCGGCGACTGCCGGCTTCAGGCCCGGCTCGACGCCGATCACCGGTACCGCCAGCTTCTCGCGCAGCACGTGCACGGCCTGCGCCGTGGCGGTGTTGCATGCGATCACCAGCGCCTTGCAGCCGTGGGTCACCAGCCACTCGCACGCGCGCAGCGTGCGCTCGGCAATGAATTCGGGAGATTTTTCCCCGTACGGGGCATGGCCGGAATCGGCCAGGTAGAGGAGCGATTCGGCCGGCAGTTCGGCGCGAATCGCGCGCAGGACGGAGAGGCCTCCGAGGCCGGAGTCGAAGACCCCGACCGGTGCCTGCGCGCGTGTCGTCATCATCGAATGACGTCAGGCTGTTTAAGCAGCAGCGACGGGAATCTTGCCGATCTTCGCCTGCCACTCCGCCGGGCCGGTCTTGTGGACCGACGTGCCCGAGCTGTCCACCGCCACGGTCACGGGCATGTCCTTCACGTCGAACTCGTAGATGGCTTCCATGCCCAGGTCTTCGAACGCCAGCACCTTGGAGCCGCGAATGGCCTTCGACACCAGGTAGGCCGCGCCGCCCACGGCCATCAGGTAGGCCGACTTGTGCTTCTGGATGGCTTCGATGGCGACCGGGCCGCGCTCGGCCTTGCCCACCATGGCGATCAGGCCGGTCTTGGCCAGCATCGTCTCGGTGAACTTGTCCATGCGGGTGGCCGTGGTCGGGCCGGCCGGGCCGACGACTTCATCGCGTACCGGGTCAACCGGGCCGACGTAGTAGATCACGCGGTTGGTGAAGTCGATCGGCAGTTGCTCGCCGCGGGCCAGCATGTCGGCGATGCGCTTGTGCGCGGCGTCGCGGCCGGTCAGCATCTTGCCGTTGAGCAGCAGGGTCTGGCCCGGCTTCCACGAGGCGACTTCTTCCGGCGTGAGGGCGTTCAGGTCGACGCGCTTGGACGTTTCCGTGTTCGGCGCCCACTCGACCTTCGGCCATTGCGACAGGTCCGGCGCTTCCAGCTTGGCGACACCGCTGCCGTCCAGCGTGAAGTGCGCGTGGCGGGTCGCGGCGCAGTTCGGGATCATCGCCACGGGCAGGTTGGCCGCGTGGGTCGGGTAGTCCAGGATCTTCACGTCCAGCACGGTGGCCAGACCGCCCAGGCCTTGCGCGCCGATGCCCAGCGCGTTGACCTTCTCGTACAGCTCGATGCGCAGTTCTTCAGCGCGATTGCTCGGGCCGCGGGCGATCAGGTCCTGGATGTCGATCGGCTCCATCAGGGCTTCCTTGGCCAGCAGCATGGCCTTCTCAGCCGTGCCGCCGATGCCGATGCCCAGCATGCCCGGCGGGCACCAGCCGGCGCCCATGGTCGGCACGGTCTTGAGCACCCAGTCGACGATCGAATCCGACGGGTTGAGCATCACGAACTTGGACTTGGCCTCAGAGCCGCCGCCCTTGGCCGCGACGATCACATCCACCGTGTCGCCCGGCACGATCGACATGTTGATGACGGCCGGGGTGTTGTCCTTGGTGTTGGTGCGCTTGCCGGCCGGATCGGCCAGGACGCTGGCGCGCAGCTTGTTGTCCACGTCGTTGTACGCGCGGCGCACGCCTTCGTTGACCATGTCTTCGAGGCTCATCGTGGCGCCATCCCAGCGCACGTTCATGCCGACCTTCAGGAAGACCGTCACGATGCCGGTGTCCTGGCAGATCGGGCGCTTGCCTTCGGCGCACATGCGGCTGTTGGTCAGGATCTGCGCGATGGCATCTTTGGCGGCCGGGCTCTGCTCCTGCTCATAGGCGCGGCCCAGAGCAGTGATGTAGTCCATCGGGTGGTAGTAGCTGATGTACTGCAGGGCGTCGGCGACGCTCTGGATGAGGTCTTCTTGACGGATGACGGTCATGGTGGGGACCAACGTGTAGGAATGGGAAACCGGATGCGGGCAGTGGCAGTGATCTGCTCTGCGCGCCGACGGCAGGGCGCCGCCGGCTGAAATCAACCCGGGATCATACAGCAATGTTGCAATCGGATTGTCCGACCCAAATGGTCGGAAAGGCACTTCCGACAAACGCCCCGGGGCTGGGGCGCGTCTGTGTGCTTCAGTCCAGACCCAGGGGGATTCAATCGTGGTCCAGCGACGGATCGAGCGGGTCCAGCGGATCGGGAATGCGCCCGCGCGGCACCACCCGACGCGGCTGCGCCGGCCAGCTCGCCACCAGGATGCCCGCCACCACGCAGGCCAGCGCCACGCCGTGTGCCCAGCCCGGCGTCTCGCCCAGCGCGACGATGCCGTAGGTGGCTGCCGCAATCGGCAGCACCGACGTGAACACGCCCGCCAGGTGCGCCGGTACGTGCCGGATACCCTTCATCCACAGCCAGAACGAGAAGATGCTGGCCGACAGCGCATACCAGACCACCAGCCCCCAGATGGGCAGCGGCACGGTCGAGAGATTGAAGGTCAGCAGCGGCACCAGCCCCAGCGGCAGCATCAGCAGGCCGCCGATCAGGTGCGTGTAGGCGCAGATCTCGATGGCGGGCAGCGTCTGCGTGAGCCGCCGCGACAGGATCACGTAGATCGACTCGCACAGCACCGCGCCCATCACCAGCAGGTTGCCCAGCAGCGCCTGGGAGGCATCCGCCGGCGCTGCGCCTGCTGATTCACCACCACGATAGGCGTTGAGGATGGCCACGCCCGCCACCGCGAGCACCACCGAGACGAGCGTGCGCCCCGACGGCCGCTCGCGCAGCACCAACCACGACAGCAGCGCCACCGTGGCCGGAATCGTGCTGGTGATGATGCCCGCTGCCAGCGCCGAGGTCAGCCGCACGCCGTTGAGCATCAAGAGCGTAAAGCCGAACGTGCCGAAGAACGCCTGCAGGAAGAGGTTGGTCCACTCGCCGCGCGTGACGCGCCGCATGCGCGACGGCTTGTACCACGGTGCCATGCATACGATGGCGATCAAAAAGCGCAGCAGCGCAAACAACATCACCGGCACGACGGCGACGATCGATTTGCCGAAACCGACGTTGCTGCCGACCAGTGCCATGGCAGCAATCAGGAAGAGGGCGTGGATGGGCACGATAGGGTGAGGGCTGAAAAGCGACACGGGACGAGGCTCTTGGGCCGATCATGCTGCACTGCAAACGTGTCGTCATATGAAGTGACGCATTATAGTAATGCCCTTCGCGCTCTATCGAGACAGGCAGCGGCCTTGTTCCTGACACCTCTGCGTAAGGCTGGAGTAAGGCCGGCTGCTTAGATTCGCGGCAAAAGTCAAAGACATTCGCTATCAGGAGACATCATGACTGGCATTGAATCTGTTCTGCAGGAAACGCGCGTCTTCGACCCGCCCGAGTCCTTTGTCAAACAGGCCAACATCGCCGGCATGGACGCCTACCGCGCGCTGTGCGCCGAGGCCGAGCATGACTACGAAGGTTTCTGGGCGCGCCTGGCGCACGAGCACCTGCTGTGGCACAAGCCCTTCACCAAGGTGCTGGATGAATCCAGCGCGCCGTTCTACAAGTGGTTCGAGGACGGCGAGCTGAACGCCTCCTACAACTGCCTGGAGCGCAACCTTGAGAACGGCAACGCCGACAAGGTCGCCATCATTTTCGAGACCGACGACGCCAAGGTCACGCGCGTCACCTACCGCGAGCTGCACGCCCGCGTCTGCCGCTTCGCCAACGGCCTCAAGGCCATGGGCCTGGGCAAGGGCGATCGCGTCATCATCTACATGCCGATGTCGATCGAGGGCGTGGTGGCCATGCAGGCCTGTGCGCGCATCGGCGCGACGCACTCGGTGGTGTTCGGCGGCTTCTCGGCCAAGTCGCTGCAGGAGCGCATCGTCGACGTGGGCGCGGTGGCCGTCATCACCGCCGACGAGCAGATGCGCGGCGGCAAGGCACTGCCGCTCAAGGCCATCGCCGATGAAGCACTGGCGATGGAAGGCACCGGCGGCGTCAAGCACGTGATCGTCTACCGCCGCACCAACGGCAACGTGAACTGGGTGGAAGGCCGCGACCGCGCCATGGACGAGGTCGAAGCCGGCCAGCCGGACACCTGCGAAGTGACCCCGGTGGGCGCCGAGCACCCGCTGTTCATCCTCTACACCTCGGGTTCGACCGGCAAGCCGAAGGGCGTGCAGCACAGCACCGGCGGCTACCTGCTGTGGGCACTGCTGACCATGCAGTGGACCTTCGACCTCAAGCCCGACGACGTCTTCTGGTGCACCGCCGACATCGGCTGGGTCACCGGCCACACCTATATTGCCTACGGCCCGCTGGCCGCCGGCGCCACGCAGGTCGTGTTCGAGGGCGTGCCGACCTACCCGAACGCCGGCCGCTTCTGGGACATGATCCAGAAGCACAAGGTCAACACCTTCTACACCGCCCCGACGGCGATCCGCTCGCTCATCAAGGCCGCCGAAGCCGACGAGAAGATCCACCCGAGGCAGTACGACCTTTCCAGCCTGCGCCTGCTGGGCACGGTGGGCGAGCCGATCAACCCGGAAGCGTGGATGTGGTACCACACGAACATCGGCAACGGCCGCTGCCCGATCGTCGATACCTTCTGGCAGACCGAGACCGGCGGCCACATGATCTCGCCGCTGCCGGGCGCCACGCCGCTGGTGCCGGGCTCGTGCACGCTGCCGCTGCCGGGCATCATGGCCGCCATCGTCGATGAAACCGGCCAGGACGTGCCGAACGGGCAGGGCGGCATCCTCGTCGTCAAGCGCCCGTGGCCGGCGATGATCCGCACCATCTGGGGCGATCCGGAGCGCTTCAAGAAGAGCTACTACCCGGAAGAGCTGGGCGGCAAGCTGTACCTCGCGGGCGATGGTTCCATCCGCGACAAGGACAGCGGCTACTTCACCATCATGGGCCGCATTGACGACGTGCTGAACGTCTCGGGCCACCGCATGGGCACGATGGAGATCGAATCGGCGCTGGTGGCCAACCCGATGGTGGCCGAGGCCGCCGTGGTGGGCCGCCCCGACGACATGACCGGCGAGGCCATCTGCGCCTTCGTCGTGCTCAAGCGCGCACGCCCCAACGGCGATGAAGCCAAGCAGATCGCAACCGACCTGCGCAACTGGGTGGGCAAGGAGATCGGCCCGATCGCCAAGCCGAAGGAGATCCGCTTTGGCGACAATCTGCCCAAGACGCGCTCGGGCAAGATCATGCGCCGCCTGCTGCGGTCTCTCGCCAAGGGTGAGGACATCACGCAGGACACCTCCACGCTGGAGAACCCGGCCATCCTGGATCAGTTGAAGGAAGCCCGCTAACTTCCGGTCGCCATCTTGGCCGCTGACCCCCAACAAGACAGCCGCTTTCGCAAGCGGCTGTTTCTCTATTACGGGCTCTATACGGTAGGGCTGCTCGTCTTCATCGTCATGATGGGGGCGATCGAGCGCGTGCGCGGGCCGGGCGTGTGGCTCGGCTACGTGTTCCTGTTCGTCACCATTGCGTTCTATGCGTGCATCGGCCTGATCTGCCGCACGGCGGATCTGACCGAGTACTACGTGGCCGGGCGCCGCGTGCCGGCCTTCTTCAACGGCATGGCCACCGCCGCCGACTGGATGAGCGCGGCGTCGTTCATCGGCCTGGCGGGCATCGTGTTCGCCTCTGGCTACGAGGGCCTGGCCTACGTCATGGGCTGGACCGGCGGCTACTGCCTGGTGGCTTTCCTGCTGGCGCCCTACCTGCGCAAGTTCGGCGGCTATACGGTGCCGGACTTCCTCGCCAACCGCTACGGCAACGGCGAGCGCGGCGGCAGTTCGGTCGTGCGCGGCATCGCCGTGCTGGGCGCGACGCTGTGTTCGTTCGTTTACCTCGTCGCGCAGATCCAGGGTGTGGGGCTGGTGGTCACGCGCTTCATCGGCGTGGAGTTTTCGGTGGGGGTGTTCTTCGGGCTGGCGGGCATCCTGGTGTGTTCGTTCCTGGGCGGCATGCGCGCGGTCACGTGGACGCAGGTGGCGCAGTACATCATCATGATCGCGTCGTTCCTGGGCGTGGTGGCGATGATCGGCTGGCACCGGCATCACGACCTGCTGCCGCAGCTCTCGACCGGGCACCTGCTGGAGCAGATCGAGGTGGCCGAGCAGCGCATCGCGCATGACCCCGCCGAGCAGGCCGTGCGCGATCATTTCCTGACCGAGGCGCAGGCCTTGCAGGATCGCATCTCGCACCTGCCGCAGTCTTTCGAAGACGCCCGCGACGCGCTGAACACGAAGCTGCGCCTGGCGCGCGAGCACAACGCGCCGCTGCGCGAGATCAAGACCCTGGAGCGCGAGCGCGAGGAGTTCCCGTCCGATGCGGCCACCGCGTCGATCCTGTGGAACCAGCAGCGCGAAGAGGCGCTCACGCGCAGCCGCGTACCTCCTCCGTCCTCCGAGGCCTTCCCATCGCCATCAGAAGCCGAGCGTGGCACCAAGCGGCTGAACTTCGTGCTGCTGGTGTTCTGCCTGATGGTGGGCACGGCCAGCCTGCCGCACATCCTCACGCGCTTCCACACCACGCCGTCGGTGCGCGAGACGCGCAATTCGGTGGGCTGGACGCTGTTCTTCGTGGTGCTGCTGTATGTGTCGGCGCCGGCGCTGGCGGCACTGGTCAAGCTCGATCTGCTGCAGCATCTGGTGGGCACGCCGTTTGCCGACCTACCGCAGTGGGTCGTGCCCTGGCGCAAGGTCGATCCCTCGGTCCTGACGTTGCACGACATCAATGGCGACGGCATCGTCCAGTGGGCCGAGGTGATGATGCAGCCCGACATGGTGGTGCTGGCCGCCCCCGAGATTGCGGGCTTGCCGTACGTGCTGTCCGGCCTGATTGCGGCTGGCGCGCTGGCGGCCGCGCTCTCGACCGCCGATGGCCTGTTGCTGACGATTGCCAACGCGCTGTCGCACGACGTGTACTTCCACATGATCGACAACAACGCCAGCCACCAGCGGCGCGTGACCAGCGCCAAGGTGGTGCTGCTGGGCGTGGCGCTGCTGGCGGCCTATGTGACCTCGCTCAAGCCGGGCAACATCCTCTTCCTGGTGGGCGCGGCGTTCTCGCTGGCGGCGTCGTGCTTCTTTCCGGTGCTGGTGCTGGGGGTGTTCTGGAAGCGCACCAACCGGGCTGGCGCCATCGCGGGCATGGTGACGGGGCTGGCGGTGAGCGTGTACTACATCTTCGTCAACTACCCGTTCTTCACGCGCATGACGGGCATCCTCGGCCAGCCGTGGTTTGGCGTGGACCCGATCGCCTCCGGCGCCTTTGGCGTACCGGCCGGGTTTGCGGCCGCGATCATCGTGAGCCTGCTGACCAAGCGCAACCGGCCGGTGGTCGACAAGCTGGTGGGGTATCTGCGCGATCCGATGTGAGCCCCGCTTGGTGCGGTGCTCAACCCGGTGGTGCGTTGAGCAGGGCCTCTTCTTCCGACACGGCCTTGAGGGCCCGCTCGATGGGCGCCGAGCTGACACTGACCTCGCCCGCAAAGGGCCGGTCCACCGCCAGCACAAAGAAGAACGCCAGCCCCAGCGTGATGGCCCAGACCGCCACCAGCGCCACGTGAAAGCGCGTGGCCGGCAGCGCGTAGAGCAGCAGCAGCGACATGGTGCTCGCCAGCAGCATCACGCCCCATAGCGTGCCTGGCATGGCCTCGTCGAGGTTCTGCAGGCGCTTCTCGCGGTACTTCACCATCTCGTTGACGCGGGCGAGTACCTCGCTCAGCAGTGCGCGCTCGCGGTCGTCGCTGGGCGTGATGCGGTTGGCGGTGGCGAACATGCGGTTGAAGACGGCTTCGGTGCGCGTGTCCGGATGCGCTTCCTGCTGCATGCTTGGCCATTCGTCGTGCACCACGTGTTCGAGGTAGGCCACCAGCTCGCGGCGCGCGACGGCCGCACTCGGGTGCGTGAAGGCGGCAAGGTCGTGCGCCAGCTCCGTCGCGCAGGCGGCTTCGGCGGCGACGATGTCGGCGGCAGCCTGGTACGAGCCCCATACCGAGATGGCGGAGAACGCCACCAGCAGCGAGTTGATGGTCGTCACGGCCCCCATCATGGCCAGCGTCATGCTGCGTTGCTCGGCATCGAGCGTGATGGGAAAGCAGCGGCGGAACAGCGCGTAGCCGCCCAGCGCCACCGCGAGCGTCGGGAACACGATCAGCGCGCCCATCGCCCAGGCGGGGATGTTGTACAGGAACAGCATGGTGTCACTCCTTGTGGTCTGGGGGCTCGGCGGGGGGTGGGGCGGTCGGGTCGGCGGCGGCGAGCATGGCGCGCGTGAACTCGGCCAGGCGCTGGCGGACCACGTCCGGCGAGGCCGCTGTGTCGAGCGATTGCTGCAGGTCGATCAGGCGCGCGGCGAATTCGCTTTGCCACTGCGTGCGCTCGCTGGCGGCGCGGGCGCGGTAGGTCTGCAGGGTGGCGTCGGCATCGGCCGCGCGGTCGCCGCGCACCAGGGTCTCGAGCGCGTCGACCAGCCGCTGCAGCAGGCGGTGCACGGCTGTGGCCGAGAACCCGCCCAGCATGGCCAGCGCCGGCTTGCCGAAGGTGTGCATGCTGCCCTGGTCGAACAGGTGTGCCGGCAGCAGCTCCACCAGGATCAGCCCGGCGATCACGCCCAGGATCAGCCGCGCGCCGTACGACGCGTCGTACTTGGGGTCATAGGTGGACGCCGCCACGTAGCGGTGCGCCTGGAACAGCGTCGCGAACGATGCGCCCAGCCCTGCGCAGAACAGCAGGAACAGCGTGTTCCACAGCAGGCGCGTGCCGTCGGATTGCAGGAAGCCCCGGTCGATGTTCTCGATCGACACGTCGGGCGACAGGCCGGTGGCGATGACGGCGATCAGAAACACGATGGCCGCGCTCGTTAGCAGGCGGATCAGCGGGACGGGGCCGAGCCATGCCAGCGGATGGTCGCTGCGATGCTGCTCGTCGAGCAGCGTGACGGCCTGCGGCGTGGCCGGCGCGATGATCGCCGCCAGCTTGCGATGGATGGCGGCCAGCGCGTAGTGCGGCGTGGCGTGCCCGGGCGACGCACGCTGCGCGAGCGTGAGGCGGTCGGTGAGGCTGCCGAGCTGCGCGATGATCTCCGGCGCCACCGGCAGGCCGTGATGCAGGGCGTAGCGCGCCATGGCTTCGCACTCTTCGCACAACTGTTCGGCGAGGGTGCTGTCGGGGCGTTCGCGTGGTGCCAGGCGCGGGCGGAACCACTGTGCAAGGGCAAGCGGGCTCATGCTGGCCTCGCGTTGCGCGGCATGATGGCGCCGTGACGGCTGCGCCGACGAAGTGGGGTGCGTGATCGCATGATGGCCTTCGTGGGTGGGGCAGGCCGTGCGCGGCCCGGGCTCGCCCCGCACGGCGCTCAGCGCTCGGGCGGGGCAAGTCCACTGTGCGTCGCGCGCAGCGGCCCGGCAATGTGACGGACGTCATGAACGACGGCCGAACGAAGGTCATGGGGCGCGCACCGCAACGGCGCCACGCCAAAGAAGAAGGCCCGCGACATCCCCATCGCGGGCCGGGTTGCAGTGCGGAGGAAGCGGCGCGGCTTAGGCGTGCGCGGCGTGCGGCTCGATGCGGAAGAACGCCACCGCCGCGTTGAGTTCCTGCCCCTGGTCCTGCAGCGATTGCGAGGCCGCTGCGGCTTCTTCCACCAGGGCCGCGTTGCGCTGCGTGACCTCGTCCATCTGCGAGATGGCCTGGTTGACCTGCTCGATGCCGCGCCGCTGCTCCGCCGAGGCCGCCGCGATCTCTTCCATGATGTCCGTGACGCGCGCCACGGCCTGGGTAACTTCGGTCATGGTGTGGCCCGCTTCACCCGCCAGCGTGGCGCCGTCACGCACGCGCTCGACCGATGAGGTGATCAGTTCCTTGATCTCCTTGGCTGCCGTGGACGAGCGCTGCGCCAGGCTGCGCACCTCGCTGGCGACCACCGCAAAGCCGCGCCCTTGCTCGCCCGCGCGGGCGGCTTCCACCGCCGCATTGAGCGCCAGGATGTTGGTTTGGAACGCAATGCCCTCGATGATGCCGGTGATGTCGGCAATCTTGCTGGAGCGCTCGCTGATGTCCTGCATGGTCGACACCACCTGGCCGACCACCGTGCTGCCTTTGTGCGCCACTTCCGATGCGTTGGCCGCGAGCGTGGTGGCTTGCTGCGCGTTGTCGGCGTTCTGCTTCACGGTCGAGGTCAGCTCTTCCATGCTGGCGGCCGTTTGCTGCAGGGACGACGCCTGTGCCTCGGTGCGCTGGCTGAGGTCGATATTGCCCGCCGCGATCTGCCTGGCGGCACCGGCGATGCTGCCGCTGCTGTCGCGCACCTTGTCGACGATCTCCGTCAGGCGGCCATTCATGTCGCGCAGGGCGGAGAGCAGGTGGCTGGTTTCATCCTTGCCGCGCACCTCGATGCGGCTGCCGAGGTCGCCGCGCGCCACCGTCTGCGCCACATCCACGGCTTTGCTGATCGGCTGCGTGATCGAGCGCGTGATGAGCAAGCCCGCGCCGACGGCGATCAGCGCAGCACCCAGCGAAATCCCGATCAGCAGGTTGCGCTGATTCTTATAGTTCTGCTCATAGGCCTGGACGCGCCGCTCCTCGCTTTCGGCGGTGTAGGTGGCATAGGCTTTGGTGGCCTTGACCAGCTGAGCCAGCAGCGGCCGGCATTCGTCGTCCATCTTCTGGATGGCCGCCTCGCGCTTGCCGCCCAGCGCCAGTTGCACGATGTCGGTGGCCACCGGGCCGTAGCGGGCTTCCACGCGGTCGATATCGTCGATCAGTGCGCGTGCCTGCGCGGTGGTGTCCTGGGCGTTCGCGATTGCCTCCTTGAGCTGCTTGAGGCGGCTCTGCACGTCTTCGTGTGCTTGCAGTACCTCGGCTTTTTCGAGCGCCAGGTCTTCCGGCTTGACGACCAGCACCAGGTTGCGTGCGGCGATGGCGCGCCGGTCTACCGCGGTCCGCACGCCGTTGGCGAGCGTCGCGCGCGCGTTGATGCCGTGCACGAAGCCGGAGAAGCCCTCGGTCGATTCGCTCAGGGCGCGCAACGACATGCCCGCGACCACGACAACGATGGTAGCCAGCACGCCAAAGCCCATGGCGAGCTTGGCCCGGATGGTCAGGTTGGAAAGGTTCACAGTGTCCTCCGAAAGGCGGAGCAAGGGGGTTAGGGGGTGCAAATCGCTTGCCCGCGAAGTGCGAGAGAGAAGCGGGCCGTCCTGCCACTGCTTTCTGTTGCCGTGCTGCGTACGCTTGGATGGTTGAATGTCCGGTGGAGGTTTGCTACTGCGGACATTATCTGGAGGGGTTATCGGCTGGTTCTTAAAAACCTGAACGTGATTTTTGTTTGGGTTTCTACTGATTTTTTGTTTGGCAGCGAGAAGCCTTGCTGTGTGGTGCTTTGCGGGTGAAGTGACTGGTGCTATGTCATTTCGGATGATGCGATGCGTTTCTCGGTGGCCCCCACCATGGGAGGGGTGATATCCATTTTTACTAACTAATATCAGGTATAAAAAATGGTAACTTGGGTTTTATTTGGTGCGGCGATTCTTATCAAATTGAATTAATCCTCCTACACGGTTTGTGCGAGCCAACCTGCGTCGACGGGAAAGACCCCGCCCGGCAACATCTAGCCGGGGTCCTTCCAGATGCCGCGCCGATCAGGGCAGCGCCGTCGCCGGCACCACGGGAATCACCACCTTGGATGCGTGAGCCTCATCGCCATAGAGCGTCAGCACGCCCGCCAGCGAGTTCAGCAGCGTTGGGATCGGCGGCGCGCCTTGCGGCGAGTTGCTTGCCCCGATCGCCACGCGCAGCTTGTGGCCGGAGGCGATCAGCGCGCCAGTCGGGAACACATCCACCGGCACCCGCACCGCCTGGCCCGGCGTGAGCGGCTGCACGGAGGCGGGCGTGGAACGGAGCCTGCAGCGCTTGAAACAAGTGAACGCAGCCGATGCGGGCATGCGACTGCTCGAGCGGAAGGACTTGGCGTGCTCAGCCGATGTGCTACAATCGCGGGCTTCCGGAGAGATGGATGAGTGGTTTAAGTCGCACGCCTGGAAAGCGTGTATAGGTTAATAACCTATCGGGGGTTCGAATCCCCCTCTCTCCGCCAAATTTCGTAAGTCTTTGATTTTTCAGGAAAAAATCAAAGATTGGCGTCGAGGACTGGTAGCAACTTTGGTAGCAAAGTATGCTCAACCTGCCAGTCTATCTCCGTGGCACCACGTGGTACATACACACTCGTGTAAGTGGTCGCCAGTTCAAACGATCCCTACACACTTCAAACAAGCAAGAAGCTATGATTAAGGCTCTGTCCTTAATCAAGCTGATTGCTATGTCCGATAATAAAATCCGAAAGTACGAACTTGATGAAGCTCGTGGCATAGCCAAAGCTGATGATCCAGAAGATCATAAGAGGCTTATGGAAGCTCTTACAGCCCTTACAGCCCTTCGAAATGCTGGGGCTGGTGGGGTAGTAGCTCAAACAAGAGAAACGGCTAAAAATACCCCAAAAAGTGGGCTTAAATTCCCTGATTTAGTAGACAAGTTCTTTCAGTTAAAGAAACAATTAAAGCCGTCTACTGTTCTCGCTTATAAAAATACAGCCAAAGAGATTGCCAAGTTCCTTGACAATCCTATCATTGGAGATATTGGGGTTTCTGATATTACTCGATATCAAGAATTCATAGCAAAAACCAATAGCCCAAGAACAATAGACAACAAAATTGCGACTTTGAGAACCTTGTTTTATTTCGCAATCAAACAAGGCTACTATTTCAATGACAATCCAGCCACGGGTCGTACTATTATGAGTAAAACAGACAAAGCCAAATCTGGGTACGAAATTTTCGAAGAACAAGAAATTGAAAAAATCTACCAGTCTGGAAATTTCTTGAAAGAGAAAGAAACAGACCCAGATTTTTATTGGTCGCTTATGTTGGGTCTGTTTACTGGTTGCCGTATTAGTGAAATTACTTCATTGAATTCCAATCAAATTCTGGTAAGTGAGCGAGGTGTAAACTTCATACGGATTCGAGAATCGAAAACTCTGGCTGGTTCACGTGATATTCCTATTAGTCAGAAATTGTTTGAGCTTGGATTTGGTGATTTCATTAAAGACAAAGAACAGATTTTTAAGTACCCAACTCGGTTAGGTAAGGGTTCTGGTAATGCTGTTGGCAAGAAATTTAAGCGACTGCTTGAAGATTTGAAAATTACTCGTGAGAAATTGGTTTTTCATTCACTGCGAAAATTTACCAATGACTTGTTTATGAAAGAAGGTGTACCGTTTGAACCACGTTGTCAATTTTTCGGACACGAAATTGACAATGTGAACGTGGCTACATATTCAAAAAAGTTCTCGGTAGACCAACTGGCTGAAATTCTCCAGCCAGCAAACCAGAAATTGATGATGATCTCTGGGTTGATAAAAACCAAGTTTTGAATATTGACCCGTAGGGAGCGGGCTACGACCCGCAACAAGAACGAATGTTCTTTCGAAAGAGAAAAGCCACCGATTAGGTGGCTTTCTTGTTTTTGAAAATCTATCTTCTTGAAAATTTCTATCGTGCTAGTTGGCAAATTTAACAACAGAAGTTGTCAATTTTGACAACAAAGGTTGTTAAATTTACCAACTTTCGAAGATTGAAAAAATCACGAAGATGTCTGTTTATCTAGGTTCTTCGTGATTTTTGTAAAAATGCCTCTTCTATATCTCTTTCTTTATATCTAACTTATATATAAATATATATTATATACATACTTGACAATTCATATATTCGAGTTAATTTCTACCATATAACTTGGTAAAAAGGACAACAAAAATGAAAAAACAAGAATTTATGAAAGAGATGTCAGATTTCTTCGACAAGCAAGGTGATGATGATGTCAATGTCAATCTAATCAAAGGGAAAAGAAAAGCAGAAACCAACGAACCCTTTGTAATTTTCTTCTATAACAAGCTCGCTGATTCAATGGTTGATAACAAACTAACCACAACTGATTTATTGGTTCTATTTAGGGTTATTCACTATGTTTCTTGGGGTAATGTAATCAATCTAACCCAAGAAACCATATCAGACGATTTGGGTGTTGATAAATCAAATATAAGTCGTAGCTTTAAGAAGCTAACAGAGTCTGGAATTTTTATCAGAGAGAAAAAATCCTTGTTCTTAAATCCAAACTATCTATGTATGGGGGATTTATTCAAGTCAACAGAAACAGAAGCCTATAAAACTGTTCTGAATAGAACCTACAAAGAAATTGATGAAGTTCTACCAGCAAACAAGAGGGATGAACTTGATAAAATGGCTCATGAGTCAATGTCCTTTATGAAGAAGTAAAAATGATTGAAGATAGAAAAAGCCACCTAATCGGTGGCTTTCTTGTTTTTGGAGATTTGAAAATTTATCAAATTGGTGGAAATCGAAACCTGGTGAACCATATGTTGTTGTGGAAAAGTGTTGGTAATTTATTGGAAACTCGAAGAGTTTTCACCAAATTATCAATACGGTGTCGAAGATATTTCCACAATGAGTGAACCACAAAGATAGATTTTCAATGATAGAAACTTGGCTGATCGCCAAGTTTGGTAATGAAGAAAAATGTAGGTTCTTCCCTACGGGTTCTCGTGTCGGATTGGTTGTTTAATCTCAATGTGAAACCATACATTATTTCTTTGATTGGAAAATAATGTAGGGTGTAATGTGTTAGGTTCTTATCTCACCCCCTTGTAAACACAAGGGGGCTACACATTATTTCTTCAAAGACACATTGAAAGACACATTACCTAGCACATTATCCATAAACATACACTCTTAAATCTAATCTTTTTATTCGATATGTTAACGGTCTGGATTAAAGATTTCTTCAAAGCCTTATCTGTATTGAAGAAATACACTCTTTTTTCTAAAAAAGCCTAAAAAACACTCTTACAAGCAATCTTCTAAAACCCCCCCATTTAGTTAGTCCCGAAGGGACAACTGGCATAGCGACAATCTTTTTCTGTCGCAAATGTCTAAAAAAATTGAAGAACAATTTTTTGGGGGGGTTTCGATAGAGTGTAGCCCTACGGGTTCTTGTCTATAAATTCCTAGGTTCTTATTGTTGGGTTCTCGTCTATAAATTCCTAGGTTCTTATTGTTGGGTTCTCGTCTATAAATTCCTAGGTTCTTATTGTTGGGTTCTCGTTGTTAGGTTCTGGGAATAAGACAGATACTAGACTTGAAATCGACAAGAAAAGAAACAGAATTGAGATAGGATTTAGATTGGAAGGTAGGTAGCCTTCGACAAACACAATACAAGTATAGGATTGGAAGAAAGAAAGCACTTGGAAGGACACCTAGTCCTTCCGTGTGTGCTTTGTAATTTCCGGGTGTTGACAATCTCGGTTTATCTGATAGGTTCTTATATATATATTCTGATATAGGAGAACCTAAAATGATAAGAAGAGAAGGTGAGAAATTAATTAAGCGAAGTATCTTTGTTGAGAAGTCTGATTATGATAGATTGGTTAAATATTCGGAACTAAAAAACCAATCAATCTCTCAAACATTCAGGGATTTGATGAGTAGTTCTAGAAATTGGGTGGAAAATAAAATGAAAGAGATTGAAGCCAAGAACTCAAACTCAACCCAAGGACCAGAAGAAAAATCTTCTTCTCAATAAAATAAAAGCCAGCTATGTAGCTGGCTTTTCTTCTCTTCCCGTGTGGTACACTGCCTTTGCTACCAGTGGTAACGAATTTGGTAGCAAAATTTACCCTAAAATCTCTGCTAAGTCCTTGATTTTAAAGGGAGGTGGTAGCAATTTTTGTTAGTCCCCCTCTCTCCGCCAGGATTCCCTGCCAAAAAAAGCCCGCCGTCGCGCGGGCTTTTTTGTTGCGCTCGGCCATCGCGCTAGATACCGAGCAAGGTCGCCGCGAGGCGCGGTGCGTTACCAATCCGCGTTGGACCAATCCAACGCCACGCACGCCGAAGTGCGCAGGCCGGACCAGAAAGCGAACCGCGCCATGTTGGCGGCTTGATCGGGTGGGGCAGCGATGATGCTGCGCTGCTCGTCCGCTGAAAACAATTCCACGTCGTCCACCTCTTCAGGTGGCTCCCTCTGGCGGTACGTCCAGCGGTATAGCGGGGCATGTCGGCTCCCGTCTGTTCCATGATGTATCAAATCATGTGACTCGCACCCGCTTCATCGGCGACGCATGCATCCCTATATTCCTCTCCATCGAGTCCGCAAGACGAGGAGAGCGAAATGTCCCCCCACACAGAAATTCTTGAGCTGGTCGAGCGCTATTTCCAGGGTGTCTATCAAGGCAACGCTGCGCTGCTGACGGGTCTGTTCGATGGCGACGCAAGGGTCTATGGCGTCATTGCCGGTGAGCCCTATCTCAAGACCGCGGCCGCCTATGTGGATGGCGTTGCCGGCCGCAAGAGCCCCGCATCGCTGGGCGAGCCCTACCGCATGCGCCTGCTCGCGCTCGACGTGCTCGGCCCGATCGCCCATGCCCGCCTGCATTCGCCGATGCTCGGCTTCGACTACTACCTGTACCTGACGTTCGCGCAACGGCCGGACGGCTGGAAGATTGTCAACAAGACCTTTACTCACCATCCCATCGCGTGACAGGAGAAATCCAAATGAGCTCGAAGATCGTTATCGTCTATCACAGCGGCTACGGCCATACCAGCAAGGTCGCCGAGGCGGTCGCAACCGGCAGCGGCGGGCAGCTTGTGCCCATCGACGCCGAAGGCAATCTGCCCGAAGGTGGTTGGGACGCGCTGGAGCAGGCCCAGGCCATCGTGTTTGGAAGTCCTACCTACATGGGCAACGTCAGCTGGCAGTTCAAGAAATTCGCCGACCAGTCGTCCAAGGTGTGGGCGCAGCAGGGCTGGAAGGACAAGCTTGGTGCCGCCTTCACGAATTCCGCTTCGGTTGCGGGTGACAAGCAGACGACCCTGTACACGCTGTTCACGCTGGCGCAGCAGCACGGCATGCTGTGGGTCGGCACCGGCTTGATGCCAAGCAACTCGAAGGCTGCCCGGCGCGACGACATCAATTACCTGTCGTCGTTCGCTGGCCTGGCGACTGCATCGCCGTCCGATGCCAGCCCCGAGGAAGTGCCGCAGGGTGACCTGGCCACGGCGCGACTGTTCGGCGAGCGCGTCGCGGCGGCGGCACGTCGCGTGGCGCAATCGTAAGGTCCCGTGTTGGCCGGGCGGGTCTTGCCGCCCGGCGTAGCGCTTGTCGCTCGGGCCTCCTCCGTCAGGAAGCCGATGAAGGCGCGTATCTCGTCGGGCGGAGCACTCGGCGAGTCAAGATCACCAACGTGGCCAGGATGCGCCGACCGCTGGCGACCGATTGCCTGGCTTTCAAGAATCAAGCTGGAGTGTAAGGACATGAAAAAACTGACCATCGATTTTGTCTCCGATGTCATGTGCCCCTGGTGCACGTTAGGGCTGCGCGCCCTCGAACAGGCCGTCGATCACCTCAGCGATGAGCTGAGCGTCGACATCCATTTCCGTCCCTTCGAGCTGAACCCGGATGCGCCCAAGGAGGGGCTGCTCGTCTTCGAGAACCAGCAGCGGAAATATGGCCTCTCCAAGCAGCAGGTGCTGGCCAATTACGCCAACATCACGGAGCGTGGCAAGGCGCTTGGCTTCACCTTCAACATGGAAAAGCGCAGCCATTACTACAACACCTTTGATGCCCACCGCTTGCTCCATTGGGCGGCCAGGTCCGGCAAGCAGCTGGCGCTCAAGCACGCGCTGATTTCGGCCTACTTTACCGATGGGAAGAACGTCAGCGACCACGCGGTGCTGAGCGAACTGGCGGTTGGCGTCGGGCTGGATGCGGAGGAGGCCCGCGCCGTGCTCGGCTCGGACCGTTACGCCGCAGAGGTGCGCGAAAGCCAGGCGAAATACCGCCAGCTTGGTATCCAATCGGTGCCTTCGATGATCATCAATGGCCAGTATCTTGTCACCGGCAGTCAGCCTGTGTCCGGGTATGAGCAGATCCTGCGCGACATCGCCAAAAAGGTGTAATCACCGAGTGCCAGCAGGGGGCGATAAGACCCCTTTGTTGTTCCCGCATCGTGGAGGCGGGCCAAAAGAACGAGGCGGGCAAATCTGCTGTGCGCGGCCCACTGAGCCGGGCAAAGTGATACGCGCGGACCCGTCGGGCAGCCCGCGCACCAGCCCGAAAATCCGTCTAAACACTAGGTTTGTGGCAGCCCCCTCTGTCTGCCAGGATCCCTGCCCAAAATGCCCACCATCGCGCGGGCTTTTCTTGTTGCGCTCGGTCATTGCGCTAAAGCAGTTGACATTTCCGCCGATTGGTATAGGTGTAATAGCTGTTCCCGTCACTTGACGAAGGCGCCGGGCGGTCATGACGCACGCAGCCCCAATGCCTGCCGCCATCCAGGAGCACCGGTAGGGCGAGCATCGCCGGCCACTAGGTATCACCCGCATGGATCGTGTGCCAGACTGCTGTGAAGACACCGTGGTAGTGGCGTGACCAGCGCCACCCGGGGCCGCCCTTGAGGGCCGGCAGACATGACATTCCTGGAGTTGGCGTGGCGTCAGAGCGTTCGAATACTTCAGAATCCAAGGTGCTCCGCGGCCTGCGGGGCCTGCTTTCGCCACTGAATGTCGGAGTGGCGGTCTGCCTGATCGCCATCTGGTCGTTCACGTTCTACCAGCTCAGCCGAGAGCGTGATCGTCTGTTGCGCGATGCCGAGATGCGCACGGTGGTCGAGGCCCAGGCTTTCGGGGAGTACGCGCACGCCAGCACGCGGCGCCTCTCAGAATTCCTCCTCGACCTGCGGGCCAGTTGGCTCGCGGGCCGCACGATCTTCGAGCAGGTCATCCACGAGCGGCAGGATGTCGTGCAGGACCTGTCATTCCAGGTGGCCGTCATCGACAAGGACGGGCGCCTCGCCTACTCCTCCATCGCGCCGGTCACGGAAGTCGTCGACCTCAGCCAGCGCGAGCATTTTCGCGTCCACAAGGTGTCGGGCGGTCGGGATGTCCTGTTCATCAGCGACCCCATCCAGGGCAAGGTCTCGAAGAAGTGGTCCATCCAATTTACCCGGCCGATCCTGAAGGCGGGCGGGTTCGATGGTGTCATCGTGGTGTCCGTCAGCCCGGAGCAGTTCGCCAGCTTCGCGGGCAAACTCAAGATGAGCGAGGGCGATACCGCGACGATCGTCAAGGAATCCGGGCAGATCATCGCCCGCGTGCCCGATGGGATCAGCAGTCTCGGCAAGCCACTTCGGAATCGGCCTTTTTCACGCAGCGAGGCGCCGCTGTCGGGCAACTACCGCGTGGTTGCCCAAACCGACGGCGTCGAGCGGATCTTCGGGTACTACCGGATCCCCGAAATTGGGCTGACCTTCACCGTGGGCGAGTCGGTCGTGTCGGTGCTGTCGCCGTACCAGACGTACTGGCACACCGCGTTGGCCGAGGCCATTGCATCGACCCTGTTGATCGCGCTGCTGCATTTCACGCTGCGCCGGTCGATGGCCGAGCGCAGGCGGCACCTGGAGGAAATGCGGCTTGCCTCGCTGGTCTACGCGTCAAGCAGTGAAGCCATGATGGTGACGACGCTCGATGGCCGCGTCGTCGACGTGAATCCGGCCTTTACCGCCACCACCGGCTTTACCGCCGCCGAGATGAAGGGCAGGCACAGCGATGCCATCCGCTCCGAGCGCAATGACCTGCCCCTGATGGAGGGGATGCAGGCGGCGGTCGGGGCCGCAGGCTCCTGGAGCGGCGAATACCTGATCCGCCGCAAGGATGGCAGCGAATTCCCTGCGCTGGTGACCATCGATACGTTCCTGGAGCACTCGCTTGGCGAGCGCAGGCGCGTGGCGCTGATCCACGACATGACCGAGAAGCGGCGCGCCGAGGAGGTCATCTGGCGGCAGGCGAATTTCGATGCGCTGACCGATCTTCCCAACCGGCGCATGTTCTCGGATCGATTGCGGCAGGAGATCCAGAAGGCGCAGACCTCGGAGGGGCCGCTGGCGTTGCTGTTCATCGACCTGGACCGATTCAAGGAGGTGAACGACACCCTCGGCCACGATCAGGGCGACATCCTGCTGCAGGAGGTTGCCCGCCGCATCACGTCAACCGTGCGGTCAACCGACACCGTGGCCCGGCTCGGTGGTGATGAGTTCACGGTCATTCTGTCGAACCTCGGGGAGCCTGGCGCTGCGGAAGGCATCATCCGCGAGATGCTGGAGCGCATCGGTGCGCCGCTCAAGCTGGCGGAGGAAATGGTGGTCGTATCGGCCAGCATCGGCGTGGCAATGTACCCGCGCGATGGCGACAATGCGGAGTCCTTGCTGGTGCACGCAGACCAGGCGATGTTTGCATCCAAGGTTGCGGGGCGCAACCAATGGACCCATTTCACCCCGGCGCTGCAGCGCGCGGAGCAGGAGCGGCTGCGCATCACCAACGACCTGCGCGTTGCGCTGGAGGAGCGGCAGTTTGCCATGCACTATCAGCCGGTCGTCGATCTGCGCACCGGCAAGGTGTGCAAGGCAGAGGCCCTGATCCGGTGGCGGCATCCCGTGCGGGGGGCCATCGATCCGGGCGATTTCATCCCCGTTGCCGAGGAAACCGGCCTGATCATCGACATCGGCCAGTGGGTCTTGAGCGAGGTACTGGACCAACTCATGCGGTGGCACACCCTGTTCGGCCGTGGTTTTCAGGTGTCGGTCAACAAGTCCCCCGTTGAGTTCCGTGCCCACCAGGCCACGGAAAATTCGTGGCCCAAGGTGGTGAACAACCGCGGGGTTCCGGAGCGCAGCCTCATCGTTGAGATCACGGAGGGTTCATTGATGGCCCAGAACGCCGAGGTGATCGAGCATCTCAACGCATTCCGTCGCGCTGGAATCGAGATCGCGCTCGACGATTTCGGGACGGGCTATTCGTCGCTGTCGTACTTGAAGCGTTTCGACATCGACTACATCAAGATCGACCAGTCGTTTGTCCGGAGCCTGGCGCAGAGCCCGGAAGATGTCGCCCTGTGCGGCGCCATCATCAGCATGGCTCACGCGTTGCATATCAAGGTCATCGCCGAGGGCATCGAGACCCTCGAGCAGATCGACATCCTCACGGCAGCAGGCTGCGACTATGGGCAGGGCTTCCTGTTCTGCGGCCCGGTTCTGCCGGCGGAGTTCGAGGCGTTTGTTGCGCACGGGCAATTTGCCGGCGCGATGGGGTGAAAGCGCAGGGGCCGTGCTCACCTTTTAAATGGGATGCATGGAAAACGTCATCTGTTGCTTTGAAGAAAATCCTCTCGGTGATTGAATTAACAGCTCACTTACCAAGCGTTCTGGCGGCACATCCGCTGCCGCTAGAACGGCTTGCAGACTGGCGATGCGCTTGAAGAATCCGGCAATCGTTTTCGGCCATCACCGCTTTCCGGGTTAACCTGCAATTCAATTCCGTTTTGATTGATGGCTCTAAAAAACACAGTGCCTAAAACGGAAGCGCCTCCATAGAATCCTCGCAGCCTCGGTCATACCAAGACCACAATCGCCATCCGAGGCAGGAGGAGACCCCATGTCGATCATCCGCATTGGCCTTGCGGCGTGTCTTTGCGCGCTCATGGTTGCCTGCAGTGGTGGCACGACCGATGCTTCAACCAGTGCTTCCCAGACGACGCAAGCGGCAACCTCATCGGGGGGCGCGCAGCCTGCGACGTGCGCCGCACCGCTGGCGCCCAGCGTCACCAATACCTCGATCGTGGTACCGGTGCCGTCGGACTTCGATCCGACCTCGAATCCGACCTCCACAACGCGGGTCTATTTCACCGTGATGCTGCCCGCGCGTTGCCCAGGTGATCACTTCCCGCTGGTGTTGCAAAGCCACGGCTATGGCGGCAACCGCCTGAAAACCCTGGCCGCCAACGGCGACCTGCATCCGAACGATCCGCACTTCGCGTCGATCGATGCACTCGTCCAGGCGCTGCCATACCACGGCTACGTCGTCATCAGCTACGACGAGCGCGGACATGGCGATACCGTGCCCGCCAACGGCGGCGGCTACGCGCGCATCATCGACCCGCGCGCGGAGGTGCAGGATGCCCGCGCGATCCTCGACTGGGTCTACGACAACGCAGACAGCCTCTACGTCCAGACCGAGCCGCACAGCGGCATTCCCAAGGACGTCAAGGTCGGCACCATCGGTTACAGCTACGGCGGCGGTTTCGAGATGCCGCTGGCCGCGCTCGATGCACGCATCGATACCATCGTGCCCAACGGCACCTGGTATGACCTGCTGTACAGCCTGCTGCCGGGCGATGCGATGAAGCTGTCCTATGGCGGTCTGCTGTGCCTGCTGGCGACCACCGCCAGCACCGCCAACCCCGGCGGGCATGGCGTGTCCAACACGCCGCTGGTGGCGACGCTGTGCAACACCATCGGCGTGCAGGGGCCGGCCGCTTCCACGGTGCGCACCAAGGCCGACCTGTTTGGCCTGGCCGGCCTGCCGACGGCCTACCCGCGCCCCGTCTCGGGCACCGAGTTGACGCAATTCTTCTTCAGCCATGGCACCGGATATTTCGAAGCCCGGCAGCGCGCCGGCCTGCCGTGGAATTTCGGTGAGACCCAGGCCGTCTTGCGCAAGGTGCCTGCGCTGTTCCTGCAAGGCAACCGCGATGTCCTGTTCAACGCTACCGAGGCGTACCTGAATGCGCGCTACTTCGCGGCAACCGGTGCGGACGTGCGCGTGCTGACCACCGAGGGCGGGCACATGAACCCGCTGGCAGGGCAATCCGAGGGCACGGCCAACTGCGGCGGCATCATCGGCGTGGCGTCGATCCTGAGCTGGTTCGACAAGCAACTGAAGGACATCCACTCTGCCACGTTCGATGCGATTCCGAAGGTCTGCCTGTCCGTGGCCGACACGGTGGGCGCGCCGAACACCACGCCGGTTGGGCTGATGTTGGACAGCATGCCGGTCGGTTCGCTGTCTGGAGCGGGGGCCGTTCCCACCGTTGCGCCTACCCTGAGCGCGTCGGTGCCGCTCGGTACGACCGGGCCAGTGTTCGCGCCCGTCACGACCATCAGCGGCAGTGGGCAGGTGCTGGCCGGCGTGCCGCGCATTGCCGACCTGTCCGTGGCGCGTGGCACCGGTGCCGTGCAGGCGGCGGTGGCCTATGTGGGGGTCGGTATCCAGCGGGCGGGCAGGCTGATCCTGGTGGACGATCAGGTGACGCCGTTCGCGGAAGGCGACCACCGCGACGATGCCGGGTTGAACGCCGGCGCCGTCCTGCTGCCGGCCGTCGGCCAGCAACTGCAGGATGGCGATCAGGTGGGGCTGCTGTTCTATCCGCAGCACGTCCAGTATGCGGCGATCGTCAGCGCGAGTGCGTTGCCGAATGCGACCAACGCCGTGAACTTCGCCCTTGGCACCCAGATCCCGCCGGTCATCTCAGCGCTCAACCTGTCGACGGTGGCGGTGCCGAACGTCTACACCGTGTCTGCGGCCGGCGTGGAGCTGCCGATCTTGATGCCCGGCACCTATGCGGGAAGCCAGTTGACGCACTAGGGAAGAGGGAAGACGCCGGCAACGCCACGGTCTGCATCGTGGTGTTTGCCGTTGCGGGCAAGGGCGCAGCCCGGCCCGCAACGTGGGGTATCAGTGCAGCAGCGCGGGCCGCTCCATCATCTGCGTGTCGGCCGCAGTGTCCGCCGATTGCAGCGCCTTCATCACCGACTCGCGAATCGCTTCCGCCTTGTGCAGCAGGCGCAATGCGATATCAGCGCCACGGCTGGCGGCCACGCGCTCAACGAAGGCCATCCGCGCGCGCTCGTTCAGGGTCGCCACGTGCGCGGCTTCGCACAGCACGCCCCATGCAGCAGGCTGACCATTGAACTGCTGGCGGCGGCGCAGCAGATCTGCGTCGATGGCACGGGCGATCTCGGCGTCTCGGATGTTGCGGTCGGGCATGGTGGTCTCCTGCTGGAAAAGGCGCCTGTCTGGGCGGGTTGCGCGGCCGTTGCGTGCGGCTGCGCTGCTGTTTAAAGCGGTAGCGCAACTTCCATGCCAGAGCGGTGTCGTGACCCATCGTGCTGTCGAGGTGCGTCGCGAGCATCCGAGTCGCTTGCCGCAAAGGCATGGCCAGCAACCCTTTGCGGTAGCTTTCCCCTCGTTGGTGGGGTGCGCGCAGGCGAGTGCGGTAGCGGTCTCGCGCGGCGGTGTGTGGGGGCGTGCGTTACGTAACACGTTCCCGCTGGGCCGGTGTGAATGGCGCTCCGCCCCCGGGGGCGCCGCCTGTCGTCCGAGATGGAGTTGTTCCACTATTGCGGCCTGTGGGCGTTTGAAAGTAGGCTTGGGCGGCGAAAAAAGCCGTTCAAAAATGACTGGAGACCACCGATGGATCTGGACGTCAACCGCAAGCCGGTCAGCGTCGATTGCGACCCTGCCACGCCCCTGCTGTGGGTGCTGCGCGATCACCTGAATCTCACGGGCACCAAGTTCGGCTGTGGCGTCGCGGCCTGCGGCGCGTGCACCGTGCATCTGGACGGCGCGGCGGTGCGGTCTTGCGTGCTGCCCGTGCAGGCGGTGGCCGGCAAGCGCATCACCACCATCGAGGGCCTGGCCGGCGGCGATGGCAAGCGCCACGCGTTGCAGCAGGCCTGGATCGACGAGCAGGTGCCGCAATGCGGCTACTGCCAGTCCGGCATGCTGATGGCCGCGGCAGACCTGTTGACCAAGCAGCCCGACCCGAGCGATGCCGACATCGACGCGGCCATGACCAACATCTGCCGCTGCGGCACGTATCCGCGTGTGCGCACCGCCATCAAGCGTGCCGCGAAGGCACTGCGGGAGGGCCGCGCATGAACGCCAACGCAACCAAACCACGTAGCGGGCGTCGTCGCTTCCTGCTGGGCGCCCTCGGCCTGGGCGGCGCGCTGGTGGTGGGCTGGGGCGTGATGCCGCCGCGCAGCCGCCTGGGTGACTCGTCGATCTTCCCCGAACACGCCGGCGAGGTCGCCCTGAACGGGTGGATCAAGATCACGCCGGAAGGCAACGTCGTGCTCGCCATGCCGCACGTGGAGTTCGGGCAGGGCATCTACACCGCGTTCGCGATGCTGGCCGCCGAAGAGCTGGATGTGCCGCTGTCGCGCGTGAGCCTCGAGACCTCGCCCGTCGAGCGCATCTACGGCAACGTCGTCGCCATGGGCGACAGCTCGCTGCCGCTGCATCCGGACGATGCCGACAAGACCTGGGCGCGCGCGCTGCACTGGATCATGGCCAAGGGCGCGCGCGAAATCGGTCTGATCATTACCGGCGGCAGCAGCAGCGTCGCGGACGGCTGGCTGGCGGTGCGCGAAGCCGCCGCTACGGCGCGCGCCACGCTGGTCGAGGCCGCCGCACGCGAATGGAACCTGCCGGCAGCACAGGTGAGTGTGCACGACGGGTTGCTGATTGGCCCGGGCGGCAAGCAGGCCAATTTTGGCGCGGTGGCCAAGAGGGCGCGCGACATTGCGCCGCCATCCAGCGTCACGCTCAAGCCAGCCTCGGAATTCAAACTGATCGGCAAGCCCGCGCCGCGCAATGACATCGAAGGCAAGACCAACGGCAGCGCGCGCTTCGCCATCGATGCGCGGCCGGCGGGCCTGCTGTACGCGGCGGTAGCCATGTGCCCGGTGTTTGGCGGCAAGCTCAAGTCGTTTGACGCGAAGGCCGCGCAGGGCATGCCCGGCGTGCGCTATGTGGTGCCATTCGAAGGCGCGGCGGGCGGCGCGCCCGGTGTGGCGGTGGTGGCCGACCACTACTGGCAGGCGCGCCAGGCGGTGGTCAAGCTCGAACCGGTGTGGGACAGCGGCCCGCATGCGTCGCTCGATTCCGCCGGCATCCAGCAGCAGCTCACCAGCGCACTCGACAGCGACAAGGGCGGCTTTACCTACCGCTCGATGGGCGATGGCCTGAAGGCCTTCGACAATGCCCAGGGCGCCACCATCGTCGAAGCGGAATACCACGCGCCGTATCTCGCGCACGCCACCATGGAGCCGATCAACTGCACGGCACAGGTGAGCAAGGATGGCGTGCAGCTGTGGGCGCCCACGCAGGTCGCCACGCTGGCGCAACTGGTGGCGGCCCGCGCCGCAGGTGTGAGTCGGGACCAAGTGAAGATCGACATCCCGCTGATCGGCGGTGGCTTCGGGCGGCGGCTGGAATCGGACTTCATCGGCCAGGCGGTCACCATCGCCACCAAGACCGAAGGCCGCCCGGTACAGGTGATCTGGACGCGTGAAGAAGACATCCGTCACGACTTCTATCGCCCGCAGGCCATCGCCCGCCTGAAGGCACGCGTCGACAACGGCAAGCTCACAGCCATCGCCTCACGCAGCGCTGGGCAATCGATCCTGGCCAGCGAACTGGACCGCCTCTTTGGCGCTCCGTCGATGGGCATGGATCGCTACACCGCCGAGGGGTTGTTCGACCTGCCGTACGAGATCGCGCACGAGCACATCGCCCATGTGGCGGTCGATCTGCCAGTGCCGGTGGGGTTCTGGCGCAGCGTGGGGCATTCCTACACCGGGTTCTTCCTGGAAGGCTTCCTGAACGACGTGGCGGCTGCGGCCAAGCTCGACCCGTTGGCGATGCGGCGCGACTTGCTCAAGGCGCATCCGCGCGAGCTGAAGGTGCTCGATACGGCCGCGCAGGCGGCCGGCTGGGGCCAACCGCTCGCGCCGGCCGCCGACGGGGCGCCGCGCGCGCGCGGGCTGGCGCTGCATCCGAGCTTCGGCTCGGTGGTGGCGCAGGTGGTGGAGGTGTCGCTCAAGGACGGCAAGCCGCGCGTGCATCGCGTCGTGTGCGCGGTGGATTGCGGCACCGTGGTCAACCCTGCCATCGTCACGCAGCAGATGGAGAGCGCGATCATCTTTGGCCTGAGTGCGGCGCTGTACAGCCAGATCCAGATCAAGGACGGGCAGGTCGTGCAGTCGAACTTCCCCGACTATCCGGTGCTGAAGATGGCCGAGACGCCGGTGATCGAAACGCACATCGTGCCCAGCACGGCGGAGCCCACCGGGGTGGGCGAGGTGGGCGTGCCGCCGATCGCGCCAGCCGTGGCGCACGCGGTGGCCCAGCTCACCGGCAAGCCGGTGCGGCAATTGCCGATGGTGTGAGGCGGCGTTGGCGCAAAAAGAAACCGCAGACCTGATCCGGGTCTGCGGTTTTTCCTTGGGCGGCTGATCGACTGATTTACTGATTGGGCGCGGTTTCTAGGTCGCGGCCGCAAACACCGGCTCGCCCAGGTTCAGCATCAGCCGGTTGGCCCACGCGAAGATCGCCACAGCGTGGATCAGGTCGAGGATCTCCGCATCTGTCAGCCCGGCGGCCTTGAGCGGCTGGATGTCGTCGGCGCGCACGTCGCCGGGACGCAGCGTCAGGTCGATCGAGAACAGCGCGATGGCCCGTTCGCGCGCGTTGGTGCCGGCGGTGTGCGGATCTTCGAAGACTTGCTTGATGACGTCGTTGCGCTTGGCGATCTGCTCGAAGCGCTGGGCGTGGACGGAGGCGCAATACACGCAGCCATTTACGCGCGAGACCACCGCGCTGGCGAGTTCGCGCTCGGCGCGCGAGAGGCCACCCGGCGCGTACATGATCGCGTTGAACGCCGCCGAGCGCTGGCGCAGGATCTCCGGCTGGTGCACCAGGAAGCGGTAATAGTCGGAGGTCTTCGCCTTCGGGTGGCTCTCTTCCAGCACGGCGATCTGCTCGGGCGTGGCGCGCTCAAGGTCGACCACGTCGAGCCACGCTTTCCATTCGAGCGATTCGTTGGTGAAGCCGTGGGCGCGGATGATCTCGGTCATACGGCGGTCTCCGTGGAAGCGGTGGAGGTGTCGGTGCCGGTGGCTTCGCGTAGTGCGCGCAGGCCGGCTACCAGCCGCGTCTGGTACGACAGGAAGGCGATCAGCTGCGCGAGCGTCACGACATCCGCCGTGGCCAGGCCCGCCGCCGGCAGGCGCAGCAGCGCATCGCGGTCGCCTTCGATCGGGCGTTCGATGAGCGTGCGCGTGAAGGCGAGGATGGCGTGCAGGCGTGGGTCAGCCAGCGTTTCTGCATCGCCGTGGTCGACGGCTAGCAAGGCAGCCGCGTCGACCGTCGTTCCAGCAAGCTGTGCGCGGTAGTGCTCGGCCAATTCGGGCGCCGGCGTCAGTCGGCAGGCATACAGCGCCACCAGCAGGCGCTCGCCCAAGGACAGGCCGGGCAGGGCGGCGTCGAACAGTGCGTCGTAGCTGCCTTGGCTTGCCGTGGCCACCTTCTCGCGCTCGTGGCGCAGTGCGTACGTGGCGTCGCCGCCGTTGAGGCCGGCAACCTGATCCACTACGTCGTGGGCAGGCGTGAAATCCATCGATGAAAGGCTCCGAGAATCGGGTACGGATGCGCCGCGCGCGGCCACCGCATCGGCGAGGAAGCGGCGCACGGCCGCCCACGATTGCGCGTCGGCGCGGGCGTTGGCGCGCGGTTCGCCGCCGCCGGTGCTGATGCGGCCCGAGACCGGGTGCGCATAGACGAGCTGCGTGGTCGGCACGTAGGGGAAGACGATGGCGTGGCCGGCGCCTTCGTAGTCGAAGTGGCGCACGGGGTAGGGGTGGCGCACCTCGGCCAGCTTGGCGGTGACCATGCGCGCATAGTCGCCCGAGGGCCAGGAGCCGTCGTCGGTGGCGGAGAGCAGCAGGATGGGCCCACGCGTGCGCTCCACGCGGATGCGGGCGCGTGCGACGGCATCCGCATCCTGCAGCGCGGTGCGGATGGCGCGTTCGTGCCGGTGCGGCGCGGGGCCTTCGTCAAACGGCGCCCAGCTTGCGGTGCGGTTGCCTTCCCACAGATGCGGCAGCGGCTGGCCGCGATACAGCCATGTCGGTCCTTCACGGCCGATGGCCGGGTCAGCGGCGTTCTGCGCGCTGTGCACGACGGCGCCCGGCACATAGCCGATCACCGCCGAGACCGCCTCGGGAAACGTCGCACCAAGCAACAACGCCAGTTCGCCGCCGCGCGACTGGCCGCTCACGGCGACGAAATCGTGCAGCGGCTCCACGCGCCGGCGCAGCCAAGCCAGGGCGCGCTCGAAGTATTCGAGCGGCGTGTTCGAGATGTAGTCCGACAGCCCCGGCGCCTTGAAGTACGCCAGCGCAAAGGCTGCGTAGCCGTGCGAGGCATACAGCGCCGCGCGCGGTTCGTTGATGCCGCCGCCGGAGCCGTTGAGGATCAGCACTGCCGGGCGCGGGCCGGGGTGGGCGTACGGGTCTGGCAGGCACAGCGTGCCGACCAGCCCCTCGTCGCGCACCTCGTGGCGCGTGACACCGGGCGCAGCCAGCCTCTGGATGAACGTCGCATGGACCGACTCGCCGCTGGCCGTGGACGTGAGCGTGGTTGTCAGCGGCGCGGTCACCGGTTGCGGGAACACCTCGCGCGACTTGCCGTCATCCGGGCGCTGGCTCCAGACGAGGCCCATGGCGCTGATGCCGGTGTAATCGCCGGAGACGGGCGCATCGCGCGTCAGGTCGACGGTGCCCTCGGCATCGGCCATGAAGGCGGCGCGGCTGTGCCATAGGACACCGTTGCCTCGCCGCGTCTGCGCCACGATGCCGACTTGCTCGCCCGGCACGAGCCCCGTCACGATGATGCGGCGCGGCACATCGATCAGGTCATCCGCCGGCGTGACGCTGAGCGCGAAGGTTCCCATGACGCTTACTTGCCGTCCTTGGCGACCATCTGCGCAGCCGTGCGGTCGCTCGTCATCGGCGTGACCTTCAAGCCCTTCTTCGCGGCCCACACGTTCTGGTAGTGGTACAGCGGCAACACGCCCACGTCGTCGGAAACCAGCTTGACCGAATGGCGCAGGATGGCGGCGCGCTTCTCGCTGTTGAACTCCTCGGTGGAGGCGTCCAGCGCGTGGTCCACGGCCTGGTTGCTGTAGTGGCCCCAGTTGGAGGCACCCAGCCCCTTCTTCGTGTCGACGGTGGCCAGCACGTTGACCAGCGCGTAGCTCGCCTCACCCGTGCCGTTGCCCCAGGCCAGCATGCTCATCGCATAGTCGTTCTTGTTGGCACGGCCCGAGTAGACCGACCAGGGCACCACCTCCACCTTGGTCTTCACGCCGATGCGCGTCCAGAACTGCGCCACCGCCTGCGCCGTTTCCGGCCCTTGCGGGTAGCGGTCGTTCGGCACGTGCATGGTGAGGTTGAAGCCCTGCGGGAAGCCGGCATCGGCCAGCAGCTTCTTGGCCTGGGCCGGATCGTTGGCGATGTCCTTCACGTCCGGGTTGTAGCCGTAGGTGTCGGCGGGCATCCACTGGTTGGCGATGGTGGCCGCGCCTTGCAGGATGCGATCGACGATCACCTTGCGGTCAATCGCCAGCGACAGCGCCCGGCGCACGCGCACGTCCAGCAGCGGGTTGTTCGGCAGCGGCTTGCCGTCGGCGCCCGTGATGTACTCGTTCGGCCCCTTGCGGAAGCTCGGCTGCAGCAGCATCACGCGCAGGCCCGGGTAGGCGAACACCTTCACGTTGGGCGACTGGCGCAGGCGCGCGAGGTCCGACACTGAAACCTTGTCGATCACGTCCACCTCGCCCGAAAGCAGGTTGGCCGTGCGCGCGGCGGCGTTGTTGATGTAGCGGTAGTTGACCTTCTCCCAGGTCGACTTGCCGCCCCAGTAGTTGTCATTGCGCGCCATCACCACGCGGTCGCCCGGCACGTACGAGACGAACTTGAACGGGCCCGTGCCGACCACGGCGCGGCCGGCGTTGTAGTCCTCGGTGGCGGATTTGTCGCCCACGTGCTTGCTGACGATGTGCACGGAAGCCAGGTTCAGCGGCAGGTCCGGGTTCGGGATATTGGTCTTGATGATGAGCGTGAGCGGGTCCTTGACCGTGACGGATTCCACCGTGCGCAGGTAGCCCGCGAAGGTCGCCACGCTGCCCGGCACGCTGCGTGCGCGCTGGTACGAGAAGATGACGTCGTCCGCCGTGAACGGCTGGCCGTCCTGCCACTTCACGCCAGGGCGCAGCTTGAACTCCCACGTCTTCGGGTCCAGCGTCTTCCACGACAGCGCCAGGCCGGGCTGCAGCTTGTTCCACTTGTTCTCGACCAGCAGATCCCAGAAATGCACGTCGACGGAGCGGTCGCCGGCGTGGTTGTTCAACTGCGGGTCCAGCGACGACAGCGGATCGGCAAAGCCGATGTTCAGCGTCTGCGCGCCGGCAGGGGTGGTGACAACTGCGGCGGCGGAAAGCAGGGCAACGGCAAGCGACGAAGCGAGGAGGCGTTTCACGGTTGTTCCCTTTGTTGTTGGAATCGTTGGCTTATTGAAGATCGTTCAGATGACACGCGCTGACATGGTTGACCGCGATGCCGCGCAGGGTCGGCGCCTCGGTCTTGCAGCGGGGCATGGCGTGCGGGCAGCGCGGGTGGAAATGGCAGCCGCTGGGCGGGTGCAGCGGGCTGGGCATCTCGCCCTGGATCGCCGTGAAGGTCTTGTGCCGAGACGACAGGCGCGGGATCTCTGCCAGCAGCGTCTGCGTGTACGGGTGGTTCGGGCGGCGGAACACCTCTTCAGCCGGTGCCGATTCCACCACGCGCCCGAGGTACATGATCACCACGCGGTCCGATAGATGCTCGACCACGCCCAGGTCATGGCTGATGAACAGATACGTCAGGTTGAGCTGCTCACGCAGGTCCATGAACAGGTTCAGGATCTGCGCCTGAATGGACACGTCCAGCGCCGCCACCGCCTCATCGCACACGAGCATCGACGGCTGCACCGCCAGCGCGCGCGCAATGCCGATGCGTTGCCGCTGGCCGCCGCTGAACTGGTGCGGATAGCGATCGCGCAGGGCGGGGTCGAGGCCCGCGCGTTCCATCTGCGCGGCCACGTAGTCGGCAAAGTTGGCGCGGTCGGTCAGGCCGTGCACGCGCGGCGCCTCGCCGATACTCTCTTCCACGCGCAGGCGCGGGTTGAGGCTGGCGTACGGGTCCTGGAAGATCATCTGGATCTTCAGGCGGGCGTCGCGGGCTTCGTGGGCGGAGAGCGTGTCGACCGATTTGCCGTCGACGCGCACCTCGCCGTCGGACGGCGGCATCAGCCCGGCGGCAATGCGGCCGAGCGTGGATTTACCGCAGCCCGATTCGCCGACGAGGCCGACCACTTCGCCGGGCTGGATCGCCAGGTCGATGCCATCGACGGCGCGCACCACGGCGGGCGGCTGGGCGAGGCCCAGGCGTTGCAGCACGCGGCCGCCCGGGCCGATCTTGCGATCGCCGAAGCGCTTGCTGATCTGCTTGAGTTCCACCAGCGGCGTGCTCACGCGACCTCCCGCTGGTTGTCGATTCCTGCTGTCGGCAGCGTGCCGGGGTGGAAGCAGCGCACGAGGCGGTCGGGGCTGTTCTGCTTGATCTCCGGACGCACGCCGCACGCCTCGGACGCACGCGGGCAGCGCGCCGCAAACGCGCAGCCTGCCGGCAGCGACAGCAGGTTCGGCGTCATGCCCGGAATCTGGCGCAGGCGCTGACCACGGCGGTTCTCGCTCGGCAGGCTGTCGATCAGGCCCATGGTGTACGGGTGCAGCGGCGCGTCGAGCACGGCATCGACGGGGCCATGCTCGACGATGCGGCCGGCGTACATCACGGCCACTTCGTCGGCCAAACCAGCCACCACCGACAGGTCATGCGTGATCCAGATCAGCGCGGTGCCGTGCTGGCGCGCGAGCTTCTGCACCTCCGACAGGATCTGCGCCTGGATGGTGACGTCCAGCGCGGTGGTCGGCTCGTCGGCGATGATCAGGTCGGGCCGATGCAGCATCGCAATGGCAATCGCCACGCGCTGACGCATGCCGCCGGAGAGCTGGTGCGGATACGCGCGCAGGCGTTCTTCCGGGCTGGGGATGCCCATCAGGCCGAGCGTGTCGCGCGCGTGTTCGCGGGCCTGGGCGTGGCTCATGCTTGTGTGCGCGCGTACGGCCTCGATCATCTGGGCGTCGATGCGCAGCACGGGGTTGAGCGTCATCATCGGGTCCTGGAAGACCATGGCGATGCGGTTGCCCTGCAGCTTGCGGAGTTCGCGCGCGGGCAGCTTGGTCACGTCGCGGCCCTGGAACAGGATCTCGCCGCCGACTACACGGCCGGGCGGGTCCACCAGTCCCATGATCGAGAAGCCCGTGACCGATTTGCCCGAGCCCGATTCACCCACCAGCCCCAGGATGCGACCGCGTGCGAGCGAGAACGACACGTCGTCCACCGCCGGCAGCACGCCGTCGCGCGTGAAGAACTGCGTGCGCAGGTTGCGCACTTCCAGCGTCATTGAATTGGCATGGCCCGACGCGCTCATCGCTGCGCCCTCGGGTTCAGCACTTCACGCAGGCGGTCGCCCACAAGGTTGATGGCCACCAGCGCCAGCAGCAGCGCGATGCCCGGATAGAAACTGATCCAGTACTGGCCAGACAGCATGGTTTGGTATCCGTTGGAAATCAGCAGGCCTAACGACGGCTCGGTGATCGGCACGCCCAGGCCCAGGAAGGAGAGGGTCGCCTCCAGCGTGATCGCGCGTGCCACCTGCAGCGTGCCCACCACGATCAGCGGCGGCAGGCAGTTCGGCAGGATGTGCTTGAGCGCGATCCGCCAGTCGGGCAGGGCGAGCGAGCGCGCGGCTTCCACATATTCGCGGCGGCGCTCGACCAGGGCTTGCCCGCGCACCGTGCGCGCGTAGTAGGCCCACTCCAGCAGCACCAGCGTCAGCACGACATTGCTGATGCTCTTGCCGAGGTAGGCCAGGATCATCATTGCCACCAGCACAGAGGGGAACGACAGCAGAAGGTCGACCGTCCGCATGATCACGCTGTCGACCTTGCCGCCCGCGTACGCGGCGATCAGCCCGAGCAGCGTGCCGATGATGGCCGCCACGCTGGCGGAGCCGATGCCCACGCCCAGGCTGATGCGCAAGCCATAGAGGATGCCGGAGTACAGGTCGCGCCCCTGGCCGTCGGTGCCGAGCCAGTAGGTGAACGTGCCCAGGCCATTCGGCGAGCCCGGCGGCAGGCGCGAGTCCAGTACGTCAAGCTGCATCAGGTCATACGGGTTCTGCGGGCTGATCCACGGCGCGGCCAGCGCGGCGGCCACCAGCAGCACGACCACCACCAGCCCGAAGAGGGCGGACTTCGACGCCAGGAAATCCGCCGCCACACGCCGCCATGGCGATTGCTTGCGGGGCGCCGGCGCGGCTTGAGCCGCCCGCGTTGCAGTTTGCGAAGTCGTGTTCATGCCGCCGCCTCCGCGCTATCCGCCGCACGCACGCGTGGGTCCAGCATGCGGTACAGGATGTCGACGATCAGATTGAGCGACACGAACAGGCACACCACCACGATCAGGTACGAGACGATCACCGGGCGGTCCAGTGTGTTGATGCTGTCCAGGATCAGCTTGCCCGCGCCGGGCCACGCGAAGATGCTCTCGGTCACCACCGCGAAGGCAATGGTCGAGCCCAGCTCCAGCCCCAGCACCGTCACCAACGGGATCAGCGTATTGCGCAGCACATGCGCCAGCACCACGCGCAGCGGCGACAGCCCCTTGGCGCGCGCGAACTTCACGAAGTCCAGCGGCAGCACTTCGCGCACGCCGGCCGAGGTCAGCCGCAGCACCAGCGAGAGCTTGAACAGCGACAGGTTGATGGCAGGCAGCAGCAGGTGGCGCAGCCCGTCTACCGTCAGCCACGACCACTCGATACCGAGAAAGCGGGCCGTCTCGCCGCGCCCGCTGGCCGGCAGCCAGCCCAGCCCCACGCTGAAGGCCATGATCAGCATCAGCCCCACCCAGAACGTCGGCAGCGAGAAGCCCACCACGCTGCCCGTCATCAGCAGGCGCGAGAGCGGATGGCTCGGATAGAGCCCCGCGAACAGCCCTAGCGGTACGCCGATCACCACGGCGATGATCAGCGCCGCAAACGCCAGCTCCAGCGTGGCCGGCAGACGTTGCAGGATCAGTTGGATGGCCGGCTCGTTGTAGACAAAGCTCTTGCCGAGGTTGCCGTGCAGCGCGCCGTTGAGGAAGGCCAGGTATTGCTGCCACAGCGGCTTGTCCAGGCCGAGTTCCGTGATGATGCGCGCGCGGTCGATCTGGTCCACGTCCTGGCCGATCAGGATGTCGACCGGATTGCCGATGGCATGCAGGCCGACGAAGACGATCACCGTCATCACCAGCACGACCAGCAGCGCCTGGCCGATGCGGCGGATCAACCAACCGATCATTGCGCGGCCTCCTGGTCGGATGCGGCTTCGGCGTCCACGCCGGGTGGTGGCGCGGGCGTCCATTCGTCGCCGAAGATCTCCGGTTCAGCATAGGCCTGGATGGTGGCGTAGTGGCCGTCGATGTCCTCGTGGTACAGCAGGCCGGCAATGCCTTGCGCCAGCCGTCGTGCGCCTTCGCTGATGGCTGGGATGTCGCCCGACACGGTGCCGTGCGTGAGCGAGGCCGGGTAGCAGAAGCAATGCACGCGCGACAGGCCGGGCAGGGTGCCGGGCGTCTTCTCGCGGAATTCGAACACGGGGCCGAGGTCGGGCGAGTCGCTCAGTTCGGCGTCTTCCTCGCCGGGGCGTGGCGTGTAGCGGTCGCGCCATTGGCGGATGTGCGCCGCCAGCGCGCTGAACTCGGGACGCGCGCCCCAGTCGGTGCGGAAGCCCGTGGAGAAGATCAGGAAATCGAGCTGGAACACGCCCTTGGTGGTGGCGACGTGCAGCACGCCGTCGTGCTCATCCACGCCGAGGATGCCGCAGCCGAGGTTGAAGCGCGCATTGGGGAAGCGCGAGACGCGCTGCGTGCTGCCGCGCGGCGGTGGCACCTGCTCGACGTTGACGTAATGGCGGATGCGCCATTTCCACGCGTCGGGCAAGTGCAGGTGGCCGTGCACCAGGCCCGGGTTGCCGGCGCCCTTGCCCTTGTTCACGCGCGGCAGGTCGGGGCGGCGGATCAGCAGGTCGACGCTCGCGGCGCCAGCTTCCAGCGCGGTCGCCGCCGAGTCCATCGCCGATGCGCCCGCGCCGATCACGCCGACGCGTTTGGCCGTAAGCGTGCCGTAGTCCATCTCGTCGGATGAATGCGCCCACCAGCGGTGCGGCAGGCGGCGCGCAAAGTCCGGCACCGACGCGCCGCCCAGGCCGTCACGGCCGGTCGCCAGCACCACGCGGCGGGCGAACACGTGCTGCGTCCGCTGGCCCGGCGCATCGATCACGAGTTCGACGGCACCGTCCTGGCGCGGATGGATTGCCTGCACGAGGTGTTCGTTGCGCACGTCCAGCTGCAGCACGCGGCGGTACCAGCGCAGGTAGTCCATCCATTGCAGGCGCGGGATCTTGTCGAGCACCTCCCACGCCTCGGTGCCGAACTGCGCCTCGAACCACGCGCGGAAGGTCAGCGCGGGCAGGCCCAGCGCTGGGCCGGTCAGCTGCTTGGGCGAGCGCAGCGTCTCCATGCGCGCCGTGGTCGCCCAGGGGCCTTCGAAGCCGACGGGCGCGCGGTCGAACACCACCACGCCGATGCCGAGGTGCTTGAGCGAGGCGGCCGCCGCCAGCCCCGCCATGCCGCCGCCGATGACTGCCACGTCCAGCACGGGCCGGCCGTCCAGCACATGCGGCAGCGTCCACGCCTTGGGGGGTAGTTCCAGCCAGGACAGGTCCTGGCGCAAACGGGCTTCCAGTGCCGCAAGCCCAGCAGCCGGCGGCACGTTGTCTTGGTGTGAAGCGGTCATGCGGACGCGTCTTCCGTTGTGTTGAGGGGTTCGCCGTACAGCACCTGCAGCATGCTGGCGTGGCGTGCCGGGTCGTGCAGCTTGCAGTCCGGCAACAGGCGCTGCGCGGCGCGGGAGAGGGCGTCGATCAGCGCGGTCACAGCCGGCGAGGGCCGTTTGACCTCGGGCGTGATCACGCCAAAGAAGAAGGGGATGTGCGCATCGATCGGCCGCACCGCCACGCCGTCGATCGGCACGCCGTAGGCGGTGACCGGCTCCAGCAGCGCCACGCCCAGGCCTGCGCGCACGGCGGTCAAGGCGTTGAGCGAGGCGTTGGTTTCGATCAGCTCGGTGGGTGCGACACCGGCTTGCGCCAGCGCCTGGTCGAGCCGGCGGCGCAGGCGATACGGGTTGTGCATCGTGACGATGCGGTGCCCGGTGCAGTCGGCCAGTGCCACGCGCTTGCCCGCTGCGAGCGGATCGCCTTCGCGCACGGCTGCCACACACGCCGATTCCCCAATCCAATGCACTGTCACGCCGCGATGCTCCAGCGGCAGGCTGCTGATGCCGAGGTCCGCCGCGCCGGTCAACACGGCGTGCACGACCTGTTCGGGCGAGGCACTGCGGATCTGGATGTGGTGGGGGATCTGGCGCTCATCGGCCAGCGCCGCGGGCAACAGGCCGGCCGCCAGGGCGGAGGTGGCGGCCAGTCGCAGCGGGCGGGCCTCGCCGCGCGCGATTTCTTCGGCGCGCGTGCGGATCTGCCGCAGGCTGATCAGCGTATGCTCGACATCCTCGTAGAGCAGGAAGCCTTGCTCGGTGGGCGAGACGCGCGGGCCGGCACGGGTGAACAGCGCGTAGCCGATCTCCGCTTCCAGGTCCTGGATCAGCCGGCTGATGGCGGGCTGCGAACGGCCCAGCAGCTTGCCGGCGGCGGTCACGCTGCCCGTCGACATGACGGCAGCGAAGGCTTCGAGTTGTCGGAGTTCCATCTGCCTGATTGATCCCAGTCAATGCATGTGGTTAATGCATTCTGTTAGAGGCAGTATGTGAATTCCAAATAGTATTTTCTTATGTGCTCATGCGGTTTCCGAGGGCAACGCCTATGCCCTTGGATGGCGCCGCGCCGCACGCGGGCCGCACCTATTTGATGAACGTGCCGTTCGGGCCGATCACCGACAGCTCCACGTAGGTCGACCCCTTGCGGCTATTCGCGCCGTAGCGGACGTCCAGCCCGCCCAGGTCAATCGTACCGGCCGACTCCAGCCCCGCGATGAAGCTCGCCCGCGTCGGGGTCTTGCCCGCGCGCTTGAGGCCTTCGACCAGGACCTTGGCCGCAGCATAGCCTTCCATCATCGCGTAGGAGGGCGACAGGCCGGCGGCCTTGGCGGTGGCGGCCAGGTCGCGCCCGAGCTGGGCGGTTGAGCGCACCGGCGACGGCATCACCTGCGACACCACCACGCCGCGCCCCAACGGCCCCAGCGAGGCGGCGAACGCCAGGCTCGCATTGTTGGACAGCGTCGACAGCTGGGCGGTCACGCCTTGCTTGTTGAGCGACTCGATCAGCGCACGGGCGGTCGCCCCCGGGCAAGCCAGGATCACGGCCTGCGGCGCGAACTTGCCGACGGCCGCCGTCACGGTGGCAATGTCAGGCTTCATCCGGTCCACGGTGAAGATCTGCCGCGCATCCGCCGATTGCCCTTGCGTGGCGGCGTTGAAACCCGTCTCGGTGTCCTTACCGAAGGTGTCATTCACGTTGACCAGTGCCAGGCGCTTGAGCCCCAGCGTGCCGAAGTAATGGACCAGCTCGGCGATCTCGGTCTGGTACTTGGCGCGTACCACGAACAGCAGCGGGTCGGGGTGCTCGAAGAACGTCGCCGCGCCGGTCGACGGCGCCACCACGGGCGCGCCCACGGCGTGCGCTTCGGTCATGATCGCCTCGGTGTTGGGCGTTCCGCGCGGCAGGAACAGCGCGAAGACCTGCTTGTCGTTGAGCAGCGCATGCGCGTGCTGCTTGGACGCGTTGGCGTCAAAGCCGTCGTCCTCCGTGATCAGTTCGATCTTGCGGCCGTACACGCCACCGGCGCGGTTGACGGCGTCCAGATACAGCTTGGCGCCCTCGGTCATCTCCGTCACGGGCTTGCTGGCCGGGCCGCTGAAGTCGGCGGTCTGCCCGATCAGGATCTTGCTGTCGGTGATGCCGGGTTCGGCCAGGGCTTGGCCCGCCCACAGCGCCATGCTTGCGAGCAGCGTGCATGCCGTGCCCAGGGTTGCGGATGTGCGTCCCGTCATGTCTCCCCCTTGTGCTGGGTTGTGTTGCACTCTGCCGGTGCGGTGTGGGGATCGTAGCCCAGATCGGGCCCGTCGCCCGCCCCGGATTTCCCGGAGAGAGGCCGCCGCTGTTGTGAGCCGCCCACGGGTGACGGCGTCATCGCTCCAAAAGAAAACCGCCGTACTGGACGGCGGTTTTCTGGTGGCAAGCGTGATGCGGCTTAGTTGGTCTGCTTGGTGATCTTCGTGCCTTCGATCGACGCGCCGGCCATCAGGCCCGCATTGGTCAGGTTGAAACCGATGATCGGCTGCTGGGCGGTGTTGGTGTCGATCGCACCGTTCGCGCCGATCTTGGCCAGCGCCACGGTGGCGTCCACGCCTGCTGTCCAGCCCTGGCTGTTCTGGAACTTCTGCAGGGCATCATCCGTCATGAACAGCACGATCAGCGCACGCGACTGGGCGCCGGCCTGGAAGCCCACCGAAGCGGAGGCGATGTTGTAGTAGCCCAGCGGCTTGCCGCCGCCGGTGCGCAGCACGCCTTCGCCGTATTGGCCGCCGACCACAAAGCCGGCATTGAGCACCGACGGGAACACCAGCACGCCCTTGGCGCGCGAGACCAGCTCACGCGAGCCATTGGCGGTGGTGTACAGGCGCGAGAGCACGGAGTCGGCCTGCGAGTTGGTGGTGGCGTGCTTGTTGGTGGACGTCATCACGTCCGAGCCCTGTGCGTTCGGGCTGGTGGTCGTACAGGCGGCGATCTGTGTGCCCAGCAGCGCGACGGCGGCGAGGGTGGCGGCGGTACGACGGCTGAGGAGTGTGTTCTTCATGGCGATCGATCTCTCTGTGATGGAAAGGGGGCGACGCGGCCACGCGGTGACGGCATTGGCGCGGGCCATGCCACCGAACGGGTGTCACCCGCTGTGCAGCAAGCGGCGTGCCCGTCATATCGGACGGGGTTCGATGCGCTCAGTTCCTGACATTAGGCGAGATTAGTGCCGGCGGTAGCGCTTTTTCACGCTTGTTTGTGTAAAAGCGAAAAAACCGTGGCACGGCCGATGCCTTGTGCAAGCGCAACAAAAAACCGGCGCGAGGCCGGTTTTTCTTCGCGACGAGCGCAGGTGCGCATCAGATCCAGATGATCAGTGCCGCGACGCCGATGATCAGGCCGAACTTCACCACGTAATAGACCTTGCGGTTCCACGCCTTGAAGCGGCGGCGGTACTGGCCCATCAGCCAGACATAGCGGAACAGCTTGTTGATGCCGCCGGTCTGGTCATTCTCGTCGTTGGGCGAGCTGGCCGCGGTCATCACCTTGCGGCCGAGCCACTTGTTGATGTGCTGCGCCCAGCCGAATTTCATCGGGCGCTCGATGTCGCAGAAGAGGATCACGCGGTCCTGGTCGGAGGCGTTCTGCGCCCAGTGCAGGTAGGTCTCGTCGAAGACCACGCCCTCGCCGTCGCGCCAGCTGTGGCGCTCGCCGTCGACCTCGATGAAGCAGCGGTCGTCGTTGGGAGTGGCCAGGCCCAGGTGGTAGCGCAGCGATCCGGCAAACGGATCGCGGTGCGGGTTGAGCTTGCCGCCCGGCGGCAGCTCTGCAAACATCGCGGCCTTCACGCTGGGCAGCTCGCGCAGCAGGGCGACCGTCTTCGGGCACAGCTGCTCGGCCGACGGGTGGCTCGCCTCGTACCACTTCAGGTAGAAGCGCTTCCAGCCATTCTTGAAGAAGGAGTTGAAGCCGGCGTCGTCGTTCTTGTCGGCGGCCTTGATCTTGCGCAGGTCGATCAACGCCAGGGCTTCGTCGCGAATTTCCGGCCAGGCGGCCTGCAGCTTCTGCAGATCGGGAAAGCGTTCGACCGGCACGTACGGCGTCTGCGGTACGCCCGAGAAGGCGTACATGAAGCAGTTGACCGGTGCAACCACGGCGGAGTGGTCCAGCATCTGGCGCCAGATCTTCAGGCGCACCTTGCCGCGAAAGTGCACGTACAGAATGGAGCCCAGGTACAGGGCGACGATAATCCACTTGATCAAGGCGAGTTCCTTGCCGCGCGGGGCGGTCAGCAATGGGGCGCATCGATTGCGCGCAAACGCTTATTTTACCCGGCGCATGGCGGGGCTGCGTGGATCCCGCCCAACAGCGGGCTCCCGTTTTGTGACGTCACGTTATCGTTTTGGGTTCGTCACCAAAACTGAACAAATAGGCTCATTTGTCGCGGAATGTGCTTTGCGTTCTACAATCCTGTTTTCGCCCGGTAGCGTGCGTTCGCTGCTGGCGGCAAACGGAGGGAGCGATGGACGTCAAGAAACACGTCGAACAACCCAGCGAAACGCCGACGCTTGGCTTGCTGCAGGCCAGTACCGAATCGCTGGATGCGTCCATCCGCCGCGCGCAGGAAGCGTTGAGTGCCGTGTCGGCGCGGGTCGCCCGCCAGATGCCGGCCTCCAGCCAGACCACAGATCGCTTTGTCGAGACCGATGCCATGCCGCTGGTCGACGCACGTGCCGTGGCCGAGCGTTGCATTGCTGGGGAGGTGTCGGATGCGGCCCGCATGGCGCGGGCATTCTCCGCGCTGCTGACGCAGGTGGATGCACTCGAAGCCGACCACGCGGGGCGCCGCCGCGTGCTGCGGCAGTGGATGGTGAGCCAGCTCACCTACAAGATGCTCTATCTGCACCACACCGGGCAGGACCCGAAGTTGCCGGGCCGCGCGCTGCGCGCGCAGAAAGAGCAAGTGCGGGCGCAGGTGTCGGCCTTGCTGGCCGCAGGGCGTTCCTACGCCGATGTGCGCCTGGCCGACCTGCGCTTTGCCGAAGATGGCAAGGCAGGCGGCGCAGCGTAGCGCGGGTTATTCCTCGTCGTCTTCCGGCTCGTTTTCGAGGAATTCGCGGCGGGTCAGCCAATCGGCGATGGCCTCGTCGCAGGCGTTCTTCAGCTTGGCCTTGTTGTCGACCTTGTCGAACAGCGTGAAATTCATCAGCGCCAAGCCCAGATCGGTGATGTAGAACATGCGCTTGGGGTTCTCGAAATGGACGATGCGGCCATCGATATCGCCGTCGTCTTCCGGCTCGGCCGGCATGTCTTCGAGTTCAACCACACGGCAGGTGAAGCGCGGGGCACGGGTGTGCGTCAGGTATTCGAACTCGTCGTGCGACACTTCACCAGACGGTGTGACGGCAATGGCGAACCCCCAGATAAAGCGCGGGGTCGGCAGATCCGACAGCTCGTCGATTTCATCCATCCTTTTCTCTCCAGTTCTGATGACGGCTTCTGGTAACAGCGCATTATCGCCCGATGCGCGCGGCACGCAAAGCACCTGCCGCAATCGCTTGGGAGGACGCTAGCATGACTGACCCACGTGTCGCGCGCGTGGCCATGGGCCTGGCGACGCGCAATCGCTTCAACGCCGCCGCGCTGGTGCCGTGGATTGTCGCCGGGCAGGCCGTGGGCTGGCTGGACCGCGAGCGCGCGGCGCTGCTCACGCGCTGGCAGCACTGGTTCGTGGTGGCTGCTGATCGGGTCGAGCTGCGCGATGCGCTCGCCACCGAGGCCGAGCGCACGGCCGCCCTGGGCGAAGTCATTGCCAGGCTGGCGGATGATGGCCATGTGCGCGGCTGGCGCGACGAGCGTTTTGCCGTCAACACCGGCTGGGGCGAGCCGGCGCTGGCGCTGATCGAGCGCGCCGCCGCGCGCTTTTTCGGCATCCGCACCTACGCCGCTCACATGAATGGCATTGTCGACGCGCTGGAGCCGACGCTGTGGCTGGCCCGCCGCGCCGAGACCAAGCCGATCGACCCCGGCATGTGGGACAACCTCGTCGCTGGCGGCATCGGTCACGGTTTCGATGCGCGCGGCGCGCTGGAGAAGGAGTGCTGGGAGGAGGCCGGTATCGGCGCCGATCTGGTGGCCCATCTGGTGGAGCGCGGCACGCTCGACGTGCTGCGTGAGGTGCCCGAAGGCATCCAGAACGAAACGCTGTTCGCCTTTGATCTGGCGCTGCCCGCCGATTTCACGCCGGTCAACCAGGACGGCGAGGTTGCCGGCCACCTGAGCGCAAGCGTGGATGCGGCCCTTGCTATCATGGCGGACTGCGCGATGACGGTGGATGCCACGCTCGTCACACTCGACGCCCTGCAACGCCTGGCGCCCGACCGATTCGCCCGATAACAAATCACACAACGCTTGATGAGTCACTCCGGTTTCATTCTTACCCTGTCGTGCCCGGACCAGCCCGGCATCGTCCATGCCGTGTCGGGCCTGCTGTTCGAGCAGGGCTGCAACATCCTCGACTCCGACCAGTACGGCGACGAGTTCACGGGCCGCTTCTTCATGCGCGTGCATTTCGTGCCGCAAGGCCAGCCGCTGGACCTGCCGACGCTGCGCGAGCGTTTTTCGCCCATCGGCGAGCGTTTTTCGATGCAATGGGGCCTGTTCGATGCGTCGATCAAGCCGCGTGTGATGATCCTGGTCTCGAAGATCGGCCACTGCCTGAACGATCTGCTGTTCCGCGCACGCGCCGGCCAGTTGCCGATCGAGATCGCCGCCATCGTCTCGAACCACCGCGATTTCTATCAGCTGGCGGCGTCGTATGACGTGCCGTTCATGCACCTGCCGCTGCTGCAGGCCACCGACGCGCAGAAGGCCCAGCAGGAAGCGCGCATCTGGGAAATCGCCCAGGAGCAGCAGATTGACCTGGTGGTGCTCGCGCGCTACATGCAGATCCTCTCGAATGACCTGTGCCGCAAGCTGGAAGGCCGGGCCATCAACATCCACCATTCGTTCCTGCCCAGCTTCAAGGGCGCCAAGCCGTACTACCAGGCGCACGAGCGCGGCGTGAAGCTGATCGGCGCCACGGCCCACTACGTGACGGCCGACCTGGACGAAGGCCCGATCATCGAGCAGGAGATCGAGCGCGTGGATCACAGCATGGACCCGGAGCAGCTCACCGCCGTGGGCCGCGACGTGGAATGCGTGGCGCTGGCGCGCGCGGTGAAATGGCATGCCGAACACCGCATCCTGCTCAACGGCCACAAGACCGTGGTTTTCAAGTAAGGGTTAAGGAGTAGACGCGATGCGACAGATCGTTCTCGATACCGAAACCACCGGCCTGAACGCCGCCACCGGCGACCGCGTGATCGAAATCGGCTGCGTGGAAATGGTCAACCGCCGCCTGACCGGCCGCAACCTGCACTTCTACATCAACCCCGAGCGTGAGATCGACGCGGGCGCGATGGCGGTGCACGGCATCACCAACGAGTTCGTGGCCGACAAGCCCAGGTTTGCGGAGGTCGTGGCTGAGATCCGCGATTACGTGCAGGGCGCCGAGGCCATCATCCACAACGCGCCGTTCGACTTGGGCTTTCTCGACATGGAGTTCCAGAAGCTCGGCCTGCCGACCTTCCGCGAGCACCTGTCCGGTCACATCGACACGCTGCGCGAGGCGCGCCAGATGTTCCCGGGCAAGCGCAACTCGCTGGATGCGCTGTGCGACCGGCTGGGTGTGAGCAACGCGCACCGCACGCTGCACGGGGCCTTGCTGGATGCCGAGCTGCTGGCCGAGGTGTACCTGGCCATGACGCGCGGCCAGAACACGCTGGTGATCGACATGCTGGAAGGCGGCGAGGGCGAGTCGGCTGAAGCCACCGCTGTCGATCTGAGCGCGCTGGAATTGCCCGTGCTGGTGGCCTCCGAGGCCGAAGCCGCTGCCCACGCCGGGGTGCTCAAGGAGATCGACAAGGCCAGCGGCGGCAAGACGGTCTGGACGCGCGAGGCGCAGGACGCCACGCCGCCAGCGGCCTGATGCAAAAAAGTGCGGCCGAGGTCTTTACACGGTCGCAGCTTTTCGCCATAATCTCGTTTTCGCCGCATCCGGCATCCGGGTGGTTAGCTCAGCGGTAGAGCACTGCCTTCACACGGCAGGGGTCACAGGTTCAATCCCTGTACCACCCACCAAATTCGCGGGAAACCGCATGAAAAAAGGCCCTCTGGCAATCGCCGAGGGCCTTTTTTCTTTGCGGCCACACTTCGCAGAATTTCCGGCGTAAAGGTCGCGCATCATGGGTCGCGCACCACGCAAACCGGCCAAAATGGCTGCTAAAGCGTGCCCGTGGCGCCCGGGTCGCGCGCCCCGCAGCACTTGGGGGCCTGGTACGTGACGTGGACCGCAGTGGGGGACGTCTCGTAAACGCGAAGTTTTGGCACAAAAGCGACAGCCAGGACAGGGCGATCCTATCGCGCGGGGAACGCTTGCGCGTGTTGGTGGCTGATTCCACGCAGTGCCAGCCAGGCTTCGGGAACGCTTGCGGTTCCTCCGTGGTCAACTGTCCATACAGTGCCTCCCGGGCCAGTGCAGCATCTTGCAACGCTTGAGTGCGCGCTCTTGTCTTCGGCCCAACACCCGCTTCCTTGGGCGAGACGTTACACGCTCGGCGCGCTTCGGCAACGGCCGCCTCTTCTGAATGATGCTCCGTGCAAACGTGCTCCTACGTTTGGCTGACCACGTACCTGAAGGCTGCCGCGATTCTTGTGCTCATCTGCGATTCGTCTACAGTGAGTCTAATAGCGCATCCAATGCACGTCAGAACGAGCCTCGCTCAAAAGTGATAGTGTGAGAGCGAGGACGAAACTACGGGGGAGATATGGATATTTTCCGCCATTACGCATCGCGTTTCGAAGCTCGCAAAGAGGATGAGTACAGTATCCAGGAGTACCTGGAGATCTGTAAGAAGGACCGCACCGCCTATGCCACCGCCGCCGAGCGCATGCTCGCCGCGATCGGTCAGCCTGAGCTGGTGGACACGCATCACGATCCTCGGCTGTCGCGGTTGTTCTTCAACAAGGTCATCAAGATCTATCCGGCCTTCCGGGAGTTCTACGGCATGGAAGACACGATCGAGCAGATCGTCGCCTTCTTCAAGCATGCCGCGCAGGGCCTCGAGGAGCGCAAGCAGATCCTCTACCTGCTCGGGCCCCCGGGCGGCGGCAAGTCCTCGCTTGCCGAGAAGCTGAAGGCGCTGATGGAGCAGATCCCCATCTACGCGCTGAAGGGCTCGCCCATCCACGAGTCCCCGCTGGGGCTGTTCTCGCCCGAAGAGGACGGCAAGATCCTGGAGGAAGACTACGGCATCCCGATCCGCTACCTGAGCACCATCGCCTCGCCGTGGGCGGTCAAGCGGCTGCATGAGTTCAATGGCGACATCACGCGCTTCCGCGTGGTCAAGCTGCACCCGTCGGTGTTGTCGCAGATCGCGATCTCCAAGACGGAGCCGGGCGACGAGAACAACCAGGACATCTCCTCGCTGGTCGGCAAGGTCGACATCCGCAAGCTGGAGGACTACCCGCAGGACGATCCGGATGCCTACTCGTACTCCGGCGGGCTGTGCCTGGCCAACCGCGGTCTGCTCGAGTTCGTCGAGATGTTCAAGGCGCCCATCAAGGTGCTGCACCCGTTGTTGACGGCCACGCAGGAGGGCAACTACAAGGGCACCGAGGGCTTCGGCGCGATCCCGTTCGACGGCATCATCCTGGCGCACTCGAACGAGGCGGAATGGCAGAGCTTCAAGTCCGACCGCAACAACGAGGCCTTCCTCGACCGGATCTACATCGTCAAGGTGCCGTACTGCCTGCGCGTGTCCGACGAGGTGAAGATCTACGACAAGCTGCTGCGCAACAGCTCGCTCTCCGCCGCGCCGTGCGCGCCGAGCACGCTGAAGATGATGGCGCAGTTCGCGGTGCTTACGCGCATCAAGGAACCGGAGAACTCCAACATCTTCTCCAAGATGCGCGTGTATGACGGCGAGAGCCTGAAAGATGTCGATCCCAAGGCCAAGTCGTACCAGGAGTACCGCGACTTTGCCGGCATCGACGAGGGCATGACCGGGCTGTCGACGCGCTTCGCCTTCAAGGTGCTGTCCAAGGTCTTCAACTTTGACGGCACGGAGGTGGCGGCCAATCCGGTGCACCTGCTCTATGTTCTGGAGCAGCAGGTCGAGCGCGAGCAGTTCCCGCCGGAGAACGAATCCAAGCTGATGTCCTACATCAAGGAGTATCTGACCGCGCCTTATGTGGAGTTCATCGGCAAGGAGATCCAGACGTCCTACCTGGAGTCGTATTCGGAGTATGGGCAGAACATCTTCGATCGCTATGTCCTGTTCGCTGATCTGTGGATCCAGGACCAGGAGTACCGCGACCCGAACACCGGCGAGATTCTCGACCGCAACGCGTTGAACGACGAGCTGGAAAAGGTGGAAAAGCCGGCGGGCATCTCCAACCCGAAGGACTTCCGCCACGAGATCGTCAACTTCGTGCTGCGGGCGCGGGCCAAGAACGGGGGCAAGAACCCGAACTGGACCAGCTACGAGAAGCTGCGCATGGTGATCGAAAAGCGGATGTTCTCGACCACGGAGGACTTGCTGCCGGTGATCTCGTTCAACGCCAAATCGTCGCAGGATGATCGGGAGAAGCACGAGAACTTCGTCAACCGCATGGTGGAGAAGGGCTATACGCCGAAGCAGGTGCGCCTGCTGGTGGAGTGGTATCTGCGCGTGAGGAAATCGTCCTGACCATACCGGCGTAAGGCCACCACACGAGGGCGGGCATATGGCCATGATCATCGACCGGCGAGAGAACGGCGGCGGCAAGAGCACCGTCAACAAGCAGCGCTTCATCAAGCGTTATCGGGAGCAGATTCGCCGCGCAGTGGCCAAGGCGGTGTCGGGCCGGAAGATCATGGACATCGAGCAGGGCGGGCAGGTGTCCATTCCGGTCAAGGACATCTCCGAGCCCATGTTCCACCACGGCTCGGGCGGGCGTCGGGAGGGCATCTACCCGGGCAACAAGGAGTTCATCCGGGGGGACAGCTTCGATCGCCCGCAGCAGGGCAGTGGCGGCACCGGTTCCCAGGCCAGCGATTCGGGGGAGGGCGAAGACGATTTCATCTTCACGCTCTCCCGCGAGGATTTCCTCAACTTCTTCTTTGAGGACATGGCGCTGCCCGACATGGCCAAACGGCATTTGGCCAAGATCGCGGAAACGCGCAAGGTGCGCGCCGGCTTTTCGCTGGATGGCACGCCTTCCAACCTGTCCATCCTGCGGACGATGCGCAGCTCGATCGGCCGCCGCATCGCGCTGTCCAGCCCCTACCAGCGCCGCCTGCATGAACTTGAGCGCGAGTACAACGAGGTGCTCGAGAACGACGGCCCTTACTGCGCGCGCGCGCTGGACCTGACGAAGGAGATGCGTCACCTGCGCGCCTGCCTGGACCGCGTGCCCTTCATTGAAAAGCTCGACCTGCGCTACAACAACCGTGTGCTGCGCAAGCGCCCGCAGGCGCAGGCGGTGATGTTCTGCGTGATGGACGTGTCCGGCTCGATGGACGAGAGCCGCAAAGACCTCGCCAAGCGCTTCTTCATGCTGCTCTACCTGTTCCTGAAGCGGAACTACGAGCGCATCGATGTCATCTTCATCCGTCACCACACCGTGGCCAAGGAGGTGGATGAGGAAGACTTCTTCCATTCGCGCGAATCCGGCGGCACGGTCGTATCGAGCGCGCTCAAACTGGTCGCGGAAGTGATCCACGATCGCTACCCGCCCAGTCAGTGGAACATCTACTGCGCGCAGGTTTCCGACGGAGACAACTGGGCAGGCGATTCGGAGCTGTGCTCGCGCCTGCTGCGCGAGTCGATCCTGCCTGTGGTGCAGTACTACGCCTATATCGAGGTGGCGTCGGAAGAACCGCAGAATCTGTGGGAGGAGTATCTTGCAGTGAAGGCTGCGTACGACCACTTCGCGATGCAGCGCATCATCAAGGCCGACGAGATCTATCCGGTGTTGCACGATCTGTTCCAGAAGCGCGTCGCGTGATCGGCGGCATGTTGCAAGCAGTGCACGGGGTTGCTTCGGAGAACACGCTACGTGGTGTGTGAGGGAGTCAACGGGAGCGCGCATGGCCTACCTATCCACAGGCTCGGAATGGACCTTCGAGCTGATCAGGCGCTACGACCAGAGCATCGCCCGGATTGCCGCCGAGTTCGGGCTGGACACCTATCCGAACCAGATCGAGATCATCACGGCCGAGCAGATGCTCGACGCCTATGCCTCGTCCGGCCTGCCGCTGGGCTACAACCACTGGTCGTACGGCAAGCACTTCCTGGCCTCTGAGCGCAGCTACCAGCGCGGCCACATGGGGTTGGCCTATGAGATCGTCATCAACTCCAACCCCTGCATCGCCTACCTGATGGAGGAGAACACCCTGCCGATGCAGGCGCTGACGATCGCGCATGCCTGCTATGGGCACAACTCGTTCTTCAAGGGCAACTACCTGTTCCGCACCTGGACCAACGCCGACGCCATCGTCGACTACCTGCTGTTCGCCAAGAACTACGTGGCCGAATGTGAGCAACGCTACGGCGAGCAGGAGGTGGAGCTGTTGCTCGATTCGTGCCACGCGCTGCAGAACTATGGTGTCGACCGCTACCGGCGGCCCAAGAAGCTGTCGATCACGGAGGAGAAGGCGCTCCAGGCCGAGCGGGAGAAATACCTGGAGATGCAGGTCAACGACCTGTGGCGCACGTTGCCCAAGCACCGCTCGCATGCGGTGGCGACCGTGGATGCGGCGCCCGAGCCGGAACCGAAATTCCCGCCCGAACCGGAGGAGAACCTCCTCTACTTCATCGAGAAGAACGCGCCCAAGCTGCGCCCGTGGCAGCGGGAGATCGTGCGCATCGTGCGCAAGATCGCGCAGTATTTCTATCCGCAGCGGCAGACCAAGGTGATGAACGAGGGCTGGGCCACGTTCTGGCACTACACCATCCTGCACCAGCTCTACGACGAGAAGCTCGTCAACGATGCCTTCATGCTGGAGCTGCTGCAGGCGCACACCAACGTGATCTACCAGCCGCCGTATTACCACCCGGGCTACAACGGCCTCAACCCGTACACGCTCGGCTTCCAGATGTTTCAGGACATCCGTCGAATCTGCGAGGCGCCGACCGACGAAGATGCCCGCTGGGCGCCCGAGATCGCCGGCAGCGACTGGCGTGAGACGCTCGACTTCGCCATGCGCAACTTCAAGGACGAGAGCTTCCTGCTGCAGTTCCTGTCGCCGCGGGTGATCCGCGAGCTCAAGCTGTTCTCTGTGCTGGATGACGACCGCGAGTCCAAGCTGCGCGTCACCGCCATCCACGACGACGAGGGCTACCGCATGATCCGCCAACTGCTGGCGAGCCAGTATGACCTGTCGAACGTCGAGCCCAATATCCAGGTGACCAACGTCGACGTGGGTGGCGACCGCTCGCTGACGCTGCGCCATCTGCAGAGCAATCGTCGGCCCCTGGCGCCCAACTACCAAGAAATGGTGCGGCACGTGGCCCGGCTGTGGGGCTTCACCAGCCGGCTGGAGGTGGTCTACGAAGACGGCCGGCGCGAGATGAAGGTCGAGTGCAAGCCGGAGTAGCGCGCCGGAGTCAGGTGCGTCCGGCGCAGCGTTTGACGCCTAGCGCCGGGCTGGCGCGTGGGGATGGCCATCGCGCCTGAAGCGCCGCGCGATCAGCATGGGCAGGCGCAGCAGGAAGCCGAACACCAGCCGCAGGTGCATCGATACCAACAGCACGTTGTCGCGACCGTAGTGGAAGTGCGAGACGCCGCCCTCGGCCTTGCGGAAATAGCGCACGGGCGCTTCCAGACGGATCGGGCGCACTCCCGCCCAGCACAGGCGCACGGCCGCTTCCGGATCGAAGTCGAAGCCGCGCATCCAGGGCTGGCGATGCATGATCGCGGCCAGCGGCGCGATCGGATAAATGCGGAATCCAAACAGCGAATCGCCGATGCCGGACCACAGGGTTTCGATGTCGGTGAACAGGTTCGACAGGCGCCGGCCCTGCACGCGTACCTGCGGTGCGCTGGCGTCGAACTTCGGCAATCCCAGCACCATCGTGTCGGTCGCGGCCTGTGAGGCGGCCATGAAGGCGGGGATCAGGTGGGCGGGGTGCTGGCCGTCCGAATCCATCGTCAGCACATGCGTGAAGCCCTGCGCCGCCGCCGCATCGAGCCCGGCGAGCACCGCGACTCCCTTGCCCCGGTTGCGCGACAGCACGATCACGCGCAGCCCCGGGTCCTGCTCGGCCATGGCCTGCAGGCGGTCGGTGCTGCCGTCGGTGCTGCCGTCGACCACCACCCAGACGGGATTCCATTGCGCGCGCGCGCTGCGCACGGTGTCTTCCACCTTGACGCCCGGGTTGTAGCTGGGAATCAGGACGAGGTGCGTGGAGGAGGCGCGGTTCGATGGCATTGCTGGGTCGAAAGGATGCGTGGTTATGCGAGCCCGCCGTTGACCGACAGCACTTGCGCCGTGACGTAGGCGGCGGCATCGGATGCCAGGTACGCCACCATGCCCGCCACGTCTTCCGGCTGGCCGGCACGCTGGGCCGGCACCAGCTGCTTGATGCGCTCGGGCGGGAAGGCCTGCTCGGCCATTGGCGAGGCAATGATGCCGGGTGCCACCGCGTTGACCGTGATGCCACGCGACGCAAGTTCCAGCGCCAGCGACTTGGTGGCGCCAATTAACCCTGCCTTGGCGGCCGCATAGTTGACCTGGCCGCGATTGCCCATCACACCCGCTACCGAGGCGATGTTGATGATGCGCCCCCAGCGCGTGCGGATCATGGGCATCAGCAGCGGCTGAGTGACATTGAAGAAGCCATTGAGCGACACGTCGATCACGCGGCGCCATTGCTCCCGCGTCATGCCCGCCATCGGTGCATCGTCGTGGACGCCGGCGTTGTTGACGAGGATCTGCACCGGCGCGCCGTCCAGGACGCGGGCCAGCGCTGCCTCGGTCGCATCGGCATCGGTCACATCAAAGGCAATGGCGTGCGCAGCGCCGCCGGCCGCGACGATCCGTTGGGCGACGGCTTCCGCTTGCGCGAGGTTGTGATTCGCGTGGACCCAGACCTCGTGGCCAGCCTGGGCCAGCGACACGCTGATGGCCTGCCCGAGTGCGCCACTGCCACCTGTCACGAGCGCGCGCATCGCTGGTTCACTCCCATGCGTTGTCGGTTCCCACGATGACTACCGTGCCAGTGCTTGCGCAATTCGAAAATAGGCCGGTCGGATAGTGGGCGGATGAGACGGTGCCGCATCAGCGGGCGCGGTGCGCGGCGACATAAGCCGCCAACGAACCCAGCGTGGCGAAGATCTTTTCGTTATCCGGATTGCCCGAGCGCAGTTCGAAGCCGTATTTCTTCGAGATCAGCAGGGCGATTTCCAGAATATCGATGGAGTCGAGCGCAAAACCTTCGCCGTATAACGGAGTGTCGGCGGTCACGGTTTCGAGTTGAATATCTTCGAGATTCAATTCGCCGATCATCAATGCGGCGAGCTCTTTTTCCAGTTCATTCATCGTGCTTGCACGCGAGCGGCTCACAGCATGGGACGCGGCCAGAAACGACGTCCAATGCGCGCGAAGCCTTGTCAACCTGCCCGCGTCATTTGGGGGTCGTTTAAGCTAGGCGGATTCTAGACGAAGGGTTACACATCGTATACCGCGCAACCGTGACAAAGCCCCGGGACTGCCGGCCCCCCGTGTGTGACGCCTACGCACGGATGGCTTGCGTGGTGCGGGGAAGGGAAGGCCGCCTGCGGCGCATAGCGGCGCCAATTCGTACAAACGGTTACAAAACACAGCGGCCCCGGCCCCGGAGATGTCCGCCCAGGGCTCTAGAATGTGCCCGCCAAAACGCACCGGCCGCAATGACCGGCCACATGAGATGCGTATGATGAATGGCAAGGCCGGCGGGGGCCGGCAGACCCTGGCAGACCCCGGCGGGTCTGCGTTGACGTACCCAACTATGCAGTGCAAGTCTTGTTTCCATCTTCCGGTCAGCCGACGTGTGGTCTGCCGCCCCATCGGGAGGGCGCGTTGGGCACGCTGAGTGGCTTCGCACGCGGGGCCGCGGGCATCGCTGCGGTCGTGGCGTACCAGCTTGGCGCGCACTACGCGGCCGCCACGCCGGGTGCGCATGGCTTCGGGCTCGCCATGGCACTCGTGCCGCCGCTGGCGATTGCGCTGGTGGCCGTATTGCGCTCGGCGCGGCGTGTCTGGCTGCTGCCGCTCTGGGTGGTCGTTTGCGCGGCGCTCTGGTTGGCGCGCGTGCCACTCGCTGGCCATTTCGAGTGGGGCCTGTACCTGGAGCACGTCGGCTTCAACCTGACGATGGCGGTCGTGTTCGGCCACACGCTCGCGGCCGGGCGCGAACCGCTGTGCAGCCGGTTCGCGGTGATGGTCCACGGCACGCTCACGCCGGCGGTCGCGCGCTATACGCGGCAGATCACGCTTGCGTGGACGCTGTTCTTCCTGGCGACGGCCGCGGTGTCCACGCTGCTGTTTGCAATGTCGTCGATTGTCGTCTGGGCCACCTTTGCCAACTACCTGGCGCTGCCGTTGGTGGGCGTGATGTTCGTCGCCGAGTATGCGTGCCGGTGCATCGTGCTGCGAGACGAGCCGCGCGCCAGCCTGTTCGATTCCGTGCGTGCCTACCGTCAATCGACGCAGGCGCGAGCGGACCACGCTCGATGAACCGCCGACCGTGCTGCCTGGCACCGCTGCCACACGGATGGCTTGCCATGCCTTGTATTGACGCGATGCCGAGTTACCCGCTGGTATCCCATCCTTCGTTGGACCAGACCATCGCCTGGCGAGATGGCGCGCCGGTTTCCGTGCGCGCGTTCCTGGTCGATGTGACGCAGCTGGCCGCAGTGCTCCCTGCGGGTGGTCACGTCTTCAACGCCTGCGCCGACCGCTACCGTTTTGCCGTCGGCTTGTGTGCGACGCTGGTCGCGGGCAAGGTCAGCCTGCTGCCGCCCATGCAGACGCCCGAGATGGTGCGCCAGCTGGCGGCCTTCGCACCCGATGTGTTCTGCCTGCACGACGCTCCGGACTGCGCCATCGATCTGCCGCGCTTGCGCTATCCGGCGCTGCCTCAGCCGGCCGACGCTCCCGTCGAGGTCCCGCAGATCGACGCCGCGCAGGTCATGGCCTACCTGTTCACTTCCGGCTCGACAGGGACGCCCGTGCCGCATCGCAAGACATGGGGCGCGCTGGTCCGCGCCATGCAGGCGGCGACCGACCGCCTCGGGTTGCGAGATGGGTGCGCCTACACGCTGGTCGGGACGGTGCCCGCGCAGCACATGTACGGCTTTGAGGTGACAGTGCTGCTGGCCCTGCAGGGCGGCCTGGCCTTCAGCAACGGGCAGCCGTTCTATCCGGCCGATATCCGCGCTGCGCTTGAAGCGGTACCGCAGCCGCGCGTGCTGGTGACCTCGCCCATCCACCTGCGCGCGCTGCTCGCGTCGGAGCAGGCGCTGCCGCCGGCCGCGCTGGTGCTGTCGGCCACCGCGCCGCTCGCCCAAGCGCTAGCGCAGGAGGCCGAGACGCGCCTCGCCGCGCCGCTGGTAGAAATCTACGGCAGCACCGAGACCGGCCAGGTCGCGTCGCGGCGGACGGCTCGGGAGGACACCTGGCACCTGTACCCGGGGTTGCGGCTGGCGTCGCGTGCCAGTGCGGACGAAGATGACGGGCCGACCGTCTGGGTGTCGGGTGGTCACGTGGAAACACCCGTGCCGATGGGCGATTCACTTGAGTTGCTCGACGACACGGATTTTCGCCTGCACGGCCGCAAGGCCGATCTCATCAACATCGCCGGCAAGCGCACCTCGCTGGCCTATCTGAACCATCAGCTCACCGCGATACCGGGCGTGGTGGATGGCGTGTTCTTCATGCCGGACGACAGCACGGCCGCCGCGCACCAGCAGGGTGGGGAGCCGGTGGCGCGTCTGGCCGCGCTGGTGGTGGCGCCCGGTCTTGCCGCCGCCGACGTGCAGCACGCGCTGCGCGAGCGCATCGATGCGGCGTTCCTGCCGCGCCCGCTGCTTTTGGTGGAAGCGCTGCCGCGCAATGCCACGGGCAAGTTGCCGCGCGATGTGCTCGCCGGGCTTGTCGCGCAGCATGCGCTGCACACGCGCAGCGGGGGCGCGGGCAAGCTGCTGCTGCGCTTCACGATTCCGACCGACCACCCGGCCATGCCCGGTCATTTCCCCGGGCACCCGATCGTGCCGGGTGTGGTGCTGCTCGACCACGCCATCAGCGCGATCGGTGCGGCGCTGGGCCGATCGGTTGACGCGTGCCGGCTGAGCTCGGCCAAGTTCCCGAGCCCGGCCGCGCCGGGCGTGCCGCTCGACGTAGCTTTCGAGGCCACGGCCAGTGGCGCGATCCGCTTTAGCGTGTGCGACGGCGCCCGCGAGGTGGCCAGCGGTGTGCTGTCCGCGCCGTCGACCCCGTCAACCACCTTGGAGGCCGTGCCCACATGAAGCGCACCGAGTGGGCCGAGCGTGAGGAGCGCAGCAACGTACCGCTGCTGCGCGCCATGACCTGGATTTCGCTGCGCTGCGGGCGGCCGTTCGGCCGCGTCGTGCTGCGGCTGGTGGCGGCCTATTTCGTGGTGTTCTCGCCGGCGGCGCGCCGGGCCTCGCGCGACTATCTGCGCCGCGTGCTTGGCCGGCCGGCAAGCTGGCGCGACGTCTACCAGCATGTCTTCACCTTTGCCGCCACGATCCACGACCGTATCTACCTGATGCACGGGCGCTTCGACCTGTTCGATATCCACCTGCACGGGGAAGCGCTGATCAGCGCGGCGCTTGCGCAGGGGCGCGGCGTGTTCCTGGTGGGCGCGCATCTGGGCAGCTTCGAGGTGGTGCGCGCGCTCGGGCGCACGCAGCCAGACATGCGGGTCGTCATCACAATGTACGAGGACAATGCGCGCCGGATCAACGAGACGCTCGCCGCTGTGAATCCGGCCGCCAAACCGGAGGTGATCGCCCTTGGGCGCGTGGATGCGATGCTCAAGGTGCGCGAGGCGCTCGACCGCAACTGCATGGTCGGCATGCTGGCCGACCGTACGCTGCTGCGCGAAGCCGGCAATTCGACGCAGCGCGTGCCCTTTCTCGGCACGCCGGCCGCGTTTCCGCTCGGGCCGCTGCACATGGCGGCAATGCTCAAGCGCCCGGTGGTGTTCATGACGGGCCTGTATCGTGGCGACAACCGCTACGAAGTCCGGTTTGAAGCGCTGGCCGACTTCTCGAACGTGCCACGCGATGAACGCACCGCCGCAGTCCAGGCCGCGCTGTCGCGCTATGTCGCACTGCTTGAGCAGACCTGCCGCGCCGCGCCGTACAACTGGTTCAACTACTTCGATTTCTGGCAGGGTGCCGACGATGAGGATGCGGCCAATGCGCACCACGCTGCATCGTCCGCCAATCAGCCAGCCACCCGGGAACCCTGACGCATGACGCTCACGCGCCGCTTCCTTCGTGCCCGCCAACGGGCGTTCCTGGCCATCGCCGCCGCCATTGCCATCGTCGCTGTCATGGTTGCAGGCCCCGTCTGCGCCGAGGGGGCGGGCGCGCCCGGCTGGAACCTGGACCGCCTGATGTCCACCCTGGCGCGCAACAAGTCCGGCCGTGCCACCTTCGTCGAGACCAAGTACCTCTCGATTGCCGCGCAGCCCGTGGAGTCGTCCGGCGAGCTGGTGTTCGTGGCGCCGGATCATCTGGAAAAGCACACGCTCAGCCCCAAGCCGGAGCATCTCGTGGTCGACGGCGACAAGCTGACCATCGAGCGCAACCAGCGCAAGATGACGTTGCCACTGGGCCAGTACCCGGAGCTGAGCGCGTTCATCGACAGCATCCGCGCCACGCTGGCCGGTAACCGCTTCGCGCTGGAGCAGGTGTACAAGGTGGCGATCACGGGGCGGGGCGAAGACTGGACGCTCACGCTCACCCCGCTCGACGCGCGCATGCTGAAGGCGGTCAGCACGATCACGCTCGATGGCACGCGCGACCGGTTGCGCAGCGTCGCCATCCAGCAGGCCGACGGCGACCATTCGGTCATGCGGCTCAAAGACACCGCGCCCAACTGACCGATGCACGCACGGACACCGAACGGACCCACAGCGCACGGTATCGGCGCGCGGCTGCGCCAGCGAGCAGTGCTGGTGTGGCTGCTGTGCCTGCTGGCCTGCGCGGTGGTGATCGCCCGCACGACCTTTGTGGCCGATCTGTCCGCCTTCCTGCCGCGCTCGCCGAGCGCCGGGCAGCGCGTGCTGGTCGACCAATTGCGCGATGGGCTGGTGTCGCGCTTGATCCTGGTCGGCATCGAAGGCGCCGATGCGCCGACGCGTGCCGAGCTGTCGCGGCAGTTGGCGGCGGCGTTGCGCCATGACGCGCAATTTGCGGCGGTCAGCAACGGCGAGCCCGTCAACGAAGCGCGCGACCAGCGCTTCCTCTTCGCGCATCGCTACGTGCTCAGCCCGGCGGTGACGCCGCAGCGCTTCTCCGCCGCCGGCCTGCACCAGGCGCTGGGCGACAGCCTCGACCTGCTGAGTTCTTCGGCTGGCCTGTTCACCAAGGCTTTGCTGCCGCGCGACCCAACCGGCGAGGTGGCCGCGCTGGTCAGCCAGCTCGACAGCGCGGCACAACCGCAGTCGAGCCATGGCGTGTGGGCCTCGCGCGATGGCCGGCGCGCCGTGCTGGTGCTGCAGACAACCGGCGCGGGCTCCGATACCGACGCGCAGGCGCGCGCGATCGATGCCGTGCGCGGCGCCTTCGACGCGGCGGCGCGCGCCGTGCCGGGCGCCGCGTCATGCCGCGTGCTGATGACCGGCCCGGGCGTCTTCTCGGTCGACGCGCGCGACACCATCAAGCATGACGTGGAGCGCCTCTCCGTTCTGAGCCTCGTGCTGATCGTGGCTTTGCTGCTGACGGTCTATCGGTCACCACGCACGCTGGCGCTTGGGCTTTTGCCGGTGCTCTCGGGCGTGGCGGTGGGGCTGGCCTCGGTCAGCCTCGCGTTCGGCAGCGTGCATGGTTTGACGCTCGGTTTCGGCACCACGCTGATCGGCGAGGCGGTCGACTATTCGATCTACCTGTTCGTGCAATCCGCACAGACGCGCCCGGGCACAGCGCGCGCCTCGGACGCGATGCGTGATTGGCTTGCCGCGTATTGGCCGACCATCCGGCTTGGTGTGCTGACCTCGGTGTGCGGGTTTGCATCGATGCTGTTCTCCGGCTTTCCGGGGCTGGTGCAGCTCGGGCTGTACTCGATCACCGGGCTGGCAACGGCGGCGCTGGTCACGCGCTTCGTGCTGCCGCATCTGCGCGGCACGCAGTTCGCCATCCGCGATGTGTCGCGGCTGGGCGCGGCGCTTGCGCGTGCGGTGCAGGCGGCGCCCCGGTTGCGCTGGCCGCTGGTGCTGTTGCTGGTGGCCGCCTGCACGACGCTCGTGCTGCATCGGGACCGCCTGTGGAGCCGCGAACTCGCCGCGCTGAGCCCGGTGCCAGCGCAGAGCCAGGCGCTCGATGCGAGCCTGCGCGCCGACGTGGGCGCGCCGGACGTGCGCTATCTGGTGGTGGTGCCGGCCGCCAGCGAGCAGGGCGCGCTTGAGGGTGCCGAGCGGGTGGCTGCGCAGTTGCAGCCGCTGGTGGGGCAGGGCGTGCTGGCCGGCTTCGAGAGCCCCGCGCGCTACCTGCCCAGCGATGCCGCACAGCGTGCGCGCGTCGCCAGCCTGCCGCCAGCCGATGAACTTGCCATGCGCATGCGTGGCGCAGTGGCGGATCAGCCGATCAGCGTCAAACCGGAGCTGTTCGCGCCCTTCATCGCCGATGTGGAGGCCGCGCGCAAGCAGCCGCTGCTGCGGCGCGCCGATCTGCAGGGCACCTCGATGGCGCTGGCCGTCGATGCCCTGCTGGCCGAGCGCGGCGGCCGCTGGAGCGCCATGCTCCCGTTGCGCGCGCCGCAGGCAGCGCAGGGGAGCCTCGATGCAAGCCCGATCCGCGCCGCCGTGGAACGCGCGCAGGTGCCGGACGCGCTCTTCATCGACATGAAGGCCGAGGCCGACCGCCTCTATGTGGACTACGTGCACGAGGACATCCGCCTGTCGCTCGCCGGGTTTGCGGCGATTGCCGTGCTGCTGCTGATCGCGCTGCGCTCGCCGCGGCAGGCGGCGCGCGCGCTGGCACCGCTGGTGGCCGCGGTGCTGGTGGTCACGGCCGGCTTTGCGCTGGCGGGTACGCAGCTCACCATCCTGCACCTGGTCGGCATGCTGCTGATCGTGGCCGTCGGCTCGAACTACGCGCTGTTCTTCAATCCACCCGCCGGTGTGGTGGGCGCCCAGGCGGTGACGCCGCAGACACTGGTGTCGCTGCTGGTGGCCAATCTGGCGACGGTGGCCGGCTTTGGCTTGCTGGCGCTGTCACGCGTGCCCATGCTGGAGACGTTTGGGCTTACCGTTGGCCCCGGCGCCATCCTTGCGTTGTGGTTTGCCGCGATCCTCGCGCCAACGCCCACCAGCGCGGCGGGGCAGACGCTGCCCGTGTCCCGTCATGGAGATCCGGTATGACGCCGCCGCTACCCACAACGCCCGGCACCGCGCGCCGTTGGCGGCCGACGCCGCTCATCACCGGGAGTGCGGCGCTCCACGCCGGCGCAGTGGCGGCGGTCGTGGCCCAGCCCGCGTGGTGGCCGTGGGCGGCGGGTGGCGTGGTGGCCTCGCACCTGGCGCTGATGACGGCTGGGCTGTGGCCGCGCAGCGCGCTGCTCGGCCCCAACTGGACCCGACTGCCCGAAGGCGCCGGCAACCGGATCGCGCTCACCATCGACGATGGCCCGCACCCGGAAGTCACGCCGCGTGTGCTCGACCTGCTCGACCGCTACGAGGCCCACGCGACGTTCTTCTGCATCGGGGATGTGGCACGGCGGTATCCGCAGTGGGTCGAGGCCATCGTCGCTCGCGGGCATGCGGTGGAAAACCATAGCCAGCGCCATCGGCACAACTTCTCGCTGCTGGGCCCGGGCGCGCTGCGGCGCGAGATCGAGGCCGCGCAGGCTACGTTGACCGAGCTCAGCGGTACCCGGCCGCTGTTCTTCCGCGCACCGGCGGGGCTGCGCAATCCTTTCCTGGAGCCGGTGCTGTGCCAGCTCGGCCTGCAACTGGCGAGTTGGACCCGTCGCGGCTTCGATACCCGCTCGCGCGATGCCGATGCCGTGGCGCGCCGCCTGCTGCACGGCCTGGCCGCGCGCGACATCCTGCTGGTCCACGACGGCCATGCGGCGCGCGATGCGCGGGGCGAGCCGGTTGTACTCGATGCGTTGGCGGCGGTGCTGCGTGCGGCGCAAGCGGCGCAATTGCATTGCACGACACTGCGCGCGGCGATCGCGCCTGACACGTTGTACCCAGCCGGATCGGAAGCCCCCGTTTGATAAAATTTCATCATCTGCGGCGCCGGCATCGCCGATGAGGTGCCCCGCAGATCCATCCCTGAATCAGACCGCTGTGAAACCCTTACTGCTCTCGCATTTCAGCGCCACAAGCTGTGCCGGACGTGGCCTCGACGCCACGCTCGGCGCGTTGCGCGGGCAGCGCGGCGGCCTGGTGCCGTGCGATTTCGAGCGTGCGGACCTCGCCACCTGGATCGGCCCCGTGGAGGGCGTCGACGCACAGCCGGTGCGCGCGGATCTTGCCGACTTCGAGTGCCGCAACAACCGCCTCGCGCAGATCGGCCTCACGCAGGACGGCTTTGCCGAGGGCGTGGAAGCGGCCAAGGCGCGCTACGGCGCACACCGTGTCGGCGTGTTTGTCGGCACCAGCACGGCCGGCATCCTGCAGACCGAGCTGGCCTACCGGCGACGCGATCCGCAGACCGGCGCGCTGCCGGCCGACTTCCACTACGCGCAGACACACAACCCGTATTCGCCCGCCGCGTTCGTGCGCGCGTATTTCGCGCTGCATGGCCCGGCCATGGCGATTTCGTCCGCCTGCTCGTCCAGCGCCAAGGTGTTCGGTTCGGCGCGGCGCATGCTGGAGGCGGGCCTGATCGACGCGGCCGTCGTGGGTGGCGTTGATTCGCTGTGCCTGACCACGCTGTATGGGTTCAATTCGCTGGAGTTGCTGTCGGCGCAGCCGTGCCGGCCGTTTGATGTGGCGCGCGACGGCATCTCCATCGGCGAGGCGGCGGCGTTCGCCCTGCTTGAGCGCGTGCCTGACGCGCCAGCGATGGACGACGATGCGATCCTGCTGCTCGGCATTGGCGAATCGAGCGACGCGCATCACATGTCGTCGCCGCATCCGGACGGGCTGGGCGCGCGCCTGGCGATGGAGCAGGCGCTGACCGCGAGCGGCCTCGACGCGCGCGAGATCGACTACATCAACCTGCACGGCACCGCCACGCCCAGCAACGACACCGCCGAAAGCCGCGCGGTCAACGCGTTGTTCGAGGGCACGCCGTGCAGTTCCACCAAGGGGGCGACCGGCCACACGCTGGGCGCAGCCGGTGCGCTGGAGGCGGTGATTGCGGCGCTGGCGCTGCGTCATCAGTTGCTGCCGGCCGGTATCAATACGACACAGGTCGACCCAGCGCTCGCCGTCGATTATGTGCTGACGAGCCGCCCCGCACCGCTGCGTGCCGTGCTGAGCAACGCATTCGGTTTTGGCGGCACCAATTGCAGCCTGGTGTTCGGCCGCGCAGATCGCGCGCGTGATTGATCCCTGCCCATGACCCGACTGAGCGCATTCATCGAAAGCATCGGCCTGCTGGGGCCCGGACTGCGGGACTGGCCGGACGCCGCGCAGGTGCTTGCCGGCCACGCTACCTATGTGCCCGAGCGCACGGCTTTGCCGGCGCCGGCGGGCTTGCCGCCGGCCGAGCGGCGCCGCACAGGCCAGGTCGTCAAGGTCGCGCTGGCCATCGGGCATGAAGCCGTGACGGCAAGCGGACGCGATGCGGCCACGCTTGCCACCGTGTTTGCCAGCTCGGGCGGCGATGGCCTGAACTGCCACGTGATCTGCGAAACGCTGGCGGGCGAAGATCGCCAGTTGTCGCCCACACGCTTCCACAACTCCGTGCACAACGCGCCGGCGGGCTACTGGAGCATCGCCACGCATGCCATGGCGCCATCCAACGTCCTGTGCGCGCATGACGGCAGCTTTGCCGCCGGCCTGCTGGAGAGCCTGTGCCAGGTTGCCGTGGACGCCGTGCCCAATCTGCTGATCGCGTTCGATGGCGACTACCCGGAACCGATCCGCGCGTTCCGGCCGGTGCCCGATGCGTTTGGCGTGGCGCTGGTGTTGGCGCCGCAAGCCAGCGCACATGCGCTGGCGCGCATCGATGCGCGCCTGACCGATGCGCCGGCCACCGTGCTCACGGCACCCGAACTGGAGCAACTGCGCCGCGACAATCCCGCCGCGCGCGCGTTGCCGTTGCTCGCGGCACTGGCGGCGCGCCGCTCGGCAAGCGTGGTGCTCGATTACCTGCCGGACACCCGGCTGCAGGTCGACCTCGAGCTGCCGGGTGCCCCCCGTGAGAGCGCGCAATGACGATGACGGCAAACGCGCTCCCGGCACCGCCGCTGGACCGTGCGTGGATCGCCGCGCGCATCCCGCACAGCGGCGCGATGTGCCTGCTGGATGAAGTCACCGCATGGGATGACGGCCGGATCTGCTGCACGGCGACAAGCCACCGCAACCCCGACAACCCGTTGCGGTCCAATGGACGGCTGGCGGCCGTGTGCGGCATCGAATATGCCGCGCAGGCCATGGCGGTGCATGGCGCGCTCATTGCGCAGACCCAGGAGCGCCCGCGTGCGGGCTTTCTGGCCAGCGTGCGGGGGGTCGAGGCGCATGTCGAACGGCTGGATGCGTTCGACGGGCCCTTGAGCGTCGAAGCCGAGCGCGTGGGCGGTGACGGCAACAACGTCCTGTACCGCTTCACGCTCCGTTGCGGCGAGCGCGTGCTCCTGACAGGCCGTGCGGCCGTCATGCTGGATGCGTCTGCCGCAAGCCTGGGTCACCTGAATGTGCCTGGCAAAGCCAGTGCTTAAGTCCGCAATATCGAGAAACGCTTTGAGAGGAACCGTATCGTGAAAGGCCGCCAATTCTTCTTGCTCGCCACGCTTCTGCTGGCGCTGTTCAGCACCGGGGCGCAGGCCGACCTGGCCGAGACAAAGGAAGACATCAAGCAGGGCACGAAGGATGCGGCCAAGAAGACGGGCCACGCGGTGCGCGAGGGTGCCCATGCCACGGGCCGGGCCGCCAAATCGTTCGGCCATGCCGTGGCCGACGGCGCACGCGCGACCAAGCACGCCGTCAAGCGGGTCTTCCACAAGGACGACTCGAGCGATTAAAAATGGGCGGCGGACGGGGAGAGGGAGTCCGGCGCGCCGCCCATGCAAACCAGCAGGAAGCCAGCCCGAGCGCTGGCTTGGGTCTGTTGCGGCGGGGCCGGCTCAGGTCTCGGCTTCGCTGCGCACCATCAGCACCGGTTTGTTGGTCTTGTGCACCACGCCTTCGGCCACGCTGCCCATGACCAGATGTTTGAGCCCACGGCGCCCGTGCGTGCCGAGCACGATCAGGTCGGCATTCGTTTCGTTGGCGTGCGCGACGATGGTCGAAGAGATCTGCCCGGGCGATACGGGCTTCTCCAGCAGCGTGGTGGTGTGCCGGATGCCTGCGGCCTGAAGCTTGGCGGCCGCCTGGGCGAGGGTTTCCTGGCCGAATTCGAGAATGCGCTCGGTGATGCCGAGCGCGTCAAAGCCGACGGTGTCGAAGAAGGCATCGGTGTTGTCGGCCACGAACAGCGCTTCCACTTCCGCGCCGCTCGCCTGTCCAACCAGGATTGCCTGATGCAGGGCCAGTTCCGATGCGTGGCTGCCGTCGACCGCAAGCAGGATGCGTTGATACATGACGTTCTCCCGAGGAGCTGCGCGAAGATTGCCTGTCGCGCACTTTAAGCGTAGGCGCTGGCGCGAAACAGTGGTTGATGCGCATCAACGCCGGTGAGCCGGCTCAGGCATCCGCTTCATGCACCTGCAGGACGGCCGCGCCCACCATGCGGCCGGCGCGCAGGTCGGCCAGCGCGGCGTTGGCCTCCGCCAGGGGGTACATGCTCACGTGGACGCGCAGCGGCACCGCTGCCGCCACCTGCATCAGCGCCAGGCCGTCGGCGCGGGTCAGGTTGGCCACCGACATCAGCTTGCGCTCCTCCCACAGCAGCCGGTAGGCAAACGCCGGGATGTCGCTCATGTGGATGCCGCCGCAGACCACTGTGCCGCCCTTGGTCACGGCCTGCAGCGCTAGCGGCACCAGCGTGCCCACCGGCGCGAAGATGAGCGCTGCATCGAGCGGCACCGGTGGCGCTTCGTCGCTCGCGCCGGCCCAGCACGCACCGGTGTCGCGGGCGAGCTGCTGGGCGGCGGCATCCCCCGCGCGGGTGAAGGCGTAGACCTCGCGCTGCTCCGCCACGGCAATCTGCGTGACCAGGTGCGCGGCCGCACCGAAGCCGTAGATGCCGAGGCGGCGGACATCGTTGGCCTCGCCGGCCATGCGAAGGGTGCGGTAGCCGATCAGCCCGGCGCATAGCAGCGGCGCGGCATGCGCATCGTCATAGCGATCGGGGATGGGCAGGCAGTAACGCGCGTCGCAGACGGCGTATTCGGCGTAGCCGCCGTCGCGGGTGTAGCCGGTGAAGCCGGCGTGGTCGCACAGGTTTTCGTGGTCGCGCAGGCAGAACGGGCAGGCGCCGCAGGTCCACCCGAGCCAGGGTACGCCCACCCGGTCGCCCGGCGCCAGCGCGGTCACGCCGGTGCCGCAGGCATCCACCGTGCCGACAATCTCGTGCCCCGGAATCAATGTCGGCTTCGGGTTGGGCAGCTCGCCGTCGACGATGTGCAGGTCGGTCCGGCAGACACCGCACACGGATACCACGATCCGGACTTCGCCTGGGCCGGGCGTTGGCACCGGTACCGACCGCAACGACAGCGGCGCCCCAGCGCGCGTATGGACCATGGCCTGCATGTGCTCTGGCATGACGGGACTCCGTAGGGAGGGGCAATTTCAGTATGGCTGAGCGCACGGCGATTGCCGGATTCCATCGCCGCTTCCCTTCCGCTGCGCCAGATCAAGCCTATGCGCAGCCGCAGTCGCATACTGGAAGTTCGATGTCACGCAGATGAGGCCGCGCCCGCATGTCTTCGCTGCTCGCCTTTTCCGTTGCGCTGGGGGTGGCGCTGGCCATTGGGCTGGAGCGCGAGCGCAGCCATGCGGCCACGCAGGCCGAGGTGCCGGCGGGCATCCGCACCTTCGCCATTGCCGGCCTGGCGGGGGCGCTGGCGGCCAGCCTGCCGCCAGCGCTGGCGGTACTGGCTGTGCCAGCCTTGGTGCTGGCGGTGACGTTGGTGGCCGCGGTCGGCTACCACCACACCGCACGGGTCGATCCCGGCGCCACCACGGAGCTGGCGCTGATCGCCACCACACTGCTCGGCGCCTACGCCGTCAGCGCGCCGGACATGGCGGCCGCCATGGGCACGGTGCTGCTGGCGCTGCTGCACGGCAAGGCCGCGCTGCACCGTTTTGCGCAGACCACCCTGACGCAGCGCGAGCTGGCCGACCTGCTGATCCTGGCGGTGGCGGCGCTGCTGATCTGGCCGGCCATTCCCGATCGCGCCATGGGCCCGTTTGCCGCCTGGAATCCGCACACGCTGTGGCTGGTCGTGATCCTGGTCATGCTGACAGGCAACGCCGGGCACTTTGCCTCGCGTTGGCTGGGGGAGCGCATCGGTTTGCCACTGGCGGGGCTGTTTGGCGGTTTTGCCTCCAGCGTGGCCACGGTGGCCGCGATGGGGGCGCGGGTGCGCAGCGGGCAATCGCCACGCGACCGGGCATTGGCGGCGGCGCTCCTGTCTTGCGTGGCAACGGTGGTGCAGATGGCCTTGCTGATCGCCGCCATCGACGTTGCGTTGCTGCGGCCGCTGGGCATACCGCTGGCTGCGGCCCTGATCGTGACGGTGGTCAGTGCGGGCGTGAACCTCGCACGCAAGACGCGCCCCGAGCCCGGAGCGGAGGGCCATGCAGACACCGCGTCGTCGATCGACTGGCGGGCCGCCATCGGCTTCGGCCTCTGGATGGCGGCATTGCTGCTGGCGAGTGCGGCTGCGCGTGCCTGGATCGGCATGGCGGCGGTGACGGCGGTGACGCTGGTTGGGGCGTTGGCCGATGTGCATGCAGCGACGGCAGCCATTGCCAGCCAGGCGGCTGCCAGCGCCATCGGCCCCGCAAGCGCCCGGACGCTGATCCTACTGGCGCTCACCGCCAATACGGCCACCAAAGTGATCGCGGCCACCTCGGGTGGCCGCGCGTTTGCGGTACGCCTGGCGACCGGGCTGCTGCTGGCGTTGGCGGCAGCGTGGCTCGTCGCCGGCTGGCTGAGTTAGTCCGGCTTGCCGGTGCGGATACCGAGCATGGAGTAGAGGGGGCACATCCGCACCACACCGGTGAGCAGTGGGATCAGGCCGACCCAACCGAGCCAGACCGGGATCTTGCCCGTCCAGGCCAGCGCGATCAGCGCCACGCCCAGCACGACCCGCAGCAGGCGATCGATGGTTCCCACATTGGCTTGCATGGTTTTCTCCCCGTTTTGAGTTTGAAGTTTGAAATGGGATGGCGTTTCAGACCAGCAGGCGCGGCTGCGGAGCCGCAGCGTGGTCAAAGACCTGCTCCCGCCCGAGAATGCCGGCCAGCAGCGTCCATTCGCCGCCGATGGCGCGGATGGCGTCGTCCAGCGTGAGCATGCCGATTAGCACCTGGTGATCGTCGACGACGGCCAGCCGGTGCAGGCCATGCCCGAGCATGGTGCGCAATGCATCGCTGACGACGGCACTGGCGTCGATGGTGAGCACGCCGTGCGTCATGACTTGCGAGATGGGGGTGGCGCCGCAGTCGGCCTGGTCGGCCAGCCCGTGCACGACCATGTCGCGGTCGGTCACGATGCCGATCACGCGCATGCCCGTGGCGCCGTGTTCCGTGACAAAGAGGGCGCGCAGATGCTGGTCCCGCATCAGCCGCGCCACGTGCTGCAGCGTCGCCGTGGTGGACACGTGGACGATGCGGCGCGAACAGATTTCGTCGACCCTCATGGTGGGCTCCGTGTTGCGTATGCCCCCACTATAAGCAGGTGACGATCAGGGCAGTTGATCTTGCACAAGGGATAGCGTTCGCGCGCGCATTGACAAGCTGGGCGGCTTCAGGCTGCGGGTGCCGTGGCCTCGCTGCGCTTGGCGCCTGCCCCCGTCTTGGGCGCCGGGGCCGGTTGGGTCTCGCCCAGCGCGTCGAACAGGGTGCGCATCGGCGCCATCATCGGCTCGCTGCCCCAGTTGGCCGCCAGGGTGCGCCACGCATCGGCCGACGTGTGCGCCTGGTGCAGCAGGGCAGCCTGCTGCTCGCTCGCGAGCCCCAGCAGGGTCTGGAACATCTTGGCGTTCTGCTCGATGCGGGTCTGCAGGATGGCCGCGGGCAGTGCGACCATCTCGGGCCAGGTCTTGGCCTCCGATGCCGATGCGCACGCCTGCAGCGAGCGCTGCTCGGCGTCTTCCACGCCCCTGAGGGTGACTTTGAGCATGCGCTCCTGCGACTCCTGCAGCGTCGTCAGCGTATGCAGCGCGGTCTGCAATTGGGTGCGGAAGATTTCCAACGGGATATCGATGCGTGGTTCCACGATGCGTCTCCAAAAGGTGGTCGCGAAGCCCTGCCGATGTGCTCTCGCGGTGTGCCTGGACTCCCCGTCACCATCTCCGGTGGTTGCTCTCGTTTCCAATGCCGACAGCCGGTGCCACCAGTGTAGGTCGCGCGATGCCACCGCGGTTGATACCCATCAAGGGCAACGGGGTCTGCGATGGGCTCGCACATGGCCCACGCCTACGAAGGTGCCGCGCTGGCGGCGTGCCTTCACTGACGTACGTCAAAGTGCGTTTTGCGCCGTGATCCAAGATGGAGTCACGCACGCCGCGCGGCGGCCGTGCGCCGGACGAATCGATGGAGACGGGCCATGTACGACAAGATCCTGGTGGCGGTGGACGGCAGCCAGACCGGCGAGCAGGCGCTGGATGAGGCGATCCGGCTGGCGGCAAGACTCGGGGCGGAGCTGTCCATCGTCCACGTGATCGACAGCGGCTACGTGAAGTACGACGTGGGCTATCTCGACACGCGCGGCCTGACCGAGACGCTCGTCGCGCAGGGCAAGGCGATCCTCTCGCAGGCGCAGGCCAAGGCCGAGCAGGCCGGGGTGCGTGTGCGCACGCTGCTCGAGGACGACCCGCTGGCGGCCTTCGACATCGGCATGGCCATCGAGGACGCGGCACACGCGGCCGGCGCGCAGTTGCTGGTGCTGGGCACGCATGGCCGCCGAGGCGTGCGGCGGCTGCTCCTGGGCAGCGTGGCCGAAGGCCTTGTACGGCAGAGCGCGCTGCCGGTGCTGCTGGTGCGCGGCGTTGATGCCGAACCCGCGCAGCCCGCCGCGCGCGAGACGGCCAAGGCGGTTTCCACCTGAGCCGATGCGCCTCCCCCAATTCACCAGAACAGGAAGAAGGTCATGCCCTACACCAGCATCATGGTGCACCTCGACACCAGCGAGCGTGCCATGCACCGGCTCGACATTGCCGTGCGCTACGCGCTCGCCAGCCAGGCCCGACTGATCGCCGTGTTTGCCAGCTTCACGCCCGACCCGAGCTGGTTCTACATGATGGAGGGCGCCTCGCGCTACTTGGAGGACGACCGCACGCGCCGCGTGCATGCGCGCGAAGCGGTGCATGCCCGCTTCCGTGCGGCGGTCAAGGATTTCCCGATCGAAACCGAATGGCGCGCGCTGGAAGGCGACCCGGTCGCGCTGGTGGTGCGTGAGGCGCGCGAGGCGGATCTGCTCGTCATCGGCCAGCGTGATGCGGACGATCCGGACAGCTTTGTCGCGACCGATTTTGTCGAGACGGTGATCCTCGAAGCCGGGCGGCCGGTGCTGGTGGTGCCCTACGTGGGCCGCTTCGACACCCTGCCGACGCGCATCGTGCTGGCCTGGAATGGCGGCCGCGAGGCGGCGCGCGCGATGCATGACGCGATTCCGCTGATGTCCGGCGCGCGCGTGCAGGTGCTGCAGGTGGCCGACATGGCGTCCGGCCATTGGGCCGACAAGACCAGCGCCGGGCAAGCCGCGCGGGCGCTGAACGACCGCGGGATCGACGTGGAAGTGGAAGAGACTGCCGGCATCGGCACCGATGTGATGGTGGGGGAGCTGCTGCTCTCGCGCGTGGCCGATTTCAATGCCGATCTGGTAGTGATGGGCGCCTACGGCCGCAGCCGCCTGCGCGAGCTGGTGCTCGGCGGCGTGACCCGCACGCTGCTCGGCGCGATGACGGTTCCCGTGCTGATGTCGCACTAGGCGGCCAGGGCTGGCTCACCCAGGCGCTGGAGCGCCAGTCTGTCATCGATCACCTGTGGGTCGGCACCTGACGGCGTCGCCGCGCAGCCAGCGATTGGAAAAAGAGCAGGACAGGGCGCGCATGCGCCGATATCGAGAGGCGAATCATGGAAAAGAACCTGATCGTGTACTACTCCCGCACCGGCACGGCGCGCCAGGTGGCGGACTGGCTGGGTGCGCAGAGCGGCTGGCAGGTGGCGGAGGTCCGGGATGTGCGCCCGCGAGCCGGTTTCATGGGCGACCTGCGGTGTATGCTGGAGAACGTCTTGCACATCCCCGCGTCATATCGCTATGAGGGGCCGTCGCTCGAAGACTTCGAGCACGTGATCGTGATTGCGCCGATCTGGATGGGGCGCCTGGCTTCGCCCATGCGCGCCTTTCTGGCAAAGCAGTTGCCGTTTCCGGCGCGGCTTTCGGTGGTGTGCGTGATGGCCGCGCGTGGCGCGTTCAATGCGGTGGAGGAGGTCGCGCGACTGACGGCGACGCTTCCGGCGCCGGTGCTCGCACTGACGCAGCGCGACGTCGTGAGCGGCCTCTCCCAGGAGGAGATTTCCGGGTTCATCGATCAGGTCAGGGCTGCCAGCCATTGGGATGCGTCGCGCCGGCGCACCACTTGGCTGTCGCCATCGGAAGCCTGATCGACGTGGCGTGTGCGGCAACACCACCGGCGACGCGAGGAGATGCAGCATGACCCGATTGACCGAAGCGCAATGGCATCGGCTGATCACGTTGCTGGATGAGCAGGAGGCGCGCGTGCGTCGGCAGGTCGGTGCCCTGGAACCGGAGGGGCCGGACGCCGACGCGATGTCGACTGCGGAACCCTACGAAGAAGTCGACCTGGCCGACCAGGAGGCCACCGAGCGCGCAAGCGACGTGATGCTGGAGCACTACCGCGCAGAGCTGGTCCAGATTGGTGCCACGCGGGCGCGGATCCAGCAGGGCCTGTACGGGATCTGCGTGGACTGCGGGGCGGAGATTCCGTTTCTGCGGCTGCAGGCGCAGCCGACAGCGCTGTGCTGTCTCGCTTGCCAGAACAAGCGCGAGCGTCAATGGGCGTGATGGGAACTGTACTGCGGGGAACTGTACCTGCGGGTGCGCGGCGACGTATGCGGGTCGCCGCGCCGGCTTACATGCCAAAGCGGAAATGTCCGCTGTGCAGGACGATGGTGTGGGATTCAGTCAGCTTGAACAGCGCGCGGGCCATGTCTTCAATGGCGCCGCGGTTGGTTTCTAGCGCCTGCATGAGGTCTTCCTGCCGGTACGAGCGCGCGCCGAAATGGTCTTCCAGCGCTTCGGCGGTCACTGCATAACTGGCCGGGCGGCCGTCGACATTGGCGGTGCAGGTGAGGGTGAGATCCGCGGCGCAGTAATGCGGCAGCCCTTGGGGGAACTCGATCGATTTCATGGCCACACCCATCGATAAAAGAAGCGCGGCACGCCCGTGTCGCTTGCCTACAGTGTATGGCGTCGCAGCATGAATGCAATGCGACGCGGGGGCTTGGTTGATGCCTGTCAACCAAGCTCCAGGGCCCGCATCCGTCACGTCGCGGGGGGCGGTTGATCGCCATCAACCGCCTCACCATCAAGCAACGAGTGGCGCTGTCCGATGCCAGCCAGCGGATCCGCGCCGCGCTGCGCCGGCATGCCGAGCGGCGTGCGGAAAAAGGGGCCGCGCGGGCGGTCCCTGGGGTGACGGCGGTGGTCCACCCGCTGCAGCTGAGTCAGTAGCGATTGCCGCAATCGTGGCAAGCCTTCAAAGGCGCGCCAGCGCCTCGCGGTCGTGCAGGTTGATGTGCTTGCCGTCCACGCCGATCCAGCCTTCGCGCTGGAAGCGGGAGAGCGTCCGGCTGACGGTCTCGAGCTGCATGCCGAGGTAGCTGCCGATCTCTTCGCGCGTCATGCGCAGCGTGAAATCCGTTGCGGAGTAGCCGCGCTCCTGCATGCGCGTGGACAGGTTCAGCAGGAAGGTCGCCACGCGTGCCTCGGCCGAGAGGCCCGCGAGCAGCAGCATCAGGCCGGACTCGCGCACGATCTCGCCGGCCATCAGCTTGTGCAGGCGATGCTGCAGCGGACGCACGTCCTGGCACAGGTCTTCCATGCACTGGAACGACATCGCACACACCGTGCTGTCTTCCAGCGCAATTGCATCGCAGGTGTGCTGATCGTTGGCGATGCCGTCCAAGCCGAGAGTCTCCCCCGTGAACTGGAAACCCGTCACGTGATCCGCCCCGTTGGGGTGCGACACCACCGTCTTGAACGAGCCCGAGCGCACCGCGTACAGCGCATGGAACGGATCGCCGGCGCGGAACAGCGCTTCACCCTTGCGCACCTTGCGCCAGGTCTGCACCAGCCGGTCGAGCTCGCCGCGCTGCGTGTTCGGCACTGCGCCGGCAATACAGGCCCAATGCATCAAGCAGTTCGCGCATTGGCTGCTGAGCGCGGGGCTCATGGGGCTCGTGGAGCGCATGCTCATCGCGTCGTCTTCACGCACCCGCTTGAATTGGTAGAGGCGCGCTTCATGGCCGGTGCCGGAAGGCGATTGCGCTTGGAGGGAAGCTGCATTCATGTGAAAGCCCCTGGAAGGAGTAGGCGGGTGGCTCGATGTTCTGTCACTGGGACGCCTGCTGCCAACGGGTGGCATGTGCTGCATCCATGGCAGCAGTATCGGAAAATTACGTTTGCACCGAAATCAGGCGGCGCTGAGAAGCGCGTCGGGGGAAAGTAAAGGTGGTGTCAGGATTCCCTGACATTCTGTTGCGATAATGCGTCGCATTGGTCACTTTCCTGATACCGCTGTGTGATGGGATCGGTTATTTTTTGTGCATCCCCTCCAACCGGAGCCGCTTCCATGCTGGAGCAAGATGGACATCCCGCCGGGGTGCCGCGCAGCCGCATGCTGTCACTGCGCTCGACGCCCGCCGAGCTCGCGGCCGGTGGCCTGGCCATCGGGCTGCTGTGCGTGGCGGCCACCTGGTTTGCTGTTGCGATCGCCCCCGGCATCAGGGTCGCGGGGATGCTGCTGCTGGCCGTTGCCAGCGTCGCCGCGGCGCTGGCGCTGGTCTTCTATTGGCTGCGCCTGCGCATGCTGCGCGCCACCGTGGTGGACTATCTCGCCTATCTGGAGAAGAGCGAGGCGCGGCTGGCCGGCATCATCCGCTCGTCCATGGAGGCCATCATCTCGGTGGATGACCAGCAACGCATCGTGCTGTTCAACCCCATGGCCGAAACCCTGTTCGGCTGCCCGGCAAGCTTCGCGATCGGGCGGTCGTTGAACGATTTCATTCCGCAGCGCTTTCGCACCGGGCATGAGGCGCATGTGCGCCGCTTTGGCGTGACGGGCGTGTCGGAGCGGCAGATGGGCAAGCAGCGCGCGCTGTTTGCCCTGCATACCGATGGGCGCGAATTCCCCATCGAGGCATCGATCTCGCAGGTGGATATCGGCGGCAGCAAGCTGTTCACCGTCATGCTGCGCGACACCACCGAGCGCGTACGCGCCGAAGCCGCGCTGCGCCGCTCGCAGGAGGAGTTGCAGCATCTGTCGGCCAGCGTGCTGGCGACGCGGGAGGAGGAGCGCTACCGCATCGCGCGCGAGCTGCACGACGATCTCGGCCAGCGCCTGAGCGCGCTCAAGATGGACCTGACCCTGTTGGCAACCGACCTGGACGCAACCGGTACGTCAGCCGAGCTGCTGGAGCGCACCGCCGCCATGCAGCGCGTGATCGACGATACGGTGGCGGCCGTGCGGCAGATCTCCGCCGACCTGCGCCCGCCCTTGTTGGATGAGTTGGGCCTGGTACCCGCCATCGAGTGGATCGCCAAAGATTTCCGGCGGCGCTTCGGGTTGATCGTCAGCGTGCACGCGCAGGAGGAGGAAGTGGTGGGCGAGCATGCGGCCATTTCGGTTTTCCGCATCGTGCAGGAAGCCTTGAACAACGTGGTGCGGCACGCCGATGCCAGCCGTGTCGAGATCGAATTCGCACGCACCGACGGGTTCTTCGAGCTGAGCATCCAGGACAACGGCCGTGGCTGGAGTGGTGCGCCACCGGCACCGGGCGAGCGCAAACCGCTGGGCCTGCTGGGCATTCGCGAACGCGCACGGTTGCTGGGCGGGCAGGCCGCCACGACGCATACGCCGCTGCAGGGGTTCCGCCTCTCGGTGCGCTTTCCTGCCGCAAGCGATGCTGGGGCATCGGAGGTGCAGTCATGATCCAGGAGGTGCAGCCATGATCCGGGTGATGATCGCCGACGACCATGCGGTCATGCGCGACGGCGTGCGGCATATCCTGGAGCGTGCCGGCAACTTCGAGGTCGTCTGCGAAGCCTCCGACGGCACGCAGGTGATCCAGCTGGTGCGCGAGCACAGCCCGCAGGTGGTGGTGCTGGATCTGTCGATGCCCGGGCGCAGTGGTCTGGACCTGGTCCGCCAGTTGCACGCCGATCATCCATCCGTGCGGGTGCTGGTGCTGACCATGCATGCGGAAGAACAATATGTGGCCCGGGCCTTCCGGGCAGGGGCCGCCGCCTACCTCACCAAGGAGAGCGCCGCGACCGAGCTGGTGGCGGCGCTCACGAAGGTCGCGCAGGGCGGTACCTATGTCAGCCCCGCCATGGCCGAAAAGCTCGCGCACAGCCTGCATGAAGACAGCGCGAATGCCGCCCACACCAAGCTGTCCGACCGCGAGATGGAGGTCTACCGGCGCCTGGTGCGCGGCGAGCCGCTCACCGAGATCGCCAGCAGCCTGTGCGTGAGCGCCAAGACCGTCAGCACCTACAAGATGCGGCTGATGACCAAGCTGCAGCTGCCCAGCGAGGCTGCGCTGGTGCGCTACGCGATCCGCAATCAACTGTTCCCGGATGACGACGCGCTGTAGCGGCGTCCGCGCAGCCAACGGGCGATCTTTCGGCAGGCTGCGGGCCACGACGGACGCGTCGGCCAAACCAGCACGCCGTTGCGCGAGCGTGGCGTAACGTGCCGCCCATGTGCCGCTACATCATGCAGACCTGCAGCTTGGCGATGCCAGACTTGCAACGCGACAGCCATAGCGCCGCCTCCGTGCGATTGCTCACGCCAATCTGCCGAAATAACGCATATAGGTGATTCTTGATCGTGCCCTCGGCCACGTTCAGCACGCGGCAGATCTGCTTGTTCGATTTGCCCTCTGCAAGCAGTTGCAACACCTCGTGCTGACGTGGTGTGAGTCGGCGCCAGACTTCGACGGGGTGCTCACCCTCGGGCTGCCCCGGCTCATCCGCAGAGAGATTGCAGATCGGGGGCAGGTACACCGCACCGGAGGTAATGCGCTGTAATGCCTCGAGCAGGACAGCGGCCGTGGCCTGGCGGTCGACCACCCCCGCCGCGCCAAACCGCAGCGCGTCGCCCACCACGTGCCGCCCCACCAGTTGCACCGTCAGCAGCACCGGCACCTCCGGCAAGACGGCCTTCACCTCCGACAGCCGCCGGCGAGCCTCGCCGTCCTGCGCACTCCATTCCATGACCACCGCGCTGGGCCCTACCTGCCGGCAGGTCAAGCCAATGCCCTCCGGATCATGCGTGTCGAAAAACACGCCGTGTGCATCGAGGGCGTGCAATACATTGGAAACACCTGCCGCAAAAAGCGGAAGGCTATCGATTACCAGGATATTCATCGACCCCTCATACTTCAGTTAATTATTCTGTTGGTCAATCCGATTCTTTTTTAGGGCGCGCGCAACCCGAGCGCAGGAAAACGGAAGGCCAGTGTCAAAAGTAATAGGGCGTCGCGAGGGGTGGTATTGGGCCCATTACCCATGGCCTCGATTGGCACTTTTGCGGCATCGAAGGCGGCAGTCAAAACCCTTACCTTGAATTCCGGCGCACAACCCGGTGCGTCCTGAAAAATCAAAGTAAGGAGTTTTAAATGGACAATGGATTGATCGGATCGGTTATCAACGCATTGCCGATCGACAAGATGATCTCGGCCCCGCTGCAAGCCATGATTCAGGCGCAGACGTCGGCAGCGAAATCGTATGCGGATTTCCTGCTGCAAGTCTGTATTCAGGATGGCAAGGCGGTGGCGGTGCAGTTCGACTACGACGAAACACTGGTCGACGAGCAGGGCGTGTCGCAGGGCACGATCCAGAAGACGATGCGCATTCCGCTGCTGTGTGCCGTCGTGCATCCGGTGATCGCCATCGAAGAAGGCACGATCGATTTCGAGCTCGAGATCTCGCAGTCGGAGAAGTCGTCGTCCACCACCGAGGCCGAAGGGTCGTTCCAGGCCAAGCTGGGCTGGGGCCCGTTCAGCGTGTCGGTGTCGGGCCGCGCCTCGCACAAGTCGGAGCAGACGCGCAGCACCGATACGCGCGCCAAGTACTCCTTCCACACCCAGGTCAAGCGCCAGAACCCGCCGGAAGCGCTGATGCGCGTCATGGAATTCCTGACCAACGCCGCCACCAAGCCGGTGGTCGTCAAGGGCAAGGAGAACGAGGTCAAGCCGCTGCCGGCCACGCCCACCGACGGCTCGATGATCGGCGAGAAGAAGGCCGGCGGCAACGCCCCGGCCCCGGCCCCGGCGGCGACGACGTAAGTCGCGCGTGGTTGAACGGGCGCCGGCCTGTCCTCCCCCAAAGCCGGCGCCTCGCACTGCGTTTTTCCGACGACCTCTGACTCGACCGACGAGACACCATGTCCAAGCTCTTCAGCCGCTGGCGCCGCCAGGACGACGGCGCGGCGTTGCCGCCAGCACAGACCCCGCGCGATGGCGCATCGGCCTCTGCTTCGTCCAGCCCAACCTCCGCCGCTGCCGCGCAGTCGCCACCGGCGGCCGGCGCGGCGCCGTCCGCTGAGCCCGCCGCAGATGCGTCGGCAGCAAGCCCGCCTCCGACCACGCCGCCGGGCGGCAGCGGCGGCAGTGGGGGTGGCGGTGGCGGTGGCAGTGGCGGTGGCAGTGGCGGCCATGACCATCCGGCCATCGCGGGGCTCACGCTCGACGACATCACGCGCGGCATGCAGCACGCGGCGGCGGCGGCCAACCAGATGCTGGCGCAGCAGTACACCACGCTGCTCGACCAGTTCTTCGATGCCGACGAGGCGGGCACGTTGGTTGCCCGCGAGGTGGAGCTGGCACTCGATACGCAGCACCGGCTCGCGTTGCCGCTGGTGTCGCTGGCCATGCCGCGCGGCCTCGCGCTGGAGGAGATGACCGTGAACATGACCGTGCGCAGCGACCTGGCCGAAGCGCTGCCGGCGGAAGGCACGGGCGCAGGTGGGGTGGGCAGGTTCTACGTCTCGCTGGCGCCGCACTCCAGCCGCGAGGCCGGCCGTGACAGCGAGCACATCGACATCCAGATGAAGTTCAGCGCGCTGCAACCGCCCGAAGCGGTGATGCGCCTGATCGACGAATACACCAACCGGATGGTGCCGCGCCCACTGCCGCAAGCCAAGCCTGGCGCCGAGGAGACCGCCGATGCTTAACGAACGCGGTAGCGAGAACAACCCGCGCGCCACCGGCGAGCAGGGCGTCGCGCTGATCAAGGAATCGGAGGGGCTGCGCCTGTCGACCTATCTGGATGCGGTGGGCAAGCCGACCATCGGCTATGGCCACCTGATCCTGCCCCGCGAAACCTTCAATGGGCCGATCTCGCAGGCCCGGGCCGAGGCGCTGCTGCGCAAGGACTTGCACGACACCGAGCAGGCCATCACGCGGGCCGTGCGTGTGCCGATCACGCAGGCGCAATTCGATGCGCTGGCGTCGTTCGTCTTCAACCTGGGGGCGGGGCGGCTGCGCTCATCGACGCTGCTACGCAAGCTCAACGCCGGTGACTACGCCGGTGCGGCCCAGCAATTCCTACTATGGGACAAGGCCGGCGGCAAACCGCTCAAGGGCCTGACCAAGCGCCGGCAGGCCGAGCGCAAGCTGTTCCTTTCCTAACCGAAGCACACCACGACGTTGTCTAACCGGAGAATCTGTATGCGTACTGAACCGATGTCCGTGATCCCCACCGTTGCCCCGCGCCGGCTGCATCGTGCGCTGATCTGGACGGCGGCCGCCGTCATTGTCATTGGCGTGTCATACGCCCGCGCCGATGATGCCCGGCCGACCTGCGCGGCCGAAGCCGCGCGCATTGACGCCGAGCTTAACCGGCTGGAGCTACCGCGGTTCAATGACCAGGCTGGGCGCTATCTGGCCGAGACGCTGAACCAGCTCTACACCTATGGCACGCTGCCCGATCGCTACGTGCCGGAGCGCGACGCCAACTGGCCCGCGGCGGAAAAGCGCCCGGTCATGATGCACAAGCGCAGCATCGGCGGCGACGCATGGACGCAGGCTAGCCTGCTGCAGGCGGACATCGATGACGGCCTCACCAAGCGCAGCCCGCTGCGCCTGATCTTTGACCTGGACGGCAAGCCACAGTACGTCACCACCGTCGCTGCCAATGCGCCGCAGATCCCGACGCAGCGTTGCGCCGGCAAGTGAGCGCCGTCGCGTCAGGCGCCGCCCTTGGCTGCCTGGCGCGCCACTTCAACGCCCCGGTTGGCGAGCGAATCGGCGCGCTCGTTGCCGGGGTGGCCCGCATGGCCCTTGACCCAGTGCCAGCCGACCTCGTGGCCGACGACCAGCTCATCGAGGATGCGCCACAGGTCGTCGTTCTTCACGGGTTTCTTGTCGGCGGTCTTCCAGCCGCGTGCCTTCCAGCCGGCCAGCCATTCGCTGATGCCTTTCTGCACGTACTGCGAATCGGTGTAGACCTGCACCCGGCACGGCCGCTTGAGTGCGCGGAAGGCCTCGATCACGGCCATCAGCTCCATGCGGTTGTTGGTGGTGACGGCCTCGCCGCCGAAGAGTTCTTTTTCGTGGCCGCCCGAGACCAGCACGGTGCCCCAGCCGCCAAGGCCGGGGTTGCCCTTGCATGCGCCATCGGAATAGACGGTGACTTCCTGCATATAAAAAAATGAAAGCGATCGGTGAGAGGTGAGAGGGGCGGCTGCGCTCAGGCGCTCGACTTGCCGTCGCGTGCGGCGGCCGGCGGCGTCTTGGTCGAGTGCGAGCCCGAAGGCGTGGCCACCGGTGCACCGGCCGGCACCAGCCCCGGCGACTTGCGCGTCTTCCATGCCGGCCCGATCATCCGCATGCCGCGCACGCGCTTGACCGCCTGCAGCATGTAGACCGCGCCGAAGATCGGCCACCAGCGGTCGCCGGCCTTCTCCATGAAGGCCATGCGCTGTAGCCATTTGTCGGTGCGGTTGGGCGGGCAGTAGCAGCCGAAACGGCCGCGCACGATATCAAATCCGAGCAGCTTGAGCCAGTCCTTCAGGCGGGTGAAGGCGATCATCTGGCTCTGCGCGGGCAGGAACGATTCGGTGCCAAGGCGCCGCATGCCCTGGCGCATGCCCCACAGGCTCAGCGGGTTGAAGCCGGTGATGACCAGTCGCCCCTCCGGCATCAGCACGCGCGCGACCTCGCGCAGCACCTCATGCGGGTCGTCGGTGAATTCCAGCACATGGGGCAGGGCCACCAGGTCGATGCTCTGCGAGGCGAAGGGCAGTTCGTCGTAGCGGCAGATCACGCGGGGCGTGGCCTGGCGCTGCGGGGTGTTGGGCTCAGCCTCGCCTTCGGCCGGTGGGTCGGCGGGTTCCGCCGGATCGCCGTCCATCGGGTCGAGCGTTTCGGTGGGCGCGGTCGGGTCGATGTCGTCGACCACGCGGGCGATCAGCGGAATGCGGTTCTCGCGCAGCGCCCCGAAGCCGGGGTGGCCGAGCTGCAGCCCGTGAAAGCCGAACATGTCGGCGACGGTGCGATCGAACTGGGCCTGTTCCCAGCGCAGGACGTATTGCCCAGGCGGCGAAGCCAGCCAGTGGTGCCAATCTATAATGCGACGATCGGAAGAGGAGTCGGACATGGGCCAGGGTGGTGTGCCGCCTGAGGTAGCGCTTGAGGTAGAGGCGATCGCTGCGTTTACCGACAATTATATTTGGGCACTTCACGATGGCCGCGTGGCTGCTGTCGTCGACCCAGGCGACGCGCAACCGGTGCTGCGCTTCCTGCAAGAGCGCGGTCTTGCGCTCGGTGCCATTGTAATCACACATCATCATGGCGATCACGTGGGCGGGGTGCAGGCGCTGATCGGGGCATACCCGAAGGCGCCGTCCGGTGCACCGCTGCCCGTGATCGGTCCGGCGGGCGAATCGATTCCTTGCCGAACCCAGGCCGTGCGCGAAGGAGACGTGGTCACCCTCGCGCAGCCGGCTGCCACCTTCAGCGTCATCGACGTGCCGGGCCACACCAGCGGCCACGTCGCCTATGTCGGCCACCTGCAGGGCGACGACGCGCCCGCCAGCCTGTTCTGCGGCGACACGCTGTTCGCCACCGGCTGCGGCCGCCTGTTCGAGGGCACGCCGGCGCAGATGCGGCAGTCGCTTGCCAAGCTGGCCGCGCTGCCGCCGGACACGCGTGTCTACTGCGCGCATGAATACACGGCCTCGAATGTGCGCTTTGCGCGCGCCGTCGAACCGGGCAACGCCGATCTGGCAGCCTGGGAAGATGAGGTCGCGGCGTGGCGTGCCGAGGGCCGCTCGACCGTGCCCACCACCGTCGGCCACGAGTGCGCGACCAACCCCTTCATGCGCTCGGATGAGGCGGCCGTCACCGCTTCGGTGGTCCGGCATGCTGGCATCGACGGCGATGACCCGGTCGCCGTTTTCGCCGCGCTGCGCGAGTGGAAGAACGGATTCCGCTGATCTGGCGGGGCAGTGCGTGCCAGACGCCGCATCCGGCGCCGTCATGGGACGGTCATACGCCGGGTGAACGCGGGTTGACGCGGCGCAATGCCTTCCCTACCATCGGGGGCAATTTTTCGGTCCAACCCCTCAGAATTTGATGCGATCCGTGCGACTTCTCGCGGCATCTGTGCTCAGTCTGCTTCTGGCAGCCTGCGCTACGGCTCCCGCCCCGAATGCCGACACCGCCAGCACAAGCGCCGCATCCTCCACCTCCGGCCAAAATGCGCCGGTCGTCAATGTCGATCAGCAGTCCGTGGCCGCCCTCAAGGGGCCGGCCAAGGATCTCTGGGCGCGCATCCGCCAAGGCTTCTCCATGCCCGACCTGCAAAGCTCGGCCGTGGACGACCGTGCCGGCTGGTATGCGCAGCGCCCGGAAGCGTTCCGCCGCATGGTGGATCGCTCCAACCGCTACCTGTATCACATCGTCGAAGAACTGGAGCGGCGCAACATGCCCACCGAACTGGCCCTGCTGCCGTTCGTGGAAAGCGCGTTCAACCCGCAGGCAGTGTCCAGCGCCAAGGCCGCCGGGATGTGGCAGTTCATCCCGAGCACCGGCAAGACCTACAACCTCAAGCAAAACGTTTTCCAGGACGAGCGCCGCGACGTGCTGGCCTCGACCGACGCCGCACTGGACTACCTCTCCAAGCTGCACGACCAGTTTGGCGACTGGCAGTTGGCGCTCGCCGCGTACAACTGGGGCGAGGGCTCGGTCGCGCGGGCGATCGCGCGCAACCAGGCAGCCGGGCTGTCGACGGATTACGTCAACCTGAACATGCCGGCCGAGACGCGCATGTACGTGCCCAAGCTCCAGGCGGTGAAGAACATCATCGCCAACCCGGAGCGCTACGGCGTCACGTTGCCGGACATCCCGAACCATCCGTACTTCGTCACCGTCACCACCTCGCGTGATATCGACGTGGCGCTGGCGGCGCGGCTGGCCAACCTGCCGATGGATGAGTTCAAGGCGCTGAATCCGTCGTTCAACCGGCCGGTGATCCTGGGTGCGTCCAACCCGCAGATCCTGCTGCCGTACGACAACGCGGAAACGTTCCAGTACAACCTGAATACGTACCGGGGTGGGCTGTCGAGCTGGACGGCGGTGACGGTCGGCAACCGCGAGCGCGTCGAAGCGCTGGCCGCGCGCCTGAAGCTGGATCCGGAGACGATCCGCGAGATCAACCGCATCCCGAAGGGCATGCGCCTGAAGGCCGGCTCCACGGTGGTGGTGCCGCGGGCTGACGGTGCCCAGGAAGACGCGCCCGACATCAGCCCCGAGCTGGCGGAAAACGCCACGATGGCGGTCGAGCCCGACATGCCCGACCTGCGCCGCGTGGTGGTGCGTGCCGGCAAGCGCGACACGGTCTCGGGCCTGTCGCGCCGCTATGGCGTGTCGGTGGCGCAGATCCGTGCGTGGAATCAGCTGTCCGGCGACGCCATCCCCAAGGGCCACAGCGTGGTGCTGATGCTGCCCCAGGCGCGCGGCGGCGGCCGGGCGCGTGCGGTGCGGGTGTCGGCCGGAGCGCATGCCGCGACAGCGCGCGGGCCGGCAGCCAAGGTGGCCGGCAAGCCAGTCGTCAACGCCAAGCCCGTGGCGGGTACGTCGTCCAAGCGCAAGAAGCGCTAGGTTCGTTGTGCTATATCAAGAAGGCGTCCTGCGGGGCGCCTTTTTCGTGGGCGCCGGTAAGACCTGCGTAAGTTGGGCGCCGCACAGTTGGCGCCATCGAAAATCGCGTCGGCGCACACGCCGGCCAGGAGACAACGTCATGCCCATGTCCGCCGCATACCGCGCGCTGTATCAGCGTTCCATCGACGACCCCGCCGGCTTCTGGGGCGAACAGGCCCGGCGCATCGACTGGCAGACGCCGTACTCCGCTGTGCTCGACGAGTCGCGCCTGCCGTTTGCGCGCTGGTTCGTCGGCGGGCGCACCAACCTGTGCCACAACGCCGTCGACCGGCATCTGACCACGCGCGGTGAGCAGGCCGCACTGGTGTATGTCTCCACCGAAACCGGCATCGAGACCACGTACACGTACCGCCAGCTCCATCGCGAGGTCAACCGCATGGCGGCCAGCCTGCAGGCGCTGGGCGTCAAGCGTGGGGATCGCGTGCTGATCTACCTGCCGATGATTCCCGAAGCGGCCTTCGCCATGCTGGCGTGTGCGCGGATCGGGGCGATCCACTCGGTGGTGTTCGGCGGCTTCGCCTCCAACAGCCTCGCCACGCGCATTGATGACGCCTCGCCACGCGTCATCATCAGCGCGGATGCTGGCTCGCGTGCGGGCAAGGTGGTCGAATACAAGCCGCTGCTCGATGCCGCCATCGACCTTGCCGTACACAAGCCCGAGCGCGTACTGCTGGTCAACCGCAAACTCGCGCCGATGCAGCACCACGCGCGCGACGTCGACTACGCCACGCTTGGCCGCCAGCATGCCGATGCCGACGTGCCGTGCGAATGGATGGAATCGAGCGAGCCGTCGTACATCCTCTATACCTCTGGCACCACGGGCAAGCCGAAGGGCGTGCAGCGCGACACCGGCGGCTACGCGGTGGCGCTGGCGGCATCGATGCCGCTCATCTTCGACGCGCAGGCCGGCGACACCATGCTCACAGCGTCGGATGTCGGTTGGGTGGTTGGCCACAGCTATATCGTCTACGCGCCGCTGCTGGCGGGCATGACCACCGTCATGTACGAAGGCACGCCGATCCGCCCCGACGGCGCGATCTGGTGGCGCATCGTCGAGCAGTACCGCGTGAACCTGATGTTCACTGCGCCGACGGCCATCCGTGTGCTCAAGAAGCAGGACCCGGTGCTGCTCAAGCGCCATGACCTCTCCAGCCTGCGCCGCCTGTTCCTGGCCGGCGAGCCGCTGGACGAGCCAACCGCGCGCTGGATCGGGGAGGCGCTGGAGAAGCCCATCGTCGACAACTACTGGCAGACCGAAACCGGCTGGCCGATGCTGGCGATTCCCCAGGGCGTGGAGCCGTCGACGCAGAAGCTCGGCTCGCCGGGCTTTCCGGTGTATGGCTATAAGCTCGACATCCTCGATGAAGCCACCGGCCAGCCCTGCGCGCCAGGTGAGAAGGGCTTGCTGGCCGTGACAGCACCACTGCCGCCGGGCTGCATGAGCACCGTCTGGCGCGACGATGCGCGTTTCCTGAGGACGTATTGGTCCGCCTTCCCCGGCCGGCACATCTATTCGAGCTTCGACTGGGGCGTGCGCGACGCGGAGGGCTACATCACCATCCTGGGCCGTACCGACGACGTGATCAACGTGGCTGGCCATCGCCTGGGCACGCGCGAGATCGAAGAGAGCCTGTCGTCGCATCCGGCGATTGCCGAGGTGGCGGTGGTGGGCGTGGCCGACCAGCTCAAGGGGCAGGTGGCGATGGGGTTTGCCATCGTGCGCGACGCCGCGCGGGTGGCCCAGCCGGCCGATCGCCTGGCCCTGGAGGGCGAACTGATGCGCACGGTGGAGGCGCAACTCGGTGCAGTGGCGCGGCCGTCACGCGTGTTCTTCGTCAATGCGCTGCCGAAGACACGCTCCGGCAAGCTGCTGCGCCGGACGATGCAGGCGGTGGCCGAGGGGCGCGATCCGGGGGATCTGACGACCATCGAAGACCCGACCGCCCTGGCGCAAGTGCGTGAGGCGATGACGGCTTGAGCGGGACCGAGAAGTGACGTCGGAGCCAGTCGGCAGGCGGGTCGGCGAGGGCGTGCCGGCGTCACAATCGAGGCGGCGTCTGCCGTTAAGTCCTTCCTTTCATTGAGATTTTTGCTGCGGCGAGGTATAATTTTCAGGTTTGAGTCTAGAAACCCATCACCCTAGCGCCTACCGCTTCCTACCTCCCGCCTGCCGCCCCGTCTGCCTCGTTTTTTGGTGTGTTCGTTCCCAGTCTCGACGCGCAAACGGCCCGGATTCCGCCCAGCCGGAAGTCCGCTCGGCATGCAAGGCGTTCAGGTCGGCACAGGGTGAATCCAGCAGGAGCTACCCGTGTTGCCGTCTTTCCCGCCCGCCATTCTTGCGCTTGCAGACGGCACGGTCTTTCGTGGCTATTCCATCGGTGCGGCCGGTCATACGATCGGCGAAGTGGTGTTCAACACCGCCATCACCGGTTACCAAGAAATCCTTACCGATCCGAGCTACTCGCGCCAGATCGTCACGCTCACGTACCCGCATATCGGTAACGTTGGCGTGAACCGTGAGGACGTCGAAGCCACGAAAGTCCATGCCGCCGGCCTCATCATCAAGGATCTGCCGATCCTCGCGTCGAACTTCCGCAAGGAGCATTCGCTCTCGCACTATCTGAAGGGCGAGAAGGTCGTCGCCATCGCCGGTATCGACACCCGCAAGCTCACCCGTATCCTGCGTGAGAAGGGCGCCCAGAACGGCTGCATCCTGGCCGGTGAAGACAACGTGCAGAAGGCCATCGACCTGGCGCGTTCGTTCCCGGGCCTGTCGGGCATGGACCTGGCCAAGGTGGTGTCCGTCACCCAGCCGTACGAGTGGAACCAGACCGAATGGGCGCTGGGCCGCGGTTACGGCAAGCTGGAGGCGCCCAAGTTCCACGTGGTCGCGTATGACTTCGGCGTCAAGTACAACATCCTGCGCATGCTGGCCGAGCGCGGCTGCCGCGTGACGGTGGTGCCGGCCCAGACCAGCGCCGCCGACGTGCTGGCGCACAATCCGGATGGTGTGTTCCTCTCCAACGGCCCCGGCGATCCGGAGCCGTGCGACTACGCCATCGCCGCCACCAAGGAATTCCTGGAGCGCCGCATCCCGACGTTCGGCATCTGCCTGGGTCACCAGATCATGGGCCTGGCCGTCGGCGCCAAGACGCTCAAGATGAAGACCGGCCACCACGGCGCCAACCACCCGGTCAAGGACCTGCAGGACGGCCGCGTGGTCATCACCTCGCAGAACCACGGTTTTGCGGTGGACCCGGCGTCGCTGCCGGCCAACGCACGCGTGACGCACGTCTCGCTGTTCGACGGCACGCTGCAGGGCTTCGACTTGACCGACCGCCCGGCGTTCTGCTTCCAGGGCCACCCGGAAGCCTCGCCCGGCCCGCACGACATCGGCTACCTGTTCGACCGCTTCACGGCGGCGATGGCCGAGCGCAAGCAGTAACCGTAACGGCAAACTAGACCGCGTCGCCATGAATGCCTTCATGCTCGCCCACTTCGGCGTCACCGAGTTCTGGACCTTCCTGCTCGGCACGATCTTCATCGTGCTGCTGCCGGGGCCGAACTCGATGTACGTGCTGTCGGTGGCAGCCCGCCGCGGCGTGCGCGCGGGCTACCAGGGCGCCTGCGGCGTGTTCGTGGGCGATGCCATCCTGATGGTGCTGTCGGCGGCGGGCGTGGCTTCGCTGCTCAAGGCCAGCCCGGCGCTGTTCTACGTCGTCAAGTACATCGGCGCGGCGTACCTGGCGTGGATCGGCCTGCAGATGCTGCGCGGCGCAGTGCGCAACTGGCGTGCGCGCCAGCAGGGCGAGTCTGTGGAGCAGAACGCGGCCCCGGCCGACGAATCGCATCCGTTCAAGAAGGCGCTGATCATCAGCCTGCTGAACCCGAAGGCGATCCTGTTCTTCATCTCGTTCTTCATCCAGTTCGTCGATCCGCACTTCGCGTTGCCGGTGGTGTCATTCGTCGTGCTGGGGCTGGTCTGCCAGGTCTGCAGCTTCCTGTACCTGACCACCATCATCTTCGTGGGCGCGCGGCTGGCCGCGGCGTTCCGCGCGCGACGACGCCTGTCTGCCGGTATGAGCAGCGGTGTCGGCGCCATGTTTATCGGCTTTTCCGCCAAGCTGGCGACGGCCACACTGAATTAATCGAATCGAGCGGGTTATGCCAAAACGTACAGATATCAAAACCATCCTGATCATCGGCGCGGGTCCGATCATCATCGGCCAGGCGTGTGAATTCGATTACTCCGGCGCGCAGGCTTGCAAGGCGCTCCGTGAAGAAGGCTTCAAGGTGGTCCTGGTCAACAGCAACCCGGCCACGATCATGACCGACCCCAACACGGCCGATGTGACCTACATCGAGCCGATCACGTGGGAAGTCGTCGAGCGCATCATCGCCAAGGAACGCCCCGACGCGATCCTGCCGACGATGGGCGGCCAGACCGCGCTGAACTGCGCGCTGGACCTGCATCGCCACGGCGTGCTGAAGAAGTACAACGTCGAGCTGATCGGCGCATCGCCCGAGGCCATCGACAAGGCGGAAGACCGCCAGAAGTTCAAGGACGCGATGACCAAGATCGGTCTGGGTTCGGCCAAGTCGGGCATCGCGCATTCGATGGACGAAGCCGTGGCTGTGCAGTCGCAGATCGCCAAGGAAACCGGCACGAGCGGCTACCCGATCGTGATCCGTCCGTCGTTCACGCTGGGCGGCACGGGCGGCGGCATCGCCTACAACCGCGAAGAATTCGAAGAGATCTGCAAGCGCGGTCTCGACCTCTCGCCGACCAACGAGCTGCTGATCGAAGAATCGCTGCTCGGTTGGAAGGAGTACGAGATGGAAGTCGTGCGCGACAAGGCCGACAACTGCATCATCGTCTGCTCGATCGAGAACCTGGACCCGATGGGCATCCATACCGGTGACTCCATCACCGTGGCGCCGGCACAGACGCTGACCGACAAGGAATACCAGATCCTGCGTAACGCCTCGCTGGCTGTGTTGCGCGAGATCGGCGTGGATACCGGCGGCTCGAACGTGCAGTTCTCGATCAATCCGCAGGATGGCCGGATGATCGTGATCGAGATGAACCCGCGTGTGTCGCGTTCGTCGGCGCTGGCGTCGAAGGCCACCGGTTTCCCGATCGCCAAGGTCGCGGCCAAGCTGGCCGTGGGCTACACGCTGGACGAGCTGAAGAACGAGATCACCGGCGGCGCGACGCCGGCGTCGTTCGAGCCGTCGATCGACTACGTGGTCACCAAGGTGCCGCGTTTCGCGTTCGAGAAATTCCCGCAGGCCGACAGCCACCTGACCACGCAGATGAAGTCGGTCGGTGAGGTGATGGCCATGGGCCGGACGTTCCAGGAGTCGTTCCAGAAGGCGCTGCGTGGCCTGGAAGTCGGCGTGGACGGCCTGGACGAAAAGTCCACCGACCGCGACGAGATCATCGAAGAGATCGGCGAAGCCGGTCCGGATCGCATCTGGTATCTGGGCGACGCATTCCGCCTGGGCCTGTCGATCGACGAGGTTTATGCCGAGACGTCCGTTGATCCGTGGTTCCTGGCGCAGATCGAAGACATCGTCAAGACGGAAGCACTGGTGAAGTCCCGCACGCTGGAAAGCCTGTCGGCTGCCGAGCTGCGTCTGCTCAAGCAGAAGGGTTTCTCCGACCGCCGCCTTGCCAAGCTCACCAAGACGACAGCCAAGGCCGTGCGCGAGAAGCGTATCGCCGAGAAGGTACGTCCGGTCTACAAACGTGTCGACACGTGCGCCGCTGAATTCGCGACAAACACGGCATACCTGTACTCCACGTACGAAGCCGAGCACGGCGAGTGCGAAGCCGAGCCGACCAGCAACAAGAAGATCATGGTCCTGGGCGGCGGCCCGAACCGGATCGGCCAAGGTATCGAGTTCGACTACTGCTGCGTGCACGCCGCGCTGGCGCTGCGCGAAGACGGGTACGAGACCATCATGGTCAACTGCAACCCGGAAACCGTTTCGACCGACTACGACACGTCCGACCGCCTGTACTTCGAGCCGGTGACGCTGGAAGACGTGCTCGAAATCGTTGACAAGGAAAAGCCGGTCGGCGTGATCGTGCAATACGGCGGCCAGACGCCGCTGAAGCTCGCGCTGGATCTGGAAGCCAACGGCGTGCCCATCATCGGCACGTCGCCGGACATGATCGACGCGGCCGAAGACCGTGAGCGCTTCCAGAAGCTGCTGCACGCGCTGGGACTGCGCCAGCCGCCCAACCGCACCGCGCGTGCCGAAGACGAAGCCCTCAAGCTGGCCGAAGAAATCGGCTACCCGCTGGTGGTGCGTCCGTCGTACGTGCTGGGTGGCCGCGCGATGGAAATCGTGCACGAGCCGCGCGACCTCGAGCGCTACATGCGCGAAGCCGTGAAGGTGTCGAACGACAGCCCCGTGCTGCTCGACCGATTCCTGAACGATGCCATTGAATGCGACGTGGATTGCCTTTCCGACGGCAAGCGCGTGTTCATCGGCGGCGTGATGGAGCACATCGAACAGGCCGGCGTGCACTCGGGCGACTCGGCTTGTTCGCTGCCGCCGTACTCGCTGTCGCAGGCGACCGTCGACGAGCTCAAGCGCCAGACCGCCGCGATGGCCAAGGCGCTGAACGTGGTCGGCCTGATGAACGTGCAGTTTGCGATCCAGCAGAAGGGCGGCGAAGACATCGTCTACGTGCTGGAAGTGAACCCGCGTGCTTCGCGTACGGTGCCGTACGTTTCGAAGGCGACCGGTATTCCGCTGGCGAAGGTTGCGGCTCGCTGCATGGCTGGCCAGTCGCTGGATTCGCAAGGCGTCGAGACGGAAGTCGTGCCGGCGTACTACAGCGTCAAGGAGGCTGTGTTCCCGTTCAACAAGTTCCCGGGGGTCGACCCGGTGCTCGGACCGGAAATGCGCTCCACCGGCGAAGTGATGGGCGTTGGCAAGACCTTTGGCGAGGCGCTCTTCAAGAGCCAGCTGGCTGCCGGTTCGCGCCTGCCCGAGAAGGGTACCGTGCTGATGACGGTCAAGGACAGCGACAAGCCGCAAGCCGTGGAAGTGGCCCGTGCGCTGCATACGCTGGGCTACCCGATCGTGGCAACGCGCGGTACGGCCTCGGCCATTGAAGCTGCGGGCATTCCGGTGCGCGTGGTGAACAAGGTGAAGGACGGCCGTCCGCACATTGTCGACATGATCAAGAACAGCGAGATCGCGCTCGTCTTCACGACCGTCGACGAGACGCGTGCCGCAATCGCTGACTCGCGCTCGATCCGCCAGGCTGCATTGGCGCAGCGTGTCACGTACTACACGACCATCGCCGGTGCGCGTGCCGCGGTGGAAGGTCTGAAGCACATGCAGCACCTCGATGTGTATGACCTGCAGGGCCTGCACGCGACCCTGTAAGTAAGCCCATCGTCAGGGCCCGCGACGCGGCATAGCGTCGCGGCGACCGCCCGGAGAGGGGGCAGTTGCCGCCTCCGGACGGTTCGCCTAAACTAGAGCGTCCGTGTCAAAACAACGACAGCCGCCGTCAGGCGGGTGTGCGCTACGCGCCCTCCCGCTTCGCAGCGGCTGATTTTTTTGTGATTCTGAAAGACTTACGATGAGCACCATTCCGATTACCAAGCGCGGTGCCGAGATGCTGAAAGACGAACTCCAACGTCTGAAGACCAAGGAGCGTCCGGCCGTCGTCAACGCTATCGCCGAGGCGCGTGCCCAGGGCGATCTGTCCGAAAACGCCGACTATGATGCCGCCAAGGAGCGCCAGGGCTTCATCGAAGGCCGCATCCAGGAAATCGAAAGCAAGTTGTCGGCTGCACAGATCATCGATCCGGCTTCGCTCGATGCTGAAGGCCGTGTGGTCTTTGGCGCCACCATCGACCTGGAAGACCTGGATTCGGGCAAGCCTGTTACGTACCAGATCGTCGGCGATGACGAAGCCGATATCGAGATCGGCAAGATCTCGATCAGCTCGCCGATCGCCCGTGCGTTGATCGGCAAGTTGGAAGGCGACGTCGCCACCGTGGTCGCCCCGGGCGGCGAGCGCGAGTACGAAGTCCTGGCCGTCAAGTACCTCTAACCCGATCCGAGACAGCCGCCATGCCGCAGCGCTTCTTCCAGTTGCTTGCCACGGTATGGTGCGGTTCGCTCTGGACCATCGGTTACATCGTCGCGCCGACGCTGTTCGCGATGCTGGGAGATCGCCAGTTGGCCGGCTCCATTGCCGGTCGGTTGTTTCATGCGGAAGCGTGGATCGGCCTGGCGGCCGGGTGCTTGCTGTTGCTGGCTGCCACGGCGCTAGTGCGCCGCGGTGAGGCCGGTTACCGGCGGCTGCGCTGGCTCGTGCTGGCGATGCTGCTGTGCGTGCTGGTGGGCTATTTCGGCCTCCAGCCATTCATGGCTTCACTGCGCGAACAGGCCGATGCACTCGGCATGGCGGTGGGAGATTCGCCTTACCGCGCACAGTTCGGCATGCTGCACGGTGTATCGAGCGTGTTCTATCTGCTGCAGAGTCTGTTGGGGTTGGCGCTGATCTGGAAGGCAGCCGATGTTCGACAAGCCGCCTGAAGGCCAAAAAAAGACCGGCTGAAAAGCCGGTCGTTTTGTGTGCAGCCCCGAATTGGATCAGGACAGCGCCTTCTTTTTCTGGCTGGTTTGACGCGGCTTGGCGCGCTTGACGTTGCCGCCGGCCGTGACACGTTCGTTGCCGAGCACGCTCAGGCGGACGGGCTTCGGGCGGCGTGCGCTGTTCGGGTTCGGCTTGCGCACGGTGACCGAGCGCGGACCGGCGCCCACGGTCGTCTTGCGCGGCGGCTTGAGATCGCGCGGCTGGTTTTCCTTCAGGTACGCCGGGCCTTCGCGCCAGATCACCAGCAGCTTGCCGATGTGCTGTACGGGGGCGGCTTGCAGGCGGGCGCAGATGGTGTCGTAGAGTTCGATGCGTGCTTCGCGGTCATCGCCGAAGACGCGAATCTTGATCAGCCCGTGTGCCGCCAGCGAGCGGTCGATTTCGGCCAGAACGGCCTTGGTCAGACCCTCCGCACCGATGATGACGACCGGGTTCAACGCGTGCGCTTCGGAGCGCAGTTCCGATCGTTGGGCAGGGGTGAGGATAAGGGCGGGCATAAATAAGCGCGGGATCGCGCAAAGAGACAAACGGCGCGTATTATCCGCCAAAACCAGTCCTGGCCGCCATGTTTGGCGCTACATTCGGGCGAAATTGCAACCAATTCGATGGCAAAGAACAAGTTTAACCAGTCGTGGCTGCACGACCATATCAACGATCCGTACGTCAAGCTGGCGCAGCGCGAAGGCTATCGCGCACGTGCCGCCTACAAGCTCAAAGAGATCGACGAGCAGGACAAGTTGATCAAGCCGGGCCAGGTCATCGTTGACCTGGGTGCCGCGCCGGGCAGTTGGAGCCAGTACGTGCGCAACAAGCTGGCGGCCTCGCCGCGTGCCAAGGATGGACGTATCGACGGCGCGATCGTCGCCATCGACATCCTGCCGATGGAAGCCATCGCCGACGTTACCTTCATCCAGGGTGACTTCCGCGAGGACGAGGTATTCCGGCAACTGGAAGAAATCGTGCTGGAAGTCAGCGGTGGCGGCAAAGTGGACCTTGTTTTGTCCGATATGGCCCCCAATCTCTCAGGTGTGGCGTCGGCAGACGCCGCGCGCATGGAGCACATCGCCGAGCTGGCAGTGGAATTTGCCATGGCGCACCTGAAACCTGAAGGCGCGCTGCTGATCAAATGTTTCCACGGCAGCGGCTATAGTCAGATCGTCGAGATGTTCAAGCGTCATTTCAAGATCGTGGCGCCGCGCAAGCCGAAAGCCTCCCGTGGCAAATCGTCCGAGACATTCTTGTTGGGCCGCCAGCTCAAGCATCCGGGCTGACGGACGATACTCAAGAAGGGGCCCCTCGGCTGGCACGGTGGTTCGTTGGTCTTGCGGGCAATCAACCCGCGGCGGTGTCCGTGCATTACAATGCCAAGCATCCCGTCAAGGCATTTCTAAAGGAGTCTCGCCTTGAATAACAACTGGTTTCAGAAGGCGGCCATCTGGCTGGTGATTGCCTTGGTGCTGTTCACCGTCTTCAAGCAGTTCGACAAGCCCCGCGCCCAAGAGGGTGTGACGTACTCGCAATTCATGGACGATGCGAAGGCCGGCAAGGTCAAGCGTGTTGAAGTCCAGGGGCGCAACCTGCTGGTCACGCCCAACGAAGGCACGAAGTATTCCATCGTCTCGCCGGGCGACATCTGGATGGTCGGCGACCTGATGAAGTACGGCGTGCAGGTGACCGGCAAGGCGGAAGAAGAGCAGAGTGTGCTGCTGACGGTGCTTGGTTACCTCGGCCCGACGCTGCTGATCATCGTGTTCTGGTTCTACATGATGCGGCAGATGCAGGGCGGCGGGAAAGGCGGCGCCTTCTCGTTCGGCAAATCGCGCGCGCGCCTGATCGACGAGAACAACAACACCGTCACGTTTGCTGACGTGGCTGGCTGTGACGAATCGAAGGAAGAAGTCGTCGAACTGGTCGACTTCCTGAAAGATCCTCAGAAATTCCAGAAGCTGGGCGGGCGCATCCCGCGTGGCGTGCTGCTGGTGGGCCCTCCGGGTACCGGTAAGACGCTGCTGGCACGCGCCATCGCTGGTGAGGCCAAGGTGCCGTTCTTCAGCATCTCCGGCTCGGACTTCGTTGAAATGTTCGTCGGCGTGGGCGCGGCCCGCGTGCGCGACATGTTCGAGAACGCCAAGAAGCAGGCGCCGTGCATCGTCTTCATCGACGAAATCGACGCAGTCGGGCGCCACCGTGGCGCCGGCATGGGCGGCGGCAACGACGAGCGCGAGCAGACCCTGAACCAGATGCTGGTCGAGATGGACGGCTTCGAGGCCAACTCGGGCGTTATCGTGATCGCCGCGACCAACCGTGCCGACGTGCTCGACAAGGCGCTGCTGCGTCCGGGCCGCTTCGACCGCCAGGTCTACGTGGGCCTGCCGGACATCCGCGGCCGCGAGCAGATCCTGAAGGTGCACATGCGCAAGGTGCCGATCGGCAACGACGTCGATGCGTCGGTGCTGGCGCGCGGCACGCCGGGCTTCTCGGGTGCCGACCTGGCCAACCTGGTCAACGAGGCTGCACTGTTTGCCGCCCGCCGCAACAAGCGCGTGGTCGACATGCAGGATTTCGAAGACGCGAAGGACAAGATCTACATGGGTCCGGAGCGCAAGTCGGCCGTGATCCGCGAAGAAGAGCGCAAGGCCACGGCATACCACGAGTCGGGCCATGCGGTGGTCGCCAAGCTGCTGCCGAAGGCCGACCCGGTGCACAAGGTCACGATCATGCCGCGCGGCTGGGCCGGTGGCCTGACCTGGCAGCTGCCGGAGCATGACAAGCACTACGCCTACAAGGACACGATGCTCGAAGAGATCGCCATCCTGTTCGGCGGCCGTGCTGCGGAAGAGGTGTTCCTGGGTGCGATGAGCACCGGTGCTTCCAATGACTTCGAGCGCGCCACCAAGATGGCCCGCGACATGGTGACGCGCTACGGCATGAGCGATTCGCTCGGCACCATGGTCTACGTCGATACCGAACAGGACGGTTTCTTCGGCCGCATGGCGTCGAAGACGGTGTCCGAAGCCACGCAGCAGAAGGTCGATGCGGAAATCCGCCGCATCGTCGACGAGCAATACACGCTGGCCAAGGGCCTGCTGGAAGAGAATCGCGACAAGGTCGAGGCGATGACCGCCGCGCTGCTCGAGTGGGAAACCATCGATGCCGACCAGGTCAACGACATCATGGACGGCAAGCCGCCGCGTCCGCCGCGCTACGGTTCGAGCGGTGGTGGCAGCACGCCGCCCAACGGTGGCACGCCGGCTGGCGTGACGCCGGGCAATGTGCCCGCCACGGCCTGATGCTTGAATGATGGGGTCGTCCGCGAGGACGACGCAGGAGAGCCGGTGCACGCGCACCGGCTTTTTTGTTGGCGCCATTTTCTGGCATGCTTCGGGCGCTGCATTCGGATTTACGTACCTTGTCTGCTTCCATTCCGACCACGACGCACTTTCAGTGCGGCCGCTTTCGCTACGCACGTGACCGGCGCCCGCTGGTGATGGGTATCCTCAACGTCACGCCCGATTCGTTTTCCGATGGCGGCCAGCATGCCACGCGCGACGCCGCGCTGCGCCATGCCGAGCTGCTGATCGCCGAGGGCGTCGACATCATCGACATTGGCGGCGAGTCGAGCCGGCCGGGTGCCGAGCCGCTGAGCCTGCAGGCAGAGCTGGACCGCGTCATGCCGATCGTCGAGGCGCTGCGCGAGTGCGGTCAGCCGCTCTCCATCGACACCTACAAGCCCGAGGTGATGCGCGCCTCGCTTGAGGCAGGTGCTGACCTGATCAACGACATCTGGGGCTTCCGTCGCCCCGGTGCGATCGAGGCGGTGACCAAGGGCGATGCTGGCCTGTGCGTGATGCACATGCAGCGCGACCCGGAAACCATGCAGGAGGCGCCCAGCTACACCGACCTGATGTCGGAAGTGGAAGCGTTCCTGCGGGCGCAGGCCGAAGCGTTGCTGGCGGCAGGCGTCGCGGCCGAACGGATTTCGCTGGACCCAGGATTTGGCTTCGGCAAGACGCCGGATCACAATCTCACCATGCTCAACCGCCTGGAGTGCTTCGAGCGGATTGGGCTGCCGCTGCTGGTGGGGCTGTCGCGCAAATCGACGCTGGGCGCGGTGCTGGGCGGCAAGCCGCCGGCCGAGCGTGTCACGGCGAGCGTGGCGGCAGCGTTGCTGGCGGCGGAGCGGGGCGCCTTCATCGTGCGGGTGCATGATGTGCAGCCGACCGTCGAGGCCATCCAGCTCTGGTGGGCGATGTGCCATGAGCGCGTCGATCCGCCGCTCGCCTGACGCCCGTGCCGGCCTTGCGCGATCAGGGTCAAGCAAACAGATGATTGTCCGGCTGCGGCCGGCGCTTTACAAACGGAAGACCATCCTCTTCAGGAGAGACACGTAATGTCCAGGAAGTATTTCGGCACCGACGGCATCCGTGGCCGTGTGGGCGAGAGCCCGATCACCCCGGACTTCGTGCTGCGGCTCGGCTATGCGGCGGGCCGCGTGCTGGCGCATGGCGGCGAGGCGCACGGGCATGGCCGCCCGACCGTGCTGATCGGCAAGGACACGCGCCTGTCGGGCTACATGCTGGAAGCCGCGCTCGAGGCGGGCTTTACCGCCGCCGGCGTCGATGTGTTGATGAGTGGTCCGTTGCCGACCCCCGGCGTGGCGTACCTCACGCGCGCGCTGCGCCTGTCCGCCGGCGTGGTGATTTCGGCTTCGCACAACCCGTACCACGACAACGGCATCAAGTTCTTCTCCGCCACTGGCGACAAGCTGCCGGACCAAACCGAGTTGCAGATCGAGGCCGAGCTGGAAAAGCCGATGGTGTACGCGGCCTCCGACGCACTGGGCCGTGCCCGCCGCATCGACGATGCCGCCGGCCGCTACATCGAGTTCTGCAAGAGCACGTTCCCGAGCGACCTGAACCTGTTCGACATGAAGATCGTGCTGGACAGCGCGCACGGCGCGGCCTATCACATCGCGCCTCACGTCTTCCACGAACTGGGCGCCGATGTGATTTCGATCGGCAACCAGCCGAACGGTCGCAACATCAACGACGGCTACGGCGCCACCGCGCCCGCCAAGCTGGTTGAGGCGACCCGCGAGCACAACGCCGACATCGGCCTGGCCTTCGATGGCGATGCCGACCGCCTGCAGGTGGTCGACAAAAACGGCCGCCTCTACAACGGCGACGAGCTGCTCTACGTGATGGTGCAAGCGCGCCGCGCGGCCGGCCAGACGGTCCAGGGCGCTGTCGGTACGCTGATGACCAACCTCGCGGTGGAGCTGGCCCTCAAGGCACAGGGCGTCGACTTCGTGCGCGCCAAGGTCGGTGACCGCTACGTGCTGGAAGAGCTCAAGAAGAAGGGCTGGCTGCTGGGCGGCGAGGGCTCGGGCCACCTGCTGTGCCTGGACAAGCACAGCACCGGTGACGGCATCATCTCGGCGCTGCAGGTGCTGGCGGCACTGCGCCGCAGCGGCCAGACGCTGGAGCAGATGCTGGACGGCGTGCACCTGTTCCCGCAAAAGCTGATCAACGTGCGGGTGGCGAAGGGCTTCGACTGGAAGTCGCATGCCGGCCTGCAGGCTGCGCTCAAGGTGAGCGAGGCGGAACTCGACGGCAAGGGGCGCGTGCTGATCCGCCCGTCGGGGACGGAGCCGGTGGTGCGTGTGATGGTTGAGGCACAGGATGCCGAGCTCGCTGCGCGACATGCCGAACGGCTTGCCGCCACGATCCAGTAGGGTTGGCGGCTGATGCGTAACAAAGCGGCGGAAACGCCGCTTTTTTTGTGCATAACAGCCGACATTATGGCGTCCTGAGTGCGCTAGAAGAAGTTTTTGTGTTGTCACGGAACTGTCATCTTCGAGACCTAAAGTTCGGGTGTCAAAAATTTGTCATCGCTCAACCGCTCCTCTGGAGGACACATGAAACTGGTCAAGACCGCGATCGCGGGCGTTGTTTCGCTGGCTATCGCTGGTGTTGCGTTTGCAGCCGACATCACCGGCGCTGGCGCGACCTTCCCGGCACCCGTCTACAACAAGTGGGCCGACGCCTATCAGAAGGCTACCGGCACCAAGGTGAACTACCAAGGTATCGGCTCGTCGGGTGGCATCAAGCAGATCACCGCCAAGACCGTCGACTTCGGCGCATCGGACATGCCGCTGAAGGACGACGAACTGAGCAAGGGCGGCCTGATGCAGTTCCCGACCGTGATCGGCGGCGTGGTGCCGGTGATCAACCTGCCGGGCGTGAAGGCTGGCGAGCTGATGCTGAACGGCCAAGTGCTGGGCGACATCTACCTGGGCAAGGTCAAGAAGTGGAACGACCCGGCCATCGCCAAGCTGAACCCGAAGGCCAAGCTGCCGGACCAGGACATCCTGGTGGTGCGCCGTGCTGACGGTTCGGGCACGTCCTTCATCTTCACGAACTACCTGTCGAAGGTGAACGCCGAGTGGAAGGGCAAGGTTGGTGAAGGCACGACCGTGAACTGGCCGACCGGCACGGGCGGCAAGGGCAACGAAGGCGTGGCTGCATTCGTGCAGCGTCTGGGCGGCGCGATCGGCTACGTCGAGTACGCCTACGCCAAGCAGAACCACATGACCCACATCAATCTGCAGAACGCTTCGGGTGCCGTGGTGCAGCCGACCAGCGAAGCCTTCAAGGCCGCCGCTGCCGGTGCCGACTGGAACAAATCGTTCTACCAGATCCTGACCAACCAGCCGGGCAAGGACGCATGGCCGATCGCCGGCGCCACCTTCATCCTGCTGCACAAGACCCAGGAAAAGCCGGTGCAAGGCACCGAAGTCCTGAAGTTCTTCGACTGGGCCTACAAGAACGGCGGCAAGGACGCCAGCAACCTGGACTACGTGCCGCTGCCGGATCCGGTGCTGAACCAGATCCGCGCGACCTGGAAGTCGAACGTGAAGGATGCATCGGGCAAGGCGATCTACAACTGATCGTCGCTTGATGCAGGTGCGGGCGGCGGATCCTGGATCAGGCCGCCCGCGCTTTTTGAAGACTGACTCGACGGCTGACTGGTTTCCCTATGGCCACGCTTTCCGATTCCTCCGGCGTTCGCGCCCCAAGCCGCACTGGCGACTTGCTGTTCGGCGGTCTGACCCGCTTTGCTGCAATCGTCACGCTCCTGCTGCTGGGCGGCATCATCGTCTCGCTGATCATCAGCGCCTGGCCCTCGCTCCAGAAGTTCGGCCTGTCGTTCCTGTGGAATTCGGAGTGGGATCCGCCCGCCGATATATTCGGTGCCCTGGTGCCGATCTACGGCACGCTGGTCACCTCGCTGATCGCACTCATCATTGCGGTGCCGGTCAGCTTTGGCATTGCCCTGTTTCTCACTGAGCTGTCGCCGGCCTGGCTGCGCCGACCGCTTGGTACCGCCATCGAGCTGCTCGCTGCCGTGCCGTCCATCGTCTACGGCATGTGGGGCTTGCTCGTGTTTGCGCCGATCTTCGGTGAATACTTTCAAAAGCCGCTGGCCGCGACCATCGGCAAGATCCCGTTCGTGGGCGCGCTGTTCCAGGGCGCGCCGATCGGCATCGGCCTGCTGTGCGCCGGGGTGATCCTGGCGATCATGATCATCCCGTACATCTCGGCGGTGATGCGCGACGTGTTCGAGATCACGCCGACGCTGCTCAAGGAATCCGCCTACGGCGTGGGCTGCACGACGTGGGAAGTGATGTGGAACGTGGTGCTGCCATACACCAAGGCCGGTGTGGTCGGTGGTGTGATGCTGGGCCTGGGCCGCGCGCTGGGCGAGACCATGGCCGTCACCTTCGTGATCGGCAACACCAACCTGCTCTCGGACGTGTCGCTGTTCTCGCCGGGCAACAGCATTACGTCTGCGCTGGCAAACGAATTTGCCGAAGCCGGGCAGGGCCTGCATACCGCCGCGCTGATGGAGCTGGGCCTGATCCTGTTCGTCATCACGTTCTTCGTGCTGGCTGCATCCAAGCTGTTGCTGCTGCGCCTGCAGAAGGGTGAGGGTCAAAAGTGAACCAACGTCAGTCGCCCGACGCCATGAGACCTAATACCATGCGTACGCAATCGATTCCTGCCGTCCGCGCCGATTCCGAACAGACCAAATCGCGCCTGCAGGCTCGTCGCCGCAACGTCAACCGCCTTGCGCTGACGCTGTCGCTCGCCGCCATGGGCTTCGGCCTGGTGTGGCTGGCGTGGATCCTGTGGACCACGCTCACGCTGGGCATCGGCGGTCTGTCGCTGTCGCTCTTCACAGAGATGACGCCGCCTGCGAACACGCCGGGGGGCGGTCTGGCTAACGCCATTGCCGGCTCGTTCCTGCTGGTGGGCCTGGCCACGCTGATCGGCACGCCGCTGGGCATCCTGGCCGGCATCTACTTGGCCGAGTACGGCAAGACCTCGCCGCTCGCGAGCACCACGCGCTTCATCAACGACATCCTGCTGTCGGCGCCGTCCATCGTGATCGGCCTGTTCGTCTACGCCATCGTGGTGGCCCGCGTGCAGCACTTCTCGGGCGTCGCGGGTGTGGTTGCGCTGGCGCTGCTGCAGATTCCGATCGTGGTGCGCACCACCGAGAACATGCTGAACCTGGTGCCCAACGCGATGCGTGAAGCGGCCATGGCACTCGGCACGCCCAAGTGGAAGATGGTGCTGTCGATCACGCTCAAAGCCTCGTATGCGGGTGTGATCACCGGTGTGCTGCTGGCCATCGCGCGCATTGCCGGCGAGACCGCACCGCTGCTCTTCACCGCGCTGAACAACCAGTTCTGGAGCCTGGATCTGAATCAGCCGATCGCCACGTTGCCAACCGTGATCTTCAAGTTTGCGATGCAGCCGGATACCCATCTGCAGCAATTGGCTTGGGCCGGCGTCTTCCTAATTACGCTGGGTGTGCTGGGGCTGAATGTCCTCGCGCGTGCCTTGTTCACCAGAAAATGATCATGACTGCTACGTCTCTCGACATCCGCGTGCAAAGCCCGAAGATCGATGTGCGCGATCTGAACTTCTACTACGGCAAGTTCCACGCGCTGAAGAACATCACGCTGCAGATTCCGGAGAAGCAGGTGACGGCCTTCATCGGCCCGTCGGGCTGCGGCAAGTCGACGCTGCTGCGCACCTTCAACAAGATGTACGCGCTGTACCCCGAGCAGCGCGCTGAAGGTGCGATCAACATGGACGGCGAGAACCTGCTGACGTCGAACATGGACATCGCCCTGCTGCGCGCCAAGGTGGGCATGGTGTTCCAGAAGCCGACGCCGTTCCCGATGTCGATCTACGACAACATCGCGTTTGGCGTGAAGCTGTTCGAGCGCCTGTCGCGCTCCGAGATGGACGACCGGGTGGAATGGGCGCTGACCAAGGCGGCGCTGTGGGGCGAAGTGAAGGACAAGCTCAACCAGTCTGGCTACGGCCTGTCGGGCGGTCAGCAGCAGCGTCTGTGCATCGCGCGCGGCATCGCCATCCGTCCGGAAGTGCTGCTGCTGGACGAGCCGTGCTCCGCGCTGGACCCGATTTCCACCGGCAAGATCGAAGAGCTGATCGCCGAGCTGAAGGACGATTACACGGTTGTCATCGTCACGCATAACATGCAACAGGCGGCGCGCTGTTCCGACTACACCGCCTACATGTACCTGGGCGATCTGATCGAATTCGGCGAGACCGAAAAGATCTTCATCAAGCCCCGCCGCAAAGAGACGGAAGACTACATTACCGGCCGCTTCGGCTGATTGGCGCAACGCACTGAAGCGACAAGGAGAAAGCGATGTCCGATAAACATCTGTCGACGCAATTCGATACCGACCTGACCTCGATCAGCACCAAGGTGCTGCAGATGGGCGGCCTGGTGGAAGCGCAGATCGCGCGTGCCATGCGCGCGCTGGCCAACTTCGACGCCGAGCTGTGCGACCAGGTACTGGCCGTGGAGCTGGAAGTCAACGCGCTGGAAATCGAGATCGACGGCGACTGCAACAACATCATCGCGCGCCGCCAGCCGACCGCGCGTGACCTGCGTCTGGTGATGGCGATCTCGAAGACGATCACCAACCTGGAGCGCGCCGGCGACGAGGCCGAGAAGATCGCCAAGCGCACCAAGCGGCTCATGCAGGATCCGCTGGCCCACTCGCTCAACTACGCCGACGTGAAGCGCTCGGGCGAGATGGCCGCCACCATCCTGCGCCATGCGCTGGACGCGTTCGCCCGCCTGGACACCGTTGAAGCCGTGTCGATCCTGAAGGAAGACAAGGCCATCGACGAGGAATTCCGCGGCTTCATGCGCGAGCTGATCACCTACATGATGGAGAACCCGCGCACCATCTCGGTGGCGCTGGACCTGCTCTTCATTGCCAAGGCCATCGAGCGGATCGGCGACCACGCCAAGAACATCGCTGAATTCATCATCTACATCGTCAAGGGAACCGACGTCCGGCACGCTTCGCGCGAGGCGCTGGAGCGCGAGATTCTCGGCGAATAACCAGCAAGGACTGGAGACGTGAGCATGCCGAGCAGCATTCTGGTAGTGGAAGACGAGCCGGCGATCGCCGAGCTGATCGCCGTCAACCTGCAGCACGCGGGTCACTACCCGATTCGCGCCTACAACGCTGAACAAGCACTTTCGCTGATGAGCGATGTGCTGCCCGACCTCGTCCTGCTGGACTGGATGCTGCCCGGCAAGTCGGGCGTGATGTTCGCCAAGGAGCTGCGCGCCAACGAGCGCACGCGCCAGATCCCGATCATCATGCTGACCGCCCGCAGCGAAGAGCAGGACAAGATCATGGGCCTGGACAGCGGCGCCGACGATTACGTCACCAAGCCGTTCTCGCCCAAGGAATTGCTGGCTCGCATCAAGGCCGTGCTGCGTCGCCGTGCGCCGCAGCTGACCGACGATGTGGTCGCCATCAACGGCCTCAAGCTGGACCCGGCCACGCACCGCGTGACTGCGCTGTCGACCGAAGCAGAAAACCCGATCAAGCTGGACCTGGGCCCGACCGAGTTTCGCCTGCTGCACTTCCTGATGACGCATCCGGAGCGCGTGCATAGCCGTTCGCAGCTGCTCGACCAGGTGTGGGGCGACCACGTATTCGTCGAAGAGCGCACCGTCGACGTGCACATCAAGCGCCTGCGCGCCGCGCTCGCCCCAGGCGGCTACAGCAACATGATCGAAACCGTGCGCGGCAGCGGCTACCGCCTGGCGCGCAACCCTGGCCAGTAACCCGGCATCGCCGTATCGATTCGTTAGGCACACCCCGCGTCCGTCATTGCGGGGCCTGTTCCGCCCCCGCAGGTCCAGCGCTTAGAATGCCCTTATGAATGTCTTCTGGACCCGCTTTGCCTTCACGCTCGCCCTCATGGGGGGAGTCGCTGGGGTGCTGTATGCCTTCGCCAACCACGTCGTTGCGCTGGCCGTGTTCAGCGCGATGCTGCTGGCGTTGCTGCTGTATTACGTCTACCAGATCCAACGTCTGTGGCGCGTGCTCGACTCGCCGGCCTATGGCGAGATCCCCAGCGCGCTTGGCCTGTGGGGCGAGGTCTACTACCGCCTGCACCGGCTGATGAAGGGCTGGCGCACCCAGGTGCTCCAGGTCGAGCAGCAGCACAGCCGCTTCATCCAGGCCATCCAGGCGTCTCCCAACGGCGTGCTGATGCTCGACGCCGAAGACCAGATCGAATGGTGCAACGCCGTCGCTGAAGAACACTTCGGCCTGTCCGCCAAGCGTGACCTGCGCCAACGCATTACCCACCTGATCCGCCGACCGGAGTTCGTGCGCTACCTGGCGCGCGGCGAGTTCGAGGAGCCGCTCACCATGCATGACGTGGGCCCCCACAAGCAAAGCATCGTCTCCGCCCAAGTCCTGCCATATGGCGAGGACCGCAAACTGCTGGTGTCGCAGGACATCACCAAGCTGGAGAACACCGAGGCGATGCGCCGCGACTTCGTCGCCAACGTCTCGCATGAGCTGAAGACGCCGCTGACGGTGCTCTCGGGCTTTCTGGAGACCGTGCGCGACCTCCCGCTGCCCGAGGAAGACAAGAAGCGCTACCTGGACATGATGCACGTACAGGCCATGCGCATGCAGCATCTGGTGGAAGACCTGCTGGCGCTGGCCACGCTCGAGGGCAACTCCGAGCCGCCGTCGGTCACGCCGGTGCCGATGCAGCGCATGATGCTGCAGCTCCAGCACGATATCGAGGCGCTCTCGGCCGGCCGTCACACGGTCAGCATGACGTGCGATGCGGCGGTGAGCGTGTGCGGGGCGGAGCTGGAGTTGCTGTCGGCATTCAGCAACCTGGCGTCCAATGCGGTGCGCTACACCCCCGATGGCGGCAGGATCAGCCTGGACTGGAGCGTGAAGGACGGTCACGGCGTGTTCTCCGTGACCGATACCGGCATCGGCATCGCGCCCGAGCACATTCCGCGCCTGACCGAGCGTTTCTATCGCGTCGACCGCAGCCGTTCGCGTGACACCGGCGGCACCGGGCTGGGGCTGGCCATCGTCAAGCACGTGCTGTCGCGACATGGCGCAGAGCTGCAGGTGACGAGCGAGCGCGGCAAGGGCAGCACCTTCAGCGCGAGCTTCCCGCCCGAGCGCACGGTCGTGCGCAGCGCACCCGTTTCCGACGTCGAACGCGCAGCCTGATCGGCGTCGCCCAAACAAAAAGCGCACGCCAGGGAGCGTGCGCTTTTTGTTTTCCGAGTCAGGCGTGGTCAGCCCGCCTGGATCTCCGCTGCAAGTTTGGCCGTGGCTTCTGCCGCGGTTGCCGCTGCCACCGCGGCGGCTGTCTCCGCCGCTGCCGCGGCTTGCGGCGAGAAGTGGTTCAGCAGATCCATCTGGCTCACGCGCACGTGCTTGGCGCGGGTCTGGCGCCGCGTGTACGAACCATCGTCCTGCATCACCCAGGCCGAGGTGTTGTCGCGCAGATGCACCTGCAGGCTCTCCTTGATGACGCGCGCCTTGAGCTTGCGGTCGAGCACCGGGAAGGCCACCTCCACGCGGCGGAACAGGTTGCGGTCCATCCAGTCGGCGCTCGACAGGTAGACGACTTCTTCGCCGCCAGCATGGAAGTAGTAGACGCGGTGGTGCTCCAGGAAGCGTCCGACGATCGAGCGCACGCTGATGTTCTCCGACAGCCCCGGCACGCCCGGCTTGAGCGCGCACACGCCGCGCACGATCAGGTCGATCTTCACGCCGGCGCGCGAGGCCTTGTACAGCTCCTCGATGATGGTCGGCTCGAGCAGCGCATTCATCTTGCCGATGATGCGCGCACGCCGGCCGCCGCGTGCCGCGCGCGCCTCGGCGCGGATGTGCTCGATCAGGTTGGCGTGCATGGTGAACGGCGAGTGCCACAGGTGGTGCAGCTTGACCTGCGCGCCGGTGCCGGTCAGCAGCTGGAACACGTGGTGCACGTCTTCGCAGATCTGCTCGTTGGTCGTCATCAGGCCGAAATCGGTGTAGAGGCGGGCGGTCTTGGGGTGATAGTTGCCGGTGCCCAGGTGTGCATAGCGGCGCAGGCTGACGGTCTTGCTCTTGCCACCCGTTGCCTCGCGGCGCACCACCAGCAGCATCTTGGCGTGGCACTTGTGGCCGACCACGCCGTACACCACGTGTGCGCCGGCCGATTCCAACTGGTCGGCCCAGTTGATGTTCGTTTCTTCGTCAAAGCGCGCCAGCAGCTCGACCACCACGGTCACTTCCTTGCCGTTGCGCGCGGCCTTGATCAGCGCTTCCATCACCGGCGACTCATTGCCGGTGCGGTATACGGTCTGCTTGATGGCGACCACGTCAGGATCGCGCGCGGCCTGCTGCAACAGCTCCAGCACGGGCGTGAAGCTCTCGTACGGATGGTGCAGCAGGATGTCGCCCTGGCGAATCGCATCGAAAACGTTGGCGCTGGCGCTGATGGCCTTGACCGCAGCGGGCGTGTGCGGCGGATATTTCAGCACCGGCCGGTCGACCAGGTCGGGCACCTGCAGCAGGCGCACCAGGTTCACCGGCCCCTGCACGCGATAGCAGTCGGCTTCGGTCAGGCCAAACTCTTCGAGCAGCCGGCGCGCCAGGGCCGGCGACGTATCGTGCGCGATCTCCAGCCGGACCGCGTCACCAAAGTGACGCGTCGACAGTTCGCCCTGCAGCGCCTCGCGCAGGTCGGTGATTTCGTCTTCCGACACGAACAGGTCGGAGTTGCGCGTGACGCGGAACTGGTAGCAGCCGTGCACGTCGATCTGCGGAAACAGCTCGTGCACAAAACCCTGCATGAACGACGACAGCAGCACAAAGCCGTACGGGTACCCCGACAGCTCCGGTGGCATCTGCACCAGGCGGGGCAGGGCGCGCGGCGCCTGCACGATGGCCAACTCCGCCTCGCGGCCGAACGCATCCTTGCCCGAAAGCTCGATGATGAAGTTCAGGCTCTTGTTGAGCACGCGCGGGAAGGGGTGCGCCGGGTCCAGTGCCATCGGCGTCAGGATCGGCACCAGCTCGCGCTGGAAGAAGCCACGGCACCACGCGCGCTGGGCGTCATTCCAGTTGGTGGTCATGTGGAAGAACACGCCTTCCTTCTCGAGCAGCGGCAGGATCTCGTCCTGCAGCATGGCATACTGTTGCGCCACAAGCTGCCGCACCCGCCCGGTCACCATGCTGAATGCCTGCTGGACCGACAAGCCATCGGGCGTGATGGCCGAAGGGTTGTCGCGCATCTGTTCCTTCAACCCTGCGATGCGGATCTCGAAGAACTCATCCAGATTGCTCGATACGATGCAGATGAACTTGAGCCGTTCCATGAGCGGAACGGCCGGATCGGCGGCCTGCGCGAGCACGCGTGCATTGAACTCGAGAATGCCGACTTCTCGATTGAGCAGGTCGCCGGTCGGCAATGTCGACATGGTAATTTCTTGCAAATGACGGTCCGGCCACTTTTTCATAGTCTGGTGTCAAACTTGTGACACATTAAAATTGTCACGTTCGGGACACAATAAAGACATATTTTGTTGCCCAACGTAAAGAACAGCAATCCCCCCGCGTCTTATTCCGCATTTCATACATGAACGCCACCCCCCGTCTGCTGGCTGCTGTCGATATGGGTTCCAACAGCTTCCGGCTGATGATCGGCCGCGTTGACGAAACCGTCACCGCGAGCGGCAACAGCAGCAGCCAGATCTTCCAGGTGGACGCACTGCGCGAACCGGTACGCCTGGCAGCAGGGCTTACGCAAGATAAATACCTGGACCAGCCCGCGCGCCGTCGTGGTGTCGATGCGCTGCGCCGCTTCGGCGACCGGCTGCGCGATTTTTCGCCGGATCACGTGCGCGCGGTGGCCACCAACACGCTGCGTGTGGCCAAGAACGCGCAGGAGTTCCTGATCGAGGCGGAGGCCGCGCTCGGTTTCCCCATCGAGGTGATTGCGGGCCGCGAAGAGGCGCGCCTGATCTATCTTGGTGCATCGCATGACGCGCCCGCGTGCCAGGGCAACCGGCTCGTGGTCGACATCGGCGGTGGTTCGACCGAGTTCATCATCGGCAACGGCTACAAGCCCAAGCTGATGGAGTCGCTCTACATCGGCTGCGTTTCGCACAGCCGCCATTTCTTCCCCAATGGCAACGTCGACGATTACGCGATGAAGCAGGCCGAGCTGGCCGCGCGTCGTGAGATCCAGGTGCTGGTGCAGCACTACCGCACGGCGGGGTGGAACCAGGCGGTCGGCTCGTCCGGCACGGCGCGTGCGCTGGCGGAGTTGATCGAACTCAACGGCTTCAACGACAAGAGCAACGAGCACGGCATCACGCGTGAAGGGCTGGAGCGCCTCAAGCGCGCGCTGGTCAAGGCCGAGAACACCAACCGCCTGAAGCTCACGGGCCTGAAGGCCGATCGCATCCCGGTGTTGCCGGGCGGCTTGTCGATCATGCTCGGCGTGTTTGCCGAGCTCGATATCGATCGCATGGACGTGACCGACGGCGCGCTGCGCCTGGGCGTGCTGTACGACCTGCTCGGCCGCAGCCATCATGAGGACATGCGCACGGTGACGATCGAGCAGTTCATGCGCCGCTACAACGTCGACCGCTCACAGGCGCACCGCGTGCGCGATGCGGCAATGGCGCTGCTCGCACAGTTTCCCGATCCGCCCGATGAACGCCGCGACGACAACCTCGCGCTGCTCGGCTGGGCCGCGAGCCTGCATGAGATCGGCATGAGCATCTCGCATAGCGGCTATCACAAGCATTCGGCCTACATCGCCAGCCATGCCGACATGCCGGGCTTCTCGAAGACCGATCAGGCTCGCCTGGCGACGCTGCTGCTCGGCCATGCGGGCAAGCTGGGCAAGCTTTCGGGCGGCGGCAAGTTCCTGGATTGGAGGATGCTGTTCAGCCTGCGCCTGGCCTTCGTGCTGTGCCGCCGGCGTGGTGCGATCCAGCTGCCGGGTCTGCGCGTGCGCCACAGCGAAGGTGAGCTCAACGAAGGCGGCTTCGAGGTGGAGCTGCCGAAGAGCTGGATCGAGCAAAACCCGCTGGTCGAGTACAGCCTCGCGCAGGAGGCCGACGAGTGGCAGCGCATCGGCCGCCGTTACAAGGTGGTCTACGTGTAGGCGTGTCGCTGCGGCGATGCAAACAAAACGGCCCGGTCTTGCGATCCGGGCCGTTTTGCTTTGATGCGGTTTCGCGTCACGCGCGCAGGAAGTGGCGAGCGTAACGCGAGTTGATATCCGACAGGCGCAGCAGCGTGAGGAAGTCGGCGACGTTGAAGTCGGGGTCCCAGGCGGGGGCGCCGCAGATGCGGGCGCCCAGGCGCAGGTAGCCCTTGACCAGCGCGGGCGGCTCGACTTCCAGGTGCTGGTTCAGCTCGTCCACCGGCAGGGCCACGCGCGGGAAGGCGTGGTACTCGATCGGGGCCAGCGAGCCGTCTTCCACGAAGCTGCGATAGAGGCTGGCAGCAAAGTGGCCGCCGTCGCCCATCGACACGCTCGCGCAGCCCAGCATCGATTCGAAGCCGTAGCGCTGCATGTACTCACCCAGGCCCGCCCACAGCGCCATGATGACGCTGCCCGAGCGGTAGTCACGGTGCACGCACGAGCGGCCCAGTTCGACCATCTTCGGGCGCAGGTGCGTCAGGCGCACGAGGTCGAACTCCGATTCCGAATACAGGCAGCCGATCTGCTTGGCGGCGTCCGGGCGCAGCACGCGGTAGGTGCCGACCACGCGCAGCGTTTTCTGGTCGCGCACGATCAGGTGATCGCACACGGCGTCGAACATGTCGACGTCCAGTTCAGCATGGGCCGAGGCGAGGCGGGCGCCCATTTCCTCGGCAAAGACCTTGTAGCGCAGGCGCTGCGCCTCGGTTACTTCATCCTGGTGGCGCGCCCACGAAACGGCCAGAACAGGCTTGTCACGCGTCGGAACAGCGTCCGGTCCGCGATGAAGACCCCTCCGTGAGTTGGCCTGGCCGAGATTCGCCAGATTCAGGCTCGGCAGTGCATCGATCAACGGCTGGGTGGGCGTCGGCAGGTCTCGCATTCGGATCCCCAAGGGTGGATTTCGAGGCGATTCTAGAGACGCTCCATGACAGATCGGCGACAAAAGCGTGTCAATCGTGACTGTTACATGAAATTTCGGTAACGATTCGATGACGGCGCGGCTTGCCACGTGTTCAGAGCATGTCCGGATTCATCACCGCGCGCAGCACCGTCTGCGCTTCGTCTTCGCGCACGCGCCGCGACAACCACCACACGCCGGCCTTCTTCACGCTCCAATCCATCTCCGTGCCGGCGATCAGCAGGCTGGCCAGGCGGCCGATCCAAGGCTGGTGGCCGACCAGCACCAGGTTCGCGTTCGACGGCCAGTCCAACGCAGAGAGGATCTCGCTCACGTCCGCCCCCGGGGCGAGGGCAGGCAGGGTCTGGAATTGCTCGGTGAGGGCGCGTGCGGTCTGCTGCGTGCGCACGGCGGGGCTGGCGAGGACGAGTGTGCCTTCGGGCAGGCGCGGGCGCAGCCATGCGGCCATCTTGTCGGCTTGCTTGTGTCCGCGCGGGGTCAGCTCACGCTGCAGGTCGGTTGCGCGCTGGATGCGCAACGGGGAGGCCACGTCTTCGGCTTCGGCGTGGCGCCACAGGATCAGGTTCATAGATGGGGTCGGTGAGGGGTGAGGCTTCGCATCCTTTATATCACCGCGCCATGACGCTGGATCGCATTCCAATGGGCGGCTGCGTTATGCGCACCGGCGGTGATGATTGTGCTCGGCGCTGCGCCAGTTTGACCGCCGTGTTACAGAAGCGGTACAATCGCCGGCTCGGGGCGTAGCGCAGCCTGGTAGCGCATCTGATTTGGGATCAGAGGGTCGCATGTTCGAATCATGTCGCCCCGACCAGAATTTGGCTTGAAAGCAAAACGGCTTACGTGATGAACGTAAGCCGTTTTTCTTTGCCTGCGCCGATTGCTCAAGCCAGCGTACGCACGATCAACCCGATCGCCACCACGCCAGCAAACACAGCGAAGCCTTGCTGCAGGGCCGGCCCTGCCAGTCGGTGCGCGAAGCCCCGCCCGACCAGCATGCCCGCCAGCGCACCACCGGCAAACGGCGCAGCGATGTGCCAATCGACATGGCCGCCGATGGCCGAGGCGACCACGCCGCCGGTCGACACCAGCGCGATCACCGCCAGCGAGGTGGCCACAATGGTCTGCATCGGCAGATCGGTGGAGCGGCGCAAGGCCGGCACGAAGATGAAGCCGCCGCCCACGCCCAGCAACCCCGACAGAAACCCGGCAAACGCGCCCCAGGCCGACAGTGCCCGCGCGCACGGCAGCGTCCAGATCAGTTTGCCGCGCACGGTATCGAGGTGGCAGGGCGGCCCCGCACCGATCGAAGCCGGCGCAGCGCTGGCGACGCCGCGTGCCTGCCGGAACATCCGCACCGCCACATAGGCGAGCACCGCCGCAAATACCAGCGTCAGCGGCGTATTCGGCACACGGTGCGAGACCCAGATGCCAAGCGGCGACAGCGCAATGCCGCAGAGCGCCATCAGCCCCGCCGCCTTGTAGCGGACCCGCCCCTCGCGCAGTCCAAGCATCGAACCCAGCCCCGCCGATAGGCCCACCGCCAGCAACGCCACCGGCGCCGCCTGCGACACCGACAGATGCAGCCCGAAGATCAGCAGCGGCACCGCCACGATGGCGCCGCCTGCCCCCGTGAGCGCGAGGATCAACCCCACCACCGAGCCCAGCCCCGCGCTGATCAGCCAGCCGATTTCGAGCGGTGTCATGGTTCAGCGCTCCTGCGGCGCGCTCGGACGCGCGAGCCATTCGCGGCCCTTGAGCAGCCCGTTCCAGTAGACCCACGGCAACACGGTCGTCTTCAGCCACCAGGCCGATTTGCGCGCCACCGTCGGCACCAGCGGGAAGGTCGGCAGCAGTTTGCCGCCGTAGCCGAATTCAGCCAGCACGACCTTGCCGCGTTCGACCGTCAGCGGGCAGCCGCCGTAGCCGTCGTAGCGCGTGGGCAGCGGCTGGCCGGCGCGGTGGGCGAGCAGGTTCTCGGCGACCGTCAAGGCCTGCTTGCGCACGGCGGCGGCCGTCTTGGCGTTGGGCGTCGAGCACGCATCGCCGAGCGAGAACACGTCGGCATGGCGCACGTGCTGCAGCGTGGCCGGATCGACCTCGCACCAGCCGGCGGCATCGCCCAGGCCGCTGTCGGCGATAAAGGCGGGTGGAACCTGCGGCGGCACCACGTGCAGCATGTCGAAGCGCTTGGCAGTGCGGATGACCTCGCCAGCCGCGTTCTTGCTCTCGAACCACGCGGTGCGCGCCTGCCCGTCGACGGCCACCAGCGTGGAGCCGAACGCCAGCTTGGCGCGGTAGCGCTCCACATAGCGCATCAGCGGCGGCACGAAGGCCTCGACGCCGAACAGCGCGGTGCCCGTCAGGTTGAATTCGACGTCGATGCGGTCGAGCACGCCGGTGCGGCGCCAGTGGTCGCACGCCAAGTACATCGCCTTCTGCGGCGCACCCGCGCACTTGATCGGCATGGCCGGCTGCGTAAACAGCGCGCGCCCCGAACGCAGGCTGCGCACCAGTGACCACGTGTAGGGCGCCAGATCGAACCGGTAGTTGGAGGTGACGCCGTGCTGGCCGAGCGCGGCCTCCAGGCCTTCGATGCGCTCCCATGCGAGGCGCAAGCCGGGGCAGACGATCAATTGGCCGTAGCGCACCACGCGGCCGTCGTCGAGCGCCACCTGATGCGCGTGCGCATCGACGTGCGTGGCGCGCGCGCGGATGCGCTCCACGCCGGCGGGGATCAACGCGTCAGTCTGGCGCACGGTGTCCTCGGCATCGAACGCGCCGCCGCCGACCAGCGTCCAGGCCGGCTGGTTGTAGTGCACATCGCTCGGCTCAATGATCGTGATGGCGAGTTGCGGCCGGCGGCGGCGCAGGCTGGCCGCCACGCCGATGCCGGCGGCACCGCCGCCGATGATCAGCACATCGGCCTGCAGGGCGGGGGCGGGTGTTGGGGTGAATGCAAGGGGCATGTTGGACGGTTTGGACTCTTGTTGGTCGGCCAAGGTATTCGGCCGGTCCTTCGATGGAAGCTGCCACGGCAACGCGCCGCAAGGCAGGCGCGGCATACCGCAACACAAAATGACCGCGGGGGCGCGGCGTTCTAACCTTCTAAGATTGAGCGAGAACCTTGCCGCAATACAGCGACGACAACGTCTGCATGATCTGGATGACCTCGAAGCTGGCCAGCCGGTAATAGATGTACTTGCCTTCGCGGCGCGTGGCGACCAGGCCTTCGTCGCGCAGCACGCCCAGGTGTTGCGACAGGCTGGGCTGGTGCAGGCCCACCAGCGCTTCGAGTTCGCCGACGTTGCGCTCGCCCTGCGTCAACTGGCACAGCAGCAACAGGCGGTCTTCGTGGGCCATGGCCTTGAGCACCGCGCAAGCCTGGGCAGCGGAATCGCGCAGCATGGCGATGGCGTGCTCGGGCAGCGGGGTAATGGCGGCCGGATCGGGGGCGGTGGTCGGTTCGGACATGATGGGGCGCGGCAGATGAAACGCTCTATTGGCAGACAGAATGTCTACGGATATTCTATAAAAATATAGATTGTTTGTGGAAGCCTGACCATGCAAGCCCAGATCGAATCGTTCTTCGACCCCGACACGTGCACCATGACCTACGTGGTCCACTCCGGGCCCGGCACGAAGTGCGCCGTGATCGACTCGGTGCTCGACTACGAGCCCAAATCCGGCCGCACGTGCACCCGATCGGTGGACCGTGTGGCCACCTTCATCGAGACCGAGCATCTGCAGGTCGAATGGCTGCTGGAGACCCACGCGCATGCCGATCACCTGTCGGCGGCGCCGTATCTGCGCGGCAGGTTCGGCGGGAAGATCGCCATCGGCGAGCGCATCCAGGTGGTGCAGGGCGTGTTCAAACCGATCTTCAACCTGGAGCCATCGTTCCGGCTCGACGGCTCGCAGTTTGACCACCTGTTCGCGCCGGATGAGGTCTTCCACATCGGCACGCTGGAAGCGCGCGCGCTGGCCGTGCCCGGCCACACGCCGGCCGACATGGCCTATCAGGTGGGTGACGCGGTGTTCGTGGGCGACACGCTGTTCATGCCGGACGTCGGCACCGCCCGCTGCGATTTCCCCGGCGGCGATGCGCGCACGCTATACCACTCGATCCGGCGCCTGCTGGACCTGCCGTCCCACACGCACCTCTACATGTGCCACGACTACCCGCCGGCCGGTCGCGACGCCGCCTGCCAGACCACCGTGGCCGAGCAGCGTCGTGCCAACATCCACGTGCGCGATGGCGTGACCGAAGACGATTTCGTGCAGATGCGCACCAGACGCGACGCCACGCTTGGCATGCCGACGCTGATGCTGCCGTCCATCCAGGTCAACATCCGCGCGGGTGCATTGCCGCCGGCTGAACCGAACGGGGTGCGATATCTGAAGATTCCGTTGAATGCGCTGTGAGCCGGAGTTGGCTGGCGCGTAGAGGAGGGTGGTGCCTGGGCGCAAAGACTTCGCGCGCCTATATCTTGATGTCGCGCTGGCGTGGCGCGTTCATGAAATTGCCGTTTACAGCTGTGTGAAACCGCTTCACGAGCGAAAGGCAGAGCGCCCTCGGTAGGGCGCTCTGCCTATGCGTTAAACCAACTTAGTGGGACGACTGCAGGATATTCTCGAACCTTCCAGTGCTGTCCATTTCACGGTTTCTTGCCCGGGCGGTCAGCACCACCATCATGGCAAATCCGCCTGCGACGAGGAAGGGATAGGCAGCCAGCAATTGAAGCAACGAGTATTTCCAAGCCAGCGGCCGGCCGACGCCCAGCATGGCGGCATAGAACCAGGATACGGCAGAGACCGCGCCGGAGAAGATTGCCAACATACGTGCACTGAACGTCAGATCAAGCAGCGAACCGACGCGCTTCAAGGCGGGCATCACTGCGGCATGCAATGCAAAACCATTCAGCGTGAGCAGCACAACCATGCCGATCTTGGCTTGAATTTTCGGATTGCCGAAATACGAGAGGCCCTTGGCGGAGACGTCAATCCAGATCAGTGCGGCACCCGTGATCCACAGCACAATCAAGGCTTTTGAAATCGTGGATTGCAGGGAGCTGATGTGGTCCGCGTCATGTTGGCTTGCATAGTCTCCGGTAATGAGTTGCCTGATGATCGCTAGATCACTGGTCAACACCAATCCAATCGCTACGCAGCACGCGATAAGGTGAACGTACACAACGCTGAGGCGTATGAATTCCATTGAAATTTCCTCCTTGAAAGCCGCCTGATACGGCTCGGAATATTTAACGAAATGAATCGTATGAGGTCTTGTCTAGGCTATTGAAAGCAAGTTGACGAAGATGGCGGGGAGCTGCCTGGGCATTTGCACGCACAAGCAGACGCCGGACGGCGAGGCAGGCGCAACCGTGTGCTGTGGTAGCAAAGGCGCCCGGGCTCAAACGGGGTGGGACGATCTTATGAGTTCGCGCTGCGCAGCGTCCAGCCCGCTAACATGGCCTTACATGTGACCCGCCAGCGCGGCACTTCAGTGCGGACAAGTGATTGCCGCTTGCAGGGTTTTTCGTCACATGCGTTGAAAGTGCGCCATAAGCGGGAGCCTAGGCAGCCATTTCGACGAGGCGGCTGTGGCAAATTCCATCGGCGCAGGTGTCTGCGTCCAGATGGATGTGCGTGGCACCGACATGCGGAGATGTTGCCTACGCAGTGACAACGTGCAGGCGGGCAAGCGATGGGAGATCGCGCCCCCCTTTGATGTGGTTGGCCTGCCCAGAGGGATTCGAACCCCCGACCGTCGGCTTAGAAGGCCGATGCTCTATCCAACTGAGCTATGGGCAGACAGCGCGCAATGCGATGCCCTGGCAGGCGCGCCGGCATTGCGGCTCCCGCAGATGGGAGGCCGCGATTCTATCAGATGGGTTGCCGGAAACGGTGTCAGCCCTGGCCCGGCAAGCCCGGTGTGAAGCGGGTTGGCGGTGGCAGAGCCGCCGGCCGCAATCGGACCCCCTCCAAAGCGTCGCGCCGGCGCATCACCCAAAAGTTTCATTACGAAATGGATACCCCCCATCGGGGGTATTTTTTGCTACATTTCATGACGGTCGGGTAGTGAAATAAGAATACGTTTCAACTCGAAATTCCGCGCTATGACGCGGAACGCCGTGCCTACGCGCGCCTACGGGCGTGACGGAAGCCTTTGCGGTTCCGACCAGACGGGAAATCAGGGGAGTCTTGTTTGGGCAGCCTTGCGCTGCAGCGATCTCGCCGGCGACAGGGGGCCAGGCGGGGCGTCAGCCACGGCCATGAGGGGAAGTTGAAATGAGCACACGTTACGCACGACGCCCGGCAGGGGCGTCCCGGTCTACCTATATCCGCAACGCCCAAAGCGGGCGCATCGGCGATCGTTCCAATGTGTCCGAGCATCGCCTGCCGCCCAGCGGCGTGCCGCGTCTGTTGCTGTGGCTGCTGGGGGCAACGGTGCTCTTTGCGGTGGTGAACTACACCTTCCGATTTTTCGGCTGAGGTTACAGCACCTTCCCCGGATTCATCAGCCCGCGCGGGTCAAGCGCCTGCTTGATCGCGCGCATGGCCGCCAGCTCCACCGGGCTCTTGTAGCGCGCATTGTCTTCGCGCTTGAGCTGGCCGATGCCATGCTCGGCCGAGATCGATCCGCCGTGCGCATGCACGCTGTCGTGCACGATGCGGTTGATGCCGTCCTGATGGGTCAGGAATGCCTCGTGCTCGTGCCCCTCGGGCGGTGACACGTTGTAGTGCAGGTTGCCGTCGCCCAGGTGCCCGAAGGTGACCATGCGGATATCGGGGTAAGCCGCCGCCAGCGCGCGGTCGGTCACCTCGATAAAGTCTGCAATGCGCGAGATCGGCACGGCGATGTCGTGCTTGATGTTCTTGCCTTCGTCGGCCTGGGCGAGCGGGATGTGCTCGCGCAGGTTCCAGAAGTCGCGCGACTGGGCGACCGACTCGGCCACTGCCGCATCCTCGATCACGCCGCGCGCGAGCGCCTCTTCCATCAGCGCTTCGAACAGCGCGCGGGCGTGCGCTTCGCTTTCCAGATCCGAGAGCTCCAATAGCACGTATTGCGCATACGTCTGCCCGAACGGCACGCGCAGTTGCGGGTAATGCTTGCGCACCAGCTCCAGGCAGAACGCCGACATCAGCTCGAAGCCCGTCAGCAGCGTACCCGCATGGCTCTGCGCAAGCGACAGGAATGCCAGCGCCTGGCGCGGCGATTGCAGCGCCGCCAGCGCCGTCACCTTGGCGCGCGGCTGCGGAAACAACTTCAGCATCGCCCCGGTGATGATGCCCAGCGTGCCTTCCGCGCCGATCAGCAGGTCGCGCAGGTCGTAGCCGGTGTTGTCCTTGCGCAGGCCGCGCAGGCCGTCCCAGAGCTCGCCGTTGGGCAGCACGGCTTCCACGCCCAGGCACAGTTCGCGTGCATTGCCGTAGCGCAGGACCGCCGTGCCGCCGGCATTCGTCGCCAGGTTGCCGCCGATGGTGCAGCTGCCTTCCGCGGCCAGGCTGAGCGGGAAGAGGCGGTCGGACGCCGCTGCGGCTTGCTGGACGCTCGCCAGGATGCAGCCGGCATCGACGGTGATGGTGTTGTTGATCGGATCGACCGCGCGCACGCGTTGCATGCGCTGCAGGGAGACCACCACCGCGTTGCCTTCCATGTCGGGCGTGGCGCCGCCACACAGGCCGGTGTTGCCGCCTTGCGGGACGATCGGCACGCCGTGTTCTCCGCACAGGCGGACCAGCGCGGCGACCTGCGCCGCATCGGTCGGGCGCAGCACGGCACGCGCGCGGCCGGTGAAGCGCTTGCGCCAATCCGTCAGATAGGGCGCCTGGTCTTCCGGTGCGGTGACGACATAAGCGGCGCCGATGGCATCAACGCAGGCCTGCAGGAACGCATCGTGGGTCATGGCGATGGAGGTCAGGCGTCCTGCTTGGCGCGCGCCTTGGCTGCACGCTTGAACGGACGCAGGTAGAAGATGGTGGCGAAGAAGAACACCAGGCTGAGCGCGACTTCCACCCAGGCCAGCGAGCGCGACAGGCTGGCATCAGACGTCGCGCGCACGATGCCTTCGGTAAAGAACAGCAGGATGAACATCGACGCCCACTGCATCGTGTAGCGGTTCCGGCGCAGCACGCCCGGCAGCGGCCACGCGAGCAGCAGCGCTTTCAGTGCCAGCCACGAGCCACCCGGGCGCAGCGGCGCGAGCCACAGCTCCCATGCCGCGCACAGGGCGATCAACGCGATCAGGCTGCCGGCGCTGAGCAGGTGCAGCGCGCGCGAATGCGGAACCGGGGCGTCGATGGAGGTCATGCGGCGAGCTTGAGGGCGGTCTGGGCCAGCCGACGCCCCATCGCCACGGCGAGGGTGCGTTCGGCGGCGGTGAGCGGGGCGGTGTCGCCGCGATGCGCGACATGTGACGGCCCATACGGCGTGCCGCCGGCATCGGTCGACATCAGTTCACTCTGCTGATACGGCAGGCCCAGCACGACCATGCCGTGGTGCAGGAGCGGCATCATCATCGACAGCAGCGTGGTTTCCTGCCCGCCGTGCATGCTGCCGGTGGAGGTGAACACGCAGGCCGGTTTGCCGGCCAGTGCACCAGAGAGCCACTGTGGGGTGGTGCCGTCCAGGAAGTATTTGAGCGGCGCGGCCATGTTGCCGAAGCGCGTGGGCGAGCCCAGCGCCAGCCCCACGCATTCCTCTAGGTCGCGCACTTCCACGTAAGGCGGGCCGCTGTCGGGCACGTCGGGCTGGGTGGCTTCGCACACCGCCGACACGGCAGGCACGGTGCGCACGCGCGCCTGCGCACCGTCCACGCTCTCGATGCCCTGTGCGATGGCTTCGGCCAAGGCCCGCGTGCTGCCATGGCGGCTGTAGTACAGGACGAGGATATCTTTCATAACAATGCGGTAAAAGGGTCGCGGTATTATAGTTGCGGCCCCCATCTTCGTTTCACCCGCTCCCCGCCTTGTTCTTCATGCATATCGACACCCGTGCGCTTCGTCAATGGAATGTGCCCAAGCTGCGTGCGCTGCTGCGCTACGCATCGCGGCGCGCGGGCGACGACGGCCTGCCGCAGGTGGCCGGCAGCCTGACCTTCACCACGGTGCTGTCGCTGGTGCCGATCCTGACGGTGGCGTTTGCGCTGTTTACGGCGTTTCCGATGTTCCAGAGCTTCCGCTCGGCCATCGAGAGCTACCTGTTCAGCAACCTCGTTCCGGAGAACATCAGCCGCTCGATCCTGACCTACCTGAACCAGTTCTCGCGCAATGCTAAAGGGCTCACCGCCGCCGGCCTGATCGGCCTGGTCGTGACCTCGGTCATGACCATGCTCACGGTCGAGAACGCGCTCAACGCCATCTGGCGCGTGCGGCAACGTCGGCCCATGGCGCAGCGGGTGATGGTGTTCTGGGCGCTGGTCTCGTTCGGGCCGGTGCTGATCGGTGCGAGCCTGTCGGTCAGCTCCTATCTGGTGTCGATCTCGGCCGGCTATGTGCACAAGCTGCCGTTCGGGCTGGGCGTGCTGGTGGGCGTGGTGCCGATCCTGCTGTCGGCCGTGGCCTTTGCCATGCTGTACGTGTTCGTGCCCAACACCAACGTGGCGTGGCGCGACGCGTTCGTGGCCGGTCTGGTCGCTGCCATCGCCTTTGAAATCGCCAAGCGCGGCTTCGGCTATTACGTGGCGCGCTTCCCGACCTACACGGCGGTGTACGGCGCCTTTGCCGCGCTGCCGATCTTCCTGGTGTGGATCTATGTGAGTTGGCTGGTGACGCTGGTCGGCGCGACCATTGCGTCGGCGCTGCCCATCATCCGCCAGGGCTACTGGCAGCGCCGCTCATTCCCGGGCAGCGAGTTCTTCGATGCGTTGGGCATTCTGTTACTGCTGTACCGCGCGCGCGAGCATGCGCCGCGTACGCTCGGCGAGCTGGACATCGGCCGGAGCCTGAGGCTGGAGGCGGACTACGTGGCCGACCTGCTGGTCAAGCTCAAGCACCTGCATCTGGTTGGCAAGCTGCAGCAGGATCGCGGCCAGTCGCACTGGGCGCTGCTGTGCGATGCACATTCGACCACGTTGCGGCCGCTGTACGAGAAGCTTGTGCTGAACCTGCCGCGGCTGTCGCGCACGTCCTTTGCGCGCCAGCTCGGCGATACGCAATTGCTGCGGGACCAACTGCACAACCCGGCGCTGGACTGCACGCTGGAAGCCATCTTCGCCTCGGGCGAGCATGGTGTGAAAGCCGCCGCCGAGGCGGCCTCCATGCCCGTGCCGGGTGCCGCACGCATGGCAGCGACCGGCGCCTGATTCGCCTTAGAACGGAATCTTGCCGACCCAGATATCGCGGTACATCACCCAATCGCCCATCAGGCTGTAGAGCGGGTGGCGGAAGGTGGCCGGGCGGTTCTTCTCGAAACCGAAGTGCCCGACCCAGGCAAAGGCATAGCCGCTCACGGCCGCGCCGAGCAGCCACCACAGGCTGCCCGTGAAGACCAACTGGATCAGGCACACCAGCGCCAGCGTCGACCCCGCAAAGTGCAAGCGTCGGCAGGTGCGATTCTGATGCTCGCCCAGGTAGAACGGATAGAACTCGGCGAAGCTGCCGAAGTGACGCGTGTCGGTGGTGGCCATGGTCGTCTCCTGTGCGGAACGCCTACGCGGTGACAGGCTCGCGCTCGCGCGCGAAGGCGATCAGCGCATCGAGCGTGCCATCCGGACATTCTCCCATGACGGCATGCCCACAGGGCAGGGCGACCACGCGGCTGCCGGCGATCCCGGCGGCGACCTGCCGGCCGACCTTGGCCGGTGTCATCTGGTCTTTCTCACCGACGATCACGAGTGATGGGCACTGCACCGCCGCCATCGCTTCCGCGCCGCGTGCATAGGCGTTGCAGGCGGAGAAATCCGTATGGAATACCGGTGCCTCCGAGCCGCGTGCCACACGCTCCATCAGCCGCTGGCTGCCGCCATGCATCCAGAAACCCGGGCCGGGCGCAGAGGGTTTGTTGGCGAGGCTGGAGTGCGACCAGATGTTGACCATGTCGATGGCCGCCGGTGTGTTGTTCAACGCGGCATCGAGCAACGCATCCGACACCTTCATCGGCCAGGCGGTTGCTACCAGCGCGATGCGGCGCACGCGATCGGCGTAGCGCGAGGCGCATTCCAGCGCAATCAGCGAGCCCATGCTGTGCCCGACCACCATCACCGGCTGCGTGACGCCTGCCGCCTGCACGAGCGCCATGACCCAGTCGGCCATTGCCTCGACGGTTTGCAGGGGCGCGCCGCCGCTGCGGCCGTGCGCGGGCAGGTCGACCGCCAGCACGCTAAAGCCATGGTGTGCAAACCAGCGCGTCTGCAGGCCCCACACGGAATGATCGTTCTGCGCGCCATGCACGAAGACGACGCACGGCAGCGCCGAGTCAAACGGTTTGCCGCCGGTGTAGGCGTAGGCACGCTGGCCTTGTACGGTCCATTCCATCAGCGAGCTCCGGTTGCGTTGGGTGCGGTCTTGCCGGCGGATGCGCCAGATGAGGCCGACATGGCACGTTCAGCAGCCTTCAGACCGCGCTTGAGATCGTCGATCAGGTCGTCGGCATCTTCCAGACCGATCGACAGGCGGATCGTGCCTTCGCCGATGCCGGCGGCGGCCAGCGCGGTGGCGTCCATGCGGAAGTGCGTGGTCGACGCCGGGTGGATGACCAGCGAGCGTGCATCGCCCACGTTGGCCAAGTGCGAGAACAGGCCGAGCGATTCGATGAATTGCTGGCCGGCGCGCCGGTCGCCGCGCAGGTCGAAGCTGAACACGGCGCCGCAGCCGCGCGGCAGCAGGCGCTTGGCCAGGGCGTGGTCGGGGTGCGATTCCAGCTCGGGGTAGGCCACCGATGCCACCATCGGTTGGCTGGCCAGGAAGGCGACGATGCGGCGGGTGTTCTCGACATGTCGCGCCATGCGCAGCGGTAGCGTTTCGATGCCCTGCAGCAATTGCCATGCCGCCATCGGGTTCATGCAGGCGCCGAAGTCGCGCAGGCCCTCGCGGCGGGCGCGCAGCAGAAAGGGCGCGACGGTGCTTTCCTCGGCAAACACCATGTCGTGGAAGCCCGGGTAGGGCTCGGTCAGCTCGGGGTGCTTGCCGCCGGCCACGTAGTCGAAGGTGCCGCCATCCACCAGCACGCCGCCGATGGTGGTGCCATGCCCGCCGAGAAACTTGGTGGCGGAGTGGTAGAGCAGGTCGGCGCCAAGCGCGAACGGCTGCAACAGCCACGGCGTGGTGAAGGTCGAATCGACCAGCAGCGGCACGCCCGCGTCATGCGCGATCGACGCCACGGTCGGGATGTCGAGCACGTCGAGCCCCGGGTTGCCGAGCGTCTCGCCAAACAGCAGCCGCGTATTCGGACGAATGGCCGCACGCCAACCGTCAATGTCGCCGGGCTTGACGAAGGTCGTCTCGATGCCGAAACGGCGCAGCGTGTAGTGCAGCAGATTGTGTGAGCCGCCATACAGCGCAGAGGATGCGACGATGTGCGAGCCGGCGCCCATCAACGTGACGATGGCCAGGTGCAGCGCGGCTTGGCCCGAGGCCGTGGCGATCGCCCCGACGCCGTTTTCCAGCGAGGCCATGCGCTCTTCAAACACGGCGACGGTCGGGTTGGAGATGCGCGAATAAACGTGGCCCGCGCGCTCCATGTTGAACAGCGAGGCGGCGTGTTCGCTGTCGCGGAAGACGAACGACGTGGTGAGGTGGATGGGCGTGGCGCGCGCGCCGGTGGCCGGGTCGGGCGCGGCACCGGCATGCAGCGCCAGCGTATCGAAGCGGGCTTTGGACATGGTTTCAAGCACCGAAGTCGGATGGAGACGGCGCATGCTAGCACCGCTCCCTGTTGCGGTGCATTCCGGGCAAACGCCGAGCGGGCGCGGTTTTTGACGCTATTTTTCTGCGCCGCGTGCTTGTCGAAGCCCATCGGTTTGGGCTAGGATCGAAACACAACCATAACCACAACCCGCGCGCGGTCGCCGCCCCGGCCGACCGGCACCCCGACCTGGGAGACGCAACATGAAAGTCAGCGACATCCTTCACGTGAAGGGCAACACGCTCTACACCGTGGCCCCGGAAACCAAACTCCAGGTGGCGGTGCAGACGATGGCCGAATATGACATCGGCTCGCTGGTGGTGATGGAATACGGCGAACTGGTCGGCATGCTGACCTTCCGTGAAGTCATCCAGGTGCTCGCCAAGCACCGCGGCTCGGTGGGCGAAGGCACCACCATCCGCAAGGTGATGGATGACCACCCGCTTACCTGCACGCCGGAAACTGACGTGAACGAAGTGCGCCGCATGATGCTGGAGCGCCATGCCCGCTACCTGCCGGTGCTCGACAACCGCACGCTGATGGGCGTGATCTCGTTCTACGACGTCGCCCGCGCCGTGTTCGAGGAGCAGAACTTCGAGAACAAGATGCTCAAGGCCTACATCCGCGACTGGCCGGAAGAGAAGGCCAACGAAGACTGATCCGCATCACGTCTTCACCGCTGCCCTGAAACCCGCCCGCCGTTGCGAGCGGGTTTTTTGTTGAACCCCGAACATCTCCGTCGATGAGCCAATCGAGCCAGTTTTCCCTGCTGAAGCAACGCCGCTTTGCCCCGTTCTTCTGGACCCAGTTCCTGGGGGCCATGAACGACAACGTATTCAAGGTCGCGTTCTCCTCGCTGGTCACCTACCACGCCGCACTGTTTGGCAATGCGGACCCGGCGTCGGCGGCATTCCTCATCTCGGCCATCTTCATTGCGCCGTTCGTGCTGCTGTCGGCCACCAGCGGCCAGATTGCCGACCGCATGGACAAGGCCCGGCTGATCCGCCTGGTGAAGACGCTGGAGATCGGCATCATGGTGATCGGCTGTGCGGGGTTTGCCCTGCACCGCGTCGAGCTGCTCTATCTTGGCACCTTCCTGATGGGCGTGCATTCGACGCTGTTCGGGCCGGTCAAGTACGCTTACCTGCCGCAGCATCTGCAGTCATCCGAACTGGTGGGCGGCAATGGCATGGTGGAGATGGGCACCTTCGTCGCCATCCTGATCGGCACCATCGGCGGCGGCGAGCTGGCCAATCTCACGCGCGGCGATGAACTGATCGGGCCGACGCTGACCGGAATTGCCTGCATCGTGATTGCCGTATCCGGCTGGCTGACGGCGCGCGGCGTGCCGGTGTCGCCAGCCTCGCAGCCGGATCTGCGCATCAATTGGAACCCGATCTCCGAGACCTGGCGCAACCTGAAGCTCGCGAGCAACCAGCGTGCGGTGTTCCTGAGCCTGCTGGGCATCTCGTGGCTGTGGTTCGTCGGCGCGACCTTCCTCACGTCGTTCTTTGCCTTTGCGCGCAACGTGCTTGGCGGCGACCAGAACGTGGTCACGCTGCTGCTGGCGGTGTTCTCGATCGGCATCGGGCTGGGCTCGGTGCTGTGCGAAAAACTCTCGGGACGGCAGGTGGAGATCGGCCTGGTGCCGTTCGGCTCGATTGGCATGACGGTGTTCGCCGTCGATCTGTACTTCGCCTCGCACGCGGAGGCATTGGTCGCGCACGATGTGCTGACGGGCATCGGCGGCTTCCTGCAGAACCATCGCCACTGGCGCGTGCTGGCCGATCTGTTCCTGCTGGCGATGTTCGGCGGCTTCTACAGCGTGCCGCTGTACGCGATGATCCAGAGCCGCTGCGAGCCGACGCACCGCGCGCGCATCATTGCGGCCAACAACATCCTCAATGCGCTTTTCATGATTGGCTCGTCGGTGCTGGCGATGGTTCTGACGCATGCCGGCTTCACGATCCCGCAGCTGTTCCTGGTTACGGGCATCCTCAACGCGGTGGTGGCGATCTACATCTACACGCTGGTGCCGGAATTCCTGATCCGCTTCGTGATGTGGTTGCTGCTCCATACCGTCTACCGTGTGAGGGTGGAGGGCGCCGACCAGATTCCCGACGAGGGCCCGTGCCTGCTGGTGTGCAACCACGTGAGTTTTGTCGACGCGGTGGTGGTGGGCGCCTTCGTGCGCCGCCCGGTGCGCTTTGTGATGGACCACCGGATCTTCAAGGTGCCGGTGCTGTCGTGGTTCTTCCGCACGGTCAAGGCGATTCCCATTGCGTCGATGCATGAGGACCCGGAGATGCTCACGCGCGCCTATGACACCATCGCCGCCGCGCTGGCCGAAGGCGAGGTGGTCTGCATCTTCCCCGAGGGCAAGATCACGGCCACCGGCGAGATGAACCCGTTCAAGGAAGGCGTGCGCCGCATCGTCGAGCGCACCCCGGTGCCGGTGGTGCCGATGGCGCTGCGCGGGCTGTGGGGCAGCTTCTTCTCGCGCCAGGGCGGGGCGGCGATGACGCGCCCGTTCCGTCGCGGCTTCCTCAACAAGCTGGAGCTGTGCATCGGCGCGCCGGTGCCGGCGCAGTCGGTGTCGCCTGAGGGGCTCCAGCAGGCCGTGCTGGCCCTGCGCGGCGAATGGCGCTAGGCGCCGGTTGAGTCCGATACACTGCCGATTGGCTTGTTGTCCGATACCCTGATCAACTCTTCTCGCATCCAACCATGAAACGCATTTCCCTGCTGCTGTGCACCACCTCGTTGACCGTCGCTGCCTATACCGCTCCGGCATCCGCAGCGGCGCAGACTGAAACCTTGCCCTCGGGCGTGGTTGTCCAGCACCTGACCAAGGGCACGGGCCCGTCGCCCAAGGCCACCGATTCGGTCAAAGTGCACTATCGCGGCACGCTCACCGATGGCAAGGAGTTCGACAGCTCGTACAAGCGCGGCCAGCCGATTTCGTTCCCGCTGAACCGCGTGATCCCGTGCTGGACCGAAGGCGTGCAGAAGATGCAGGTAGGCGGCAAGGCCAAGCTGACCTGCCCGGCGGCTACTGCTTACGGCCCGCAGGGCGTGCCCGGCACGATTCCGCCCAACGCCACCCTGAACTTCGAGGTCGAGCTGCTCGGCATCGGTGGCTGATCCGGCGGATCGCCTGGCGATACAATAGCGGTTTCCCCCGATGTCCCGTGCCGCCGGCCTGGCGGCACTTTCCCGAGCACGATCATGTCTGGCAATACCCTGGGCCTGCTGTTTTCCGTCACCACCTTCGGCGAGTCGCATGGCCCGGCCATCGGCGCGGTCATCGACGGCTGCCCGCCGGGCATGACGCTCTCTGCTGAAGACATCCAGCCCGACCTGGATCGCCGCAAGCCCGGCACCTCGCGCCATGTCACGCAGCGCAAGGAAGAGGACCTGGTCGAGATCCTCTCCGGCGTGTACGAGGGCAAGACCACCGGCACGCCCATCTGCCTGCTGATCCGCAACACCGACCAGCGCAGCAAGGACTACAGCAACATCGCCGAGACTTTCCGCCCGGGCCACGCCGACTACACCTACTGGCACAAGTACGGCATCCGCGATCCGCGTGGCGGCGGCCGTTCGTCGGCACGGTTGACGGCACCGGTGGTGGCCGCAGGCGCGGTGGCCAAGAAGTGGCTGCGTGAAAAGTTTGGCGTGGAAATCCACGGTTTCATGTCGCAGCTCGGCGAGATCCAGATCCCGTTCATCGACTGGAACGAGGTACCGAACAACCCGTTCTTCGCGCCCAATGCCGAGATCGTCCCCGAGCTGGAAACCTACATGGATGCGTTGCGCAAGGATGGCGATTCCGTCGGCGCGCGCATCGAAGTGGTGGCCACTGGCGTGCCGGTCGGCTGGGGCGAGCCGCTGTTCGACCGCCTGGACGCCGACATCGCCCACGCGATGATGGGCCTGAATGCGGTGAAGGGCGTGGAGATCGGCGCGGGTTTCCACGCGGTTGTCCAGCGTGGTTCGGAGCACGGTGATGAGCTGACGCCGGAGGGCTTCGTCGGCAACAACGCCGGCGGCATCCTGGGCGGCATCTCGACGGGGCAAGACATCTCCGCGTCGCTGGCGATCAAGCCGACCTCGAGCATCCGCACGCCGCGCCGCTCGATCGACAAGGCGGGCGATCCGGCCATGGTGGAGACCTTCGGTCGCCACGACCCGTGCGTCGGTATCCGCGCCACGCCGATCGCCGAGGCGCTGCTGGCGCTGGTGCTGATCGACCACGCGCTGCGCCACCGCGCGCAATGCGGCGACGTGTCGGTGGCGACGCCGGCGATTGCGGCGAAAACGTCGTAATTTCGCCAACTGCGCGATCCGCGCAGGCAACAAAAAAGACGGCTCCAAGCCGTCTTTTTTGTTGGTCGCTCGCCGATCACATGCCGACGTAGTTCGGCCCGCCGCCACCTTCCGGCGTGACCCATACGATGTTCTGCGTCGGGTCCTTGATGTCGCAGGTCTTGCAGTGCACGCAGTTCTGCGCGTTGATCTGCAGGCGTTCGGCACCATCGTCGCTCTTGACGAACTCGTACACGCCGGCCGGGCAGTAGCGCGATTCCGGGCCTGCAAACTGCATCCAGTTGATGCGTACGGGGACGGTCGGGTCCTTCAGCGTCAGGTGGGCCGGCTGGTTTTCTTCGTGGTTGGTGTTCGAGATGAACACCGACGAGAGGCGGTCGAAGGTCAGCTTGCCGTCCGGCTTCGGATACTCGATCTTGGTGCAGTCGGCTGCCGGCTTGAGCGAGACGTTGTCCGGCTTCGTGCCGTGCAGCGTCCAGGGCGGGTTCTTCACGCCGACCTTGGGCAGCAGCCATTGCTCGATGCCGGTCATGATCTTGCCCAGCGTCGGGCTCTTCTTGAACCACAGCTTGAAGTTGCGCGACTGGTCCAGTTCTTCCTTCAGCCAGCTCTGCTCGAAGGCGGCGGGGTAGGCGGTCAGTTCGTCGGCAGCGCGGCCGGCGGTCACGGCGTCGAACACCGCGTCACCGCACATCATGCCGCTCTTGATGGCCGCATGGCTGCCCTTGATGCGTGCGGCGTTCAGGTAGCCGGCGTCGCAGCCCACCAGCGCGCCGCCCGGGAACACCGTCTTGGGCAGCGCCTGCGGCGTGCCGTTGTTGATGGCGCGGGCACCGTAGCCGATACGCTTGCCGCCTTCGATGTGCGCGCGGATGGCCGGGTGGGTCTTCCAGCGCTGCATCTCCTCGAACGGGCTCAGCCAAGGGTTCTTGTAGTCGAGACCGATGACGAAACCGAGCGTGACCTTGTTGTCTTCCAGGTGATACAGGAAGCCGCCGCCGAAGGTGTCGTCCTGCATCGGCCAGCCGGCCGTGTGGACCACCAGGCCGGGCTTGGCCTTGGCTGGGTCGATTTCCCACAGTTCCTTGATGCCGATGGCGAAGGTCTGCGGGTCCTTGCCGGCGTTGAGCTTGAACTGGTCGAGCAGTTGGCGGCCCAGGTGGCCGCGCGCGCCTTCGGCGAAGATGGTGTACTTGCCCAGCAGCTCCATGCCGAGCTGGAAGTTCTCAGTCGGCTCGCCGTCCTTGCCGATGCCCATGTTGCCGGTGGCGACGCCGCGCACCGCGCCCGGGTTTCCTGCGTCATCCTTGTCGTACAGCACCTCGGCGGCGGCAAAGCCCGGGAAGATTTCCACGCCCAGCGCTTCGGCCTGCGTCGCCATCCATTTGACGACGTTGGACAGCGAGATGACGTAGCAGCCGTGGTTATGGAAGTTGCGCGGCACCAGCCAGTCGGGCGTGCGCTTGACGCCGGTTTCGCTCAGGAACAGCACGTCGTCGCCGGTGACGAGCTGGTTGAGCGGGGCGCCGTCTTGCTTCCAGTTGGGCAGCAGCTCGTCGATCGCACGCGGGTCCATCACGGCGCCCGACAGGATGTGCGCGCCCGGCTCGGAGCCCTTTTCCAGCACGACGACGGAGACGTCCTTGCCGGTCTCGGCCGCGCGCTGCTTGATGCGGATCGCCGTCGCCAGGCCCGCCGGCCCGCCGCCGACGATCACGACGTCATACTCCATGGATTCACGGGGACCGTACTGTTCGAGGAGCTGCTGCTGGTTCATAAATGTCTCTTCGCTTGTAGGGCGTTTGCTTATTGGTATGGCGGATTGCTGCATTAGAATTTTCGGCATTGTCGGGGAGGCGCCCGATTGCGGCAAGTGGAATTTTTGAACGGTCGTTCGATTTTTTGCTAAGCTGCCCCTCCGTCACATGCCGCGTGCCAGACCTGCGCTCAAGCGGGCCGGTGCACGCTACACCAACATACTGGGACGAAGCATCATGGGTTTGTCGATCAATCTGGAAGGCAAGGTCGCGCTGATCACCGGCGCATCCAGCGGCCTCGGGGCGCGTTTTGCGCATACGCTTGCGGCTGCCGGCGCCAAGGTCGTGCTGGCTTCGCGCCGCGTCGAGCGCTTGAAGGAGCTGCGCGCCGATATCGAATCGAAGGGCGGCAGCGCCCACGTCGTGCGCCTGGACGTGACGGACCCGGACAGCATCCGCGCCGCCATCGCCCATGCCGAGACTGAGGCCGGCACCATCGATATCCTCGTCAACAACTCGGGCGTCTCGACCACGCAGCGCATGGTGGACGTCACGCCGGACGACTTCGATTTCGTCTTCGACACCAACACGCGCGGCGCCTTCTTCGTGGCGCAGGAAACCGCCAAGCGCATGATTGCGCGGGCCAAGGGCGCGGAGAAGAACGGCTCACCGCTGCCGCAGTCGCGCATCATCAACATCGCCTCGGTGGCGGGTCTGAAGGTGCTGTCGCAGATCGGCGTGTACTGCATGAGCAAGGCGGCCGTGGTGCACATGACGCGAGCCATGGCGCTGGAGTGGGGCCGTCACGGCATCAACACCAACGCCATCTGCCCAGGCTATATCGATACCGAAATCAATCACCACCACTGGGAAACCGAAGCCGGCCAGAAGCTCGTGCAGATGCTGCCGCGCAAGCGCGTCGGCAAGCCAGAAGACCTGGATGGGCTGATCTTGCTGCTGGCGTCCGATCAGTCGGACTTCATCAACGGCGCCGTCATCAACGCCGACGACGGGATGGTTTGACGGAGCGGGGCGGTCCTCAATGCCCCATCAGCCGCTGCACCAGTTCCAGCGAGGTGCCGGCGGCGTACTTCTTCATCAGCCGCGCGCGGTAGATTTCCACCGTGCGCGGGCTGATCTCCAGCTGCTTGCCGATCTGCTTGCTGGTCTTGCCTTCCACCAGCTGTGCGGCGATGTCGCGTTCGCGCGGCGTGAGCGCCGCCGTCACCGGCCGGTGCGCCGACAAATCCTCGAACGTCCAGATGCCTTCGCCCAGCGGCTTGGTGCGCTCCAGTGCCCGGCCAGTGACGTGGCACCAGAAGAGTTCACCGTTTGCGCGCTTCATGATGCGCTCGTCCGAATAGCTGCCGCGTGCGTTCATGATGGGGACGATGCGCGCGCCGGTGCGTTCGTACTCGTCGTGTGTCGGATAGAGCAGCTCAAACGATTGCCCGATCATCGCCGTGCGCGGATGGCCGAAGATGCGGGCGGCCTCGTCATTGCAATCGAGCATGACGCGCTCACGGGACATCACCATGCCGACCGGGGCGAGCTGGAAAGCGGTCTGGTAATCGAGTGCGGGCATGGCGGTTTGCGATTAGGTTGAGGCCTTATGTAGTCGTACGTATTGCTGCGTTGCGTGACGCTTGCGTATTCTCGCCGGATTGTACCGTTACAATTTTCTGGCGCCGCGCCGCACATATTCTGCCTGTGCGACCGGTCAAAACCCTGCCGGATTCGTTGGACCACCAAGGAAGGAGCACGCATGAACAAAATCTACCCCAGCGCCAAAGAGGCGCTCGCGGGCGTCGTCCAGGACGGCCAGACCATCGCCGTGGGCGGCTTCGGCCTGTGCGGCATTCCCGAGGCGCTGATCGGTGCGCTGCGTGATTCGGGCGCGCGCGGCCTGACCTGCATCTCCAACAACGCGGGCGTCGACGGGTTCGGCCTGGGCCTGCTGCTGGAAACCCGCCAGATCAAGAAGATGATCTCGTCCTACGTGGGCGAGAACAAGGAGTTCGAGCGCCAGTACCTGGCCGGCGAACTGGAGCTGGAATTCACCCCGCAAGGGACGCTGGCCGAGAAGCTGCGCGCCGGCGGCGCCGGCATTCCGGCGTTCTTCACCAAGACCGGCGTCGGCACACAAGTGGCCGAGGGCAAGGAGCTGCGCGAGTTCGACGGCGAAACCTACGTCATGGAGCGCGCGCTCGTGCCCGACGTGGCGCTGGTCAAGGCCCAGGTGGCCGACAAGTCCGGCAATCTGCGCTTCAACCTGACGGCGCGCAACTTCAATCCGGCCGCGGCGACCGCCGGCAAGGTCTGCATCGTCGAGGTTGAGGAGATCGTCGAGGTGGGCGAGCTTGCGCCGGATGACATCCACCTGCCCGGCATCTACGTGCACCGCATCGTGCTCAATGCCACGCCCGAGAAGCGCATCGAAAAGCGCACCACGCGCGCTGCCAACTAAGGAGACCGACATGGCCTGGACGCAAGATCAGATGGCGGCACGTGCCGCCCAGGAGCTGGAAGACGGTTTCTACGTCAACCTCGGCATTGGCATTCCGACACTGGTGGCCAACCACACCGGCGACAAGGAAGTCTGGCTGCAGAGCGAGAACGGCATGCTCGGCATCGGCCCGTTTCCCACCGAGGACGAGGTGGACGCCGACCTCATCAATGCCGGCAAGCAGACTGTGACCACACTGCCAGGCAGCGCGATCTTCGGCAGTGACCAGAGCTTTGCGATGATCCGCGGCGGCAAGATCAACCTGTCGATTCTTGGCGCGATGCAGGTCAGCGAATACGGTGACCTGGCCAACTGGATGATCCCCGGCAAGATGGTCAAGGGCATGGGCGGCGCGATGGACCTCGTTGCCGGCGTCAAGCGCGTGATCGTGCTGATGGAGCACACCGCCAAGAAGAAGGACGGCACCGAAGACCTGAAGATCCTCGCCAAGTGCACCCTGCCGCTGACAGGCGTGGGCGTGGTCGACCGCATCATTACCGACCTCGGCGTGATCGACGTGACCGAGCAGGGCCTGAAGCTGGTCGAAACCGCGCCGGGTGTGTCGCGCGAAGAGATCCAGGCCAAGACTGGCGTCAACCTGATCTGACCAGGAGACCGCGATGCTGCAAGGAAAAACCGCCCTAGTCACGGGCTCGACCAGCGGGATCGGTCTGGGCATCGCCTGCGCGCTGGCCGCGCAGGGCGCCAACATCATCATGAACGGCTTCGGCGACGTGGAGGGGCCCAAGGCTCAGATCACTGAAGCTGGCAAGCGCGCCATCCGCGTCGGCTACCACGGCGCCGACATGAGCAAGCCGGCCGAGATCGAAGCGATGTTCGCCTATGCCGATGCCGAATTCGGCGGCGTCGACATCCTGGTGAACAACGCCGGCATCCAGTACGTGGCCAACGTGGAGGACTTCCCGACCGAGCGTTGGGATGCCATCATCGCCATCAACCTGACCTCGGCGTTCCACACCACGCGGCTGGCCGTCCCCGGCATGAAGCAGAAGAACTGGGGGCGGATCATCAACATCGCCTCGGCGCATGGGCTGGTGGCTTCGGCGCAGAAGTCGGCGTACGTGGCGGCCAAGCACGGCATCGTCGGCTTCACCAAGTCGGTGGCGCTGGAGACCGCGCAGATGGGTATCACGTCCAACGCGATCTGCCCGGGCTGGGTGCTGACACCGCTGGTGCAGAAGCAGATCGACGCGCGTGCCGAGAAGGAAGGCATCTCCGCACTATTGGCCAAGAAGGAACTGCTGATGGAAAAGCAGCCGTCCGGCGAGTTCGTCACGCCCGACCAGCTTGGTGCGCTGGCGGTGTTCCTGTGCAGCGATGCCGCGGAGCAGGTGCGCGGCGTGGCCTGGAACATGGATGGCGGTTGGGTCGCGCAGTAGGGCGGTCCTCACTCCGGAGGGAAGCCCCGCACGCGCGGGGCTTTTTTTCTTTCCGGCCTTTCTTTCCGGCGATATGCCATTGCCTGCTGCATTGCCGCACCGCACCTGGGCCGGCGTACAATCAGGCTTCGTTTTCTCCCCGCCGTTCACGTGTAGGAGTTGTTCATGCCCGTTTCGCCGCGCCTTGCGTTCGTGCAGTGTTTGAGTCCGTCCGGTCTGCACCGGATGGCTTATCACGAGTGGGGCGATCCGCAGAATCCGCGCGTGCTGGTCTGCGTGCACGGCCTCACCCGCACTGGGCGTGACTTCGACGTGCTGGCGCAGGCGCTGTGCAACGACTACCGCGTGATCTGCCCGGACGTGGTCGGCCGCGGCCGCTCCGACTGGCTGGTCGATCCGAAGGGCTACGTGCTGCCGCAGTACGTGGCCGACATGGTCACGCTGGTGGCGCGGCTGAACGTGGAGTCGGTCGACTGGTTCGGCACGTCGATGGGCGGGCTGATCGGCATGAGCCTGGCTGGCCTGCCGAAGTCGCCGATCCGCAAGATGCTGATCAACGACGTCGGCCCGCGCGTGACGGAATCTTCCGTGTCGCGCATCGGCTCGTACCTGGGGCTGGACGTCCGCTTCAAGACCTTCGACGAAGGGCTGGCTTACCTGAAGACCATCAGCGCATCGTTCGGGCCGCACACGCCCGAGCAATGGCGCGAGCTGAATACGGCCATCCTGAAACCGCGAGGCGGCGAATGGATCCTGCACTACGATCCGCGCATGGCCGAGCCGTTCAAGAGCACTACGCCCGAGCTGATCGCCGCTGGCGAAACCGCACTGTGGAAGCTGTTTGAGGCCAACACCGGCGAGGTGCTGGTGGTGCGTGGCGCGCAGTCCGACCTGCTCACGCGCGAGACCCTCGACGAGATGATCCAGCGTGGCCAGCAGGTCAGCACGGTGGAGATCCCCGACGTGGGCCACGCGCCGACCTTCATCCAGCCGGACCAGGTGGCGATCGCCCGCAAGTTCTTCCTCGGTCAATGACCGCGACGACCATTTTCCCGATTCGATTTGCAAGATGAGCACTGAACTGAAGCGTTACAACGTCGAACATCGCTATTCCGACGCGGCCGTCTACAACGGCGTCGTCTACGTGGCCGGCCAGGTGCCGGAGACCACGCTGGACGCCGGCATCGCCGAGCAGACCGCCGAGGTGCTCGCCATCATCGACCGCGTGCTGGCAGCCAATGGCAGCGACAAGACGCGCATCCTGATGTGCCAGATCTTCCTGAAGGACATCACGGAGATCGGCGAGATGAACACCGTGTGGGACCAGTGGGTCGCCGCCGAGTCGAAGAACTCGCCGCCGCGCGCCACGGTGGAGGCCGCGCTGGCCAACCCGAAGTACCGCATCGAGATCGTCGTGACCGCTGCGCAGAAGGGCTGACGCGGCGCACGTTTGCAAGACGCACCATGAACAGCAAGACCGACCAGCCCGCCAACGGCGCCGGGACGACGGCAGAGCAGGGCGCGCAGCACGCAGAGGTGGTGCGGGCACTTGACTACCTGGCGGCCCATGCCGGCGACAACCTCACGCTGACCGGCGAGTCGCTGGAGTCGCACGCGCGCGGCACGGTGACAATTCTCGAAGGGCTGCGCGTCGATACGCCGGCATTGCAGGCAGCGTCGCTATTTCTGCTGCCCACGCTCGCCATGGACAACGAGCATGCGCTCGAGCCGGCGTTCGGCGCCGAGGTGGTCAAGCTCGTGCACGACGTCCGGCAACTGCTGCGCATTGGCGCCATCGCCGGTCTGGTCAGCCCGACCGACCCCGGCATCACCCGCAAGAACGAAGCCGAGGCGCGGCGCGCGCAGGTCGAGGCGCTGCGCAAGATGCTGCTGGCGTTCGCGCAGGACATCCGCGTGGTGCTGATACGGCTGGCGTCGCGCTTGCAGTCGCTGCGCTGGCTGGCACAGACCAAGCGCCCCGCGCCCGAGGGCATGGCGCGCGAGACGCTCGATATCTACGCGCCGCTGGCTAACCGCCTCGGCATCTGGCAACTGAAGTGGGAGCTGGAAGACCTAGGCTTCCGCTTCGACGAGCCCGATACCTACAAGCGCATCGCCCGCCTGCTGGACGAAAAGCGCATCGAGCGCGAGAAGTTCATCGGCGAGGCCATCGCCCAGTTGCAGAAGACGCTGCACGACGCCGGCATCCAGGCGGAAGTCACCGGCCGCCCCAAGCATATCTACAGCATCTGGAAGAAGATGCGCGGCAAGGAACTCGACTTTGCCGACCTGTACGACGTGCGCGCCTTCCGCGTCATCGTCGACGACATCAAAGATTGCTACACCGTGCTCGGCTTCGTGCACCACATGTGGCAGCCGATCCCGAAGGAATTCGACGACTACATCTCGCGCCCGAAAGCCAACGGCTACATGTCGCTGCACACGGTGGTGATTGGCGACGACGGCCGCGCGCTGGAGGTGCAGATCCGCACGCGCGAGATGCACCACTTTGCCGAGTACGGCGTGGCCGCGCACTGGCGCTACAAGGAGGCCGGCAGCAAGGGCTACGCCGGCCAGTTCTCGGCCAGCGAGCGCTACGACGAGAAGATCGCCTGGCTGCGCCAGCTCCTGGCCTGGAAGGACGACGCCGAGCACACCGTCGCGCACGAGGATTCCCCGTGGGAACAGCTCAAGCACACCGAGCTGGACGACCACATCTACGTGCTGACGCCACAGGCACGCGTGGTCGCGCTGCCGCAGGGCGCCACGCCGGTCGACTTTGCCTACTACCTGCACAGCGATCTCGGACACCGCTGCCGTGGTGCGCGCGTCGACGGCACGATGGTGCCGCTCAATACGCCGCTCAAGAACGGGCAGACGGTGGAGATCGTCACCGTCAAGCAGGGCGGGCCGTCGCGCGATTGGCTGAACACCGAGCTGCACTATCTGGTGAGCCAGCGGGCGCGTGCCAAGGTGCGCGCGTGGTTCAACGCGCTGGAGCTGGAAGAGACGCTCGCGCAAGGCCGCGCACTGATCGATAAGACGTTGCAGCGTGAAGGCAAGACCGCTGTCAACCTGGAAGAGCTGGCGGCCAAGCTCGGCTACAAATCGCCGGAAGATCTGTACGCCGTCGTCGCCAAGGACGAGCTGAGCCTGCGCCGCGTCGAGGCCGTGCTGCGGGCGGACGGCGCACCGCAGCCCGCGCCGGTCGACGACGAAGCGGCGATCACCAAGAAGAGCCGCGCCACCAGCGTGGCCCGCGGCGCCAAGAGCGGTGTGCTGGTGGTCGGTGTCGATTCGCTGCTCACGCAGATGTCGCGCTGCTGCAAGCCGGCGCCGCCGGACCCGATCGTCGGTTTCGTCACGCGCGGGCGCGGGGTGTCGATCCACCGGCAGAACTGCGCGACCTTCCAGCAGTTGGCGTCGCGCGCACCCGGACGCGTGATCCAGACGGAGTGGGGCAAGCGCAGCGATTCGGTCTATCCGGTCGATATCCACGTCGAGGCACTGGACCGCCAGGGCTTGCTGCGCGACATCTCGGAAATCCTCTCGCGCGAGAAGATCAACGTGACCGGTGTGCGTACGGTGTCGAGCAAGGGCATCGCCAAGATGCAGTTCACGGCCGAGGTGGCGGAAGCGACGCAATTGCAACGTGCACTGACATTAATCGAAGAAGTGACGGGGGTGTTGACAGCGCGGCGGAAGTGACGGTATAGTTTCGTCTTTCGGCAGGCTCGTAGCTCAGCTGGTTAGAGCACCACCTTGACATGGTGGGGGTCGTTGGTTCGAGTCCAATCGAGCCTACCAACGCATTTAGCAGGGCGCGTCGGGTAGGATGTCCAAGCCGTCATCCTCGCAATCCCGGGATTTGTCCCGTATGAAGTACACAGGGGAAAACATGATTCAGGCACCGCGAACTACAACCGCTTCGGAGCGACAGTAGTCAAGGTGTGGTTTTCACCTTGCGGTCTGCCCAAGCGGTAGACAGCGCAAATGGAAACGCGGCCTTGGCCGCGTTTTTTTTCGTCCGCGTTTTTGTGTCACGCGTGGCGATCAAGCTGAAGGCGCTTCGAAGCATCCAATTCGACAACCTGCCACGCCCAAGCGGCGCGGCGCACGACAGAATGACGACCGCCCGCGTGCCCCAAGACGCGCGGCGGTGACTCCACAGGAGCAAGCATGATCGCGATTACGCTGCCGGACGGTTCCCGGCGTGAGTTTCCCGGCCCGGTGACGGTGGCTGAAGTGGCGCAGAGCATCGGCGCCGGCCTGGCCAAGGCCGCGCTGGCCGGTCGCATCGACGGCCAACTGGTCGATACGAGCTTCAAGATCGAGCAGGACGTCGGTCTCGCCATCATCACGGACAGGGACGCCGACGGCGTCGACGTGATCCGCCACTCGACCGCGCACTTGTTGGCCTATGCCGTCAAGGAGCTGTACCCGGACGCCCAGGTCACGATCGGCCCGGTCATCGAGAACGGCTTCTACTATGACTTCGCCTACAAGCGTCCCTTCACGCCGGAAGACCTCGTCGCCATCGAGAAGAAGATGGCCGAGCTCGTCAAGAAGGACGAGAAGGTCACGCGCGAAGTCTGGAGCCGCGACGATGCCGTCAAGCTGTTCGAGGGCATGGGCGAGAAGTACAAGGCGGAGATCATCGCCTCGATTCCGCAAGACCAGGAGATCGGCCTGTACCGAGAGGGCAACTTCGTCGACCTGTGCCGCGGCCCGCACGTGCCGTCCACGGGCAAGCTCAAGGTCTTCAAGCTGATGAAGGTGGCCGGCGCCTACTGGCGCGGCGACCACAACAACGAGATGCTCCAGCGCATCTACGGTACGGCCTGGGCCAAGAAGGAAGACCAGGATGCCTACCTGCACATGCTGGAAGAGGCCGAGAAGCGCGACCACCGCAGGCTCGGCCGTGAGCTCGACCTGTTCCACATCGACGAGCACTCGCCGGGCACGGTGTTCTGGCACCCCAAGGGCTGGACGCTGTGGCAGGAAGTCGAGCAGTACATGCGCCGCGTCTATCGCGAGAACGGCTACCAGGAGGTGAAGGGGCCGCAGATTCTCGACAAGTCGCTGTGGGAAAAGACCGGCCACTGGGACAAGTACCGCGAGAACATGTTCGTCACGGAATCGGAAAAGCGCGAATACGCGCTCAAGCCGATGAACTGCCCTGGCCACATCCTGATCTACAAGCACGGCATCAAGAGCTACCGCGATCTGCCGCTGCGCTTTGGCGAATTCGGCGCCTGCCACCGCAACGAGCCCTCCGGCGGCCTGCACGGCATCATGCGCGTGCGCGGCTTCACGCAGGACGACGGCCATATCTTCTGCACCGAAGACATGATCCAGGCCGAGGTGCAGGCGTTCACCACGCTGCTGCAGAAGGTCTACAAGGACTTCGGCTTTGCCGACATCCAGTACAAGCTGTCCACGCGCCCGGATAAGCGCATCGGCACCGAAGAAAGCTGGGACCGCGCCGAGGCCGCGCTGGCCGAGGGCCTGCGCGCCTCGGGCTGCGAGTTCGAATACCTACCGGGCGAAGGGGCGTTCTACGGCCCTAAGATCGAGTATGTGCTCAAGGATGCACTTGGTCGCCCCTGGCAGTGCGGCACGATGCAGGTCGATCCGAACCTGCCGGAGCGGCTGGATGCCGAGTACGTTGGCGAGGATGGCGCGCGCCACCGCCCGATCATGCTGCACCGCGCCATCGTGGGCAGCCTGGAGCGCTTTATCGGTATCTTGATCGAGCAATATGCCGGTGCGTTGCCGATGTGGCTTTCGCCGGTGCAGGTTGCGGTGCTCAGCATCACTGACGCGCACGCCGAGTACGCACAATCCGTTGCGCAATCCCTGCAAAAACAAGGATTTAGGGCAGTCGTCGATTTGCGGAATGAGAAGATTGGGTATAAAATCCGCGAGCATTCCGTGCAGAAGGTCCCCTATCAGGTTGTGGTGGGCGACAAAGAGCGGGATGAAAATCAGGTGGCCGTGCGTGCCCGTGGCAACGTCGATCTAGGCTCCATGCCGGTGTCGGCGTTCGTTGAGCGACTGCAGAACGATCTCGCCAACAAGTCATGAGCTGGGCACGGCTTGTTTTTTTGAATCTTTGAGGACATCAACATCGCTACTGAGAAATCTCACCGCATCAACCGCGAGATCAGCGCACCGGAAATCCGGCTGACCGGGGTTGAGGGAGAAGCGCTCGGCATCGTCAAACTGTTCGACGCACTGCGTCTGGCAGAAGAGAAGGACGTCGACCTGGTCGAGATCGCGCCGACCGCGCAGCCGCCCGTCTGCCGCCTGATGGACTATGGCAAGTTCAAGTACTCGGAGCAGAAGAAGGCTCACGAGGCCAAGCTGAAGCAGAAGGTCATCCTGGTGAAGGAAGTCAAATTCCGTCCTGGTACTGACGACGGTGACTACAATGTCAAGCTCCGCAATGCTCAGCGTTTTCTGGACGAGGATGGGGATCGTGTCAAGGTCACCCTGCGTTTCCGGGGCCGTGAGATGGCTCACCAGGAACTTGGCATGCGCATGCTGGAGCGAATCAGGACTGACCTGGAGCCATTCGCTCAGGTTGAGCAGATGCCGAAGATGGAAGGTCGCCAGGCAGTGATGATGTTGGCACCCAAGAAGAAAAAGTAATGCAGTGGCGGCCGGACGATTCCGGCTGCGCTGAGTAGGTTCCAGACGGAAACGTCGGAAAACGCGGCGAGCGTCAAAGCCTGCCGCGATACAACAAGTGAGTCCGGGTCTTGCAAGTGTCGGCGTCAGCCGTCCACCTGGCTTCATGTCAAAAGCGGAGTTGTTCCATGCCGAAGATGAAGACGAAGAAAAGCGCCTCGAAGCGCTTTACTGCCCGTCCTGGTGGCACGATCAAACGTGGCCAAGCCTTCAAGCGTCACATCCTGACCAAGAAGACCACCAAGAACAAGCGTCACCTGCGCGGTACCGAGGGCGTCCATGAGACGAACCTGAAGTCCGTTCGCGCGATGATGCCGTACGCCTAACCCTAACTAACTACGAAAGGAGCATTCCATGCCTCGAGTAAAACGTGGGGTCACAGCGCGGGCCCGTCATAAGAAGGTTATCAGCGCAGCCAAGGGTTACCGCGGCCGCCGCAATAACGTCTATCGCATCGCCAAGCAGGCGGTCATGCGTGCTGGCCAGTACGCCTACCGCGATCGTCGCAACAAGAAGCGCGTGTTCCGCGCCCTCTGGATTGCACGTATCAACGCTGGTGCACGCGAGCACGGTCTGTCGTACAGCAAGTTCATGAACGGCCTGAAGAAGGCGTCCATCGAGCTGGACCGCAAGGTGCTGTCGGACATGGCCATTCACGACAAGGTGGCATTTGCCGCCATCGTGAACCAGGTGAAAGCCAACGTCGCCTGAGTTGGATTGGCCGGGCAGGCCGCTGGAATTGCCCAATAGCTTGCCGGCCGATCACCCTGACGGGGCTCTCACCGAGCCCCGTTTTTTATTCCGCATTTCCGAATCACCCGAATTTTCACGCTCGCCTTCCCATGTCACTGGATCTGGATCAAGTCGTCGCCGATGCCCAAACCGCGTTCGCCTCTGTGGAGGACAACGCTTCGCTGGAAAACGAGAAGGCACGCTTTCTCGGCAAGTCTGGCGTACTGACCGACTTGCTCAAGGGCCTCGGCAAGCTCGATCCGGAGACGCGCAAATCGGAAGGCGCGCGCATCAACCAGGCCAAGAGCCGCGTTGAAGACGCCCTGAACGCCCGTCGCCAGGCCCTGGCCGATGCGCTGATGAACGCGCGCCTGGCCGCCGAGGCGATCGACGTGACGCTGCCCGGCCGCGATGTGGCGGAAGGCAGCCTGCACCCGGTGATGAACACCTGGGAGCGCGTTGCCCAGATCTTCGGCTCGATCGGCTTCGATGTGGCCGACGGCCCCGAGATCGAAACCGACTGGATGAACTTCACGGCGCTGAACAACCCGGACAACCATCCGGCGCGCTCGATGCAGGACACCTTCTACATCGACGGCCGCGACAGCGAAGACAAGCTCCTGCTGCTGCGCACGCACACCAGCCCGATGCAGGTGCGCTACGCCCGCATGCACGTCGAGAAGTACAAGCACCTCGATCGCATCCCCCCGATCAAGGTGATCGCCCCGGGTCGCACGTACCGCGTCGACAGCGACGCCACGCACTCGCCGATGTTCCACCAGGTCGAAGGCCTCTGGATTGCCGACAACATCAGCTTTGCCGACCTCAAGGGCGTCTATACCGATTTCCTGCGCAATTTCTTCGAGCGCGACGACATCAACGTGCGTTTCCGCCCGTCGTACTTCCCGTTCACCGAGCCGTCGGCCGAGATCGACATGGCCTTCGGTAACGGCAAATGGCTGGAGATTTCCGGTTCCGGCCAGGTGCACCCGACCGTGGTGCGCAACATGGGCCTGGACCCGGAGCGCTACATCGGCTTTGCGTTCGGCTCCGGCCTCGAGCGCCTGACGATGCTGCGCTATGGCATCAACGACCTGCGCCTGTTCTTCGAGGGCGACGTGCGGTTCCTGCGCCAGTTCGCGTAAGACGCGTCCGTCCGCAGCTTCGTCACCTTGCCCCGTTAATCGAATTCTCTTTCCTGTCGCGCCATGCAATTTCCGGAATCCTGGCTTCGCAGTTTCGTCAATCCGTCGATCACCACCGATGAACTCTCCCACAGCCTGACGATGGCCGGGCTCGAGGTGGAAGAGGTCGACCCCGTTGCGCCGCCGTTCTCGCAGATCGTTGTCGGCCATGTGGTCGAGGTGAACAAGCACCCGGACGCCGATCGCCTGAACGTCTGCAAGGTCGACGCGGGCACGGGCGAGCTGCTGCAGATCGTCTGCGGCGCGCCGAACGTATCGGTGGGCATCAAGGTGCCGTGCGCAATGGTGGGCGCCGAGCTGCCGCCGGGCGAAGACGGCAAGCCGTTCAAGATCAAGATCGGCAAGCTGCGCGGCGTGGAGAGCTACGGCATGCTGTGCTCGGCGCGCGAGCTGAAGCTGTCGGAAGACCATGGCGGCCTGCTGATCCTGCCGGAAAACACGCCGGTGGGCGAAGACATCCGCAAGGTGCTGGACCTCGACGACCAGATCTTCGTCATCAAGCTCACGCCCAATAAGGCGGACTGCCTGTCGATCCACGGCGTGGCGCGCGAAGTGTCCGCGCTGACGGGCGCGCCGATTACGCTGCCGTCGATGGCCCCCGTGGCCGTGACGTTGGCCGACAAGCTGCCGGTCAAGGTGGACGCGCCGGACCTGTGCGGCCGCTTCTCGGGCCGCATCATCCGTGGCGTGAACGCGCACGCAAAGACGCCGGCATGGATGGTCTCGCGTATCGAGCGCGCGGGTATGCGCAGTGTGTCGGCGCTGGTCGATATCTCCAACTACGTCATGCTGGAGCTGGGCCGTCCGTCGCACGTGTTCGACCTGGACAAGATCCACGGCGGCCTGACAGTGCGCTGGGGCAAGGCCGGTGAAGAACTGAAGCTGCTCAACGGCGACACCATCGCTGTCGATGAGAAGGTTGGCGTGATCTCGGACGAGCAGGCCATCGAAAGCCTGGCCGGCATCATGGGCGGCGACAAGACCGCCGTCACGCTCGACACGCAGAACATCTACCTCGAAGCCGCATTCTGGTGGCCCGCTGCCATCCAGGGCCGCGCGCGCCGCTATAACTTTTCGACCGATGCGGGCCATCGCTTCGAGCGCGGCGTCGATTACGCGACCACGGTCGAACACATCGAGCGCATCAGCGCGCTGATCCTCGAGATCTGCGGCGGCCAGGCCGGCCCGATCGACGACCACATCGTCAACCTGCCGACGCGCACGCCGGTGCGCATGCGTGTGGCACGTGCCGCGCGTGTGCTCGGCATTCCGCTGTCGCACGAAGTCGTGGCGGACGTGTTCAAGCGCCTGGGCCTCACGTTCAGCGTGGAAGGCGATGTGTTCGTGGTCGAGCCGCCGTCGTATCGCTTCGACATCGAGATTGAGGAAGACCTGATCGAAGAGGTCGCCCGCATCTACGGTTTCGAGCAGATCCCGGCCAAGCCGCCGGTGGCCGAGAACGCAATGCGCCCGACCAACGAGGCACGCCGCACCATGCACGACGTGCGCCACGCCGTGGCCGCGCGCGACTACCACGAGGTCGTCAACTTCGCCTTCGTCGAGACCGAATGGGAAGCCGACTTTGCTGGTAATACCAACCCGATTCCGCTGCTGAACCCGATCGCCAGCCAATACTCGGTGATGCGCAGCACGCTGATCGGCGGCCTGCTCGACAAGGTGCGCTACAACCTGAACCGCAAGGCTGCGCGCGTGCGCATGTTCGAAGTGGGCCGCGTGTTCCATCGCGATGCGAGCGTTGCTGATGGCGGCCTGTCGGTGGCGGGCTACGCGCAGCCGATGATGGCCGGCGGCATCGCCTACGGCCCCGCCAAGGAAGAACAGTGGGGCGTGCCGTCGCGTGCTGTCGATTTCTTCGACGTGAAGGGCGATGTGGAATCGCTGCTGTGGCCGCTGCAGGTGCGCTTCGAGCGCGTTGAACATCCGGCGCTGCATCCGGGCCGCTCTGCACGCGTGGTGCTGAACGGCCGCGCCATCGGCTGGATTGGCGAGCTGCATCCGCGTTGGCTGCAGAAGTACGACCTGCCGACGGCGCCGGTGGTGTGGGAGCTGGAGCTCGACGCCATCACTGCAGTCGGTCTGCCGACCTACAGCGAAGTGCCCCGCGTGCCGGCCGTGACGCGCGACATCGCGCTGGTCGTGCGCCAGGACGTGACCGTGCAGGACCTGGTCGATACGTTTGAGAAGACGGCTGTCGGCACACCGTGGCAACGCTATCTGCAAGGCGTCGTGCTGTTCGATGAGTTCCGTCCGAAGGCCGCGACGGCCGCGATTGGCGCGCAGGAGAAAAGCCTTGCCTTCAGAATTACGTTGCAAGATACTGACAGCACCCTTCAGGACGAGATCGTCGAAGCCGCCACCCAGCAACTGATTCGTGCGGCCGGCGATGCATTCGGCGCGCGCCTGCGTGCCTGACGTCCACGCCAGCGCCTAGAACGCTCGAACGAACCTCCACATTCGGATCGAATACGCCAAGCGAATCCTATGAACGATCAACACGCGCCCGCGTTGGCGGCATCCTTGGGCGACTCGCTCGGTTCTTCTTCGGCACTGGCTGACGCGCGTGATGCGCGCGGCCAGGAAGTGCCGACGCTCACCAAGGCCGAGCTCGCCGAGATGCTGTTCGAGCAGGTTGGCTTGAACAAGCGTGAATCGAAGGACATGGTCGAGGCGTTCTTCGACGTGATTCGCGAGGCGCTCGAGCAGGGTGATAGCGTCAAGCTGTCCGGCTTCGGCAACTTCCAGTTGCGTGACAAGCCGCAGCGCCCGGGCCGCAACCCGAAGACCGGCGAGATCATTCCCATCACGGCGCGCCGCGTCGTCACCTTCCACGCCAGCCAGAAGCTCAAGGCGCTCGTCGAAGAGCGCGTTGAGCCGCTGCCGGCCAGCGCTGCGTAATCCCGTCTCTTTCGCCAGCCCTCCATGGCCGCCGATAAACATACGGAGCGGGTCAACCTGCCGCCGATTCCTGCCAAGCGCTACTTCACCATCGGTGAGGTGAGCGATCTGTGCGCCGTCAAGCCGCACGTGCTGCGTTACTGGGAGCAGGAATTCACGCAGCTCAAGCCGGTCAAGCGACGCGGCAATCGCCGTTACTACCAGCATCATGAAGTGCTGCTGATCCGGCGGATTCGCGAGTTGCTGTACGAGCAGGGCTTCACGATCAACGGCGCGCGCAACCGGCTGGATGAACTGCGGCATGGCGCGGGTAGTGTGCCGATGGAGACGGCACCCGAGGCCGAAGCTCCAGTGTCGGCGCCGATGGTGACGAGCGGCGCAGTCGATGTGCCGGCCTTGCGTCGTGCGTTGCAATCGGTGCTCGACGTTCTGCGTGCGGACAAATCGCAGGGCTGACGGCGACCCACTAGTCAGCAAGGGCGCGGCTCTGTTATACTTTTGTGCTTTCGGGGCGTAGCGCAGCCTGGTAGCGTACCTGCATGGGGTGCAGGTGGTCGGAGGTTCAAATCCTCTCGCCCCGACCAGGAAATTGAAGGACTTACGGCGATGAGCCGTAAGTCCTTTTTGTTTTCTACGGGCAGATCCTTGTTGGCCCGACAGACGCCGCGCAATCGACTCGTTCGCGTACCCGCCCAGACGCTCCTCAGGTCATGAGCCCATTCCGCTACAGCGACAGTGACATCGATGCCGTCTACCGCGTCATTCGCGAGCGGCGCGACATGCGGCATTTTCGGCCGGCCCCGCTCGACACCGCGCTTCTGACGCGGTTGCTGCAGGCCGCGCATCTTGCCCCCAGCGTCGGCTTCATGCAGCCCTGGCGCTTCATCCACATTACCGATCGAGGCTTGCGAGCGCGCGTGCACGCGCTGGTCGAGGCAGAGCGTCAGCGCACTGCCGCTGCCCTGGGCGAGCGGCAGGACGATTTCATGCGCCTCAAGGTGGAAGGCATTCTGGAGTGTGGGGATGTCCTGGTGGCCGCTCTGATGGACGATCGCGAGCGGCACATCTTCGGGCGGCGCACGCTGCCGGAGATGGACCTGGCGTCGGTTGCCTGCGCCATCCAGAATCTCTGGCTGGCCGCTCGGGCCGAAGGGATCGGCATGGGGTGGGTGTCCCTGTTCGATCCCGGACAGCTTGGTCAACTCCTTCAACTGCCGCCGGGTGCCAAGCCGGTGGCCGTGCTGTGCCTCGGTCATGTCGACCACTTCTATGACAAGCCTATGCTGGAGCAGGAGCGGTGGGCCGGACGGCAGCCGCTTCGCGAAATGCTGTTCGAAAATGGCTGGGGCAATCCTAGCCTTCTTGATGTGGATCGGGACCGTTCACCGGCCTCCGACGACGCTTCGGGCAGTCCCGTCTGAGACATTCGATCGGCGGTATCCGCGTGGCTCACGCATCTGCTTGCGGCTCGCTCGTCGCGCGCCGGTACCGGGCTGGCGTCATTCCCAACTGCTGCCGGAACGCCTTGCCGAACGCCGCTTCGGATTGGTAGCCGACACGCGCGGCGATCTCGCCAACACTGTGCCGCGTATGCAGCAGCTGATCGCACGCGAGCGTCATGCGCACGCGCGTGAGGAAATCCCACACCGTCATGCCGGCACGCGCCTTGAACTGGCGCGCGTAGGTGGCGCGCGACATGGCGGCCAGGTCGGCGAGGGTGTCGATGGTCCAGGCATGCTCGGGCGTGGACAGCATCGCCTGCACCGAGGGCCCAAGCCGCGCATCGGCCAGCAAGGTAAGCGTGCCGGGATCGGCACCTTCGCGCTGGCCATGTACGCGTAACGCGAGTGTCAGCAGCGCCTGACTCAACGCTGTGACGATCGCCAGGGCGCCCGGTGCGCGGGCTGCGGCTTCGTCGCGCATCAGGCCGATGACGGCTTGCAGCGCCGCGAAGGAACCGCAGTCGCGCAGCGACACATGCAGTGGGTCGGGCAGGGTGCGGATCAGCAGCGTGGTCGAGCCGGGTTCATGCACGAAGCGCCCGCATAGCAGATCGACGTCGGCGGCGCCGCGGCCGGTTTGGCGCAGCGGCAGCATGCCATCGTGCGAGGTGCGCGGCCGGCGCTGCGGGGTGTCGGCATCGCTGGCAGGGTCGTGGATGGTGTGTGCGTGGCCGCGGGGGAAGAGGATGAAATCACCCGGATGCAGGGTCAGGCGCTGACCGCTCGTTTCCACCACGCAGGTGCCTGCCAGCACCAGATGAAACGGCACCTGCCCATCCGGCTCCGGGTCATGCGGAATCGAGAACGGCCCCTGGAACAGGCAGCGCAGGTCGAGGCTGGCCTGCGGCCGCGTGAGCTGGACGAACTGGCTCAAGGCATCCATTGAGACGATCTCGCTAAAGATTGCGCAAATCAAGTATTCATCGGATCGCCTCCAAAGACAATACTGTTCCCAACGGCAAAGGCATCGGGCCCGCGCCAGATTGGGAGCACATCATGGAAAACTGGGTCGAGTATCGGAAGGAACTGATGGGGCGGATCGGTGAGGTCGGCAAGCTCTCGCCGGACACGCTCAAGGGCTATCAGATGCTGTCGGCTGCAGGCCAGAAGACAGGTCAGTTGGATGCGAAGACGCGCGAACTGATCGCGCTGGCGGTGTCGGTGACGACGCGTTGCGACGGCTGTATCACCGTGCACACCGCCGAGGCACTCAAGCATGGCGCCACGCGTGAGGAGATTGCGGAGGCGCTGGGCGTGGCGGTGGCGCTGAACGCCGGGGCCGCGCTGGTGTACTCGGCGCGCGTGATGGACGCGACCGAGGCGTATCAGTCGGTGTCAGCTTCGCCTTCAGTCTGACGCGCCCGGGTGGGCGATGCGCAGCCGGCAGGTGGCGTGCCGCGTGTCGCCCGGGGCCAGGAGGTGCAGGCCCTCGCCATGGTGGATGGCATTGGGCAACCCCATCCAGGGTTCCACGCAGTAGAAGTCGGAGGTGTCGGCTTCCGTCCAGGTGGTGATGGCGTGCCACGGCATCAGCGCACCGTCGACTTCGATGCGGATGCGCCGGCCCAGCGGGGCGTTGGTGTGCGGCGGGATGTCGAGCACCGCCGCGCCCGCGCCGTCGAGCAGGTGGTAGCGGTCCTGCAGCGCCGGGTTGTCGAGCGTGTACATCGCATGGCCGGGTTCGTGCGCGTCCAGGCTGCCATCGGCCAGCTGGCGCGAGAGCCGTGACGGCGGCATCTGCAGTGTGGTCGCGTGTCGGACCACGCTGGGCAGCGCGAAATAGAAATGGTGGCCGGCGTAGAAGGGCATCGGCGCATGCGCATCGCCCTCGGCGGTATGCGTGATCGAGAACGTCGCCTCCAGCCCGTCGGCGAGCAACCGGTAGCCGATGCGGAATTCGAAGGCGTATGGATACCCTGAGCGCGTCTGCGGACCGTCGCGCAACAGCATGACGATGTGCGTGTCGTCCGCGCTTTCCACTTCAAACGGCAGGTCGCGCGCGAAGCCATGCTGCGGCAGCGCGTGGATGCGGCCATTGGCGTCGCGCCAGCGCCCGGGTTCCCCGTCGGCAAAATGCCGGCCGATGAACGGAAACAACAACGGATTGCCGCCGCGGATCTTGGCCGGATTCGACCAGTCGGCCGGGTTGGGCCAGTACAGGATCTCTTCGCCCTGGTGGCGCCAGCGCACCAGCCGCCCGCCCGCCTCGGGTGCGAGCAACAGCAGGGAGCCATCGGCGCGGTCATTGCCGATGCGGACAAGGGTGCGTTCTTGGAAGTGGGCGGTCGGAAGGTCGTACATGAGGAAAGCGGGGTTGCCTTGTTGGCTTGAACAGCGCGTACTAGATTGTCAATGCGTTTTGCCTGGAGGGAAACCATGTCCGCCAATCGAGCCTGCCAGCCGCGCATCTCAACACGGCCTGGGCACACGGTGCCACCGCCCGACGAGCCCGCGCCGCCGGGCATCCCCCCAGACCTGCCATCGCCCGACGAGGTCCCCCCGCCGGTCGAGCCGCCGGAGGCCTGGTCGGTGTCATCCGCTGTTACCAATCGTCACAGCTTTGCGGGAAGCCGTTTGTAAGATAGCGCGAGTTTCCGCGCGCCCTGCGCATTTCTACAACGACAACACGAGCCAAGACATGTCGATTTTTCCGCGTTTGACCCTGTGCGCTGTGCTGGTGGCCTCCATGGCCGGCTGCGTGGTGGCCCCGCCGCCGCAAACACGCACGGTGGTGGTGCGCGAGCCCGCCCCGGCCCCGGCCCCGGTTGACCCGCGCGCCCGCTTCGAGCAAGTGGAAGGCCGCATCGCGGAAGAATTCCATCGCATCGATGTGCGTCAACAGCAGGGCTATGTGGATCCGTACCGCGCCGACGGCCTGCGTGATCGCCTGCGCCGCATCCGCCAGGAAGCCGGCGATATGGCCAGCCAGCACTACGGCGGCCTGTCCGGCGATGAACAGCGCGCCCTGAACGACGAGCTGGGCGCCCTGGGCCGCGACATCAACCGCTAAGCCCGGCCGAAGTCCCGTCCATTCGCTGATGCTGCATCGCGGCATCGGCGAAACGCAGTGTTGCGCATCGTTGCGTGCGCACCCGGTGGAAGCTGGTACGCTTGCGTTCCTCCTGAATGCCTGCCAGCCCGACGCGGCCCCGCCGTGCGAAAGATCATCCACTGCGACTGCGATTGTTTTTACGCCGCCATCGAGATGCGCGATGATCCGCGCCTGCGTGGCAAGCCGCTCGCCGTGGGTGGGCGGCCGGAGCGTCGCGGGGTGGTCGCCACCTGCAACTACGAAGCCCGCAAGTTCGGCATCCATTCAGCGATGCCCATGGCGCAGGCCGTCAAGCGCTGCCCGGATCTGCTGATCGTGCCCCCGGCCATGGACAAGTACCGCCAGGTCGCGCGCCAGATCTTTGCCATCTATCACAGCTACACCCCGCTGGTGGAGCCGCTCTCGCTGGATGAGGCCTACCTCGACGTGAGCGACAGCCCGATGCTCGCCGGCAGCGGCACGCGCATCGCCGAGGACATCCGCCGCCGCGTGCGCGAGGAGGTCGGCATCACGGTGTCGGCGGGCGTGGCGCCCAACAAGTTCATCGCCAAGATCGCCAGCGACTGGAACAAGCCCGACGGCCTGTTCGTGGTGCGGCCCGAGCAGGTCGATGCCTTCGTGGCCGCGTTACCGGTCGACCGCCTGTTTGGCGTGGGCAAGGTGACGGCCGCCAAGCTGCGCCGCCTGGGCGCCGAGACCTGCGGCGACCTGCGCGCTTGGGGCGCGGACAGGCTGCAGCAGCATTTCGGCGTGTTTGGCTTTCGCCTGCATGACCTCTGCCGTGGCATTGACCATCGCCAGGTGCAGCCCTCGCAAGTGCGCAAATCCGTCAGCGTGGAAGAGACGTATGCGACCGACTTGCGCACGCTGGACGACTGCCAGCGCGAGCTGACCATCCTTGTCGACCAGCTCGCCGCCCGTGTCGAGCGCGCCCGCGCCGGCAACATGATTCACAAGACCTACGTCAAGCTGCGCTTTGCGGATTTTCGAGGCACAACAGTGGAATGCGTCTATCCGCAAGTCGCGCTGCCGGTATTCGCCAAGCTGCTGGCGCAGGGGTTTGAGCGGCGGCGCATTCCCGTGCGTTTGCTGGGCGTGGGCGTGCGCCTGCATGAGACCGACGCGCATGCGCGCCAGCAAACGCTGTTCTCCGAAGACGCTGACCCGGCACGCTGAGCGGTCGATTGTTGCCGAGCGCTGTCGTGTATGCCGGTCGGATCTGAATTGTCCTATTTTCCTGTCTGCATCAAGGTGATAGAAGGGCGGACGTCACCACCCGGGTAAAATGCCCGCTTTTTTGCAAATTCCGCCGCCGCGCGCCACACGTGCGCGACAGTGCGCTCCGCCACATCCGGACGCGCACGCAGACAGGAGACGCAGTCAATGAGTTTGTTCCGTACCAAGAACGTGGATCACATGATCCGCACCAGCCGCAGCGACACGGGCCTGAAGAAAGTCCTCGGTCCGCTGGACCTGACCTTCCTCGGGGTTGGCGCCATCATCGGCACCGGCATCTTCGTGTTGACCGGCACCGGCGCGCTCACCGCCGGGCCCGCGCTAACGTTGTCGTTCATCGTCGCCGCGCTGGCATGCGGCTTTGCCGCGCTGTGCTATGCAGAATTCGCCTCGACCATTCCCGTGTCGGGCTCGATCTACACCTACGCCTACGCCACGATGGGCGAGCTGGTCGCCTGGATCATCGGCTGGGACCTGATGCTCGAATACGGCCTGGCGACGTCCGCCGTGTCAGTGGGCTGGTCTGGCTACTTCCAATCGTTGCTGGCCGGTTTCGGCCTCCACCTGCCAGTGGCGCTGACGGCCGCGCCGGGCGCGATCCCGGGCGTGCAGACGCTGTTCAACCTGCCGGCGCTGGTGATCATGCTGGTCATCACCACGGTGCTGTCGTTTGGCGTGCGCGAATCGGCGCGGGCCAACAACGTGATGGTGGCGATCAAGGTGACGGTGGTGCTGCTGTTCATCTTCGTCGGTGTGCGCCACGTGCAGCCCGCCAACTGGCAGCCGTTCATGCCGTTTGGGGTGTCAGGCGTGTTTGGCGCGGCGGCCATCGTGTTCTTCGCCTTCATCGGCTTCGATGCCGTGACCTCCGCGGCCGAAGAGGTGCGCAATCCCAAGCGCGACCTGCCGATCGGCATCATCGGCTCGCTGGCGATCTGCACGGTCCTCTACGTGCTGGTGGCGGGCATCATGACCGGCATCGTGCCGTTCCAGAAGTTCGCGGGCGTGGACCATCCGGTGTCGCTGGCGCTGCAGTTTGCGGGTGAGAGCTGGGTGGCCGGGTTTGTCGACCTGGGCGCCATCATCGGCATGACGACCGTGATCCTGGTGATGGCCTACGGCCAGACCCGCGTCATCTTCGCGATGTCGCGTGACGGCCTGCTGCCCAAGCGCCTGTCGCACATCCACCCGCGCTATGCCACACCGTTCTTCAACACGTGGGTGGTCGGCATCGTGTTCGCGGTGATCGCCGCATTCGTGCCGCTCAACGTGCTGGCCGAGCTGATCAACATTGGCACGCTCGCCGCCTTCTCGCTGATCGCCATCGCCGTGATGGTGCTGCGTCGCACGCGCCCGGACTTGCATCGCGGTTTCCGCTGCCCGGGGGTGCCGGTGGTGCCGGTGCTGGCGGTTGGCCTGTGCCTGTTCCTGATGAGCCACCTGCAGGCCGTCACCTGGATCGCCTTCGCGGTCTGGATGGTGATCGGCCTGGTGGTGTATTTCGGCTATGCGCGCAGCCGCTCGCTGCTGCATACGCCGGAGCGCGGCGCGGCGCCGGCTTCCGAAACCGCACGTTAATCACGCCTCAGCGGCATAGCGGCGCGGAGACCGCTTGCAGGATCTCCGCGTCGCGCGATCGTTCGATTAGCGCCGCCAGCCCCACGTCCGCCGGCCGCGCGCCGGCGGGCAGGGGGATCTCGCCTTGCCAACTGGTCGCCGGTCCATTCAGCCGGATCGGCCCGATCCATTCGCGCACCACATGATCATGGTGCAGTTCCACGCCGCCGTTCTCGCCGCCGCTCGGGTGGCTGATCAGGCCGTTTTGCGTCAGCGCGATCCAGGCGATGGTCGCATCCGTGCCGGATGCCGCGCCAGGCTGCAGCGTGAAGCGTGCGCGGGTTTGCAGTGCCACGCGCGGTGTGTTGCTGGTGACGGCATCCAGTGCAATACCTGCCATCGCCGGACGCGCGTTACGCGCCTCGATGGCGCGCGAGAATTCGCCCGAATCCGCCCACCGGCGGAACTCGCGCCCTGACACAAATACTTCCGGCGTGTAGATGGTGGATGCCCGGGCTGCGTCACCCAGTGCGCGCTGGCGTGCGGTAAAGGCCGGGCGGTCGAACGGGTCTTTCCAGCCCAGGCTGTCCCAGTAGTCCACATGCATCGCCAGCGGAATCCAGCGCTGCGGATCGGCTGCGGTGCGACTCAACCATCGGTCCGCCGGTGGGCAGCTATTGCATCCCTCTGAGGTGTACAACTCGACCACCGCGACGGTGTGCGGTGGACTTTGCACATGCAACGCGCTGCAATCGGCGGCGTGCGCCAGGCGACCCGTCGTCATCGCAACCAGGGTTAGCGCAGCGGCGCGCTGCGTTGTTCGGCAAATGAATCGCATGGTGCGCTCCTGTTTGGAGGAAGCGTTCGGTGTGGCCCCCACATAGCTTCTGTCGGGCGACGCACGTCATCCTGACAAAAATATACGAGGGTCGCGCGCAGCCGCCATCTCCGGTGCTGCCTGGGGTGGCGCAGCGGAAGGGGCTATGGGCTTTCGGGTTTTGCGAAGGAGGTCGCACGCCAAGCGCAACCTATGGTTAAAATGAGCCACGCAGATCAACGAAATCGTGCCGGCCCCCCCGCACGGTTTCCACGCCCGACGGCGTGTGCGCTGTTGTCCATTGCAATCGGAGGGCTGTGAAATGGAAATCAAGTTCGAATCGAAAGAGGAGTACCCCGTCAACAACGAGGGCCTGCTGTTCGACGCACTCGTGGACGGAGAAAAGGTGACCTGCGTGGCAACGCGCGAGGCACTGTGGGCCGGACTGGACAGCGACCAGGTGATGTCCCTGCAGGCAGCCTTCGAAGCGGGGCGAGAACGCATCCAGGACGCCGCCCGCGTGCTGATCGCTGACGGTGTGCAGCGAGCCCATGGATTGGAAGATTTGCCGCAACCGGTGGTGGTCAAGGTCGTGCATATCGCATCCGCTTGATCCTGTTCGATTGCCTTTGCAGGCATCGGCGTGTCCGATGCATTCGCATGGCGGGCCCACGTCCGCCGTCCCCCGAAAGCCGGTCTCCATGACCGGCTTTTTCATTACCTTTGCAGAAATTTCCGACTTGACAGTGGCCGTGCTTCCGCTAGATTATTAACATGTTAATGAAATGAGGCAGCGCGCGATGGGCGTGCGCCAGCCCGGATGCACGAGGAGACCTTTATGCGGCGAGGCAGGGTGACATTGCCGGACGGCCGAGTCCATGACATCACGCTTGCGCATGCGCCGGCGGCTGGCCGCGCGGAGTCGGGCGCAGGTTTGCACTGGCTGCCGCCAGTGGAGGGTACGGTGGTGGGAGCGCTGCTCAACTACCGCGACGAGATCGATGCACTGGGCGATGCGCTGTCCGCGCCGCCATATCAGGCACCACCCAAGGCGCCGATCCTCTATATCAAGCCGGCCAACACGCGTATCGGCCATGGGCATGACGTGACATTGCCCGTGGATGTCGATGCAGTCTGGGCGGGTGCCTGCCTGGGTGTGGTGATCGGCCGCACGGCCACGCGCGTCAACCCGTCACAAGCGCGCGACGTGATCGCCGGTTACACCATCGTCAATGACCTGACCGTGCCGCACGCGAGCTACTACCGTCCGGCGATCCGCCACAAGTGCCGCGATGGCTTCTGCCCGATCGGCCCTTGGGTCATCGACCGCAATGACGTGCCTGATGCCGATGCGCTCGACATCGCCGTGCGCATTAACGGCGAGACCAAGCAACGCGCCAACACGTCGACGCTGGTCCGCCCGATCGCTCAACTGATTGCCGATGTGACGGCCTTCATGACGCTGGAGCGCGGCGACGTGCTGCTGGTCGGCATGCCCGATCACCCGCCTCTGGCGCGCGCCGGCGATCGTATCGATATCGACATCACCCACATCGGCACGCTGACCACGCATCTGGTCCGCCACGCGCAGGAGGCCACGCAATGAAACACGCGCGCATCGCCTATGACGGCGCAATCCACCGCGTCACCGCCGTACCCGGCGACGATACCCGCGTGCAACTGGCCGACGGCCGCGTGCTGCACGAAACCGAGGTGGTCTGGCTGCCGCCGGTGGAGCCGCGCACGATCTTCGCGCTGGGTCTGAGCTACGCGGATCACGCCAAGGAACTGGCCTTCAAGGCCCCCGAGGAACCGCTTGCGTTCCTGAAGGGCCCGAACACGCTGATCGGCCACCGCGCCCACACCGTGCGCCCGGCCGGCGTCGCCTTCATGCACTACGAGTGCGAGCTGGTGGTGGTGATCGGCAAGACCGCGCACAACGTGCCGCGCGAGCGCGCCTACGACTACGTCGCCGGCTACACCGTGGCCAACGACTACGCGATCCGCGATTACCTCGAGAACTACTACCGCCCGAACCTGCGCGTGAAGAGCCGCGACACCTGCACGCCCATCGGCCCCTGGCTGGTCGACCGCGACGACGTGCCCGACCCCATGAACCTCGCCCTGCGTGCCACCGTCAATGGCCGCGTGACGCAGGAGGGCAGCACGCGCGACATGATCTTCGACATCCCGGCGCTCATCGCATGGTTCTCCAGCCTCATGACGCTCGGCGCCGGCGACATGATCCTGACCGGCACGCCCGAGGGCCTGGCCGATACGCAACCCGGCGACGAGGTCGTCACTGAAATTGAAGGCATCGGCCGACTGGTCAGCACCATCGTCGCCGAACAACCGAGCAAGGAGCCCGCATGAACACGCGCATGAATCCCGTCAGCATGGACCCGATCCGTCACTGGATCGACGGCCGCCAGGTCGACAGCGCCGAGCGCTTCATCACCACCAACCCGGCCACGGGCGAGGCAATTGCCGAGGTGGCGTCGGGCGGTGAGGCGGAGATCAACGCGGCCGTGGCCGCAGCCAAGGCGGCGTTCCCGGCCTGGGCCAACACGCCGGCCAAGCAGCGCGCCAAGCTGATGCGCCGCCTGGGCGAGCTGATCGAGCAGAACGTGCCGCACCTGGCCGCACTGGAAACCATGGACACCGGCCTGCCGATCACGCAGACCAGCAAGCAGCTCATTCCACGCGCATCGGAGAACTTCCACTTCTTCGCCGAGGTCTGCACGCAGGTCAATGGCCGCACGTATCCGGTCGACGACCAGATGCTGAACTACACGCTCTATCAGCCGGTGGGCGTGTGCGCGCTGATCTCGCCGTGGAACGTGCCGTTCATGACGGCCACCTGGAAGGTCGCGCCGTGCCTGGCGCTGGGCAACACGGCGGTGCTGAAGATGTCAGAGCTGTCGCCGCTGACGGCGGATCAGTTGGGCCGTCTGGCGCTCGAAGCCGGCATCCCGCCGGGCGTGCTGAACGTCGTCCAGGGCTACGGCGCCACCGCTGGTGATGCGCTGGTGCGCCATCCGGACGTGCGCGTGGTGTCGTTCACTGGCGGCACGACCACCGGCAAGCGCATCATGGAACGCGCCGGGCTGAAGAAATTCTCGATGGAGCTGGGCGGCAAATCCCCCGTGCTGATCTTCGACGATGCGGACCTGGACCGCGCGCTCGATGCCTCGCTCTTCACCATCTTCTCGATCAACGGCGAGCGCTGCACAGCCGGCTCGCGCATCTTCGTGCAGGAAACCGTCTACGACGACTTCGTGCGCAAGTTTGCCGAGCGCGCCAAACGCCTCACGGTGGGCGATCCGACCGATGAGAAGACCAACGTCGGCTCGATGATCACGCGTGCGCACTGGGAGAAGGTGACAGGCTATATCCGCCTGGGCGAGCAGGAAGGCGCCAAGATATTGGCCGGTGGCCCGGATAAACCGGCGGGCCTGCCCGAGCACCTGAAGAACGGTAACTTCGTCGCGCCGACCGTGCTTGCGAACGTCGACAACCGCATGCGCGTGGCACAGGAAGAGATCTTTGGCCCGGTGGCCTGCTTGATCCCGTTCAAGGACGAGGCCGACGGCCTGAAGCTCGCCAACGATGTGGAATACGGCCTGGCCTCGTATATCTGGACGGAAGACGTGGGCAAGGTGCATCGCCTGGCGCGCGGCATCGAGGCGGGCATGGTGTTCGTCAACAGTCAGAACGTGCGCGACCTGCGCCAGCCGTTCGGCGGCGTGAAGGCTTCGGGCACCGGCCGCGAGGGCGGCGAGTACAGCCTGGAGGTGTTTGCCGAGCTCAAGAACGTCTGCATCTCGATGGGCAGCCACCACATCCCGCGCTGGGGCGTTTGATGCGCCACCGCACGTACAGCACGACACAGCACTAGCGCACTAGAGGGCGGAAGGAGACACCATGGGCAAGCTGGCATTGGCCGCGAAGATCACCCACGTACCGTCGATGTATCTGTCGGAGTTGCCCGGCAAGCATCACGGCTGCCGCGCGGCGGCCATCGAGGGCCACCGCATCATTGGGCAGCGCTGCCGTGACCTGGGCGTCGACACCATCGTCGTGTCGGACACGCACTGGCTGGTCAACGCCGGCTATCACGTCAACTGCAACGGGCGCTTCGAGGGCGTCTACACCAGCAATGAGCTGCCGCATTTCATCAAGGACATGCGCTACAGCTATCCGGGCAACCCGGCATTGGGCCACCTGATTGCCAAGACGGCGACCGAGCATGGCGTGTTCACACGCTCCCACGAGATCAATAGCCTGGACCTCGAATACGGCACGCTGGTGCCGATGCGCTACATGAACAGCGACCAGCATTTCAAGGTCGTATCGATCGCCGGCTGGTGCGCATGGCACCAACTGGACGAGAGCCGCCGCTTCGGCGAAGCCCTGCTCAAGGCCATCGAGGCCAGCGACAGCACCGTGGCGTTCTTCGCCAGTGGCTCGCTGTCGCACCGCTTCAATGACAACGGCAGTCCGGAAGACGCCATCCACAAGATCAGCCGCGAGTTCTACAAGCAGGTCGACCTGCGCGTGGTCGACTTGTGGAAGCAGGGCGACTGGAAGACCTTCTGCGCCATGCTGCCCGAGTTCGCCACGCTGTGCTGCGGCGAAGGCGGCATGCACGACACGGCGATGCTGCTCGGCCTGCTCGGGTGGGATGCCTATGACAAGGGCGTGGAGATCGTTACCGACTACTTCCCGAGTTCCGGCACCGGCCAGATCAACGCGATCTTCCCGCTGCCACAGCGGGCATGAGCAGGAGACCACCATGCCGCACGTGATCGTCGAATACACCGACAACCTGGGCGACGACGCCCGCATCCCGCAGCTGCTGGAGACCATCAACGCCACGCTGATCGCGCAGAACGGCGTGTTCCCGACCGGCGGCATCCGCTCGCGCGCCATCAAGCTGACGGAATACCGCGTTGCCGACGGCAAGGAAGACGACGCCTTCGTCCACGTGACGATGAAGATCGGCGCTGGGCGCTCGGCCGAGGTCAAGAAAGCCGCCTGCGACGCGCTGTTCGAAGCGATCAAGGTGCATTTTGCCGACGCCTTCGCCAAGCGCTACCTCGCGCTGTCGATGGAGCTGACCGAGTTCGACGAGGGCGGCAGCTACAAGCACAACAACATTCATGCTCGCTTTCGCAAGGCGTAATCCATGTCAAACATTCCTCATGTTCCTCATCGGCTGATTGCGCGCAATCTCCACCAAGCAGAGATCGATCGCAAGCAAATCCGCCAAGTCTCGCTCGACCACCCGGACATCACCATCGACGATGCCTACGCCATCCAACGCGAATGGGTGGCGATGAAGCTGGCCGAAGGGCGGCGTCTGAAGGGCCACAAGATTGGCCTGACCTCACGCGCGATGCAGCAGTCGTCGCAGATCGACGAGCCGGACTATGGCGCGCTGCTCGATGACATGTTCTTTGCCGAGGGCAGCGAGATTCCCGCTGGGCGCTTCATCGTGCCGCGCGTGGAAGTGGAGCTGGCCTTCGTGCTCGGCAAGCGGCTGGAGGGGCCGGAGGTGACGCTGTTCGATGTGTACGAGGCCGTGGATCACGTGATCCCGGCGCTGGAGATCATCGATGCGCGCTCGCAGTCGATCGACCCGGACAGCGGCCGGCCGCGCAAGGTGTTCGACACCATCGCCGACAACGCCGCCAACGCCGGCGTGGTGATGGGCGGCCGACCAATCCGCATGCGCGATGTGGACCTGCGCTGGGTGAGCGCGATCCTGTCGCGCAACGCCGTCATCGAAGAGACGGGCGTGGCGGCCGGCGTGCTGAACCATCCGGCCAACGGCGTGGTGTGGCTGGCCAACAAGCTGGCACCGCACGGCGTGGCGCTGGAGCCGGGGCAGGTGATCCTGGGTGGCTCGTTCACTCGGCCGGTGCCCGCCCGCCCCGGTGATACATTCCACTGCGACTACGGCCCGCTCGGCAGCATCGCCTGCCATTTCGTTTAACCGTCTAACTCTGACAGGACGCCCACGACATGCAGCTTCCGGTGAACCACTTCAAGCGCGCGCTGGCTGAGAAGCGGCCGCAGATCGGTCTGTGGCTGGCGATGGCGCATCCGTATCCGGCGGAGATCGTCGCCGGGGCGGGCTTCGACTGGCTGCTGATCGACGGCGAGCATGCGCCCAACCAGTTGCAGTCGACGCTGGCGCAATTGCAGGCGGTGGCGCCGTACCCGTCGCACCCGATCGTGCGCCCGGCCTGGAACGATGCGGTCGAGATCAAGCGCCTGCTCGACATCGGTGCGCAGACGCTGTTGGTGCCGATGGTGCAGAGCGCCGAGGAAGCACGCGCAGCTGTGGAGGCGATGCGCTACCCGCCCAATGGCATTCGCGGCGTGGGCAGCGCACTGGCCCGTGCGTCCCGTTGGAGCCGCGTGGACGACTACGTCCGCCGCGCCGACGCCGAGATGTGCACGCTGGTGCAGGTGGAAACGCCGCGCGGCGTGGAACACCTCGATGCCATCCTGGCCGTGAACGGCGTGGACGGCGTCTTCATTGGCCCAGCCGACCTGGCGGCGTCGATGGGCCACCTGGGCGAGCCCGGCCATCCCGAGGTGCGCAAGACCATCGATGACACCATCCGTCGCATCGTTGCCTCAGGCAAGGCAGCGGGCATCCTGTCGGCCGATCCGGCGCAGGCGCGCCACTATCTGTCGCTCGGGGCGACCTTTGTTGCGGTGGGGACGGATGTCACGCTGCTGGCGCGTAGCGCCGAGCAATTGGCACGGTCGTTCTCTGGCGGCGAGGCGGGTAAGCCGACACAAGCCGGCGCGGTGTATTGACGGTCAGTCGTCGCCGGCGACACGCTCGTCGGTGCCGTGCGCCTCGATGATCTGGATAGACTCGTCGATCGCGCTATAGAGCGCATCCAGTCGCGCGCGCCCGAGCTGCGACTCGATCCGCGCGTATTCCGCATCCACCTGCGGTTCCACGTCGGCCAGGAACCTGCGGCTCTTGGGCGTGAGCGAGATCGTCTGCCGGCGCTGGTCCACCGACGAGCGCGTGCGCACGATCATGTCGGTCTGCTCCATGGTGGCCAGCATGCGCGTCAGGCTCGGGCTGAGGATCAGGCAGGCGTCGGCGAGCTGGTTGGGCTCCATGTCGCCGGTGTCGTTGAGCGTGCGCAGCACGCGCCATTGCTGCTCCGTCACGCCATGCTCGCGCAGGATCGGGCGGAAGCGCGCCATGAAGGTCTCGCGGGCGCGCAGCAGCAGGTGCGGCAGGTTGCGGTGCTTGAAGGTGGAAGCCATGCCGGGTGCCTGCCTTATGCGTCGCGCAGGGCGGCCACCACGGGCGTGTGGTCGGACGGCTGTTCCCAGCCGCGCGGCACACGGTCGATGTGGCACGACTCGCACCGGCGGGCGAGCTCGGGCGACAGCATGATGTGGTCGATGCGCAGGCCGGCATTGCGCTTGAACCCAAACATCCGGTAGTCCCACCACGAGAACTGCTTGTCTTCCTGCTCGAACATGCGGAAGGCGTCTACCAGGCCGGCTTCCTGCATCGCGCGAAATGCCGCGCGCTCTTCCGGCGACACCAGGTTCTGGCCTTCCCACTTCTTCGGGTCGTGCACGTCGCGATCTTCCGGGGCGATGTTGAAATCGCCCAGCAGCATCAGGCGCGGGTGCGCGGTCATCTCGGCCTTCAACCAGTCTTGCAGCGCGGCCAGCCAGCGCATCTTGTAGACCATCTTGTCAGAATCCAGCGCCTGGCCGTTGGGGATGTATGCGGAAATCACCCGCACCGGGCCGCTGGCGGCGTCGTAGGTGGCCGCCACGATGCGCTGCTGCTCGTCGGCAAAGCCGGGGATGTTCTTGACCACGTCGCGCCCCTCGGGCAGCGCGGCCTTGCGCGCCAGGATGGCCACGCCGTTGTAGGTTTTCTGGCCCGTGAACAGGGAGGCATAACCAGCGGCATCGAGCTCGGCCAGCGGGTAGCGGTCATCCGGTAGCTTCAGTTCCTGCAGGCAGAGCAGGTCGACGGGCGTGGCGTCGGCTTCGCGCTCGGCCAGCCACTGCAGCACCTGCGGCAGGCGGACTTTGAGGGAGTTGACGTTCCAGGTGGCGACGCGCATGGGGAATCGGTCCTTGCAGTGGGCAGCGGCGGGGCGACGCTGCGCCGTTCGAATCGAGCGCTATTGTGCCATCAAGCGTTGCGGTAGATTGAGGGCATCGACTGAACGGGAGTCCTCATGGATTACGTGATTCGCAACGCCAGCCTGCCCGACGGGCGTACCGGCATCGATATCGGTATCGCACGCGGGCGCATCGACGCTGTGCAATCCAACCTGCCTGCGCAAGGCGCCGAAGAGATCGACGCGGCCGGCGCGCTGGTCTCGCCGCCCTTTGTCGACGCGCATTTCCATATGGACGCGACGCTGTCCTACGGCCTGCCGCGGGTGAACCAATCGGGCACGCTGCTCGAAGGCATCGCGCTGTGGGGCGAGCTCAAACCGACGCTCACGCAGGAAGCGCTGGTCGAACGCGCACTGCGCTACTGCGACTGGGCGGTCGCGCGAGGCCTGCTGGCGATCCGCTCACACGTGGACGTGTGCGATGCACGCCTGCTGGCGGTCGAGGCACTGCTGCACGTCAAGCGGCAGGTCGCGCCGTACCTGGACCTGCAACTGGTAGCGTTCCCCCAGGACGGCGTGCTGCGCAGCCCCGGCGCGTTCGACAACCTCAAGCGCGCCATCGGCATGGGGGTGGACGTGGTCGGCGGCATCCCACACTTCGAGCGCACCATGGCCGACGGCGCCGAGTCCGTCCGCCTGCTCTGCGAATTGGCGGCCGAGCGCGGCCTGCGCGTCGACATGCATTGCGATGAGTCCGATGATCCGCTTTCGCGCCACATCGAGACGCTCGCCGCGCAAACGCATCGCCTGGGTTTGCACGGCCGCGTGGCGGGCTCGCACCTGACGTCGATGCACTCGATGGACAACTACTACGTCAGCAAGCTGCTGCCGCTGATGCGCGAGGCGGGTGTGGCGGCGATCGCCAATCCGCTGATCAACATCACGCTACAGGGGCGCTCCGACACGTATCCGAAGCGGCGCGGCATGACGCGCGTGCCCGAGCTGTTGGCCGCCGGCATCGACGTTGCCTTCGGCCACGATTGCGTGATGGACCCGTGGTATGGCCTCGGTTCTGGCGACATGCTGGAGGTGGCGCACATGGGCCTGCACGTCGCGCAGATGACCGGGCAGGACGCCATGCGCCAGTGTTTTGCCGCGGTGACGGAAACCCCCGCGCGCATCCTCGGCCTTGAAGGCTACGGCATCGCCCCGGGCTGTCATGCCGATCTGGTGATGCTCGATGCGCGCGACCCGATCGAGGCGGTCCGCCTGCGCGCGGCGCGCACGCTGGTGATGCGGCGGGGCAAGGTGGTGGCGCGTACGCCTGCGCCGCACGCAACGTTGTCGTTGCCGGGTCGCCCGGAGCGGGTGGATTTTCGCTTGCCGCAATAAAAAACGCCGCTTCGGCGCGTGGCACGAAGCGGCGTTTCGGCGAGGGCGTTGCCGGTCAGACTGGCTCGGCGGTCACCACCATGCCGCCGTGGCGCAGCAGCGCGTCGATCGACGGTGCGCGGCCGCGGAAGGCCGTGAACGACTCGATCGCCGGGCGGCTGCCGCCGACGGCCAGCACCTCGCGGCGATAGCGCGCGCCGGTCTCGGCGTCGAGCACCGAGCCGCTCAGCTTGCCGGCCTCTTCAAAGGCCGCATAGGCATCTGCCGACAGCACCTCGGCCCACTTGTAGCTGTAGTAGCCCGCTGCATAACCGCCCGCAAAGATGTGGCTGAACGTATTCGGCCAGCGCGACAGCGCCGCCTGCGGCACCACGTGGAAGCGGTTGTTGACCTGGCGCGACAGCTCCAGCACCGAGGTCGCACCCTTCGGATCGAAATCCGTATGCAGGTGCATGTCGAACGTCGAGAACACGATCTGGCGCAGCGTCGCCATGCCGTTCTGGAAGTTCTTTGCGGCCAGCATGCGGTCGTACAGCGCACGCGGCAGCGGCTCGCCTGAATCGACCTGGCGGGTCATGCGCGACAGCACCTCCCACTCCCAGCAGAAGTTCTCCATGAACTGCGAGGGCAGCTCCACCGCATCCCATTCCACGCCGTTGATGCCGGACACGCCCAGCTCATCCACCAGCGTGAGCATGTGGTGCAGCCCATGGCCGAATTCGTGGAAGAGGGTGATGACCTCGTCGTGTGTGAACAGTGCCGGCTTGTCGCCAACCGGGCCGGAGAAGTTGCAGGTGAGGTAGGCCACCGGGGTTTGCACGCGCACATCGTCCAGCGCCTTGCGGCCGCGCGCGTCGTCCATCCAGGCGCCGCCACGCTTGCCTTCGCGGGCGTACAGGTCGATGTAGAACTGCGCGAGCAACTCGCCCTGGGCCGATTCCACGCGGAAGAAGCGCACGTCCGGGTGCCACACCTCGGCCTGCTCGGGGCGGATCTTGACCGAGAACAGCGTCTGCACGACGTTGAAGAGGCCATCCAGCACGGCGGGCTCAGGGAAGTACTGCTTCACCTCCTGCTCGGAGAAGGCGTACCGCGCTTCGCGCAGCTTTTCCGAGGCGTAGGCCATGTCCCACGGTTCAAGCTTGTCGATGCCGAGTTTGTCCTTGGCAAAGGCCTGCAGCTCGACCCAGTCTTTCTCCGCGAACGGGCGGGCGCGGTCGGCCAGCTCGCCCAGGAAGCGCAGGACTTCCTCGGGGGAGTCGGCCATCTTCGGCACCAGCGAGACTTCGCCGAAGTTACGGTAGCCGAGCATGTGCGCTTCTTCGGTACGCAGCGCCAGTTGCTCGGCCATGTTGGCGGTGTTGTCCCACTCGGCCTTGCCGCCGCCGTGCTGCGCACCCAGCTCGGATGCGCGCGTGACGTTGGCCTCGTACAGCGTGCGGCGCAGCGCGCGGTCATCCGCGTATTGCAACACCGGGAAGTACGACGGGAAATGCAGCGTGAACTTCCAGCCGGTAGCGTTCGGATCGTCGCGGCGGGCCGCTTCGCGTGCGGCTTCCTTGGCGTCATCGGGCAGGCCGGCCAGGCGGGCTTCGTCGTCGATCCGCAGCGCGTAGGCGTTGGTGGCATCCAGCACGTGGTCGCTGAAGGCCTTGGTCAGCTGCGCCTGCTGTTCCTGGATGGCGGCAAAGCGCGGCTTCTGGTCTTCCGGCAACTCGGCGCCGCCCAGGCGGAAGCCGCGCAGCTCGTTGTCGAGCAGCTTCTTGCGGGGGGAGGTCAGGGTGGCGTATTCGGCACTCGTGGCGATGGCCTTGTACTTCTCGAACAGTGCCAGGTCTTGCCCCAGGCCAGACCAGAACTCGGTCACGCGCGGCAGGTTGGCGGCATGCGCCTCGCGCAGGGCGGGCGTATCGGCCACCGAGCTGAGATGGCTGACGATGCCCCAGGCGCGGCCCAGTGGCTCGGTGGCGTCTTCCAGTGCCTGCACGACGTTGTGCCAGTCGGCCGGCGTGGCCGGCTCCTTGACCTTGGCGACAGCCGCCGCGGCTTGCTCCAGCAACGTATCGAGCGCCGGCGTGATGTGTTCAGGACGGATGTCCGCGAAGCGCGGCAGACCGGAGAAATCGAGCAGCGGATTGGCTTGGGGCAAGGTATCGGTCATGGCGGGCTCGTGAAACGGGGAGGTCGTGAAACGAAAAAAGCGTCCGATCCATCAGGTTGGGACGCTTTCTCCGTTTCCAATGGGATCAGGTGAAGCTTACGCCGCCAGCGCGGCTCCTTCAGCCACACGCTCAGCGGCTTCCAAGGTGTTGATCAGCAGCATGGTGATCGTCATCGGGCCGACGCCGCCGGGCACCGGGGTGATGTAGCCCGCGACGTCCTTGACGCCCGCAAAGTCGACGTCGCCGCAGAGCTTGCCGGCGTCGTCGCGGTTCATGCCCACGTCGATGACGACGGCGCCCGGCTTGACCATGTCGGCGGTGATGATGTTGCGACGGCCCACGGCGGCCACGATGATGTCCGCCTCACGCGTGTGGGCGGCCAGATCGCGCGTCTTGCTGTTGCAAACGGTGATGGTGGCGCCGGCCTGCAGCAGCAGCATCGCCATCGGCTTGCCGACGATGTTCGAGGCCCCCACCACCACGGCATTGGCGCCGCGCACCGGGTAGTTGACCGATTCCAGCATCTTCATGCAGCCGTACGGCGTGCACGGGCGGAACAGCGGGGCGCCGGTCATCAGCGCGCCGGCGTTGGCCACGTGGAAGCCGTCGACGTCCTTCTCGGGCGCGATGGCTTCGAGCACCTTGTGGCTGTCGATGTGCTTGGGCAGCGGCAGCTGGACCAGGATGCCGTGGATGCGCGGGTCGCGGTTCAGGGCGTCGATGCGGCCGAGCAGGTCGGCTTCGGTCAGGTCGGCCGGGTAGCGGTCGAAGACGGACAGGAAGCCGTTGTCTTCGCACGCCTTGATCTTGTTGCGCACGTAGACCTGGCTGGCCGGGTCCTCACCCACGAGGATGACGGCGAGGCCGGGCTGGTGGCCGCGCGCGGTGAGGGCGGCGGCACGTTGTGCGGCTTCGGCGCGGAGTTGTTTGGCAAGCGCGTTGCCGTCGATGAGTTGGGCGGTCATGGCTGGGCGGAGGAGGAGAGGGCAAAGCGCGATTATAAATCGCCGCCTTCCATTCCAGCCGCCCGGATCACCCGATGAAGCGGCGCGAACGCGCCGCAGGCAGGGTCAGCTATTGCGTGACAGGGCCAGACGCAGCAGGTCGGCCACCGTGTTCACGTTGAGCTTTTCCATGATGTTGGCGCGGTGCGCCTCCACGGTCTTGATCGAAATGCCCAGGTCATCGGCGATCTGCTTGTTCAGGCGGCCGGCCACGATGCGCTCCAGCACCTGTTGCTCGCGCGTGGTCAGCTTGCCCAGCAGGTCCTGGGCGGCTTTCTGCTCGCGCGCGGTGGAGTCATCCGAGCGGGCCTTGCTGAGCATGCGCTCGACCAGCTCGCGCAGCTCCGATTCGTCGAACGGCTTTTCGATGAAGTCGACCGCGCCCTTCTTCATGGTCGACACCGCCATCGGCACGTCGCCGTGACCGGTCACGAAGACGATCGGCATGCGGCTATTTTCGGCCAGCAGGCGATCCTGCAGTTCGGGGCCGCTCATGCCCTGCATACGCACGTCGAGGATCAGGCAGCCGACGCCTTCGCCGCGCTTGTCGTCGACCAGGAATTCCTCGGCGCTGCGGTAGGTGCGGACGGTGTAGCCGTTGCCTTCGAGCAACCACGTCAGCGAATCGCGCATGGCTTCGTCGTCATCGACGACGAACACGGTTTCGTTGCGCGGGGCAACTGCAGCGGGCGTTGCACTCATGGAGAGTCCTCGTTCTACGTTCTGGAAACCGATTGAAGCTGAATCCGTTGAAACCGGTCAAATCGGATGCAGCGGCAGGATGATTTTAAACGTACAGCCGATCCCGTCGGCATTGTTTTCCACCCAGAGCCTGCCAAGGTGGGATTCGATGATCGAACGGCAGATGTTCAGGCCCATGCCCATGCCATCGGACTTGGTGCTGTAGAAGGGCTCGAACAGGCGTTCCTTGGTGCTGTCGTCCACGCCGGGGCCCTGGTCGATCACCTCGATCAACACGGAGTTTTCCGGGTCATTGATCAGGTTGGCATGCAGGCGCAAGACGCTGGCGGCGCGCAGGCGCGGGTGGGCGGCCATGGCCTCGGCGGCGTTCTTGAGCAGGTTGACCAGCACCTGCTCGATCAGCACCGGATCAACATACAGGTGCGGCAGGTCGGCCGGCAGGCGTGTGAGGATGGTGATGCCGCGCCGAGTGGCTTCCAGCTCGGCCAGGCCGACGGCGTCCGCGACCATCTCGCGCAGGTCGGATTCGCGCCGCTGCGGCTGGCTGCGCTTCACGAAACCGCGGATGCGCTGGATGATGGTGCCGGCGCGCACCGCCTGGGCGGAGGTCTTCTCCAGCACCGGGATCAGCTCTTCCGGCGTGCTGCGCCCGCTCTTCAGGCGGCCGACCGCGCCCATGCAGTAATTGTTGATGGCGGCCAGCGGCTGGTTCAGCTCGTGTGCCAGCGACGACGCCATCTCGCCCATGGTGGTCAGGCGGCTGGTGAACTGCAGGCGTTCTTCGTGCTGGCGCGTCATTTCTTCTGCCGCTTTTCGCACGGTGATGTCGGTGGCGATCTGCATCTGCGCGAGGTGGCCGTCCACCCACTGGATGTAGCGGCGGCGCACTTCAAACCACTTCTGCATCGACGGCACGTAGATCTCGCGCGCGTCGGCGGCGTGCGGGGTCAGCTCGGAGGCGGGCAGGCCGGCATAGGCATCGACCAGGTCGAGCGCGTCGCTGGAGACATCGTCGGTGTCGACGTCCTGGCCGGAGAGCTGCAGGTGGCCGAAGGCTTCCCAGCCGAACAGTTGGCGGTAATACCGGTTGGCGAACAGCAGCTCGGCCTTGTCGGTGGAGAGCACCGAGACGGCCGCGTCCAGACTCTCCAGCACGGTGGTGAAGCGGTCGTGCGCGGCGGCCAGGTCTTCGCGCGCGCGCTTGGGCTCGGTGATGTCGGTGATCGAACTCATCCAGCCGGTGTGCCGGCCGCGGGCGTCGATCAGCGGCGAGACGTACATCCGCGCGTAGAAGCTGGTGCCGTCGCGGCGCATCATGCGCAGCTCCATGCCGTTGGCGGGGGCTTTGCCGCGCAGGGTCAGCTCGATGTGCTTCTGCATCTCGCCGATCTCGTTGGGCGGCCAGTACGGGAAGGGCGGCATGCGGCCGACCAGTTCCTGCTCGGTCCAGCCGATCATGCGGCAGAAGGCGGGGTTGACGTAGGTGATGCGGCCGTTGAGGTCGAGCGCGCGCATGCCGATCACCATGGAGTTCTCCATGGCGCGGCGGAACGACGTTTCCGCGAGCAGGGCGCGCTGCGCCTCGGAGCGGCGGCTGGTGTGCCGCCACACGCTCCACAGGCTCCAGATCACGAAGCACGACAGGCCCGCCACCAGCCACATCAGCATGTTGTTGGGCAGGTTGGACGGCGCCGGGTAGGCCTCCGCCCGCAGCGACAACGAATGCCCCGGCGGGTCCAGCAGCACCTCGTACGAGGCCGCCGCCTTGGGCACCGGCCGCAGTGACGTGCTGGCGCGGATCACGTTGTTCTTGTCGACCAGCGAGAAGCGGTAGCGGTCGGTCAGCTCGCCCGGCAGCAGCTGCGTGAGGATGCCGGTGACGGAGTACATGGCGCCCACCGTGCCGAGGAACTCGTTGTCGCGCACGATCGGCACTTCCATCAGCATGAAGCTCTCGCCGCGTTCGTTCTGGATCGGGCGGGAATAGACGGCGCGCTGGGTCTCGCGCGCGGCGTCGTAGGCGGACTGGATCTCGGCTTCGAGCGGGTGGTCGCGCGTTTCGCGCACGCGCTGCACGAACTCCGAATTGGCGGGGAAGGCCCAGCGCGGCCGCCGCGTGGCGTCCAGCCAGTTGATGAAGACCAGCTCGGGGTTTTCGCGCAGGAGCTGGCGGGCGGCGTCGCGGTAGGCGCTTGGGTCCAGCTGCGCGGCGCCAATGTCGCGGGCGAGCGCCGCCACCTGGTCCTGGTTGCTCTGCAGGGACAGCCGCACCTTCTGCTCGGCCCAGGCGGCGTCTCGGTAGAGGGCGTCGCGCTGCTGCTGCACCTCGGTGGCGTGCAGCTGATACAGGATGAAGATCATCGCGCCGGCAAACAGCACGATCGCCACCAGCGGGACGAACATGAACCAGTTGGTCGTCCAGATCCGGTTCAGGCGCGTGACCCACAGCCGGCGCGGCATGTTCGTGTGCACGCTGTCCTCCGGCGGCAGCTCTGGCGCGGGCACGGAACTTGGCCCCTGCGCAGGCGTCATCGCGGGCGGCTCCGTCACGGCGTTGGCCGCTTCAGATGTGGCTTGGGAGGGGGAGAGCATGATGGGCGGGCGAACGCCGGAATTCTGCGGAGGAAGGTTCAAGGACATCTGTGCAACTGCGCAAAATCAAGTGTAGCGGCAATCAATTGGCGGGTCGCTTGGGGAAACCGCTGGTGGCGCGCAAACGGTGGACGTGCGGATGTTGCACTGCAGCGTTAATTCAGTCCATATCTTGCACTGCGGCAATATTCCACATTATAAAAAACCATATCGCAATTTGAAAATTCCGCTTGTGCTGCATTTGCGTGTGCTCATAGAATCTGCGCAAAAGTCGGGGTGGCCTTGCTGCGTCGTGCGCGAGCGCGAGCGGGCGGGGCGCCCACCAAGAGACGCAACAACCGTTACGCTACCAAGGAGACCGCAATGTCGGCCGTACCAGAACAAGTCCTGGGTGCCACGCGCGCCAGCGACGTCGATCCCCAGGAAACCAAAGAGTGGCTGGAGGCGCTGCAAGGCGTCATCGGTGCGGAAGGTCCGGACCGGGCGGCGTTCCTCCTCGACAAGCAGATCGAGTACGCCCGCATCAATGGCGTGACCTCGCCGCTGCACGCAGAAACCCCCTACATCAACACGATTCCGGTCGAAAACCAGGACCGCATCCCCGGCGACCAGGAAATCGAGCACCGTATCCGTTCGTACACCCGTTGGAACGCCATGGCCATGGTCCTGCGCGCCAACAAGGACACCAACGTCGGCGGCCACATCTCGTCGTTCGCCTCGGCCGCCACGCTGTATGACGTCGGCTACAACCACTTCTGGCACGCCCCGTCGGACAAGCACGGCGGCGACATGGTGTTCGTGCAGGGCCACTCGGCGCCGGGCGTGTATTCGCGCGCCTTCCTGCTGGGCCGCCTGACCGAGAACCAGCTCGACAGCTTCCGTCAGGAAGTCGACGGCCAGGGCATCTCGTCGTATCCGCACCCGTGGCTGATGCCGGATTTCTGGCAATTCCCGACCGTGTCGATGGGCCTGGGCCCGATCATGGCGATCTACCAGGCGCGCTTCACCAAGTACCTGGCCAGCCGCGGCCTGATCCAGAACTGGGAAAACCGCAAGGTCTGGGCCTTCCTGGGCGACGGCGAGACCGACGAGCCGGAATCGCTGGGCGCGATCGGCATGGCCGGCCGCGAGAAGCTGGACAACCTCGTCTTCGTGGTCAACTGCAACCTGCAGCGCCTGGACGGCCCGGTGCGCGGCAACGGCAAGATCATCCAGGAGCTGGAGAGCGAATTCCGCGGTGCCGGCTGGAACGTCATCAAGGTCATCTGGGGCAGCCGCTGGGATCAACTGCTCGCCCGCGACACCAAGGGCCTGCTGATGAGCCGTATGATGGAATGCGTCGACGGCGAGTACCAGACCTTCAAGTCCAAGAATGGCGCCTACGTGCGCGAGTTCTTCTTCAACACGCCGGAACTCAAGGCCATGGTGGCCGACTGGTCCGACGACGACATCTGGGCGCTGAACCGCGGCGGCCATGATCCGCACAAGATCTTCGCGGCCTTCAAGTCGGCCACTGAGCACAAGGGCCAGCCGACCGTCATCCTCGCCAAGACCATCAAGGGCTACGGCATGGGTGAAGCCGGCGAAGCGATGAACATCGCCCACCAGCAGAAGAAGATGCCGGTGGACGCCATCCGCAAGCTGCGCGATCGCTTCAGCATCCCCATTGCTGACGACCAGCTCGAGCACGTTCCGTACGTCAAGTTCGAGGAAGGCTCGAAGGAACTCGAATACATGCGCCGCGCCCGCATGGACCTGGGCGGCTACCTGCCGGCCCGTCGCATGAAGGCTGATCCGCTGCAGGTGCCGGCGCTGGGTGCGTTCGACGCGCTGCTCAAGGCCACCGGCGAAGGCCGCGAAGTGTCCACCACGATGGCCTTCGTGCGGATTCTGAACATCCTGCTCAAGGACAAGAACGTCGGCAAGCACGTGGTGCCCATCGTGCCGGATGAATCGCGCACGTTCGGCATGGAAGGCCTGTTTCGCCAGGTCGGCATCTGGAACCAGGAAGGCCAGAAGTACGTGCCGCAGGATCACGACCAGCTGATGTTCTACAAGGAATCGCAGACGGGTCAGGTGCTGCAGGAAGGCATCAACGAAGCCGGCGCCATGTGCGACTGGATCGCGGCCGCCACGTCGTATTCGACGCATGGCGTGGCGATGATCCCGTTCTACATCTATTACTCGATGTTCGGTATCCAGCGTATCGGCGACCTCTGCTGGGCCGCCGGCGACATGCGCTCGCGCGGCTTCCTGCTGGGCGGCACCGCGGGCCGCACCACGCTCAACGGCGAAGGCCTGCAGCACGAAGACGGCCACTCGCACGTCTATCACGCCGCCATCCCGAACTGCATCTCGTATGACCCGACCTTCCAGTACGAACTGGCGGTGGTGATGCAAGACGGCCTGCGCCGCATGTACGTCGAGCAGCAAGACATCTACTACTACCTGACGGTGATGAACGAGAACTACGAGCACCCCGAAATGCCGGTGGGTGCCGAGGCCGACATCATCAAGGGCATGTACCTGTTCAAGAAGGGCGTCGAGAACAGCAACGCACCGCGCGTGCAGCTGCTGGGCTCGGGCACGATCTTCCGCGAGGTGATCGCCGCCGCCGAGCTGCTCAAGAAGGACTGGGGCGTCGAATCCGACCTGTGGGGTGCCCCAAGCTTTACCGAGCTGGCCCGCGAAGGCAACGCCACCGCACGCTGGAACCTGCTCAACCCGACTGAGGCTCAGCGCGAGTCGCACGTCGAGAAGATGCTCAAGGGCGTGCGCGGCCCGGTCATCGCATCGACCGACTACGTCCGCACCTTCGCCGAGCAGATCCGCGCGTTTGTCCCGCGCCGCTATGTGGTGCTGGGCACCGACGGTTTCGGCCGCTCGGACACGCGCGAGAAGCTGCGCCACTTCTTCGAGGTGGATCGCTACTGGGTGACGGTCGCGTCGCTCAAGGCACTCGCCGATGAAGGCGTGCTGCCGCGCGAAAAGGTGGCCGAGGCACTGAAGAAGTACAACCTCGACGCGAACAAGCCCAACCCGATGACCGTATAACGGAGCCGCCGGGCGCGCGGGTTGCGCACCGGCACGGGCACCGCCCCGACAGACTTTCCGCTTAGTGCATTTGCCTGCACGATGCGGTAGCCTGCGGGGCACTGTGTGTCCGCCGCCGGATGCTCTCGCCGCCAGACCCTCTGGAGACAGAAGAATGAGTCAAGTCGTAGAAATCAAGGTGCCGGACATCGGCGACTACAAGGACGTCCCGGTGATCGAAGTGCTGGTCAAGGCGGGCGATACCGTCAACGCCGAGGATTCGCTGGTCACGCTGGAGTCGGACAAGGCGACCATGGACGTGCCGTCGCCCAAGAGCGGCGTCGTCAAGGAAGTGAAGATCAAGGTGGGCGACGCTGTGTCGGAAGGCTCGCTGGTGCTGCTGCTCGAAGAGCAGGGCGCAGCCGCTGCTCCGGCACCTGCGGCACAAGCACCGGCTCCGGCCGCCGCTGCGCCGGCTCCTGCACCCGCTGCACAGGCTCCGGCTCCCGCGCCGGCTGCAGCAGGTGGCGGTACGGTGGAAGTGAAGGTCCCGGACATCGGTGACTACACGGACGTGCCGGTCATCGAGATCAGCGTGAAGGTGGGCGACAAGGTGGAAGCCGAGCAGTCGCTGATCACGCTCGAATCGGACAAGGCCACGATGGATGTGCCGTCGCCGGCAGCCGGTACCGTCAAGGAAATCCGCGTGAAGGTGGGCGATGCCGTGTCGCAAGGCACGCTGATCGTTGTGCTGGAAGGTGCGGGCGGTGCTGCCGCAGCGCCGGCGCAAGCTCCGGCCCCCGCACCGGCTGCTGCTGCACCGAGTCCGGCGCCTGCTGCTGCACCCGCAGCCGCTCCGGCCGCCGCACCCGCAACGTACACCGCCGACACCGTCGGCACGGTGGGCAAGGCTGCCCACGCCAGCCCGTCGGTGCGCAAGTACGCGCGTGACCTGGGCGTGAACGTCAACCTCGTTGGCGGTACGGGCCCGAAGAACCGCATTACGCAGGAAGACGTGCAGCGCTACGTCAAGGGCGTGATGACCGGCCAGGCCGCAGCGCCGGGCAAGGCTGCTGCAGGCACACCGGCTGGCGGCGGCGAGCTGAACCTGCTGCCGTGGCCGAAGGTGGACTTCACCAAGTTCGGCCCGATCGATCCGAAGCCGCTGTCGCGCATCAAGAAGATCTCCGGCGCGAACCTGCATCGCAACTGGGTCATGATCCCGCACGTCACCAACAACGACGAAGCGGACATCACCGACCTCGAAGCCCTGCGCGTGACGCTGAACAAAGAGAACGAAAAGGCTGGCGTGAAGTTCACGATGCTGGCCTTCGTGATCAAGGCCGTGGTCGGCGCACTGAAGAAATTCCCGACCTTCAACGCCAGCCTGGACGGCGACAACCTGGTCTTCAAGCAGTACTTCCACATCGGCTTCGCGGCCGATACGCCCAACGGGCTGATGGTGCCGGTGATCCGCGATGCGGACAAGAAGGGCCTGGTCGATATCGCCCGCGAAATGGCCGACCTGTCGAAGGCCGCGCGTGACGGTAAGCTCAAGCCGGACCAGATGCAGGGCGGCTGCTTCTCGATCTCGTCGCTGGGTGGCATTGGCGGTACGAACTTCACGCCGATCATCAACGCGCCGGAAGTGGCCATCCTGGGTCTGTCGCGTGGATATCAGAAGCCGGTGTGGGACGGCAAGCAGTTCGTGCCGCGCCTGACGCTGCCGCTGTCGCTGTCGTACGATCACCGCGTGATCGACGGGGCCGAGGCTGCGCGCTTCAACGCGTATCTGGCCAGCGTGCTGGCGGACTTCCGTCGCGTCAGCCTGTAAGCCCGCACGGGTGCGGCACGCATCGGGCTGCGAGCCTGTGCGTGCCGGCCCGCTTGGGTTTGCGGCGGTCGGCGGACCGGTCGGCTGACTTTTGGCGAGGACGACATGACGACGTGCGTGGTGGTCAAGAAAGACGGCGAAGTGGCGATTGCGGCCGATTCGCTGGTGACGTTCGGCGACACGCGCCTGGCGCGCGGCTACGAGCAGAACCAGAAGATCTTCCAGGTGGGCGAGTCATTGATCGCGTTGGCGGGCACGACGGCCCACTTCCCGGTCATGCGCAGCCTGCTGGCGGGTTTGGCCGATGAGTGCCGGCTCGGCACGCGCGACGACGTCTTCCGGACCTTCCTCAAGGTGCACGAAAAGCTCAAGGACGAGTATTTCGTCAACACCAAGGAAGACGACGACGACCCCTACGAGTCGTCGCAGATCACCTGCCTGATCGCCAACCCGACCGGCATCTACGGCGTCTATTCGTACCGCGAGGTGTTTGCGTTCGACCGCTTCTGGGGCATCGGCTCGGGGCGCAATTTCGCGCTGGGGGCGATGTCGGCGGTGTTCGATCTGCCGGGCAAGACGGCGGCCGAGGTCGCGCAGATTGGCGTGGCTGCCGGTGTCGAGTTCGATAAAAGTTCGGGCGGCCCGATCGAAGTGCACACGGTGCGTCTGCAGGATTGAAAGCGTCGGCGGCCAGGGCGATGCCTGGAGCCGACGACAAGAACAAGGAGTCAGGAATGAGCGTGGTGGAAATCAAGGTGCCGGACATCGGCGATTTCGATGCGGTGGAAGTCATCGAAGTGCTGATCAAGGCGGGCGATACCGTGGCGCCCGAGCAGTCGCTGATCGTGCTGGAATCCGACAAGGCCAGCATGGAAGTGCCCTCGGACGTGGCCGGCAAGATCATCGATGTGAAGGTCAAGGTGGGTGATAAGGTTGCCAAGGGGGCGGTGATTGCGACGGCGGAAGCCGGTGCGGCGGCTGCTCCGGCGCCTGCGCAAGCACCGGCTCCGGCCGCAGCACCTGCTGCCGCGCCGGCTGCGTCGGCACCCGCACCGCAAGCTGCCAAGCACGCAGGCGGCGCCGACATCGAATGCGACATGCTCGTCCTCGGCTCCGGCCCGGGCGGCTACTCGGCAGCGTTCCGCAGTGCAGACCTCGGCATGAACACCGTGCTGGTTGAGCGCTTCGCCACGCTGGGCGGCGTCTGCCTGAACGTGGGCTGCATCCCGTCCAAGGCGCTGCTGCACACGGCTGCCATCATGGATGAAGTCAAGGCGATGGCCGCGCATGGCATCGTCTACAACGAACCGAAGATCGACCTGGGCCAGTTGCTCAAGCACAAGCAAGCCGTGGTCGGCAAGCTGACCGGCGGCCTGGCCGGCATGGCCAAGTCGCGAAAGGTGCAGGTGGTGCGCGGCGTCGGCACGTTCCTCGACCCGAACCACCTGGAAGTGCAGGTGACGGACGGCGAGGGCAAGGCCACCACCGGCGAGAAGAAGGTCATCCGCTTCGCCAAGGCGATCATTGCTGCCGGCAGCGAATCCGTGAAGCTGCCGTTCATCCCCGAAGATCCGCGCATCGTCGATTCGACCGGCGCGCTGGAGCTGCGCGAAGTGCCGGCGAAGATGCTGGTGATCGGCGGCGGCATCATCGGCCTGGAAATGGCGACGGTGTACAGCACGCTGGGCGCGCGCATCGACGTGGTGGAAATGCTCGACAACCTGATGAACGGCGCCGACCGCGACCTCGTCAAGGTGTGGGACAAAATGAACAAGGGCCGCTTCGACAAGGTCATGCTCAAGACCAAGACCGTGGGCGTCGAAGCCAAGCCGGACGGCATCTATGTCAAGTTCGAGGGCGAGGCTGCACCGGCCGAGCCGGTGCGCTACGACATGGTGCTGGTGGCCGTGGGCCGCAGCCCGAACGGCAAGCGCATCGGTGCGGAAAAAGCCGGTGTGGCCGTGACCGACCGCGGCTTCATCGACGTGGACAAGCAGCAGCGCACCAACGTGCCGAACATCTATGCGATCGGCGACATCGTCGGTCAGCCGATGCTGGCGCACAAGGCGGTGCACGAAGGCCACGTGGCCGCCGAGGCCGCGCACGGCGAGAAGGCGTACTTCGATGCCAAGCAGATTCCGTCGGTGGCCTTCACCGATCCGGAAGTGGCCTGGGCCGGCCTGACCGAAGACCAGTGCAAGGCGCAGGGCGTCAAGTACAGCAAGGGCGTGTTCCCGTGGGCCGCTTCGGGCCGCGCCATCGCCAACGGTCGCGATGAGGGCTTTACCAAGCTGATCTTCGACGAAGAAACGCATCGCATCATCGGCGGCGGCATCGTTGGCACGCATGCGGGCGACCTCATCAGCGAGATCTGCCTGGCCATCGAGATGGGCGCCGACGCGGTGGATATCGGCAAGACCATCCACCCGCACCCGACGCTGGGTGAGTCGGTGGGCATGGCTGCGGAAATCTACGAGGGTGTTTGCACGGACGTGCCGCCCGCTCGCAAGCGCTAATATGCAATTAACCGCCGAGTTCTTGGGGAAACCCAAAAACTCGGCTGGCAGAAAGAAGGGCCGCTCAAATGGGCGGCCCTTTTTGCATCGTGGGCAGATGCATCAGTGTCGAGATTGATCGGTGCGCCGTTGTCGGCGCATGAGGCGGACCACCGCCACCAAGCGCCTCCATCCCAACCGCAGCAGGCCACGTCGTTGTGCCCGCCAAGCGGCCAGATGCGCCTGCAGCGATTGCCACGTTGGTGTGGCGCGCAGGGCAGCCACCATGCGTCGCTTCCAGGCCAGGAAACGGAATTCCAGGCGCGCGTACCAGCCAATGGTTTGCAGTTGCGGCCGCACGACGGTATAGATGCGCGCGCCCAAGCCCGTGCTGACTACCTTGGCGAGCACCAGCACCAAGGCCCCGGCAATGATGTGGCCACGTGCCAGCACGTAGACCGCCGCCAGCTTGAATGGCAGCAGGGCCAGCATCGGGAGCACGAACGCGCTCAGTGCTTCGATTGGTTCAAGCGCGGCGAGCCGGCGCTCCGCGGCCAGCACCCACGGGTGGGTCGCCAGCCGCGCGGTCGCGCGCAGCATCGCGTTCCAGATCCATTCTTCGAACAGGAGGATCAACGCGGCCAGGATGATCAGGCTACGCCGGGCCAAGGATTCACGGGACATCGGTCACATCTGTAGGCGGCAATACAGGATGGAGCTTCGCATATCCACAAAAGTTCGCAATATGCAGAGCGTCGTCGGGACGAGCGCACACAAAAAACCCGGCCGAAGCCGGGTTCAAAAGGTACCCACTGATCACCACTGAGGACAGGTTTTCTTTGCGGGACCGAGGAGACAATCATGCGCATACGGTGGAATGGACCGTCGGGCCTGCGTTTCGGTTCCGCGCAAATGCGCGCAAACAGCGTGTTTAGAGGCTGGGCTCGGTGGGCCTGCCACTGCGCGGCCGGGCACCAATGAAAACGGGCCTCCCGAAGGAGGCCCGCTCATGCGGCAGAAGGGACGGGCCGATTAGGCGGCGGTCGTCGACTTCTTGGTAGCAGCGCGCGCTTGGGCCGAAGCCTGGGCGGTTGCCTTGCTGGCAGCGTTGGCAGCTGCGTGGAAGTTGCTTTCAGCCAGTTCCACGGCTTGCTTGGTGGCCTTCTGCACCGAGTCGTAAGCGTTGTTGGCGGCGGACAGGGCCGACTTCACTAGCGCCACGGCGGACTCGGAGCCAGCCGGAGCGTTCTTCGACACGTTGTCGACCAGCGCGGCCAGCTTGCGGCTGTTCTCGGCGATTTGCGACTCGGCAACCTTGCCGAATTCGGTTTGCGTGTCCGAGAAGATTTCGTACAGGTGACGGCTGTAGGCCAGGGCCTTTTCAGCAGCCGGTTGCAGCAGGCCGGCTTGAGCGGTCAGCAGCTCTTGCGCGTCCTTGGCGGCCAGGGTCTTCTTGGCGTGTTCGACGTTCTCGGCCAGGGTGGCCTTGACGACTTGCAGGTTCAGTTCGACCAGCTTTTCGACGCCTTCAAACGCCTTGTTGGTCAGACCGAAAAAGGTCTCGAGGTTGGCTTTGTGCGCCGCAGCGATCTGTTCCTGAGTCAGCATGTTTGTCTCTCCAATCAATCAAAGGTGGACGGGGAATCAAAGTCAGAATTTAGTTCGCCCAGATGTACAAAGCGTGACGGTCAGCGTCGTGCCTTCCAGGCGACATCGCGAAGCATCGGGATGGTGCGTCGCAACAAATTCATTGTTGTTGAACGTCAATCGAGTGTCAAGCGGTTTTTGTGCATCGCACAAAAATCAGAATTGGCTGATATTTCGTGTGCAGGAATTGCGCCGCGAACCGTTTGCCGTAACTTTTTGTGGCATAAGAGCGCGCATTTTTGGTGCAAGGCGCCGGCTTGTTCTGCCATTTGGGGGCAGCGGTGTTGCAAAAAACCGATGGCGCCAGCGTAGGTTACGATTTCCCCGTCCGCCAGTTTTGTTGCGTTGCGATCGATCAGTCACATGCAGGTGTTCTATACCGACCATTTCGTTTTGCCGTTGCCACCGGGGCATCGGTTTCCCATGCGCAAGTACAGTCTGCTGCGCGAACGCGTGCTGGTCGACGTGCCTGGCCTGCTCATGCACGAGGCACCGCGTGCCGGTGACGACGCGTTGCTGCTGGCTCACGCACCGGACTATGTCAGCGCGGTCAGCGCCGGCCGGCTGGACCCGGCCCGGCAGCGCGAGATCGGCTTTCCCTGGTCGCCGGAGATGGTGGAGCGCAGCCGCCGCTCGGCCGGCGCCACCATGGCAGCGTGCGCGGCAGCCATGACGGACGGGATCGCCGTCAACCTGGCCGGCGGCACGCACCACGCGTATGCCGATAAGGGCGCGGGCTTTTGTGTCTTCAATGACGCAGCCATCGCCTCGCGCTGGATGCAGCGCCAGCGGGGCGATCACCCCATCGCGTTTCCGGTCGCCATCGTTGATCTCGACGTCCATCAGGGCAATGGCACGGCATCGATCCTGGGCGGCGATGCTTCGATGTTTACGCTGTCGCTGCACGGTGAGAAGAACTATCCGTTCCGCAAGGAGGCCTCCGATCTGGACGTCGGCCTGCCGGACGGCTGTGGCGATGCGGCCTATCTGGAAGCGTTGGCCGGCGCCCTTGACACGCTGGCTGCGCGCTTTGCCCCGCGCCTGATCATCTACCTGGCGGGTGCCGACCCGCACGAGGGCGATCGCCTGGGCCGCCTGAAACTGACGATGGATGGCTTGGCCCACCGCGACCAGCAAGTCTTCGATTTCGCATATGAGCGGCGCATTCCGATTGCCGTTACCATGGCGGGCGGCTACGGCAACAACATCGACGATACCGTGGCCGTCCACGCGCAGACCATCGCGCTGGCCGCACGGCATGCAGCGCGTTGGTCTGCGAGCCAGGCGGCACGGGCCGAGGCTGCCGCCGCTCCGATTCCCCAACCGCTTTCCGCATGAGTCAAGCGTATTCGGCCACGCCCGCGTCGGCCCGCGATTCCCATTCCCTGTTTGTCGTCGCCATGCCGTGGCTGTTCGTGCTGATCTGGAGCACGGGCTTTATCGTGGCCAAGTACGGCATGCCGTACGCCGAGCCGATCACCTTCCTCTTCCTACGCTTCGTGGGCGTGCTGGTGTGCCTGTTGCCACTGGTCTGGCTGGCACGTGTGCCGCTGCCGCGCCAGGCGGGCTCGGGCGATATCGATTGGCGCACCATCGGCCACCTCGCCGTGGCGGGGGCGCTGATGCAGTGGGGCTATCTGGCCGGCGTGTGGGCTGCGATCAAGCTCGGCATGCCCGCCGGCATGAGCGCGCTGATCGTCGGCATGCAGCCGATCCTGACGGCGCTGTATGTGTCGATGCGGGGTGAGCGCGTGACAGGGCGCCAATGGCTGGGGCTGCTGTGCGGCATTGCCGGGGTGGGGCTGGTGGTGGCCAACAAGCTGCACCTGGCCGGCGTGGGCGTGACGACGCTGGCATTGTGCTTGGGCGCGCTGCTGTCGATCACGGTCGGCACGCTGTATCAGAAGCGCCATTGCCCGGTGTTCGACCTGCGCATGGGCGCGTGCATCCAGTTCGGAGCGTCGGCGTTGCTGTGCCTGCCGTTCATGTTCCTGTTCGAGACGCGCGAGGTGCACTGGACCGCGCAGATGATCGGCGCGCTGGTGTGGTCGGTGCTGGCCCTGTCGATCGGCGCGATCTCGCTGCTGTTCGTGCTGATCCGCAAGGGCGCGGCGACCAAGGTGACGTCGCTGCTGTACCTCACGCCGCCGACGACCGCCGTGATGGCCTGGGCGCTGTTCGGCGAGCGTTTCCCGCCGCTGGCGGCTCTGGGCATGGTGATCGCCGCGTGCGGCGTGGCGCTCGTGATCCGCAAGTGACCGCTGGAAAGCGGCTGGCGTATCCTCGTAGTTTTCCAATGCCGCCCGAGCGCACGCCAGCATGAGCACGCCCCGACAGACGCGCGACGACTACCGTCACTTCCATACCATCACCACGCGCTGGATGGACAACGACGTCTACGGCCACGTCAACAACGTCGTCTACTACAGCTACTTCGACACCGTGGTGAATGCGTACCTGATCGAGCAGGGCGTGCTCAACCCCGAGACCAGCGAGACCATTGGCCTCGTCATCGAGACGCAGTGCAATTACTTCGCGCCGCTGTCGTTTCCCGATCCAGTGGTGGCCGGTTTGCGCGTTGCGCGCCTGGGCAACACCAGCGTGCGCTATGAAGTGGGCCTGTTCCGCGGCGATGCGCATGAGGCCGCGGCGCAAGGCCATTTCGTCCACGTCTACGTGGATCGCGAAACGCGCCGTCCGGTGCCACTTCCGGACGCACTGCGGGCTGCCCTCGAACCGCTGGCTGCCAACGCCGTCGCTTGATTGCCTTGCCATGAACGACCGTCATCCCACTCCGAGTGAAGTCGAACGGATCGATCGCGCCATCACGTCGCGGCGCTCGATTCGCGCGTTCCTGCCGACGCCGATCGCGCGCGCGGATATCGAGGCGATCCTCGATGTCGCGCGGCGTGCGCCGTCGGGCAGCAACACGCAGCCATGGCGTGTCTACGTGCTCACGGGCGAATCCAAGGCGCGCCTGTCGGAAGCCATCGCCGACGCATACGACCATCCGGAGGTCGATACGCTGCACCGCGAGGAATACCCGTACTACCCGCGCACGTGGGTCGATCCGTATCAAAGCCGGCGCCGCAAGGTCGGCTGGGATCTCTACGGCCTACTCGGCATCGGTCGCGCGGAGAAATCGCGCATGCACGCACAGCATGCGCGCAACTTCCGCTTCTTCGATGCGCCGGTCGGCCTGATCTTCACCATCGATCGCGTGATGGAGCAGGGCAGCTGGCTCGACTACGGCATGTTCCTCGAAGCCGTGATGGTGGCGGCGCGCGGGCGGGGGCTCGATACCTGTCCGCAAGCGGCGTTCACGCAATTCCACCGGATCATTGCGCAGCACCTGGCGTTGGCGGACGAGGAGATGGTGGTGTGCGGCATGTCCCTGGGCTATGCCGATCCCAATGCGGCTGAGAACGCGCTTGTCACCGAGCGCGCGCCTGTCGCCGAGTTCACACGCTTCCTTGATTGACGACGCTTCGCGCACATGGCTGCGCAAGGGCCGAATAACGCTGAAAAAGTCTTTGAATTGTGTCAACAGAATCGGCTGTGCGCCGTTAGACTTCCATCAGGTGCTTGATCTGTCTGATTGACAGCGTTGTGAGGAAGTGTTGGAGCACGTTGTAATCCGTGTTTGTCGCCGTCGGCCACGGAACTGACGTGCCGCGCAAGGCTCCTTTTCTGGGGCTGGTGACGTTCTCCGAAGTCTCCCTCCTCGAAGTGCTTTTCGCGCAACTTTTTCTGCGGTTCGCGCCTTCTGCTAGCACGGAATTGCGTCGAAATGATGTCCGAATGATAAGGCTCCAAAGGTCAAACTTTAAGGCTGTGAGCTAAGTCCTTCATCTTGCTAAGAATTTTGTTTTTGCCTACACTTGCGCCATCTCACGCGCGGGTGATCGAATCATGTCACGGTCTGTTTTCTCAATTTTTCGGCGCATTGGCCTCATCTCGCTGATGACCGTTGCGTTCGGCGCTGTCTCCGTGGCGGCCACGCCCGACGCTACCGCGGCCGACAAGAAGCCCGCTTCCACCAAGAAAGCCAAATCCAAGAGCAAGGTCCGCAAGGCCTCCACGCAGGCGGCTGCCAGCGATGACGGCGCGACTACCAAGGTCCGCAAGGTCGTCACCGTCAAGGGCAAGCGTCGCGTGATCCTGGTCGAGCGCGGTGCCCGCGCGATGCGCGCCTCGTTCGTACCGGCCGCGCCGACGCTGGGCGAAGCGATGGGCCTGCGCGCTACGCCGGATGCGCTTGCGCTGCGTTCGTCGGTCGCGCTGGTGATGGACCAGAACAGCGGCGAAGTGCTGCTCCAGAAGAATTCGTCGGCCGTGCTGCCGATCGCTTCGATCACCAAGCTGATGACGGCGCTGGTCGTGACCGACGCCCACCAGCCGATGGATGAGCTGCTGGAAGTCACCGAAGACGACCGCGATTTCGAGCGCAACACCGGCTCGCGCCTGCGCTACGGCACCATGCTCACGCGTGAAGACCTGCTGCTGCTGGCGCTGATGTCCTCGGAAAACCGCGCTGCCTCGGCGCTGGGCCGCAGCTATCCGGGCGGCCGTCCGGCCTTCGTGGCCGCCATGAACCGCAAGGCGCATGAGCTGGGCATGAACGACACGCACTATGTTGATTCGAACGGCCTGTCGAGCAGCAATGTCTCCAGCGCGCAGGATCTGGCCAAGGTTGTGATGGCAGCCTACAAGGTGCCTGTCATCCGCCAGTACACGACCACGGTTGAGCATACGGTCAACGCCAACGGCCGCTCGCTCCACTACGTGAACACCAACCGCCTGGTGCGTGGCGGCGAGTGGGACATCGGTCTGCAGAAGACCGGCTTCATCAACGAAGCGGGCCGCTGCCTGGTGATGCAGGCCAGCGTGCACGGCCGTAACGTGGTGATGGTGTTCCTCGATTCCGCCGGCAACCTGACGCGCTTTGCCGATGCCACGCGCGTGCGCAACTGGCTGGAGCGTAACCCGCACGTCGAGCCGGCCACGCAGGCTGCGGCGCCGCTGCGGACGGTGCCGGTGTCGACGCAACCGTCGACGGTGCTGGCCTCGGAGCCGCCGCACGGTACCTGAGTGTGTGGTTGCCTCGCCCAACAAAAAAGCGCGTCTCAGACGCGCTTTTTTGTTGGGCGTGAGCCGTCGTGCATTCGCTGCATCATTCCGCGCGCACGGCTTCTTCCTCAGCGGAGTAGCCCATGCCCCGGGAGATCTGCAGGGCGGTGTCCTTCAGGTTGTCGAGCCAGCTGTCCTGCAGGCGGTCTGCTGGCGCTGACAGCGACAGGCCCGCTACCAGCCGGCGCGAGTCATCGTAGATGCCGGCGGCGATGCAGCGCACGCCGAGTTCCAGCTCTTCGTTGTCGCGCGCGTAGCCATTGGTGCGGACCCAGTTCAGTTCGCGCTCCAGCTTGGGCAGATCGGTGATCGACGTGCGCGTGTGGCCGGACAGGCCGGTGCGCGTGGCATACGCGCGTACACGGCCGATTTCGTCCGCCGCCAGGAACAGCTTGCCGACCGAGGTCAGGTGCAACGGCGCGCGGCCGCCGATGGCACGGACAACCTGCATGCCGGAGCGCTCGCTGTAGGCGCGCTCGATGTAGACGATCTCGTCGCCCTGGCGCACCGAGAGGTTGACGGTCTGGCCGGTGAGGCGGTGCAGGGCGCGCATCGGCGCCAGCGCGGCCTCGCGCACGGACAGGCGCGCCTTGACCAGATTGCCCAGTTCCAGCAGGCGCATGCCGAGGCGATAGCTGCCCGGGTCGGAGCGGTCGACAAAGCGGCAGGCCACCATGTCGTTGAGGATGCGGTGCGCGGTGGAAGGGTGCAGGCCGGTGCCGGCGGACAGCGCCTTCAGGCTGACGGGATCAGCATGACCGGCCAGCGCGTCGAGCAGCATCATCATGCGCTCGATCACCTGGATGGACGTTTTGCCGGGGTCCTTGTCTGCTTCTGCCATGGGTGCAGGGTGGTTTGGATGCGATGCAAAATTCTATCCCACGATGTGAAAATTCGCACCTTATTGATGCGTGATTCTGGGTATTTTGGAGGGCACGCTCGGTTCATTCGACGCGCTGCGTGCGTCGGCTCATGAAGCGAACTCACCAGACGGATGAAGAAGTTCTGTGCCGAGATCGCCGCCGCACGCGGGTGCGCGGCGCATAATGGCGCCTTCGAAGAACACAACGAGACACCCCATGCGCGTAGGTTTGTTCGTCACTTGCCTGGTCGACCTGATGCGGCCGGACGTGGGTTTTTCGGTGCTCAAGCTGTTGGAGAAGGCCGGCTACGAGGTGGTGGTGCCGCCCGCGCAGACCTGCTGCGGTCAGCCCGCCTACAACTCCGGCGATCGCCCGCTGGCGCGCGACTTGGCCGAGAAGACGCTCAAGGAGTTCGAGCAGTTCGACTACGTGGTCATCCCCTCCGGCTCGTGCGGCGGCATGATTCGCAAGCACTACGCCGATCTGTTCCGCGATGATCCCGAGCTCGCCGGCCGCTACGAGCGCCTCGCGCCGCGCGTGCACGAACTGACCGACTTCCTCGTCAACGTGGCGCGCATCGACACGCTCGATTCCGAATTCAAGGGCCATGTGACGTACCACGATTCGTGCTCCGGTCTGCGCGAGCTTGGCGTCAAGACGCAACCGCGCGATCTGCTTGCCAAGCTGCCGGGCGTGCAGTTGACCGAGATGCCCGCGTGCGAGGCCTGCTGCGGTTTCGGCGGCACCTTCTCGATCAAGTACGGCGACATCTCCACCGCCATCGCCGACGAGAAATGCGCCAACATCAAGGCCAGCGGTGCCGATGCCGTGGTGCTTGGCGACGTCGGCTGCATGCTCAATATCGAAGGCCGCCTGCGCCGCACCGGCGATACGCAGACGCGCGTGCTGCACATCGCGCAGGTCCTGGCCGGCGACGCCTGAACGCCAAGAACACGACGGAGACCGATCCGCATGCAAGTGCAAAGCATGGAATTCAAGGCGCGCGCCGGGCAGAAGCTCGCCGACAAGCGCCTGCAGCAGAACCTCACCAAGCTCTCGACCAAGTTCGTCACCGCGCGCGCGGCGGCCATCCAGGAGATTGACTTCCCGGCCGTGCGCGAGGCGCTCAAGGAGCGCCGCGACCGCGCGCTGGAGAATCTCGACGTCTGGCTTGCCGCGTTTGAGGCCGAGGCCACGCGCCGTGGTGCCAAGGTCCTCTTTGCGGAGACGACGTCCGACGCCGCCCGCCTGGTGGCGGAGATCGCCCGCAAGCACGAGGTGAAGAAGGTCATCAAGAGCAAGTCCATGGTGACCGAGGAGATGCGCCTGAACCAGGTGCTCGGCGAGATGGGTGTGCAGAGCATCGAGACCGACCTGGGCGAGTACATCCTCCAGATCAACGACAACGAGCCGCCGTCGCACATCATCGCGCCGGTGGTGCACAAGGATAAGGAGGAGATCGCCGATCTCTTCGCCAAGACGCACAAGAAACCGCGCCTGACCGACATTCCCGAGATGACGCGCGAGGCGCGCGAGGTGCTGCGGCCCGAGTTCCTGTCGGCCGATATGGGCGTGACGGGCGGCAATTTCATCATTGCCGAGACGGGCTCGGTGGCCGTCGTCACCAACGAGGGCAATGAGGGCATGTGCACGATCATGCCGCGCGTGCACGTTGCCGTGACGGGTATCGAGAAGGTGCTGCCCACGCTGGAAGATCTGGCGACCGTGATGCGTCTCCTGCCGCGCTCGGCGACGGGGCAGGCGATCTCGAACTACTTCTCGCTGCTGACCGGCCCGCGTGCGCCGGGCGAGCAGGATGGCCCCGAGCACATGTACTTCGTCATCGTCGACGGCGGCCGCAGCGGGCTGATCGGCGGTGAGTTCCAGGAGATGCTGCGCTGTATCCGCTGCGGCGCCTGCATGAACCATTGCCCGGTCTATCAGAAGATCGGCGGTCATGCGTATGGCTGGGTGTATCCGGGCCCGATGGGTAGCGTGCTGACGCCGAGCTACGTCGGGCTGTCCAACGCGCTCGACCTGCCGCAGGCGGCCACGCTGTGTGGCGAGTGCAACCGCGTGTGCCCGGCGTCGATTCCGCTGTCGGACCTGCTGCGCACGCTGCGCGAGAAGCAGATGGAGCGCGAACTGCGCCCGCAGTCTGAGCGCTTCGGCTTGCGCGTATGGGGCTTCATGGCGCGGCGGCCGGCGCTGTATTCAGCCGGCACTTGGGTGGCTGCGCGCGTGCTGCGCTGGATGGGCGGCGAGAAGCGGTTGATTCATTCGCTGCCGGTCGGCAAGGGCTGGACGGATACACGCGACATGCCGGCGCCTGCGGGCAAGACGTTCCGCGAGCTGTATCGCGAGAAGCGGGCACGCTCATGACGACCGCAGAATCCTTGCAGACGCTGCGCGAGGCGCTCGACCGCCACGCGCAGTCGCCCGATCTGCCGCGCCTGCTCAAGCAGTGGCGCGACGATGCCACGCTCGCGCCGCTGGCCGTGTTGCCGCCTGCCTACGACCAGGTGCGCCGCGCGTTGCTGCAGCGGCTGGACATGGCGGTCTCCTTCGGCGAGGAGAGCTGCTCGTTCTCGCCGGCCTCCTTGCTGGCCGAGATGCGTCTGTGGATGGACAAGGCCGAGGCCAAGCTCGCCAGCATGTAATCGATGCGCTACATGGAACGCGCGGGCCGTGCTACTGTCTGACCGCCTATCCCCACGCTCGCCGATTCCATGAACCAGACCGCCCGCGACATCATGCTGTACGACGCCCAGAAGAAGAGTTCGGGCGTCGCGTACCTCTGGTGGTTCCTGCTGGGTTTCCTGGGCGCCCATCGCTTTTATCTGAAGCGGCCGGGCAGCGCGATCGCGCAGGCCGTCGCCAACATCGGCGGCAGCTGGCTGGCGTTTCGCGATATGAACAATACGGCCGGCTGGGTGCTGGCCGTCATTGGTGGGCTGTGGGTGCTGGTGGACGTGTTCCTGATTCCGGGCATGGTCCGCGCGTACAACACGGTGCTTGCCGAGCGATTGACGGCAACGCCCTGACCGGAGCCGATCTCATGAACCGGATGACTTGGTGGAAACGCGCTGCGCTGTGGGCGGTGGGGCTCGCGTGCCTTGGTGCGATCTTGACGGGTTGCACGACCTCGCGCGACCAATATAGCCAGAGCTCTAGCATCACGCCTTATGGCGTCGTTGATGCCGGGGTTGAGCGTACTTCCAGGTAAGCCTTACTTCATGCCCCACGAGGTCGGCGGTGCAGGGTAGAACTTGCAGGGTTCGGTCTGGCCAAGCGAGCAGGTGGAGCCGACGCAGCCAGCCATTGCGGCAGACAGTAACGCGCAGGCGATACAGCGGGTGAAGCGTTTCATCTTGATTCCGGTGTGACGAACAGAGCGTTTTTATAGCAGCCCGATGCGGGGGGCGTCTATGGCGTTCTGTCACATCAGATCAGCGCGTCTGAGCATTCGCTGAGGCGACATCCTCGAACCGGCGCCATTCTCCATTGACCAGCAGCTCGAGCGGCTGGAACAGCGCCTTGTAGGCCATTTTGCGGCTTTGTTCGATCCAGTAGCCGAGGTAGAGGTAGGGCAGGTCCAGCGCCTGCGCCTGGGCGATCTGCCACAACACGTTGTATGTCCCATAGCTCGCCTTGTGCTCGAGCGGGTCGTAGAACGTGTAGACCGACGACAGCCCATCTTCCAGCACGTCGATCATGCTGACCATGCGCAGCTTGCCCGCCGACGCCGATTCGGGCGGCTCACGAAACTCCACCAAGCGCGAATTCACTCGGCTTTGCAGCAGGAACTGCTCGTACTGGTCGCGGCTGTCGTGATCCATGCCGCCGCCGGCGTGGCGCAGGGATTGGTAGAGCAGGTAGAGCTGGTAGTGCTCTTCCACATAGGTGAGCGGCGCGACCAGTGCTTCTAGCGATTGGTGCCGCTCAGCCGCGCGGCGTTGCGCGCGTGACGGCGCGAATTGATCGACGACCACGCGGCACGGCGTGCAGGCGTGGCAATCGTCGCAATGCGGGCGGTAGGTGAAGATGCCGCTGCGCCGGAAGCCGGCGCGCACGAGCTTGGAGTAGACGTCGGCGTTGATCAGGTGCGCGGGTGTGGCCACCTGCGAACGCGCCATCCGCCCCTCCAGGTAGCTGCAGGCGTAGGGCGCAGTGGCATAGAACTGCAATGCCGAGAGGGGAAGTTCCTTAAGCTTGCTCATGGCTACGGACAGTCCACTGGCGCAGCACGGATTTGTCGAAGTGCCACGGCACGATGGCCGGTGCGTTGGCTGCTTCGCGCACATGCGCGAGGAATGCCGCGCGTGGCACCGGCGCTCCGCCCAGCGACGCCAGATGCTCGGTTTCCTGCTGGCAGTCTATCATCGCGACGCCGTGGCTGCCGAGGAAGGCGCACAGCGCCGCCAGCGCGATCTTCGAGGCATCGGTGCGGTGCGCGAACATCGATTCGCCGTAGAACATGTGGCCAAGCGCCACGCCGTAGAGGCCGCCCACACGGTGGCCCGCATACCAGCTCTCGACGCTGTGCGCGTAGCCGCGGCGGTGCAGGGCGGTGTAGGCCTGGATCACGTCCTCGGTGATCCACGTGCCGTGCTGGCCGGGGCGCGCAGTGGTGGCGCAATCGATCATCACGTCGCGAAAGGCGTGGTCGATGCGGATCTCCCAAGCCGGGTCATCAAGCACGCGGCGCAGCGTCTTGCGGAAGGTGGTGGAGGCGCGAAAGTCTTCCGGCCGCAGCACCATGCGCGGGTCGGTGCTCCACCACAGCACGGGCTGCCCCTGCGCGTACCACGGGAAGATGCCTTGCCGATACGCGATCAGCAGGCGTTGCGGAGATAGGTCGGCGCTGGCAGCAAGCAGGCCCGGCGCCTCGGACTCCGGGCCGAGCGCGCGATCGACGGGCGGGAAGGGATCATGCGGATCCAGCCAGGCGATCATGGTGCGCGAACGGTGAAGCGGGTCAGGGCGTGGTCGCCGGGGTGTCGGGAACGGCCGAGCGCATCGGTTTGTAGATGTCCAGCGTATGCAGGCGGAAGCTGTTGTCGGCAAAGCGGCCAGCGGCGCGGTCGGCGAAGAAGCAGCGCAGCGTGTGGATAACGGTCGGGAAGGCGAGGTCTTCCCAGGGGATGTCGGCCTCGTTGAACAGCGCGACTTCCAGGCTTTCTTCGCCGGCCGCGAAATCGAGATCGCTCAGCTTGGCCAGGTAGAACAGATGCACCTGGTGCACGTGCGGCACGTTGAGCACCGAATACAGCTCGCCGATCTCGATGCGCGCGCCGGCTTCTTCCAGCGTCTCGCGCGAGGCGGCCTGCGCGGTGGTCTCGCCGATCTCCATGAAACCCGCGGGTAGCGTCCAGAAGCCGTAGCGCGGCTCGATGGCGCGCTTGCACAGCAGGACCTGACCGTTCCATACGGGCACGGTGCCGACCACGTTGCGCGGATTCACATAGTGAATCGTATTGCAGTGATCGCAGACGTCGCGCAGGCGGTTGTCTCCGGCGGGAATGCGCGAGACGACCGGCTGGCCGCAGTTGGAACAGAATTTCATGGAGGCCATGAGGGCTTGGGCGGGTGGAATGTCTCAGTGTATCACCGAGGCGACGCGGCCCAGCGTGGTGCGGGGTATCGACAGCAATGCGCGCAGAAAAGCAAAAAGCCCGCTGTTTGCGGGCTTTGGCTTTGCTATTCGGCTCAGGTCTTGGAGCGAGCCGTTCGACTTCTGGCTGGTTGCGGGGGCAGGATTTGAACCTGCGACCTTCGGGTTATGAGCCCGACGAGCTGCCAGACTGCTCCACCCCGCGTCCGTCGAAAAAAACTGTACAACTTCTGGCTGGTTGCGGGGGCAGGATTTGAACCTGCGACCTTCGGGTTATGAGCCCGACGAGCTGCCAGACTGCTCCACCCCGCGTCCGTCGAAAAGAAGACTATATCGAAATCCTTGTGGCGATGCAACACATTTTTCGCGCGGCAGGCACCGACATCGTGCGCGATGCCTGTGCAATGTGCCCGCGAAGCTAGGCTGCATCTGGTTTTTAGACACTTCGCCGACTGCGATGTTCGAATGCGGCGCACACGATGCTCGGAACAGTGCGTGCCGTTTACAATGCCGCCTTTCGCATTCTTCTTTGTATTCGATCGTGCTCAACGCCCTGTATCCGCTTGCCCGCCCTCTGCTGTTTTCGATGGACCCGGAAGACGCACACCACTTCACGCTGAACCAGCTCAAGCGGGCACACGCTATGGGGCTGTCGGGCTGCATCGGCGCGCGCGTGGCGCCGCAGCCGCGCACGGTCATGGGCATCACGTTCCCGAATCCGGTGGGGCTGGCGGCGGGGCTGGACAAGGACGGTGCCTATATCGACGCGCTCGGTGCGCTCGGTTTTGGCTTCATTGAGGTGGGCACGGTCACGCCGCGCGCGCAGCCGGGCAACCCGCGCCCGCGCATGTTCCGCTTGCCGGCTGCAAATGCGCTCATCAACCGCATGGGCTTCAATAACGGCGGCGTCGAGGCGTTCATCAACAATGTGCAGGCATCGAAGTGGCGCGAGGCGGGTGGTGTGCTCGGCCTGAATATCGGCAAGAACGCCGACACGCCCATCGAGCGCGCAGTGGACGATTACCTGCATTGCCTGGAACGTGTGTATCCGCACGCCAGCTACGTGACGGTGAATATCTCGTCGCCGAACACGAAGAATCTGCGCCAGCTGCAGGGCGCAAGCGAGCTGGACAGCCTGCTCGGCACGTTGCGCGATGCGCAGCATCGCCTGGCCGATCAGCACAAGCGCTACGTGCCGGTGGTGCTGAAGATTGCGCCGGACCTCGACGACGATCAGATCGCCAACATTGGCGATGCGCTGCTGCGCCACAAGATGGATGGCGTGATCGCCACCAACACGACCATCCGCCGCGAAGCCGTGACGGGCCTGCCGCACGCGGAGGAGGCGGGTGGGCTGTCGGGCCAGCCCGTGCGCGAGGGGTCGACGCGCGTGATTCGTGCGCTGCGCGGCCTGCTGGGCGATGCCGTGCCAATCATCGGCGTAGGCGGCATTCTGGCGGGCGAGCACGCGCGCGAGAAGATCGGCGCGGGCGCGCAACTGGTGCAGCTCTATACGGGATTGATCTACCGCGGCCCGGGTCTCGTGGCCGAATGCGCGCGCGCCCTGGCGCGCTGAGGGCGCGGCCGCCTAGCGGCGCCGGATCAGGAAGATGACGACCGCGCTGACCGCCACCACGGCGGCGGCGAGGTCGTATGGGCCGGCGTAGTCGGCCCAGAGCGCCGGGTCGAAGTGCGGCGAGGACGCCGATTGCGCCCACGGCAGGATCACGCGCGGAATGGCGAGCAGCATCGCAGCCACCGCCAGTAGCACCAGCAGTGCAGCTAGCCCGGTCTGGGCACGTCCCCAAGCGCGGATGGCGGAATACGGCAAGGTGGTCCTTGGTGGTTTCGCCGCGTCGCTGTCAAGCTGGTCCGCAACGAAAGTTTGCAATTCAGGTTTGTCAGCTATTTTCCTACAAAGTTCTGTCGGGTGAAGTCCTACGTTTGGATGTGTGCAGCACAGCATGCACAACCCGACCTGGGAGGTCGTTTGGCCAGAATCCAGGCGACTTCGACGCATCCGAGCCGATCAATTGCTTGCCTCGGCAATAGGTGTTCTGGGCGGAAGAACGTTGTGGGACGCCCATCCCGGACTGACGCGGCTCGGCAACGAACAGCCGCTTGAGGGGTTGGCGCAATAGGACCCGAGAGTACAATCCGCCCTCATTGTGCATTGCACGATTTTTAACTGGCCGGCGGTCACGGCCAACAAGAACACATGAGTCAAGCTCTTACAGCAACAGGATCCTCACAGACCAACGTGAATCTGCGCGCCATGGTGGTCGGCGCCGTGGGCGTGGTGTTCGGCGACATCGGCACCAGCCCGCTGTATTCGCTCAAGGAGTGCTTCAGCCCCGAACACGGCATTCCATTCTCCAGCGCGGCGGTGATGGGCATCATCTCCATGCTGTTCTGGGCGATGGTGATTGTGGTGTCGCTCAAATACGTGCTGTTCGTCATGCGCGCCGACAACAACGGCGAGGGCGGCATCCTGGCGCTGATGGCGTTGTCGCTGCGCACCACCACCAAGGATTCCAAGCGGATGTCGTTGCTGTTGATGCTGGGCGTATTTGGCGCCTGCATGTTCTACGGCGATGCCGTCATCACGCCGGCCATCTCGGTGCTCTCGGCCATGGAAGGCCTGGAGATTGCGGCGCCGTCGCTGTCGCCGTGGGTGTTGCCGATCACGCTGGTGATCCTGGCGGCGCTGTTCCTGATCCAGCGCAGCGGCACCTCGGTGGTGGGCAAGCTGTTCGGCCCGGTCATGCTGGTATGGTTCGCCGCGCTGGCCGCGCTGGGGCTGCTGAACCTGCTGAAGGCGCCGCAGATCCTGGCGGCCATCAACCCGATGTACGCCATCGCGTTTTTGCATGAGCACGCGCTGCAGGCCTTCGTGGTGCTGGGTTCGGTGTTCCTGGTGCTGACCGGCGCCGAGGCGCTATACGCTGACATGGGCCACTTTGGCGCGCGTCCGATCCGCTGGGCTTGGTTCTTCCTCGTGGCGCCGAGCCTGCTGCTGAACTACTTCGGCCAGGGCGCGATGCTGCTGACCGATCCGAGCACCATTGAGAACCCGTTCTACCGCTCAGTGCCGGACGCGCTGCAGCTGCCGATGGTGGTGCTGGCCGCTGTGGCCACCGTCATCGCCTCGCAGGCCGTGATCTCCGGTGCGTTCTCGCTGACGAGCCAGGCCATCCAGCTCGGCTTCGTGCCGCGCATGCGCATCCGCTACACGTCGGAGGCCGAGATCGGCCAGATCTACGTGCCGGTGGTGAACTGGATGCTGCTGATCCTGGTGATGGGCGTGGTGCTGGCGTTCAAGAAGTCCGATAACCTGGCTGCCGCCTACGGCATTGCGGTGACGACCACCATGGTCATCACCACCGTGCTCGCCGCGGTGGTGATGCACAAGGTCTGGCGCTGGAATCCGGTGCTGGTGACGCTGGTGATCGGCGCCTTCCTGGTGGTCGACATGGCCTTCTTCGCGGCCAACCTGCTGAAGATCCGCGACGGCGGCTGGTTCCCGCTGATGCTGGGCGGTGCGGTCTTCTTCCTGCTGATGACGTGGTACAAGGGCCGCAAGCTGGTGCGCGCGCGCAGCCTCGAAGACGGCATTCCGCTCGAGCCGTTCCTGGCCGGCCTGCTGGCGCACCCGCCGCATCGCGTGGAGGGCACGGCCGTGTTCCTGAGCGGCAATCCCGAGTTCGTGCCGGTGTCATTGCTGCACAACCTCAAGCACAACCGCGTGCTGCACGAGCGTGTGATCTTCGTCAGCTTCATCACGCGCGACATCCCCTATGTGGACGACAAGCAGCGCGTGACCGTGCGCGATCTGGGCAGCGGTCTCTACGTCCTCAAGGCCGAATACGGTTTCAAGGAAACGCCCGACGTGTACCGCGTGCTGGAACTGGGCCAGCCGCAGATCGGCACGCGCTGCGAGCTGATGGATACGTCGTTCTTCATTGCGCGTGAATCGGTGGTGCCGTCCAAGCTGCCGGGCATGTCGATCTGGCGTGAGCGCTTGTTTGCGTGGATGCATCAGAACGGCGCCAAACCGTCGGACTTCTTCCACATCCCCGCCAACCGCGTGGTGGAGCTGGGGACCAAGGTCGAGATCTGATCGACGCTGACCGCATCAAAGCAAACGGCCCGTGCGAGAGAGACGCACGGGCCGTTTTGTTTTAAGCGACGCTGGAGTTAGATCTTCGAAGCGGCGTGGTTACGCTCGCGGACTTCGTCCTTGCGGGCACGCACGTCATGGTTGCGGTCGCGCACGTCGTGGTTGCGATCCTTGACCGCGCCGTTCAGTTGCTGGCGGTCCTTGTTCAGGTCGTGGCGCTCGCCGTTGATCTGGTGCTGGTCTTGCGCGCGCTGCTTGTTCCAGTATTCGGCACCCTTGACGTTGCCGTTGGCCAGATCGCGGTTTTCGCGGCGTTGGGCGGTGTTGCGCTCGGCGCGCTCGTCGGCCAGGGCGGCCTTGTCGCGGCCGATGTCGGCGCGGTCCTTGCCAATCTGGCGGTTGTCCTGGCGGATATCGCGGTTGTCGTGACGGATGTCACGGTTGTCCTGGCGGATCTGCTGGTTATCTTGTTGGACTTGCGTGACCGGCGAGACCGGAGCGGTCGGGGCGGGCGGGGTGGTCTGCGCGAAAGCAGCGGTACCGGCAACAGCGAACAGGGCGGCGATCAGGGTGTGGCTCGTCTTCATGGAGATTCTCCTCGTGGATGCCAGGCTGGTTGTGTGCCTGTGCCTCCTTAACGCGGCGAAAAGAGGGGTCGACGACGCGCGAGTGTTAGAAAAGCTCCGCACGTGTAATGACTTGTAACGGCTGTCGCCGCGCACCATGAAAAAACCCGCCGGGTCCGAAGACCGGGCGGGTTCTGGCTAGCGGAATGCGCGTCAGCGCTTGAGCTTGGCGAAGGCCTCTGCCATGGCGCCGGCCGGCGCTACTTCGCGGCGCTGCTGGCCGCCTTGTCGGTTGCCGCCACCGGCAGGGCGATCACCGCCGCCGGCGCGCGCGGGGGTCTGGCCCGGCTCATCCGACAGGCGCATGGTCAGGCCGATGCGGTTGCGCTTCACGTCCACCTCCATCACCTTGACCTTGACGATCAGGCCCGGCTTGACCACCTCGTGCGGGTCGCGCACGAACTTGGTCGACAGCGCCGACACGTGCACCAGGCCATCCTGATGCACGCCGATGTCGATGAAGGCGCCAAAGGCCGCCACGTTGGTCACCACGCCTTCGAGCACCATGCCGGGCTGCAGGTGCTTGATGTCTTCCACGCCATCCTGGAAGGTGGCCGTCTTGAACTCGGGGCGCGGGTCGCGGCCGGGCTTCTCCAGTTCGGACAGGATGTCGACCACGGTCGGCAGACCGAACTTCTCGTCGGTGAATTCCTGGGCGGACACGCCGCGCAGTGCCTCGCGATTGCCGAGCACGTCGCCGATGCCTTTCTTGATGCGATCCAGGATGCGCTGGACCACCGGATACGCTTCCGGGTGCACGGACGAGCGGTCGAGCGGGTTGTCACCCGCGTTGATGCGCAAGAAGCCCGCTGCCTGCTCGAAGGTCTTGTCGCCCAGGCGCGGCACCTGCTTGAGCGCGGCACGGTTGGCGAAGGCGCCATTGGCATCGCGGTATTCGACGATGTTCTTGGCGAGGATCGAGTTCAGGCCCGACACGCGCGCCAGCAGCGGGGCGGAGGCCGTGTTCACGTCCACGCCGACCGCGTTCACGCAGTCCTCGACGATGGCGTCCAGCGCGCGAGCCAGCTCGCGCTGGTTCACGTCATGCTGGTACTGGCCGACGCCGATCGATTTCGGGTCGATCTTCACCAGCTCGGCCAGCGGGTCCTGCAGGCGGCGGGCAATCGATACTGCGCCACGCAGCGACACGTCCAGCTCGGGGAATTCCTTGGCGGCCAGTTCCGACGCGGAGTACACCGACGCACCGGCCTCGCTCACCACGATCTTGGTCAGCTTGAGCTCGGGCATGTTGCGCATCAGGTCCTGCACCAGCTTGTCGGTCTCGCGGCTGGCCGTGCCGTTGCCGATGGAGACCAGCGCCACGTTGTGCTGCTTGGCCAGGCGGGCCATGGTGGCGAGCGAGCCGTTCCAGTCGCGGCGCGGCTCGTGCGGGTAGATCGTGGCGGTCTCCAGCAGCTTTCCGGTGTGGTCCACCACGGCGATCTTGCAGCCCGTGCGGATGCCCGGGTCGACGCCCATCACCGATTTCGGGCCGGCCGGGGCCGCCAGCAGCAGGTCGTGCAGGTTGCGGCCGAAAATCTTGATGGCCTCGGCTTCGGCCGACTCGCGCAGCTGCGTCAGCAACTCGGTCTCGATATGCGGCTGCACCTTGACGCGCCAGCACCAGCGGCACACATCCGACAGCCATTTGTCGGCCGCGCGGCCCTTGTTTTCGATGCCGACGTGGCGCGCGATCATGAATTCGCACGGGTGCGGGCTCATCGCGTCCTGCTCCTCGCCCAGGCCCAGCTTGACGAACAGCACGCCCGCATTACGGCCGCGGAACAGCGCCAGCGCGCGGTGCGACGGTACGTTGCGGATGGGTTCGCTGTAGGCGTAGTAGTCGCGGAATTTCTCTTCCTCGGCGGTTTCCTTGCCTTCCACCACGGTCGACGAGACCTGGCCCTGGTTCCACAGGTGGTCGCGCACCTTGCCCAGCAGCGCAGCGGTTTCACCAAATTGCTCGGAGAGGATGTCGCGCGCGCCGTCCAGCGCGGCCTTCACGTCGGGCACGCCGCCGTCAGCGGTCGGATTGCCGTTGACGAATTTGGCGGCCTCGGCCTGCGGGTCCAGCGTCGGGTCGGCCAGTAGCGCCTGGGCCAGCGGCTCCAGGCCGCATTCGCGCGCGATCTGGGCGCGCGTGCGGCGCTTGGGCTTGTAGGGCAGGTAGAGGTCTTCCAGCACCTGCTTGGTCTCGGCGGCCTCGATGGCGGTGCGCAGCGCGTCGGTCAGCTTGCCTTGCTCGTCGATGGAGGCGAGGATGGCGGCGCGGCGGTCTTCCAGCTCGCGCAGATACAGCAGGCGCTCTTCCAGGTTGCGCAGTTGCGTGTCGTCCAGGTTGTCCGTCACTTCCTTGCGGTAGCGCGCGATGAACGGCACGGTGGCGCCTTCGTCCAGCAGTTGCACGGCGGCCGCGACTTGCTGCGGGCGGACCGCCAGTTCAACGGCGATGCGGGAGACGATCTTCTGCAACACGGAGTCGGTCATTGCTTCCAGAGAGTGCGGGGGAAAGCCGCGCATTTTGCCACAACGCGCTGCGTATTCCGGAGGCGGAAATCCGTGGCCGCGCGGCGCGGGCCGCACAAGCGCGGTGATAAAATAGGCGCTATGCCTACGCTCTCGTCTTCCGCCCAACGCCGCGCCGGTGCGCGCCGTGTTTCCCGCTTGGTCCTGCTGCTGGCCGCGCTGTGCGCGACGCCAGCATGGAGCCAGTCGCAGCCGGCTGCTGCGGCCAGTGCTTCCGCCGATACGCCGCCCGATTTCGGCGCGGAACACGATCGCATCAATAGCGCAAAAGCCTGGGCCGAATACCGCTACCAGCAAACCGAGCGCGCCTGCTACGACAACTTCTTCGTCACACGTTGCATCGATAAGGCCAAGGATGCGCGCCGCGCCGAGCTGCACACCATCCGCGAGCGCGAACTGGCACTGGACGAAGCCGAGCGCGCCGACCGTGCCGCGCGCCGTGACCAGGACCGCGCCATCCGCCAGACCCAGTCCGACGCCGAGCGCCCGCAGCGCGAGGCCAGTGAGCAGAAGAACCGCACCGATTTCGAGCGAAAGCAGGAGCAGCAGCGCCTGAACGAGGCTGAGCGCGAGGCCGGCGCCCCGCAGCGTGCCGCCAATGCACAGGCTCACGGCAAGAAGCAGTCGGACTACGACGCCAAGCTCAAGGCCGCGCAAGAGCAGGGTGCCGCCAATGCCGCCAAGCGTGCCGAGAACGCCAAGCAGTATCAGGAGAAGCAGCAGGGGGCCGCGCAGCGCCAGAAAGAACTGGAAGAGCGCCGCGAGCAGAGCAAGCACCGCAACGAGCAAAACAATAACAACACGAGCCCGCTCGGGTTCTAAACTCTCAGCGTGGGCGGGTGTCCCGGGAGGAAGTGATGGATACCGATCTGAACACGATTTCGCGACGCATCATCGAGCTGCAGATCGAACACCGCGATCTCGATTTCCTGATCGACCGGCTGGCGTCGGAAGTGGACCACGACGAGCTGCAGCTGCGCCGCCTCAAGAAGCGCCGCCTCAAGCTCAAGGACACCATCACGCTGCTACAGTTGCAGCTTGAGCCGGACGTGCCGGCCTGAGCATTGGCTGATCCAATCCTGAGAGGCCGCCATCGCGTGCGGCATCCGCCATCCCCGTCTTTGACTCCGTACCTCCAGGGACCTTTCTCCGTTGACTTCGCTTTCCCCGCTCGCCGAGCCGTCGGCTGAATCCGATGCCGATGCTGGTGACGCTCCCGCAACCGTCCCCGCTGACGCCCACCATGCCGAGCTGGCGACGCTCTTCGCCGACGACGGCACGCTGGCCAAGGGCATCGAGTCGTATCGCCCGCGCGCCTCGCAGTTGACGATGGCGCAGGCCGTGGCCAACGCCATCGAGGCTGCTGATTCGCTGATCGTCGAGGCCGGCACCGGCACGGGCAAGACCTACGCCTATCTCGTCCCCGCGATGCTCTGGGGCGGCAAGGTGATTCTGTCGACGGGGACGAAGAACCTGCAGGACCAGCTCTTCCTGCGCGACATCCCGACGGTGCGCAAGGCGTTGAACGCGCCCGTGTCGGTGGCGCTGCTCAAGGGGCGCGCGAACTACCTCTGCCACTACCACCTGGAGCGCACGTCGCAGAACGGGCGCTTGTCTTCCCGTCAGGACGCGGCGTGGCTGCGCGAGATCAATCGCTTCCTGAAGACCACGCAGAGCGGCGACAAGGCCGAGCTTTCCACCGTGCCGGAGAACGCGCCGGTATGGAACCTGGTTACGTCCACGCGCGACAACTGTCTCGGTTCGGACTGCGCGTATTACAAGGACTGCTTCGTCATGCGTGCCCGCAAGGAAGCGCAGCAGGCCGACGTGGTGGTGGTCAACCACCATCTGTTCTTTGCCGACGTGATGCTCAAGGACACCGGCATGGCCGAGCTGCTGCCGGCGGCCAACACCATCATCTTCGACGAAGCCCACCAGTTGCCCGAGACCGCCACGCTGTTCTTCGGCGAGACGATCTCCACCAATCAGATCCTGGAACTCGCGCGCGACAGCGTGGCCGAGGGTCTGTCGCACGCGCGCGATGCGGTGGACTGGGTGGCGATCGCCGCGCCGCTGGAGCGGGCCGCGCGCGATCTGCGCCTAGTGTTCCGCCAGGATGGGGCGCGCCTCTCCATCAAGCAGCTCGACAGCGACCCGACGGTCGGCAAGCCGTTCTACGAGGTCTTGCCCAAACTGGAGCAAGCGCTGTCGGACTTCACCGGCGCGCTGGAAGCCCAAGCCGAACGCGCCGAAACGATCGAGCAATGCCACCGCCGTGCCGCGGCGCTGTGCGAGAGGCTGGACGCGTGGGCGAGTCCCAAGCCAGCACCAGTGGTGAAGAACGAGGCGGGCGAGACCGTAGGGACCGCGCCCGTCGACGAGCGCGTGCGCTGGGTCGAGGTCTTCGCCAACTCCGTGCAACTGCACCTGACGCCGCTGTCGATCGCGCCGATCTTCTCGCGCCAGCGCGCCGGCCAACCACGCGCGTGGATCTTCACCTCAGCCACGCTCTCGGTGCGCGGCAACTTTACACACTACGCCGCGCAGCTCGGCCTGGACCGCGATCGCTCGATGACGCTCGATAGCCCGTTCGACTACGCGTCGCAGGGCCTGCTGTATGTGCCGCGCGATCTGCCGCAGCCGAGCGATCCGCGCTTTACCGACGCGGTACTCGATGCCACCTTGCCGATGATCGAAGCCGCCGGCGGCAAGACCTTCCTGCTGTGCACGACGCTGCGTGCCGTCAATCGCGCAGCGGAGCGCCTGGCCGATGAATTTGCCCAGCGCGGCTGGGAGTTTCCGCTGCTGGTGCAGGGGCAGGCCAGCCGCACGGAACTGTTGGACCGCTTCCGTGCGCTCGGCAACGCCGTGCTGATCGGCAGCCAGAGCTTCTGGGAAGGCGTGGACGTGCGCGGCGAGGCGTTGTCGCTGGTCGTGATCGACAAGCTGCCGTTCGCGCCGCCCGATGATCCGGTGCTGAGCGCGCGCATGGAAGCGCTGGAGAAGAAGGGCCTGAGCCCGTTTGCCGTGCACCAGTTGCCGCACGCCGTCATCACGCTCAAGCAGGGCGCGGGGCGGCTGATCCGCTCCGAGACGGATCGCGGCGTGCTGATGATCTGCGACCCACGCCTGGTGGAGAAGAACTACGGCCGCCAGATCTGGCAGAGCCTGCCGCCGTTCAAGCGCACGCGCGAGGCCGATACGGCGGCGGGTTTCCTGCGTTCGCTGCGGCCCGCTGATCCGCCCGCAAGCGATTCCTCAGTGTGACGCGCAATTACAAATAAAAAGCCCGGCCAATCGACCGGGCTTTTTGCTGTGCCGCTCAAACCGTGCTTACCACCACTGGTACCAAGGCTTGTCCTTCTTGCGCTGGCCGTAGGCCAGGAAATCGCTCTTCGGGTAGTTTTGCTTGATGACCCGTTCGGTATCGTCGCGCAGGTCCTTCATGCCGAGCGCGTCGTACGACTTCATCATGATGTACAGCGCTTCTTCCACGGCCGGCGCGCGATCGTAGTCCTTGATGGCCTGCTGCGCGCGGTTGGCGGCAGCCAGGTAGGCGCCGCGGCGGTAGTAGTAGCGGGCGGCCTGCACTTCATGGTCAGCCAGCGCGTTGACAATGTACTGCATGCGCGCAGCGGCGTCCGGCGCGTACTTGCTGTTCGGGAAACGCTTGATCAGCGTCTGGAACGCATCGTAGGCGGCGCGGGCGGCCTTCGGGTCGCGCTCGCTCAGATCCTGGTTGGAGAAGCGGCCGAGCCAGCCCAGGTTGTCGTTGAAGTTGATCAGGCCCTTGAGGTAATAGGCGTAATCGACGCTGGGGTGGTTCGGGTGCAGCTGGATGAAGCGATCGACCGCAGCCAGCGCGGCGGCGGTTTCGCCGTCCTTGTAGTTGGCGTAGGCGGTTTCGATCTGCGCCTGCTGCGCGAACGGGCCGAACGGGTAGCGGCTCTCGAGCTTCTCGTAGTACTTGACGGCCTTCGAATAGTCGCCGCCGTCGAGCGAATCCTTCGCTTCCGAATATAATTTGTTGGCTGACCAGCCTGCGGTTTCGTCTTGCTGTTCCGGCAGGATGCCGCAAGCCGAGATGGCCAGGCATGCAATGCCCGCCGCCAGTGCTGCTCCAATTCGTGCGCGAACGCGCGCCAGCTTCATGCTCGTGGCCGACATGGGCACCTTTTCTGAATGAAAAATCGCATCAAGCATTATAGCCCAAGCCCTGTGATCGAAAACGCAGGCACCGACCTTTCCGTCACTTCGCAAGAAACCGACGACACGCTCGACGACGACGCGCTCGACTTGAGCGCCGAAGGCGCGGGCGAGGCCGCGGCCCCGATCGTCGTCGAGGTTCCTGAAACCTTGCACGGCGAGCGGCTCGACAAGGCGCTCGCCAAGCTGCTGCCCGACTACTCGCGCAGCCGCCTGCAGCAATGGATCGACGCCGGCGCCGTGACCGTGGGTGGCGCGGCGGTGCGCCTGCGCGCGGCCGTCTCGGGCGGCGACCGCATCGAGGTCATCCCGCAGCGCGCTGCCGCTGAAAACGCCTTCGTCGCCGAGCCTGTCGCACTGGATATCGTCTATGAGGACGACACGCTGCTGGTGATCAACAAGCCGGCCGGCTTGGTGGTGCATCCGGCTGCCGGCAACTGGAGCGGCACGGTCCTCAACGGCCTGCTGCATCGCTACCCGCAAGCCGCCGAGTTGCCGCGCGCCGGCATCGTCCACCGGCTCGACAAGGAGACCTCCGGGCTGATGGTGGTCGCCCGCACGCTGCCTGCCCAAACCGACCTAGTGCGCCAGCTGCAGGCGCGCACCGTCAAGCGGACCTACCTCGCGCTGGTGTGGGGCGAAACGCCGGAGGAGGGCACCATCGACGCCCCCATCGGCCGCGACCCGCGCGACCGCACCCGCATGGCCATCATCGAGACGGCCAGCGGCAAGCCGGCCCGTACGCACTTCAAGACGCTCGATGTGGTTGACCTGGGGCGCGCGCAGGTGTCGCTGGTGCGCTGCCAGCTGGAGACCGGCCGCACGCACCAGATCCGTGTGCACTTTGAGTCGGAGGGGCACCCGCTGCTGGGCGACCCCGTCTACGCGCGAAACTTCCGCCGTGGCCGGCCGCAGACGATCAAGGCACCGCTGCCGGCGCCCTTCGCGCGGCAGGCGCTGCATGCCGTGCGGCTGGGCCTCGTGCACCCGGCCTCGGGCAAGGCCGTGCACTGGCACGCCGATGTGCCCGAAGATTTCGCCGACCTGTTGGATGCCCTGGAGATGGATTCCGATGTCGATCTCACCTGACTGGATTGTTCCCGACTGGCCGGCGCATCCGCGCGTCAAGGCACTGGCGACTACGCGGCTTGGCGGCGTCAGCACTGGCCCGTACGGCTTGGCCGGTGGGCTGCCGGGTGGTCTGAACCTCGGCCAGCATGTGGGCGACGCACCGGATGCCGTTGCGCAGAACCGCCACATCCTGCGTGCGGCCCTGCCGGTCGAGCCGACGTGGATGGAACAGGTGCATGGCACCGGCGTCGCCAACCTGGATCAGCCGTTGGCTGCGCCCGTGATTGCCGATGCGGCGGTGGCGTCGTCGCCGGGGCGGGTGTGTGTAGTCATGACGGCGGACTGCCTGCCGGTGCTGCTGTCGGATGCGCGCGGCGTGACCGTGGGCGCGGCGCATGCCGGCTGGCGTGGACTGTGCGGCGGCGTGATCGAGCGTACCGTGGATGCCATGACCAACGCCCTGCATGCGCTCGGTCAGGTGGCCGACCCGACCTGGCTCGCGTGGCTCGGCCCGGCCCTCGGCCCGGCGTGCTTCGAGGTGGGGGGCGAGGTGCGGCAGGCGTTTATCGACGCAGCATGGCCGAACGAGTTGGCGGCGACCCAGGCGGCTTTCGTCGAGGGCGCAGCCGAGGGCAAGTTCTTTGCGGACTTGTACGCGCTGGCGCGGCTGCGGCTCGCACGTGTCGGCTGCCAGGACGTCTACGGCGGTGGCCTGTGCACGATGACGGACGCCGAGCGCTTCTATTCCTACCGCCGCGAGCGCACCACGGGCCGTATGGCCACGCTGGTCTGGCGCGCTGAGTGACGTTTCAAACGGTGCCGTCGCCGGAGGCGGGGGCGGCGCCTTTCGCGGCTTCCGCCTCGGCCGCTTCGGCCGCCTTCTTGCGTCGCTTGCGCGCCGGGCTGCCGACAAGCCAGAGGAACAGCGACAGCGGCGCCACGCCATACAGGATGAAGGTCCCGACACCGGCAATCCACGATTGCTCAGTCAAGGACATCATCAAAACGACGTAGATCCAGGCGATTGCGACGATATACATGGTGGGGCTGCGCTCAAGCGGGGCGCAATGCGAGAGTCTCGCACGAAACCATCGCGCCTTGGCGATAGCCCGGCTTAGCGCTTTGCCAATACGTTTGCGGAGTGCTCGGGGGAATCCGCGGAAACCCCCGTGGCGCCTCGCTCTATGGCGAGAGTGCGGGCGACTCCGATTGACAGCTTTGAAATGGCAAGGCAACAATGCCCCGGAATACTGCGTGTTGCGCCGCACATCCGACCGGAGCGGCGCCTCCCGCAAGCATCGAGGGCACCAATGGCATCGCGTCAATCGGCATCTTCCAAGGCATCCAGCGCCCAGGCTCAGGGCCCGTGGCAACACCTGGCGGACCCCACGCAGTGGGCGGAACAATTCAAGCAGTGGCAAGCCTTTGCCGGTGCCTTCGCCCAATCCGGCGCGCCAGCGCCCGGCCTTGGGGCTTTCAATGGGGCGCCGACCGGTGAAGGTGCATCGCCATTCGCCTTGATCCCGCCTGAACGGCTGGCCGAGATTCAGCGGAAATACGTGGAAGAGTGGCTCGCGATCTGGCACCACATGAGCGCTGGCGAAGGCGCTGAAGCCGTGGCCCCGTCAGACCGCCGTTTCGCCAGTGAGGCGTGGCGCAAGAGCCCGCTCTACGGCTATGCGGCCGCGTTCTACGTGCTCAACGCCCGCACGCTGATGGAAATGGCCGATGCCGTCCAGGCCGACGCCAAGACGCGCGAGCGGGTGCGCTTTGCCGTCTCGCAATGGACGGCCGCGATGTCGCCGTCCAACTTCCTGGCGACCAACCCCGAGGCGCAGAAGCACCTGATCGAGTCGCGCGGCGAATCCCTGCGCACCGGCATCCTCAACATGCTGCAGGACATGGAGCGCGGCAAGATCTCGCAGACCGACGAGACCGCGTTCGAGATCGGCCGCAACGTCGCCAACAGCGAGGGCGCGGTTGTTTTCGAGAATGATTACTTCCAGCTGATCCAGTACAAGCCGCTGACGGCCAAGGTGCATGCGCGGCCGCTGCTGCTGGTGCCGCCGTGCATCAACAAGTACTACATCCTCGACCTGCAGCCGGCCAACTCGCTGGTGCGCTATGCGGTGGAGCAGGGCAATACGGTGTTCCTGGTCTCGTGGCGCAATCCGGATGCCAGCATGGCTTCGCGCACGTGGGACGACTACATCGAGGGTGGCGCGATGGAAGCCATCCGCGTCTCCCAGGAGATCTCCGCGCAGGACCAGATCAATGTGCTGGGCTTCTGCGTGGGCGGCACCATCCTGTCGACGGCACTGGCTGTGCTGGCCGCCCGCGGTGAGCATCCGGCCGCGAGCCTGACGCTGCTGACCACGCTGCTCGACTTTACCGACACGGGCATCCTCGATGTCTTCGTCGATCAGGCGCAGGTGGAGATGCGCGAGCAGACCATCGGCAACGCGGCGCCGACCGGGCCGGGTCTGCTGCGCGGTGTGGAACTGGCCAATACCTTCTCGTTCCTGCGCCCGAATGATCTGGTCTGGAACTATGTCGTCGAGAACTACCTGAAGGGCAAGACGCCCGCGCCGTTCGATCTGCTGTACTGGAACGGCGATTCCACCAACCTGCCGGGCCCGTGGTATTGCTGGTACCTGCGCCATACGTACCTGCAGAACGACCTGAAAACGCCGGGCAAGCTGAAAGTGGCGGGCACGCCGGTGGACTTCGGCAAGATCGAGGCGCCGGTCTATATCTACGGCTCGCGCGAAGACCACATCGTCCCGTGGCAATCGGCCTATGCGTCGGTGCCGCTGCTCAAGGGCAAGCGGCGCTTCGTGCTGGGTGCCTCCGGGCATATCGCGGGCGTCATCAACCCGCCGGCGGCCAACAAGCGCTCGCACTGGATCAACGCCAAGCTGCCGGACACCGCGGATGCGTGGTTCGAAGGTGCCAAGGAGCATCCCGGCAGCTGGTGGCCCGACTGGTCAGCCTGGCTGGCGTCGCACGCCGGCGCGCAGAAGGCCGCTCCCAAACGCTACGGCAATGCGGACCACCCGGAGATCGAGCCGGCGCCTGGCCGCTACGTCAAGCAGAAAGCGTAAGATCGCGCGCATAACCCCCTGTTGCCGTCACGGCCTTGGCTGGTGACGGCTTCCAACGACCCTCTCTCTCGACAGTGGAAGGTAAGCAAATGACCGATGTTGTGATCGTATCGGCGGTTCGTACCGCCGTGGGCAAGTTTGGCGGCTCGCTGGCGAAGATCGCTGCGCCTGAGCTGGGCGCGGCTGTCATCCGTGAAGCGCTGTCGCGTGCCAAGCTGGCGCCGGACCAGGTGAGCGAAGTCATCATGGGCCAGGTGCTGACAGCCGGTTCCGGCCAGAACCCGGCGCGCCAGTCGCTCATCAAGGCCGGGCTGCCCGCCATGGTGCCTGGCATGACCATCAACAAGGTGTGCGGCTCGGGCCTGAAGGCCGTGATGCTGGCAGCCAACGCCATCATCGCGGGCGACGCCGACATCGTCGTGGCTGGCGGTCAGGAAAACATGTCCGCCGCACCGCACGTCCTGCCGGGCTCGCGCGATGGCTTCCGCATGGGCGACGCCAAGCTGGTCGACACGATGATCGTCGATGGCCTGTGGGATGTGTACAACCAGTACCACATGGGCATCACCGCCGAAAACGTGGCCAAGGAGTACGGCATCACGCGCGAGGCCCAGGATGAGTTTGCCGTGGCCTCGCAGAACAAGGCGGAAGCCGCGCAGAAGTCCGGCCGCTTCAACGACGAAATCGTCCCGATCCTGATCCCGCAGCGCAAGGGCGACCCGATCGCCTTCGCGCAGGACGAATTTGTCCGCCATGGTGCGACGCTGGATTCGATGTCCGGCCTGAAGCCGGCGTTCGACAAGGCGGGCACCGTGACGGCCGCCAATGCTTCCGGCCTGAACGATGGCGCCGCAGCCGTGGTGGTGATGTCGGCTGCCAAGGCCCGGGAACTGGGCCTGACGCCGCTGGCAACCATCCGTGCCTACGCCAACGCCGGTGTGGACCCGAAGGTGATGGGCATGGGCCCAGTGCCGGCATCCAAGCGCTGCCTGTCGCGCGCGGGCTGGTCTGTGGGCGACCTGGACTTGATGGAGATCAACGAGGCCTTCGCCGCCCAGGCGCTGGCCGTGCACCAGCAGATGGGCTGGGATACGTCCAAGGTCAACGTCAATGGTGGCGCGATCGCCATCGGTCACCCGATCGGCGCATCGGGCTGCCGCATCCTGGTCACGCTGCTGCACGAGATGCAGAAGCGCGATGCAAAGAAGGGCCTGGCCTCGCTGTGTATCGGCGGCGGCATGGGTGTGGCGCTGGCCGTTGAGCGTCCGTAATTTTTTGCAGGTGGATCGGTGTGAGATGGAATGAAAACCGCACACGCCGATCCGAGACACCTAAGCATTTCCGCCCGGTAAGAAGCTGGGCGGCTCCAACAACAAGGACCAGGAGTAGACATGACCAAACGCATCGCATACGTCACCGGTGGCATGGGCGGGATCGGAACGGCGATTTGCCAGCGCTTGGCGCGCGACGGTTTCATCGTGGTCGCAGGTTGCGGCCCGAACTCGCCGCGCAAGGCGAAGTGGCTCGAGCAGCAGAAGGCGCTCGGCTTCGATTTCGTCCCGTCCGAAGGCAACGTCGGCGACTGGGAATCGACCAAGGACGCGTTCGACAAGGTCAAGGCCGAAGTGGGTGAAGTGGACGTTCTCGTCAACAACGCGGGTATCACGCGCGACGTGGTCTTCCGCAAGATGACCCGTGCCGACTGGGACGCCGTGATCGACACCAACCTCACGTCGCTGTTCAACGTGACCAAGCAGGTCATCGACGGCATGGTCGATCGTGGCTGGGGCCGCATTGTCAACATCTCGTCGGTGAACGGCCAGAAGGGGCAGTTCGGCCAGACCAACTACTCGACGGCCAAGGCCGGCCTGCACGGCTTCACGATGTCGCTGGCACAGGAAGTGGCAACCAAGGGCGTGACGGTCAACACGGTGTCGCCGGGTTATATCGCCACCGACATGGTGAAAGCGATCCGTCAGGATGTGCTCGACAAGATCGTCGGTACGATCCCCGTCAAGCGTCTGGGCGAGCCGACAGAAATCGCCTCGATCTGCGCATGGCTGGCGTCCGAGGAGTCGGGCTTCTCCACCGGCGCGGACTTTTCCCTCAACGGCGGCCTGCACATGGGCTGACCACCAAACGCCCATGCCGCGGCAATGCTGCAGCATGGGCGCAGCAATTTTTCCCCCGAGTCATGTCTGGTGCTGCGATGCCCAAGTGCGTCGCAGCAGTGTGCCGACGCCATTTTTGATCTGCATCCAGGTGCGCGAGCCGCATCAAAATGCTGCGGGTTTTTCCCGGGGGAGGTCGCCTTTTCTTTGCACGGCGATCCGCATAGAATCCAATTACGGAGGCGCTCTGCAGGGAGACACAGGGCGTCCGATCATAACCGGATGCATCTGCGCTGAGTCTGCATTGAGGCACTCGCACGCGGATCGGAACAGCCGGGCAACCGCGTATTTTGCTGCACCGCTTGGTGTAGTCATTTCGCACTGCATCGGCTGCACCGCAGCAGCATCGCCAACACGGAAAGGCACGATGGCCACCAGCAAGAAGGGCACCGAACGGCTGATCAAGAAATATCCTAACCGCCGGCTCTACGATACCCAGACCAGCACCTACATCACGCTGGCAGACGTCAAGCAGCTTGTGATGGAAACCGAGGAATTTCGCGTGATCGACGCGAAGTCCGGTGAAGACCTGACCCGCAGCATCCTGCTGCAGATCATCCTGGAAGAGGAAACCGGCGGCGTGCCGATGTTCTCCGGCTCGATGCTGGCGCAGATCATCCGCTTCTACGGCAACGCCATGCAGGGGATGATGGGCACGTACCTGGAAAAGAACATCCAGGCGTTCGTCGACATCCAGAGCAAGCTGGCCGAGAACTCGAAGGACCTGTACAGCGGCAACAGCTTCAACCCCGACATGTGGTCGCAGTTCATGAACATGCAGGGACCGATGATGCAGGGCATGATGAGCAACTACATCGAGCAGAGCAAGAACCTGTTCGTGCAGATGCAGGAGCAGATGCAGAGCCAGGCCAAGAATATGTTCGGGAACTTCCCGTTCAACCAGCCGCCCGAGAAGAAGTAAGTCCGGTCGGCTCGGAAACCCCAAGGCGAATCGCGCGGCGGTTCGCCTTTTTGTTTGGGCGTCGGAAAGTCGAGCGGAGGAGGGCGACAGGGTAAAATGCGCGTCCTCAGCGGTGAGGCGTGTGCGTCGCGCGCGTCCTCTCGCGAATTTCTGTCTCCCCATCACGGTTGTCACCCATGTCCGACGTCAGCTTCCAGCGCAAGCGCTGGCCGGCGCCCGTATCCGCATGAGCCGGCTATTGCTTGCCCCCATGGAAGGGGTCGCGGACTTTGTCATGCGCGACGTCCTGACCCATGCCGGCGGATACGACGGCTGCGTGTCGGAGTTCATCCGCGTGACGGGCTCCCTGCTGCCCGAGCGCACCTACGAGCGGGAGACGCCCGAGATCCGCAACGGCGCGCGTACCTTCAGCGGCACGCCGATGGTGATCCAGTTGCTGGGCAGTGATCCGGAATGGCTGGCCCGGAATGCCGCGCAAGCCGCCACGCTCTCGCCGCATGGCATCGACCTGAACTTCGGGTGTCCCGCCAAAGTGGTCAACCGGCACGGCGGCGGCGCGATGCTGCTGGCTACGCCTGAAGTGCTGCACACCATCGTGGCTGCAGTGCGTGCTGCGGTGCCGGCCGACATTGCGGTGACGGCCAAGATGCGGCTCGGCGTCTCGGATACCTCGCTGGCCATCGACTGCGCGACGGCGCTGGCCGAAGGCGGTGCGGCGTCGCTGGTGGTGCACGCCCGTACGCGCGACCACGGCTACCGCCCCCCTGCGCACTGGGATTGGATCGCACGCATCGCCGATGCCGTGCCCGTGCCCGTGATCGCCAACGGCGAAGTCTGGACCGTGGGCGACTGGGAACGCTGCCGCTCGGTCAGCGGTTGCGACGACGTGATGATCGGCCGCGGCGCCGTCTCCGATCCGTTCCTCGCCCAGCGCATCCGCGGGCAGATGGAGCGGGAACCGTCCGCTGCGGAATGGCCGACCGTGCTGGGCTACCTGGCCGACTATCTACGCAAGCTACACGCGCGCATCTCCGCAAAACATGAGCACGGCCGCGTCAAGCTGTGGCTCGGCTACCTCAAGCGAACGTGGCCGCAGGCGGCGGAACTGCACGACGCCATCCGGCGCTTGCAGCACCCGGAGGAGATCCAGAATGCGATCGAGCAGGCACTGGATCAGATTGGCCGCCAGAGCGCCCCGGCAGGGTAAAATGCCCATCCGCGTGGCACGCATGCATGCGCGGCACAGATCCTCTCCCCACATCAGGTTGTTCCCATGTCCGACGTCAGTACGCAGAGCCCCAAGGTTGGCTTCGTTTCGCTTGGTTGCCCAAAAGCCTTGGTCGACTCCGAGCAGATCATTACCCAGCTCCGCGCGGAGGGGTATGAGATCTCCGGCACGTACGGCGGGGCGGACCTGGTGGTGGTGAACACCTGCGGCTTCATCGACGAGGCCGTGCAGGAAAGCCTGGATGCCATCGGCGAAGCGCTGGCCGAAAACGGCAAGGTGATCGTCACCGGCTGCCTGGGCGCCAAGAAGGACGCCGCCGGCCAGGACATCATCACCAGCGTGCACCCGAAGGTGCTGGCCGTGACCGGCCCCCACGCGCTGGGCGAAGTGATGGAAGCAGTGCACACGCACCTGCCCAAGCCACACGACCCGTTCGTCGACCTGGTGCCGCCGCAGGGTATCAAGCTCACGCCCAAGCACTACGCCTACCTGAAGATTTCCGAGGGCTGCAACCACCGCTGCAGCTTCTGCATCATCCCGTCGATGCGCGGCGACCTCGTTTCGCGCCCGGTGGCTGAAGTGATGCTGGAGGCCGAAAACCTACTGAAGGCCGGTGTGAAGGAACTGCTCGTCATCTCGCAGGACACCAGCGCCTACGGCGTCGACGTCAAGTTCCGCACCGGCTTCTGGAACGGGCGCCCGCTCAAGACGCGCATGACCGAACTGGTCGGCGCGCTGGGCGAGCTTGCATCGCAGTACGGCGCCTGGGTGCGCCTGCATTACGTCTATCCGTATCCGAGCGTGGACGAGGTGATGCCGCTGATGGCCGAGGGCAAGGTGCTGCCGTACCTTGACGTGCCGCTGCAGCACGCCCACCCGGACGTGCTCAAGCGCATGAAACGCCCGGCTAACGCCGAAAAGACGATGGACCGCATCCGCGCCTGGCGCGAGGTCTGCCCCGAGCTGACCATTCGCAGCACGTTCATCGCTGGTTTCCCGGGCGAGACGGAAGAAGAGTTCCAGACGCTGCTCGACTTCATCGCCGAGGCCGAGCTGGATCGCGTCGGCTGCTTTGCCTATTCGCCGGTCGAAGGCGCGACCGCCAACGACCTGCCGGGCGCGCTGCCCGACGAGGTACGCGAGGAGCGCCGCGCGCGCTTCATGGAAGTGGCCGAGCGCGTCTCCGCCCGCCGCCTGCAGCGCAAGGTGGGCAAGTCGCTGCGCGTGCTGGTGGACGAGGTGAATCAGGATGGCGGCATCGGCCGCTCGTCGGCGGATGCGCCGGAGATCGACGGCCTGGTCTACATCGCGCCGCCGTCCAAGCCGTACAAGCGCTACAAGGCGGGCGATTTCGTGTCGGTCAAGATCACCGGCGCGGATGGGCACGACCTGTGGGGCGAGGTCTGAGGCCCGGTCGATCAAGGCCGGTTCCGCTTAGGTAGTCGTACCTAAAATTTGCGAACGGTCGTGCGTTTATACTGCTCGCCATTCAATTTCAACTGCGTTGGAGGCAGCAATGGCACGTGAAGTGGTGGTGGTCAGCGGCGTTCGTACCGCAATCGGGACGTTTGGCGGCAGCCTGAAGGACGTGGCGCCGTGCGATCTGGGCGCGCTGGTGGTGCGCGAGGCGCTGGCCCGCGCCGGCGTGAAGGGCGAGGACGTCGGCCACGTGGTCTTCGGCCACGTCATCAACACCGAGCCGCGCGACATGTACCTCTCGCGCGTGGCGGCCGTCAACGGCGGCGTGTCGGCCGAGACGCCAGCGTTCAACGTCAACCGCCTGTGCGGCTCGGGCCTGCAGGCCGTGGTGAGCGCCGCGCAGACCATCCTGCTGGGCGACGCCGACATTGCCATCGGCGGTGGCGCCGAGAGCATGAGCCGCGCCCCGTACCTGGCCCCGGCCGCCCGTTGGGGCTCGCGCATGGGCGACGCCAAGATGGTCGACATGATGCTCGGTGCGCTGCACGACCCGTTCCACACCATCCACATGGGTGTGACGGCGGAAAACGTCGCCAAGGAATTCGGCATCAGCCGCGAGCAGCAGGACCAGACCGCGCTGGAATCGCACCAGCGTGCCTCGCGCGCCATCCAGGCCGGCTACTTCAAGGACCAGATCGTTCCGGTGACAATCAAGTCGCGCAAGGGCGACGTGCAGTTCGATACCGATGAGCACGTCCGTCATGACGCGACCATCGACGACATGACCAAGCTCAAGCCGGTCTTCGCGAAGGAGAACGGCACCGTCACGGCGGGCAATGCCTCGGGTCTGAACGACGCAGGCGCGGCGCTGGTGCTGATGGAGCGCTCGGTGGCCGAGAAGCGCGGTCTGAAGCCGCTGGCACGCCTGGTGTCGTACGGCCATGCCGGCGTCGACCCGAAGATCATGGGCATCGGCCCGGTGCCGGCCACGCGCCGCGCATTGGAGCGCGCCGGCCTGTCGGTCAAGGACCTGGACGTGATCGAGGCCAACGAGGCCTTCGCCGCGCAGGCCTGCGCAGTGACGAAGGAACTTGGGCTGGACCCGGCCAAGGTCAACCCGAACGGCTCGGGCATCTCGCTCGGCCACCCGATCGGCGCAACCGGCGCCCTGATCACGGTGAAGGCGCTGCACGAACTGCAGCGCATTGGTGGTCGCTACGCACTGGTGACCATGTGTATTGGTGGAGGACAAGGCATTGCGGCGGTGTTTGAACGCATCTGAACGCTTTTTTTCGATTACACGCCTTGCGCGTCTGACCTGGCCGGCCGGCGCGTTGCTCGCGCTGGTGCTGGCCGCAGGCGTGGCGCCGGTGTCTGCCCAGACGCCGGCCGCCAACAACGGCTACGACGTATCGACCGGCGCCGTGAGCGCGCCGCCGGCCGATCTCGGCCTGAACCGCGCCGTCGCCGATGGCGACAAGCGTCGGGCCGCCCAGGCCGGCAACGGGTTCTCCGCGCAGACCGAGCCGCCCCGCGTGCTGCAGCCCCAGCCTGACTACGCAAAATATCCCGTCTACACCGGCGTGATTGGCGACCTGCCGATCCGCATGCGTCTTGGCCGCAAGCCCGGCGAGATCGACAGCGTCCACGGCGAATACGTCGCCGGCAAGGGCCCCGGCGTGCGCGTGGTCACGGGCGAATACGAGAATGGCGGCTTCCTGATGGAGGAGTCCGACGACGGCACGCACGTCACCGGCACCTGGGAGGGCGCCATCGATGCGCGCGGCGCCGTGCATGGCACCTGGACCGACGTCGCCCACGACGGCCATACGCAGCCGTTCGTGCTGCGCCCGGTGGCAGTGGTCGTGATCCCGCCGTACGATGCTGCCGCCAACAGCAATGCCGTCGTGCCGGCCACGCCGCTTGTGCCCGCAGCACCGGGCCAGATCGCACCCGCACCGGTGCTGCCGCCCGTCAATCCCGCGCGATCGGGCGCGCGCTGGTAAGCTGCCGAAAGTCACTCATACGCTACTCGCCAGGAACCTCCTGTGACCGACGACACCAAGCTCCCGCCCATGTTTCCCGCCACGCAAGCCGTGCATCCGGACCTGAACGTCCCGCACGGCTTTGCCGCGTTCTCGCACGCCACGCATCGCGCTTCGACCGTGGTTTTCAAGAACCTCGCCGACATGCGCGCCTTCGGCAGTGGCAGCGTGGTGCACTGGCGCTACGGCCTGCATGCCACGCCGACCTCCGACACGCTGTGCCAGGCGCTGGCGCAGATCGAGGGCGGCTCGCACGCGCTGCTGCTGCCCTCGGGGCTGGCCGCAATTTCGCTGGTGTACTTCACGCTCATCAAGTCCGGCGACGACGTGCTGGTGCCCGACAACGCCTACGGCCCGAACCGCGACCACGGCGAATGGATGGCCCGCCAGTTCGGCATCACCGTGCGCTACTACGATCCGATGATCGGCGCGGGCATCGCCGACCTGATGCGCCACAACACCAAGCTGGTGTGGCTGGAAGCGCCCGGCTCGGTGACGATGGAGGTGCCTGACTGCACGGCCATCGCCCAGGTGGCGCGCGCGCACGGCGCCATCACCGCCATCGACAACACCTGGAGCGGCGGCGTCTACTACCAGCCGTTCGAACACGGGATCGACATCTCCGTGCAGGCGCTGACCAAGTATCAGTCCGGCGGTAGCGACGTGCTGATGGGCGCCGCCATCACCAACGACGAAGCGCTGCATCACAAGCTGCTGGCCACGCGCATGCGCATGGGCTGGGGCGTGTCCGCCGACGACTGCTATTTCGTGTTGCGAGGCCTGCCGAGCCTGCCGACGCGCCTGGCCGCGCACGACGCGCACGCGCGCGAAGTGGCCGAATGGCTGGCCGATCGGCCGGAAGTCGTGCGCGTACTGCACCCGGCGCTGCCCGACTGCCCCGGCCACGAGAATTGGAAGCGCGATTTCACCGGCGCCAGCGGCCTGTTCTCGATCGTGCTGCATCAGCGCTACTCGCATGCGCAGATCGACGCCTTCATCGAGGCTCTGCGCTACTTCGCGATCGGGTTTTCGTGGGGTGGGGCGAACAGCCTGGCGCTGCCATACAACATCGCGTCGATGCGTACGGCCACTGCCTGGCCGCCGGCTGGCTGGGAGAGTGCGGGCGGCTTCGTGCGCCTGTATATCGGCTTGGAAGACCCGCGTGACCTGATCGCCGACCTGAAGCAGGCGATGGAGGGGCACCTGCGGGCTTGACCTTGCCTGTCTTCCCGGGCACGGACTGACAAGGCGGGGCGCACATATTGCGCCCCGTTTTGCATATGGCTGGTCGTCGTTACAACGTTTCTAGCAGGCGCGAAATGGCTTCGGGCGAAGGCAACTGACCCTGCAACTCCTTCGGCAGGCTCTTCGTGATGGCGTAGGTCGCCACGCCGATCGGCTTTCTTGCATCGCGCAAGGCGTACTCGACGATGGTGCGCTTTTCTTCCTTGCACAGGATGATGCCGATCGAGGGGTTTTCGTCCTCCTGGCGGACCTGTGCGTCCAGCGCGGCAAGGTAGAACTGCATCTTGCCGATGAACTCCGGCTCGAATTTGCCGATCTTCAGTTCGATGGCCACCAGCGAGCGCAAGCGCCGGTGGAACAGCAGCAGATCGATGAAATACTCGTCGCCATCCACCTCCAGCCGGTACTGGCTGCCCAGAAAGGCAAACATGCCGCCCATCGCGCGCAGGAAATCTTCAATGCGGGTGATCAGCGCGCGCTCCAGTTCCCGTTCGCTGTGCTGGTCGCCCAGTTCGAGAAAGTCGAAGGCGTATTCATCTTTGACCGCCAGCTTGGCCTGTGCGCGCAGGGCCGGGGTCAGCGCCTTGTCGAAATTGGTCTGGCCCAGGAGCGACTTTTCGTAGCTCTGGTTGTCGATCTGGTGCGCAAGTACGTTTTTCGACCAGCCGAACTTGCGGGTCATGCGCAGGTAGAACTCGCGCTCCTGGGTGTCCTTGCAGCGTTCGAGAATGATGAGGTTGTGGCTCCAGCCGACTTCTCGCACCAGCGGTGCGAGTTTTGTGGTGCCGCTGTAGGTTTCGAAGAAACTCTTCATCCGCCACAGGTTGGACGCCGAAAACCCTCCGGTGCCGGGAAAGCTCGCCTGCAGATCCGTGGCAAGCTTCTGTACCACGGCCTTGCCCCATCCCTCAGCTTGCTGCCGTGCCACGATCGACTGCCCGATGTCCCAGTACAGGCCGATCAGTTCTTTGTTGACCGCACGCATTGCTGCGTACTGCGCAGCCACAATGCGCGCCTTCACCTCGGTCAACAAGGCTGCGTAGTCGTGTACTTGGACCGTTTCTCGCACCGCTGGTGCGAGTTTCTTGCGAGCAGGTTGACGTGCCGCCATCGCCTTGCCGTCCTTCTCGTCGGGGCCGCCTACTGCTGCGGGAAAAGGTTCAACAACCCATCCAGGCCAACAACATTGAACGCCACGTCGGCCTGCGCCTGCACGATGGGCTTGGCGCGGAACGCCACCGACAGGCCCGCCACGCCCATCATCTTCAGGTCATTCGAGCCGTCGCCCATGGCGATGGCCTCTTGCGGCGTCACGCCCAGGTCCTGGCAGAACGCCTTGAGCGTCTGCGCCTTCACATCCGCATTGACGATCTCGCCGAGCACGCGGCCGGTCAGCTTGCCGTCGACGATCTCCAGCGTATTCGCGCGCGTGCGGTCCAGCCCCAGGCGCTCCTGCAGGCGCGAGGTGAAGAACTCGAAGCCGCCCGACACCAGCAGCGTGCGGATGCCCATGGCCTGCACGGCTTTCAGCATCTTCTCGGCGCCCAGCGACAGCTGCAGGCGCTCGGCATAGACGCGCTCCAGCACGCTCGCATCCAGCCCCTTGAGCAGCTCGACACGGCGCGTCAGGCTCTCGTTGAAATCCTTGATCTCCCCGCGCATCGACGCCTCGGTGATGGCCGCCACCTGCGGCTTGAGCCCGCAGAAGTCGGCAATCTCGTCGATGCACTCGATGGTGATGAGCGTGGAGTCCATGTCCATCGCCAGCACGCGGAAGTCGCCGAAGGTCCACTCGTCGGGGATCCACGCGTAGTCCAGCTTCAGGTTGGCGCAGATGGCGTCGAGCTGGATGCGCAGCTCGCTGGGCAGCTCGTGCACCCACTCGATGGCGGCGACGTTGGGCGCACGCATCTCGAAGGCGGCGCTGCCGAACAGGCTGCGGACGGACTCGATCTCGCCGGAGGACAGCGGCGACAGGCTTTGCAGGACGACAGGCATGGGAGGACGGGTGGGGGGGTCGGGAACGGGCGATTCGGCGCCGGGGAAGCGCGCTATTGTAGCGAACGCTCCCCTCGGAATGCGCCCCACCGAAAGGTGAGGCGAGTGCGCTGGACGGCTCAGGCGGAGGCGGTCTCCACCATCAGGCTGCGCACGACCTTGGCGAGGAAGCGGTCGCAGGCGTCGAGCTGGGCCAGCTCCACGTATTCGTTGGCCTTGTGCGCTTGCTCGATGTTGCCCGGGCCGCACAGCACGGCCGGAATGCCGGCGCGCTGGAACAGGCCGGCCTCGGTGCCGTAAGCGACCTTGCGCTGGTCGTTGTCCTCGGTCAGCACACGCACGAGCTGCGTGATGGCGGCCTGCTCGGAGGCATCCAGTGACGGCGCGGCGGCGATCTCGGCCAGCTCGATGCGGGCATCCGGGTGCTCGCGCTGCATCGCGGGCTCGATCGTTTCGCGCACATAGCGCTCCACGCGCGCGCGGATGGCCGGCGCATCCATGCCCGGCAGGTTGCGGAACTCGAACACGACCTCGCACAGCGCGGGGATCGTATTGAGAGCGATGCCGCCATTGATGAGGCCAGTGGACGCCGTCGTGAACGGCACATCGAACGCCTCGTCGAACGGCCCCTTGGCGCGGAATTCATCGGCCAGGTCACGCACGAAGCAGATGATGCGCGCGGCGTATTCGATGGCGTTCACGCCCTGCGGCGTCAGCGACGAATGCGCGGCGCGGCCGTGCACGCGGCAGCGGTAGGCGTTGATGCCCTTGTGGGCGACGATCGGGCGCATGGACGTCGGCTCGCCGACGATGCAGCCGGCAGGCTTGATGCCGCGTGCGATCAGGTCTTCGATCATGCGCGGCGCGCCCACACAGCCGACTTCCTCGTCGTAGGACAGCGCAAAGTGCACCGGCTCGCGCAGCTTGGCCTGCAGCATCGACGGCACCAGCGCCAGCGATGACGCGATGAAGCCCTTCATGTCGCACGTGCCGCGCCCGTACAGCTTGCCGTCGCGCACTTCCGGCGTGAACGGATCGCTGTCCCATTTCTGGCCGTCGACCGGTACCACATCGGTATGGCCCGACAGCACGATGCCGCCTTGCACGCTGCCGTCCGCCGCCGGAATGGTGGCGAACAGATTGGCCTTGTTGCGCTCGTCGTTGTAGGAGAGCTGCGAGTCGATGCCGACGCCGCGCAGGTACTCGCGCACGGTTTCGATCAGGGCGAGGTTGGAGCCGCGGCTGGTGGTGTCGAAGCTGACCAGCTTGCGGGTCCAGTCGAGCGTGGAAAGGCCGGTGAGGGCGTTGCTCATGATGGTTTCCTGAAGGTGAACGTTCGATCCTATCCGATCACGACAATTGCCGCATGGCGTGGCGGATCGTCTGTGCCAGCGCGGCGGTCTCGGCGGGGATGTTCTCGATGCGCAGGCGGTCCTGGCCGGCCAGCTTGATCTGCCGGTTCTTCTGCACGAGGTCGATGATCTTGATGGCGTCGATGGGCGGGTTCGGCACGAACTGCAGCGTGACGGCATTGGCGCCGGTGTCGATCTTGCGGATGCCCAGCGGCACCGCGGCGATGCGCAGCCGATGTGTTTCGATCAGCGACTGCGCCTGCTGCGGCAGCTTGCCGAAGCGGTCGATCAGCTCTTCCTGGATGTTGTCGATGGTCTCGCTGCTTTCGCAGTTGGCCAGGCGCTTGTACAGCGACAGGCGCTCCTGCACGTCGCCGCAATAGTCCTGCGGCAGCAGGGCGGGCGTGCCGAGGTTGATCTCGGTGGTGGCCGCCAGCGGCGCCATCAGGTCGGGCTCCTTGCCGGCCTTGAGCGACTTCACCGCCTGGTTGAGCATGTCGGTGTAGAGCTGGAAACCGATCTCGGAGATCTCGCCCGATTGCTTGTCGCCCAGCACCTCGCCGGCGCCGCGGATCTCCAGGTCGTGCATCGCCAGGTAGAAGCCGGCGCCGAGTTCTTCCATCTGCTGGATGGCCTCGAGACGACGCTGGGCCTGCTTGGTCAGGCCATCCACGTCATGCACCAGCAGATACGCATACGCCTGGTGGTGCGAGCGCCCGACGCGGCCGCGCAACTGGTGCAGCTGCGCCAAGCCGAACTTGTCGGAACGGTGGATCAGGATCGTGTTGGCGGTCGGCACGTCGATGCCGGTCTCGATGATGGTCGTGCACAGCAGGATGTTGGCGCGCTGGGCCACGAAGTCGCGCATCACACGTTCCAGCTCCCGCTCGTGCATCTGGCCGTGCGCCACCACCACGCGCGCCTCGGGGATCAGCTCTTCCAGCTTGGCGCGCTTGTTCTCGATGGTCTCGACCTCGTTGTGCAGGAAGTAGACCTGACCGCCGCGTTTCAACTCCCGCAGGATGGCCTCGCGCAGCACGCCGTCTTCTTCGCGGCGCAGGAAAGTCTTGATGGCCAGCCGCTTCTGCGGCGCCGTGGCAATCACGGAGAAATCGCGTAGGCCTTCCAGCGCCATGCCCAGCGTGCGCGGGATCGGTGTGGCGGTGAGCGTGAGCACGTCCACCTCGGCGCGCAACGTCTTCAGCGTTTCCTTCTGGCGCACGCCAAAGCGGTGCTCCTCGTCGATGATGACGAGCCCCAGCCGGTCGAACTTGACGTCCGGCGAGAGCAGCTTGTGCGTGCCGATCACGATGTCGATGGTGCCGGCGTTGATGGCCTCGATGGCGCCGTCGATCTCCTTCTTGTTCTTGAAGCGCGAGATCTCGGCAATGCGCACGGGCCAATCGGCAAAGCGATCGACCAGCGTCTGGTAGTGCTGTTCGGCCAGCAGCGTGGTCGGTGCGAGGATGGCAACCTGCTTGCCGCCCATCACCGCCACGAAAGCGGCGCGCAGGGCAACCTCCGTTTTGCCGAAGCCGACGTCGCCGCAGACCAGGCGGTCCATCGGCTTGCCCGAGGTCATGTCGGCGATGACGGCGGCAATGGCCGCGGCCTGGTCGGGCGTTTCCTCGAAGCCGAAGCTCTCGGCAAAGGTGGCGTAGTCGTCGGGCGTGAGCGGGAAGGCGAAGCCCTGGCGCAGCGCGCGGCGTGCGTACAGGTTCAGCAGCTCAGCGGCGGTGTCGCGGATCTGTTGGGCCGCGCGGCGCTTGGCCTTCTCCCACTGGCCGGTGCCGAGCGAGTGCAGCGGCGCGGTTTCCGGATCGGCGCCGGAGTAGCGCGAGATCACGTGCAACTGGTGCACCGGCACGTAGAGCTTGCTGCCCTTGTCGTAGTCGAGGTGGAGGAACTCCTCCTCGCCGTTGCCCATGTCGATGGAGACCAGGCCCTGGTAGCGGCCGATGCCGTGCTCACTGTGCACCACCGGATCGCCGATCTTCAGCTCGGCCAGGTCGCGCACCATGGAGTCGACGGCGGTGGCCTGCTCCTGCTTGCGGCGGCCGGCGCGGCGCGTGGTCTGAGCGTACAGCTCGGCCTCGGTGATGAAGGCGATGCGCTCGTCGCCGAGAATGAAGCCTTGGTATAGCGGTGCTACGCCGAGGACGAACTTGGCGTCGCCGGTCAGCAGGTCGGCATAGTCCGCCACGCCTTCGGGGTGCAGGCCGCTGGCGGCGAGCATCTGCGAGAGCGTCTCGCGGCGGCCGGCGGATTCGGCGCAGATCATCACGCGGCAGTTGCCGCGCATCAGGAACGCTTCGAGATTGACGAGCGGGTCTTCGGCGCGGCGATTGACCGCAACGTTTGGCAGCGGCAGCGAGAGCGGGGCGTCGCCGGGCTCGGCACGCAACACCAGGCGCGCATGCGGCTTGGCGGCCACGAAAAAGGCCTCTTCGTCCAGGTACAGCGCCGAGGGCTGCAGCAACGGCCGCTCGCGGTCGTGCCGCATGAAGTTGTAGCGCTGCGTGGTGTCCGCCCAGAAGCGGCGTACCGCGTCTTCGATGTCGCCGACAAAGGCCAAGTGCGTGGCGCCCGGCAGGTAGTCAAACAGCGTGGCGGTCTCTTCGAAGAACAGCGGCAGGTAGTACTCGATGCCGGCTGAGGGCACGCCGTTGCCGATGTCCTTGTAGATCGGCGAGCGCGTCGGGTCGCCCTCGAACACCTCACGCCAGCGGCCGCGGAAGGCGGTGCGCGAGGCTTCGTCCATCGGGAATTCGCGGCCCGGCAGCAGGCGCACTTCGTTCACGGGATACAGGCTGCGCTGCGTGTCGGGGTCGAACGAGCGGATGGTCTCGATCTCGTCGCCGAACAGGTCCAGCCGGTACGGCAGCGGCGAGCCCATCGGGAACAGGTCGATCAGGCCGCCGCGCACGGAGTATTCGCCAGGGCGCATCACGGCGCTGACATACTCGTAGCCGGCCAGCGTGAATTGCGCCTTGAGCGCCGCTTCGTCCAGCTTCTCGCCCTTCTTGAAGAAGAACGTGTAGGCCGCCAGGAACGAGGGCGGGCCGACGCGCTGCAAGGCGGTGGACGCCGGCACCAGCAGGATGTCGCACGCGCCGTTCTGCAGGTCGTGCAGTGTCGCCAGCCGTTCGGAGATCAAGTCCTGGTGCGGCGAGAAGTTGTCGTACGGCAGCGTTTCCCAGTCCGGCAGCAGCTTCACGCGCGCCTGCGGGGCGAACCAGCGCAGCTCGTCGGCCAGGCGCTGGGCGTCGACGGCATTGGCGCACACCACCGCCAGCATCGGCACGGCGGCGCGATGCTGTTCCAGGTAGCGCGAGAGCAGCAGGGCATCCGCCGCGCCCTGCAGGCCGCTGAAGACGAAGCGCTGGCCTGGTTTGACGGCGGGCAGGGCAGTCAGGGTAAAAGGCGGCGAGAAATCGGACATGGGGATCGGCAATTCAGTCTGCTGGACAAAGCACGACACCCCGCCAGCTTCTGCGGGCGGGGTGTTCCACGGGGTGTTCCCGTATCGGCCGCTATTATAAAATCCGCGCCAGTCGCGTGCTGGCCGGCGGCCAATTCTTTCTGAGAGCCGCGCCCACGCTCACTTTGACGCTTCCCATGCCCGTTTCTTCCCCCGCTGGCCGACGCCGCTTCGCGCTGATCCCCTCTGCCGGCACCGGCACCCGCGCAGGGGGCGACTTGCCCAAGCAATACCAGTTGATCGCCGGCCGGCCGATGCTGTGGCACACCGTGCAGGCGTTCCTGGCGAGCCCGGAGATCGAGCGCGTGGTGGTGGTCACTTCACCCGGCGCGGAGCCGTTGACGGCGCGTTTTCCCCGGATTGGCTTCGACGCCACCAAGCTGGTGGAAGTCGATTGCGGCGGCGATTCGCGCCACGCGTCGGTCACCAACGGCCTGGCTGCGCTGCGTGGTCTGGGTGCGCATGAGGACGACTGGGTGCTGGTGCACGACGCCGCGCGTCCGGGCCTGACGCCCGCGTTGATCGCCCGGCTGGTGGCGGCAGTGGAAGCCGAGGGCGTGCAGTCGATCGGGGGCATCCTGGCGCTGCCGGCGGCCGATACGCTCAAGCGCGCCGACGCCGATCAGCACATCGACGCCACCGTGCCGCGCGACGGCCTGTGGCAGGCGCAGACGCCGCAGATGTTCCCGCTCGGTTTGCTGCAGCGTGTCTTGTCGGAGGCCCTGCGCGAGCACCGCATCGTCACCGACGAGGCCAGCGCCATCGAGGCGGCCGGCCACAAGCCGCTGCTGGTCCCTGGCGCGCTGCGCAATTTCAAGGTGACGTATCCCGACGACTTCGCGCTTGCCGAGGCCATCCTCGCGCAGGCCAACCACGACCAAGAGGCATCGCAAGCATGAACTGGATGGACATCCCGAATTTCCGTATCGGCCAGGGCTACGACGTACACGCGCTGGTGGAAGGCCGCAAGCTGATCCTGGGCGGCGTGGACATTCCGCACACGCGCGGCCTGCTCGGCCATTCCGACGCCGATGCGCTGCTACACGCCATCACCGATGCGCTGTTTGGCGCGGCTGGCCTGGGCGACATCGGCCGGCATTTTCCCGACACTGATCCCGCCTTTGCCGGCGCCGACAGCCGCGTGCTGCTGCGCGAGGCCGTGCGCCGCGTACGTGAGGCGGGCTTTGCGGTGGGCAATGTCGACGCCACCGTCATCGCACAAAAGCCGAAGCTCGCGCCGCACGTGCCGGGCATGGTGGCCAATCTGGCGGTGGACCTGGGGATAGCGCCCGGGCGCTGCAACGTCAAGGCCAAGACCAACGAGAAGTTGGGCTTCGAAGGCAAGGAAGAGGGCATCGTCGCGCAGGCGGTGGTGCTGATCTACCGCGCGGAAGCCGCCGATCAGGACTGAGCTGCCGCTCACCAAACGCGCGGCGGGGTGCTGTCGGTGCAAGCTCGCAGGTTTGCGATTCCGTGCCTGCGGCGGTCAGCCGCGCGCGTAGCAGGCGCTGACGACCAGGCCGGTCTCGGGCGGGGTGCGGTTCTCCAGCGCCAGCCGGCCGCCGCTGCGCTGCAGGATGCGATTGACGATCGACATGCCGAGGCCGGCGCCCTTGGCTTCGCTGCGGGCGGATTCGAGCCGGTAGAACGGCCGCGTCAGCAGGGCGAGCTGATCGGCCGGTACGCCGACGCCGCGGTCCGCCACGCTCAGGACGACTTCGTTACCCTGTAGCGTGGTGCTGACGGTGATGTCCGCGCGGCCGGTGCCGTTGGTCTTGCCATAGCGGCGCGCGTTTTCGATCAGGTTGTCGAGAATGCGCTGCGTTTCCATGCGGTTGCAGCGGGCAACCGCCTCCGGCACGAGCTTGAGCGTCAGGTCGATGTCGCCGTGGGCGGAGTAGACGGGCGCCGTGTCGCGCACGAGTTCGGTCAGGTCGACCTCTTCCAGCATTTCGCCGGTGGGGCGTGCGTAGTCGAGGAACTGACCGATGATGGCGTCCATCTGCTCGATGTCGGCCACCATCAGCTCGCGGGTCTGCTCGTCGACCGGGCTCATCTCGGTTTCCAGGCGCAGGCGCGTGAGTGGCGTACGCAGATCATGCGAAATGCCGGCCAGCATGACGGCGCGGTCGGCCTCCAGCTGCTTGAGGTCGTGCACCATCTGATTGAAGCTGTGATTCGCCTGCGCCACTTCGGTGCCGCCGGCTTCGGGCAGCGCCTTGGGATCGTCACCCGCGCTGATGGCGCGCGCCGTGTCGGCCAGGCGCTTGAGCGGCTGGTTCACGCGCGAGGTGATGAACGCCGCGCCCAGCACCGACAGCACCAGCGCCGCGATCGACCACCACAGCCACTGTAGCCCCGGCACATGCTCGAAGCGGTCCGGGCTGATGGCCACCCAGTAGTCGTCGCCCTCGATCTGGAAGCTGACCCACACACCGGGGATGTCGTTGACCGCCGTGGCGATCACCGTCTCCGTGCCCAGGCGGTTGCGGATCTCCTGCTGGACCAGTTGGGTGAGGTAGGGGTTGGTATGCGGCTCGCGGAATTCGTCTTCCTTCTCGCGCGGATAGACCTTGATGCCCTCGTTCTGCACCAGGTCCAGCAGCAGGAAGCGTCGCCGGTTCGGATCGGAATACAGCAGCGCCGCCCGCGTGAGCTTGACCACGCTGACGATCTGCATGGCGATCTGCTGCGCGCGCGGCTCGCGCTCGAAAATGCGGAAGCTCTGGAACCACGCCCCCAGCGAGATCGCGATCAGCAAAGCGATCAGCATGAAGGTCCGCCAGAACAGCGAACCGAACACACTGATCAGCAGGCGCCGCAGCGCGGCCGAACGCGGAATGTGCAAGTCGAATGCGAAAGAGGAGGGTGACTTGGCGCCTTATTTGGCGCCATCCGGGATGAACACGTAGCCCAGGCCCCAGACCGTCTGGATGAAGCGCGGGTTGCTGGCGTCGGGTTCGATCAGCTTGCGCAGGCGCGAGATCTGCACGTCCAGGCTGCGGTCGAAGACTTCGTATTCGCGGCCGCGTGCCATTTCCATCAGCTTCTCGCGCGACAGCGGTTGGCGCGGATGGCGCGCGAACACCTTGAGCACGGAGAATTCGCCCGTGGTGAGCGTGATTTCTTCGTCGTTCTTCTTGAGCGTGCGCGTGGCCAGGTTCAGCACGAAATCGCCAAAGGCGAAGGTTTCGGGCGTTTCCGACGGCGCGCCGGGAATCTCGGCCGGGCCACGACGGCGCAGCACGGCGTGGATGCGGGCGATCAGCTCGCGCGGGTTGAATGGTTTTGGCAGATAATCGTCGGCGCCCATTTCCAGGCCGACGATGCGGTCGACGTCCTCACCCTTGGCGGTGAGCATGATGATCGGTGTCTGGTCGTTGGCGCCGCGCAGGCGGCGGCAGATCGACAGGCCATCTTCGCCCGGCATCATCAGGTCGAGCACCAGCAGGTCGAAGCGCTCGCGCAGCCAGAGCTTGTTCATGGCCGTGGCGTTTTCCGCCACCAGCACGGTGAACCCCTGTTCCCCGAGATAACGGCGCAGCAGATCGCGCAGGCGGGGATCGTCGTCGACGACGAGAATCTTTTGACCGGAATTTTCCATGGCGCTAATGGTAACGACAAAAACACCGCCCTGAGGCGCGGTATCCCTTCAATTGCAACAGACGGTTACATTATTTACCGGACGATGCGAACAGTCTGTAGGACGCGCGGCTACACTGCCCTGGCAGTTCCTCAAAACCGGTTGATTGTTGACCGGCGCGAGGGGACTGGCGTGCAATGCGGTTGCCTGTTATCGATTGTCGCGCAATGATGCATGGCGCATCGGTTTCCAGCAACAAGGACGTGGCTTCTCAACTCCCCTTTTCGACTCGGTCAATGACGTTCCGGCAGCGGTTGGCGCTGCTGGCCTGTGCGCTCGCCCTGTGCGCGGCCGGATTGCCGGCGCACGCACGCAACGATCGCGGCGGGTCAGGCGGATTTGGCGGATTCGGCGGCTTTTTCGGCGGCGGGCATGCAATGCAGGCCGGCGGGCCGCACAAAGGGAACGGACCGGGCCCAGGGCGCGGCAATGGCGGCGATGAGCGCGGCCGCCGCGCCGCCGCGATGGAAAACCGCCGTGGCGAGAACCCCGACCGGCCACCCCCGCAGCGCAAGCTGTCTCCCGAGGAACGCAAGCAATTGCGTCAGAACATCTACGACGTCACGCGCGATATCTATCACCGTGGCGGGTAAGTAGGTCAGCCCCGGGGAACGGCGCACCAGTTGCTGCCCCGGCAAGTGGGCAGGGGTCGACTCGGGGGACCGACATGAGAGTCATCGGCTGGACGACGATTTCCGTGGCGCTGGCGTTTGCCGGCATCGTCAACAACCTTCCTGCCCAGGCGCAGACCCAGCCGCCGACGGCCACGCGCCACGCGCACCGCGCCGGCCACGCCCAGGCGCCGGCCGCAGACGCTGAAGAGCAGCGCCTGGACCGCGAAGACGCGCGCTTCTTCCTCACCCGCACCGGTTTTTCCCCCGCCGAGAGCGAACTCGATGCCTACGCCGGGCTGACCCGCCGCGAGGCCGTCGACCGGCTGCTGGCCCAGACCGGCACCGTCGCCACCCAGCCGCCGCCGGCTTGGGTCACAGAACCGATCGTCCCTTACAACAAGCTGCCCGACGAAGACGCCCGCAAGGCCGCGCGCCAGAAGAACGGTGCGCGTGAGCTGGAGCTGCGCGCCTGGTGGATGGGCGAGATGATCAAGACGCCGTCGCCGTTGACCGAGCGCATGACGCTGTTCTGGCACAACCACTTCGTCTCCAGCTCGCAGAAGGTGCCGTTCGCGCAGCTGATGTACCGCCAGAACGTGCTGCTGCGCCAGGATGCCGTCGGCAACTTCGGCGCCATGCTGCACGCTACGGCCAAAGATCCGGCGATGCTGGTCTACCTCGATGGCGCCGAGAGCCGCAAGGGCAAGCCCAACGAGAACTTCGCCCGCGAGGTGATGGAGCTCTTCACGCTGGGTGAGGGCCACTACACCGAGCAGGACATCAAGGAAGCGGCGCGCGCCTACACCGGCTGGAGCGTCGATCGCGACCACGATTTCGCCTACCTCTGGCGCCCGCAGATCCACGACACCGGCAGCAAGACCGTCTTCGGCCAGAGCGGTGACTACGACGGCGACCAGATGCTCGACATCCTGCTCGCGCGGCCGGAGACCGCCACCTTCATCGTCACCAAGCTGTGGCGCGAGTTTGTCTCGCCCGATCCGGATACGGCGCAGGTGGAGCGCGTCGCCAACGCGTTCCGATCGAGCGGCTACGACATCAAGGTGGCGCTGCGCGAGCTGTTCATGACGCCGGCGTTCTGGGCGCCGCAGACGCGCGCGACGCTGGTGAAATCGCCGGTGGAGATGATTGTCGGCACGCTCAAGGCATTCAACGTGCAGTACTCCGATCCGACGCCGTTCGCGATCAAGTCGGCCCAGCTTGGGCAGAACCTGTTTGCGCCGCCCAACGTGAAGGGCTGGCCGGGTGGCGATGCGTGGATCAACTCGACCACACTCTTGAGCCGCAAGCAGTTCCTCGACCAGCTGTTCCGCTCCACCGAGATGAAGGCGCCGCCGGCCCAGGCGCAAGCGCAGAAGCCCGGCGTGATGATGGCCGCCATGCGCCAGGACCTGAAGGAGGGCGGCACCGTCCCGGGCCTGGGCCAGGCGCTCAAGGGCATGGGACAGGAGGGCCGCTTCAAGCTGGCGCAGTCGCAGACCATGGTGTCGTTCAACGCGGCCAAGTGGCTGCAGCAGTTCGGGGCCGATGCGGATGACCCGCCGCAGCTGGGGCCGCGCATCTCCATCCAGCGCGCCGTGCTGCCGATCGAACCGACTGCGCCGATCCCCGTCAAGCTGGCCGGTACGGCGTACCTGCGCACGCTGATGATGGACCCGGCTTACCAACTCAAGTAACCACCCACGCGTCGGAGGACATCATGGAACGTCGCGATTTTCTGAAAGCGGGCGCTGTGCTCGGCATGGGTGGCGCAGTACCGGGCATCGTCTTCGCGCAGGGGCAGCGGGATCAAGGCGGGCGCAAGGGTTACGGCAACCTGCTGATCATGATCGAGCTGAAGGGCGGCAACGACGGGCTGAACACCGTGGTGCCGTACACCAGCACGCAGTATTACGCACTGCGCCCGCGCATCGCCATCAAGCGCGAGCAGGTGCTGCAGCTCGATGACCGCTATGGCCTGCATCCCTCGCTGCAGCCGATGATGCCGTTGTGGCAGGCCGGCGAGCTGTCGGTGGTGCAGGGGTTGTCGTATCCGCAGCCGAACCTGTCGCACTTCCGCTCGATCGAGATCTGGGACACGGCTTCGCGCTCCGATCAGTATCTGCGCGAAGGCTGGCTGACCCGCACGTTTGCCGCCCGACCGGTGCCGGCGTCGTTTGGCGCGGATGGTGTAATCGTCGGTACGGCCGACCTGGGCCCGCTGGACGGGGGCGCCCGCGCGGTGGCGCTGGCCAATCCGGACGCCTTCCTCAACGAAGCCAAGCTGGCGATGCCGTCCCACGCCCTGGGCAACGCGACGCTGGAGCATGTGCTCAAGGTCGAGGCGGATATTGTCAAGGCGGCTGACGGCCTGCGCCCGAAGGCCGGCAAGTTCGAATTCAAGACGCACTTCCCGGACGGCGGCTTCGGCAACTCCATCAAGGCGGCCATGCAGGTGGTGGCGGCGCCCGGGCGCGGTGGCGCGGATGTGGCGGTGGTGTGCCTGTCGCTGGGCAGCTTCGATACGCATACCAACCAGCAGGGCACGCAGGCGAATCTGCTGCGCCAGCTGGGCGAGGGCATTGCCTCGCTCAAGAGCGCGCTCACCGAGCTGGGCCGCTGGAACGACACGCTGATCGTGACGTACTCTGAGTTCGGCCGCCGCCCGCGCGAGAACCTGAATAACGGCACCGACCACGGCACCGCCGCTGCCCACTTTGTGGCCGGCGGGCGCGTCAAGGGCGGGCTGACCGGGCATGGGCCGGTGCTGGAACAGCTCGATGGTGGCGGCAACCTGGCGCCGGCGGTGGATTTCCGCTCGCTTTACGCGACGGTGCTGGAGCGCTGGTGGGGGATGGATTCTCAGCCGGTGCTGGCCGGCCGCTTTGCGCCGCTGGACCTGATCAAGACCTGAGGGCGAAGGCGCAGATCACGCGCGGATTTGCGTCTTCCAGGCCAGCCACAGCTTGCGCAGCGGTGTCAGGTCGGTGCGTTGGGTCAGCACCTGGAAGCCATCGGCCTCGATCTCGTCGAGCAGGCGCATCGCCAGCACGCCGCGGATCAGCGCCGGGCGCTGGGCGCGGCGGTCTTCAGCCGGCAGCGCGGTCAGCGCTTCCTGGTGCGTGGCGCGGGCACGCTCGGCCTGGAAGGCCATCAGCGCCTTGAAGCCGTCCGAATACCGCCGATTGAACAGATCGCTCGCTGGCACATTGAAGCGCTGCAACTCGTCCACGGGGATGTAGACGCGGTTGTGGCGCACGTCGTCGCCCAGGTTGCGGATGAAGTGCACGAGCTGCTCGGACAGCGCCTGCAGCCGGGCAAATTCCAGTGTTCGTGCCTGCACGTGGCCGGCGATGCGCGCGGCCAGCCGGCCGGCCACGCCCGCCACCTGGTCGCCATGGCGGCGCAGGTTGGGCCAATCCAGGTAGCGGTTCTGCATGGCATCGGCCTCGACACCCGCGAACAGCTCGCCCAGATGCACGGCACCGATGTCGTAGGTGGCCAGGTGCGGGTGTAGCGCCTGGGTGGCCGGGTGCTCCGGACGTCCCTCGGACAGCCGTGCCAGCTCGTGCCGCCACCATTGCAGCTTGGATTGCACCACCGCCGGGTCCGTGGCGTCGCGTACGGCGTCTTCCAGTTCGCGGCGCATGGCTTCCAGCGCGATGGTCGCGCGGCGGCGTTCGGGCGCCAGGAACAGGACGCTGTAATACAGGCTGCTGCCAGGCGGGGCGGCCTTGTCGGCGCAATAGTCGTCGGGGGTCACGGCAGAAAAAGGGGCAGAAAGGGGGCGGTGGGGGTCGGACAGGGCGGCCATTCTACATGGCACCCCCGGCTGGGGATGTGGCCGTCTAAAGTCAGTGGGCAATCCTTGGTCAATAGGAATATTCCTAATCGTTGACCCTCGACGAACCGGTGGGTATATTACTGACCGGTCAGTTATTTACTGAGAGCGTGTCATGCCTGTCAGCCGTGCGCTATGCCTGCCGTACCCGCAGTCCGACTCCACCGGTTCTTCCGACACGCGCCATCGGCTGCGCAGGCGATCGAGCTATCCCGCAGCAGCAGCGGTCTTGCTGACCGGCGCGGCGCTGCTGGCCGGCTGCAGCAAGGAGCAGCCCAAGGCACCCGACGTGCGCCCCGTGCGCACCATGACGGTGGTGAGCGAGCAGGCTGCCGGCACCGTCGATTTCTCCGGCGACGTGCGCCCACGCATTGAATCGCGCCTGGGCTTCCGCGTGCCGGGCAAGATCGTTGCGCGGCTGGTCGATGTGGGGGCGACGGTCAAGAAGGGGCAGGTGCTGGCACGGCTCGACCCGACCGATCTGGCGCTCGCCCAGCAATCAGCCCAGGCCCAACTGTCGGCTGCCAAGACTGACCGCGACCTGGCTGCCGCCGACCTCAAACGTTTTTCCGAGCTGTACGCCAAGAATTTCATCAGCGCAGCCGAACAGCAGCGCCATCAAGCCAACTACGATGCCGCCCAGGCCCGTTACGAGCAGGCCACGGCCGGTTATCGCAATCAGGCCAATCAGGCGGCCTACGCCACGCTCGAAGCTGATGCGGATGGCGTGGTGACGGGCGTCGATGCCGAGGTCGGGCAGGTCGTGTCCGCCGGGCAGCCGGTCGTGCGTGTGGCGCAGACGGCGGAGAAGGAAGTCGTGGTCGGCATTCCCGAAGACCAGGTGGACGCCTTGCGCAAGTCGCCCGAAGTGCGCGTCAAGCTCTGGGCCGACCAGTCGCGCAGCTTGGCCGGCAAGGTGCGCGAGATTGCGCCGGCCGCCGACCCGCTCACCCGCACGTACACGACGAAGATTTCTGTGCCGAACCCGCCGCCCGAACTGAAGCTCGGCATGACGGCGGTGGCCACGTTCGTGCGCCCTGGCGGTGGTGCCGACAGCGGCGGCATGGGTGTGCGCGTGCCGATCAGCGCGCTGCTGCAGGACCAGGGCAAGAACGTCGTGTGGCTGTACGACGCCGCTTCGCAGACGGTCAAGCCCGTGCCGGTGACGGTGGGCGAGCCGCGCGACAACGTACTGCTGGTCACCAGCGGCCTCGCGCCCGGCCAGACCATCGTCACGGCTGGGGTGCATCTGCTCAAGGCCGGCCAGAAGGTGATGCCGATGGCGCCGGCCGACCAGCCCTCAGCGCAATCCGCCATTACGCCGCGCCGCTGAGCCCCGGTCGGCTCTTCGCCCAATCACGCCAACCTTCGCGCGCATGGAACATTCCCGTTTCAACCTGTCACGCTGGGCGCTGGAACACCAGCCGCTGACCCGCTTCCTGCTGGTCGCGCTGCTGCTCGGCGGCATCTTTGCGTATTCCAAGCTGGGGCAGGACGAAGACCCGCCCTTTACCTTCCGCGCGATGGTGGTGCAGGCCTTCTGGCCCGGCGCCACGGCCGAGCAGATGTCGCGTCAGGTGACCGACAAGATCGAGAAGGCGCTGCAGGAAGTGCCGTACGCCTGGAAGATCCGCAGCTACTCCAAGCCGGGCGAGACGCTGGTCACGTTCCAGCTGGCCGACACGTCGCCGTCCAAGGACACGCAGCAGCTCTGGTACACGGTCCGCAAGAAAGTGGGGGACATCGCGGGTACGTTGCCACAGGGCGTGCGCGGGCCGTACTTCAACGATGACTTTGGCGACGTGTACGGCTCGATCTACGCGCTGTCCGCCGATGGGTTTTCCTACCGCCAGCTCAACGATTATGCGGACGCGATCCGCCAGCAGTTGCTGCGCGTGCCCAACGTTGCCAAGGTCGAGCTGCTGGGCGACCAGGACGAGAAGATCTACATCGAGTTCCAGCAGGCCAAGCTGGCGCAGATGGGGTTGGACATCAACAGCATCGCCACGCAGATCGGGCAGCAGAACAACATCGGCCCGAGCGGCGTGCTGGTGACGCCCACCGATAACGTGCAGATCCGCCTGTCGGGCCAGTTCTCGGACATCCGTGACCTGGAGAACCTGACGCTGCGCGGCCCCGGCGGCACCACCAACATCCGCCTGGCCGACATCGCCGCGGTCAAGCACGGCTACGTCGATCCGCCGCACGCCAAGATGCGCTACAACGGCCGCGAGGTGATCGGCCTGGGCATCTCCATGACCAAGGGCGGCGACATCATCCAGCTCGGCAAGGACCTGCGCAAGACGGTCGACACCATCCGCGCCAAGCTGCCGGTCGGCATCGAGATGGAGCAGGTGCAGGACCAGCCGCAATCGGTGCAGCACTCCGTGGGCGAGTTCGTGCACGTGCTGATCGAGGCGGTTGTGATCGTGCTGGGCGTGAGCTTCCTCTCGCTGGGTCTGCACACCAAGCCGCGCCTGCGCATCGACGTGTGGCCGGGGCTGGTGGTGGGCCTGACGATTCCGCTGGTGCTGGCGGTGACGTTCCTGTTCATGAACATCTTCGACATCGGCCTGCACAAGATCTCATTGGGCGCGCTGATCATCGCGCTGGGCCTGCTGGTGGACGACGCGATCATCGCGGTCGAGATGATGGTGCGCAAGCTGGAGGAGGGCTTCTCCAAGATGGAGGCGGCCACCTTCGCCTACACCTCCACCGCCATGCCGATGCTGACCGGCACGCTGATCACCGCCACGGGTTTCCTGCCGGTGGGGCTGGCGCGTTCGACGGTGGGCGAATACACCTTCGGCATCTTTGCGGTGACGGCGCTGGCACTGGTGCTGTCGTGGTTTGCGGCGGTGGTGTTCGTGCCATACCTGGGCTATCTGCTGCTGCATACAAAGTCGCACGTGGGCGACGGCGGTCACCATGAGCTGTTCGACACGCCGTTCTACAACCGCTTCCGCGGTTGGGTGAACTGGTGCGTGGAGTATCGCAAGACGGTGATCGTGATCACGCTGGCGGCCTTTGTGCTGGGCGTGTTCGGCTTCAAATACGTGGAGAAGCAGTTCTTCCCGGATTCCAGCCGGCCCGAGCTGATGGTCGAGCTGTGGCTGCCGGAGGGCTCCAGCTTCAGCCAGACCGAGGCCGAGGCCAAGCGCTTTGAAGCGCTGATGCGCCAGGAAAAGAACGTCGAGAGCGTGACGCTGTTCGTCGGCTCCGGCGCGCCGCGCTTCTATTTGCCGCTGGACCAGATCCTGCCGCAGACCAATGTGGCGCAGGCCATCGTGATGCCGACCTCGCTAGAGGCCCGCGAGGGCGTGCGGGAGCACCTCATCGGTTTGTTGAAATCCCAATTCCCGCAGTTGCGTGGCCGCGTGAAGCTGCTGCCGAACGGGCCGCCGGTGGCGTATCCGGTGCAGTTCCGCGTGATGGGCCCGGACATCGGCGGCGTGCGCAAGATCGCTGACCAGGTCAAGGCCATCATGGTGGCCAACCCCAACACCGTGGGCGTGAACGACAACTGGAACGAGAACGTCAAGGTGCTGCGCCTGGACATCGACCAGGACAAGGCGCGCGCGCTGGGCGTGTCGACCGGCTCGATCGCGCAGGTCACGCAGACGGTGATGACCGGCGCGCCCATCGCCCAGTACCGTGATGGCGACAAGCTGCTCGATATCGTGATGCGCCCGCAGGAAGACGAGCGCAATACGCTGGCGGCGCTGGAGACCGTGCAGGTGCCAACGGCCAGCGGCCGCGTGGTGCCGCTCGCGCAAGTGGCGCGCATCGGCTTCAAGTGGGAGCCCGGCGTGATCTGGCGCGAGAACCGCGACTACGGCATCACCGTGCAGTCCGACGTGGTGGACGGCGTGCAGGGCCCGACCGTGACGGCGCAGATCAACCCGCTGCTCGACAAGATTCGCGCGCAGATGCCGCCGGACTACCAGATCAAGATTGCCGGCGCGGAGGAGGAGAGCGCTAACGCCAGCGCCTCCATTGCCGCGCAGATGCCGCTGTGCATTTTTATCATCTTCACGCTGCTGATGCTCCAGCTGCACAGTTTCTCGCGCGCCATGCTGGTGTTCCTGACCGGCCCGCTCGGGTTGATCGGTGCGGCGACGACGCTGTTGTTGCTCCGCGCGCCGATGGGCTTTGTCGCGCAGCTCGGCATTACCGCGCTCATCGGGATGATCATCCGCAACTCGGTCATCCTGGTCGACCAGATCGAGCAGGACGTAGCGACCGGCGTACCGACCTGGACCGCCATCGTCGAGGCCGCCGTGCGGCGGTTCCGTCCCATCATCCTGACCGCGGCGGCGGCGGTGCTGGCGATGATCCCGCTGTCGCGCAGCGGCTTCTGGGGCCCGATGGCGGCGGCCATCATGGGTGGCCTGATCATCGCCACGGTGCTGACGCTGCTGTTCCTGCCGGCGCTGTATGCGGCGTGGTTCCGCGTCAAGCGGCCTGAAGCCGAAGCCGCCGCGCCAACGGCCTGACCTGGCGCCGGGGGAGGGCTGGAAACCCTGCGGCGACTGCGATACAATCGCGGGCTTCCTTCCCGGCGCCCCTTGCGGGCGCCGCGGTCCATCCAGCGAGGGTGGCGAAATTGGTAGACGCACCAGGTTTAGGTCCTGACGCCAGCAATGGTGTAGGGGTTCGAGTCCCCTCCCTCGCACCAAACATCCCCTCTTGACCGGCATTTGCCTGGGCTTGGATTCAACGCACAATGCGCGTCGCATCCATTTTTCCCAAGGCATTTGCCATGAGCGCATCGCTCGGAACCCTCCTGATCATCGCTGGCTATTCGCTGCTCATCCTCTCGATGATCGGCATTGGGCTGCATGCGTTCACCGGCAACCCGATCCATGGCGTGCTGTGCTTGATCGTTCCGTTCTACCTGTACGTCTACGCCAAAAGGCATCCGGTTGGCCGGGCGCTGATGCGCGCGTGGTATGCGGGGATCGTGGCCTTGATCGCCGGGACGGTATTGCTATCGTAGGCGGCGCACCTACGTCGGCGCGCTTTCGCGCACCGCCTCATGCAAAACCTCCATAAACCGCGCCGTCATCGGCTCCGCATCCCCCGCGCGCCGCATCGTCTTGGGCGCCAGCGCCACGCCCATCCCGAACCCGACCATCGTCACCACCGTCTGCCATAGCCGCGCCTCATGGCGGATGACGGGGCTGAAGCCGGCACCCAGCTGCCGTGCACGGCTGTGATCATCGTCCAGTCGGCATGGCCCATCTGCTTGGCGGTCCACATTGGGTGATCGATCGCGCGATTTGGCGTTGGCCAAGGTATCGACGCGCTGCCGATACCTCGGCGCACACAGCGCAAGGAACTTCAGCGGGCGTGCCTTCTCACGACGACTCATGCGCGCCGAATCCCACACCGATGTCCAGATCAGCCGCTTGCCAAGGATGCGACATTTGAACCGTCTGTCAGGCGGTTTGTGCGGCCTACTGGCGAGGAACGCAGAGCAGTGCTTGGCAGTTGAGCCGGCGTAACTCTGGTCCGGCTTGGATGGAATGATCTTATCTTTGACTCTTATATAAGATATAAGACATTTGACCTTGCCGGGGTATTGCAATTAGAATCGCGCTCCAGCAGCGCCCGGAACAGCTTCGGAGTGCCTGAAAGCCTTCTCCTGTAACGTCATCTCAGCAGGTCCCCATGCTTGAAAACTTTCGTGCTCACGTGGCCGCCCGCGCCGCACTCGGTATTCCTCCCTTGCCGCTGACGGCTCAGCAGACCGCCGAACTGGTGGAACTGCTGGCGAACCCGCCCGCCGGCGAAGAGCAGACCCTGCTCGACCTGATCACCTATCGCGTGCCCGCCGGCGTGGACGAGGCCGCCCGCGTGAAGGCTGGCTTCCTGGCCGCCGTGGCCAAGGGCGAGACCGCTTGCCCGCTGATCTCGCGCGCACGCGCCACCGAGCTGCTCGGCACGATGCTGGGTGGCTACAACATCCAGCCGCTGATCGAGCTGCTGTCCGATGAAGCCGTCGCCGCCACGGCTGCCGACGCGCTGAAGAAAACCCTGCTGATGTTCGACCAGTTCCATGACGTCAAGGAACTCGCCGACAAGGGCAACGTGCACGCCAAGGCCGTGCTGCAAAGCTGGGCCGACGCCGAATGGTTCACCAGCCGTCCGGAAGTGCCGCAAAGCCTGACCATCACCGTCTTCAAGGTGACGGGCGAAACCAACACCGACGACCTGTCGCCGGCCCCGGACGCTACCACCCGCCCGGACATCCCGATGCACGCGCTGGCGATGCTGAAGAACGCACGCCCCGGTATCACCCCGGAAGAAGACGGCAAGCGCGGTCCGGTCAAGTTCATCGAGTCGCTGAAGGAGAAGGGCCACCTGGTCGCGTACGTGGGCGACGTGGTCGGCACCGGCTCTTCGCGCAAGTCGGCCACCAACTCGGTGCTGTGGTTCACCGGCGAAGACATCCCGTTCGTCCCGAACAAGCGCTTCGGCGGCGTGTGCCTGGGCGGCAAGATCGCCCCGATCTTCTACAACACGATGGAAGACGCCGGCGCGCTGCCGATCGAACTCGACGTGTCGCAGATGGAAATGGGCGACGTGGTCGAACTGCGCCCGTACGAAGGCCGTGCGCTGAAGAACGGTGCAGTGATCGCCGAATTCCAGGTCAAGTCCGACGTGCTGTTCGACGAAGTGCGCGCTGGCGGCCGCATTCCGCTGATCATCGGCCGCGGCCTGACCGCCAAGGCGCGTGAAGCGCTGGGCCTGGCCCCGTCGACGCTGTTCCGCCTGCCGCATCAGCCGGCCGACAGCGGCAAGGGCTTCTCGCTGGCCCAGAAGATGGTCGGCCGCGCGTGCGGTCTGCCGGCAGGCCAGGGCATCCGCCCGGGCACGTACTGCGAACCGAAGATGACCTCGGTGGGCTCGCAGGACACCACCGGCCCGATGACCCGCGACGAACTGAAGGACCTGGCGTGCCTCGGCTTCTCGGCCGACCTCGTGATGCAGTCGTTCTGCCACACGGCCGCCTATCCGAAGCCGGTGGACGTGAAGACGCACCAGACCCTGCCGAACTTCATCAGCAACCGTGGCGGTATCGCGCTGCGCCCGGGCGACGGCGTGATTCACTCGTGGCTGAACCGCATGCTGCTGCCCGACACCGTCGGTACCGGCGGCGACTCGCACACGCGCTTCCCGATCGGCATCAGCTTCCCCGCAGGTTCGGGCCTGGTCGCCTTCGCGGCCGCCACCGGCACGATGCCGCTGGACATGCCGGAATCGGTGCTGGTCCGCTTCAAGGGCAAGATGCAGCCGGGCGTGACGCTGCGCGACCTGGTCAACGCGATTCCGCTGTACGCGATCAAGCAGGACATGCTGACGGTCGCCAAGCAAGGCAAGAAGAACATCTTCTCGGGCCGCATTCTCGAAATCGAAGGCCTGCCCGACCTGAAGGTCGAGCAAGCGTTCGAGCTGTCGGATGCGTCCGCTGAGCGCTCGGCCGCCGGTTGCACGGTCCACCTGAACAAGGAACCGATCATCGAATACCTCAACAGCAACGTCACGCTGCTGAAGTGGATGATCGCCGAGGGCTACCAGGACCCGCGCAGCCTGCAGCGCCGCATCACGGCGATGGAGCAGTGGCTGGCCGACCCGCAACTGCTGTCGCCGGATGCCGACGCCGAGTACGCCGCCGTCATCGAGATCGACCTGGCCGACATCCACGAGCCGATCGTGGCCTGCCCGAACGATCCGGATGACGTGAAGACGCTGTCCGACGTGGCCGGCGCCAAGATCGACGAAGTGTTCATCGGCTCGTGCATGACCAACATCGGCCACTTCCGTGCCGCGTCGAAGCTGCTGGAAGGCAAGCGCGACATTCCGGTCAAGCTGTGGGTGGCCCCGCCGACCAAGATGGACCAGAAGCAACTGACCGAGGAAGGCCATTACGGCGTCTTCGGCACGGCGGGTGCCCGCACCGAAATGCCGGGCTGCTCGCTGTGCATGGGCAACCAGGCACAGGTGCGCGAAGGCGCGACGGTCATGTCGACGTCGACCCGCAACTTCCCGAACCGCCTGGGCAAGAACACGAACGTGTACCTCGGCTCGGCGGAGCTGGCGGCGATCTGCTCGCGTCTGGGCAAGATCCCGAGCAAGGACGAGTACATGGCCGACATGGGCGTGCTCAGCGCGAACGGCGACAAGATCTACAAGTACATGAACTTCGACCAGATCCAGGACTTCAAGGAAGTCGCCGACACCGTGAAGATGTAAACGTGTTGTCGGGCTACGGCGGGTTGTTTCCCTCGTAGTGGCATGAATAGGCGCCGCAGGCTGAATGCCCGCGGCGCTTTTTCTTTTTCGATGACATCCACGACGCCTTTCCCGGATAGGGGTAGGAGCCGTTGGTATGAGGTCTTGGCAGCCGTCATTCCGACGCACTCTCCCGCACCGCCTCCTGCAAAACCTCCAGAAATCGCGTCGTCATCGGCTCCGCATCCCCTACACGTCGCAGCGACAACACCGGCGATTCCTTCTTCCCACTACCCGCCAGCGGTACAAAGCTGACGCGCGCATCCCCCGCGTGCTGCATCGTCTTCGGCACCAGCGCCACACCCATACCGAACCCCACCATCGTCACCACCGTCTGCCATAGCCGCGCCTCGTGGCGGATCACTGGGCTGAAGCCGGCATCCACACACAGCGCGGTGATCAGGTCGTGATAGTGCGGCGACACCGTGCGCGGGAACAGGATGAACGGCTCCTGTGCCAGCGCCGCCAGGTCGATGCGCTTGCGGTGGGCGAGGGCGTGGCCCGCCGGCAGGCAGCAGACGAAGGGCTCGGAGAAGATCGGCGCGGAGACGACCTCGGCGGGGAAGTTGCCCCAGTACGCACAGCCCAGGTCGATCTGCATGCGAGCGATGGCGTGGACCTGCTCGCTGGTGTTCATCTCACGCAGGATGATCTCCACCGCCGGGTGATCGGCCTCGAAGCGTTCCACCGCGCGCGGCAGGCCGCGATACAGCATCGAGTTGACGAAGCCGATGCGCAGCCGCCCGGCCAGGCCGTGGGCTGAACGCTGCGTCATTCGCTCCACTTCGGCGGCCTGCTGCAACAGCTTGCGCGCCTCGTCCAGCAGCACCTGCCCGGCATTGGTGAGCGCCACCATCTTGTTGGTGCGCGCCAGCAGTTGCACGCCAAGCCGTTCCTCGAACTTGCGGATGTCGAAGCTCAGCGCCGGCTGCGAGATGAATAGCCGCTGCGCCGCGCGCCCGAAGTGCAGCTCCTCCGCCACGGCAACGAAATAGCGCAACTGCTTCAAGTCCATGGCGGCCTCGCAGAACGATAAACGTTTCTTATCGTACAGGACAAAACCTGTATTGGACGATTATCGAAGGCGTTCCTATGCTGGCCGGACCAAGGAGACAAGCGAGACACGCGCGCATGAACGATATCGTCCACGAGCCAGTCACTGGCCAATTCGCTGGGCATCCCAGCGGCCATCTGAACATTCCCGACAGCCGGGGCATCAACTTCTTTGCCGTCGACCCGGATCTGGCCCGCCTGCTGCGGCTGTACCTGGGTGACGCGGTGTACCAGGCACTGGAGCCGCAGCTCAAGACGCTGGGCCAGCGCGCGTCCGACGAGCTCGACGCCTGGGCGACCAGCGCCGACCACAACCCCCCGGAACTGCGCCACCGCACCCGTCGCGGCGAGCCACTGCAGAGCATCGACAAGCACCCGGATTACGTCGCGCTCGAACGCGTGGCCTATGCAGAACTCGGCCTCGCCTCGATGAGCCACGTCGGCAACGCGCCGCCGCCGCTGGTCAAATACGCGCTCACGTACCTGTTCGTGCAGGCCGAGTTCGGCCTGTGCTGCCCGGTCAGCATGACGGATTCGCTCACGCGCACGCTGCGCAAGTTCGGCGATCCGTCACTGGTGGCGCGCTACCTGCCGATGCTGGCCTCGCGCGATTTCGACGTGCTGTTCCAGGGCGCGATGTTCATGACCGAGCAGGCCGCCGGCTCCGATGTCGCCCGCATCGCCACGCGTGCCGCGCTGGAGACCGCGCCCGACGGCACCGAGACCTGGCGTCTGTACGGCGACAAATGGTTCTGCTCCAACGCCGATGCCGATCTGGCAATGGTCTTGGCCCGCCCTGATGGCGCGCCGTCCGGCATCAACGGCCTGGCGCTGTTCCTGCTGCCCAAGACCCTGCGCGACGGCTCGCGCAACAGCTACCGCATCATCCGCCTGAAGGACAAGCTCGGCAGTCGCTCCATGGCCAGCGGCGAGATCGTGCTCGAAGGCGCCACCGCCTACCTGATCGGCGAGGTCGGCCGGGGCTTCCACCAGATGGCCGACATGATCAACATGTCGCGCCTGTCGAACGGCGTGCGCGCCGCCGGCCTGATGCGCCGCGCGACGACCGAAGCGCTGCACATCGCGCGCAACCGCGAGGCCTTCGGCCGCAAGCTGATCGACATGCCGCTGATGCAGCGCCAGCTCCTGAAGATGCTGCTGCCGACCGAGCAGGCACGCTCGATGTTCATGCAGATCGCGCTGCTGCTACCGCGCGCCGATGCCGGCGACGCCCTGGCCGCCAAGTGCGTGCGCATCCTGACGCCACTGATCAAGTTCCGCGCCTGCCGCGACGCCCGCCGCGTCACCGGCGATGCGATGGAAGTGCGCGGCGGTACCGGCTACATCGAAGAATGGAGCGATGCGCGCCTGGTGCGCGACGCGCATCTGGGCTCGATCTGGGAGGGCACCAGCAATATCGTCGCGCTGGACATCGCCCGCGCAGTGAAGCGCGAGGCCGCGCTCGAACCGCTGCTCGGCTATCTGGAGAGCCTGCTCAACGCGGCCAAGCTCCCGGCGCAGAGCGATACGGTGTTGCGCGCTACGCTCGAACGCACGGGCACGGTCATGGCACGTGTGGCCGAAGACGGCGACGACCAGCAGGTGCGCCAGGCCGGCTCCGCGCTGTACCACATCGCCACGGCCATCTTCATGGCGTCCGAGGCGATGCACCTCGCGCCGGAATACCGCCGCCTGGCGCTCGCGCATCTGGTACTGCGCCACAAGCTGCTGCCGGTCGATCCGCTGGCGCTGGACTCGGCGCAGGAAGACGCGCCCGTGTTCGAGGCGCTGATCAAGGGGCGCGAGGTGCCACTGGCGCAGGCGCTGCAGGTGTTGCCGGCAGGAGCCGCACAATGAGCGCCGTGAATGGCGCATTGCACGGGCTCAAGGTCATCGACCTGAGCCGCGTGCTCGGTGGCCCGTACTGCACGCAGGCGCTGGCTGACCATGGCGCGCAGGTCATCAAGCTGGAGCCGCCCGTCGGCGACGAGACCCGTACCTGGGGCCCGCCGTTCGACGAGAGCGACACCGCCTGGTACTTCAACGGCGTCAATCGCAACAAGCTCGGCATCTCGGTTGACCTGTCGTGCGAGGATGGGCGCGCCATCCTGTGGCAGTTGCTCGAAGATGCCGACGTACTGGTCGAGAACTTCAAGCCCGGCACGCTGGCGCGCTGGGGTATGGATTTCGAGCGTGATCTACAGCCGCGCTTTCCGCGCCTGATCCACTGCGCCGTGTCCGGCTTCGGCCCGGACGGCCCGCTGGGCGGCTTGCCCGGCTACGACGCCGCCATCCAGGCCATGGCCGGCCTGATGAGCGTCAACGGCGAGCGCGACGGCGGCCCCATGCGCGTCGGCCTGCCCATCGTCGACATGGTGACGGGCCTGAACGCGTTGGCTGGCATCCTGCTGGCGTTGGCCGAGCGTGAGAAGAGCGGGCGCGGTCAGTCGCTCGACATCGCGCTGTACGACTGCGGTGTGTCGCTGCTGCATCCGCACCTGCCCAACTACTTTGGCTCGGGCAAGGTGCCGCAACGCAGCGGCAATGCGCACCCGAACATCGCGCCGTACGACAGCTACCAGACCGGCACCGCGCCGATCTTCCTGGCAGTGGGCAACGACCGCCAGTTCGCCAAGCTGTGCGCGCACATCGGTGCGCCGGAGCTGCCTGGCGATCCGCGCTTTGCCGGTAACCGCAGCCGCTGCGCGCATCGCCCGCAGCTCAAGCAGGCGCTGGAAGCGCGGCTCGCCCAGTTCGAATGCGAGCCGCTCGCGCGGGACCTGATCCACGCCGGCGTGCCGTGCGGGCCGGTGCTGTCGGTCGACATGGTTGCGAGCCATCCGCATACGCTGCATCGGCGGATGGTGGTCGAGCTTGGCGACTACCGTGGCACGGGCTCGCCGATCAAGCTGTCGCGCACGCCGGCCACGTACCGCACGCCGCCGCCGGCACTCGGTGTGGATACGGATGCCGTGCTCGCGTCGCTCGGCATTGATCCGGACACCCGCCAGCGCCTGTTCGAGGCCGGCGTTTTGAAAGGCTAATCCGCAACCGAATCGGCACCCATCCGGCGGACGGCCCAAAGAGGCCGCGCCACGCAGTTCCACCAGGAGACCACCATGCAACACCAGCCCGAGGCCCAACACTCGAGCCGCCAGCCGCGCCGTGCCGCGGCAGCTGCCTTTATCGGCACCACCATCGAGTGGTACGACTTCTACATCTACGGCCTGGCCGCCGCGCTCGTTTTCGGCAAGGCGTTCTTCCCGCGCACGCTGGACCCGGGCGTCGCCACGCTGCTGTCGTTCCTGACGCTGTGGGCCGGCTTTGCGGCGCGTCCGGTGGGCGGCATCATCTTCGGCCACCTGGGCGACAAGATCGGCCGCAAGACCACGCTCATCATCACCCTCGTCATGATGGGTCTGGCCACCATGGGCATCGGCTTGCTGCCGGATTACGCCGCTATCGGCGCGTGGGCGCCGGCCCTCCTGGTGGCGCTGCGCATCCTCCAGGGCATCGCCGTGGGTGGGGAGTGGGGCGGCGCGGTGCTGATCGCCAGCGAGAGCGTGCCCAAGCGCAAGAGCATTCTCTATTCGGCCTTCGCACAGCAGGGCTCGCCCACGGGCAACCTGCTGGCCACCGTCGTGTTCTTCTTCCTGAGCGTGCTGCCCACACCGAGCTTCATGCTGTGGGGCTGGCGCATTCCGTTCCTGCTGTCGGCGGTGCTGGTGGCGGTGGGCCTGGTGATGCGCCTGAAGCTGGAAGAGTCCGACGACATGAAGCGCGTGCTGGCGCAGAAGAAGACCGTCAAGCTGCCGCTCAAGGACGTGCTGCGCGATCACTGGGGGCTGGTGCTGCTGGGCGCCGGCACGCTGCCGCTCATCCACGTGACCTACCTGAAGAGCAACTTCGCGCTGTCGTGGGCCACCAAGGAACTCGGCTATTCGCAGGGCACCTTCCTCGGCATCATCGCCATCGCGCTGGTGGTGCAGTTCCTCACGCAGCCGCTGGGCGCGGTGATGGTCTCGCGCATGGACATGCGCCGCGCCATCTGGCTGATGATCCTGCCCGAGTTCCTGCTGATGCCGGTGATGTTCTTCGCCATCCAGACCAAGGTGGTCTGGATCGCGCTGCTTGGCATGTGCCTGGCCACGATCCCGCACTCGATGTTCTACGGCGCCATCGGCGGCATCCTGGCGCGGGTGTTCCCGACGCGCATCCGGTACACCGGGCTGTCGCTGGCGTACCAGCTGTGCTCGCTGGTGGTGGGTGGCGGTACGCCGGTCTTCGCGCAATGGGTGCTCAACGCGACTGGCAGCATTGTTGGCGTGGCAGTTTCGTCGGCGCTGTATGCGGTGCTGTCGCTGGCCTGCACGCTGGTGCTGCTGAACCGCACCGGTTACCGCGCGGATGAGCTGTCTTCAGCGGAACAGGCCGATGCGGCCGATCTTGGGCAGACCCGGGGTGACGCACCAGCGGGCGAGCCGCAACCGATCGGCAAGACCGCCGCCGCCTAGGCGGAACGTGTAGTGGCGCCGTTGGCGGCGATTCCCTACGATGGAGTTGCAGCCAAAAAAACGGGGAGTGCGCCATGACGATCTTCGACGAGAACGAGCATCGGGCGGAGTTCTGGGAAGCGGTGCGCCAGGCCATCGACGCGCGCGACAGTGCCGCCCTGGCGCAGCGCACCGACCACATGATCGGCTGGGCGCTCGGCCTGTCGATTGCCGGGCTCGCGCTGGCCTTGCTGGCCCGCTGGCACCACGCCCACGGAGACTGACGCCGCTGGTGCGAGATCTCTGCGCGCGGTCAAGGCATGGGCGAGGGGCGGCGGTACAATCCGGCGCTCATCAGTCGGGTTCTCCATGCCACGCGGCCTTGTCCTCGCCACGCCATCCCTCACACCGGACGGCACGTCTTTCTCCACCCAGTACGACGACGTCAACCACAGCACCGAAGGGGGCTTGGCGCAGGCGCGCCACGTCTTCCTGGGTGGCAACGGCCTGCCTGGCGCATGGCAAGGCGAGGGCGCGTTTGCCATCGTCGAGACCGGCTTTGGCCAAGGTTTGAATTTCCTGGCGACATGGGCGGCTTGGCGCGATGATCCGCAGCGCTGCGGCCGGCTCGATTTCGTCTCCATCGAAACGCATCCGTTCGACCGGGCCGGGCTCGCCGTTGTGCATCCGACGCAGGGCCCGCTCGCGCCGCTGGCGGCACTGCTGCGCGAGGCCTGGCCAGTGCCGGTGCCCGGCGTGCATCGTCTTGAATTCGAGCAGGGGCGCATCACGCTCACGCTGTGTTTTGGCGACGTGATGGAGATGCTGCCGCAATTGTCGTGTGCGGCGGACGCGTTTTATCTCGACGGCTTCTCCCCGGCCAGGAATCCGGACCTGTGGCCGCCGCGCGCGTTCAAGCAACTCGCGCGTGTTGCACGGGCCGGCGCTACGCTGGCGACCTGCACGGCAGCGAGCTTCGTGCGATGCGGCTTGCAGGAGGCGGGCTTTGAAACACGCCAAGCCACCGGCCTTGGTACCAACCAGGGCATGACCGTCGCCACGTTCCCGACGCATTGGCGCACGCGGCGCGGTCCGGGCGAGGCGCCTGCCTGGACGGAGCGCCACGCCATCGTGCTGGGCGCGGGCCTGGCTGGGTGCTCTGTCGCGGAGCGGCTTGCAGCGCGCGGCTGGCGCATCACGCTCATCGATGCGCAGGATGCGCCGGCGCGCGGTACTTCGGCGCATCGGGCTGCCGCCATGCATCCGCACGTGTCCATCGATGACAGCGTGCTGTCGCGCCTGTCCCGCGCCGGCAACCTGCTGGCGCGCCGCCATTGGGATGCGCTCGACCGCGCGGGCTTTGCCACCGGGTTCCAGCCAACCGGCGTGCTGCAACTCGCCGAACATGCAGAAGACGCCGCCGAGCAGCTGCGTATCGTGCAGGCGCTCGGCTTTCCGGCTGACTACATCGACTGGCTGGATACTGCGCAGGCCGCCGATCGTGTCGGCGCCAGGGTGCCGCAGGGCGGCTGGTGGTTTGCGCAGGCGGGCTGGGTCGCGCCGCCGGATGTCTGTCGCGCGACGCTCGCGGCGGCGGGCAGGGCGGTCGAAGCGCGGTGGAATACGCGCGTCGAATCGTTACGCCAAGGCGGCGCCGGCTGGCAGGCGTATGACGCGCACGGCAGCGTGATCGCCAGCGCGCCGGTTGTCGTGCTCGCCAACAGCTTGGATGCGGCGCGCCTGGCGCCGCTGTCTTCCGCTGCACTCAAGCCGGTGCGCGGTCAGTTGACCGATGTGCCCGTCGCCGCGCTGGAGGACGGCGGCCCGTGGCCCAAGGCGGTGGTCTGTGGTGATGGCTACTTGTTGCCGGTCGAACCCGGCGCAGGCACCGTGCGGATCGGCTCGTCCTTCCAACCGGGCGAGGCCGACCTCGCCGAGCGTCCGGCCGATCACGCCGCCAACCTGCGCCGGCTGGCCGGGTTGCAGCCGCAGCATGCAGCCGCGCTGGCGCGTCTGGATCCGGCGCACCTGCACGGCTACGTGGGCGTGCGCTGCGTGTCAGGCAACCGCCTGCCATTGATCGGCGCGGTGCCGGACGAAGCGGCGGTCACGGCGCACGGATTCCGCCTGCGCGGACCGCACGCGACGCTTCCGCGTCTGCCTGGGCTGTACGCCGCACTTGCGTATGGCTCGCGCGGCCTCACATGGTCGGTGCTGGGCGCGGAACTGCTCGCCACGCAGATCGACGGCGGTCCGTTGCCGTTGGAGACCGACCTTGCGGCGGCACTTGATCCAGGCCGTTTCCTGTTGCGTGCCTTGCGGCACGGGCAGGGCGTCACGGGCCATGAAACCGCCGATCTGGAAGCGCTCGGCTAAAGCGTCGCCAGGGCCGTTTCTCAAGCGTTCCGACCCAAAAAAGCAGGGCTGGCGAGCGTTCCATGCCATAATATGCGTTTTGCGTTTGCCAGCCCGAACGCGCCGGTTGCGCCGCCAATGCGGCCCTCGCGACGCATTCCTGCAAGCCCGGCAAGACCAAGAACTCAACCACGGCTGCTGCTGGCGCTGCGCCGTACGACGCAACCATCTTCTGAATCTGGAATTACGACCATGTCGACTATCGAAAACCTCGGCAAACTCGATCGCAAGGTGACCCTGGCCGTCCCGAAGGCCGAAGTGGCACAAGAAACGCAAACTCGTCTGGCGCGTCTGTCGAAGACGGTGAAGATGTCCGGCTTCCGCCCGGGCAAGGTGCCGATGAAGATGGTCGAGAAGCAATACGGCCAGCAGGTCGAGATGGAAGTGCGCTTCGACAAGGCCGCCCGCCAGTTCTTCGACATCACCAACGAGCAGGGCGTGAAGGTTGCCGGCCAACCGCGCTTCGAGCTGAAGACCGAAGGCGTGGCCGATGACCAGTTCGCATTCGACGCCACCTTCGAGGTGTATCCGGAAGTCAAGCTGGGTGACCTGGCCGGTGCGGAGCTGACCCGCACCAAGACCGAGATCACCGACGCTGAAATCGACAAGACCCTCGACATCCTGCGCAAGCAGCGCGTGCACTACCACCCGCGCGGCGAAGCCGGCGAGCACGGTGATGGTGGCGCGGCCGTCGCACAAAATGGCGACCGCGTGACGGTCGACTTCGTCGGCACGATCGACGGCGTGGAATTCGCCGGCGGCAAGGCCGAGGGCTTCGGCTTCGTGCTGGGCGAAGGCCGCATGCTGCCGGAGTTCGAGCAAGCCACGCTGGGCCTGAAGCAGGGCGAGTCGAAGGTGTTCCCGCTGGCCTTCCCGGCCGACTACCACGGCAAGGACGTCGCCGGTAAGACGGCTGAATTCACCGTCACGCTCAAGCAAGTCGAGTGGGCGCACCTGCCGGAAGTCAACGAAGCCTTCGCGCAATCGCTGGGCATCGCCGACGGCAACCTCGACAAGATGCGCGCCGACATCCGCGAAAACCTCGAGCGTGAAGTCAAGCGCCGCACCCACGCGCTGCTCAAGGACCAGGTCATGGACGCGCTGCTGAAGGTGGCCGAGCTGGACGTGCCGAAGTCGCTGATCGAGCAAGACCAGGAGCGCCTGGTCGAAATGGCCCGCCGTGACCTCGAATCGCGCGGCATGCCCAACGCCAAGAACATGCCGATCCCGGCCGAGATGTTCACGCAGCAAGCCGAGCGTCGCGTCAAGCTGGGCCTGGTGCTGGCTGAAGTGGTGAAGGCGCACAGCCTGGAAGCCAAGCCGGAGCAGATCAAGGCCGAGATCGAAGAGTTCGCCAAGAGCTACGAAGATCCGAAGGAAGTCATCCGCTGGTACTACGGCGACCAACAGCGCCTGGCCGAGATGGAAGCCTACGTGCTCGAAAACAACGTGGTAAATTTTGTTTGCGACAAGGCCAAGGTCTCTGACAAGGCCGTGTCGTTCGAAGAGCTGACCGCCACCCCGGCGCAAGGCTGATTCGACCGACTGAGTTTGCGAAGTTAGCATCGGAGAACCGCATGATCCGCAATGAACTGATCGACCAGCTCGCCCGTACCCAGGCTTCTGCGCTTGAGACGCAGGGGCTCGGTCTGGTGCCGATGGTGGTCGAGCAGTCGGGCCGCGGCGAACGCGCCTATGACATCTACTCGCGCCTCCTGAAGGAGCGGGTGATCTTCATGGTGGGCGAGGTCAACGACCAGACTGCCAATCTCGTAGTGGCCCAGCTGCTGTTCCTGGAAAGCGAGAACCCCGACAAGGAGATCTCGCTGTACATCAACTCGCCGGGTGGTTCGGTGTCGGCGGGCCTGGCGATGTATGACACGATGCAGTTCGTGAAGCCGGACGTCTCCACGCTGTGCATGGGCATGGCCGCCAGCATGGGCGCGTTCCTGTTGGCTGCTGGTGCGAAGGGCAAGCGCTATGCGTTGCCGAACTCGCGCATCATGATCCACCAGCCGCTGGGTGGCGCACGTGGTCAGGCTTCGGATATCGAAATCCAGGCACGCGAGATCCTCTACCTGCGTGAGCGTCTGAACACGATCCTGTCGGAAGTGACGGGCCAGCCCGTCGACAAGATCGCGCGTGACACGGACCGCGACAACTTCATGAGCGGCGACCAGGCCAAGGAATACGGCCTGATCGACAAGGTGCTCGTCCGGCGCGGCGCCTGAAGGGCGCGGCAGCCGGTGCGCCTGGAGGCACACCGGTCTAGCCGCACCGAATGTGTCAAGCGGTGTCAAAAACGAGGCTTCGCGCCTCGTTTTTGCTTAGCACAACACCTGCGGGTCGACGCCAGATAATTTGGCGTATGATGCTGCCAGGAACTACTGGTTATCGTTATGGCGGACAAGAAAGGCTCCACTGGCGAAAAGCTGCTGTACTGCTCGTTCTGCGGCAAGAGCCAACACGAGGTCAAGAAACTGATTGCCGGTCCCTCGGTCTTCATCTGCGATGAATGTATCGACCTGTGCAATGAAATCATCCGGGACGAAGCTGCCATCTCCGAGAAGGAAGGCGGCCTGGCAGTCAAATCTGACCTGCCCACCCCGCACGAAATCCGCCAGAGCCTGGATCAATACGTGATTGGCCAGGAGCAGGCCAAGAAGATCCTGGCCGTCGCGGTCTACAACCACTACAAGCGTTTGAAGCACCTCGGCAAGAAGGACGATGTCGAGCTGTCCAAGAGCAACATCCTGCTCATCGGGCCGACCGGCTCGGGCAAGACCCTGCTTGCGCAAACGCTGGCACGCCTGCTGAACGTGCCGTTCGTCATCGCCGACGCCACTACGCTGACCGAAGCCGGTTACGTGGGCGAAGACGTCGAGAACATCATCCAGAAGCTGCTGCAGAACTGCAATTACGAAGTGGACAAGGCCCAGCGCGGCATCGTCTACATCGACGAGATCGACAAGATTTCGCGCAAGTCTGACAACCCTTCCATCACCCGGGACGTTTCGGGGGAAGGCGTGCAGCAGGCGCTGCTCAAGCTGGTCGAAGGGACGATGGCGTCGGTGCCGCCGCAAGGTGGCCGCAAGCATCCGAACCAGGACTTCCTGCAGGTCGACACCACCAACATCCTGTTCATCTGCGGCGGCGCGTTCGATGGTCTCGAGAAGATCATCATGCAGCGCTCCGACAAGTCCGGCATCGGTTTCGGTGCGGAAGTGCAGAGCAAGGAAGAGCGGGACGTCAACGAGGTGCTGCCCCAGGTGGAGCCGGAAGACCTGATCAAGTTCGGCCTGATTCCCGAGCTGATCGGCCGTCTGCCCGTGGTGGCGACGCTGGCCAAGCTCGACGAGGCCGCCCTGATGGAGATCCTGGTCGAGCCGAAGAATGCAATCGTCAAGCAGTATCAAAAACTGCTGGCCATGGAAGGGGTGGAGCTGGAAATTCGTCCGAGCGCGCTGACGGCAATCGCCCGCAAGGCGATCAAGCGCAAGACGGGTGCGCGTGGTCTGCGTTCCATCGTCGAGCACGCTTTGATGGATGTGATGTACGACCTCCCCAACCACAAGGGCGTGCAGAAGGTGGTGATCGACGAAAGCACGATCGCCGACGACGGCAAGCCTTTGTTGATGTACGAAGAGCAACCCAAGGTTGCAGGTTCCAACTGACGCGAATGTCCGGCCGGGATGCGCCGTATGCATCCCATGCAGGAAGCCGTTCGCACGCGAGCGGCTTTTTTGCTTCGGGAAACCGGGTCGGCATGCGACTTGTTGCGGCGGTCTTGTAAAACCGTTGTCGCACCCAATTTAGCCCTTACATGACTTTCTGGGGAAAATAATGTCCGGAACCCAACTTTTACCCGCTGAGCAGATTCGCCTGCCGCTGTTGCCGCTGCGTGACGTGGTGGTGTTTCCGCACATGGTGATTCCGCTGTTCGTGGGGCGCCCCAAGTCCATCAAGGCCCTGGAAGCCGCGATGGAAGCGGGCAAGAGCATCATGCTCGTTGCGCAAAAGACCGCAGCCAAGGATGAGCCGACCGACAAGGACCTCTACGAGGTCGGTTGTATCGCCAACATCCTGCAGATGCTGAAGCTGCCGGACGGCACCGTGAAGGTGCTGGTCGAGGGCACGCAGCGCGCCAACATCCTCTCCGTGACCGACGACGAATCGCACTTCTTCTGCGAAGCGGTGCCCGTCGGGCCGGAACCGACTGAATCGGCCGAGACGGAGGCGCTGCGTCGCGCCATCGTGTCGCAGTTCGATCAGTACGTGAAGCTGAACAAGAAGATCCCGCCGGAGATCCTGACCTCGCTGTCGGGTATCGACGAGCCGGGTCGCTTGGCCGACACCATCGCCGCGCATCTGCCGATCAAGCTTGAACAGAAGCAGAAGATCATCGAGATGTTCAATGTGACCGAACGTCTGGAGAGCCTGCTGTCGCAGCTGGAAGGTGAGATCGACATCCTGCAGGTGGAAAAGCGCATCCGCGGCCGCGTCAAGCGCCAGATGGAGAAGAGCCAGCGCGAGTACTACCTGAACGAGCAGGTCAAGGCCATCCAGAAGGAGCTGGGCGAAGGCGAAGAGGGCGCCGATCTCGAAGAGCTGGACAAGAAGATCAAGGCCGCACGCATGCCCAAGGAGGCCAAGAAGAAGGCCGACTCGGAGTTCAAGAAGCTCAAGCTGATGTCGCCGATGTCGGCCGAAGCAACCGTCGTGCGCAACTATATCGACACGCTCGTGGGCCTGCCGTGGCGCAAGAAGAGCAAGGTCAACAACGACCTGTCGAACGCCGAGCAGGTGCTGGATCAGGACCACTACGGTCTCGAGAAGGTCAAGGAACGCATTCTTGAGTACCTCGCTGTGCAACAGCGCGTCGACAAGCTGAAGGCGCCGATCCTGTGCCTCGTGGGGCCGCCGGGTGTCGGCAAGACCTCGCTGGGGCAGTCGGTGGCGCGTGCGACGAACCGCAAGTTCGTGCGCATGGCGCTGGGCGGCGTGCGCGACGAGGCCGAGATCCGTGGCCACCGCCGTACCTACATCGGGTCGATGCCGGGCAAGATCCTGCAGAGCCTGACCAAGGTCGGCGTGCGCAACCCGCTGTTCCTGCTCGACGAGATCGACAAGATGGGCGCGGACTTCCGCGGCGATCCGTCGTCGGCGCTGCTCGAAGTCCTGGACCCGGAACAGAACCACACGTTCCAGGACCACTACATCGAAGTGGACTTCGACCTGTCGGACGTGATGTTCGTGGCGACGTCGAACTCGCTGAACATCCCGGCGCCGCTGCTGGACCGGATGGAAGTGATTCGCCTGTCGGGTTACACGGAAGATGAAAAGGTCAACATCTCCCAGCGTTACCTGCTACCCAAGCAGATCAAGAACAACGGTCTGAAGGCGGGCGAGATCGAGGTGGCCGAAGGCGCGCTGCGCGACATCATCCGCTACTACACGCGGGAAGCTGGTGTGCGTTCGCTGGAGCGCGAGGTCTCGAAAATCTGCCGCAAGGTCGTCAAGCAGCTGCTGCTGAAGAAGGAAGGCCATACGTCCGTGAAGGTCGATTCGGACAACCTGGACAAGTTCCTCGGCGTGCGCCGCTTTGACTTCGGCCTGGCTGGCAAGGAAGACCAGGTGGGCCAGGTGACCGGCCTGGCGTGGACGGAAGTGGGCGGCGATCTGCTGACCATCGAAGCCGCGCAGATGCCGGGCAAGGGCAACATCACCCGCACTGGTTCGCTGGGCGACGTGATGAAGGAATCGGTCGAGGCTGCGCGTTCAGTGGTGCGTTCGCGCTCCGCTCGCCTGGGCGTCAAGGATGAGATGTTCGAGAAGCGCGACATCCACATCCACGTGCCCGAAGGTGCGACGCCCAAGGACGGCCCGTCTGCGGGTATTGCCATGACGACGGCGCTGGTGTCGGTGCTGACCGGCATCCCGGTGCGGGCGGATGTGGCGATGACCGGCGAGATCACGCTGCGTGGCGAGGTGCTGCCGATCGGCGGCCTGAAGGAAAAGCTGCTGGCCGCACACCGCGGTGGCATCAAGCTGGTGCTGATCCCGGAAGAGAACGTCAAGGACCTGGCGGAGATTCCGGACAACGTGAAGAACAGCATCGAGATCCAGCCGGTGCGCTGGATCGACAAGGTGCTGGAACTCGCGCTGGTGCGCAAGCCCGAGCCGCTGCCGGAAGAGGAAGCCAAGCCGGCGCCCGAAGCCGCCAAGACTGACGACGGCAAGGCGCAGGAGATGGTGCATCACTGATGCCGCTTCGCGCGTAGTCTGACGAGGGCCCGACACTGTTCGGGCCCTTTTTCTTTGGGTCGAACACGATGCATTTCCCGCCCTCACGGCGCTGGGTTCTCCGCCTTGACACGTCGATAGGCGGCCACTTTAATGAAAGCGACCTAGCGGGCGAACGGGGAGGCGGTGCGATGAACAAGACAGACCTCATCGACCATGTGGCGGCGCAGACCGACATGTCGAAAGCGGCGGCCGGGCGCGCCATTGACGCGCTGATCGGCGGGATCAAGGATGCACTGTGTGATGGCGGATCGGTCACGCTGGTCGGCTTTGGCACCTTCCTGGTCGGCAAGCGTTCTTCGCGGGCTGGGCGCAACCCGCGCACCGGTGCCACCATCAAGATCGAAGGCGGCAAGGTCGCGAAATTCAAACCTGGTAAAGCGCTCAAGGATGCGCTAAACTAGCGGGCTTTGGTGCTTGCTGCTTCGGGTGACAACGAACGCAGGCGCCGGACAGTCCGGCTTTCGCCGGCAGTACGAACGGGTGCTTAGCTCAGTTGGTAGAGCAGCGCCCTTACAAGGCGCGGGTCGGGAGTTCGAGCCTCTCAGCACCCACCATCGTTCGTATTGCCGCCCGATACGTCGTGCAGTCCGACCCAATCTGGAGCGGTAGTTCAGTCGGTTAGAATACCGGCCTGTCACGCCGGGGGTCGCGGGTTCGAGTCCCGTCCGCTCCGCCAACATTCCTGCAAAGGCCCGATGCGTTCGGGCCTTTGTCTTTTCTGCTTCCAGTGAAGCGCGATACGCTAGCCGGTTGCTGCGCAGTCCCATTCAGGGAGCGATGCATTGCAGACCATCAGTGTGTTGGCCGTCTCCGGCAGCTTGCGAGCTGCCTCCATCAATACCGCCTTGCTGCAAGCTGCATGCAGGGTGGCGCCCGAGGGCATGTCCATCGTGCCGTTCGCGCGCCTTGGGGAGTTTCCGCTGTTTAATCCCGACACAGAATATCCATTGCCAGCGCCCGTGCAGGCGTTCCGTGAACTGATCAATAGCGCCGACGGCGTGCTGATCGCCAGCCCTGAATATGCTCACGGGGTGACGGGCGTGATGAAGAATGCGCTGGACTGGGTAGTCGGCTGCGAAGCGTTCGTCCACAAGCCGACAGCGGTCCTGAACGCGTCGCCGCGCGCGATGCACGCCGATGCGGCCCTCAAGGAAACGCTGTCCGTGATGTCGGCCGATTTGGTGACCTCGGCTTCAATCACGCTGCCCGTGCTGGGCGCCAAGCTCGGCGCTGAAGGCATTGCCGGACATCCGGAAGTCGCAGCGGCGTAGCGCGGCGCATTGGACGCGCTGCGGCAGCATATCGGCCGATGCAAACAATGGGGCGGTCGTACGCCGGAATGACCGGCTCAGCCGCGCGTCCTGATAGAATCGACAAATTTCCTTTCTTCCCCTCACCCCGGCATGCTTGATTTCGTACGTACGCATCGGCGCTTGATGTTTCTGGTGCTGCTGATTCTGGTGTTCCCGTCGTTCGTGTTCTTTGGCGTGCAGAGCTACTCGCACTTCATGGACAGCTCGCACGATGCCGCCAAGGTGGACGGCAAGGTCATCACGACCAACGAGGTCGATGCGCGCGTGCGCGAGCAGACCGAGCGTCTGCGCCAGATGCTGGGCGCGCAGTACGACCCGCGCCAGTTCGAGGGCCCGCAGATGCGCCGCGATGTGCTCGACGGCATCATCCAGCAGCGCGTGATGGCCAACGAGGCCGCGCGCGATAACCTGAACGTGTCCAACGAGAAGATCCGCGACACGATCTTGCAGATTCCCGCCATTGCAGCGCTGCGCAAGCCGGACGGCTCGTTCGATGAGCAGGCCTACGTGCAACTGCTAGCCTCGCGCAACATGACGCCCGATCAGCTTGATGCGAATCTGCGCGGCGAGCTGGTGTCGCAGCAGATCCCGCAATCGGTCACGACGACGGCCTTCGTGCCGAAGTCGCTGGTGGACCGTCTGATCCAGGCGCGTGACCAGCAGCGCGAAGTGCAGGCACTGGTGTTCAAACCGGCCGACTACGCCAGCAAGGTGGCCGTCGACGCCAAGGCCATCCAGGCCTACTACGACGCGCACCAGCAGGAATTTGCCGTGCCCGAGCAGGTCAAGGCCGAGTTCGTCGTGTTCTCCGGCGAGGACATGATGAAACAGCTGCCGGTCACGCCCGAGCAGCTCAAGGAGTACTACGATCAGAACGCCGCGCGCTTCAAGACCGAAGAGCAACGCCGCGCCGCGCACATCCTGATCAAGCTGCCCGACAACTCCAAGCCCGCCGACAAGGATGCCGCCAAGAAGCGCGCCGAAGAGGTGCTGGCCGAAGTGCGCAAGAACCCGGCAAGCTTTGCCGAGCTGGCCAAGAAATACTCGGGCGACCCGGGCTCGGCCGCGCAGGGCGGTGAACTGGGCTTCCTCGCCAAGGGTGCGACCGTACCGCAATTCGAGACCGCGCTGTTCGCCCTCAAGCAGTCGGGTGACATCAGCGATGTGGTCCAGAGCGACTTCGGCTTCCACATCATCAAGCTCGAAGAAGTGAAGGGCGGCGGCGTGCAGCCGCTGGAAGCGGTCAAGCCTGAGCTGGAGCGCGAAGTGCGCACGCAGCTGGCCAACAAGAAGTACAGCGAGCTGGCCGATGCGTTCTCCAACACCGTGGAAGACCAGTCCGACAGCCTGAAGCCGGTGGCCGACAAGCTCAAGCTGCAGGTCCAGACCGCTGACAACGTCACGCGCATGCCGAACCCGGCACGGGCCAATAGCCCGATCAACAACGACAAGGTGCTCAAGGCGCTGTTTGCCGACGACGTGATCAAGAACCACCGCAACACGTCGGCGGTGCAGGTCGGCCCAACCACGCTGGTGGCGGCGCGCGTGGTGGACTACCGCGCAGCCTCGGTCAAGAAGCTGGCCGACGTGCAGGACCAGGTGAAGGCCAAGGTGCTGGCTGAGCAGTCGGCGGCGCTGGCCAAGAAGGCTGGTGAAGAGAAGCTGGCCGCGGTCAAGCAGAGCAACAGCGCCGACGGCTTTGCCGCCGCGCAGACGGTGTCGCGCCAGCAGGGGCAAGCCGTGCCGCCGCAGGCGCTGGCCGCGATCCTGCGCGCCGACGCCGCCAAGCTGCCGGCGACCATCGGTGTCGACCTGGGCGCCCAGGGCTATGCGCTGTACCGCATCAACAAGGTGCTGCCGCCGGCCAACGTGGACGAGGCACGCCGCGCCGCCGATGCGCAGCAACTCGCGCAAGTCGCCGGCCAGGCCGATTTCAACGCCTACTACGAAGCGCTGAAGGCGCGCGCGAAGGTGAAGGTCAACGCCGGTGTCATCGATGCGACCAAGCCGGCCAATACGGCGGACGACGCTTCCTGACGCTCAGGCGAAACGCCCAACAAAAAGCCCCCTCGATGAGGGGGCTTTTTTTTTGCCGAACCGAGCGCTCAATCGAGCGGTTTGCCGATCCGCGCGATGCGGGGCAGATACCACCGGTCGGGATCGAACGACACGGCCACATGCGACGCGCGCGCGATCAGGTTCGCACGTGGCACCAGCCCGAAGTAGCGCGAGTCGCGGCTGTTGTCGCGGTTGTCGCCGAGCATCAGGTAGTGGTCGGCCGCTACGGTGATGGGGCCGAAGCTGCGTCGCGCGGGCACCTCCGGCAGCACCATCACCGGATGCGAGCGGCCGGGCAGCACTTCGGCCCAGAGATCGTGCGGCAGAGCGGCTGTGGCCTGCAGCAGGGTGCCGGGGGCCACGTCCGGCAGCGGCGTGTAGGCGACGCGCTGGTGGTTGATATAGAGCGCCTCAGCGCGCATCTCGACCACGTCGCCGGGCAGCCCGATCAGGCGCTTGACCAGCTTGGTGCCGTCTTCCGGCGAGGAGAAGACGACGATGTCGCCGCGCTTGGGTTCAGCGCCGCGCTTGAGCCAGACCGTGGTGGCGGGCACGCGCACGCCGTAGGCAAGGCGGTTCATCAGGATGGTGTCGCCTTCGACCAGCGTCGGGTTCATCGAGCCGCTGGGCACGACCGACCAGTCGGCAATGCAGGCCCGGAACGCGAACAGCAGCGACATGCCGACCAGGAAGCGCTTGTTGTCCCGTGCCGCTTTCAATGATTTCGCCAGCAACGTCATGTTGTCCCCCGTGATGGAATGGCGATGGCCCGTTGCGCCGTGGCTTCTGTGAGCACATGGACGCTGCGGGCGATCATCCTCCGACCCGGCGTTTGAGCAGAGGTTCCAGCTTCGGCCAGACGTTGTCGAGCAAGGTCGGCTGTGCAGCGGCGACAGGATGGATGTGGTCTTCCTGGAACCACTCCGGCCGCTGCACCACCCCGTCGAGCAGGAACGGCACCAGCGGTAGCTTGTACTGCTGTGCCAGCTTGCCGTACATGGTGAAGAAGCGTTCGCCGTATTCCATGCCGTAGTTGGGCGGGATGCGCATGCCGATCAGCACCACCCTGGCGCCCGCCGCCTGCGATGCCTCGATCATGGCCTTCAGATTGGCCTCGCTGGCCGTGAGCGAGAGGCCGCGCAGCGCGTCGTTGGCGCCGAGTTCCAGCACCACCACCTCGGGCTTCTCGCGCGCCAGCACGGCGGCCAGGCGCGCGCGCCCGCCTGAGGTGGTGTCGCCGCTGATGCTCGCATTGGCGACGCTATAATCGAGCTTTCGTTCCTTGAGGCGGTTGTCCAGCAGCGCAACCCAGCCGGCGCCTTGCGTCAGGCCGTATCCCGCCGACAGGCTGTCGCCCAGCACCACCACACGACGCTGCGTGCCGGCCACCGGGTTCTGCGCGGTGGCATCGGGTACGGCCACAAACAGCCCCGTCACGGCGCAGCATGCGGCTGCCAGCAGCATCTTCACGCTACGCCTTCTCATCGCTTCCTTTTCGATCATGTCGTCTTCCGCTGCCTGGGTGATTGAAGTCGATTCGCTGCACAAGACCGTGCGCGACGCCACTGGCGAGTTGCCTATTCTGAGCGATGTTTCGTTTCGCGTGGAAGCGGGCGAGACGCTGGCGATTGTCGGTGCATCGGGGTCCGGCAAGTCGACGCTGCTTGGGTTGTTGGCCGGGCTCGACTTGCCGACCTCCGGCACAGTCAAGCTGCTGGGGCACAGCCTGTTCGGCCTGGATGAGGATGGGCGCGCGGCGGTGCGCGGCAATCACGTCGGCTTTGTATTCCAGTCGTTCCAGCTGCTGCCGCACCTGACGGCACTCGAGAACGTGATGCTGCCGCTGGAGCTGCAAGGCGACGTGAGTGGCGCCGAGATGCGCCGACGCGCCACGGCATTGCTGGAGCGCGTAGGCCTGGGCGCTCGGCTGGCGCATTATCCCAAGACGCTCTCGGGCGGCGAGCAGCAGCGTGTAGCACTGGCCCGCGCGTTCGTCACCGAGCCTGACATCCTCTTTGCCGATGAGCCCACGGGCAGCCTCGACACCGCCACCGGTGAAGCCGTCATCGCATTGATGTTTGAGTTGAACCGCGGTGCCGGTTCCACGTTGGTGCTGGTCACGCACGACCGCTCGGTCGCGGCGCGTTGCAGCCGCATCCTCACCATCGAGGCGGGCCACCTGGTCGGCGACGAGACCGTCACCGAGCTCTGAACGTTTGCGGTTTAGGAAGTTGTCGTGACGGCCGCTTAGAGGGCCGTCTTGGCGCGGCGGATCAATGCGGCCGTGGACGCATCATGCGCCACCGAGGCTGGTGCGCCTTCCAGTTCTGCCTGGATGGGCTTGGCCAGTTTCTTGCCCAGCTCCACGCCCCACTGATCGAACGAGTTGATGTTCCAGATCGCGCCCTGCACGAAGGTGCGGTGCTCGGCGCAGGCGATCAGCGCGCCGAAGGTGGCGGCATCGAGCCGCTCCATCAGGATCGTGTTGCTGGGGCGGTTGCCCTCGAACACCATGTGCGGTACCAGCGCCTCGTCGGTGACGCCGCCCGCGCGCACCTCATCGGCGGTGCGGCCGCGCAGCAGCGCCTCGCCCTGGGCGAAGCAGTTGGCGAGCAGCTTGGCGTGATGGCCGGGCAGGCTGCGCACCGGTTCGAGCGTGGTGATGAAATCCACCGGCACGATCTGCGAGCCCTGGTGGATCAATTGGAAGTACGCATGCTGGCCGTTGGTGCCAGCCGTGCCCCAGACGATGGGGCCGGTATCCGTGTCGATGGCCGCGCCATTGCGCTGCACGGACTTGCCGTTGCTCTCCATCTCCAGTTGCTGCATGAAGTCGGTCAGCAGCTCCAGCGGCGCGCAGTAGGGCACCGTGCAGGCGCTGGCGGCGCCGAAGAAGCCGCGATACCACACCGACAGCAGCCCGAGAATGAGCGGCATGTTCGCGCGCGGCGCTGCCGTGGCGAAGTGCTGGTCCATCGCACGCGCGCCATCGAGCATCGCCTCGAACTGGTCCGGCCCCAGTGCCAGCACGATCGACAGGCCCACTGCCGACCACAGCGAGAAGCGCCCGCCCACCCAATCCCAGAAGGTGAACATGTGGTCCGGGTCGATACCGAAATCGATCACCGCATCCCGGTTGGTGGAGACGGCCACGAAGTGCTGCTTGAGCTGGTCGTCCGCCACGCCGTGCTCGACGAACCAGCGGCGCATGCTATGCGCGTTGGCCATGGTCTCGAGCGTGGTGAAGGTCTTGGAGCAGACGATGGCGAGCGTGGTGTCAGGGTTCAGGCCGTCGAGCGTCTCGGCCAGGTCGGTGCCGTCGACGTTGCTGACGAAATGCACGCGCACTTGCGGTACGGCGAGGTGGGACAAGGCACGGCACACCATGCGCGGGCCGAGGTCCGAGCCGCCGATGCCGATGTTGACCACGTCGGTGATGCGCTGGCCGGAGTGGCCGGTCCACGCGCCGCTATGCACGCGGTTGGCGAAGTCGCGCATCTGGGCGCGCACGCGCAGCACGTCGGGCATCACGGGCACGCCGTCGGCACGGTAGTCGTCTTTGGCACGGCCGCGCAGGGCCACGTGCAGGACGGAGCGGTGCTCAGTGTTGTTGATGCACTCGCCGCGCAGCATCGCATCGCGCAGGGTCAGCACACCGGCTTCATCGGCCAGCTTGAGCAGCAGGGCGAGCGTGTCCGGCGTGATGCGGTTCTTCGAATAGTCGAGTGTCAGGCCGGCCGCCTCCAGCGTGAAGGCGCGTACCCGTTCCTCGGCATCCGGTGCGGCAAACCAATCGCGCATGTGGGCAGCGCGGATCGTTTGGGCATGTTGCGTCAGGGATTGCCAGGCGGGTAGGGCGGAGGGCATGCGGCGTGACATCAGCGAGGGAAAACGAATGCGCAGTATAACGGCGCACTGTGGCGATGTTCTACCGGTGTGCGTCTGACGCGAGCAAGGCATTCAGCAAGCGCCTTGCCGGTGCGCACAATTCGCCGGCATGCAGGCCGATGGGGCCGGCGCCCGCCGCAACCAGATCGTCAGCGGCGCGGCCGTGCAGCCAGACGCCAGCCAGCGCGGCCTCGCGCGCCGGCACACCCTGCGCGAGCAGCGCGCCGATCATGCCGGTGAGCACGTCACCGGTGCCGCCAGAGGCCAGCCCGCCGTTGCCGGTGGTGTTGATGACGGGCGGTACGCCAGGCGCCGCGATGACGGTGCCCGAACCCTTCAACACGACGACCGCGCCGGTGCGATTGACCAGCGCCAATGCCGCGGCCAAGCGGTCACGCTGCACGGCAGAGGCATCGGTCTCCAGCAGCCGGGCGGCTTCGAGCGGATGCGGTGTCAGCACCATCGGCGCGCCGCTCGCGGCCAGCCGCGTCAAACGCGTGAGCAACGCGGGCGCCTTGGCAAACAGGTTCAGCGCATCGGCATCGAACACGGTGGCGATGCGTTCGGACAGCATCCGATCGAGCAGATGATCCAGCGCCGCATACGCTTCCTGGCCGATGCCCATGCCGGGGCCGACGGCCAGTGCCTGCATGGCGCCCAGATCCAGCGCGCCCCAGGTGTGCAGCATCAATTCCGGCTGGGCGGGGTCGACGCGCGGTGCATCGTCGGCCAAGGACACCACATGCACCTTGCCCGCGCCGAGGTACAGCGCCCCGCGTGCCGACAGCAGCGGTGCGCCCACCATCCCTTGCGCGCCCCCCACGATGGCCACGCTGCCATACGTGCCCTTGTGGCCGTTGTGGCGGCGGCGCGGAATATGGGCGAGCCAGCGCGCCGGCGTGTTGAGCAGCGCATCGGCCTCCACCACGCCGTCATAGGCGGGCTGGGCGGCCTGCAGGTCGGCCAGGGCGAGGTCCCCAGTGGCGTCGCGGCCGTCGCCGGTGAAGAGCCCCGGCTTGGTGGCCAGGAAGGTGAGCGTGGCGCGCGCCTGCACCACCGGCGACTCCGGCGCGGGCGGTTGCCCGGTATCGCTGTTCAGGCCGGAGGGAATGTCCAGCGCGTAGACCGGCAGGCCAGTGGCGTTCATGGTGTCGACCAGGGCCGCGTGCAACCCTGTCAACGGCCGCGTCAGGCCGATGCCGAACAGCCCGTCGACGATGGCCGTGACCGTGGCGGGCACCGACACCGGCGCGTGGATCGCTTCGATCGGGACGTTGGCTGCGCAGGCTTCGGTCCAGGCGCGGCGGGCGTCGTCGGGCAGGTGCGCTGGGTCGGCAGCCAGCCAGACGGTGACGGCGCGGCCGGCCAGGTGCAGCACCGTTGCCGCGACCAGCGCATCGCCCCCGTTGTTGCCTGGGCCGGCAACCAGCAGCAGATGGCCGTGCGGCGCACGCACCTGCAGCCATTCGGCTGCCGCCTCGCCGGCGCGGGCCATCAAGGTGAAGGGTTCGAGCGCGCGGTAGGCGGCGGTCTCCAGCGCGCGGATGCCGGCGGTGCCAAGCAGCAGGTCGGCGCCATGGTGTGCGGCGAGCGCACCGCCGATCAGGATTTCGCGCCAGGAGGGGTGTGCAGACATGGTGGACGGGCCCTAGGGTCGAACTGGGACGAACATGACGATCTATTCTCTTACAATAGCTGGCGTTGCCGTTCATTTCTGCCCGCGAGTCACGCATGCCCAAGTCGTCGTCCACGCTGAAAACCGATCTGCCGGAATCCGCCGCCGGGGAGACCGAAGGGGGTGGCAAGGGCGGGCCGATCGTGTCTTCTTCGCACCTGGTGTCGGCGCGCAGCCCGGAGCTGTCGGAGTTCGAATTCGCGCTCAACACGGCCTACAACGCCTACAACCGCTGGTGCGTGCGCTGCATGGCCGCCGCCGGCGTGCGGGACCTGACCTTCCTCGATGTGCTGGTGGTGCATCACGTCAACCACCGCGGCCGCGCCAAGCGTCTGGCCGACATCTGCTTCGTGCTCAACGTGGAGGACACCCACCTCGTCACGTATTCGCTCAAGAAGCTGCAGGGGATGGAGCTGGTGGAAGGCACGCGCAATGGCAAGGAAGTCACCTATACCACCACGCCCGCCGGCGAGAAGGCCTGTGCCCGCTACCGTGAGATCCGCGAGCAGTGCCTGACCAGCAACATTTCGCCGTCCGGCGAGGAAAACGCCGAGATCGGCGAGCTGGCGCGCCTGCTGCGCGTGCTGACGGGCCTCTACGAACAGGCAGCACGCTCGGCCACGTCGCTCTGAAACGGGTGTTTCAGCCTCGGCAAGGGCACGGGTGGACGATTTCCGGCCGTTTTGACCGTCGGTAACAAGGGCCGGGCAAGGTACAATAGCGGTTTTCCCGCGCACGCCGGGGAAACCCTCCTTCCAGCTACTGCCTGCCTTGCCCACCATGGCGCATTTCTCGTGCTTTCCCGGCGCTCTCGCGCTGTCCGCCTTCCGCCAGCAACGCCTGCTTTCCACCCTCAAGCGCATCGATCCGGACATCGATGCCGTCAGCGCCCAATTCCTGCACTTTGTTGCCGCCGACACACCGCTGTCGGCCGATGAAAGCGCCCGCGTGCAGGCGCTGCTGACTTACGGCTCGCCCGCACCGGCCGAGGTGGAAGGCGACCGCTTCGTGGTCATCCCGCGCTTCGGCACGATCTCGCCGTGGGCCAGCAAGGCGACCGAAATCGCCCGCCACTGCGCGCTGCCGCAAATCCACCGCATCGAGCGCGGCGTGGAATTCACCGTCACGTGCAAGAAGGGCTTGATCCGCGGCCGCAAGCACCTGGACGACGCCACCCGCGCCGCCGTTGCCGAGCATCTGCACGACCGCATGACCGAGGCGGTGATCGCCACGCGCGAAGATGGCTACGGCCTGTTCGACGTGCTGCCGGCCAAGGCGCTGCGCTTCGTCGACCTCGGCAGTGGTGACACCGCCGCCGGCCGCCGCGCCCTGGAAGCCGCCAACACCGAGATGGGCCTGGCCCTGTCCGACGACGAGATCGACTACCTGGTCGACGCCTACCGCAAGCTCGAACGCAACCCGACCGACGTCGAGCTGATGATGTTCGCGCAGGCCAACAGCGAACACTGCCGCCACAAGATCTTCAACGCCGATTGGACCATCGACGGCGAGCAGCAGGACAAATCGCTCTTCGCGATGATCCGCAATACGCACCAGCTCGCGCCGCAGGGCACGATCGTGGCGTACTCCGATAACGCTGCCGTGATGGAAGGCGGCATGGCCGAGCGCTGGTTCCCGCGCGCCGGCACCGAAGCGCAGACTGGCGTGCCGCACTACGGCCGCCACGAGGCGCTCACCCACACCCTGATGAAGGTGGAGACGCACAATCACCCGACGGCCATCTCGCCGTTCCCGGGCGCGTCCACCGGCGCGGGCGGCGAGATTCGCGATGAAGGCGCGACTGGCCGTGGCGCCAAGCCCAAGGCCGGCCTGACCGGCTTCACCGTGTCGAACCTGCTGCTGCCGGACGCCGCGCAGTCGTGGGAAAACGCCCGCGACACGGCCCAGCCGGTGGCGCATCGCAATCCGAACGACGCCGCACCGGGCCCGGTCGGCAAGCCGGACCGCATCGCCTCGCCGCTGCAGATCATGATCGAAGGCCCGATCGGCGGCGCCGCGTTCAACAACGAATTCGGCCGGCCCAACCTGGGCGGCTATTTCCGCGTCTACGAGCAGAACGTGGCCGGCACCGTGCGCGGCTATCACAAGCCGATCATGATTGCCGGCGGCATCGGCAGCATCGATGACGGCCATACGCACAAGCATGGCCTGCCGGCCGGCACGCTGCTGATCCAACTGGGCGGCCCCGGCATGCGCATCGGCATGGGCGGCGGCGCCGCCAGCTCGATGGCGACCGGCACCAACACGGCCGACCTGGACTTCGATTCCGTCCAGCGCGGCAACCCCGAAATGCAGCGCCGCGCGCAGGAAGTCATCAACGCGTGCTGGGCGCTGGGCGCGGACAACCCGATCCTGTCGATCCACGACGTGGGCGCGGGCGGCATCTCCAACGCCTTCCCGGAAATCGTCGACGGCGCCGACAAGGGCGCGCGCTTCGACCTGCGCCAGGTGCACCTGGAAGAGTCCGGCCTGAGCCCGGCTGAAATCTGGTGCAACGAATCGCAGGAACGCTACACGCTGGCCATCGCCCCGGGCGATTTCCCGCGCTTCCAGGCCATGTGCCAGCGCGAACGCGCACCGTTCTCGGTGGTCGGTTTCGCCACGGACGAGCAGCAACTGCAAGTGGTCGACAGCGATGCCGCTGCCGAGGCCGCCGAGCACTTCCCGGTCAACATGCCGATGGACGTGCTGCTGGGCAAGCCGCCGCGCATGCATCGCGACGTGCGCCGCGTCGCGCAGGAACTGCCTGAAGTGGACGTCACCGGTCTGGACCTGGAGACGGTTGCGCGCGACGTGCTGCGCCACCCGACCGTCGCCAGCAAGTCGTTCCTCATCACCATCGGCGATCGCACCGTCGGCGGCCTGAACACGCGCGACCAGATGGTCGGCCCGTGGCAAGTGCCGGTGGCCGACGTGGCTGTCACCACGCTCGACTTCAAGGGCTACACGGGCGAGGCGATGACCATGGGCGAGCGCACCCCGCTGGCCGTCATCAACGCTCCGGCCTCGGGCCGCATGGCCGTTGGCGAGGCCATCACCAACATCGCGGCGGCACCGATCGCCTCGCTCACGCAACTGAAGCTGTCGGCCAACTGGATGGCCGCCTGCGGCGTGGACGGCGAAGACGCCCGCCTGTACGACACCGTCAAGGCAGTGGGCATGGAGCTGTGCCCGGCGCTGGGCATCAGCATCCCGGTGGGCAAGGACTCGTTGTCGATGCGCACCAAGTGGGAAGACGCGGGCCAGGCCAAGGAAGTGGTGGCGCCGGTGTCGCTGATCGTCTCGGCCTTCGCGCCGGTGACGGACGTGCGCGGCACGTTGACCCCGCAGCTCAAGGCCGTTGAATCCACCAGCGCGCCCGCCGACACCACCCTGATCCTGATCGACCTGGGCCGCGGCAAGCACCGCATGGGCGGCAGCATCCTGGCGCAGGTCACGCAGCAGATCGGCAACAGCGTGCCGGACGTCGACGACGCCGCAGACTTGCAGCGCTTCTTCGCCGCCATCCAGCAACTGAACGCCAGCGGCGCGCTGCTGGCCTACCACGACCGCTCCGACGGCGGCCTGTGGGCCACTGTCTGCGAAATGGCCTTCGCCGGCCACACCGGCGTGTCGCTCAACGTCGACATGCTCACGCTCGACGGTACGCACGAATCCGACTACGGCGACGCCAAGAACTGGGCGCAGCAGGTCTCCGGCCGCCGCGCCGACCTGACGCTGCGGGCGCTGTTCAACGAAGAACTCGGCGCCGTGATCCAGGTGCCGCTGGCGCAGCGCGACGCCGTCTTCGCGGTGCTGCGCGAGCACGGCCTGTCCGGCTGCAGCCACGTGATCGGCGCGCCGAATGCCAACGGCCACATCGAAATCTGGCGCGACGCCAAGAAGGTCTTCAGTGCCTCGCGCATCGAGCTGCAACGCACCTGGACCGACGTCTCCTGGCGCATCGCCAGCCTGCGCGACAACCCCGAGTGCACGCAGAGCGAATACGACCTCCTGCTCGATGCCGAAGACCCGGGCATCTCGCCCAAACTCACCTTCAACATTGCCGAGGACGTGGCCGCGCCGTTCATCGCGACGGGCGCCCGCCCGCGCATGGCGATCCTGCGCGAGCAGGGCGTCAACTCGCAGGTGGAAATGGCCTACGCGATGGACAAGGCCGGCTTCGACACCTACGACGTGCACATGAGCGACCTGCTGGCCGGCCGCACGAACCTGGCCGACTTCAAGGGCTTCGTGGCCTGCGGCGGCTTCAGCTACGGCGACGTGCTGGGCGCGGGCGAGGGCTGGGCGAAGACGATCCTCTTCAACAGCATGCTGGCCGAGCAGTTCGCGGCCTTCTTCAACCGCACGGATTCGATCGCGCTGGGCGTGTGCAACGGCTGCCAGATGATGGCGAGCCTGGCCACCATCATCCCGGGCGCCGGCGCATGGCCGAAGTTCACGCGCAACCAGTCGGAGCAGTACGAAGGCCGCCTGGTGACGGTGCAGGTGGAGGCATCGCCGTCGATCTTCTACGCGGGCATGGAAGGCAGCCGCATCCCCATCGTCGTCGCGCACGGCGAGGGCTATGCGGACTTCTCGCAGCAGGGCGACATCAGCAAGGTGGCCGTGGGCCTGCGCTTCGTCGACAACCGTGGCCAGGTCACGCAAGCCTATCCGCTGAACCCGAACGGCTCGCCGCAGGGCATCGCCTCTGTGACGACGCACGACGGCCGCTTCACCGCGCTGATGCCGCATCCGGAGCGCGTATTCCGTGCGGTGCAGATGAGCTGGCATCCGAAGGAATGGGAAGCCGCTGGCGACGGCAGCAGCCCGTGGATGCGGATGTTCCGCAATGCGCGCAAGTGGATGGCGTAAGCAGTCTGCTCAGCAGCAAAATGAAAAACGCGCCGAGGGTGACCTCGGCGCGTTTTTCTTTGGTGCTTTGCAGATAGGATTGCGCAGATAGGTGCGGTAAAGGATGCGCTGACGCCTCTCGCCAGCCACCCTTAATCCCGCACATCAGGACACGTGCGTCGATGTCAGATTGAGTGCCACTGCTTGCGCGACTTCGATGCCGTCGATGGCCGCCGAATAGATACCGCCGGCATACCCCGCGCCTTCGCCGGCCGGATACAGGCCTTCGACGTTCATGCTTTGGTAATCGTCTTTGCGTCGAACCCGGATCGGTGACGAGGTGCGCGTCTCCACACCGGTGAGCACGGCATCGTGCATCGCGAAGCCTGCGATCTTCTTATCGATCTGGGGGAGGGCTTCACGGATGGCTTCGATCACGTAGTCAGGGAGTGCGGTGCTGAGATCGGTCGGGTGCACGCCCGGCTTGTACGACGGCACCACGGCGCCAAGCGACGTCGACGGCCGGCCGGCGATGAAATCACCAACCAGTTGACCCGGCGCCTGGTAATTGCCGCCGCCAAGTTCGAATGCCCGCTCTTCCCACTTGCGCTGGAACGCGATGCCCGCCAACGGGCCACCCGGATAGTCGTCCGGCGTGATGCCGACAACGATGCCCGCATTCGCGTTGCGCTCGGCTCGGGAATACTGGCTCATGCCGTTGGTGACCACGCGGCCGGGTTCGGAAGTTGCCGCGACCACCGTGCCGCCCGGGCACATGCAGAAGCTGTAGACGGCCCGCCCATTGCTGCAGTGATGGACCACCTTGTAGTCGGCCGCGCCGAGTTCCTTGTGGCCCGCAAACTTGCCGAAGCGGGCACGATCGATCAACCCCTGCGGATGTTCGATGCGAAAGCCCAGTGAAAACGGCTTGGCTTCGATATAAACACCGCGATCGTGCAGCATCTGGAACGTGTCGCGAGCGCTGTGGCCAACGGCCAGCACGACGTGGTCGCACCGCAGCGTTTCACCGTTCGAGAGCTTGAGCGCACGCACCTTGCCCTGATCGATTTCGATATCGTCAACCCGGGTTTCGAAGCGCACTTCGCCGCCCAGTTCGTGGATGGTGGCGCGCATTTTTTCCACCATGCTGACGAGGCGGAACGTGCCGATGTGCGGCCGGCTCAGATACAAGATGTCTTCCGGTGCGCCCGCTTTAACGAATTCCTCGAGCACCTTGCGGCCATAGTGGTGCGGGTCCTTGATCTGGCTATACAGCTTGCCGTCGGAAAACGTCCCGGCCCCGCCTTCGCCGAACTGCACGTTGGATTCAGGGTTGAGCACCGACTTGCGCCACAGGCCAAAGGTGTCCTTGGTGCGCTCGCGCACGGCTTTGCCACGTTCAAGGATGATGGGGCGGAACCCCATCTGCGCGAGGATCAGTCCTGCGAACAGGCCGCACGGCCCCATGCCGATCACCACCGGACGCGGGCGCGTCGTGTGCTCGGGCGCCTTCGCGACAAAGCGGTATGTCATGTCGGGCGTCACCCCGCAATGCGGCTTGCCAGCGAGCCGCTTGTGCACGGCCGCTTCGTCCTTGACTTCGACGTCGACGATATAGGTCAGCTTGATATCCGAGCGCTTGCGAGCATCATGCGCGCGGCGGAATACGGTGAAATGGACAAGCCCATCTGCCGCTACGCCGAGATCCGCGAGGCGCGCGCGAACCGCGGCTTCAAGATCGCTTTCGGCGTGGTCCAGAGGGAGTTTGACTTCACTTAAACGTAACATGGGTGCCAGGGTGCAATCACCACGGAAATCGTGGCCGACCCGTATTTTATAGGTTTGGCGGCTTTTCAAACGGAATGAAGCCGCACGACGAAGCGCGAGTGCTTCAGTGGCGTGCGGATGGTCGTGGGGCCGCCTTCAAGCATGGATGGCCGATCGAGCCGTCGGAGCGAGCCGAAGTGCCTGCGGCCGGCCCACGAGCCACGGTTCGAGCAAGGGTGCCACGTCACGCTGCCAGGCCTCGCCGTGTGCGAAGGCGTCGAGCGCGGCAGTGTCGCTGAACATCGCCAAGCCAACGAGCACCTGCTCGCCCTCACGCACCGGCAGGCGCGCGAAGTTGTTGGCGCTCGGCTCGGTGACATACCAGCCCAGCACCTTGGCGCCGCCGGCGCGCAGCGTGTGCGTCATCGCGTCACGGCACAGCAGTAGCAGCGTCTCGCCCGCGGCCTCGCGAAGACTGAACACGGTCGCGCCGAGAATGCCCGGCGGCAGCTCCGCCGAGCCCGCAGCGGCACGATCGTCTGGCTTCGATGCCACGGCCGCGCCAGGCCATGCGGGCTTGAGCAGCAACACGTTGTCCCAGTCGAGCATCGTTGGATTGGCCGCGTTGCTGTGCGCGGCCCAGACCGGTCCGCTGTAGAAGGCTTGCAGGCCTTGTGCGCGGCTGGCCATGTCGGCAAAACCGCGCAGCCAGACAAAGCGGTCGGCATCGTCCAGGTCGCGGAACTGGCCCATCACACGCATGCCGACGGCCTCCTGGCTTTCGACCAACTCACGGTCGAACAGCTCGATCAGCACATCGCGCTGGTTTGGGTGCGTCGTGTACTGACGCAACTCGACGACTTGGCAGTCTTGGGACGCAGGTGCGGTTACTGGTAACAAGTCAGGCATGTTGACCTCGTCAATCAGGAAGGGCTACCAGTCGCTCTGCAGGTGGCCGGAGGGTGGAGCAGCACGTTTCGCGATCAAAGCGTTCCCAAAACGTGCTGGATCTGAGAGTCGGCGTACTGCCAGCACCAACCTCGGACTGGGCTCAATGCAGGATCGCGACCTTGCCAAAGGACTGCCCACCGCCCAGACGGGCATAGGCTGCCGCGGCTTCGTTGATACCAAACGCCTTGTCGATGATCGGGGTGATGCGATGGGCCGCGACAGCACGGGCGACGTCGGCGAGGTCTTCCACCGGCCCAGTGTTGTTGCCCTGGACGGTGACGCCCTTGGCGATGATCGGCATCAGGTCGATCGCAGCGCTTGTGCCGGCCACGAAACCAATCGTGAAGACCACGCCACCATGGGCCGTCGCTTTCAGCGAACGCGCGAAGCTGTCGCCTCCCACCGTCTCGATCACGAGATCGGCACCGCGCCCTTCGGTGAGCTTCAGGATCTCGATCTCCCAGTCAGGGGTCGCCCGATAGTTGACGGTCAGGTCGGCGCCCAGCTTGCGCACGCGCTCCAGCTTTTCGTCGGATGATGAGGTCACGATCACCGTGGCGCCAAAGGCCTTGGCGAGTTGCAGGGCGAACAGGCTGACGCCGCCCGTGCCAAGCAGGACGACCACCGATCCTGGCCGGATGTTCGCCGCGCGCAGCGCTCGCCACGCGGTGGTGCCGGCGATGGGCAGGGTCGCCGCCTCGGCAAAGCTGAGGTGATCGGGCAGGCGCACCAGGCCGCGTTCATCGACGACGGCATATTCCGCCAGCGACCCCGGGAGGGACACGCCGCGCATCTGCGAGACATTGACCGGCGAGATCCGCCCACCGCGCCATCCAGGCATGAAATGCGGGACGACGCGGTCGCCAACCTTCACGCCCGTCACGTCCTGGCCTACGGCAGCGACTTCACCGGCCCCGTCGGCGACCGGAACAAGCGGAAACTTGGGGACTGGAAAATGACCGCCCGCCACGGCGAGATCGAGAAAATTCAGGCTGGCGGCGCGCAGCCGCACCAGCACTTCACCCGGTCCTGCGACGGGATCGGGCAGGGTGGTGGGTTTCAGGGCGTCGAGCGAGGCGGCGGTCAGTTCGATGGCATGCATGGCAATCTCCTTTGGGATGGACAGGTCGGCTTGTTTGCCTTGACATCCATAGTAGACCTGCCATTTTTATAGATAATCTGGCTTTACCGCAGGATATTCATGCACTCAGCACAGCAATGGTTGAACGGTTCACAGGTGGAGGAGGCGGTCGCCTTCGCGGTGGTCGCGGAGCAAGGCTCTTTCGCCAAAGCAGCGCTCATCCTTGAGCGCGACGCCACCATCCTGTCGCGCCGTGTCACGTCGCTGGAACGGCGGCTTGGTGTGCGCCTCCTGGAACGGACGACACGCCGGCTCACCCTGACCGAAGCGGGGACTGCGTTCCTTGCCCGGGTCCGAGCCGGTCTCGGCGCCTTGTCCGAAGCCGAGGCCATGGCTTCATCAGAAGCCCTCAGCGGTCCGCGTGGCACCCTGCGTCTGGCCTTGCCGGCGAGTTTCGCGCGGATGTGGATTGCCCCGATCTTGCCGGCATTCCTGGCCCGCTATCCCGAGGTCCGGATCGAAGCGAACCTTGCCAACACCTTTGTCGATCTGGTCGCCGGGGGCTTCGACGCGGCCGTGCGCATCGGCGCGTTGCCGGACTCGAGTCTCGTCGCTCGGCGTATCGCCGGTCATCGTCGGATGCTCTGCGCCTCACCCGCCTATCTCGACCGACATGGCGTGCCGCAGGAACCAACCGATCTCGCCCACCACGCCTGCCTCGGCTTCACCGGCTTCGCCAGCCACCCCAATTGGCACTTCGTCCATCCGTCCGAAGGTCGCAGCGTGACTGTGCGGATCACCGGCCCGCTGGTGTGCGACGATACCAAGGCGCTCGTTCAGGCCGCTGTGCGCGACGCGGGCATCATGATGTGCGCCGACTGGCTGGTCGGCCGGGAACTGGCGAGCGGCCAGCTCCTGCCAGTGCTAAGCGCCTGGACCACGCAGGACGCGGGGGCCGTTTATGCGGTCGTGCCGTCCAACCAGCTCTTGCCCGCCAAGACACGGGCTTTTGTCGACTGGATCGTCGAAAGCTTCGCTCCGATTCCGCCGTGGAGGCTCTCGCGGGAAGCGCCCTGATGCAGGTTCGAATTCTGCCGGGGGCGCTACTTCGGTACAGAACTGGGCACGCCAAAACCTGCCGTTTTTGCGCTTTCAGCAGCGACGAGCGTCGGAGTTCGGCAGTTCGGCGCCCATATGACGGTTGGTTGGGTTGGACTACTTGTAGTAACCGACACCGCATCCCAGGCCTGCGACCCCGGTAGTGAAGCTCGCCTTCGGCACCCACGTCTTGTCAGCGCCGGGCTTGGGAGACATGTAGCTAATCTCATTGATCTGGCCCTCTTTTGCCGCGTCATAGAGCCTTGGGCCATACACGTCGCCTGTCGGGTCCTTAAATGTCCTCACATCCTTGCCGAGCAACCCCTTAACGTTGGGATTGCCGTTCGCGACGAGGCGTCCGTCGCTGAGGTTGAAGCAGAACGGATAGAGGTTGCCGACAAGGAAGCCGTTTTCGCCCTTGTTGATCTGGTCGAGCGTCTTGGCCTTATCGGCTTTGATGGCCGCAACCGTCTTTTCAAGCATGGCCTTAGCGTCCGCCGCAGTCCCTTGCGCGAATGCCGTCGTCGAGAACAAGGCAGCCATGGCGCCTAGCGCGCCAATCACGAGTTGACGAAACATGGACATTCCTCCCTGTCGAGCAATTTGCAATTGCCATGCACCGTGCGCAGGCCGGCAAGGCGTCATCTCTAAGCATCATAGGGGAATCGCGAGGGAGTCGTGCCCATCTTCATCGGCCGTGGCGATTCACCTGTCGCTAGACATTTGCCCGTACCGCCTACCTCGGAGGTCGCGGCTCACCCATGAACACAATGTCTGAAGCAGTCAACTCAAAATCGCGCCCCTTATACCGGAAACGAAAAATGTCTGGGCACTCAGGTTCCGCGATGCTCTTCGCGTATTGCAAGGCGGCGGCTTCGTCAGGGGTCAATTTGCCGAGGAGCCGGTATTTTGCGACTCGGTACATGCCACACGGCGTCTCTTCATACTCGCTATAGGCAGCAAGGCCAAAGAAGAGGGCAGCTAATACAAACACAACGGACAGGAATACCCAGGACAGGCGGTTGAGGGTTCGCATCGAGGAATTTGTTTTTGGAGGCAGAGCGAGGCGCTACTTTACTGCTGCTCTGCTTTCAACGCGTCCGAATGCGCGGGCGGAAACATCAATGAACCCTTATGGCCAAACTTGGCCGTCGGGTTGCTTGCCTTTAAGCAGATCAGCAGTGACCCACACTACGGACTCGAAGGCAACGCCTCCAAATATGGCGCCAGTAGCTCCCCCACCCAATTCATAAACACCTGCACCCGCACCGGCAGATTCCGCCGGTTCGGATACACCAGCGACACCGGCATCGGCGGCGGCCGGTTGTCGGGCAGCACCTCCACCAGCGTGCCATCTGCGATCAGCGCCGACAGCCCCGCATACACGGGCGCCTGGATCATCCCCAGCCCCGCGCGGCACGCAGCCTCGTAGCTTTCCGCCGAACTGACCGTCACCGCGCCGCGCATCGGGCGGAAGGCGGGCCGGCCATCCTCCACGTATTCCCACCCCGGCGATTTCGTCCCCAGCGTCTGCACGTAGTGAACGATGCGATGGTGATCCAAATCCTCCAGCGATTGCGGCATGCCATAGCGCGCGATATAGCCAGGGCTCGCACAGTTCATCTGCGGCAACTGCCCGAGCGGGCGGGCGATCAAGCTGCTGTCGGTGAGCGTGCCGATGCGCAGCACGCAATCAAAGCCTTCGCGCACGGGGTCGACACGGCGGTCGGTGCTGGAAAGCTCGATCTCCAGCTCGGGATGCGCATCGAGAAAACCGGGCAGGGCGGGGATGACGATGCGCCGCGCTACGCCCACCGGCATATCCACCCGCAGCCGCCCACGCAGCGCCTGCGGGCTGTGGCGAAACATCGTCTGCAGCTCATCCATGTCGGCCAGCAAGTCCTGGCAGCGCTCGTAGAAAGTCTGGCCGTCCTGCGTGAGCTGGACCTTGCGCGTGGTCCGGTGCAGCAGGCGCGTGCCGAGCATCGTTTCCAACTGCTGCACCGCCACCGAGGCCGCGGGCTTGGGGATGCTCAGGCTCTCGGCCGCGCGCGTGAAGCTGGCGAGTTCTGCCACGCGCACAAAGATCTGCATGGCTTCGAGTCGGTTGGTGGACATGGCGGTGGGCGGTCGATTGTTATCTGTGAGCAAACACAGCGATAGGATAGTCGAGATTTATTCTGCGTCTATCGCCCAATACCATGCTCTCACGGTGTTCGACACCCTTAACCCACTGGAGAGCAAGATGCCCCAATCCCACACCCCCATCGCCATCGTGACCGGCGGCAGCCGCGGCCTCGGCAAGAACATGGTCCAGAAACTGGCCAAGAACGGCACCGACGTGATCTTCACGTACCGCAGCAACCGCGCCGAGGCCGACGCGCTGGTCGCCGAGTTGACCGCCCAGGGCCGCCGCGCCGCCGCGCTGCAACTCGATACCGGCAAGATCGGCACCTTTGCGGCCTTTGCCGACGCTGTGCGCGGCGTGCTGGCGCAATGGAAAGCCGAGCGCTTTGACTACCTCGTCAACAACGCCGGCATCGGCATCCATGGCACCGTGGCGGAAACCACCGAAGCCCAGTTCGACGAGCTGATGAACGTGCACTTCAAGGGTGTGTTCTTCCTCACGCAGACGCTGCTGCCGCTCATGGCCGACGGCGGGCGCATCGTCAATATCTCGTCGGGGCTGGCGCGCTTTGCGCTGCCGGGCTACGGCGCGTATGCGGCGATGAAGGGCGCGATCGAGGTGCTGACCAAGTACCTGGCGAAGGAACTCGGGCCGCGCGGCATTGCCGTGAACGTGGTGGCGCCGGGCGCCATCGAGACCGACTTCGGCGGCGGCACGGTACGCGACAACGCCCAGGTGAACGCCATGGTGGCGTCCAACACGGCGCTGGGCCGCGTGGGCCAGCCGGATGACATCGGTGGGGTGGTGGCCTCGCTGCTCCAGCCTGACAACCGCTGGATCAACGCCCAGCGCATCGAGGCTTCGGGCGGGATGTTCCTGTAAGCCGGTTCCGGCGCGGCGTGTGGAGCTCAAGGCTCGGCGCGCAGAGCGAGAACACGCCACGCGCGATGCCCAAAGCTCCAGACGCCGAGCAAAAAGCGTCGCGTCTGGAGCCTGAAGGCTGGGCGTGCCGAGCTTTCTGCTCCAATCGCAAAGCAAAAAGCTTCGCGCGCAAAGGAAAAGGCTCCGACGGTAGAGCCTCAGGGCTGCAATCGCCGAGCTTTTTGCTCCCACCGCCAAGCTGCAAGGCTTTGCGATTGGAGCGTTGGGCTTTGCGCGTGCAGCGAAATGCTTTGCGGCGGGAGCTTGAAGGCGTGCGCGCTCAGGCCACCGCCTTGGCCGCCGCGCGCCCACGCAGCCACTCGAAGGTCAGCAGCAGGCAGGTCGAGAAGACGATGAGGATGGTCGCCAGCGCGGCGATGGTCGGCGAGATGTTCTCGCGGATGCCGGTGAACATCTGGCGCGGCAGCGTGACCTGATCGGCGCCGGCCAGGAACAGCGTCACCACCACCTCGTCGAACGACGTGGCGAAGGCGAACAGCGCGCCGGAAATCACGCCCGGGGCGATCACCGGCAGGGTGATGCGGAAGAAGGTCGTGACCGGGTTGGCGCCCAGCGACAGGCTGGCGCGCACCAGGTTGTGGTTGAAGCCCTGCAGCGTCGCCAGCACGGTCGTCACCACAAACGGCACGCCCAGTGCCGCATGCGCCAGGATCAGGCCGATATACGTGCTGGCCAGCCCCAGCGGCGCGAAGAACAAATACATGCCGACGCCGACCACCACCACCGGCACGATCATCGGCGACACCAGCACCGCCATCAGCAGCCCCTTGCCACGGAACTCCGCCTTCGACAGCCCGATGGCCGCCAGCGTGCCGAGCACCGTGGCCACCACCGTGGCCGCCGGCGCGACGATGAAGCTGTTCTTGGCCGCCATGCGCCATTCATCGGAGGCGATCAGGTTCTGGTACCAGCGCAGCGAGAAGCTCGGGATCGGGTAGACCAGGAAGGTGCTCGACGAGAACGACAGCGGCACGATCGCCAGCACCGGCAGCACGAGGTAGAGCAGCGTGAGCACCGCTAGCCCGCGCAGCGCGAAGTACCAGACACGCTCGACGAGCGAGGTGTGCGGGGCGAACATCGGTTTCGGGAATTTCATGACGCGTTTTCCGATTCTGTCTTCGTGTTCACGGGCGGACCTTGGCGCGCGTGAAGCGGCCATAGACGCCGTACAGCACCAACGTGGCCGCCAGCAGCAGGGCGCCCAGCGCGCACGCCATGCCCCAGTTGATGGTGACGTTGGTGAAGTAGGCCACGTAGTAGCTGACCATCTGGTCGTTCGGGCCACCCAGCAGCGCGGGCGTGATGTAGTAGCCGATCGCCAGGATGAACACCAGCAGCGCGCCGGCGCCCACGCCCGGGTAGGTCTGCGGCACATACACGCGCCAGAACGCGGCAAACGGATGGCTGCCCAGCGACACCGCCGCGCGCTGGTAGGTGGGCGGGATCGACTTCATCACGCTGTACAGCGGCAGGATCATGAAGGGCAGCAGGATGTGCGTCATGGAGATATAGACGCCCACGCGGTTGAACAGCAGCGCCAGCGGCTCCTTGATGACGCCGAGGTCGATCAACGCGTGGTTGACCAGGCCCTCGGTCTGCAGCAGCACGATCCACGCCGCCACGCGCACCAGGATGGAGGTCCAGAACGGGATCAGCACCATCACCATCACCAGGTTGGCGCGGCGCTCGGAGAGCGTGGAGATCCAGTAGGCCAGCGGATAGCCGAGCAGCAGTGTGAACAGCGTCACCATCGCGCTGATGACGAAGGTGCGGCCGAACACGGTCACGTAGATCTGCTCGTCGGGGTCGGTTGCTTCAATGTGGCCGAAAGCGTCTTGCCGGTGGTCCAGCGCGGCCAGCAGGTAGAACGGCGAGGTGCGGCTGCCGTTCTTGGCGATGGCCTGCCAGTAGGTCGGGTCGCCCCAGCGCTCGTCGAGTTCGAGCAGCTTGGCGCGGGTCTGGGCCGGGGCCAGTGCGTGGTTCTGATCGTCGACCAGCGGCATGGCGCGCGCGGTCTTGGCGACCAGCGAGCGGAAGCCGGGGATTTCAGTATTCAGGCGGCGGGCCAGCGCGCCCATCGCCTCGCCTTCGCTCACGGTGGTCAGGTCGGCGGCGAGTGCGGCGTAGGCGGCGTCGGCGGGTGGGCTCTTGCGGTCCCAACTGCCCAGCGCGACCACCGTCTTGGGCAGCGCGTCGGCCACCTCGGGGTTCTGCACGGCGCGCGTGAGCAGGGCGCCGATCGGCACGACAAAGATGAGCAGCAGGAAGATGGCCAGCGGCGCGACCAAGGCCAACGCCATGGCGCGTTTGCGCGCCTCAGCGCTCTTCAGTTCGCGTTTGAGTTTGGCCGTCGATTCGGGAACCGATTCAGCCGCGATCGTCATGGTGTTCAATCCTGCCTCGCCGTGTGCTGCGGGAATCTTTCCGGCGGATGCCGCGCCGTTGTGGCATGGCGCGGCATCCGCACGGTCACTTCATTACTGCGTTACGTCCTTACTTCGACGCCCACGAGGCGAAGCGCTGTTCGAGCTCGTCGCCATGGTCGGTCCAGAACTGCAGGTTCTGCAGCACGGCGTTCTTGCCGTTCTCGGGCGAGTTCGGCAGGTTGGCCTGGGTCTTGGCGTCCAGCGCCTTGATGGCGGCGATGTTGGCCGGGCCGTAGGCGATGTGCTTCGCATACTCCTGCTGCGCCTTCTGCGACAGGGTGTAGGCGATGTACTGCTCGGCCAGCGCCTTGTTGGGCGTGCCCTTGGGGATGGCCCAGTAGTCCAGGTCGTAGATGCTGCCGTTCCAGACCACCTTCAGGTTCTTGCCTTCGCGCTGGGCGGCGTCGATGCGGCCGTTGAAGGCGGTGGACATGACCACGTCACCCGCCACCAGGAACTGCGGCGGCTGCGCGCCGGCCTCCCACCACTGGATGTTCGGCTTCAGTTCGTCGAGCTTCTTGAACGCGCGGTTCTGGCCGTCCTTGGTGGCCAGCACCTTGTAGACGTCCTTGACCGGCACGCCATCGGCCATCAGTGCGAATTCCAGGTTGTAGCGCGCGCCCTTGCGCATGCCGCGCTTGCCCGGGAATTTCTTCACGTCCCAGAAATCGGCCCAGCCGGTGGGGGCGCTCTTGAGCTTGTCGGCGTTGTAGGCCAGCGCGGTGGACCACACGAAGAAGCCGACGCCGCAGGCTTGCGGGGCTTCCGGAATCAGGTCGGCCTTCTTGGCGATCTTGCTCCAGTCGAGCTTCTCGAACAGGCCTTCATCGCAGCCGCGGCCGATGTCGCCGGACTCGACTTCCACCACGTCCCAGTTGACGTGCTTGGCTTCCACCATGGCCTTGATCTTGGCCTGCTCGCCGTTGTATTCGACCACGGTGACCTTGTTGCCGGTCTGTGCCTCGAACGGCTTGTTGAAGCCGGCCTTCTGCGCGTCGCCATTGGCGCCGCCGAAGTTGACGACGGTGACTTCTGCAGCGTGCGCACTGAATGCAATGGCGAATGCGCCGGCAAGCACGCTCAGACGCATCTTCGCGGTGTGTTTCATCTTGGCTCCTCTTTTGGCGTGTGGTTACTGCTGTGGTCGTGACACGTGAGCAGGCTGCCCGAGTGGTTCAGGCAAAAGTTCAGGCAAAAACGCGCAGGTGTTCCGGCGCGAACTCCAACTGGATCGGGGCGCCCGGCGCAAAGCCATCGAGCGCACGCGTGCCCAGCGGCACCTTGACGAAGCACTCGGGCTGGTCGGGCAGGGCGCAGCGCATGCGCACGTGGTCGCCAAAGTAGACGAGGCCACGCGTCTGGCCGGCGATGGCATTGCCGCCAGCGGGTGCACCGTCAGCCAGGCGCATGCGCTCGGGCCGGATGCAGCCGGTGGCCGTGGCGCCGATGCTGGCGCCGGCCACGTTGCGGCCGATCACGCGGGCACCGTCGTTCAGCTGCAGCTCGCAGTAGTCGCCGTCCGTGCGGGTGACGGTGCCGCGCAGCGTGTTGCTGTCGCCGATGAAGTTGGCGACGAACTCGTTGCAGGGGGATTCGTACAGGCTGTCCACGGTGTCGAGCTGCTGCACGATGCCCTTGTCGAACACCGCCACGCGGTCGGACATGGTGAGCGCCTCGCCCTGGTCGTGCGTCACGTAGACGAAGGTCACGCCGAGCTTTTCATGCAGCGACTTCAGCTCGTATTGCATGTGCTCGCGCAGCTGCTTGTCGAGCGCGCCGAGCGGCTCATCCATCAGCACCAGCTTGGGCTCGAACACCAGCGCGCGGGCCAGCGCAATGCGCTGCTGCTGGCCGCCCGAGAGCTGCGCCGGATAGCGCTTGGCAAAGCTTTCCATGCGCACCATCTGTAGCGCCTTGTGCACGCGGTCGGCACGCTCGCTGGCGGGGATCTTGCGCACCGTCAGCGGGTACTCGACGTTCTGCGCCACTGTCAGGTGTGGGAACAGCGCGTAGTTCTGGAACACCATGCCGATGTTGCGCTTGTGCGGCGGCACGGTGTTCAGCAGCGTGCCTTCCAGGCGGATCTCGCCGCCGGTCGGGAACTCGAACCCGGCCAGCATCATCAGGCAGGTGGTCTTGCCGGAGCCGGACGGCCCGAGCAAGGTGAGGAACTCGCCCTGGTAGATGTCCAGGTCCAGATGCTTGACGACGAGGGTCTCGCCGTCATAGGTCTTGCGTACACCGCGAAAGCTGACGATAACGTCGTCGGTCTTCATGCTTGTCTCCCTGCGCTTGCTGCTCCGGCCAACACGCTCAACGTCTCAAGGTGTCAACGTTGTGTCGGACTGTGAACGGAATATAGCGGCTCATGGTTTTATCAAGTGGACCCAATCCTGGTTATTTGATGGAGCCATTTTGCGTGACGCAGCCGGCACCGCAAGCGGGCCTTAGCCCCTCCGGCACCACAATAGGGAAAAGCCCTGATGGCTTGCCCAGGCAAGCATGGCGGGCATTTCTGGCATCCGGCGGCATCGGTTGAGTGTAGGCGGCCGCGGGTGCTGATGTCGCAACGGTGGGGATGATCGGATGGAGCCAATTGAGGCAGTCGGAAAGCGCGGTTGGCGTGCCTGAGATTGGTGCGCTGCACAGTCCCGAAAACGGTGCGCGGCCATTGGGTGAAGGCGAGAAGTCGCGGGCCGGAGTCACGCGGATGTTGTCTTGCAGCAACCCGGATGGCCGTCGATATGTGGTCGGACTCCCGCACCAAAGCCAACGGGCACCCGAAGGTGCCCGTCTTTCACTGCGCGCTGGAGGGGCGTGACGAGGATCGGCTCGATGCGTCAGCCGGCGCGTCGCCGCATCAACTGGCGCAGCGACAGCGCGTGCAGCAGGATCGAGCTTGGCACCACGAACGCCGGCGTCAGCACATCCGGATACACGCCGGCGCCAATGCTCGGCACATCCGGCACGATCAACTGGAACTGTCCGGGCGAAGTGATCATCCCCAGGGTGATTGCGACGGCAAAGTCGGTGAGGCCGAGGTGGTTCCAGGCGATCGCGGTCTTGCGCCCCTGGGGGGTGCCGCTTGCCACGGCGGTGGCGGCCGACACCGCAAACACACCGGTCAGCACATCGCCGATGCCCGCCGGCAACGCGAACACGCCGGGCAGCGCGCCATTCAGCCAGGCAGCGAGCGCCCAGCCGCCGAAGATGCGGTAGACCTGGAGCGCGATGAGCCAGCTAGCCGGCATCGCATCGAGCACTTGCCCCACCCGCTTCGAGAGCAGTAACAACGGTGCGCCGATGATCACCGGCAGGAAGATCGCCAACGGCAGCGACGGCAGCGGTGACGCATCCGCGCGAAAGACGCCGTTGATCGCCGCGCTCCAGGCGAGCGCGAACCAAAGTGTGTCGGTGGCCATGACCGCCAGCCAGGTCGCGCGGCGTTGGCGCGGCGTCAGGTCGGTGCGTTCGAGGCCGAGCCACAGCCCGAGCGCGATCAGCGCGTGGGCCATCAACTGGTGGGCCGTGGTCGTCATGCCGCTGGTCTCGATGATCGGCTGCCAGCCGACCAGCGCAATCCACAGGACGGTCAGCGGGACGATCCAGAGCAGGCCGCGCCAGGTGGGGCGCGGCGGGAGGATGCTGCTGGGAGCGGTGGCGGTGGTCATCATCGGTTCTCCAGGTGCATTCAAGCGTGCGTGGACGCGACCTCGAACACCGCGGTGAGAATGCCGACGCGGCCTTCCAGTAGATTGCGCGCTAGGTTGGCAAGCAGCTGCCCGAAGCCCGGCCCCATCAGGACGCCAAGATTGGGGGAGGGTGGCGGCCCGGACTCGCGCAGTTGGGCGGCCCAGGCCTTGGCGGCTTGGGTGTCGTCGTGGCATGCCAGCGTGCGGAAACCCGCTTGCTCGATGGCTGTGCGCGTGGCATCGGCGGTCAGGAGAAAACTGGTGGTCGGCGCTTGCGCCCAGGGCACGGGGTAGTGCGGTTCACTGCCGTTGGCGACGACGTCGTAGGTCGCGAACCGTCCGCGTGGCTTCAACACGCGCCGGATCTCTTGGTAAAGCCGTGCGCGGTCGGCGATGTTCATGGCCACGTGCTGCAGCAAGACGGCGTCGAAGCTGCTGCCGTCGAAGGGCAGTTCGAGGGCGCTGGCGGTTTGGAACGACACCTGCTCGCTCTGCCCGGTGCGCTGGGTGAGATAGCGCGCGGCATCCACAAACGGTTCGCTCAGGTCGACCCCCGTGACCCGGCAGCCAACCGTCGCGGCCAGAAAGCGGGCCGGCCCGCCCACGCCTGAACCGACGTCCAGCACCGACATGCCGGCGGTGATCCCGGCCAATTGCGCAAGCTCGGCGGTGGCCGCCAGCCCACGGGTGTGAAACTGGTCCAGGCCGCTCAGGTGCTGCGGTGTGAGCGGCTGGTCTTCCGGTCCAAGGGCTGTGAGCGCCGTCTTCAGCCGCTCGGTCAGGCCGGTCGCGCGGTAGTGGTCGCGCACGCCATCAAGTGCATCATTCATTGCTAGGCTCCTCACGCTTGGTTTGCAGCTTAGTTGTACTATCGCTTCGCGCGGGCGACTATTCATTGCAATGTTGACGGGCCATGAAGCAGAACTTCACAGTCAGGCAGGGCGCGCTCGATGGCGTGGAAGCGTTCCTGAGCGTTGCCCAGCATCGCAGCTTTCGCAAGGCAGCCGCGGAACTCGGGGTGACGCCTTCGGCCATCAGCCAAGCGGTGCGTGTGCTGGAAACGCGTGTTGGCGCAGCGCTCTTCACACGCACCACGCGTAGTGTCGGCCTGACCGAAGCCGGAGAACGGTTTCTTGCGCGCGCAAAGCCCGCCTTCGAGGAGCTGGTCGCCGCCAGTCAGGTCGCGCGCGGGCTTGGCCAGCGGCCCGCCGGATTGTTGCGTCTGGCAGTGCCGCGCGCGGTTGTCCCGATCCTGCTGGAGCCCCTGATCGCATCCTTCTGCCAGGCCAACCCTGAGGTCGAGGTGGAGATCGCGGCCAGCGAGGAACTGGTGGATATTGCAGAGAAGGGGTTCGACGCCGGCATCCGGCTCGGCCAGTTCATCGCGGCCGATATGGTCGCGGTACCGCTGACGCCGCCCTTTCGTCTCGTCGTCGTCGGCAGCCCCGCCTACTTCGCCGGGCATCCCCGGCCTGAGCATACGGACGATCTGCGCCAACACGCCTGCGTGCGGTGGCGGCGGTCCAGCGGCGCGCTCGCGCACTGGACCTTCAACGACAATGGCCGCAGCGTTGAGATCGCCGTGGCCGGCCCCCTGATCGCCAGCGATTTCCCCACCATGCTTGGCGCGGCCGTCGAAGGCATGGGCCTTGCCCAGCTACCTGAGCCGATGGTCGCCGAAGGGGTGAGAACGGGGAAGCTGGTGCAGGTGCTGGAGCGGTTCGCACCGGTGGCGCCTGGCGTGTTTCTCTACTATCCAAGCCGCCGGCAGATCCTGCCGAAGCTGCGCGCGTTCATCGATCATGTGAAGAACCGCCCGGCAGGGCGCGACATCAACTGAATCAACGCGCAGCAGACCGAAGAAGCGCAACCGACGCGCCATCAAGAAGACAGGCAAGTCCCATCCAGCTAGCCACGGTAGCGCAACGCATCGATCAACAGCGCAAATGCCGGTGAGGACTGCCGGCGGCTCGGATAGTAGATGTGATAACCCGGAAACGTCGGGCTCCAGTCGTCCAGCACACGGACGAGCCGCCCGGCTTCCACGTGCGGCTGGACCATGTCCTCGGGCAGTAGCGCCAGGCCAAAGCCGGCCAGTGCGGCGCGCAGCCGTGGCGTACTGCTGTTGAAGATCAACTGGCCTTCCACCCGCACGTTCAAGGCCTGGCCGGCCTTTTCGAACTCCCAGACCAGCAGGCCGCCGTGCGTGGGCAGCCGCAGGTTGATGCAGTTGTGCGTGGTGAGGTCGTGCGGCGTTTGCGGCGGCGGACGGCGCGCAAGGTAGCCGGGCGCACCGACCACCGCCGTGCGCAAGTCTGGCCCGATACGTACGGCGATCATGTCCTTGGCCACCTGATCGCCAAGACGCACGCCGGCATCGAAGCGCTCGGCTGCGATGTCGGTCAGGCCGTAGTCGACGGAAATCTCAACCCGGATGTCCGGGTAGCTGGGCAGGAAGGTCTCCAGCTTGGGCCAGAGCACCGTGTCAGCGGCGTGCTCGGCGGTGGTGATGCGGAGGGTGCCGGCGGGCTTGTCGCGCAGTTCGCTCAGGGCGGCGAGTTCCGCTTCGATGTCGTCAAAGCGCGGGCCGAGGGTCTGCAGCAGGCGTTCCCCAGCCTGTGTGGGCGAGACACTGCGCGTGGTGCGGGTCAGCAGCCGCAGGCCCAAGCGCGCTTCCAGCCCGCGGATGGTATGGCTCAACGCGGATTGCGACACCCCCAGTTGTGCCGCCGCCCGCGTGAAGCTGCCCTCACGCGCCACCAGGACGAAGGCTTGCAGATCGTTGAAGTTCTCGCGTGGCATGGGAGACTCCGGCATTCATGAGGAGGGTTCATAGACTCTTGCCGATTTTGCCATCTAATCAACGCGCGGGGCGGTCCGTACATTGGCGGCATGCCAATCGAAAGAACCTGACGCATGGACATCAAACGCAGCGGCGCCCAACCCTCCACGCAAGGGCCGGCGGAGTACTTCACCGGCGCCGTGCGTGTCGACCCCTTGTTTGCGGCGAATGCGCCGGCGCGTGCACTGGGCGTGAGCGTGACCTTCGAGCCCGGCGCGCGCACTGCCTGGCACACCCATCCACTGGGCCAGACCCTGATCGTCACCGCCGGCAGCGGCCTGGTGCAGCGTGACGGCGGCCCCATCGAGCGGATCGGCCCCGGCGACGTGGTCTGGATCCCGCCCGGCGAGAAGCATTGGCACGGCGCCGGCAGCACCACGGCCATGGCGCACATCGCCATCCAGGAGGAGCAGGGCGGCAAGACGGCCGACTTCATGGAACACGTCAGCAATGCGCAATACCAGGCCGAGCGGGGAGCATGCTGATGCAGCGTGAAGGCGATTCACGGCGCAACGCCGTGCTTGCGATCGTGCTGGGCAGCTACCTGATGATCGTGCTCGATATCTCGATCGTCATTGCCGCGCTGCCAAAGCTGCGCGATGAACTGGGGTTTTCCGCCGCCGGCCTGTCGTGGGTGCAGAACGCCTACACGCTTGCGCTTGGCGGTTTGCTGCTGCTGGGGGCGCGGGCGGGTGACATTCTTGGGCGGCGCCGGATGTTCATGACCGGCCTGGTGGTGTTTTCGGCGGCGTCGCTGGCAATCGGTGTCGCGCAGTCGGCGGCGTGGCTGCTGGCGGCACGGGCGGTGCAGGGCGCGGGCTCGGCGATCCTGGCACCGTCAACGCTGGCGCTCTTGACCACGCATTTTCCCGAAGGGCCGCAGCGCACGCGGGCGGTGGGCTACTACGGCGCCGTGGCCGGCATTGGCTCCAGCATCGGGCTGGTGCTAGGCGGCGTACTGGCCGGCTGGCTGTCATGGCGCGTCGGCTTCTTCATCAACCTGCCGATCGGGCTGGCCTTGCTGCTGGGTGCCCGCCGCACTCTTGATGAAACGCCGCGCCATGCGGGGCAGTTCGATGTCGTGGGCGCGCTGAGTTCGACGCTGGGCATGAGCGCATTGATCTACGGGATCGTCCGCTCTGCAAGCACGGGTTGGGCGGATGCCGTCACGATGGCCACAGTGGCGATCGGCGTGCTGCTGCTGGCGGGCTTTGTTCTGAACGAGGCGCATGCACGGCAGCCCATCATGCCGCTGCGCCTGTTTGCCAGCCGGGAACGGGCAGGGGCTTACGCCGCACGTGTGCTCTTCCTGGGGGCCATGGTGGGCTTCTGGTTCTTCGCCACGCAGTTCCTGCAAGGGGTGCTCGGCTACAGCCCGTTCGCAGCCGGCGTGGCGTTCCTGCCGGCGACACTGGCGAACTTCGCGGCGGCCCTGGCGGTGCCCCGGCTGACACGCCGCGTCGGCAACGGCCGCCTGCTGGCGACCGGTCTTACGCTCGCGTTGATCGGCCTGGCGTGGCTCAGCAACGTGGGGGCCGGCACGCCTTACCTGAGCGGCATTGCGCTGCCGATGGTGCTGATCGGGCTTGGCCAGGGTGCCTCGCTCAGCCCGTTGACGGTGGCGGGCATCGCTGGTGTGGCTGCCGAGGATGCTGGTGCGGCTGCGGGCGTGGTCAATGTGGCGCACCAGTTGGGCGGCTCGCTGGGGCTGGGTGTTCTGGTGGTCGTGTTTGCTGCGGCCGGAGGCCATGCACTCGATGCGCGGGCGTTGCTGGCCCACCGGATCGCATCGGCGTTCGCGATGGGCACGGTCATGCTGGCATTGGCGCTGGTTCTGGTCTTGGTGCTGCTCGTTCGGCCCAGTATGGCTCGGGCGCGTGCGCAATACACAGCGCAATAGCGGGATGGCATCGGCATTGGCAGGCAAAAAAAAAGCGGGCACCCGAAGGTGCCTGCTTTCGTTGAGTTGGAGCGGCCGACAATCAGGCTGACTCTGCCCTCACCAGCGCGCTGGATTTCAGCATGCGTCTCAGATGCTTGATGTCGTCAAATGCGGCAAGGTCCTGCTCGATGTTGCGAATCTGTCGGTGGAGCGCGTCGATGTTGGTGGCGAGGTGTCGCAAGACCGCATCCGGAGACAGCGCCCCGGCTCGCTGGTACCCGTAGGTATGCCGAAACGTCATCTCGACACGATGGATTTGTCGATCGAGCTCGCGCACCTGGTCCTTCAGAATCTGGTTGTAGTGCGTCAGCCGAGCTTCGCTGATGTGGTTGATTGAGCGCTGGTCGATATGGTCGAGTTCAAGCTGCAACTCCAGCAGTTGCAACAGGTTGTTCTTGTCATAGGCCTCGTTGACGCGCTGCATGAGCCGGGTCTTCCGATCCCGTTCCTGCGGATCGGTTTCCCGGTCGGGGTGCAACGCGCTGGCGAGCTTGCGATAGACCTCGCGGATGGACAGGCTGATTTGCGCCTGTTCCTCCTGCTCGCGCGCTTCTGCCGCAAGCTGCTTGGCTGATTTGTCCCGAGCCGCCCGGCGTGCCTCGCGCTTGCTTGCGACTGCGGCTTTCTTGGCGGCCTGTTGCTCGATGTGCGCTCGGGCGCGTTGCAGCAGCGCTTCCCGCGAATGCAGATCCGCGTCATCACCCAGGTCGACACCGAGCGCCGCCTCCAGCATCGATTTCATCTCCGCGGCTTGAAGCGCGGCTTCGCGATCGAAATTCGTTCCGCTGTACTTGTTGTAGATGGCCTTCAGGCTGGTGTCCTCGTCAATCAAATCACTGACCAGATCGACGATGTGAGCGGATATTTTGCGACGCTCTGCCTTGGTGAGTCCCTCGTGTTCGTAGGCTTGATCGAGGCGGCGCACCATCTGGATTTTCAAGTCGGTGCTGGCCCGCTCAAGCTGCAGGAACTCACAGGCATAGCGCGTCTGAAACTGCGTCGTGGCGGCTTCCCAGTCGGCAAGCCGCTTGCGCCGATTCTCGATCTGCTTGATCAGCGCATTGAATGATTTCTGTCCTTTCGACAGCCTTGACGCGTCCTGCTCGTTATGAGCGGGCGCGATGCTGATGGCCGGACGGTGCGCGCGGGTCATGGCAGGGTGTTCGAGAATGCGAGAGACATCATGGTTGACTGTGCATTGTAGGCAGGCGATTTCGCACGGGGAGGCGACTCCGTCGGTGTAAAAAAAACGGGCACCCGAAGGTGCCCGTTCTTCATGGTGCGTTGGAACGCGACGTTGGCATCAGCCCAGCAGCAGCGCGTCGTCGTCCACCTTGGCGCCGCGCGTTTCCTCGAACTTCTGCAGCAGGTGCGGCACGTCGAGGCCTTTGCGCTCCTCGCCTTGCACGTCGAGGATCACGTTGCCTTGGTGCAGCATCACCGTGCGATCGCCGTAGTCGAGCGCCTGGCGCATGGAGTGCGTGACCATCATCGTCGTGAGCTTGCTTTCCGAGACGATCTTGGCGGTCAGCTCCAGTACGAAGGCAGCCGTCTTCGGGTCCAGCGCGGCGGTGTGCTCATCCAGCAGCAGGATGCGCGACGGTTGCAGCGAGGCCATCAGCAGGCTCACGGCCTGACGCTGGCCGCCTGACAGCAGGCCGATGCGGTCCGTCAGCCGGTTCTCCAGCCCCAGGTCCAGCCGGCGCAGCTGCTCACGGAAGATCTCGCGCCACTTGCGGTTGGTCGAGAACTTGAAGCCGCGACGCTGGCCGCGGCACATGGCCAGCGACATGTTCTCTTCGATGGTCAGGTTCTCGCAGGTGCCGGCCATCGGGTCCTGGAACACGCGCGCCACCAGGTCGGCACGTTGCCACGCCGTCTTACGCGTGACGTCGTTGCCGTCGATGGTGATGCGGCCCGAGTCGACCAGCTGGTCGCCGCTGATGGAGTTCAGGAAGGTCGACTTGCCGGCGCCGTTCGAGCCGATCACGGCCACGAACTGGCCCGACGGGATCTCCAGCGACAGGCCGCGCAGCGCGCGTGTCTCGATGGGCGTGCCCGGGTTGAAGGTGAGGGTGAGTCCTTGTGCGCTCAGCATGTCAGTTCCCCTTGTTGCCGCCGTTGTTACCACTGCGGGAGAGTGCACCGAACACCTTGCGGCGCATGCCGGGCAGCACGAGGGCGATCACCACCAGCGCGGCGGTCACCATGTTCAGGTCCTGCGCCTGCAGGCCGATGAAATCGCTGTTGAGCGCCAGGGCGATGAAGAAGCGATACAGGATCGCGCCCACCACCACGGCCAGCGTGGTCAGCACCAGGCGGCGTGCCGGCAGAACGGTCTCGCCGATGATGACAGCGGCCAGGCCGATCACGATGGTGCCGATGCCCATGGAGACATCCGCGCCGCCTTGCGTCTGCGCGTACAGCGCGCCGGCCAGTGCCACCAGCGCGTTGGACAGCGCCATGCCGGCCAGCGTGGCGCGGCCGGTGGCCACGCCCTGGGCGCGCGCCATGCGCGGGTTGGCGCCGGTGGCGCGCAAAGCCAAGCCGACCTGCGTGGAGAAGAACCAGTCCACCAGCAGCTTGACCACGACCACCACCACGGCCAGCAGCACCGGGCGGAACACGTAGTCGGGCATCCAGTCCGGCTGCAGGATCGCGAAGACGGTCGGCTCGGAGATGAGCGGCACGTTCGGGCGACCCATGATGCGCAGATTGACCGAGTACAGCGCGATCATCATCAAGATACTGGCGAGCAGATCCATGATCTTCAGGCGCACGTTCAGCCAGCCCGTGATGAAGCCCGCGACCGCGCCGGCCAGCGTGCCGCACAGGGTCGCCATGAACGGATCGTGTCCGCCGGCGATGAGCGTGGCAGCCACGGCGCCGCCCATGGGGAAGCTGCCGTCGACGGTGAGGTCAGGGAAGTTGAGGATGCGGAAGGAGATCAGCACCCCGAGCGCCACGAGGCTGAAGATCAGGCCGATCTCCAGGGCGCCGAGTAAGGAAAACAGTGACATGACAGAGGTGGGCGCAGCGGTTGGGCGCGACGCCGGAATGCAATGGATGGGGACGCTTGTGGGTAGAGCGCGAGCGCCCGGCCATGATGCGGCGGATAGCCGCGCGTGGGCTCGGGCTGCCAAGATCCGCGCCGGGCCGGCTCCGTTGGGCGGCAGCCAGCCTGGCGCCTTGCGACTTACTTGACGGTTTCCTTGGCGTCCTTCAGCAGGTCCGCCGACAGGGTGGCGCCTTGCTTGGCAGCCGCGCCCGGGTTCACGAACAGCTCCAGCTCGGTGCTGCCGGCCGAGGCGATGGCGCCCGGCTTCTCGCCCTTCAGGATGCGCGCGACCACGGCGCCGGTCTGGCGGCCCAGCTTGTAGTAGTTGATGCCCAGCGCGGCGATGGCGCCACGCTTGACGCTGTCGGTGTCGCCAGCCACCAGCGGGATCTTCGCTTCGTTGGCCACCTTCACCAGCGACTCGTACGCCGACACCACGTTGTTGTCGGTGTTCGTGTAGATCACGTCGACCTTGCCGATCAGGTTCTTGGCAGCCGGGCCGATGTCCACGGTGCGCGGTGCAGCCGATTCGACCAGCGTCAGGCCGGCGGCGGGCAGCAGCTTCTTCAGCTCGTTGACGACCACGACCGAGTTGGCCTCGCCCGGGTTGTAGACCATGCCGACGCGCTTGGCATTCGGCACCACGCGCTTGATCAGGGCGATCTGCTTGTCCAGCGGCAGCTTGTCGGACACGCCGGTCACGTTGGAGCCCGACGGCTCCCAGTTCTTGACCAGTTGCGCGGCCACCGGGTCGGTCACGCCGGAGTAGACCACCGGGATGCTCTTGGTGGCAGCCACCACGGCCTGCGCCGACGGCGTGGCGATGGCGACGATGGCATCCGGCTTGTCGCCGATGAACTTGCGGGCGATCTGCGCGGCGGTGGCGGGGCTGCCCTGCGCGCTCTGGTATTCCCACTTCAGGTTCTTGCCGGCGTCGAAGCCCTGGGCCTTGAGTTCTTCCTTGGCACCGTCGCGGATGGCATCGAGTGCCGGATGTTCGACGATGGCCAGCACCTCGACCGACTTGGTGGCCTGGGCCAGTGCCGGGGTGGCTTGCAGCAGTGCCATCGGGATGGCGGCAAGCGCTGCGAGGCGGAAGGCGTGCCGAATGGACGTAAATGGGCTGGACATAAGGATCTCCTGTTTCCTTTTGGGTGGTTTCGCTCTGGCCGTGGGCGGGATGTGCCCAGGCCGGCGTGGTTCGTTTTCAGTCGTTCTTGGATGCACCGAAGCAGTGCGATGTCGGCGCATGTGGGCGCACATTATGAGACAAATCTCGACGCTTTTCAGCAAACACTTCAAAAGGGGCGTTGGGTGCCTTGCTTGTCTCGGCAAGGGATTCCGGTTGCACGCGACAGAACCGGCGCACCAAAATCAAAAAGGGGCACATGGCCCCTTTTCTTTGCTGCCCCAATGGGGCGCTGCTTACTGGATCTTCGCCTTTTCGCGCAGATCCTTCAGCATCGCCTGGAACTTGGCGCGCTGCCAGTTCTGGTCGCCCATCATCATCTCGAGCAACTGCGGCTTGACGTCTTCGAATGCCGGGATCTTCGCATCGCGCGTGTCGTCCAGGCGGATCACGTGCCAGCCGAATTGCGTCTTGACCGGCGTCTGGGTGGTCTCGCCCTTCTTCAGGCCGGTGAGCGCGGCCGAGAACTCCGGCACGTAGGTGCCTGGGTTGGCCCAGTCCAGATCGCCGCCGTTGGCGCCCGATCCCTTGTCCTTCGATTGCGCCTTGGCGATGGCTTCAAAGTTGCCGCCGGCCTTCAGCTTGGCGATGATCGCCTTGGCGTCGGCTTCCTTGTCCACCAGGATGTGGTGGGCGTGGTATTCCTTGCCGTTGCCGAACTGCGCCTTGATCTTGTCGTACTGCTTGTGCAGTTCGTCTTCAGTGGCGGGGCTGTTCTTGACGTAGTCCTCGAACTCGGCGCCCACCAGCACGTTCAGGCGCGCCTGGGCCAGTTGTTCCTGCACGTCGTCATGCTCGAGCAGGCCACGCTTGGCGGCGTCCTGTTCGATCAGTTCGCGGTCGATCAGCATGTCGCGGGCGCGGTTGCGCAGCTCCGGCGATTCGGGCTGGCCCGACTTCTTGATCAGCGCGTCCACCTTGGCGCTCGGGATGGCTTTGCCGTTGACCACGGCGGCGTTCTGCGCCATGGCGGGAGCAACGGTCGCAACAAGGGCAGCAGCCAGCAGGCTGGCGGTAAGGCTGGAAACTTTCATGGAAGCGTTCGAGGGAGAAACGATCTAGAGATGTTCGTCAGGTGTGACCGCGCGGATCGCCAGGGCATGAATGGCGGCGGGCCACAGCGTGCGCAGCGCATCATACACCATGCGATGGCGCGCCACGCGGCTCTTGCCGGCAAAGGCGGCGCTGACGATGTCGACGTTGTAATGCCCGCCGCCCGAGGCTGCACCGGCGTGGCCGGCGTGCTTGGCGCTGTCGTCTTCGACGACGAGGTGGACGGGCTGGAAGGCCTCGCGCAGCAGGCGTTCGATTTCGCGCGGATCAGCGGCCATCAGTGGTCTTCCGGCGTGTTCGCGCTGGCGGGGCGTTCCTGCATGTGGCGGGCCAGCCAGATGCTCTGCGCGAAGATAAACACCACCATCAGGCCCATCGAGCCGAACAGCTTGAAGTTGACCCAGACGTCGGTGTCGAAGTGGTACGCCACGTACAGGTTCAGACCGCCCATTGCCAGGAAGAAGATCGCCCAGACCAGGTTCAGGCGACCCCACATCGGCTCGGGCAGCGAGACCTGCTGCTCCATCATGGCGCGGATGAGGTTCTTGCGGATCACCAGCGCGCTGCCCAGCAGTACGACGCCGAACAGCCAGTACAGCACCGTCGGCTTCCATTTGATGAAGGTGTCGTTGTGGAAGAACAGCGTCGCGCCGCCGAACACGAGGATGATGAGCAGCGAAAGCCACTGCATCGCATCCACTTTGCGGTGCTTGAACCACACCCATGCGATCTGCAGGACGGTCGCCACCATCGCAACGGTGGTCGCAATGTAGATCGGGTCTCCCGCTTGCCCCGGGGCCGGGTGCGATGTCCCCAGGAAAATGCCGGCCACCTTGAACGTGGCAAAGAACAGGATGACCGGGAACAGATCGAACAGGAATTTCATGCAGGGGCGCGGGTGCGGTAAGGCGGGTTGCAGGGAATCAATCGCCGAATTTTAGCGCAGCCGAGTTGATGCAATACCGCAGGCCGGTCGGGGCGGGGCCATCTTCGAACACGTGGCCCAGGTGCGCGCCGCAGTTTTTGCACTGCACCTCGATGCGCAGCATGCCGTGCGAGCGGTCGGTTTTCTCGGCGATCACCTCGCCGTTGATGGGCTGGAAGTAGCTCGGCCAGCCGCAGCCGGCATCGAACTTGGTCGACGATTCGAACAGCGGCGTGCCACAGCACACGCAGTTGTAGACGCCGCGCTCCCAGTGGTCCCAGTACTCGCCGGTGAAGGGGCGCTCGGTGGCGGCCTCGCGGGTGACGCGGTATTCGGTGTCGGAGAGCTGGTCGCGCCATTCGGCGTCGGTCTTGTGCACGGTCATGATGGGAAGACTCCTTGTCGGTTGCGTCGGCGCGCTTCGTGGGCGGCCGATGTGGTTTTGTCGCGCTGCGGCGGCGATCCTGACAGGTTCCGGTTAGAGGAACCCGTCAGACATCACGACGAGCAGCTCACCTCCAGCGACGACGCCCATTCCGGCGCCGGTTGCGCGTAATGCTCGAAGCCGGGATGGTCATCGAACGGGCGGGCCAGCACGGCGCGCAGGTTCTCCACTTCGGAGAAATCCTTCTGCTTGGCGTGGCGGATGGCGACTTCAGCCAGGTGGTTGCGCAGCACGTATTTCGGGTTGACGCGCTGCATGGCAGCGGCACGGGCGTCGTCCGACTGCGGCTCGGCCTGCAGGCGCTGGCGATAGGCCGCCAGCCATACATCGGCGGCGGCGCGATCGAAGAAGAAGTCGCGCACGGTGCGCGCTTCTGCCGCGGTCGGGGTGTCGTCGCGGCGCACGTCGGCGAGGTGGCGGAAGAACAGCGTGTAGTCGGTGCGCTGGGTGTGCAGCAGCTTGAACAGGTCGCCGAAGAGGGCTTCGTCGCCGGGCTGCTCGGTCGAGAGGCCGAGTTTGGCGCGGTAGCGCGCGTAGAAGGCGGCGCCGTAAGTGTCGCGGTAGACCAGCAGGGTTTCCTGCGCGGCGTCGATGGCGGGCTGGGCCTGGGCTTCGTCGCTCAGGTCGACAAGGGTGTTGGGGTCAGCGCCGAACAGCGGCAGCAGGGCCTGTGCCAGGCAGAACAGGTTCCAGTAGCCGATCTGCGGTTGCTGGGCGTAGGCGTAGCGGCCGCCGGTGTCCGAATGGTTGCAGATGTGGTTGGCGTCGAAGCCGTCGAGGAAGCCGAACGGGCCGTAGTCGAGCGTGAGGCCCAGGATCGACATGTTGTCGGTGTTCATCACGCCGTGACAGAAGCCGACGGCCTGCCACTGGGCCATCAGCTCGGCGGTGCGGCGGGCGACTTCACGCAGCAGGGCCAGGTAGGGCTGTGGTGCGGTGCGGCAGTCTGCGTAGAAGCGGTCGATGACGTAGTCGGCCAGCGCGCGCAGCTCGGGCAGCTTTTCGTTGGCGGCGAAGTGCTCGAAATGGCCGAAGCGCACGAACGAGGGCGCCAGCCGTGTGACCACGGCAGCGGTCTCGATTGCTTCGCGGCGTACCGGGGCGTCGGTGCCGATCACGCACAGCGCGCGCGTGGTCGGAATGCCGAGACCGGCCATGGCTTCCGAGCACAGGAATTCGCGGATGGACGAGCGCAGCACGGCGCGGCCGTCGGCCATGCGCGAATACGGGGTGAGGCCGGCGCCCTTGAGCTGGATTTCGCACGGGCCGTCGGCGGTTTGCAGCTCGGCAAGGAGGAGGGCGCGGCCGTCGCCCAGCTGCCCGGCCCACACGCCGAACTGGTGGCCGGAATAGACGGTGGCGAGCGGGTCGCTCCACGCGGCAATGGCGTTGCCCACGAAGACATCCAGCCCGGCTGGGGATTCGAGTTCAGCGCGTGGGAGGCCCAGCGGCGCGGCGGCTTCGGGCGAAAAACCCACCAGATACGGCGCCGCCGTCATCGGCATCGGCGGCAGGCGCGTCAGGAAGCGCTCGCCGAGATTGGCAAAACCCGCTACGGCGGCGGGGCGGCCCGGCCAGTCGAAGGGGCTGGAAAGAGAATCGTCAGGCAAGGCGGCGGGGGCGGAAGACATGTCGGAAGGGCGATCGATTAGCACAGAAAACCGCGCAAAAACAGTGCCGGATCGTCATAAACGGTGGGCTCTGCGTTGCAGCAAAAACGCGTCTGCGTAGGGGAAAACGCCATGTTGAGACGCAACAACGCTATCGCGTATTGTACTTGCGAGTAGGGAAAGCTGCAGGCGGCGAACCCTTGCACCGCAACGGTTCGCAGGGTTTTTCCGGAGTTCTGGCAACAAAGGGGGCCGATGTGGCGACGCACAACAGAATCCCGTTGACGTCATCCGCAATCGCGGGAACAATCGGCCAAAAAATAGAACGGTTGTTCAGTTTTTGCGAGGAGACACCATGGCCCTGATGGGACAAATGATGAGCGCACCGCTGCTCATCTCGACCATCATCGAACATGCAGCGCGGAATTCCGGTTCGACTGAAATTGTGTCGCGCCGTGTCGAGGGCGATATCCATCGCACCACGTACCGGCAAGTGCGAGACCGCTCCAAGCAACTGGCGAATGCGCTGGCCGCGCTGGGCGTGCAGCCGGGCGACCGCGTCGGCACGCTGGCTTGGAACGGTTATCGCCACCTCGAGATCTATTACGGCGTGTCCGGCTCGGGTTCGGTGTGCCACACCATCAACCCGCGCCTGTTTCCGGACCAGATCGCCTACATCGTCAACCACGCTGACGACCAGTACGTCTTCTTCGACCTGACCTTCGTGCCGTTGATCGAGGGCATCGCGGCGCATTGCCCGAACGTGAAGGGCTGGGTGGCGATGACCGACCGCGCGCACATGCCCGCCTCCAGCGTGCCGATGCTCTGTTATGAAGAGCTGCTGGACGCGCAGAGCAGCGAGTACACCTGGCCGCAGTTCGACGAGAACACCGCCTCCAGCCTGTGCTACACGTCGGGCACGACCGGCAACCCGAAGGGGGCGCTGTATTCGCATCGCTCCACCGTGCTGCATTCGTATGCCTCGGCGCTGCCGGATGCGCTGGGCGTGTCGGCGCAGGACGTGATCCTGCCGGTGGTGCCGATGTTCCACGTCAACGCCTGGGGCACGCCGTATTCCGTGGCGCTGGTGGGTGCCAAGATGGTGTTTCCGGGGCCGAAGCTGGACGGTGCCTCGCTGTATGAGCTGTTCGAGCAGGAGAAGGTAACCTTCTCCGCCGGCGTGCCGACGGTATGGCTGGGCCTGCTGCAGCACGTGCAGGCCAACAACCTCAAATTCTCGACCTTCCGCCGCACGGTGATCGGCGGCTCGGCCTGTCCGCCGGCCATGATCCGCACGCTCAAGTCGATGGACGTGGAGGTGATCCACGCCTGGGGCATGACGGAGATGTCGCCGCTGGGCACCACCTGCAAGCTGCTGGGCAAGCACAACGACCTACCGGAAGACGCGAAGCAGCACGTGCTGGAGCGCCAGGGCCGCGCCATCTATGGTGTGGAGATGAAGATCGTCGATGCCGAGGGCCATGAGCTGCCGTGGGACGGCAAGGCCTTTGGCGACCTCTACGTGCGCGGGCCGTGGGTCATCGGCAGCTATTACCGCGGCGATTACTCGCCCCTGGTCGACGGCTGGTTCCCGACCGGCGACGTGGCCAATATCGACGCCGACGGCTATATGCAGATCACCGACCGCAGCAAGGACGTGATCAAGTCCGGCGGTGAGTGGATCTCGTCCATTGACGTGGAGAACGTGGCCGCCGCGCACCCCGCCGTGCATATGGCAGCGTGCATCGCCTGCCACCATCCGAAGTGGGACGAGCGCCCGCTGCTGGTGGTGATGAAGAAGCAGGGTGCAGAACTGTCGCGTGAAGAGATGCTCAAGTTCTTCGAGGGCAAGGTCGCCAAGTGGTGGATTCCGGATGACGTCGTGTTCGTCACTGAGATTCCGCTCACGGCCACCGGCAAGATGCAGAAGCTCAAGCTGCGCGAGCAGTTCCGGGATTACCAATTCCCGGCCGTGCAAGCCTAGAGACAAAACAGAAACCGCCGCCCGTGCACCGGCAAAAGCCAGGCACGAGGACGGCGGACGGAAGACAACCGGATCAGGGCCAACCGCCGTCTAAGGGAGACGGCGGAATGAAGCCCCGGGCGCGTTGCAACCTGGAGACGCCAACAGCCGACGTGCCCGCTAGTGGCACGCGGGAGAGTGACTCGCCGGCGACTCCACCACATGAAGGAGACACGCATGACGAAGTTCCGTCCGTTGGTTGTGGCTGTTGCAAGTGTCGCGGCAATCGGTGGGGCGCTGGCGCCCGCCGCCGCATTCGCCGCTGAAACCGTCAAGATCGCCTGGATCGATCCGCTCTCCGGCCTGATGGGCGCGCTGGGCCAGAACCAGCTGCGCAGCTGGCAATACATCGCCGACATGGCCACGCAGAAGAACTGGGCCGGCGACGGCACCAAGTTCGAGGTGGTGGGCTTCGACAACAAGCTCTCGCCGCAGGAAAGCCTGACCGTGCTCAAGCAGGTGGCCGACCAGGGCATCCACTACATCGTGCAGGGCAACGGCTCGAGCGTCGGCATGGCGCTGGAAGACGCGGTGGCCAAGTACAACGAGCGCAATCCGGGCAAGGAAATCGTCTACCTGAACTACGCGGCGGTGGACCCGGACATGACCAACGGCAAGTGCAACTACTGGCACTTCCGTCTGGACGCGAACTCCGACATGAAGATGGAGGCCCTGACCAGCTACCTGGCCAAGGATCCGAGCGTCAAGAAGGTCTACCTGATCAATCAGAACTATTCGTTCGGCCATCAGGTGGCCCGCGCGGCCAAGGAATACCTCAAGCGCAAGCGCCCGGACATCCAGATCGTCGGCGAAGACCTGCACCCGCTGGCGCAGGTGAAGGACTTTTCGCCGTACGTGTCGAAGATCAAGTCGTCTGGCGCCGACACCATCATCACCGGCAACTGGGGCAGTGACCTGGCCCTGCTGATCAAGGCCGGCAAGGACGCGGGCCTGAACGCCAACTTCTACACGTACTACGGCGCCACCACGGGCGTGCCGACCGCCATGGGCGCGGCCGGTGCCGACCACGTCAAGTTCGTCGGCTACTGGAACGTCAACAACGACAAGTTCGTCGGCGGGGACATCGTCGAAGGCTTCAAGAAGAAGTACAACGACGACTTCTACCTGATGGCGTCGTACACAGGTATCTCCCTGCTCGCCAAGGCCATCAAGCAGACCAAATCGGCCGAGCCGGCCAAGGTCGCCAAGGCCTTCGAGGGCATGAAGGTCGACAGCCTGAACGGCGCGTTCGAAATGCGCGCGTCCGACCATCAGGGCCAGCAGCCGCTCTACATCGCCACCTGGAAGAAGACCGACGGCAAGGCCGTCAAGTACGACCAGGAAAACACCGGCTACGGCTGGAAGACCGACGCGGTGCTCGACCAGTACGTCGCGTCGCAGCCGACCTCCTGCCAGATGAAGCGCCCCTAGAAACGCGATCAAGCCGATTCTGGCGGTCCGGCGCTGCCTTGCCGTACTACCTGTACTGTCTGCGGCAGCGCCGAACCACCAGAACCGCTTCGCTTCGCCTTGATCGCGTTTCGAAGAGTGGGCCGAAGGGCCGCCCGATGCTATCGTGCGGCGATGTTTTAAACGGAGTGAGGTGTGGACCGGCGTGCCCGGCCCATGCCTTGCCGAGAGGGCTGTAGCGTGGAATTCCTAGTCATCAATCTCTTGAACGGCGTCAGCTACGGGCTGCTGCTGTTCATGTTGTCTTCAGGCCTGACGCTGATCTTCAGCATGATGGGCGTCCTCAACTTCGCGCATGCCAGCTTCTACATGCTGGGCGCGTACTTTGCCTACGTGGTCAGCGGGTACCTGGGCTTCTGGTCCGCGCTGATCGTGGCGCCGCTGCTGGTGGGCGCGCTGGGCGCACTGGTCGAGCGTTTCGGGCTGCGCACGGTGCACCGCTATGGGCACGTGGCCGAGCTGCTGTTCACCTTCGGTCTGGCCTATCTCATTGAAGAAGGCGTGAAGCTGGTGTGGGGCTTGCCCGCTGTGCCGTACCGCGTGCCGGACGCGCTGGATGGTCCGCTGTTCACGCTGTTCACGTCGTCGTTCCCGAAGTACCGGGCCTTCATGATGCTGGTGTCGCTGCTGATGCTGGTGAGCATCTTCCTGCTGCTCACGCGCACGCGCATCGGGCTGGTCATCCAGGCGGCACTCACGCACCCGGACATGGTGGAAGCGCTTGGCCACAATGTGCCGCGCGTATTCATGTTGGTGTTCGGTGGCGGCTGCGCGCTGGCGGGGCTGGCGGGGGTGATCGGCGGCAATGCCTTCGTGACCGAGCCGTCGATGGCGGCGGCGGTTGGGTCGATCGTCTTCGTGGTGGCGGTGGTGGGCGGGATGGGATCGCTGGTGGGGGCCTTCATTGCGTCGCTGCTGATCGGCTGCATCCAGACCTTTGCCGTCACGCTCGATATTTCGGTGACGAGCCTGCTGGGCAACCTGGGCATCACGCTCAATCCGGACGTGCCGCTCAGCTCGCTGTGGAATCTGACCATCGCGCAGGTGGCGCCGGTGCTGCCGTACCTGCTGCTGGTGCTGATGCTGATCTTCCGCCCGCGCGGGCTGATGGGTACGCGGGAGGGCTAAGCGCAAATGGAACGAGTCATGTCGCAACAACAAGCGTTGCCAGCCAACGATCGCGCGCGAACGATGAAGTTCAAGCCGGTCAACCTCGCACGCTGGCTGATCTGGAGCATCACCGCGCTGGTGATGATCGTGCTGCCGCTCATTTGGCCGCAGGGCTTTGCCATCACGCTGCTCTCGCAGATGGGCATCATGATCATCTTCGCGCTGTCGTACAACATGCTGCTGGGGCAGTCCGGCATGCTGTCGTTCGGCCACGCGGTGTATGCCGGCCTGGGCGCCTTCATGGCGGTGCACCTGCTCAACAAGGTCGGCGCGATGACGTCGTTGGGCATCGGCGGGCCGCTGGCGGTGGCGCTGCTGCCGATCGCGGGCGGGCTGGGTGGGGCGCTGTTCGGGGTGCTGTTCGGCTATGTCACCACCAAGAAGGCCGGCACCACGTTCTCGATGATCACGCTGGGCATCGGCGAGATGGTCTTCGCCAGCGCGCTGATGTTCCCGGACTTCTTCGGCGGCGAGGGCGGGGTGTCGACCAACCGCAGCATCGGTGATGCGCTGGCGGGCATCAGCTTTGGTCCGGCGCGGCAGGTGTATTACCTGATCGCCGCGTGGTGCTTGATCTCCATGGCATTGATGTACGCGTGGACGCAAACGCCGCTGGGCCGTATCGCCAACGCCGTGCGCGACAACCCCGAGCGCGTGGAATTCATTGGCTACAACACGCAGCGCGTGCGCTTCCTGGTGGTGATCCTGTCGGCGTTCTTCGCGGGCATCGCCGGGGCGCTGTCGTGCATCAACTTTGAAATCGTGACGGCCGAGAACGTGTCGGCGGTGCGCTCCGGGGCGGTGCTGCTGGCGGCGTTCATCGGCGGCATGGGCAGCTTCTTCGGGCCGATCATCGGCGCGGTGCTGACGGTGTTCTTTACCGTGGCGCTGTCGGGCATCACCAAGGCGTGGCTGCTGTATCTGGGCCTGTTCTTCGTGCTGATGGTCATGTACGCGCCGGGCGGCATCGCCAGCCTGCTGATGATGCACCTGCCGATCGCGCGGCGCGGCAAGCTCAAGACGCTGCTGCCGGCCTACGGCGTGGCGATCGTGCCGGCAGCGGTGCTGCTGGTCGCGCTGATCGCCTCCGTGGAGATGATCTACACCGTGCAGGACGACGGTTCGGGCGGCGTGATGACGCTGTTCGGCGTGTCGTTGGAACCGACTACCTGGAAGCCGTGGGCCGTGACCGCCGTGCTGTGGGTGGTGGGGGCCGTCGGCCTGCGTGCCGCAGCGGTCAAGCTGCGTGCCGCCTGGGACAATGCATTGCAGGAGCGTCAGCCATGAGCCAACCCAAGTCTGGGCCGATCCCCGCGCTGGAACTGCGCGATGTCCGCAAGCGCTTTGGCGCGACCGAAATCATCCGAGGGGTCAACCTCACCATCGGCAAGGGCGAGCGGCACGCGCTGATCGGCCCAAACGGTGCTGGCAAATCGACCACGTTCAACCTGATCTCGGGGCGTTTTCCGGCCAGCTCCGGTTGCGTGCGCCTGAACGGCGAGGACATCGCCGGCATGGCGCCCTACGAAATCAACCGCAAGGGCCTGTCGCGCAGCTTCCAGATCACCAACATCTTCCATCGGCTGTCGGTGTTCGAGAACCTGCGCTGCGCGGTGCTTTGGTCGCTGGGCTACAAGTATTCGTTCTGGCACAAGCTGGCCGAGCTGCGCGATGCGCGTGAGCGGGCGGAGGAGGTGCTGGAGCAGATCGGCATGGCGCACCGTCGCGATGCGGCGGCCGGCATGCTCACCTATGCCGAGCAGCGCGCGCTCGAGATCGGCATCACCATCGCCGGCGGGGCGGATGTGATCCTGCTCGACGAGCCGACCGCCGGCATGAGCCGCTCGGAAACCGAACATGCGGTCGACCTGATCCGCAAGGTGACGGTCGGCAAGACGCTGGTGATGGTTGAGCACGACATGAGCGTGGTATTTGGCCTGGCCGACCGCATCTCGGTGCTGGTCTACGGCGAGGTGATCGCCACCGATACGCCCGAGGCCATCCGCAACAACCGCCGCGTGAAAGAGGCCTACCTGGGCACCACGCTGGATGAACCTGCAGGAGCGCATTGATGGCAACCAACACTCCGATGCTCGAAGTGCGCGACCTGCACGCGTACTACGGCAAGAGCCATATCCTGCATGGCGTCGATATGCACGTGGGCGAGGGCGAGATCGTTGCCCTGCTCGGGCGCAATGGCGTGGGGCGCTCGACGCTGGCCAAGTCCATCATGGGCATGGTCCGGTGCGAGGGACATATCCTGCTGCGCGGCAAGGACGTGCGCGGCTTGCGGACCTTCGAGGTGGCACATCAGGGGATCGGCTATGTGCCCGAGAACCGCGATATCTTCCCGACGCTGACGGTGCGGCAGAACCTGCTGCTGGGTGAGAAACGCAATCCGAGTCAGCCGAAGCCGCGGTGGCAGCTGGAGGATATGTATCGGATGTTCCCGCGCTTGAAGGAGCGCGAAAACACGCCAGCGGGCGTGCTGTCCGGTGGCGAGCAGCAGATGCTCACGCTGTGCCGCACGCTGATGGGCGATCCGGATTTCATCATCATCGATGAGCCGACTGAGGGGCTCGCGCCGCTGATCGTGACGCTGGTCGGCGAGTATCTGAAGACGCTCAAGGAGCGGGGGATTTCTGTGCTGCTGGTGGAGCAGAAGCTGGCCATTGCCCTCGATATCTCACAGCGTGTCTATGTGATGGGGCACGGGCAGATTGTGTTTGAGGGGACGCCTCAAGATCTGAAGGCGGATTGTCGCGTTCGGCAGGAGTGGTTGGAGGTCTAGTGTTTGGACTAGGGGTGGTCTTTTTTTTTTGTTGTTGGTCCATCCCTTGTTTCATCCCCTGCCGGGGCTGACTCACTTTCTTTGTCTTGCCAAAGAAAAGTAGGCAAAAGAAAGGCGCGCCGAGATGGCGAAAGCCTCCTTGAATTTCTGTCGCAGGGAGGGAGAGGAGGCAAACTCGCTGCGCTCAGACAGCCTCCTCTCTTTTTCCTCCCTGCAACAGAAATTCAAGGCGCCATCTAGGCTCAACGTCAAAAGACAAAAGCCAAACCAACGGCGCGCACGAGCACGCGCCAACGCATGTCCTAGCAGCGCGCCTAGCAAGAGATGGTTTGGCCGTTCCTGCCCTTGATGGCGCCTTGAATTTTTGTAAGCGGGCGGAAAAAAGAAGGGGAACTGTTTGAGCGAAGCGAGTTTTCCCCTTCTCCGCCCGGTTACGAAAATTCAAGGAGGCTTTCGCCATCTCGGGCGCGCCTTTCTTTGCTTACTTTCTTTGGCAAGACAAAGAAAGTGAGTCAGCCCCGGCAGGGGATGAAACAAGGGATGGACCAACAACAAAAAAACAAGGCCATCAGCTCACACAGCCAATGGCCCGATGCCCGTTAGTTGGCAGCAACCCCAGAAGGTTGGGAAGCCGAGCCAGAGACAGCCGTCTCATGCTGGAGATGCGCCCCACTGAACTGCATCTCCTCATACCGCACAAACCGCGTCTTAAACCGCCACCGGTAAGCCAGCCAAATCGCCACAAACACAATCACCCCGCAATACGTCGCGACGAACGCCCCGAAATTCTCGATCGGCGCAAACAACGCCTTGGTGTTCTGCCCAAGAATGATCACCACACACAGGATCGCCACCATGATCGGCCCGAACGGGAAGAACGGTGACCGGTAGGCCAGGTCCTTGACCGAGTGCCCCTGGCTCACAAAGCCCTTGCGGAACCGATAATGCGCCAGCGCAATCCCGAACCACGCAATGAAACACGTCACCGCGGAAGTGTTCAGCAGCCACAGATACACCACCTGATCGCCAAACAGCGAGCTGAAGAAACACAGCGCCCCCACCGCAGAGGTGGCCAGCAGCGCCCGGTGCGGCACGCCGTTGCCCGACACCTTGGCAAACCAGCGCGGCGCCTGGCCTTCGAGTGATAGGTCATACAGAATCCGCGTCGACACATACAGGCTCGACGTGCCCGACGACAGCAGTGCGGTCAGCACCACCGCATTCATCATCCCCGCCGCAAACGCCAGCCCGGCATGCTGGAACACCAGCGCAAACGGGCTCACGCCGATATCGGTGGCTTCATTGCGCAGCAGGTTCGGATCGGTGTACGGCAGCAGCACCCCGATGATCAGGATCGCCAGCACATAGAACAGCAGGATGCGCCAGAACGTCTGGCGGATGGCGCGCGGGATCGTGCGCGAGGGGTTCTCCGCCTCGCCGGCGGCCACGCCGATGGTCTCGACGCCCTGGAACGAGAACCCGGCGATCATCGCCACGCCCACCATGGCCGGCAGCCCGCCCACGAACGGCGCGTCGCCCACCGTGAAGTTCTGCCAGCCCGACTGCGGCCCGCCATGCATGATGCCGAAGATCATCGCCAGGCCGATCCCCAGGAACACCACGATGGTCACCACCTTGATCATCGAGAACCAGTATTCCGCCTCGCCAAAGCCGCGCACGGAGAAGGCGTTCAGGCCCCACATCAGCAGCAGGAACGCGGCGCTCCACACCATGCCCGAGACACCTGGGAACCAGTACTTCATCACCAGTTGCGCCGCCGCCAGCTCCACGGCCACTGACACCGCCAAGGCAAACCAGTAGTTCCACCCGAGCGCAAAGCCGAAGCCTTCCTCCACATACAACCGGCTATACGTGACGAACGAGCCCGACACCGGCAGGTGTACCGCCAGCTCGCCCAGGCTCGTCATCAGGCAATAGACCATCACGCCGATCAGCGTGTAGGTGAGCAGCGCGCCGCCGGGGCCGGCCTGCGCGATCGATGCGCCGGAGGCGACGAACAGCCCGGTGCCGATCGCGCCGCCCAGGGCGATCATCATCAGGTGGCGCGAGCGCAGGCGCCGGCGCAGTTCAGACTGGCCTTCGAGGCCGGTTGGGGTGATGGGTGTGTGCATAGCGGGCGATGCCGTCAGCGGGCATCTCAAAACAAAACGCCTGCCGGGCGCTTCGAGGCGGCGGCAGGCACGTGGATGGAAATCAGGACTGCGGTGTCGCTGCGACAGTCGGCAGTTCGGGGCCGGGGTCCTCGCCGGCCAACGGATCTTGCGTGACGGGCGGGCGCGGGAAGTGCATGTCCTGGTAGCGAACGATGCCGCCACCGCGGACCAGCCGGTAGCCGATCCAGATGGCGAAGAAAACCGGGATGCCGATGTAGGTGGCGATCACCGCGGGCCAGTCGATCGTGCCAGTGGTGAAGGCTTGGTAGTTCTGGCCCAGCGTGATGACCAGGCACAGCCCGAACGCAAACAGCGGCCCATACGGGAAGAACTTCGAGCGATACGGCAGTTGCGCTGGGTCATGCCCCTGCGCCACCAGCCCCTTCCGGAAGCGGTAGTGGCTGATGGCAATGCCCAGCCACGCCACGAAGCCCGTCATGCCGGAGGTATTGAGCAGCCACAGGTAGACCGTCTTGTCGCCATAGAGGGAGCTGAGGAAACACAGCGCGCCGACGGCGGTGGTGGCCAGCAGTGCGTTGCGCGGCACGCCGTTCCTGGTCAGTTGCGCAAAGATGCGCGGAGCGCGGCCCTCGGTGGCCAGGTTGTAGAGCATGCGCGTGGACGCATACATGCCCGAGTTGCCCGCCGACAGCACGGCGGTCAGGATCACCGCGTTCATCAGCCCGGCGGCAAACGCCAGGCCTGCATGCTTGAACACCAGCGTGAACGGGCTCACGCCGATGTTGGCGACGTCCGTGGAAAGCAGGTTCGGATCGGTGTAAGGCACCAGTACGCCGATGATGAAGATCGCCAGCACGTAGAACAGCAGGATGCGCCAGAACACCTGCTTGACCGCCCGCGGAATCGTGCGTGCCGGGTCGGCCGACTCGCCCGCCGCCACGCCGATCAGCTCGGTACCCTGGAACGAGAACCCGGCGATCATCGCCACGCCGATCATCGCCGGCAGCCCGCCCACGAACGGCGCGTCGCCCAGCGTCAGGTTCTGCAGGCCCGATTGCGGGCCGCCCTTCATGATCCCGAAGATCATCGCCAGGCCGATGCCGATGAAGAAGATGACGGTGACGACCTTGATCAGCGCGAACCAGTATTCGGCCTCACCAAAGCCGCGCACCGAGATGGCGTTGAGCAGGAACATGATGGCGAGGAAGACGGCACTCCACAGCACGCCCGGCACGTCGGGAAACCAGTAGTGCATGACGAGCTGCGCGGCGGCCAGCTCCACGGCAATCGTCACCGCCCAGTTGTACCAGTAGTTCCAGCCCAGCGCGAAGCCGAAGCCTTCATCGACGTACAGCGCGCCATAGGTGGCGAACGAGCCGGAGACGGGCATGTAGGCGGCAAGCTCGCCCAGGCTGGTCATCAGGAAATAGACCATCGCCCCGATCAGGATATAGGCGGTGAGGGCGCCCCCGGGGCCTGCCTGCGAGACCGAGGCGCCCGAGGCGACGAACAGCCCGGTACCGATCGATCCGCCAATGGCGATCATGGTGAGATGGCGCGCGCGCAAGGTGCGGCGCAAGCCCGGCGTCTGTGCAGACGGGGTAGCGTGTTCTGACATGGATACAGAGTGGCCGATCTTGCTCGGATCGCGAGCGGAATCGACGAAATGTGACGAGACGTCCATGCACCGGATAGGTGCTCGGTGGACGAAATGCGCGACTCTATCAAAACCGTCATGTGGCGGGCAAAAAATCGGGGGTGGGGAACAGCTGTTTGAGTCAGCTGATTGCCCGCCAAAGCCCGCTGTGCAGCGCAAAAATAAAAATTGAACGACCGTGCTATTTTGTGTATTCTTTGTCGAGTCGCGGGCCCACCGCGCGCAGAAAAACGATACTTGAGAGACAGTTCAACCGCGAGGCACGGTGCACCATTCAGCGCCTTTCAGCCGGCCGTCGCATCACCAAAGGAACCAGCATGACAGCGGAGTACAAGGTACAGGACGGCGTTGCCGTGATCACGCTCAGCAACCCGCCGGTCAACGGTCTCGGCCATTCCACGCGCCTGGGCATCGTCGAGGGCATGGTCCGCGCCAGCGATGACCCCAACGTCAAGGCCGTGGTGATCACCGGGGCCGGCAAGGCCTTCTCCGGCGGTGCTGATATCCGCGAGTTCAACACGCCCAAGGCCACCCAGGAGCCGACGCTGCACGCCGTCATCAAGGCGGTCGAGTTGAGCAGCAAGCCGGTCGTGGCCGCCATCCACTCGGTGGCGATGGGCGGCGGGCTGGAGCTGGCACTGGGTTGCCACTACCGCGTCGCCGCACCGGGTGCGCAGATCGCGCTGCCGGAAGTGAAGCTGGGCATCCTGCCGGGCGCGGGCGGCACGCAGCGCCTGCCGCGTGCGATCGGCCTGGAGCCGGCTCTGAACATGATCGTCTCGGGCAACGCCATCCCGTCGGAAAAGCTGGCCAAGAGCGGCTTGTTCGACCAGATGATCGAAGGCGATCTGATGGCCGGCGCCATCGACTTCGCGCTCAAGGCCGCCGCCGAGGGCAAGCTGCCGAAGGTGCGTGATCGCAAGATCGAGCATGACAACCCCGAAGGTTTCCTGCAATTCGCCCGCAACACCGTGGCCGCTGTCGCCAAAAACTTCCCAGCCCCGGGCAAGTGCGTCGACGCCGTGCAGGCCGCCGTGCAGAAGCGCTTTGACGACGGCATCAAGTTCGAGCGCGACCTGTTCATCGAGCTGGTGAACACGAGCGAATCGCGCGCGCTGCGCCACGCCTTCTTCGGCGAGCGCGCGGCCAGCAAGATCCCCGACGTGCCGGAAGACACGCCGATCCGCAAGGTGGAGAAGGTCGCCGTGATCGGCGCCGGCACCATGGGCGGCGGCATCTCCATGAACTTCCTGAACGCGGGCATTCCGGTCACGATGCTGGAAACCAAGCAGGAAGCGCTGGACCGCGGCGTGGCCACCATCCGCAAGAACTACGAGAACAGCGCCAAGAAGGGCAAGCTGACGCAAGAGAAGGTGGAGCAGCGCATGGCGCTCCTGACCCCGACGCTGTCCTACGACGACATCAAGGACGCCGACCTCGTGATCGAGGCCGTCTTCGAAGAAATGGGCGTCAAGGAAGTCGTGTTCAAGAAGCTGGACGAAGTCGTCAAGCAGGGCGCGATCCTGGCGTCGAACACCTCCACGCTGGACGTGGACAAGATCGCCAGCTTCACCAAGCGCCCGCAAGACGTGGTCGGCATGCACTTCTTCAGCCCGGCCAACGTGATGAAGCTGCTGGAAGTCGTGCGCGGCAAGGACACCGCCAAGGATGTGCTGGCCACCGTCATGAAGCTGGCCAAGGCGATCAAGAAGACGGCCGTGGTCTCGGGCGTGTGCGACGGCTTTATCGGCAACCGCATGATCGAGCAATACAGCCGCCAGGCTGGCTACCTGCTGGACGAAGGCGCACTGCCCGAGCAGGTCGACAAGGCTGTCGAAAAGTTCGGCTTTGCCATGGGCCCGTTCCGCATGGGCGACCTGGCCGGCAACGACATCGGCTGGGCCATCCGCAAGCGCCGCGCCGTGGACAAGCCGGACATCGTGTACTCCAAGAGCGCTGACCTGCTGTGCGAGATGGGTCGTTTTGGTCAGAAGACCGGCGGCGGCTGGTACGACTACAAGGCGGGTGACCGCAAGCCGTATCCGAACCAGCAGGTCAACGACATGATCGTCCAGCACTCGAAGGACATCGGCATCACGCGCCGCAAGATCTCGGATGAAGAGATCGTCGAGCGCCTGGTGTTCGCGCTCGTCAACGAAGGCGCCAAGATCCTGGAAGAGGGCATCGCCTCCAAGGCGTCGGACATCGACATGGTCTACCTGACCGGCTACGGCTTCCCGCTGTTCCGCGGTGGCCCGATGCTCTACGCCGATACCGTCGGCCTGTACAACGTCGCCCAGACCATGCACCGCTACGCCAAGGGCTACCACGGTGAAGCGTGGAAGCCGGCGCCGCTGCTGCAGAAGCTGGCCGACGAAGGCAAGGGCTTCAACGGCTAAACGACGACGCAACGCGACGCTACCGCCATGCCACTCACGCCCACCGACTGCCTGCTGGTCATCGACGTGCAGAACGATTTTCTGCCCGGCGGTGCGTTGGCCGTGCCGGACGGCGACCAGGTTATCCCGGTCGTCAACCGGCTCGCCCGGGCATTCGGGCGCGTGGTGCTGACGCAGGACTGGCACCCGCGCGAGCACGTGTCGTTCGCGGCCAACCATCCTGGCACGCAGCCGTTCGGCACGATCGATCTGCCCTACGGGCCGCAGGTGCTGTGGCCGGTGCACTGCGTGCAGCACAGCACCGGCGCCGCGCTGGCCGATGGGCTGGATGTGCCGCAGGCGCAGTTGGTCGTCCGCAAGGGCTATCACCCGCACATCGACAGCTACTCCGCGTTCTTTGAAGCGGACCGCACCACGCCGACTGGCCTGCTGGGCTACTTGCGCGAGCTGGGCATCCGGCGTGTGTTCTGCGTCGGGCTGGCCACGGACTTTTGCGTGGCGTGGTCGGCGCTGGATGCGCGGGCAGCGGGGCTGGAAGTCGCCGTCATCGAGGATGCCTGCCGCGCGATCGACCTGAACGGGTCACTCGCGCAGGCGTGGCAGCGCATGACGGACGCGGGCATCGCGCGGTTGCAGTCGCCGGACGTTTTGAACGGATAACAGAGAGTCCGGGCGCGCTGCCGATGCGGCGCGCCTCCACCAGATACGAGGAGCAACACCATGACCGAAGCAGTCATCGTTTCCACCGCACGTACCGGCCTGGCCAAGAGCTGGAAGGGCGCCTTCAACATGACCCACGGCGCCACCCTGGGCGGCCATGCCGTGGAGCACGCCATCGCGCGCGCCAAGATCGAGCCGGGCGAAGTCGAAGACGTGCTGATGGGCTGCGCCAACCCGGAAGGCGCGACCGGCGCCAACATCGCCCGCCAGATCGCCCTGCGCGCCGGCTGCCCCGTGACCGTGCCGGGCGCGACCGTCAACCGCTTCTGCTCGTCGGGCCTGCAGACCATCGCCATGGCCGCGCAGCGCGTGATTGCCGATGAAGGCGATATCTTCGTGGCTGGCGGTGTGGAATCCATCTCCTGCGTGCAGCAGGAGATGAATCGCCACATGATGACCGAAGGCTGGCTCAACAAGCACAAGCCCGAGATCTACTGGAACATGCTCCAGACCGCCGAGAACGTGGCCAAGCGCTACAACATCGGCAAGGACCGCCAGGACGAATACGGCGTGCAGAGCCAGCAGCGCGCCGCTGCTGCCGCAGCCGCCGGCAAGTTCAACGACGAGATCGTGCCGATGACCACGGTGATGGGCGTGGCTGACGCCAAGACCGGCCAGCTCATGACGCGCGAAGTGACCATCTCGGCGGACGAAGGCATCCGCCTGGACACCACGCTGGAAGGCGTCGCGAAGATCCGCTCAGCCATGCCCGGCGGCGTGATCACGGCAGGCAATGCCAGCCAGTTCTCCGACGGCGCCTCGGCGGCCGTGGTGATGAATGCCAAGGTGGCAGCCGCCAAGGGCCTGCAACCGCTGGGCGTGTTCCGCGGCTTTGCCGTCGCCGGTTGCGAGCCGGATGAAATGGGCATCGGCCCGGTGTTCGCCGTGCCCAAGCTGCTGAAGAAGGCCGGCCTGAAGGTCGAGGACATCGGCCTGTGGGAGCTGAACGAAGCGTTTGCCGTGCAGGTGCTCTACTGCGCCGACACGCTCGGTATCCCAATGGATCGCCTGAACGTCAACGGCGGCGCCATCGCCGTGGGCCACCCGTACGGTGTGTCGGGCGCGCGCCTGGTCGGCCACGCGCTGATCGAAGGCAAGCGCCGTGGCGTCAAGTACGTGGTCGTGACCATGTGCATCGGCGGCGGCCAGGGCGCTGCTGGGCTGTTCGAGGTGCTCTAAAGAAACGCAGGCTCCCACTAAAAACGGGAGCCTGTTTTCTTGGTGGGAACGTATCGCTCAACGGCTGTCCTGGCATTCGGACGGTTTGGCCGTTGAAGTTCCTGCCCTAGATGGCGCCTTGAATTTCTGTAAGCGGGCGGAAAAAAAGAACGGGAACTGTCAGAGCGCAGCGAGTTTTCCCGTTCTCCGCCCGGTTACGGAAATTCAAGGGGAAGTCGCCATCTCGGGCGCGCCTTTCTTTGCTTACTTTCTTTGGCAAGACAAAGAAAGTGAGTCGGCCCCGGCAGGGGACGAAACACAGGATGCACCACCAACATCATGTCTTCTCTACTGCTATCCCGTCGCGACCTGAGCTTCCTGCTCTACGAATGGCTCGACGTGGAATCGCTCACGCGTTTTCCGCGTTTTGCCGACCATTCCCGCGAAACCTTCGATGCCGCGCTCGATACCTGCGAGCGCATCGCAACGGACCTGTTCGCCCCGCACAACAAGAAGAACGACCAGGAAGAGCCGCATTTCGACGGCACCTCGGTCCACATCATTCCCGAAGTGAAGGTGGCGCTGGACGCCTTCAACAAGGCCGGACTGATGGCCGCCGGGCAGGACTTTGAGCGCGGCGGCATGCAACTGCCCGCTGTGGTGGAGAAAGCGGGCTTTGGCTACTTCAAGGCCGCCAACGTCGGCACCAGTTCGTACCCGTTCCTCACCATTGGCAACGCGAACCTGCTGCTCGCGCATGGCACACCCGCGCAGATCGAAACGTTTGTCCAACCCGAGATGGAAGGCCGCTTCTTCGGCACGATGTGCCTGTCGGAGCCGCAGGCCGGGTCGTCGCTGTCGGACATCGTCACGCGGGCCGATTACGAAGGCGAATCGCCGCTGGGCACGCAGTACCGCCTGACCGGCAACAAGATGTGGATCTCCGCCGGCGAGCACGAACTGTCCGACAACATCGTCCACCTGGTGCTGGCGAAAATCCCCGGGCCGGACGGCAAGCCGATCCCGGGCGTGAAGGGCATCTCGCTGTTCATCGTGCCCAAGTTCCTCGTCAATGCCGATGGCTCGCTGGGCGAGCGCAACGACGTGGCGCTGGCCGGCCTGAACCACAAGATGGGCTATCGCGGCACGACCAACTGCCTGCTCAACTTCGGCGAGGGCACGCAGTTTCGCCCGAAAGGGCCGGACGGCCAGCCACGTGCCGGCGCCATCGGCTACCTCGTCGGCGAGCCGCACAAGGGCCTGGCGTGCATGTTCCATATGATGAACGAGGCGCGTATCGGCGTCGGCATGGGCGCGACCATGCTCGGCTACACCGGCTATCTGCATTCGGTGGACTACGCGCGCAACCGTCCGCAGGGCCGCCCGATCGGGCCGGCCGGCAAGGATGCCGCCTCCCCGCAGATCCGCATCGTCGACCACGCCGACGTGCGCCGCATGCTGCTGGCGCAGAAGGCCTATGTGGAAGGTGCGCTCGGCCTGAACCTGTATTGCGCCAAGCTCGTCGATGAAGAGCGTGGCGAGACCGACCCCGCCAAGCGCGCCAAGCTCGGCTTGCTGCTCGACATCCTCACGCCGATCGCCAAGAGCTGGCCGTCGCAGTGGTGCCTGGAGGCCAACAGCCTGGCGATCCAGGTGCACGGCGGCTACGGCTACACACGCGAATACAACGTCGAGCAGTTCTACCGCGACAACCGCCTGAACCCGATCCACGAAGGCACGCACGGCATCCAGGGCCTGGACCTGCTCGGCCGCAAGGTCGTGATGCAGGACGGCGCTGCCTTTGCCGCGCTGGGCGAGCGCGTGCAGGCCACCGTCGGCCGCGCGCTGGAGAGCGGCGATGAAACGCTGGTCGGCTACGGCCGCGCACTCGGCATGGCGACGCAACGCCTCGCCAAAGTTACGCAGACGCTGTGGGCAGCAGGCGACCCGCGCGTGACGCTGGCCAATGCCTCCGTCTATCTGGAAGCCTTCGGCCACGTCGTCGTCGCCTGGATCTGGTTGCAACAGGCGTTGGCTGCTGCAAAGGCACTGCCGAACGCGCAGGGCGACGACGCCGATTTCTATCGCGGCAAGCTGCAGGCCGCACGCTACTTCTTCCAGTGGGAGCTACCGAAGATCGACCCGCAGATCGCACTGCTGGGCTCGCTCGACACCACCACGCTGGACATGCAGGACGCTTGGTTCTAACCACACGACAACGACACAGGAGACATCATGGGTACGCTGAAACACCTCTTCGATCTTTCGGGCAAGACCGCGTTGATCACCGGCGGTTCGCGCGGGCTCGGCCTGCAGATTGCCGAGGCGCTGGGCGAGCAGGGCGCGCGCATCGTGCTGTCGGCCCGCAAGGCCGATGAGCTGAAGGAGGCGCAAGCGCACCTGAAGTCGCTGGGCATCGAGGCGGATTGGATCGCCGCCGACGGCGCCGTGGAAGCCGACATCCAACGCCTGGCCGATGAAGCACTGGCCAAGCTGGGCCACATCGACATCCTCGTCAACAATGCCGGCGCCACCTGGGGCGCCCCGGCCGAAGACCATCCGGTTGAGGCCTGGGACAAGGTGATGAACCTGAATATCCGTGGCCTGTTCCTGCTCACGCAGCAGATCGGCAAGCGCTCGATGATCCCGCGCAAGTACGGCAAGATCGTCAACGTGGCATCCATCGCCGGCCTCAAGGGCAACCCGCCGGGCTCGCTGGACACCATCGCCTACAACACCAGCAAGGGCGCCGTGGTCAACTTCACGCGCGCGCTGGCCGGCGAATGGGGTGAGCACAACATCACCGTCAACGCCATCGCCCCGGGCTTCTTCCCGTCGAAGATGACGCGCGGCTCGCTGGAAAAACTGGGCGTGGACAAGCTGACCGAGAAGTCCCCCCTGCATCGCATCGGCGACGAGGAAGACCTGAAGGGTGTGGCCGCACTGTTTGCGTCCGATGCGTCCAAGCACATCACCGGCCAGATCCTGGCCGTCGACGGCGGCGTGAGCGTGGTCTAATTCCGGCTGCTTCTCACTCCATTGAACGCAGCCGTCCGAACGAACATGAGCGCAGACAACAACGGTTTTCCGATCAACATCCCCTTCCTTCAGCTATTGGGCATGCGTTGCCTGAAAGCCGAAGGCGGCGAGGGCATCGTCGAGCTGGCGCTCGAAGACCAGCACATGAACAGCTGGGAGATGGCCCACGGCGGCGTCACGATGACCATGCTGGATGTGGCCATGGCGATGGCCGGGCGCTCGGCCGACGTGCACGGCCGCGGCGTGGTGACGATCGAGATGAAGACGGCGTTCATGCAGCCCGGGCGCGGCACGCTGCGTGCCAGTGCGCGCTGCGTGCACCAGTCCACCACCATGGCCTTCTGTGAGGGCGAGGTGACGGATGCCGACGGCAAGCGCGTCGCACGCGGCTCGGGCACGTTCAAGTTCGTCAAGCGCATGCCGCCGCCGCGCACGCCGACGGAGCCGGGCGCGGACGGCTGATCGCTCAGACCTGTCAGGAAGGATCGCAGTTGCAGTACGCAGTACCCAGTTGCAGGCCGGGCGGACAGCCCGGACCACAAGAAAAGCAACCAAGGAGACGACACCTTGCAACAGACCGCACGACGGGCGCTACCCGCGCTCGCCACCACCTTGCTGTGCTGCACCGGATTCATCATGACCCTGGAAGGATGCGCCTCCAACACGGCACTGGACACGGCCGCCAGCACACCCACCACCGTACAGGCACCGCCGGCCCCGAATCCGCCCATGCAGAAGCCGCTCACGGCAGCGGAATCGGACCCGAACAAGATGGGCTGGATGCAGGGCTTTCCGCCGCCGCCGGATCGCATCATCCGTTTTGACCTCGCGGGCAACATGTTTCCGCGCACGCGCTACGGCTTCAGCCACATGCGCGAGTTCGTGCCGACGCGTACGGTCTCGCATGGCGAAGGCCCCGTCAGCAAGCTGCCGCGCGCCGAGCACGACATCGGTGACGTGGCTTTCAATGATGCCGACGGCACGCGCCGCACCTTCGCCGACATGCTGGGCCTGACGTACACCGACGGCATCCTCGTCATGCACAAGGGCAAGGTGGTCTACGAGCGTTACTTTGGCGCGCTCGATGCGCATACGCCGCATATCGCCATGTCGGTCACGAAATCGTTTGTCGGCACGCTGGCGACAATGCTGGTGGCCGACGGCAAGCTCGACCCGGCCGCGCCCGTCACCCAGTACGTACCCGAGCTGAAGAACACCGCCTACGGCGATGCCACCGTGCGCCAGGTCATGGACATGACCGTGGGCGTGCGCTACTCCGAGAACTACGCTGACCCGAACGCCGACGTCTGGGCCTACGCCCGCGCCGGCGGCATGCTGCCGCGCCCGGCTGACTACAAGGGCCCAGCCAGCTTCTACGATTACCTGGTCACGCTGCGCAAGGAAGGCCAGCACGACGCCGAGTTCTCGTACAAGACCGTCAACGCAGAGACGCTGGCGTGGATCGTCCGCCGCGCGTCGGGCAAGTCGCTGGCCGCGCTGCTGTCCGAGCGCATCTGGCAGCCGATGGGCGCGCAGAGCGACGCGTACTTCTCGCTTGACAGCGTCGGTGCGGAATCCGGTGGCGGCGGGTTGAACACCACGCTGCCGGATCTCGCCCGCTTTGGCGAGATGATCCGCAACGAGGGCCGCTTCAACGGCAAGCAGGTCCTCCCCAAGAGCGTGATCGACGACATCCGCCACGGTGGCGATCCGGCCAAGTTTGCCAAGGCCGGCTATACGACGCTGCCGGGCTGGTCGTACCGCGACATGTGGTGGATCTCGAACAACGCGCACCACACCTTCGAGGCGCGCGGCATCCACGGGCAGCGCATCTATATTGATCCGGTGGCCCAGATGACCATCGTGCGCTACGCCTCGCACCCGATTGCCGCCAACGCCGCCAACGATCCGGTCACGCACCGGGCGTATGCGGCGCTGGCCGAGTACTTCATGCAACACAAGTGACCCATACCGCTTACTAGGAGCGATTTCATGTCGAAGACTTATCAGCGCATCGTCCTGGCCTCCCGCCCGCAGGGGGCCGTGACGCCGGACAACTTCCGCCTGGAAACGGCGGATATCCCCGAACTGCAGGACGGCCAGGTGCTGGTGCGCAACCATTTCCTGTCGCTCGATCCGTACATGCGCGGCCGCATGAACGAGAGCAAGTCGTATGCGCAGCCGCAGCCGCTGGACGAGGTGATGATCGGCGGCACGGTGGGTGTGGTGGAAGCCTCCAAGAACCCGTCGTTTGGCGTGGGCGACAACGTGGTCGGCATGTTCGGCTGGCAGGAAGTGGGGGTGTCGGACGGGCGTGGCATCCAGAAGGTCGACACGCGCCACATTCCGCTGTCGGCGTACCTCGGCTCGGTCGGTATGCCGGGCGTGACGGCGTGGTACGGCCTGAACAAGATCATGCATCCGAAGCCCGGCCAGACCGTGGTGGTGAGTGCCGCCTCGGGCGCGGTGGGCAGCGTGGTTGGCCAGCTTGCCAAGCTCAAGGGCTGCCGCGCCGTGGGCTTTGCCGGCGGCAAGGACAAGTGCGACTACGTGGTCAACGAGTTGGGCTTTGACGCCTGCATCGACTACAAGGCCGCCAAGGACCCGAAAGAGCTGTACCAGATGCTCAAGGCCGCCACGCCGGACGGCATCGACTCGTACTTCGAGAACGTCGGCGGCGCGATCCTGGACGCGGTGCTGCTGCGCATGAACGCCTTCGGCCGCATCGCCATGTGCGGCATGATCGCCGGCTACGACGGCCAGCCGCTGCCGCTGCAGAACCCGCAGTTGATCCTGGTATCGCGCCTGACCATCGAGGGCTTCATCGTCTCCGAGCACATGGATGTGTGGCCGGACGCGCTGCGCGAGCTGGGCGGCTTCGTGGCCCAAGGCAAGCTGAAGTTCCGCGAGAGCGTGGCCGAAGGCCTGGCCAGCGCGCCGGAAGCCTTCATGGGCCTGCTCAAGGGCAAGAACTTCGGCAAGCAACTGGTGAAGCTGGTCTGACGTTGTAGCGTCAACCCGCGGACTGTCAATCGCTTGACAGTCCGCCGGGCGAGGGCCGTCACAGAATGGCCCCACCCACAACGACTGCGTGAAGGAGACACCATGAACGCACCCGACACCGCGCACGCCAAGCGGCCCGATGACATGGCCAGCAACCTCAGCCCCGAGGCCGCTGCCCGCTACCGCAACCTGCCGCGCCCGCCGCAGTTCGCCACCGTGGCCGAGGAGCGCCTGCACCGCAAGCAGCGCCTGGCGGCGGCGTTCCGGCTGTTCTCCAAGTTCGGCTTCGACGAAGGCGTGGCCGGGCACATCACCGCGCGCGATCCAGAGCACCAGGACAGCTTCTGGGTCAACCCGTTCGGCGTGCATTTCAGCCAGGTGACGGTGTCGAACCTGATCCGCTGCGACCACCACGGCAACGTGGTGGAGGGCGACTACCCCGTCAACGCAGCCGCCTTTGCCATTCACTCGCGCGTGCACCAGGCGCGGCCCGATGCGGTGGCGGCGGCGCATTCGCACAGCACCTACGGGCGCGCATGGTCGACGCTTGGCCGTAAGCTCGCTCCGCTCACGCAGGACGTCTGCGCCTTCTATGGCGACCACGCGCTGTACGACGATTTCGGCGGCGTGGTGGTCGAGCTGGATGAAGGCCAGCGCATTGCCGAGGCACTCGGCGACAACAAGGCCGCCATCCTGCAGAACCATGGCCTGCTGACGGTCGGCAAAACGGTCGACGAGGCGGCATGGTGGTTCATCACCATGGAGCGCTCGTGCCAGGTGCAGTTGCTGGCCGAAGCGGCCGCAGCACGTACCGGCCAAGCGCCGCGCACGATTTCCGATGCCGCGGCACGGCAGGCGTATTCCATCGTCGGCTCGGCGCAGGCGGGTTGGTTCCAGTTCCAGCCGCTGTACGCGCGTATCGTCAAAGAGCAACCCGATCTGCTGGACTGATCGGCTTTTCAATCACCCGGAGCGCCCATGACGGATTTGATCCTGCATCACTACGCCACCTCGCCGTTCTCGGAGAAGGTGCGCCTGATCCTCGGCTACAAGGATTTGCCGTGGAAGTCCGTCACGGTGCCCGTCATCTTGCCCAAGCCGGACGTCCTGCCGCTCACCGGCGGCTATCGGCGCACGCCGTTCCTGCAGATCGGTGCGGACATCTACTGCGATACCGCGCTGATCGCGCAGGTGCTGGAGTCGATCCATCCACTGCCCAAGCTGGTGCCGTCCGAGCACGCGGCAGCGGTATTCGCCATGGCGCAGTGGGCCGACACGACGCTGTTCTGGGCGACGGTCAGCTACGTGACGCAGCCGGCGGGGTTTCAGAGCCTGTTCGGCAGCCTGCCGGAAGCCTTCGTCAAAGCCTTCATCGAAGACCGCAAGGCCATGCGCGAGGGCGGTACCGGCATGCGTACGCCGCTGCCAGAGGCCACTACTACGCTGCATGTGTTCCTGGCCCAGCTTGAGCGCCAGCTCGCCACCGGCGAGCGCATCTTCCTGTTCGGCGACCAGCCGACGGTAGCCGATTTTTCCGTCTATCACTGCCTATGGTTCATTCGCCGCGCGACCGCCGTGGCGGGCATGCTCGACGCGCATCCGGACGTGGTGGCGTGGATGCACCGCGTGGCTGGCCTCGGCCACTCGCAGGCGCAGCCGATGGAGCCGGCCGAGGCGATCGATATCGCCCGCGCCGCCACGCCGCGCGCGCTGACCGAGCAGGATGCCCCTTTCGATATGCGCTATGGCCTGGAGAAAGGCACGCGCGTCACCGTGGCCGCAGTTGACTATGCCGTCGATCCGATCGAGGGCGAGCTGGTCGTCTCCACGCGCGACACCGTGGGCGTGCTGCGCGAGGATGCGCGCGTTGGCCAGGTGGTGGTGCATTTTCCGCGCGTGGGTTACGCCGTGCGCAAGGTCGAAGCGGCAGGCTGACACGGCGCTGCCATTTCGATCGCATTTCATGACAACAACACGAGAGAGACACGTATGAAGCAATTCGCAGGCGGCGTGGCCGTCATCACGGGTGGTGCGTCGGGTTTCGGCAAGGAGTTCGCCAAGATCGGCGCCGGGTTGGGCATGAAGCTGGTGCTGGCCGATATCCAGCAGGACGCGCTGGATGCCGCTGTGGCCGAGTTCAAGGCGCAGGGCGTGGAAGTGATCGGCCTGCGTGTCGACGTGTCGAAGGTGGAAGAGGTGCAGGCGCTGGCCGATGCCGCCATCAAGACGTTCGGCAAGGTCAACCTGCTGTTCAACAATGCGGGCGTCGGCTCCGGCGGCCTGGTGTGGGAGAACACCGAGCGCGACTGGGACTGGGTGCTGGGCGTGAACCTGCACGGCGTGATCCACGGCGTGCGCATCTTCACCCCGCTGATGCTGGCCGAGGCCAAGAAAGACCCGTCGTACGAAGGGCATATCGTCAACACCGCGTCGATGGCAGGGCTGCTGAACGCGCCGGCCATGGGCATCTACAACGTCTCCAAGCACGCCGTGGTGGCGCTCACGGAATCGCTCTACCAGGACCTGAGCCTGGTGACCGAGCAGATCCATTGCTCGGTGCTGTGCCCGTACTTTGTGCCGACCGGCATCACGAAATCACACCGCAACCGCCCCGAGGATCTCGCCAATACCGCGCCGCCCACCAAGTCGCAGCTCGTGGCGCAGGCCATGTCCGACAAGGCCGTCAGCTCAGGCAAGGTGACCGCCGAGCAGGTCGGCCAGATGACGTTCGATGCGATCCGCGACGCCGGTTTCTATATCTACTCGCACCCGCATGCGCTGGCGCCGGTGCAGCACCGCTTTGAAGACATCGTCTCGCAGCGCAACCCGTCCGACCCCTTCGAGGGCAAGCCGGACGTGCGCGCGCGCCTTGTCGAAGCGCTGCGCGACTAAGCCAACGCCTGACTCCGGAGCCGCCATGACTACCGCTACCGCCGCCGCAGTTCCCATTGCGGAATCGCAATTTGCCGACCTGCCCAACGGCACGCGGCTGCACTACGCCAGCGCAGGACGGCGCGGCGCGCCGCTGATGCTGTTCGTCCATGGCTTCCCGGAGTTCTGGTACGAATGGGAGGCGCAGCTCGCGGCCTTCGGCGACACGCACTATGCCGTGGCGCCGGACATGCGTGGCTTCAACCTGTCGAGCAAGCCGGCGGCGGTGGAGGCCTATCGTCCCAAGCTGCTGGTGCAGGACTTGGTGCAGTTCATCGCCGCGCTCGGCTACGAGCGCGGCGTCGTGGTGGCGCACGACTGGGGCGGCGCGATCTGCTGGAATCTCGCCATCCAGCATCCGGAGCTGGTCGAGCGGCTGGTGATCGTCAACTCGCCGCATCCGTGGGTGCTGGCCAATGCGCTGCTGAGCGATCCGGCGCAGCAGGCCGCATCGGCCTACATGAACTGGCTGCGCAAGCCGGGTTCGGAAGCGGCGCTGGCCGCCAACGAGTTCGAGAAGCTGGAGGGCTTCTTCCACGGCATGGGCCAACCCGTGGCCGAGTGGTTCACGCCGGAGGTGCGCGCGCGCTACCACGCGGCCTGGAGCCAGCCGGGCGAGGGCGGCTCGCACGGCCTCACGGGCGGGGTGAACTACTATCGCGCCTCGCCGCTGCATCCGCCCGAGGAGGGCTCGGCAGCGCTGCGCATCGACCAGATGCCGCCTGAGGCCTTCGTCATCAAGGTGCCCACGCTCGTCATCTGGGGCGAGAAGGACATGGCGCTACCGAAGGGGCTGCTCGACGGGCTGGATCGCTTCATTCCCGATATGCGGCTCGAGCGCATTCCCGAGGGCACGCATTGGGTGGTGCACGAACAGCCGGAGCGGATCACCGCGTTGATTCGGCCGTTTGTTGAGGCACGCTGATTATTAAAGAGCGTTGCCCAATCGAACATTGTGTGATGCATGCACCATTTTGGGAGCATTCCGATAGGGTGGGTGCGCGTGGGTGCCTAGGATCGGCCGCGGCTGAATTTCAAGCCGTCTCTGATCCAAGGCAATATGACAAGAAAGATTGCACTCCGTCCCGTTACACTTGCCGCTTCGCTGCTCCTGAGCGGCCAGGCCTTCGCCGTCGGCGAAGGCACAATCAATAGCGGCGCTGGCTCCATCGCCAAAGATGGCGCCAAAACCACGGTGACCCAGTCCAGCGACAAGATGATCGTCGACTGGAACAACATGGATGTGTTGAAACAGGAAACGCTGAACTTCAACCAGAAGAACAGCAATGCCTCCGTGCTCAACCGCATCCATTCTGCCGATCCGACGCAGATCCTGGGCGCGCTGAACGCCAACGGCAACGTGTTCATCGTCAACCCGAACGGCGTGCTGATCGGCAACGGCGCCACCATCAACGTCGGCAACCTGGTTGCGTCGTCGCTGGACATTGCCGACGATGACTTCAAGGCCGGCAAGCTCAACTTCAAGGGCGAAGGCAAGGGCCGCGTGGTCAACGAAGGCCAGATCACCGCCAAGGGCTCGGTTGCCCTGTTGGGTGGCGCCGAGGTGACCAACGACGGCACCATCAAGACCTTGGGCCTGGGCGATGTCGTGTTGGCATCCGCCAGCGACGTGACCCTCGCATTCAGCGACTCGGGCCTGAACGTCAAACTGAACAAGGACAGCCTGAACGCGCTGGTCAAGAACGGCGGCGTGATCGCCACGGCTGACGGCAGCGTGAAGCTCACCGCCTGGGCGATCGATGCGCTCACGCGCAGCGTGATCAACAACACGGGCACGATCGAAGCGACCGCGATGAGCCTCGGTGTGGACGGCACGATCTCGCTGGAAAGCGTTGGCAGCGGCACCGTAGATATCGGCGGCACGCTCACGGCTAAGCGTGACAACACCTCGCGGCCCACCCCCGGGTACTTTGGTGGCGCAGGGCTGGCCAGCATCAAGGCAAAAGGTGACGCTGTTCACGTGCATGACGATGCATCGCTGCGGGCGACCGGTTCTTACCTCAGCAACGAGATTGCCCTGAACGCCAAGGCACACAACGGTTACGTGAAGCTCGACAAGGCAACGCTGAGTGCCGACAACGTCAACATCACGGCAGACAACGTCCTGACGGGCGAGGGTGACCATCGCCCGACCTTCGAGGCCCAATACGCCTTGCGTGGTATGCAGGTTGCCGTCAACGCGCAATCGGCTGACCAGAGCTTCAGCGTCGGCGATGCCAAATACGACGTCGACGGCCTGACGGCGGGGCGCGGCGTGATCAACGAGGGGTTCGTTCGTTCGGCAAGCACTAGCGCGAAGCTGTACGTTGGCACCCAGCGTGGCGATATTGCCATCAACAATGGCAACTTCAACTACGGCGACCTCGCGTTGGCCAGCGACAGCGGCAACATCCTGCTGAATACGAAGGTGACTGCCGGCTCACTCCAAGCGAGGACGGGGGGCGGCATCGAGCAGGCCGTGGGTGCCGACATCAACGCGACGCGGCAGGTTACGCTGGCGGCCGGCGAGAACATCGCGCTGCGAGGCGGCGTGACAGCATCGAACGTCGATCTGCATGGCAAGAACATCCGAGTCAGTGCAAACATTGATGCCAACACGCTGGGTCTTGCCGCTGACTCCGTCACGCAGGGCAGCCATTCGCGCATCACGGCAGAGCGACTCGAACAACGGCGAGGCGACCTTGACCTTTCGCAAGGCACCAACCAGATCGGCAGCATGACGCTGCAAGGCCGTTCTGCAAACATCAAGACGGCGGGCGATACGTCGCTCGAACATGCTCGGCTTTCGGGCGATCTGACGCTCGCCAGCAGCCGGGATCTGACGGTTCACCAAGCCGGCGTTGAAGGCGACGCTTCGCTGAAGGCGCAAGGCGACGTCAGCGTCGGTTGGTTGGGCGCGAACGGCAACATCGACATCCAAGGCCAGAATGTCAAGAACAAGTCGACAGGCCAAAGCAGTGGGTGGGGATTTGGCGGGTCCGACAGCAATGTGTCGAGCCGCGGAGATGTCAGCATCACGGCCAAAAACGACATCGACCTGGGCACGGTTTCCGGCGCCAACGCGACGCTGGCCGGCGGTGGCAAGGTGACGTTGCAGAATCTGCATGTGGGGCGTGATGCCAGCATCAGCGCAGGCGAGCAAGGCATCCTGTTGAAGACCGATGTGGAAACTGGCCGCGACCTGACGCTGAAGACCGTTGGCGATATCACCAAGGGCACGAACGGGCGCTTCAACGTTGGCGGCGATTTGACATACGACGTGTCGGATGTCAGCAAGGTCACGTATGAAAACGGTCAGGCTGTCAAGCCGCAGGTGCGTGGCAAGATCATCGACCCGCGCAAGCAGGACGATGGCTCGAAGGACAATCCGGATGCCGGCACGCAGCCGAATCCGGAAGACCTGATGAAGAACGCTCACCAGGCATTCGAGGCCGCCATGGCGGAAGCCCAGCGCGCCTACGAAAAGGCGAAGACAGATGCGCAACAGACGCTGATGGATGCGCTGCGTAACGCGGGCGACAACCAGACGGCGTTCTATGACGCGTATCGCCGCTTCGGGGAGACTCTCCAGCAGGCCGAGCGCGCCCGCATCGACGCCTTCCAGCAAGCCCGCCAGGCGTTGCAGGATGCGCTTGCGCAGTTCTGGCAGTCTCAACAGCAGCAACCGCAGTTCAGGCAGGCTGAGCAATTCTCGTATCGCCCCTTCGCATAACGGCCTAGGGTAAAAGCAGCCCCCGCACACCTTGCCGTGAGCGGGGGTTTTTTTCATGGTGAGGCGTGTTATCCGGCAGCGTCGGCGCATTTGAGACCGTTCCGATGGGATACCGCCGCCCGAGGCCATATTGTCAGCCCCTGGCTGCTTTCGCGTTTCTCACCTTTGTCCTTACCTTTCCGTCTGGGGCAGCGTTTTCATCGTGCTCCCACCGGCGGCATTCCGTCATGCATCACTCTTCCAAATGGCTGGCATCGTGGATGCTGGCCTCCGGCATGGCCGGCCTGTCTTCTGCGGCGCGTGCGCAAGCGGCTCCGCTCATGCCGCCTCGTGATTTGCCTTCCAGTGGATCGCTCCTGCGGAACAACCCAGGTTTGAATGCCCCAGAGGCGCCCCAAGCCAGTGATGATGCCGCCGCCAAGACACCGGTGCCGGCGCTCACCGGCCCCGAGGCGGCCCAGGGAGCATCCTTTCATGTCAGCCGCATCGAGGTGCAGGACCTGCCGGATGGCGCCCAGGCCGGCGTTGCGAACATCACCGCCACCTACAAGGATCAGCAACTGACGCTGGGGCAACTGCGCGACATTGCCGCGCAAGTCACGCAGGTGCTCGTCGAGCACGGCGAGACCCTGAGTTACGCGTCGATCCCGCCGCAAAAGATTCAAGACGGTATCGTCAAGCTGCGCATCGTCAAAGGGCGTCTGGAGTCCTTGACGCTGGGCCAAAACAAGTCGCTGGTCTCCGACAAGGTCTTGCGTGCCTATCTGCGCCGGGCCGAGCAGCACACAGGCAATCTGCCCGCGCTGCAAGACCAGTTGCTGCTGCTGTCCGATTTGCCCGGCGTGGGCGGGGTGTCGCCGCTGTTGGCGGCCGGGCAGACTGCCGGCGGCACCGCCATGACCATTGAGACGGAAGCCGCGCCACGCGCCGACGTGATCGCACTGGCCGACAATGCCGGCTCGGCAACCACCGGCCGCAACCGCATCGGCGCGCAGGTGAGCGTCAACAGCCCGCTTGGGCTGGGCGACCGATTCCAGGCCATCGCCTATGCCGCGCCAGACGTGCTCCAGTTCAATCACGACGGCGATCGCGGCCGCACTACGATCGGCCGCGTCTCGTATGATTTGCCGGTCAATGCGTCAGGCACGCGCGTCGGCGCGGCCGTATCGCGGGTGGACTACACACTGGGCGGGCGCTACCGCGACATGGGGCTCGGTCACGCCAACGTGTTCAGCCTGTACGCGAACCAGCCGCTGGTCCGCACGCGCACGCGCAGTCTGAACCTCGGCGCCACGCTCGATCAGAAGGAAATGCGCGACACCTTCGTCGGCGACCGCAACAAGCGGTCAGCCCAGGTGCTTGGTGTGCAGATCTCGGGCGACTTGCGTAGTGCGTTGGGTAGCATGCCCACCGTCGTGCAATATCAGGCGGGGGCAAGCTATGGCCGCTTGCACAACCCCGACCGGTTCTATGGCGCGCGCACCAACGGCCGCTTCCTGAAAACCACGCAGAGCGTGAAGGTGCTGCAAGGTGTCCGGCCCGGCGTGTATGTGGATCTGTCCGCCAACGCCCAGCAGACCAGCCGCAACCTGGATGGCGCCGAGAAGATGGTCCTGGGCGGTCCGAACGCCGTGCGCGCCTACAGCAACGACATGGTGAGCGCGGACAGCGGCCTGGTCGCCTCCGCCACGCTCAACGTGGCCGTGCCTCAGGTGAAAGGCCTGACGCTGCAGGCGTTCTACGACGTGGCCCAAGCCAAGGTGCAGAAGTTCAACAACCGCTCCACACACGTGGAGATGAGCGGCTACGGCGTCGGCGCCAGCTACACCGTCAACAAGCGCGCCGTCATCAACGTCAGCGTCGCGCGGCCGAACGGGCATACCAACCTCGGCCAGCGACCCAGCGGACAGGTCTGGGTCAGCGCGGCCATCCGCTTCTGAGTTACATCGTTTCGGCCAGCATGCGGCGGTAGTCCTCCGCCGTGGCCACACGCGGGTTGGTCTTGTGGCAATGGTCGAGCAGGGCGCCCTCCACCACGTGCTCCAGCACGTCCTCGGTGACGCCCATCTGGCGCAGGCCGGTAGGCAACCCGAGCCGCGCCGTCAGGTCATGCACGGCCTGGGCGAGGTCCGCGTCGGCCGGCAGATTCATCACGCGGCGCATGCGCGCATAGCGGTTGTCCCGCACCACCGATTCCGCCGTCGCATTGAAGCGCAGCACCGCCGGCAGCACCACCGCGTTGAGCGTGCCATGGTGCAGCCCCGTCTTGCCGCCCACCTTCACGCCGCCCAGCGGGTGCGACAGCGAATGCACGCAGCCCAGCCCCTTCTGGAACGCCATCGCGCCCTGCATGGAGGCGCTCATCATGTTTAGCCGCGCATCGCGGTCGGAGCCATCATGCGTGGCGCGCTCGATGTTGGCCCAGGCGCGCTCCAGCCCGTCCAGCGCGATGCCATCGGCGGGCGGGTTGAAGGCGGGGGCGAGGAAAGTCTCGATGCAGTGCGCGATGGCATCCATGCCGGTGGCGGCCGTCAGCATCGGAGGCAGGCCCAGCGTCAGTTCGGCATCGCAGATGGCCGACTTGGGTAGCAGGTGCCATGAGTGGAAGCCGAGCTTGCGGCCGTCCTCCAGGATGATGATGGCGCCGCGCGCAACCTCGCTGCCGGTGCCGGCGGTGGTCGGGATGGCAATCAGCGGCGCCGCCGCCTCGGTGATCTTTGCGCTGCCACCCTCAATGGTGGCGTAGGTGGTGAGCGATTCCGGATGCGTTGCCGCGATGGCGATGCCCTTGGCCAGGTCGATCGATGAACCGCCGCCGATGGCGATCAACCCGTCGCAGCCGGCGTCCTTGTACTGCGCCGCAGCCTTCAGCACCATCGCCTCGGTCGGGTTGGAGGGCGTCTCGTCGAACACGGTGACGGGCAGACCGCCGGTGGCATCGATGGCGCGCTGGGCCAGGCCCGCTGCCGCCACGCCTTTGTCGGTCACGACCATCGGCCGGCGGATGCCGACGCGCGCGCACTCGCTCTTGAGTTCGTTGAGGGTGCCGAAGCCGAGGTGGACGTGGGTGAGATAGAAGATGAGGGCCATGCGCTGTCTCCGAGGTCAGTCCGTCTTGTCTTGCGGACGTGGTTCAATGGATACTCCGATGATAGCCAAATTAGAACGATCGTTCAGTTCTCGTCTTCCATGCCGTCTCTCGACCCGCACGTCGCCCAGTTGCTCGACCTGGTGGCGCGTGCCAAGCGCCCGCCGCTGAACCAGCTCGATCCGGCCGACGCCAAGATCGCCTACGAAAAAAGCAGCCCCATCGTCGACATCCCGACCATTCCGCTTGCGGCCGTGCATGACCTGGCCGTCACCGCGCGTGATGGCTACGCCATCCCCATTCGCACCTACGCCGCGCGCGAAGCAAGCTGGGCCGATCCGCTGCCGCTGCTGGTGTACTTCCACGGCGGCGGGTTTACGGTCGGTAGCATCAAGACGCACGATGCGCTGTGCCGCTCGCTGGCCGCCAAATCCGGGGCGATGGTGCTGTCGGTCGACTACCGGCTTGGGCCCGACTGGAAATTCCCGACCGCTGCAGACGACGCCTTCGACGTGCTGCAGTGGGTCTTCGACGAGGCCGCGACGATCGGTGCTGATCCCACGCGCATCGCCTTTGGCGGCGACAGCGCGGGCGGCACGCTGGCCGCCATCTGCACCATCGAGGCGCGCAATCGTGGCCTGGCGCCGGTTCTGCAACTGCTGGTCTATCCCGGCACCACGGCGCGCGAGACCACGCCGTCGCACCGCGAGTTCGCTGAGGGCTACCTGCTTACGCACGAGATGATCGGCTGGTTCTTCGCCCAATACCTGCGCACCGACGCCGACCGTGACGACTGGCGTTTCGCTCCGCTCGACGCTGGCGGGCAGGGCGCCGACGTGCACGGCGTGTGCCCCGCGTGGATCGCCGTGGCCGGTTTCGACCCGATCCGCGACGCCGGCATCGGCTATGCCGACAAGCTGCGTGCCGCCGGCGTGCCGGTCGAGCTGAAGCGGTATGACGGCATGATCCACGACTTCTTCAAGATCGGCCGCTTCGTGCCGGCCGTTGAGCACGCCCACCAGGAAGCCGCCGATGCGCTGCGCCGAGCGTTCGGCACCGAGACGGAGTAGACAGACGCATGGCCATCGAGGATTTCCATCACTGCACGCCGCTGCGCGTGCGCTGGGCCGAAGTCGATGCACAGGGCATCGTCTTCAACGGCCATTACCTGCTGTATGCCGACGTGTGCATCACGGAGTACTGGCGCGCGATCGGCGTGCGCTACCCGACCGACGTGGTGGACACCTTCGGCGTCGATTTCTACGTGGTCAAGTCCACGCTGGAATACCATGCGTCCGCGCGCTTTGACGACGAGCTGGACCTGCGCTGCCGCGTGGCGCGCCTGGGCCGCTCGAGCATGCGCTTCATCATCGAGATGTATCGCGCGGACGAGCACCTCGTCACCGGCGAGGTCATCTACGTGTGCGCCCGTCCAGCCACACACATGGCCACGCAGACGTCCGCGCCCGTGCCCGACACGTTGCGCGAGCGCATCCTCAATTTTGAAATCCTGAAGCCTGAAACATGACTGCCCCCGAATCCGTCCGCCTGCTCGCCGGTGTTGAAGTCGACCGCTGGGACGCCGTGCGCGAAGAAGCCCGTGCCATCCGCTACGACGTGTTTGTCATTGAGCAAGGTGTGCCCGTTGAACTCGAATGGGATGAATGGGACGACCAGTGCTGGCACGCGCTGGCGCGCGACACCGCCGGCCGCGCCGTGGCCACCGGCCGCCTGCTGCCCGACGGCCATATCGGCCGCATGGCGGTGCGCCAGGAGGCGCGTGGCACGGGCGTCGGTGCGCGCGTGCTGGACGCGTTGATCGACAAGGCCCGTGAACTGGGTTACCCCGAGCTGGTGCTCAACTCGCAAACCCACGCGATGCCGTTCTATGCGCGGGCCGGCTTCACGCCGGAAGGCGACGAGTACGAAGAGGCCGGCATCCCGCACCGGACCATGCGCCGCGTGCTGTAACCCAGAACTACACGTTGATCGCGCCGGCGGCCCGCACAATGGCCGTGATGGCTGCCTGCGCCGCCGGCGACGAGGTCCTGCCGCGCAAACGCACGATGCCCGTGCTGGACGGTGGCGACAGCCAGCCCTGCACGACCAGCCGGATGAGTGTTCCCGATTCCAGCTCCTCCGACACCGCCGCGTCCGTTGCGCCAAGGACGGTATCGGTGGTGAGCGCGATCGTCTTGAGCACGCTGTAGTTGTCGCACTCGAGTGCAATGGCGGCTTCCTGGCCCTCCGGCAGACCCAGCAGGGCGGCCAGCTCCACCTTCGACGGGCTCAGCAGCTTCGGCACCGCGAGGCCATAGGTCCAGACCTCCCGCAGCGTATGTTCGCGCCCGGCCAGCGGGTGGCCGGCCCGCACATAGAGGTTGGGCGGCTGGCCGCCGATCAGCTGGATGTCCAGCGCGGCGTCTTTCGGCATGTCGCGCACGTCGGCGGCAAAGAACTCGATGCTCTCGGTGCGCAGGCTTTCCAGCAGCTGCACCCAGTTGCCGACCTCCATGCGCAGTGCTACCTGCGGGTGCTGGCGCCGTAGCTCGCGCAGCGCTTGCGGCATCAGGGTGGCGGTCAGCAGGGGGCCCACGCCGAAGGCCGTGTCGCCCAACTGGCTGTCGCGGTACAGATCGACGTCACGCTGCAGGCAGCGCGCCTCGAACAGCAGTTTGCGCGCCCGCTCGATGACGAATTCGCCAGCGGGCGTGGGGCGCACGTCGCCGGTTTCGCGGTCGAACAGGCGTACGCCCAGGTCGTCCTCGATGGCCTGGATGCTGCGGCTGAAGGCGGGCTGGCTCAGGTGCACCTGCTCGGCGGCGCGGGCGAAGTGCAGGGTGTCGGCCAGGGCAACGACGTGACTCAGGCGGCGCAGATCCATGGCGTTGCGTCCGGTGCATTGAATGAATACCCATTATGCATTGGACGCATTGAAATGCCACTCCTAGGATCGTCTCCATAACAAAGCGAGAGGAGACGCCCCGCAATGAGTTCGCAACTGCAATACCTGTTGATTAGCGCCTGCATCCTGGGCTTGGGCGCCATGGAGTTCATCACCCGGCGCTACCAGGCCACCGTGCGTGGCAATGCCACAGCCAACGACACCTGGCTGGAAGTGCTGATGTTCGTCAGCCTGATTGCCATCACCCAGCCGATCGCGCTGCTGGGCAGCAACGCCCTGTGCAACTGGCTGATCCCCGCGCAGCACAACGCGTGGTCCCACTTGCCCTGGTGGGCCATGGCCGGCCTGCTGCTGGTGGGCGACGACCTCACGCAGTACCTCTGGCACCGCGCTTCGCATTCGCCGCTGCTGTGGCCGCTGCACCGCGCGCACCACAGCGCGTCGTACATGAGCGTGCGCATCACCTACCGCAACAACTTCTTTTATTACCTGATGATGCCGGGCCTGTGGATCGGCGGTGTGGCGGTGTACCTGGGCTTCGGCGAGGTCTACGCGGTGTATCTGGTGGTCAAGCTGGCCGTCATCCTGGGTGCGCACTGCGCCTGGGCGTGGGATGCGCCGCTGTACCGCATCCGCGCGCTGCGTCCGCTCATGTGGGTGCTGGAGCGCACCATCTCCACGCCGGCCACGCACTGGGCCCACCACGCGCTGACCAACGAAGACGGCATCGGCCACTACAAGGGCAATTTCGGCAACCTGCTGTTCTTCTGGGATGTGCTGTTCGGTACCGCCCATATCACGCGCAAATACCCGGCCAAGATCGGCCTGCAGGACGACATCCTGTTCGGGCCCGAGCGCTGGACCGCGCAGATGTTCTATCCGCTGGTGCACTCCAGGCGCGAGCATTCCGCGCTGCGCCCGGGCGGTGCCGCCATGACCGAGGCGGACGAGCTGGCCGCCGCCAAGCAGGAGGCCGCATGAACGACCGCGCCTCTGTCCAGGCGATGCTCGACGCGCGCCTGACCGACGTATTCGCCGCACAGCAGCGCGCGCATCTGCAGGACATGCTGCCCAGCGCCGACCAGCGCCAGCAGCACCTGCGCCTGTTGCAACGCCAGTTGCTGCGCTACCAGGACGTGCTGGCCGACGCCATCTCGGCCGATTTCGGCGGCCGCGCCGTGGCCGAGACCCAGATGCTCGACGTGCTGCCCACCGCGCTGGCGATCCGCCATGCGCGCAAGCACCTGGCCCGCTGGATGCGCCCGAGCCGACGCCGGCCCGAACTGCTGTTCGCCACCAACAGCCTGCGCGTGACCTACCAGCCCAAGGGCGTGGTGGGCGTGATCGCCACGTGGAACTTCCCGGTCTACCTGTCGATCGGGCCGCTGGCCACGGCGCTGGCCGCCGGCAACCGCGTCATGATCAAGATGCCGGAGACCACGCCGCGCACCAATGCCACGCTGCGGCAGATGCTTGGCGAGGTCTTTGCCGACGACCACGTCGCGCTGTTTGGTGAGGAGCAGGAAGACCCGAATGCCTTCACCGCGCTGCCGTTCAACCACATCGTCTTTACCGGCTCGCCACGCGTGGGCAGCCTGGTGATGGAGCAGGCCGCGCGCAACCTGACGCCGGTCACGCTGGAGCTGGGCGGCAAATCGCCGGCCATCGTGCTGCGCGACTACTCCGTGCAGGAGGCCGCGCGACGCATCGCGCACGGCAAGGCCACCAACGGCGGGCAGATCTGCGTGGCGCCGGACTATGCGCTGGTGCCGCGCGAGCACATCGGCGCCTTCGTCGAGGCGGTCCAGCAGACCTTCTCTGGGCTGTATGGCATGCACGTGCAGGACAACGCCGACTACACCGCCGTCTCCACCGACCGCCACGCCGCGCGCATCCGCAGCCTGCTCGACGACGCCCGCGAGAAGGGCGCCACCGTCGTCTCCTGCGGGGACAGTGACCGTAGCCGCCGGATGGCACTGCAGATTGTCACGGGTTGCACGCCGGACATGCAGTTGATGCAGCAGGAGATCTTCGGCCCCGTGCTGCCGGTGGTGGCCTATGACACGCTGGATGACGCGATCGAAATCGTGCGCAGCCGGCCACGTCCGCTCGCGCTGTACTGCTTCAGCCACGATGCCGCCGCACGCGAGACGTTGCTGACCCGCACGCATTCCGGCGGGGTGACGATCAACGACTGGGGCTGGCATGCCGCCAACCACGACGCGCCGTTCGGCGGCACCGGGCAATCGGGCATCGGCAACTGGCACGGCGAGGAGGGCTTCCGCGAGCTGTCGCACGCGCGCACGGTCTTCAAGCGGCACCGCTTTTTCCCGATTGACCTGTTCTATCCGCCCTATGGCCGGCGCCTGCAGGCATGGGCGCTGAAGTTCAATCTCGGCACTGGCGATGCTTCGGTGCGTCGGCCATTCTAGATAGCATCGCGACCTTTTCGAGACCCGGACATGGCTTCCTCGACTTCCCGCACGGTGCTGATCACCGGCGCCGCCGGCAACCTTGGGCGCGCCGTCGCCCAGGCGTTTGCCGCCCAGGGTGACAGGCTGATCCTGCTGGACCTCCAGCAAGACCGGCTGGCCACCGCGTTTGGCGCGTCGAACGACCAGCAGCAACTGGTGGCGGTCAACCTGCTCGACCGCGCCGCCACCGAGGCTGCGGTGGCGGATGCCCAGGCGCGCTTCGGCCCGGTGAAGGCGCTGTGCCACCTGGCCGGCGGCTTCCGCATGGGCGAGCCGCTGCATGAAACATCCGATGCCACCTGGGATTTCCTGCTGGACCTCAATGCCCGCTCGCTGATCCATATCGCCAGCGCGGTCGTGCCACAGATGCTGGCCAGCGGCGGCGGCAAGATCATCACCATCGGCGCGAACTCGGCGGGCAAGGGACTGGCGCACATGGGGCCATACATTGCTGCCAAGAGCAGCGTGATCCGCTTGACGGAGGCCATGTCGGCGGAACTGCGCGAGCGCGGCATCAACGTCAATTGCGTGCTGCCGAGCATCATCGATACGCCCGAGAACCGCGCAGCCATGCCGAATGCCGATCCGGAAAAATGGGTCAAGCCGCAGGACCTGGCGAGTGTGATCGCCTTCCTGGCCTCCGACGCGGCGCGCGCCGTGCATGGCGCGTCCTTGCCGGTGGTCGGGCTGAGTTGAGCCGAGGGGAAAGGTCGGGCCGTGTTAGGGCAGATCAGGGCAGATCGGCCTGGGTGACCGTGTCGAGCACGCCCAGGTAGCGCGTCTCGCCGATCTGGCCTTGCGCGTCGAAGCGGCGCTCGGTCACGTCAAAGCAGCCGTCGTGGCGGATGCGCACGATGGTGCTGGCGCGCGTGCCATAGCGCGGCGAGCGGATGAAGGCCGCCGACAGCAGCTTCTCCCACTCCGGCGCCACGCCTGTGGCGGGCAGGGCGCCCGTCGGTGCTTCGCGCGTTTCGGCCAACAGATTCAAGTAACGCGCCACATCGAGTGCATTGCCATGCCGGCCAGTGTCTGCCGCCAGCGCCTCGGCAAAGGCAGCCATGCGATGCCGCACCTTGAACCACGGCGTATCGAGCAGCGCGTTGGACAGGCCATACACGCCGGGTGACAGCTTGCGCGGCGCGTCGGCACGGTTGCTGGTCCACCAGAGTTCGTCGCGCGTGGCGGTCAGCAGGTTGTAGCCGTTGTAGGCGCCGTTGCGGGCGGTAAGGCTGTCAAGGTACGTGGGAATCGATGCCTCTTCAGCGGCCAGGAAATTGGCGACCAGCTCGCCGCGCGAGCGCGCATCGGGGCGGCGTTCGGACGGCGCGCGGTAATTGGTGAGCGCGGCAAAGCGCCCGTCTCGCGTCATGCCCATCCACGTGCCCGCGTGGCCGACCACTTGGGCCAGGTCTCGCCCGGCCAGCACGTGGGGCGCGTCGCTCCACCACGCCAGCGGCGCGGCGGGGCGGTCATAGAATTCGTCCCGGTTGGCGGCCACCACCAGCGCATACGCGGGGTGGGCATGCCAGGCCGTGAGAATCAGGCACATAAGCACTTCCTTTGAAAATGCCGGGCGACACGTCGATGTGACGATCTGTGTCGCGCGGGCTTCGGCCAAGCATAGCAGCCTGCCGAACTTTTGCGATGACGATTGCGCAGCCGCCCTGCCTAGTTGCTTTCGAGATCGACGAAAAGCTCGGCGTGGCGCTCGCCCGCCGCGAATTCGCGCGGGCCGCCGGTCTCCCATAGCCCTGCGAGCGTGGCGGCAAAGGCGGGCGGGATATCGTGATAGCACTCCATCCACGTCGCCATGCCGTCGTGCACTTCGGGGCGGCGCATCAGCGTGCCGGACACGCCGGTCGCTTCTTCCACCGTGTCGAGCCAGCGCTGCCAGCGCGGCAGGGCGGCGCCAGCGTCGCGCTCGGCGATGCGGAAATAGACGAACAGGTGGTCGGCCATGGCAGCCTCGCAGGTGGTGTGTGGGGGATCAGGCGCCAGATCAGGCGCTTTCGGCGACGGGAATCGCGTAGGGCAGCGTCTGCAGGGTCAGCAGCGGGCCGTCGGCCGTGGCAAGGTGGATGGTGGTGTCCACGGCGTCGAGCTTGAGTTCGACCAGCAGGTCGGTGCCACCGCCCGGCGCCATCGCTGCATTGACGACCATGCCGCACGGCTGGTTCGGATCGGCCGCGCTGAAAACCTCGGCGCCAGCGGAGGTGGGCGCACCCACGTGCGCGCGGTACATGCGCCGCTTGAGCGTGCCACGATACTGGCTGCGCGCCACCACTTCCTGGCCCGGGTAGCAGCCCTTGCGGAAATCCACGCCGCCCACCAGTTCCAGGTTCACCATCTGCGGGACGAACTGTTCTTGCGTCGGCAGGGTGATCGACGGCACGCCCGCCTGCAGGGCGAGCCAGTCCCACACCTCGGTGCCGACCAGCGACAGGCGCGCGGCCAGCGTCTTCCAGGCTTGCTGGAAGTGATCGGTATGGACCATCCATTGATAGCGCGGGCGGCCGTCGGCATCCGGCAGACGGATCACCGCGCCGACCTGCTGGCCGACCGTGACCGGCTGCTGCGCCACCGCGTAGACCGCATCGGATTCCGGCAGGACGGCACCGGCCTCGCGCAGCGCGTCGGCCGCATCGGGGCCTGCCACGCAAATGGCGACAAACTCGTCCATCGGCCGCAGCTTGGCCTTGGCGCGCAGCACGAACATCGACAGGCGCTTGGTGATCGCCGGGGCGATCAGCTTGTCGGTCTGCAGCACGACGGTATCGGCCTGGCGCCACATCAGCAGCGTGGCCAGCAGGCGGCCCTTGGCCGAGCAGTAACCGGCCAGCCGCGCCTGGTTTGGCCCCAAGCCGGTCACGGCGTTGGTCAGCTGGTTGTGCAGGAATTCCGCCGCATCGGCGCCTTCGACGGCGATGCGGGCAACATTGGTCGGCGGGCACAGCACGCTGCCGTGCGTGGCGGCGTCAAACTGCACGTCGAGCAGCGGAAAACTCAGCGTATCGACGAAATCCTGGAAAACATCATTCATGGTGTGCAGGTGGCCGGAGATTGACCCGGTATTATATGAGGCTGTCTGAAGCGCATCTTGAGCGCTTCCAATCCATTTCAAGAGTACGGATAAGACTCATTGTCGAGGACATGGGCCGGTTCCGTACAGCAGATTACAGAACACGATGATCTCGTTTTTCAAGCGCTTGCTGTTGCTGGTGATCCTGATCGGTCTGGCGGCGGCGGGTGGCGTGGTGTGGTGGGCCCAGCAACCGGTGAGCCTATCCGCCTCGCCGCTGGAAGTGGTGATCAAGCCCAATTCGAGCGTGACGTCGGTTGCGCGGCAATTGGGGACCGGCGGGGTGGGCGTGCAGCCGCAGCTGTTCTCGCTGGTGGCGCGCGCCATGGGCAACGCCAAGAACCTCAAGGCCGGCGGCTACGCGTTCGAGACCGGTGCGACGCCGCTGTCGATTCTCGACAAGATGGCGCGCGGCGAGGTCACGCATTACGTCGTCACCGTCATCGAGGGCTGGAGCATGCGTCAGATGCGCGCTGCGGTCGATGCGGAACCGGCGCTCAGGCACGAGACCGCCGGGCTGTCCGATGCCGACCTGATGCGCAAGATTGGTGCCCAGGAGGCCAACCCGGAAGGCATGTTCTTCCCCGACACCTACCTGTTCGCCCGTGGCAGCAGCGATGTTGAGCTGTATCGCCACGCCTACCAGACCATGCAGAAGCGCCTGGCTGATGCCTGGGCCCGCCGCGCGCCCGACCTGCCATACAAGACGCCGTACGAGGCGCTGACCATGGCCTCCATCGTCGAGAAGGAGACCGGCCAGAAGCAGGACCGGCCGATGATCGCCTCGGTGTTCATCAACCGCCTGCGCAAAAACATGCTGCTGCAGACCGACCCGACCGTGATCTACGGCATCGGCGCGGGCTTCGATGGCAATCTGCACAAGCGCGACCTGCAGACCGACACGCCGTACAACACCTACACCCGCATCGGCCTGCCGCCGACGCCGATCTCGCTGCCGGGCATGGCGTCGCTGGAGGCGGCGATGAATCCGGCGCCGTCCAACGCGCTGTACTTTGTCGCGCGCGGTGACGGCAGCAGCCAGTTCTCGACCAACCTGACGGACCACAACCGGGCCGTCAACAAATACCAGCGCGGCCAACCATGACTGGCAAGTTCATCACATTCGAAGGCATCGACGGGGCGGGCAAGAGCACGCACCTGGCGTGGTTCGCCCAGCAGTTGCAGGCCAGGCTGGCGCCACAGGGCAAGCAGGTGGTCGTCACGCGCGAGCCGGGCGGCACGCCCCTGGGCGAACGCCTGCGCGAGGTGCTGCTGCACGAGCGCATGCACCTGGAGACCGAAGCGCTGCTGATGTTCGCCAGCCGCCGCGAGCACATTGCCGAAGTGATCCAGCCTGCGCTTGAGCGCGGCGACTGGGTCATCTCCGACCGCTTTACGGATGCCACCTTCGCCTACCAGGGCGGGGGCAGGGGTCTGGCCATCGACCGGCTCGAAGCGCTGGAGACGTGGGTGCAGCAGGGCCTGCAGCCGACCAAGACGATCCTGTTCGACCTGCCGCCCCAGATCGCCGCCGCGCGCCTAGCCGATGCGCGCACGCCCGACAAGTTCGAAGCCGAATCCGCCCAATTCTTCCTGCGCACGCGCGCCGAATACCTGCGCCGTGCGGCAGCCGAGCCAGAGCGTTTCTTCGTCGTCGACGCCAACCGCGAGCGCGGCGATATCCAGAAAGACTTAGAGCAATTGCTGGCAACGCTTTGATCTTGCAGGCAATTTCTATAACCGAAACAATGGTTTCACGGCGAGATTTCGCATCCATAACCTGACGCAACCCATTGATTCATGATGCTTTATCCGTGGCAATCCGCTGACTGGGCGCGCCTGCAGGCGATGCGGGCAACGCTGCCGCACGCCATCCTGCTGAACGGCCAGGCCGGCACCGGCAAGCGCGATTTCGCCATGCACTTCGCGCAAGGGTTGCTGTGCGACACGCCCGCTGCTGACGGCCAGCCGTGCGGGACCTGCGCCGCGTGCAACTGGTTCGTTCAGGGCAACCACCCGGACTTCCACCTTGTGCGCCCCGAGGCCATGGAAGAGGCGCCCGAGACGGAGAAGGATGCCGAAGGCAAGAAGAAGGCGCCCAGCAAGATCATCCGCATGGAGCAGGTGCGCAACCTGATCGAGGCGGTCGGCGTAGGCACGCACCGGGCCGGCTTGCGCGTGGTGGTGCTGTATCCGCTGGATGCCCTGCAGACCGAGGGGGCCAACGCGCTGCTCAAGACGCTGGAAGAGCCGCCGCAGAACACCGTCTTCCTGCTGGTGACGGACCGCATTGACCGCATCTTGCCGACCATCCTGTCGCGCTGCCGGCAGTTTCCGCTGCAGCCGCCGCAGCCAGCCGCCGCACGCCAGTGGCTGGAGCGGCAGGGCGTGCCGCACGCGCAGAGCCTGCTGGCCGAGTTCGGCAACGCGCCGCTGGCCGCGCTGCAGGCAGCCGAATCGGAAGACCGCCCGTTGCTGCAATTCCTGCTGGAACAACTCGGCCAAGGTCCCAAATTCGATGCGCTGGCCACGGCCGATCACCTGCAAAAATTGTCGGTCCCCGCCGTTCTCAGTACCATGCACCGATGGGTATTTGATCTGATGGCAGCGCGGCTGGCGGGCCAACCGCGCTACTTTCCGGGCCAGGGCGATGCACTGCAGCGCTGCGCCCTGGCGATCCCGCTGGACCGGCTGGAACGCTTCGCGCGTGCCTTGCCGGAGCGGCGCCGCACCGAGCAGCATCCGCTGGCTGCTCGGCTGGTCATCGAAAGCTTGTTGTTGGAGTACCGGCAGCTATTTCCGGCTGCCTGAACTTAAAAAACGTCTGGAAACTCTGTGAGCACAGCACCTCTTCGTACGCCCGGCATGCCGGTCACTCCCGGCGCGCCCGCAGCACCCGGCACGGCCGCTGGCGCCCCGACGCGCCCGGGCATCGTTTCCCTGGCGATCAAGGATGAAGCCGGCCTGCACGCCGCCTACATGCCGTTCCTGAAGAACGGCGGCATCTTCGTGCCGACCCAGCGCCCGTACCGTATCGGCGAGGACGTCTTCCTCGTGCTGTCGCTGCTGGACCGCCCGCAGAAGTACCAGGTGGCCGGCAAGGTGGCCTGGATCACGCCGGTGGGCACGCCCAACAAGACGCCCGGCATTGGCGTGCACCTGGGCGAAGACGAACCGTGCCGCGTGCTGCGCCGCGTGGTCGAGGAAATCCTGGGCAAGCAGATCAACTCGCAGCGCCCCACGCAAACGCTTTGATGCATGCTGATGCGGCGCGTGAGATTTGCGCTGTAACTTACTGATTATTCGATGTTTGTCGACTCACACTGCCACATCAATTTCCCCGACCTGCGCGCGCGCTTGCCGGAACTGCTGACCCGCATGCGCGAGAACCGCGTCACGCATGCGCTGTGCATCTCCGTCACGCTGGAAGACTTCCCCAGCGTGCTGGAGATCGCCGAGCAGGAGCCGAACATCTACGCCACCGTGGGCGTGCACCCGGATGCCGAGGCCGACGTCGAGGAAGGCACGCGCATCGAGGAGCCGACGCTTGCGCGCCTGCTGGCGCTGGCCGACCACCCGCGCGTGGTCGGCATCGGCGAGACCGGCCTCGACTACTACCGCCTGGGCGATCGCACCGTCGCGGAGATGGAATGGCAGCGCGAACGCTTCCGCACGCATATCCGCGCGTCGAAGCAGACCGGCAAGCCGCTGGTGATCCACACCCGCTCGGCGGCTAACGATACGCTGGCCATCATGCGCGAAGAGGATGCCCAGGCCGCGCGCGGCGTCATGCACTGCTTTACCGAGAGCTGGGAGGTGGCCCGCGCCGCGCTGGACCTGGGCTTCTACATCTCGTTCTCGGGTATCGTCACGTTCAAGAACGCGGTGGACCTGCAGGAAACCGCCAGGAAGGTGCCGCTGGACCGCATGCTGATCGAAACCGACTCGCCGTACCTGGCGCCGGTGCCGTTCCGCGGCAAGACCAACGAGCCGGCCTATGTGCGCCACGTGGGCGAGTTCCTCGCCACGCTGCGCGGCGAGCCGCTGGACCGCATCGCCAGCGTCACGACCGAGAATTTCTTCAATCTATTCAATGCAATACCGCGATAATTTGAAGCTGATGATGAAGCAGATTGCGCTGGCGGCCGGGCTGGCGGTGATGCTGTCGGGCGCGGCACGCGCCACGCCGCAGGATGATCTGCGCAATGCGGTCGAATACAACCGTCCTGCGCTGGTGCAAAAGCTGGTCGCCCAGGGCATCGACCCGAACCTGACCACGCACGATGGCACGCCGCTGCTGGTGGACGCCCTCAAAGACAAGAACATCGATGTAGCCGAGGCGCTGATCCGCGCCAAGAACCTCGATTTCGAGCGCACCAACGCCGCCGGCGAGAACGCGCTGATGATGGCTGCCTACCAGGGCCTGCTGCCCATGGTGAAGCTGATGGTCGAGACGTACGACGTCGAGGTCAACAAGACCGGCTGGACCGCGCTGCACTACGCGGCCACCAATGGCTACGACGACATCGTCAAATACCTGCTCGACCACGCCGCCTATATCGACGCGGAAAGCCCGAATGCCACCACGCCGCTGATGATGGCGACCATGAGCGGCCACATCACCACCGTCAAGCTGCTGCTGGATGAGGGCGCGGACATGAACCTGCGCAACCAGCAGAAGATGGACGTGATCGACTTCGCCAAGCGGTATCACCAGGACGAGATTGCCGCCGGGCTGGAATCGCGCCGGCGCAAGCTGGCGGAGCAGGGTGCCAAGCCGGCGCCGGTTCCGCCAGCGGCTCCTTCCGCGCAGCCCGTTGCACCCGTGGCGCCCGACGTGCCGACACCGATGCCGGCCGCCGTCGACGGCGAGGGCACCAGCGGCCTGCCGGGCTCGCTCGGCGACCACAAGAGCGTGCCGCCGCCGGATCGGCGCGGAGGCTGATCGGATTGCCCAGCCTGCTTACCCGCGCCGCGCCAGCCGCACCCCGGTGAACTGCCACCGCTGGTGCGGATAGAAGAAGTTGCGGTACGTCGCCCGCAGGTGCCCCTCCGGCGACACGCACGAGCCGCCGCGCAGCACCATCTGGCTGCACATGAACTTGCCGTTGTATTCGCCCACCGCGCCTGGCGCCGGCTGGAAGCCGGGGTATGGGCCATACGGGCTGGCGGTCCATTCCCACACGTCCCCATACATCTGGCGCAGGCCGCCCGCCTTGGGCGCACCTTGGTCAGGCAAGGGCCGCAATGCCCCCAGTGACGCGCTGCGGCCGACGAAGTTGCCTTGTACCGGCAGCCCCTCGGCGGCGTGTTCCCATTCGGCCTCGGTCGGCAGGCGGGCGCCGGCCCAGCGGGCGTAGGCGTCGGCCTCGTAGAAGCTGACGTGCGTCACCGGGGCATCGAGGTCGACCGGCTCCAGGCCGCGCAGCGACATCTGCCGCCACCCCTCCGATTCATCTGCGCGCCAATACAGCGGGGCGTCGATGCCCTCGCGCTGCACCCAGGCCCAGCCGTCGGACAGCCACAGCGCCGGTTGACGGTAGCCGCCGTCCTCCATGAAGGCGATCCACTCACGATTGGCGACGGGGTGCGCGGCAAGCGCATACGGCTCCAGCCACACCGTATGGCGAGGGCCTTCGCAATCGAACATGAAGTCGGCGCCATCGTCGGTCTTGCCGATCTGGACGGCACCGCCGTCGCAGGCGACCCAGCCGGGCTGGGTGCTGCCGGTGCGGGCCGACGCGGGGCGCACCGCGGCGTAGGCTGGGCATAGCGGGTTCTGCGCAAACAGGTGCAGCAGGTCGGTCAGCAGCAGCTCCTGGTGCTGTTGCTCATGGTGCAGGCCGAGCGTGACCAGCCGCGCGGCCCGCGCCGAGACACCATCGGCCAGCAGGCGCCGCATGGCCGCATCAACCTGGGTTCGATAGGCGCGCACCTCGTCGAGCGTCGGGCGCGTGAGCATGCCCCGGCGCGGACGCGGGTGCCGTGCGCCGACGGCCTCGTAGTACGAGTTGAAGAGATAGCGGTAGCGTGCGTCCGGCGAACGGTAGCCGGGCACAGTGGGGCCGAGGATGAATTCCTCGAAAAACCACGTGGTGTGGGCGAGGTGCCATTTGGCGGGGCTGGCGTCGTCCATCGACTGGACAGTGGCGTCGGCGTCGGACAGCGGCGCGGCCAGGGCCAGCGACTGCGCGCGGACCGCGTCGTACTGCGGCAGCAGGCTGGGCAGGGTAGCGGCGGGCGCATCGAAGGCGGGCAGTACACGCATGGCGTCTCCAGATAGGCGGCAAGGACAGCCCCAGCAAGCGGGCCACACGCGCGACTTCTCGCTCAGGCGCCACGCTTCCCCGGTTTGGTAAGAAGCATATTCGAGCTTTGTCACTTTGCGTTGCGCGAATGTGCGTATGCAGCGTTGCGGGGCATCGCGCTGCAACATCGATTGTCATGAAACGTTCACCACCGCCACCTAGGATGTAAACGTTTACAAATCCAGGCGAGGACGTTGTGGCAAGCAGCATCAAGGATGTGGCAACGCGCGCCGGCATTTCCATCGCCACGGTCTCGCGGGCGGTCAATACGCCGGAGCGCGTGAGCGCAGAGACGCTCGCCCGCGTGCAGGCGGCCATGGATGCGTTGCAGTACCGCCCCAACGCACTGGGCCGCCAGTTGCGCGCCGTGCGCACGGGACTGCTGGGCGTGGTGTTGCCGTCGCTGGCCAACCCGGTGTTTGCCGAGTGCATGCAGGGCATCGACGAGGCCGCGTCCGCCGCCGGCCAGCGCGTCATGCTCATGACCACCGCCTATGACCGTAACCGCGAGGCCCGGGCGATCGAGACCATGCTCGAGCAGCGCGTCGACGGCCTGATCCTGACCGTGGCCGATGCCGCCGCCAACCCGCACCTGGACCGCCTGGACGCCGAGCGCGTGCCTTACGTGCTGGTCTACAACGACACCTACGGCCAGCCGCGCATCCCAGCGCGCTGCTGCGTGACGGTCGACAACCGCGCCGCCGCGCGCGATGCCATCCGCGCCTTGCTTGCCCAGGGGCATCGCCAGATCCGCATGCTCACGGGCACGCTGTCCGCCTCCGACCGTGCCGCGCTACGCCATGTCGGCTACCGCGAGGCGCTCGAAGCCGCCGGCATCGCCCCGCAGCCGCCGGTCGAGATCGACTTCAACGCCGACGCCATGCTGCCCGCCGAGTTGGCCCGCCTGCTCGCGCCGCCACGCCCGACCGCTATCTTCTGCAGCAACGACCGCCTGGCCCTGCTGACGATCCGCTCGCTGCGCGAGATGGGCCTGCGCGTGCCGGAAGACGTGAGCGTGATCGGCTTCGACGGTCTCGCGATCGGGCAGTGGCTCTCGCCCACGCTGGCCACGGTCGCGCAGCCGCACCGCCAGATCGGCACCGATGCCGCCCAGGCGCTGGCCCGCCGCATTGGCGGCGAAGCGGTGCCCTCGATCACACTGCCGCACCGGCTGCTGGCCGGCGGCACGCTGGCCAAGGCGCCTGCCGCCGCGTCCGCTTCGCTTTCTGTTGCTTCTTCCCTCACGTCTGATACGCAAGGAGCGTCTCGATGAAACGTCTCGTTCAATGGCTGCGCGCGTGCGGCCTCGTGGCTGCTGGCGCCTTCGCGCTGGCAGCGCCGGTGCAGGCCCAGTCGACCGGCCAACAGGTGGCCATCTGCTACAACTGCCCGCCGGAATGGGCTGACTGGGCCAGCCAGATCAAGGCCATCAAGGACAAGACCGGCATCACCGTGCCGTTCGACAACAAGAACTCCGGCCAGGCCATCGCGCAGATGCTGGCGGAAAAGGCCCACCCGGTGGCCGACGTCGCCTACCTGGGCATCACGTCCGCCTACCAGGCCAAGGACAAGGGCCTGGTCGCCAACTACAAGCCCAAGCACTGGGAAGACATCCCGGCGGGCATGAAGGACCCGGACGGCGCGTTCTTCTCGATCCACTCGGGCACGCTCGGCTTCTTCGTCAACAAGGACGCGCTGGAAGGCAAGCCCGTGCCGCGCTCGTGGAAGGATCTGCTCAAACCCGAATACAAGGGTATGGTCGGCTACCTGGACCCGAGCAGCGCCTTCGTCGGCTACGTGGGCGCCGTGGCGGTCAACCAGGCGCTGGGCGGCACGCTGGACAACTTCGGCCCGGCCATCGAGTGGTTCAAGCAGCTGAAGAAGAACACGCCGATCGTGCCGAAGCAGACCGCCTACGCGCGCGTCGTCGCCGGTGAAATCCCCATCCTGCTCGACTACGACTTCAACGCCTACCGCGCCAAGTACAAGGACCACGCCAACGTGGAGTTCGTGATCCCGCAGGAAGGCTCGATCGCCGTGCCGTACGTGATGAGCCTGACCGCCGGCGCGCCGCATTCCGACAACGCCAAGAAGGTGCTGGACTTCGTGCTGTCGGACGAAGGCCAGGCGCTGTGGGCCAACGCCTACCTGCGCCCGGTGCGCGCCAACGCCATGAGCAAGGAAGCCGCCTCCCGCTTCCTGCCGGCCAGCGAATACGCCCGCGTGAAGACGGTGGACTTCAACAAGATGGCGGCCGGCCAGCAGGCGTTCGGCACGCGTTATCTGGACGAGGTCCGCTGAGCATGCCTGCAGCCGCTGCCCGATCCACCCCACCCACATTACGGGACGATGCCGTGCTGCCCGCGCGGTGGCGGGTGGCGCTGCTGGCGCCGGCCGTCGCGCTGTTCTGCGCGTTCTGGCTGCTGCCCATGGCGGCGCTCCTGCGCGTGAGCGGCAGCGAAGGCCTGATCGCCACCTACACGGCGGCGCTGACCACGTCGCGCTACTTGAGCAGCCTGCTGTCGACGGTGGTGTTGTCGGCAGCGGTGACGTTGGCAACGTTGGTGCTGTCGACCATCGCCGGGCTGTTCCTAGTGCGCCACAACGTGCCGGGCAAACGGCTAATCACTGCGATGCTGACCTTCCCGCTGGCCTTCCCGGGCGTGGTGGTCGGCTTCATGGTGATCCTGCTGGCCGGGCGCCAGGGCCTGCTGGGCGACCTGACGCACAAGCTGACCGGCGAGAAATGGGTCTTCGCCTATTCCATCGGCGGCCTGTTCCTCGGCTACCTGTACTTCTCGATCCCGCGCGTGGTGCTGACGGTGATGGCGGCGGCGGAAAAGCTCGATCGCTCGCTGGAAGAAGCGGCGCGCTCGCTGGGTGCGTCGTCGTGGCAGGTGACGCGCGACGTGCTGGTGCCGGGGCTGGCGCCAGCGCTCATCGCCTCCGGGGCGATCTGTTTTGCGACGTCGATGGGCGCGTTCGGCACGGCCTTCACGCTCGCCACCGACATCGATGTGCTGCCGATGACGATCTATACCGAGTTCACGCTGAATGCGGGCATTGCGATGGCGGCGGCGCTCTCCGTCGTGCTGGGCGTGGTGACGTGGCTGGTGCTGGCGATAGCGCGTACCGCGAGCGGTGGGCAAGCAGGGGCGGCAGCATGAGGCGCGCACTATCCCTGGGCCAATGGCTGGTCACGTTGCTGCTGTGCTTGTTCCTGATCGTGCCCGTCGTGCTGTCGATGGCCGTGGGCCTGACGCGCAACTACATCCGCGGCTTCAAGAGCGGTTGGACCTTCGACTGGGTCGCCCAGGTGTGGGAGACCTACCACACGTCGATCTGGATGTCGCTGCTGGTAGCGCTGTGCACGCTGGTGATCGTGCTGGCGGCGGGCGTGCCAGCGGGCTATGTGCTGGCCCGGCGCCAGAGCCGCACCAGCCGCCTGATCGAGGAATTCCTGACGCTGCCCGTGGCGCTGCCCGGGCTGGCGACGGCGCTGGGGCTGATCGTGGCTTATGGCGGCTTTGGCGGCTTTCGCGAGAGCCTGTGGTTCATTGTCGTCGGGCACGTGGTGTTCACGCTGCCGTTCATGGTGCGCTCGGTGGCGGCGGTGTGTGCGGGGCAGAACCTGCGCACGCTGGAGGAGGGCGCGGCCAGCCTGGGCGCGTCGTTCTGGCAGCGTTTTTGCACCATCGTGCTGCCCAACGTGCAGCCCGGCATCCTGGCCGGCGCGTTGACGGTGGTGACGCTCTCGGTGGGCGAGTTCAACCTGACCTGGATGCTGCACACCCCGCAGACCAAGACCCTGCCGGTCGGCTTGGCCGACACCTATGCGTCGATGCGCCTGGAGATTGCCAGCGCCTATACGCTGATCTTCTTCGTCATGATCGTGCCGCTGCTGGTGCTGATGCAGCGTTTCGGTGGCATGCGCACGAACTCCGGAAAACCGTCCCGATGAGTCACGAACCCCTCCATCTCGCCCCCGTACCGATCCAGTTGCGCGGCTGCGGCAAGCACTTCGGCGGCCAGCGCGTGCTGGACCCGCTCGACCTCGACATCGGCGCCGGCGAGACCGTCGTCCTGCTCGGCCCCTCGGGCTGCGGCAAGACCACCACGCTGCGCATCGTCGCCGGGCTGGAGGCGCCGGATGCCGGCGGCACCGTGCGCTTTGGCGACGAGGACGTCACCGCGCGCCCGATCGAGCGCCGCCGCGTCGGCATGGTGTTCCAGAACTACGCGCTGTTCCCGAACCTGAGCGTGCGCGGCAACGTGGAGTACGGCCTGCGTATCCAGCGTCGCCAGAACGGCTTGTCCGATGCGCAGATCAGCGCCCGGGCGAATACGCTGCTGGAGATGATGCACCTCACGCCGTATGCCGACCGCGCCGTCGACCAGCTCTCCGGCGGCCAGCGCCAGCGCGTGGCCCTGGCGCGCGCCCTGGCACCCGAGCCGCGCGTGCTCCTGCTCGACGAACCGCTCACGGCACTCGACGCCAAACTGCGCGAATCCGTGCGCGCCGAGATGGACCGCCTGCTGCGCGGCCTGGGCATCACGACCATCTACGTCACGCACGACCAGGAAGAGGCGATGGCCCTGGCCGACCGCATCGTCGTCATGGAAGCCGGCCGCATCGCGCAGATCGGCACGCCGCGCGAGATCTACTTCCAGCCGGCCAACCGGCACGTGGCGGATTTCATCGGCATCATGAACCGGCTCGATGGTGCGCGGCAGGACGGGGCGTTCGTCTGCGCCGGTGGCCGTGTGGCCGTGGCGGCTGGTGAGGGTGATGCCGTGTTCTTCCGCCCGGAAGACGCTGTGCTGGCCGATCCGGCCCAGGCCGCGCTCAAGGGCACGGTCGAATCGGCGGTCTTTCTCGGCTTCCGCACCCGCGTGCGCGTGGCGGGCGTCTCGGCCACGCCGCTCTTCATCGATGTGCCCGGTCGCCAGCACTTCGCGCCGGGCCATGCGGTTGGCTTCGACATTCCGGCTGACCGCCTCCTGACCTTGCAAGCCTGATGCATTTCCTGCAAATCACCGACCTCCATATCAAGCGGCCCGGGCGCCTGGCTTACCGGCGCGTGGATTCCGCCGCCTACCTGGCACGCTGCGTGGCGCATATCCTCGCGCAACCCGATCGGCCCGAGGCCATCGTGCTGACCGGCGATCTGGTCGATGCCGGCGCGCCGGAGGAATACGCGCACCTGCGCACCGTGCTGGCACCGCTAGATGCCGCGGGCATTCGCATGCTGCCGGTGCTCGGCAACCATGACGGGCGTGACGCCGCGCGCGAGGCCTTTGCCGACTGGCTCGCCCCGATTCCCGCTGCCGCGCAAGACCCGCACGCCTTCCAGTACTGGACCGACATCGGCGACGTGCGCCTGATCGTGCTCGATACGCTCGACACCGGCCACCCCGGCGGGCGCCTGGGCGTGGCGCGCCTGGACTGGCTGGAGGATGCACTGGCGGCGGAAACCGGGCGGCCGGTCGTCATCGCCATGCACCACCCGCCGTTTGCCACCGGCATCGGCCATATGGATGTGCAGTCGCTGGCGGAAGACGACATTCCGCCCCTCGCGCAGATCGTGCGTGCCGCCGGCAACGTCGAGCGGATCATCTGCGGCCATCTGCATCGTTCCATCGACGTGCGCTTTGCGGGCACGGTCGCATCGACGTGCCCGTCGCCCGCGCACCAGGTGGCGCTGGACCTCGATCCGGACGGCGAGCCGGGCTTCGTGATGGAGCCGCCCGCCTACAAGGTGCACGCCTGGGTGCCGGGCCAGGGCCTGGTGAGTCATCTTGCCCATGTGGGCGCGTTCGATGGCCCGCACCCGTTCTTCGAGCCGGATGGCCGTTTGATCGACTAAAGCGCTTCAACGGCTGCACCCACCGTCATACGATCGACCAGCGCGTCGATGCCGTCTTCCGCAGCGGCAATCGAGGCCTTCAGGCGTTCATCCGCAAATTCGTCGTACTCGATGGCGACCGATGCCATGTCGGTGATGCCGATATAGCCGAACGCTGTGGCGACGCCGCCTTCGACGTGGTTCAGGTGCGCGATGCGCTGGCCGCAGCCGTAGCCGAAATCCCCGCGCGAGCTGAGGATGACCAAGCGCTTGCCCATGCCGGCCAGCAGCGGCCAGTAGGGCTCGCCGGCGCGGCTGCGGTCGAAGCCGAAGGTGCGGCCCACGCGCACGATGTTGTCGATGTAGGCCTTGAACTGCGCCGGCATGCCGAAGTTGTACATTGGCACGCCGGCCACGATGACGTCGGCGGCGAGCAGCTCGTCGATCAGCGCATCGCTTTGGGCCAGGGCTTCGTGCATCCACGGTTCGCGCTGCGCCGGCGGCGTGAAGGCGGCGTGCACCCAGCGGCCGTCGACGGGCGAGGGCGGGGCGGCGCCGACATCGCGGTAGACGACCTGCGCAGCGGGCTCACGTTCGAGCCAGCGCTCCACGAAGCGCGCCGAGAGTCGACGCGTGTGCGAGCCATGGCGGGCCGTGTCGGAGCGCCCCGGGCGGGCGCTGGCATCCAGGTGCAGCAGGCGGGTGGCAACCATGTCGAATCCGTTGTGAGTGAAGGTGTGGCCACTCTACGAACCGCGCGGCACCGCGACAAACGACATGTTTTGCGCACCATGGATGACATGGATTCATCCATGCCGCCGATGGGGGCAAGGCGCGCGTGACACAATCCGCGCATGCGAAAACTCCCGTCCCTGAGCGCGCTGCGGGCCTTCGAGGCCACTGCGCGCCACCTCAGCATGCGTCGTGCGGCGGACGAGCTGTCCGTCACGCCCACGGCCATCAGCCACCAGATCCGCCGCCTGGAAGATGCGCTGGGGGTGACGCTGTTCGAGCGGCAGGTGCGCGCGTTGCGCCTGTCGGCGGCTGGCGAGCGGTTGTACCCGGTGCTCAATACGGGATTCAACGCGTTTGCGCAGGTGATCGATGCCATCCGGGCGCCGGACCCGACACCGCAACGCCAGCGCGTCACGCTCACGGCGCCGATCGGGCTGGCGGCCCGCTGGCTGGTGCCCCGGCTGGGGGACTTCGCCACGCAGCATCCGCACATCGATCTGCGCATTCATGCGTCGGACACCGTAGTCGATCTTCACAGCGGCAGCGCCGATCTGGCCGTGCGTTACGGCGAGTTGCCCGCCAGCGGCACCGGCCTTGTGGCTCAGCGGTTGTTTGCGGACGCCTACGCACCGGTCTGCCATCCGGGTCTGAACCTCCATACGCCCGCAGACCTCGCACGCGCCACGCTGATCCATTCCGACTGGCAACGCACGCTGCCGCAGCCGATCGGCTGGCCACAGTGGGCGCGCGCCGCTGGGCTGGACCACCCGTTGATGACGGAGGCCGGCGTGGTGCTCTCCGACGACGGGCATGCGGTCAGCGCAGCGCTGGCCGGCCAGGGCGTCATCCTGGCGAACCTGCCACTGGTGCGCGATGCGTTGGAGGCCGGCACGCTGGTTCAGCCGTTCGATGGGCCGATTCTGAGCCGGTACGCGTTCTGGGCGCTGGTGCCGGAGCGGCGGATGGGGGAAGCGGGCGTGCTGGCGGTGTGGAACTGGCTGCGTCAGTGCCAGCAGGCGGAGGCGACGCAGCCGTCAGAACCCGCTGTTCAGGCTGCCGGCGATTCAGCCGCGCGCAGGATGGCGTAGAGCTGGTCCTTCAGGTGCAGCTTCTCGCGCTTCAAGCCTTCGATGACGGTATTGGCCGCAGGCGTGATGCCGGCTTCCATGTTCTTGATTTCCTGGTCCAGCTCGTTGTGGCGGTGGAACAGCTTGGCGAAGTGGGCGTCTTCGGTCTTGAGCTGCGAGATGCGGTCGCGGTATTCGGGAAACATCGATGACTCCTTGAAGGGCGGGGATGCGGCACATGCCGTCAATTCATTATCCCGCTGAGGTTTCGCGCCTTTTTTGATTAGCGTTACGCCGACGTCAAGAAGTGCTACCGGGTGCGCGCTCAGTCCGCCGCTTCCGGTTCGGTATCGAGCCAGGTGCGCAGGCTGACCTGCTCGCCGCCGCCCGATTGCGCTGCCGGGGCGAGGCAGCGCTCGCGCGGTTCGTGATCGTGGATGGTGGCGCGCACCAGCGGGTAGATCTGCGTCTCCCAGCGGCGGCCGTTGAACACGCCATAGTGGCCGACGCCGGTCTGCACGTGATGGGTCTTCATGTAGGGACGCAGGCCCGCGCACAGCTCTTGCGCTGCCACGGTCTGGCCGACCGAGCAGATGTCATCCTTCTCCCCCTCGATGGTCAGCAGCGCCGTGTGCCGGATCGCGCGCGGCTCGACCAGCCGGTCGCCGACCTTCAGCTTGCCCAGCGGCAGCGCGTAGTCCTGGAACACGGTCTGCACGGTCTCCAGATAGAACTCGGCGGTCAGGTCGCTGGTGGCGAAATATTCCTCGTAGAACACGCGGATGGCCTCGGCCTTGGCCGCTTCGCCCTTGGCGCGCTCGTGGTGCATGTCGGAGAACGAGGCGGCGTGACGGTCCAGGTTCATCGACATGAACGCGCACAGCTGGACGAACCCCGGATACACGCGCCGTTGCGCGCCCGGAAAACCGGCCGGCACCACGCTGATCAGGTTCTGCTCGAACCATTCGATCGGGCGGCTGTTGGCCAGGTCGTTGACCTTGGTCGGGTTGACGCGGCAATCGATGGGGCCGGCCATCAGCGTCATGGTGGCGGGCTGGGCCGGGTCGTGATCCGCGGCCATCAATGCCACGGCAGCGAGCGACGCGACGGTGGGCTGGCAGATCGCCACCAGGTGCGCGTCGGGGCCGATGCAGCGCAGGAAGGCGATCACGTGCTCGACGTATTCGGCAAAGCCGAAGCGGCCTGCCGAGAGCGGAATGTCGCGCGGGTTGTGCCAGTCGGTAACGTATACGTCGTGATCGGCCAGCATGGTGCGTACGGTGCCGCGCAGGAGCGTGGCGAAGTGTCCGGACATCGGCGCCACAAGCAGTACGCGCGGCTGCGGCACCGGCACGTCCTTGCGGAAATGGAGCAGGGCGCCGAAGGGCGTGTCCATCGCCACCGCTTCGGTCACCGCCACGGTTTCGTCGCCGCATTGCACGTCGGGAATGTCGAACGGCGGCCGGTGGTGCGACAGGCCGGCCAGCTGGATCAGTTCGCAGCATGCATCGACGTAGCGCCCCTGCGGGTTCTCGGCGATGGCGGGGCACGCCGCGATCGCTGCGCGCGTCATGGATGCAGCGCCTCGCCACGGTCGCATCAGCTCCGTCATCGCCTGGTAGGCGGGGTAGGCGAACAGATTCATAGACGTCGGTGGCACGGGGCCGGCAGCTGCGCTCTTCCCATCAAGGCAAGTCATATGCCAGACGCGGACGCACTGGCATGGTGTTTGCGAATCGACCATCATGAAAACGTCGTCGCACAGCCTTGTACATGGCAGTGTAGGCGGCAGGGCCGATGCCAGTGCGATACAGCAAACCTGGTTCCATGGGCGGGCAGAAGGCTGCGCTGGAACCGCGTCATGCCGGGCAACGGTGCGCGCGACGCGTTTCGGTGCATGACGCCCGAATTGGTGCGTGCCGAACGCCCACCGGCACCACCAGCACATGCCCAGGCATGCAACGGAGACCAGCATGGTCAAGACCTCCACCACTCTGACGATCAGCAGCCGCAACTACTCGTCGTGGTCGTTTCGCGGATGGCTGCTGGTGAAACTGGCCGGCCTCGAGTTCGAGACCGTGGCCGTGTCGGTCGATGATGCGGCCGCGCGCGCAGAACTGCTGTTGCTCTCGCCGTCCATCCTCGTGCCTTGCCTGCGGCACGAGGGCATCAAGGTGTGGGACACGCTGGCGATTGCCGAATATCTGAACGAAACCTGCCCGCAGGCGCACCTGCTGCCCGCCGACCATGCTGCCCGCGCGCACTGCCGCGCGGTTTGCGGCGAAATGCATTCCGGCTTCAGTGCACTGCGCTCGGCCCTGCCAATGAACCTGCGCGCGCACTTCCCGGATTTTCGCGTGTGGGCGCGCGCGCAGGATGACATCGAGCGCATCGTCGCCATCTGGCGCGAATGCTTGCTGCAATACGGCGGGCCGTGGCTGTTCGGGGAGTCCATCACCATGGTCGATGCCATGTACGCGCCGGTGGTCACGCGTTTTCTCACGTATGACGTCAAGCTCGACCCAGACATCGCCGCCTACTGCGCGACCGTGCTCAAACATCCGTTCGTGATGGAGTGGATGGAGGCGGCGCAGGCAGAGACCGAGGAGATCGACGAGCTGGATGTGGAGTTCTGAGCGCTGCACACCTGAAAGGAGGGCAGGGCTACGCCCGACTTGTTTTCGCTCGTGGAGCGTCTAGTGTTGAACTAGGCGCCAGCGGGTAACGCTGCGCGCACCCATACCGAAAAGAAGAGGGGGCTGCAGTCATGACCACGGTCGGCAGCTTTCAGATCGACTACACGCAATACCTGGACGCCGAGGGCTCGCCCGTCCAGCCATTGCCAGCGTTTGCCCAGAACACCGACACCCTGCTCGCGCTCTACCGCGCCATGGTGCTCACGCGCGCCTTCGACACCAAGGCCATCGCACTGCAGCGCACCGGCAAGCTCGGCACCTTTGCCTCGTCCGTCGGGCAGGAGGCCGTCGGCGTGGGCGTGGCCAGCGCCATGCGTGCGGAAGACATGTTCTTCCCGTCCTACCGCGACCACGCGGCGCAATTGCTGCGCGGCGTCAGCATGGCGGAGAGCTTGCTGTACTGGGGCGGCGACGAACGCGGCAGCCACTTTGCTGCAGTGCCGAGCGACTTCCCGAATTGCGTGCCGATCGGCACACAGGTCTGCCATGCGGCGGGCGCGGCCTACGCGTTCCAGTTGCGCGGAGAGCCGCGTGTGGCGGTGGCGATCTTCGGCGACGGCGGCACCTCCAAGGGCGATTTCTACGAAGGGATGAATCTCGCTGGCGCGTGGAAAGCGCCGCTGGTGCTGGTCATCAACAACAACCAATGGGCGATCTCGGTGCCGCGCAGCCGCCAGACCGCGGCGCAGACGCTGGCGCAGAAGGCGATTGCTGCCGGCATCACCGGCCGGCAGGTCGACGGCAACGACGTCATCGCCGTGCGCCAGGCCACGCAAGAGGCGCTCGACAAGGCGAGGGCAGGCGAGGGCCCGACGCTGATCGAAGCGCTCACCTACCGCCTGGGCGACCACACCACGGCCGACGACGCCACGCGCTATCGCGACTCCGACATCGTCAAGCAGGCCTGGAACGCCGAGCCAATCCTGCGCCTGCGCAAGTACCTGACCAGCCTGAACGTTTGGGACAAGGCGCAGGAAGAGCAGCTCGGCCGCGCGTGCTACGCGCAGGTGGAAGAGGCCGTGGCGACGTATCTCGCGGTTGAGCACCCCGGGACGACGGCGATGTTCGATCACTTATATGCAACGCTGCCGCGCGCACTGGAGGCCCAATTGGCGATGGCGCTTGCCTTTGCTCCGGAAAAGGGAAAGAAAGACGGAGACAACCATGGCTGACGTCAATCTGGTGGAAGCCGTCAACCTGGCGCTGGCGTTTGAACTGGAGCACGACCCGTCGGTGGTCCTGCTGGGCGAGGACATCGGTGTGAACGGGGGCGTGTTTCGCGCCACGGTCGGCCTGCAGGCGCGCTTTGGCGCGCAGCGGGTGATCGACTCCCCGCTGGCGGAAGCGGCGCTGGCTGGCACGGCCATCGGCATGGCGGCCGTCGGGCTCAAGCCGGTGGTCGAGATTCAGTTCAGCGGCTTCATCTACCCGGCCATCGACCACGTGCTCAACCACGCGGCGCGGCTGCGGCATCGCACGCGCGGGCGGCTATCGTGCCCGATGGTGATCCGCTCACCGTGCGGCGGCGGCATCCACGCGCCGGAACACCATTCGGAAAGCCCGGAAGCGCTGTTCACGCATATCCCGGGGTTGCGCGTCGTGGTGCCCTCGTCGCCGGCGCGTGCGTATGGCTTGCTGCTCGCGGCCATCCGCGATCCCGATCCCGTGATTTTCTTCGAGCCGACGCGCCTGTACCGCGTGTTTCGCCAGCCGGTGGACGACACCGGCGAGGCGCTGCCGCTCGACACCTGCTTCACGCTGCGCGACGGCACCGACGTGACGCTGGTGAGCTGGGGCGGGGCGCTGCAGGAAGTGCAGGCCGCCGCGGATCAACTCGCGCAGGAAGGCGTACTGGCCGAAGTGATTGACGTGGCGACGCTCAAGCCGCTGGACATGGAGACCATCCTCGCCTCGGTGGCCAAGACCGGGCGCTGCGTGATCGTGCACGAGGCGGCGCGCACCTCGGGCTTTGGCGCGGAGATTGCCGCCAACATCGCCGAGCACGGGCTGTACTCGCTGCTCGCCCCCGTGCAACGCGTGACGGGCTACGACGTGGTGATGCCGTTGCCCAGGCTCGAACACCAATACCTGCCCAGCGTCGAGCGCATCGTCGCCGCGGTCAGGAAGACACTGGAGGCCGGCTGAGATCATGATCGTCTTCAAATTGCCGGATCTGGGGGAAGGGCTGCAAGAGGCGGAGATCGTGCAGTGGCACGTGCAGGCCGGCGACACCATCCAGGCGGATCAGCCGCTGGTGTCGGTCGAGACCGCCAAGGCGATCGTGGAGATTCCGTCGCCGCAGTCGGGGCGCATCGTGAAGCTGTTTGGTCAGCCGGGCGATCTGGTGCACCTGGGGGCGCCGCTGGTCGCGTTTGAAGGCGGCGGTGATGACGCGGATGCTGGCACGGTGGTCGGCCAGATGCCCGCTGGGCAGCATGTGGTGCGGGAGGCGCCGGCAGCGCTGGGCACAGGCGCAGGCGCCGCCGCGATCAAGGCCACGCCTGCCGTGCGGGCGCTGGCGCGCAAGCTCGATGTCGATCTGTCGATGGTGACGCCGTCCGGGCCGGATGGCGTGGTCACGACGGCGGACGTCGAGCGCGTCGCCAAGGTATTTTCCGAACTCGGGCCGCCCGAGGTCTTGCGCGGCGTGCGGCGCGCCATGGCGCTGAACATGGCGCGTGCGCAAAGCGAGGTCGCGGCGGCTACCGTCATTGATGATGCGGACATCCAGGCATGGGCGCCCGGCACCGATGTGACCATCCGCCTGATCCGCGCGCTGGTGGCCGGCTGCCGCGCCGAGCCCGGGTTGAACGCCTGGTTTGATGGCCACGCCGGGCGGCGTCACGTGCTGGAAAAGATCGACCTGGGCATCGCCGTGGACTTGCAGGACGGCTTGTTCGTGCCGGTGCTGCGCAACGTGGCACACCGCGATGCGGCGGACCTGCGCGCCGGTCTCGACCGCATGCGCGCCGACATCAAGGCCCGCAAGATCCCGCCGGAGGAAATGCGCGGCAATACGATCACGCTATCGAACTTCGGCATGATCGCCGGCAAGTACGCCGCGCCGATCGTCGTGCCGCCCACGGTGGCGATCCTGGGCGCGGGCCGAATCCATGAGCAGGTGGTGGCCGCCGATGGCAAACCGGCGGTGCATCGCGTGCTGCCGTTGAGCCTGACGTTTGACCACCGGGTGGTGACTGGCGGTGAAGCGGCTCGGTTTCTGGCGGCGGTGATTGGGGATTTGGAAGCGGCTGGGTAGCGTGGGCGCTTGCGTGACACGTCTTCTGAGCGATCCCGGTCAGAAGGTCAATAAACACGACCGCCGACTTGAATCAATTCGAATTTGCATTCAGCGGGGGAGGGCCGGCGCCTGATGTCTATGATGACGTCCCGGAACGGAGCTGGGAAATCAACCTGGTATCCCTCGCTTGTTGACGTGATGCGTGAGATGCGGAAGTGAAAGCTGTTTTCTTTCCAGTAACCAGGTATTCCGCCGGTTGCAAGTTTTTTTGTCTGCTCGAGCAGACACGTTGAGCTGGCGTAGTTGAAAATATCTAAAATAGTTTCGTCATCAACAGGTGAAGTTGTTGATCCAACAATTTTCGACAATAAAAACCATCCATTATTCGATTTGGTGACGTTACCCGATACAAGTGGGCCATAGCAACGCCACCCCAAGGTGCGAGCATTTTGGGCCTCGCAATCGTATTCTCTTGTTCTGAGGATCTGAGAGTCTTGGCTGCTGATAACCCGCTCAAATCTGGCACGCCGCGGCGTCAGATTCTCGCAAAGATCATAATCGCAGCCGGACAACCGCTCATTGAGTTGGTAGCCTTCATCGGACTCATCCTTCAAGGCGGATCGGAATTCCCTTTTGGCGGCCGCCAGATCGTTGGCGGATAGGGCTCCCGCATTGACGTTCCCATTCAACAAAAGCAGTACCGACAGCGCAGCGAGCGTGTTTTTCATCTGAATGCCTAGGAGACAGAATTTCCGTCCGTCAGCAATGAAGCTGGTTCATTCGATCTGCGGTGCGCCGCATCTCGCTTCGCCAGTACTCCGATTGCTGGGCCGACGCGGGTTGCCGCTGGATGCTGCTTCGCTGATTTCGTAACCGGCTGCACTCGCTGTTCGTCGCGATCGTCTGTTGCTGCAGAGCAAACCGTTCGTCTGACTGGTCGCGATCTCGCTGGGCCATGCGTTGGTCGTACTGACGCGCGAGCTGCTGATCCTGGCTATCCGCCGCTGAGATCGTGCGCGGCGGGGCCGGCTCGGCGCGCTTGATGCTGCTCTCCAGTGATGCGCCGCAGGCCAGATCGGTGTAGACCGTTTTCCCGTCAATCTTGCATCGATTGATGCTCTGCGCCGTTGCCGCAGGGATGGCGATACTGAGCAGGAGCGGTAGGAGTTTGTGCATGTCCGCATCTCGGGATTGTTTGTGGCGTGACAGTAACATGCTTCCGTCGTCGCTTTTTCGGATCAAGGACATCGAGCTGGCGGCGGCTTGATGGCTCAGGACCGGCGAGGCTGTGGCTTGTGGGCTAACCCTGATTTGGCATCTTATTTCCGTATAATTTGCATTATGTTAAATATTATAAATGCCAGGCCAAAGGCCTCGGCATGCATCGCTTACGCCTTCTTCAAAAACTCCGGCTTGAGCAGATAGCTCACCCCATCGATCTTGCAATCGATCGGATGGTCGCCCGAGACCAGGCGGATGTTCTTGACCTTGGTGCCAGCCTTGAGCGTGCCCGAGCTGCCCTTGAGCTTCAGGTCCTTGATCAAGGTGGCTGAATCGCCGGTGCTCAGCGGGTTGCCGTTGGCGTCTTTGATGACGGCTTCGGCTTCCACCTCTTCTTCGGGCGCCGACGTGCTCCATTCATGCGCGCAATCCGGGCAGATATAGAGCTCGCCATCCTGGTAGGTATTTTCTGAAGCGCATTGCGGGCAGGCGGGGATCGTGGACATGGCGGGTCGCATCTAGGGCGGCAAATGGGGGCCGTACTATAGCAGCCGCGGTGCCTGGAATGGGTTGACGGCTGTCACGCCGGCGACGGCAGCATTTCCATGAAGTTGCACAGCGCCGCACTCTGCGCCTGCGCCCGCCACAGCAGGTGGACCTCCACCGTCAGCGGCAGCCAATCGATGCGCTTGAACACCACGCCGGGCGGGTTCAAGCGCTGAATGCTCGACTGCATCACGGCCACGCCCAATCCGGCGCTGACCAGCCCGAGGATGATCGAAATCTGCGGCGCCTCAAACTGGATATCGGGCTGGAAGCTGCATGCCGCGCATGCTTCCAGCAGCCGCATGCGCCCCGCCGGGAAAAGCGCCTTGGGAAACGCGATCCATGGCAGGCCGTCCAGGTCTCGCGGCGTCACGGCGGGCTGCGCCGCCAGCGGATGGTCTTCGGCGACCACCAGCACAAAGGGCTCGCGCGTCAGCACGCGGCTGGCCAGGGTGTCGTCGGCTGATTTCGGCGGGTTGTAGACAAAGCCCACGTCGATCGCGGAACGCTCCAGCGCCTCCGCCTGTTCGCTCGAGCGCATCACCGACAGCTTCAGGTTCACGCGCGGATACGCCGCCCGAAACTGGCGCAGGGCGACCGGCAGTCGCCCGCTGTGGATCACGCCCTCGCAGTAGCCGATGCCGAGGGTGCACGCTTCTCCCCTGCCCGCCTGGCGCGCCTGCTCTTCCACCCGCTCGGCCTGGGCGAGCAGGTTGCGGGCGTGCTCGAGGAAGTCGCGGCCGGACGTGGTCAGGCGCACGCGCTGCTTGACGCGCTCGAACAGCTGCAGCCCGAGGTGATCCTCCAGCTGGCGGATCTGGCGCGACAGCGGCGATTGGGAGATGTGCAACCGCTCCGCGGCGCGGCCAACGTTTTCCGTTTCCGCCACGGCGACGAAGTACCGGAGTTGCTGCAGCTCCATATCAAGTCCTTTTTCGCATCAAGTCTGCCAAATTAAGTCTTGGACAGCATTATATGTCCACCCATAGAGTGGGTGCATCGCCATATCGCACCGCTTGCGAAAGGACTTGAAATGGACACTGTCACCGACCAGGCAAACCGGCCAAACCGGCCAAACCTGACCATTCCCCAGGGCATCTTGCTGACCACGCTCGTCTTGTTGAGCGCCTCCGGCCTGCTCGCCTCCGACATCAACCTGCCGGGCATGCCGCTCGCCGCCCGCGCGCTGGATACGCCCATCACCGCCTTGCAGCAGACCTTCAGCGTGTACGTGATCGGGCTGGCGGTGGCGCAGGCGCTGTACGGTGCGCTGTCTGACACCTATGGACGCCGGCGGCTGGTGATCGGCGGCATGACGGTCTACGCGCTGGCCTCGATCGGCTGTGCGCTGGCGCCCAACGTGGCGCTGTTCGGGCTGGCGCGCGTGTTCCAGGCGTTGGGCGCCGGGGCCGGCATGGTGATCGGCCGCGCCATCATCGGGGACATTTTCGACGCCAAGCGGGCCGCGCGCATCTTCACGACCATCATGCCGATCGTCGGCGCGTCGCCCGCGCTGGCGCCGCTGGTGGGCGGCTATCTGACCGACTGCGTGTCGTGGCGCGCGCCCTTCCTGCTGACGGCCGTGCTCGGCGTCGCGGCCGTGGTGCTGATGCTGGTCTACATTCCGGAGACCCTTCCCCAGGCCCGCCGGCAGCGCAGCGCGTCCGCGACCTTCCGCAACTACCCGATGCTGCTGGGCCAGCCGCGGTTCTGGACGTACGCCCTTAACCTCTGCGTCGCCTATGCCGCGTATCTTGGCTACCTCGCGGCCTCGCCGGTGATCCTCGATCACATGGGGCTGGGGCCGAAGGCGGCCAGCACGTGCTACATCAGCCTGTCAGTCACGTATATCTGCAGCAACCTGGTGTCGCGGCATTTTGCGGGGCGCTACGCGCTGGACCGGCTGCTCGGCGTCGGCTATGCATTCTTCGCGCTCGGCGCGGTGTGCCTGGTGGGTGTGGCGCTGGCTGGCGTGAACACGCCGTGGCCGGTGATCTTTGCCGCCTCCATCATCACGCTGGCCAACGGCTTCCTGGTGCCGCTATCGTTTGCGGGCGGGGTGACGAGCTTTCCGGCTACGGCGGGTGCGGCCTCGGGTCTGATGGGGGCGCTGCACCTCGCGGCTGGGGCAGCGGCGATCGCTACCGTGGCGGCGCTACCCAGCACGGTTTCCGCGCTGGCGGCGTTCGTGGCGTGCGTGGCCGCCTTCGGCTGCGTGGCGTTTCCGCTGAGCCTGCGCCTGGCGCGCCAGGCCGAGGCGGTGGGTGCGGCGGCCTGCCCTTCGCACTGATCGCGCCTTGACCGTCGCGCCGTTCGGTATGATCCTGCCTTCAATTAATCTGAACGCAGGAAGGACACCATGGGCGAAGCCAAACGACGCGGCACGCAGGCCGAACGCATTTCCCAAGCGCATTCACGGTTGGACGCGCTGCGTCCGGAAAAGCTGGTCTGCGGCGCCTGTCAGACCGCCTTTACCGAATTCGAAGGGATGGAGCCACGCGACATGCCGGGCATCCACGCCATCTTTGGCGGCGAATGCCCGAACTGCGGCGAGAGCGTGATCTCCTTCAACGGCGAGCCCGAGGCCGTGGCCGCCGCCATGCTGGCGTATCAAGACGCCATGGAGAACGCCAAGCTCGGCGCCCAGACGCAAGAGGGCAAGCACGTGCCGTACGTGGACGAGGAAGACAAGCCCACCCAGCACTGACCCGGCGATGGACAACAACAAGAACGCGCCGGCGCGCCGCTACCGCCACTACAAGGGCGGCGAGTACGAATGGCTGTGCGAGGCCACGTACGAACCCGATCCCACCGTCAAGATGACGGTCTACCGTGCCGCCAACGGCACCATCTGGACGCGCCCGTCGACGATGTTCCACGAGTTGGTGGACGTCGACGGCCGCCAGGTCCCGCGCTTCGCCCCGCTCGACTGAATGCCGTCCGGCACCGGAGCATCGCTGCGCGCCGGGCTGCGCGGGCGCTACACGCGCTGGCGCACCCTGACCGGCGCCTGGGCCGCGCGGCACGGCCGGTTGGCCGCCGGGCTGCACCAGTTTGTCGTGTTCGGCATCAAGCAGGCGTGGGCGTGCCTGTTTGGTGGGCTGATGGTCGCGCTGATCCTCGCGTCGCACGCGTGGTATCCGGCCGATGCGCCCATCGCCCGCTATGACGCGCTGACGATCGCCGCCGTGCTGATCCAGATCGCCCTGCTGTGGCTGAAGCTGGAGACGTGGGACGAGGCCAAGGTGATCCTCATGTTCCACGTGGCCGGCACGGGCATGGAGGTGTTCAAGACGGCGGTGGGCTCGTGGATCTACCCGGAGGCCTCGGTGCTGCGCATTGGCGGCGTGCCGCTGTTCACGGGCTTCATGTATGCGTCGGTCGGCAGCTATATCGCGCGGGCGTGGCGGGAGTTCGACCTGCGCTTCTCGCACCATCCGCCGCTGGCAGTGACGGCGGCGCTGTCGGTCGGTATCTACGTCAACTTCTTCCTGCACCACTATTGGTGGGATTTGCGCTACGTGCTGATGCTGGGCGTGGCGATCGCGTTCCGCCGCTGCTGGGTGCACTACCGCATCGATCGCGTGCACCGGCGTATGCCCTTCCTGCTCGGCTTCACGCTGATCGCGCTGTTCATCTGGCTGGCGGAAAACATCGGCACGTTCACGCGCACCTGGCTCTATCCGAACCAGATGCAGGGGTGGGAACTGGTGTCGATCAGCAAGCTGGGCGCGTGGTTCCTGCTGACCATCATGAGCTACGTGATGGTGACGCTGGTCAACCCGCCGCGGCCCGTTGGCGACGCTTGAACCAGCTGTGCTCGCCGGGTGCCCAGACCCGGTGCTCGAACGTCAGGCGCACGCGGCGCGAGTACTGCAGATAGACGCCGCACGTCGCCAGCATCAACAGCGCAACGCCCATGCCGTCGACCAGCGTCTGGCGCGCGCCCGGAATCTCGCCCATCAGCAGCATCAGCCCGATCAGCGGCGGCAGCACCGCCATATGCACCAGCATGGCCGGGCGGAATGCGCTGTCGTGCGTGGTGGCCAGCACCAGCACGGTGGTGGTCGAGATCAGGTAGACCAGCAGCGTGAGGTTGATCGCCCCGCTGCCGGGTGTATCCGCGTTGAAGAGGTCCGAGCCGGCGAGCTCCAGCGCATCGACCGACAAGCCCTGCCAGAACACCCACGTCGGCCCCGCCACGGCAATGGCCAGTACCCAAGGCAGCCAGCCGGCGATGCCGAACAGGGGCTGGTGTTCCGCCTCGAAGGGGTCGATGTCGACCCAGCGATGCATCAGCATGATGACCCCCTACATTCCGCGCCCGTTCTGTTCTGGTAACGGGTTGCTCCGGCAGGCACCGGACAGCACCTGCCTCTCCTACCCTCTAGCTTAGGTCGCCGCGCATGGCGCGCAATGCGGGAGGAACCCTGAGCGCACAAGCCGCTTGTGCCGGGTCAACTAGCGGCGGAAGAAACGCGGCCGGTCAGGGTCGTACAGCGGGTCTGGCGAGATCTGCGTCAGGCGCAGCACGCCGGCGGGGTCGAAATAGAAATGCATCAGCGACGGCCAGACGTCGTCCGCCTTGAAACGGTACGACCATACCAGTCGGTCCATGCGGGGGAAGTATGCGGTCTCGACCGGCTTGCCAAAATGGCGCAGCACGTCATCGCGGGTCCAGATATCGACCTTGGCCTGGGCAAATTCGAGGCTGCGCAGCACCTGCTTGAAGGCGATCAGCTTGCCGCTGGTATCGAAATCGGCAGCGTAGGTGAACTGGCCGTACGGTTGCGTCGGATACAGCCAGCGCGTGCCACCGTCGACGCCGTCCAGCGGATAGGTCTCGCGCGGCGGGCCGAACTGGGCTTGCACGGTAGCCTTGTCGCCGCCGATCAACCGCTGGCCCTTGGTTACTGGCGATTCCAGTGCCGCGCATCCCGCCATCATGGCGGCCACCAGGGCGACCGCCAGCCAACGCATTGCACGCATGACAGCCATTTCCGTCCAACGCATCGATATGGAAGCTGGACAGTGTAGCGCCGCGCTGCCTCTTATTGCGCGAGCAATGGTGCGATGTCCAGGTGCGATGCTGCGGCGTGCGCGTCCGCTCGAGGCAGGCGCGGGATCGTACCGAGGTGCGGCGCCTTGATCCAGCGGCGCAGGGTGGCGACGTTGTCGTCCAGTCCCGCCATCTGCGGGTCGACCACGTTGCCGACCCAGCCGGCCAGGTGCAGCCCGCGCGCCGCGATGGCCTCAGCCGTCAGGGCCGCGTGGTTCAGGCAGCCCAGTCGCAGGCCGACCACCAGCACCACCGGCAGGCCCAGCGCCACGGCCATGTCTGCCGTATCGAAGTCCTCCGAAAGCGGTACACGGAACCCACCCACGCCTTCCACCACCACCGCATCCGCGCGCGTCCGGGCTGCAACGAGTGCATCGAAGATCGGCGGCAGCGCGATCGTCACCCCTTCACGCGCGGCGGCCAGGTGCGGCGACATGGGCGCGTCCAGCAGCCACGGGCAGATCGTCTCCAGCGGTAGGTCGACGGTCGCGGCGGCGCGTAACTGCTCGATGTCCTCATTGGTGCGCTCGGGCGCTCCGGCGAAGTTGCCAACCAACGTGCCGGCGGCGATCGGCTTGAGACCGGCGGCGCGGTAGCCTGCGGCGGCCAGCTTGGTCAGCAAAGCGGCGCTGACCAGGGTCTTGCCGATCTCAGTGTCGGTGCCGGTGACGAAGCAGTCAAAGCGCGGGGGCACGTTAGGCAGCCTTGGCGGGCGTGTGCTGCGATTGGCCGGCGGCTTCCAGCGCCTGCGCCAGCCGCTCGATGTCGGCATCGGTATGCGCGGCGGACAGCGTGATGCGCAGTCGGGCCGTACCCGCCGGCACCGTCGGCGGGCGGATCGCGGCGATACGGATGCCTTCGCTTTCGAGGGCGGCGGCCAACGCCAGCGCCGGGGCGTTTTCGCCGATCACGATCGGCTGGATGGCGGTGGGCGACGGCATCCACTGCCAGCCAAAGCGGGCGGCCAGGCGCTGCGCGTGCGCGCTCCACGTGGCGATATGGCGGTGCAGGCGCGCACGGCGTTCAGCGCCCTCCTCGCCTGCAATCAGGTCCAACGCGGCCTCCACACCGCAGGCGATGGCCGGCGGCGTGGCCGTCGTGAAGATGTAGGTGCGCGCGCGCTGGATCAGCCAGTCGATCACCATGCGGTGCGCCACGATGGCCGCTCCAGAGCCGCCCGCCGCCTTGCCGAACGTGCCCACGTAGATGAGCCGCTCCGAACGCAGCCCGAAGTGCGACAGCACGCCCGCGCCGTCCGCGCCGAGCACACCCAGGCCGTGCGCATCGTCGACGATCAGCCAGGCGTCGTAGCGCTCGGCCAGCGCCAGCAGTGCAGGCAGCGGCGCGATGTCGCCGTCCATGCTGAACACGCCGTCGGTCACGATCAGCTTGTTGCGGCTCGTGCTGGCGGCCAGTTGGGCTTCCAGCGCGGCCAGGTCGACGTGCGGGTAGACCTTGACCGGTGCCCGCGACAGCCGCGCGCCGTCGATGAGCGACGCGTGGTTCAGCGTGTCGGAGAAGATCGTGCAATCTTCCGCCGGGCGGATGCCGCCAGCCTGTGCCATGGCGCTCACCACGGCCAGGTTGGCCATGTAGCCGGTGCAGAAGAACAGCGCATCGGCCTCGGGGATGTGCGGCGCTTGCAGCGCAGCCAGGCGTGCTTCCAGCCGGGCATGGGTGATCGAATGGCCGCTGACCAGGTGCGATGCGCCGCTGCCGAAGCCGTATTGGCGGGCGCCGTCGGCCACGGCTTGTGCCAGGGCGGGATGCGCTGCCAGGCCCAGGTAGTCGTTGCCGCAGAAGCCGAGAATGTCGCGCAATTCGTTGGACGGCCCGCCCGGCACGTCGATGCGCTGGCTGCGGTCGGTCGGGCTGTAGGCGGTCCGGCGCACGCGGCGCAGGTGTGCCGCGTCGATGGCGTCCAGGCCCGCGCGCAGGTCGTCAAGCAATCGCATAGTTCTCTCCTTCGTGCCCATCGTGTGTGTGCGTGGCTTGGGCGAGCGTGTCTTCGAGCGTCTGCAGCGTGCGCTCGACCAGGGTGTCGGTTTCTTCGTCGGTCAGCACGTAGGGCGGCAGCAGGTAGACGGTGTTGCCGATCGGGCGCAGCAGCAGCCCGTGCGTGCGTGCCGTCAGCGCAAAGCGTTCGGCAAAGCGCGCGCCGGCCACCTCCGGGTGGACGTCGAACGCGGTGATCATGCCGGTCTGCCGCAGGTGGGCGAAGCGCGCATCGTGCGACAGCGGCGCCAGCCCCTGGGCGATGCGCGCGGCGGTCACGCGGTTGCGCGCGAAGACGTCTTCCTCGGCAAACAGGTCCAGCGTTGCGAGCGCCGCGCGGCAGGCCAGCGGATTGCCCGTGTACGAGTGCGAATGCAGGAAGCTGCGTACCGGCGCATCGTCATTGAAGGCGTCGTAGATGGCGTCGCGCGAGAGCACGATCGACAGTGGCAGATACCCGCCGCTGATGCCCTTGGACAGGCACAGCAGATCCGGCCAGACGCCGGCCTGCTCGCAGGCGAAGAAGGTGCCGGTGCGTCCGCACCCCACGGCAATCTCGTCGGCAATCCAATGCACACCGAACTCGTCGCACAGTGCGCGCACGCCGCGCAGGTAGCTCACGTCGTGCATGGCCATGCCGGCGGCGCACTGCACCAGCGGCTCGATGATGACGGCGGCGATGGTGCCGGCGTTGGCCGTCAGGCAATCGCGCAGGGCGGCCAGGGCGCGTTCGGCCACGTCGGCGGCGGTTTCGCCGGGGGCGGCCAGGCGCGCATCGGGCGACGGCACGCGGTGCGATTGCAGGATCAGCGGGTCATACGCATCGCGGAAGATCGCCACGTCGGTCACGCCCAGCGCGCCAAGGGTTTCACCGTGGTAGCCATGTTCCAGGCAGACGAAGCGGCTGCGCGCGCCCTGCCCCGCGTTACGGTGGGCGTGGAAGCTCATCTTGAGCGCGATCTCCACCGCCGAGGCGCCGTCCGAGCCGAAGAAGCTGTGACCAAGCACGCCACCCGTCAGGTCGATCAGGCGTTCGGCCAGCTCCACCGCCGGGCGGTGCGTGGCGCCGGCCAGCATGACGTGCTCGAGCGAATCGAGCTGGGTCTTGAGCGCGGCGTTGATATGCGGATTGGCGTGGCCGAACAGATTGACCCACCACGAGCTGGTGCCGTCCAGATAGCGCTTGCCATCGAAATCGATCAGCCACGGCCCCTGGCCGCGTGCGATCGGCAGCGGCGGCATGGCATCGAGCCGTGCGTTCTGCGTGCACGGATGCCAGACGGCCGCACGGCTGCGCGCCTGCCACGCCGTGTTGGCGCTGGGCGCGCCGTCGGCCGGCACAGGGATGGGGGGATACGCCATACGAACCTCCAGGTAGCGACACCGGCCCAGGCATTGCTGCACAACGGAACCGGCACATGGCGGCGTATGGTAGGCGGGCAGTTGATCAAACGACAAGCGGACAGATCGACGCTTTTTGTCGGCAAATTGATTGCCGAAGCACGATGAAGGCGGCTTTTTCGGCGGACGCGCATTGTCCTGCGTCGATCTCGTCCCGAAAATTTTTTTGCGAAGCCACCTTATTGGTGGCGCGAACGTCACTTCTATTAAGTGGATCCGCCACCGAAGCCATATCAGGCGAGGGTGATATTCAGAATGTATCTGGAGTATGTGCCGTGCCGTTGCTCCAGACTAGGGATAACCCTATACTCGGGAAAACCCTAGAGAGAACAACATCATGATCCAGCAAGCCTATTACACCCCGAAGTTCGCCGGCCAAGTGCAAGTTCAAGAAGCTGCTGGCCGTACGTCGCTGCTGCGCGCGGTGCTCAACTATTTCCGCCAAGGTTGGGATGACAACCTGGAGAATGCCGAGGTGGTTGGCCAGTCGGGTTCGTACGTCGGCTAAGCCTCTGCGGCACGGAAAGAAGAAACGGCGCATTGGCGCCGTTTTTGTTTTGTGGTCGTTATCGACGCACCGTCTTCAGCACCAGCGCTGCCGCCGAGCCGATCACAATGCCCCAGAAGGCCGACCCCAGCCCAAACAACGTCAGCCCAGAGGCCGTCGCCAGGAAGGTGATGACCGATGCCTCGCGGTGGTCTTCATCCTGGATGGCGCCCATCACGTTCGACGCAATCGCCCCGATCAGCGCCAGCCCGGCCAGGATGGCGACGAATGGCTTGGGCAACGCCGCAAACAACATCACGATGGCGCCCGCGAAGGTGCCGCCGATCAGGTAGAAGATGCCGTTGGCGATGCCCGCCACATAGCGCTTGGCCGGATCGTCGTGCGCGTCCTTGCCGGTGCACAGCGCCGCCGTGATGGCCGCGATCACGATGGTGATGCCGCCGAAGCACGCGACGGCCATCGACGCCACGCTGGTGGTCGTCATGATCGGCCGGGCTGGTGTGTCATAGCCGGAGCCACGCAGCACTGCCATGCCCGGCAGGAACTGGCCGGTCAGGCTGACCACGACCAGCGGGATGGCGAGGCTCAGTGTCGAGCTTAGGGTCCACTGCGGCTGGATGAAGATTGGCCGGGCGACCTCCAGCGAGAGGCCGTCGAAGTGCGTCAGCCCCAGCGCCATCGCCAGCACGATACCCGTCAGCAGTACCACCACGATGCAGTAGCGCGGCCACCAGCGCCGGCCCAGCACGTAGACGGCGATCATGGAGAACGCCAGCACCGGCATCGTCGCGGCAGCCGCGAAGGCGTGTGTGCCGAACTGCAAGAGGATGCCGGCCATCATGCCGCAGGCAATGCCCTTGGGAATCAGGCGCATCAACCGGTCGAACGTCCCTGATATGCCGATCAGCAGAATGACGACCGCCGCCGTCACATACGCCCCCACCGCCTCATTGAGCGACAACCCCGGAAACAGCGACACCAGCAACGCCGTGCCCGGCGCCGACCACGCCGTCACCACCGGTGCCTTCCACCGCCAGCTCGCGTAGATGCCGGAGACGGCCGCGCCGATGGAGATCGCCCAGACCCATGACGCCACCATCGCATCGGGCACATGCGCGGCCTGCGCCGCCTGGAAAAAGATGACCAGCGGCCCCGCGTACGAGATCAGGACCGCCAGGAACCCGGCCGCAACGGCCGAGACCGACCAGTCTGCGAGAAAACCACGCGGGGCGACCGCTTGCGTGCTCGAAGGAGGCATCACGGGCGTCCAGGTTATCGCGCGATGACCGAAGCCGAGCGCTGGTGGTTGATGAACGCCACGGCAATCGTCGCGATCACCGCCGGCACAGCCATGGCGAAGAAGTTGTGATGCAGCGGCAGCGCCATGCTCACCAGCACACCAATCACGATGGGCGCGAGGATCGCCCCGCTGCGCCCCACCCCCGAGGCCCAGCCGATGCCCGTGGAGCGGATGCTCATCGGGTAGAACTGCCCGGCATAGGCATACGTCACGATCTGCGTGCCGATGGTGCAGCCGCCCGCTACCGCCACCAGCAGGTACAGCGCCTCGGTCGAGGTCTTGATGCCGAGCAGCGCGATCGACACCGCCGCCAGTGCATACATGCCCATCAGCACGTACTTGATGTTGAAGCGGTCAGCCAGCCAGCCCCCGCCGATCGCGCCGAGCATGGCGCCGAAGTTCAAGACCAGCACGAAGGTGAGCGCCGAACCGAGGCTATAACCGGCGGACGCCATCAGCTTGGTCAGCCACGAGCTGAGCGCGTAGACCATGAACAGGCACATGAAGAAGGCGACCCAGAACATCGCCGTGCTGAAACCGCGTCCGTCCTGGAACAGCTTGCCCAGTGGGGTATCGCTGCCACTGTCGGCTTCTGGCAGGACGAAGGTGTCGCCCGGCAGGGGCGCATCTTCCGGGCGCAGGCGGCGGACGATGTCACGCACCGCATCGACCTTGCCCGCGCGCAGCAGGAACGGCATCGACTCCGGCAGCCACCGCAGGATCGCCGGCACCAGCAGCACCGGTAGCCCCGCCGCAAGGAACACCGACTGCCACCCATGGCGCTCCAGCAAGCCCTTGCCGATCAGCGCCGCCAGCATGCCGCCGACCGAGTAGCCGCTGAACATCAAGGTGACGAGCGTGCTGCGCGCGCGGCGCGGCGAGTATTCCGTCATCTGCGCCACGACGTTCGGCATCACGCCGCCGATGCCCAGGCCGGCCAGGAAGCGCGTCACGCTGAAGGTGATCGGGTCGGTAGCAAAGCCCGCCGCCGCCGTGAAGATGCTGAACAGCACGATGCACACCGCGATCGCCCAGCGACGGCCGATGCGGTCCGCAATCGTGCCGAGGAAGATCGCGCCGAACATCATTCCGAACAGCGCTGCGCTGACCATGAAGCCGGCGCTGGTCGGCGTCACGCCCATGTCCTTCATGATGGACGGCAAGGCAATGCCCGCGACCGCAAGGTCGTAGCCGTCAAAGATGATGATGAGCGCGCACCAGAACAGCGTGATGGCGTGGAAGCGGCCGAACCGGGCGTGGTCGGCCACCGCGTGCAGGTCGATCTGACGCATGCGTGGTCTCCTTTGGTGTATTCCGGAGGCGTGAGCGCCTCTCTCATGCTGGGTTGGCTTCTTCGACTGATAGGCGCGCTCTAGCGGCGCGCTGCGTGTTTCAACCCAGGTCCCCGCCTCCGACCGGCAGCACCGTCCCGGTGATGTACGAGGCCTCGTCCGAGGCCAGAAAGAGAATCGCCCTCACCTGCTCGTCGATCGTGCCGTAGCGGTGCATCAGGCTGCTGGCGACGGTCTGGTCGACGATGCCCTGGTACCAGACGGCTTCCTGCTCCGACATCGGCGCCGCGTTGCGCGGAATCTTGCGCGGCGGCGCTTCCGTCCCACCCGTGGCGACGGCGTTGACGCGGATGTTGTCCTCCGCATGCTCGAACGCCAGGCTGGCTGTGAGCGCATTGACGCCACCTTTGGCCGCCGCATACGGAATCCGATAGATGCTGCGCGTGGCGATCGACGAGACGTTCACGATCACGCCCTGCTTGCGCTCGACCATGCCGGGCAGCACGGCGCGGCAGCACCACAGCGTCGGGAACAGCGAGCGGCGGATTTCCGCCTCGATCTGCGCTTCCTCATAGTGCTGGTACGGCTTGGCCCAGATCGTGCCGCCGACGTTGTTGATGAGCACGTCGACGCGACCGAAGGCATCCAGCGCGGTCTGCACTGCATGCTGGGCGCCGGCGTAGGTTTCCAGGTCAGCCGTGACGGCGTGGGCCTGGCCACCGGCTGCAGCAATCTCAGCCCGCACCTCGTAGACCAGCTCGGCGCGGTCCACCAGCAGCACCTGGGCGCCCTCCCCGGCAACCGCCAGCGCTACGCCGCGCCCGATGCCCTGCGCCGCGCCGGTCACGACGACGGCCTTGTCCTTGAAGCGTGCGGTTGTGCTCATCGCGCGGCGGCCTCGCTGGCGGAGAACTTCTCGTACAGGAAGCTCGCGGGCGTCACGCCAGTCTGCTGCAGCCAACCGCGTACCGCTTCCACCATGGCGACGGGGCCGCACAAATAGATATCGACGTTGCCGCCGTTGAGCCATTCGGGCTCGACGTGCTGCGTGACGTAGCCCTTGCGCGGCTGCACGCTTTCCGGCGCCACCACGCAGACGCGGTAGTCGAACGACGGCAGCTTCTGGCGGGCGGCATCCAACTGCGCCAGCGCTACCAGGTCGATGTCATTGGTCACGCCAAACACCATGCGCACCGGCTGTTGCGTGCCGCTGGCTGCCAGCACGTCGAGCATCGACAGGAACGGCGCGATGCCCGTGCCGCCGGCCAGGAACAGCACCGGCCGCATGACGTCACGCAGGTAGAAGCTGCCGTAAGGCCCGGCAAACGCGATGCGCTGGCCCGGCTGCGCGTCTTCGCTCAGGTAGCGGCTCATGCGCCCGTCCGGCACGTTGCGCACCACGAAGGCGGCCTGCGTCGCGCCCGGCGCCGAGCTGAACGAGTACGAGCGCGTCAGGCCCGTGCCCGGAATCTCCACGTTCACGTACTGGCCCGGCAGGAAGGTCAGGCCCGCTGCATCGTCCAGGTCGATGGCGAAGCCGATGGTGGAGTCCGACAGTTTGTCCACCGAGGCGATCGTGCCGCTGAAGCTCGACACGCCCGTCTTGCATGCCGTGGAAGACGCCGCAATCTTGACCACGCAGTCCGACTTGGGCCGCGTCTGGCAGGCCAGGATGATGCCCTGGGCGGCTTCCTCGGCCGTGAGCGCGTCTTCGATGTAGCTCGATTCGGGCAGGTCGTACTCGCCGGCCTCGCAGTGGCAGCGGCAGGTGCCGCACGCGCCGTCGCGGCAGTCCAGCGGGATGTTGATCTGCTGCCGGTACGCCGCGTCGGACACAGTCTCGCCGGGGTTGCACGAAATGAAGCGGGTGACACCGTCTTCGAATTGGAGGGCGATGCTGTAAGTCATGATGCGTCTCCTGCCAGCGTCATCACACGTGATACACGTCGATGACCTGGTGGATGTAGTCGTTCTTCAGGACGACATACTTGTTGCGGATCAGCGGCTGCGTGCCCGAGAAATCGATCACGTAGCGCGCCATGCCGAAGTGGCTGTAATTGGTCTTGTAACGGTGGCTGAGCGTGTGCCAGTTGAAGCGCACGGTCAGCACGTCGCCAGCATTGCCACCCCGCGCTTCCACCTCGACATTGCTCACGTTGTGGCTGGTGCGCGTGTCGGGCATGGTGGCACTGGAGCGCTCGGTCTTGATGCGAAATACGCGGTCTTCCAGGCCCTGCCGGTTCGGGTAGTAGATCAGCGAGATCTCGCGCTGCGGGTCGGTGACGAGCGTGTCGTCGTCGTCCCAGGCGGGCATCCAGAATTCGGCGTCGGGGTGGTAGCAAGCGAGCCAGTCGTCCCACTGCTCGTCGTCCAGCAGGCGGCCCTCGCGGTAGAGGAAGGCGCGGATGCGGTCCATGTCGATGGTGCTCATGCCGGTTCCCCCTCAACGCTCAGCGCGTGCTTCATCACGTCCAGCCAGTAGCGGTGCTGCACGGTGTACAAGCCTTCGTCTTCTGTCTTCACGCCACTCATGATCGGGTTCAGACCGATCTTCTGGGCGGCCTCATCCGGCCCCTGAATCCAGTGCTTGGAGCCCCGGCACATGTCGTTCCAGGCCAGCGAGATGCCCGCGTAGCCCTGCTGGCAGGCGCGGAACTCTTCCAGGTCATCCGGCGTGGCCATGCCGCTCACGTTGAAGAAGTCTTCGTACTGGCGGATGCGGCGGGCGCGGGCGTCGTCCGGCTCGCCCTTGGGCGCGATGCAGTAGATCGTCACCTCGGTCTTGTTGGCGGCGAGCGGGCGCAGCAGGCGGATCTGCGAGCCGAACTGGTCCATCAGGTACACGTTCGGATACAGGCACAGGTTGCGCGAGTTGCGCACCATCCAGTCGGCGGTCTCGGCGCCGCAGCGCTCGGCGTATTCGTCGCGGCGGGCGAAGTTGGGGCGATCTTCCGGGTTGGCCCACTGTGTCCACAGCAGCATGTGGCCATGGTCGAAGGCGTAGAAGCCGCCGCCCTGCTTGCCCCACTTGCCGGCGTCCATCGCGCGGATCTTGTCTTCGCGCGCGTTCTGCTCCTTGCGGTGCGCGGTGGTGGCCGCGTAGTTCCAGTGCACGGCCGACACGTGATAGCCGTCCGCGCCGTTCTCGGTCTGCAGCTTCCAGTTGCCCTCGAAGGTGTAGGTGGACGAACCGCGCAGCACCTCCAGCCCGTCGGTGGACTGGTCGACGATCATGTCGATGATCTTGGCCGCCTCGCCCAGGAAGTCCTTGAGCGGCTTGACGTCGGCATTCAGGCTGCCGAACAGGAAGCCGCGATAGCTCTCGAAGCGCGCCAGCTTCTTCAGGTCGTGCGAGCCCTCCTTGTTGAAGCACTCGGGGTAGCCGGCCTCTTCCGGGTCCTTCACCTTGAGCAGCTTGCCGCTGTTGTTGAAGGTCCAGCCGTGGAACGGGCAGGTGTACGTCGCCTTGTTGCCGCGCTTGTGCCGGCACAGCATGGCGCCGCGGTGGCTGCACGCGTTGATGAAGGCGTTCAGCTCGCCCTGGCGGTTGCGCGCGATCACCACCGGCTGACGGCCGATATGCGTGGTGTAGTAGTCGTTGTTGTTCGGGATCTGGCTCTCGTGCGCCAGGTAGATCCAGTTGCCCTCGAAGATGTACTTCATCTCCAGCTCGAACAACGCTTCGTCGGTGAAGGCGCTGCGGTGCAGGCGGTAGTCGCCGGTCTCGGCGTTTTCGACCAGGTAGTCGTCCAGCCGCCGCAGCGTCGGTGTGGTGTCGGGATAGATCGGGATCATGGCCGCCTCCGTATTCGCGTGTGCGCCTGCGCCTTACGCTGCGGCGCGTTCGCGCTCGACTTCCGCAGCCGGCACGCCGGCAGCTTCCTCGTACATGCGGAAGTCGAAGTCGATGGACGCGTACGGCTTGCTCACGCCCTTGTCGGCCAGTGCCTTGGCATCGTCGATGCGCTTGACCGGTGGCACGAGGCCGTCACGGCTGGCAAAGGCGAAGTCGTCCCACAGGTATTCGTCGCCGTCGATGTTGATCTGCGTGGTCAGCTTGCGGTGGCCGGGCGCGGAGACGAAGAAGTGGATGTGCGCCGGGCGGTTGCCATGGCGGCCGAGCTGGTCCAGCAGGCGCTGCGTGGTGCCGTTCGGCGGGCAGGCATAGCCCATCGGCACGATGCTGCGGAACTGATAGCGGCCGTTGGCGTCGGTCACGATGGTGCGGCGCAGGTTGAAGGCCGACTGGCTCTTGTCGAAGAACGAGTAGTTGCCCATCAGGTTGGCGTGCCACACCTCCACCTTGGCGCCGGGCAGCGGCTTGCCGTGGGTGTCGTACACGGTGCCCTGCATGAAGAGCACCTCGCCCTGGTCGGCTTCGGTGCCGTCGTCCAGGCGTGCAAAGCCTTCGGCCGCCGGGGCGCCGGCCACGTACAGCGGGCCTTCGATGGTGCGCGGCGTGGCGCCGGCCAGGCCGGCTTTTGCGTCGGCCTCATCCGCGCGGATGTCGATGAAGCGCTCCAGCCCGATGCCCGGGGCCAGCAGGCCCAGCTCGTGCGTGGCGCCAGCTTCGGCCAGGTATTCCAGGCCCTTCCAGATTTCGCTCGGCTGCAGGTCCAGGTCTTCGATGGCCTTGAACAGGTCGCTCACCAGGCGGACGGTCACTTGCTGAACGCGCGGGTTGACGGGGCCGGTGGCCGTGTCGACCAGGAAGCTCTTCACCAGTGCATCGATTTCTGTGTGTGTCATGTCTCTACTCCACGTGTCTCGTTGTAGGAATGCGTTTTGCGGGGATGCGCCCGCCCGGCCGACGCATTCGACGGCCGAGACTGGCGCGGAAAGCTCAGCGATCGTCCTGGCGGATCGACGACGGATGCCGGCACAGCGGCTGCACTTCGATCGTCATGTACGGGAACAGCGGCAGCGTGGAGACCAGCGCATGCAGCTCGTCCACGTTCTCCACGTCGAAGATGCTGACGTTGGCGTACTGGCCGGCGATGCGCCACAGGTGGCGCCACTTGCCCTCGGCCTGCAGCGCCTGCGAGCGCGCCTTTTCGGTGGCCTTGAGGGCAGCCGCTTCCTGCTCGGGCATGGAAGGCGGCAGGCGGACATCCATTCGGACGTGGAACAACATGGGGCGTCTCCTTGGTGGGTGTTGTCTTGGTTTTGTAGTTATTGCCGGCCCAGGCGGGCCAGCTTCTCGCGGTCGATCTGGATGCCGAGGCCGGGGCCGGTCGGCACCTGCAACATGAAATCGCGGTACTGCAGCGGCTCGGTCAGCAGTTCTTGCGTGAGCAGCAATGGGCCGAACAGCTCGGTGCCGAAATGCAGGTCGCTGAAGGTCGAGAACACGTGTGCCGAGGCAGCGGTGCCGACCGCGCCTTCGAGCATCGTCCCGCCATACAGGCCAATGCCTGCCAGTTGGGCGATGGCCGCCACCTGCATGGCCGGCACGAGGCCGCCGGACTGGGCGATCTTCACGGCGAAGACATCCGCGCTGGCGCCGCAGGCCAGCTCGAAGGCATCCAGCGGGCCATGCAGGGCCTCGTCGGCCATCATCGGCACCGCAAACTGGCGGGCCAGGCGCTGCAGCGCGGCGCGGTTCTCGGCGCGCACCGGCTGCTCGATCAGGTCGATGCCACCGGCTTGCAGCGCGGCAATGCCGTTGGCTGCGTCGAGTTCGGTCCAGGCCTGGTTGACGTCCACCCGCACGCTCACGGCGTCGCCCAGCGCGCGCTTGATCGCCAGCACGTGGGCCACGTCGTCGGCTACCGGGCGCAGGCCGATCTTCAGCTTGAAGATGCGGTGGCGGCGCTCGGCCAGCATGACCTCTGCTTCGGCAATGTCCTTCTTGGTGTCGCCACTGGCGAGGGTCCAGGCCACCGGCAGCGCGTCACGCAGGCGGCCGCCAAGCAACTCCGACAGCGGCACGTTCAGGCGGCGTGCCTGGGCATCCAACAGCGCCGTCTCCAGCGCGCACTTGGCAAAGCGGTTGCCCTGGATGGTCTTGCGCACGCGTGCCATGGCAGCGGCCACGTTGCGCGCATCCATGCCGATCAGCAGCGGCGCGATATGCGTGTCGATGTTGACCTTGATGCTCTCTGGGCTCTCTTCGCCGTAGTTCAGGCCGCCGATGGTGGTGGCTTCGCCCCAGCCTTCGATGCCGTCGTCGCAGCGCACCTGCACGAGCACCAGCGTCTGCACGTGCATGGTGGCCACGGAGAGCTTGTGGGGACGAATGGTCGGCACATCCACTAGAATGGCCTCGATCGAGCGAATCATGTTTTCCTGGTATGAAAATGACAGCAATCAACTTGGAAATCAGATTACGCAGCGGGTTTTATTGCGTCCAACACTGATTTGGTATCAGCTTCATACTTGGAAGGTATTGAAATGGAGTTGCGCCATCTCCGCTACTTCGTGGCCGTGGCCGAAGAGCTGAACTTCACGCGCGCGGCCGAGCGCCTGCATATCGCGCAGCCGCCGCTGTCGCGGCAGATCCAGCAGCTGGAAGAGGAAATCGGCGTGCTGCTGTTCGAGCGCGGCAGCCGCCCGCTCAAGCTGACCGAGGCCGGCCGCTTCTTCCACGCGCACGCGCGCCAGTTGCTGGCACAGACGGCGGAGCTGGCCTCCATGACGCAGCGCGTCGGCCAGATCGAGCGCCGGATGTCGATCGGTTTCGTTGCCTCGACGCTGTACGGCATGCTGCCCAAGGTCATCCGCCGCTTCCGCGCGGAATACCCCATGGTCGATCTGACGATGCACGAGATGACCACCATGGAGCAGATCCAGGCGCTCAAGGACGGCCGCATCGACGTGGGCTTTGGCCGCATCCGCTACGAAGACCCGAACGTGCGGCGCATTTTGCTGCGCGATGAACGGCTGGTCGCCGCCCTGCCCTCGGGCCATGCGCTGCTGGGCGCCAAGCCGGCGGTGTCGCTGCGCGACCTGGTGGGGGACACGCTCATCATCTACCCGCGCACGCCGCGCCCGAGCTACGCCGACCAGGTGCTCGCCCTGTTCCATGATCGCGCGCTGGAGCCCAGCAAGGTCTATGAGGCACGCGAATTGCAAATCGCGCTGGGGCTGGTGGCGGCGGGCGAAGGCGTCTCTGTGGTGCCGCGCAGCGTGGCGGGGCTCAAGCGCGAAGATGTCTGCTACATGGAACTCGACGACCCGCAACTGGTCTCGCCCATCATCTTCAGCACGCGGCTGCTGGATGAGTCGGAAGACATCCAGGCGATGCTGGACCTGACCTACCGGCTGTACGAAGAACAGAAGATCCCGCATTACCCGCCACGGTAACCGCCCAGTTGGCGGATTGACGAGGCCGCGACATGGGCTAGATTCAAGAGGTGGAGCGCGCACGACCGCGAAGGGAGGCGTGGCGGATGACAAGACTATTTCGGCCTGTCGGCCTACTCATGCTCGTCGTGCCGCTGACACTGATTGCGGTACTGGCGTTTCTCGTGTCGGATGAGCTGAAAACCTCGGCACAGCAGGCGTCGTATCTTGCGCACCTGGGCAAGGACATCGGCTTTCCATTGCGCGCCGGCCCCGCGCCGTCTGTCCGCTACCCCAACTCCGGCCCCTACGACCGGCGCCTCGGCTACAGCCAGCTCCCCCTCTTTCTCGACCGCTTGCGCACGCGCGGCTATACGGTGACGGAACAGGCGGTGCCGTCCGCCACCATGAACGCGCTCGTCAACTACGGCCTGAACGCGCCTTACCTGGAGAAGGATCAAGCGGGTTTACAGGTGTTCGACGCGAGCAACCATCTGCTCTACTACCAGCGCACTCCGGAGCGGGTCTACACCAGCTTCGACGCCATCCCGCCCGCGCTGGTCAGCTCGCTGCTGTATGTCGAGAACCGCATGCTGCTCGACCCGGGCCAGCCCAAACGTAATCCGGCGGTCGAATGGGGGCGCTTTGCGCTGGCGATCTGGGACCGCACTGTCCATATCGCCGACCCGGACCATGAATCCCCTGGCGGCAGCACGCTCGCCACGCAGATCGAGAAGTACCGCCACTCGCCCGAGGGCCGCACCGAATCGGCCAAGGAGAAGATCCGGCAGATGGCGTCGGCCTCCGTGCGCGCCTACCTGAACGGCGAAGACACCACGGCGGTGCGGCATCAACTGGTGGTCCACTACCTGAACACGGTGCCGCTGGGTGCCCGCACCGGGTTTGGCGAGATCCACGGCATCGGCGATGGCCTATGGGTCTGGTATGGGCGGGACTTCGCGCAGGTCAATGCGCTGCTGGCCGATCCCGGATCGGCGCCGCTGGAGGCCCGCGCGCTGGCCTACAAGGAGGCGCTGAGCCTGCTGATCTCGCAGCGCCGGCCGTCGTACTACCTGGAACACCTGGACGATCTGGAGGAGCTGACCGACGCCCATCTGCGGGTGCTGGCGGGTGCGGGCATCATCCCGGCGTCGCTACGCGATGCCGCGCTGGCGCAATCGCTCAAGCAGCAGGCCCAGCACGTCAAGGCGCCGCCCGCGCCGGTGGAGCGCAAGGGCACCAACGCCGTGCGCGTGAACCTGGCCGCCATGCTGGGCGTGCCCCGCATGTACGACCTCGACCGGCTCGACCTGACCATCGGCAGCACGCTCGATGCCAGCCTGCAGCAGGACGTCACCACCGAGCTGCTCAAGCTGCGCGACCCGGCCTACGCCAAGGCCGCCGGCCTGGTCGGCGACAAGATGCTGGAGCACGGCGACCCGCGCGGCGTGACCTACAGCTTCACGCTGTTCGAGCGCGCCGCCGGCACCAACCGCGTGCTGGTGCAGGCCGACACCTTCGACCAGCCCTTCGACATCAACGAAGGCGTGAAACTCGACCTCGGGTCGACCGCCAAGCTGCGCACGCTGGTGAACTACCTGGAGATCATCACCGAGCTGCGCGGCAAGTACGCCAACACCGCGCCCGATGCGCTGCGCAAGCTGGACATCCCAACGCAGAATGCGATCGAGCGCTGGGCGGTCGACTACCTCGCGCACACGTCCGACCGCAGCCTGGCCCCCATGCTGGAAGCGTCGCTGGAGCGCAAATACTCCGGCAACGCCGGCGAATGGTTCACCACCGGCGGCGGCATGCAGCACTTCGATAACTTCGAGAAATGGGAGAGCACCCAATTCTTCACGGTGCGCGAGGGGTTCAAGCATTCGGTCAACCTGGTGTACGTGCGGCTGATGCGCGATATCTCGCGCTATTACCAGCACCAGTTGCCGAGCGCCGGCGCCCAGGCGCTGCAGGATGGCGACTCCCCACAGCGACAGGTCTACCTGGAGCGCTTTGCCGACCGCGAGGGCCGCCTCTTCATGGGGCGCTTCTATACCAAGTACCGTGGCAAGACCCCGCAGGAACAGGAAGACGTGTTGGTCCAGAGCATCCGCCCCACGCCCGTGCGGCTGGCGACGCTCTTCCGCAGCCTCGACCCGCAGGCCGGGCCGGACAAGATGGCCGCCTTCATCCAGGCGTACCTGCCCGGCGCCAAGCTCGACGCGCCCACGGTGGCTAAGCTGTACAACACCTACTCGGTGCAGCGCTTCGACCTGGCTGACCGTGGCTATATCGCGCACTTGCATCCGCTGGAACTCTGGCTGGTTGCGTATCTGCGCCAGCATCCGGAGGCGACGCTCGCCCAGGTCAACCAGGCCAGCGCGGCCGAGCGCATCGCGGTCTACAAGTGGCTGCTGAAATCGCACCGCAAGGGCGCGCAGGACAAGCGCATCAAGCAGATGCTGGAGATCGAGGCGTTCCAGTCGATCCACCAGGCATGGAAGCGGCTGGGCTACCCGTTCGAATCGCTGGTGCCGTCGTATGGCACGGCGATCGGTGCCTCGGCAGACCGCCCCGCCGCGCTGGCGGAGCTGATGGGCATCCTTTCAAACGACGGCCTGCGCATGCCGACCGTGCGCGTCGACCGCCTGCACTTTGCCGCCAAGACGCCGTACGAAGTCAGCCTGTGCCGCGCCCCCGCCGAAGGCGAGCGCGTGTTGCCGCCCGAGATCCCGCAACTGGTGAAGACGGTGCTGGCAGAAGTCGTGGACGGCGGCACGGCCAAACGGGTCGCCAACACCTTCGTGCTGCCGGACGGGGCACCGCTGCCCGTGGGCGGCAAGACCGGCACCGGCGACAACCGCTTCAAGACCTTCAGCCGCGGCGGGGGGCTGATCTCCGAGCGGGTGGTGAGCCGCTCGGGCGCGTTCGTGTTCTATCTGGGCGACCGCTATTTCGGCACCGTGGTGGCCTACGTGGCCGGCCCGGAGGCCGCCAAGTACAAGTTCACCAGCGCCCTGACCACGCAAGTGCTCAAGGTGCTGGCGCCCACGCTGATGCGGCATCTCGGCAAGTTTGACGCGGCGGCGGCAGTGCCCTGCGCGCAGGCGCGAGCAACATCGCAACCGGGGTTGGACTAGTGGCCTGTAACGATTGAATCGGGAGTAATGCGACGAGTTGGGTCGAAGTATTTCCACTTCACCGGCTTGGGCTGCTTGTTGTACTGACGGATGTAGCGCATGAGCTTGCGCTTGAGGTCAGC